>Ga0247841_10000265_pt1 | contig 143964 bp, 126 predicted proteins | sample LaCruzMarch2015__2_FD_192410 | JGI IMG/M metagenome (GOLD analysis project Ga0247841, IMG submission 192410) | Freshwater microbial communities from meromictic Lake La Cruz, Castile-La Mancha, Spain - LaCruzMarch2015_18m | ecosystem: Environmental > Aquatic > Freshwater > Lake | place: Spain...
GAATATAACGGTTTCAGGCCGCACAGTTCACTGGACAGATTAACGCCGCTGGCGTTTGCGGCAAGGGCAGCAGGAAGTGTAGAATTTAACAACCTAGCAGTGGTCCAGTAAACGGGGGAAGGTCAAGTCCAAACCCTTCTTTTAGAGACTTCTGGAGTATTATGGTGGAAGCGCGTTGTATTGCGTTTATCTCTACATTACTGGTCGGGGGCAGGCAAAGCACTATTATATCCGGGTTGCCTTCAGCAGCCGCGCGCACTTCCGCCAATACCTGGGAGCCTTCGGGGTCGTCGTCGGCGCTGCCGCCCACCAGCAGCAACCGAGCCGTAACGTAAGGCTGTATCTTTTTAAAGGCCTCTATCACACCCAGCGGGTCTTTGAGCCGGTCGAAGCGAGAGACCTGCGTTATCAGCGGTTTATCCATTGGAATTTCAAGCCGCCGCATTATATCCGAAACCTCAATATCCGTCAGTTCTTTGTTCTTATCTGCAAGGGGGTCTATCGATGGAGGCACCTGGAACTGCTTAATGGGTAGCTCCTGTGAAAAAGACGGTGCGGATATCACTGCCGCGTCGTAACGCGAAACGTAGCCGTGCAGAAAATCCCAAACATCCGCCTGCCGATTGGAGAGGTCTATGTGGCAGCGCCATATCCACTTGGCACCGGCCGGCTTTTTGTCTATAAGCCCGGCAGGCTGCGGGTCGTGTATCAGGGCAATGTCGGCATCCAGATTAATGGACTCCATATTGGCCTTGAGCGTGTCACGGTAAAGCTGGAAGTCAGCGGGGGTCAGTTCCTGGTGAGTTCCATGCAGCGCGTTATGAAATTTCTTAGTCACCGCATAAAAATCTTCCCCTCCTTTGATAAGCTCCCAACGCGGTTTTATTCCCAATTCTGTCATCATCGGCAGCATACGGCTGAGTATTTCGGCTACTCCGCCACCTACGGCAGTAGAATTGACGTTGAGTATGGTTTTTCCCTTGAGCCTGGAGGCTATTATCTTTAATTCTTCTATAGCGTAGAGACCGGCCGCCACAGCATATTCGTCTATCTTAGGCACGGGACACCTCCGCGAGGCGATGCTCTATAATTAGGATTATCCTTTGTCTCAGACTTTCAAGCGTGTAGGAGTAGGGATCAAGCCGGGAGATTCCCTTACCTATAATCTCATCGTTGAAATTTGTCCTGAACCAGTGCGAGAAATCATCCACTCCGTATGGCGGGCGCAGACGCGCCTCAAATACGTGCAGGTAAAGGCTTGAAACGCTGACACTGCGCAGGCATTTAATAAAACCTGCATAATCTCTGGCGGCACACTCCGTGGGGAGCGAAAACCGTACAGCGCGCATAAAATGAAATTCCCGGCCCGGAGCCACGGTGCGCATATGCTCAGGGTTTTCCGAGATGTGCCGCTCCAGCATTTTCACGAACGCGGCCCTGATGTCCGCCAGGGAATTAAACTGCACGATATCAATGGAGTTCAGCTGTTCCCCCAGCCGGTCCGCCTGTACAGTGTTGGTCACCCAGTAGGCGAAGTCATTGGCGCCTTCCGGCACCAAGTGGTGGTACTGTTTAATAAATCTGTGGGTGTGGTGGTAAATGGTCGTGTCGTCCGCCGCCTTTATCCCCTCTAGAAGTTCCACGATATTCCAGGCCTTGCGCCCCGTCACTTCTGTCAGCGTCAGGCGCGTGCAGAATTTGAATGGCTCCGCGGTTGGTATTCCCATTTTATCCCCCTCGTCCCGCCGCCCGGCGGCGGCGCCCCATATTAGTTCGGCCTCGCGGCCGTTATAAAACGCAGCAGGCGCAGCACTTCCGCCTGGCCCGACAGGAAATACCCGGCTTTTGAGCCGCCCTTACGGCCTACCCGTATGCTTATTCCCCTGCCGGCGAGGGCTCCGAACATGTCCTCGTCCGTAAGATCGTCCCCCACGCCCACGCACAGCGGGCGTCCCAGGCGTTCGGCTAGAAGTTCCACCGCGCGGCCTTTATGGGCGGCGCCCCTGGGCAGCAGTTCGAAGACTTTATGGCCGCTGCGCCAGTGAAGGCTCCCGCTTGGCGCCGCCATAAGGGCCTTCATCCGTCCGAAGAAACCCCGCCGGTACGCCGGCTTAAGGTTCCGGTAATGCACGCTTGCCGAAAATATTTTATTCTCCACCAGTACGCCGGTGCCTGGCGGGAATCTCTCCCGAATATCGGCGGCTATACCGGCCACCTGGTCCCGCGTTTTGACCGCGGCGGCGTCGCGCCACGCGAAGCCGGGTCCTTTGATCTCTATGCCGTGGTTGCCGCCGTAGTAAAGGTTCCGCAGGTCCGCCAGGCCGCGTACGTTTTTCAGCGCCCGTCCGCTGAGAACGAAGACGGAAACTCCGGGCGCGGCCGCCAGCGCCCGCAGGGCCGCCTTGAATTCCGGTTTAAGGCGGGCCAGCCGCGGGGTTTCCGCCAGGGCCGCCAACGTGCCGTCGAAGTCCAGCGTTACCAGCAGTTCAGGCGCGGCGGCGAGCCGGGCAGCGACCTCTTCGGAATATTTCCAGAAGGACTTCATTTATTTCCCCGTCAGTTTAAAATCATCCATCCTGATTTTAACCAGTTCTTCGGTCAGATTGGCCGCCCATTTATATATGTTGTTCTCGTGCAGGTCCTGGCGCATACGGGTCATACGTTCAGTTACTTCCGCTTTGGGCATGGTAAGCGAATAGTAGATAGCATCGGCCATCTGCTCTATGTCGTAGGGGTTAACAATAAGCGCGTCTTTCATTTCACGCGATGCACCAGCAAAACGACTTAGTATCAGTACGCCTGAGTTGTCGTCCCGGGCGGCCACAAATTCCTTTGCCACCAGATTCATGCCATCGTGAAGCGAGGTCACCAGGCAGGTATCGGCAATCTTATAGAACTTGGTTATCTCCTTGTGCTCATGATGCTTTTCAAGAAAGACGATTGCCTTCCAGTCTTTGGCCTTGAACTTCCAGTTTATCTTGTCCACCTCAGCGTGGAGTTCCGCCAGGAACCTGTGGTACTGTGGTATATGCGTACGGCTTGGCGCACCCAGTTGAATGAAGGTGAACTTGTTGACATACTCGGGGTATTTTTCCAGGAACCGCTCGACAGCTTTCACCCTTTCTAGCATGCCCTTGGTGTAGTCTATACGATCCACACCGACCCCCACATATTCCGCCTTAAGCCCCATTTCCTTCAGGACTGAATTTAGTTCAGGCTTTTCTGCTAGAGCCTTGGCTTCTTTATTAGGGCGCTGGAAGTCCACGCTGATAGGGAAAGGTTTTACCATCGTTATATGGCCCTCTTTCTGCGCTGAAAAATGCTCCCAGTCAATACGGGATTCTATGGTCCTATCCACAGTGTCCAGGAAGTTATTGCAGTAGAACTGCGTCTGGAAACCTATAAGATCTGCGCCCAGCAGGCCCATAACCAATTCCTTCTGCCAGGGGCAGATGCCGAAAGTTTCCGGGTTGGGCCACGGTATATGCCAGAAGATAGCCACGCGCGCGTCGGGGCGTGCCGTTTTTATCATGCCGGGCAATAGCATGAAATGATAGTCCTGTATCAGTACGCAGGGCTCTTTTACTCCCTCTATTTCATCCAGCACCGTCAACGCGAACTTTTCATTTACATCGTGATAACACTTCCAGTCCTCTTTGCGGAAGATGGGCCGCACGTGCGCTATATGGCAGAGCGGCCAGATGCCCTCATTGGAGAAACCGTAATAGTAGCCTTCCTCCTGCTCTTTGCTGAGCGGAACACGGCGCAGAGTGTAGGCCGGTTCATCCGGCGGAACTTGTATGCGGCTCTTCGCATCCGTAACCTCGAAGTCCGCCTCGCCGCTGCCATGGGCGACCCAGGTGCCGCCGGAAGCCCTCATGATGGGGTCCAAAGCTGTGACCAATCCGCCTGCCGGGACTATGGTGCGGATGTTCTTCCCCTCCTTAATGTGCATATAGGGCTCGCGGTTTGAAACAACAAAAAGCGGTCGCCCTTCCATTTTAATTTTTATATGTTCTTTGAGCCTTTCCGGCGTCCACAGGGATTCCCCCTCCTGGCGCAACCGGGCCTCGTTCTGCGCGGAGCGTCTGGCCGCCTGCAGGTTCGTTGCCAGTGTAGTGGCCTCTTTTGCTAAAGGCGCAAAAATATCTCCCTTGATCGGAGGGGCATGGCCGTGGGCGTCGCCTATACGGAGATTCTTCATCCATTCTGCCATCTTCGTTATCGGATCCACGAACGTCCACCTCACCACTACCAGCGTGACGATCGAAATAAGGATCATCTGTACCAACAACCTTAAAAGCGTGCGCTTCCAGATCCTGAAAAGGTCGTAGTCGATATATGATACATTGGTGAAAAGGACAATGCGTACAATTTCTCCCCCGTCGAGGGTTACTGAAAGCGGATAGAGAAGCATTTTTTTGTCCGCCATGGTATAGGTGCTCGCTTTATCCTGGCCGCCTTTCAACGATGCCTCTACGGTTTCCTTATTCACCGCCAACAACGAGGTCAGCGCGGATGAACTAATAATACGGGTTCCGGCGGAGTTATAGATGGCAACGCCTTCAAGTTGCTTCTGGGACTGAAATTTATCAGCCAGCCTCTGCACTCCGCTGTAGTTTTTCGCTGTCAGATTGTTTCGGACACTTTCCTGGAAGCTGTCCGCCAACAGCGCGGAGCGGGATGTAACTTCTTCGTAAAGTTTTATCTTTTCCTGGCGGACATTAAACCATGCGGAGACGAGCGCCACGAACACCACTACTACGATAAGTGAAACAATAAGCCGAAGTGTTATACGCATAAAAACTCCTTCTTCGTACCTTAGTAAATAGCCGCAAGGGCCAGGAAGTAAATGGTTAGCAGTGTGACACCGGTAGGAATAGCCGCTCTGGCCCACTCCCGACTTTTGATATCCAGCTTGGCGGCGCTAATGATGTTGGGGATATTCCCCGGTATAAGTATCCCCCCCGAAATCAGCAGACTTAAAGCGAACGAAAGTATCTGTGTCCTGCTCATAGACGGCACTATTCCTGCGGCGGCCAGCGTAGCGTTGTCGAGCGCAGCCGAGGTGAGGCCTAACCAGTAAAGCTGCCAGTCTTTTAGCGCCGGGATCAGTTTGCCGGCGATAGGGCTTAAACCCTCGCCAAGATATACCAGCGCGGCCACGAACACATAAACCTTCACCGCCCGTATAAACAACAACTTATTGGTATCGGGAGGCGTGTTGGTAACTATGGTAGCCACGGCCACCCGGCCTAAGGGGCGCCAGTATGCCGCTAACGCAGCCACGGCGATTATGGCGGGAGTAACCCATAAGAACAACAGGTTGGCCAGCCAAAAGAACCCGGCATTGTGCGGCGGCCCCTGCAATCTGGCCGTCACTATTGTGGATAATGGTTCGCCCAACGGTGTTAACGCGGCTCCAAAGCCTATGGCATAGCAGGCGTAAACGACAGCGCGTATGCGGGAAGGACGGTCCAGGCGCAGATGGTAGATAATCTCGCACAGTATGAGCGCCGCTATTATCGCAGTAAGCACGCTGGACAAAAACCCCAGGGCCACTATAAGTGCGAAGAGAGAATGCTTAAGACCTATCCGCCGCTCAAGCCGTTCTATCATGCGCTCAACGCGGCTCCTTCCTGCCTTAAACAGGAACCCGGCCACCAGCACAGCGGCGGAGATCTTTACCGGCTCAACCAGTGACTCCTTTACTATATGCCAGTTCCACAGCCCTGAAACGGTCATAGCGGCGCAGCCCATGATAAGCAGGAAGATTTCCAACTCGTCTTCGACCCGCTTAATGGAAAACGGCAGCAACAGCACAAGTGTCATTATAAGCGCCAGACATGGAATAGCCCAGTAGGACATAGAGTCTTCCCTAAAAAATCTAAACTTTGAAGATATATTTGAGGATTAGAACTATTACCCCAACAACGGAGAAGACCTTAACCCACACGAAGAGAAAACCCCACCAGGTTAAGTACTCAATATTCGGGTTAGGTGTCGGTGTCACAGGTGTTTTTTTAGTATTTTTATTCATGCCGCCTCCGTTAACGTGGTTAGTCCAACTACTAGTAGGCAGCTATGCAATAAACATACAAAAGAAATAGCCGCCACCCGGTAGTTTAACCGGTGATGGCGGCCCGACCATCCCAAACCTCCGAAGCACCTGCTTCGGACCCTTATACAGTTATTCTATAGTATACAGGCTAAATTGTCCAATGGAAATTTTCGCATTGCTTTCTGCACGGGGCGGCCCGGAAAAACGTTTCAGGTGTGATTAATGATCTGTCATAAAATCCACTGCGACAGCCCTAATAACACTTATATTGTCAATCAATTTTTCTTGCGCAAATTGTTTTTTTGACGACTTTGAGCAGATATCCTCTACTATAGATAATCCCGATATCGGAGGTGGATGTCCAGTATGGGATAGCGTGGAAAGCCCGTGAAAGCGGGCTTTTCCATTTATATTTGTAATATGGATAAAATCCAAAAGCGTTATACTCGACGAAAATATTCTGCGAATATGTTGAAATAAAAAACCCTCGATTTGTCGTCGATGATTTCGAAAAGTAGGTGGGCCGCTGGCTGAACCAGGAGGACAAGACGAAAAAAGACTAATTCGGCAGAAGATGCTTTTTAAGAAAGGCAAAACCGGACCCGGCTTTTTCTGCTATGCCGTGTCCTTATCGGCACGGCTTCGCAGGAATACTTGCTTTGGCAGCAGGTGTTTTTTTAAAAATGCGAAACCAGATCCTGATTTTAAGTACTTTTCGAATATTTCAGCGGATTTTTCATTTGAAAATGCCACATAGGTTTCGATTTTCCAGGGAGCGTATGTTTTGGTGTATTGGGACTCGCCTCTGTTATGCTCGGACAGGCGTTTGTTCAGGTTGGAGGTTTTGCCGATATAGATCTTTGCGGGGTTTAACTGGCTGGTTAGGATGTAGACGAAATGCATACTTTATACTCTGCTTCGCCGCGTCTATATTGTCGCGGCTTCGCAGGAGCTTCTGCTTCGCGCTGAATGAACCTGTTCCTGCGAAGCGCTGAATTACAATTACAGCGCGAACATTGAAATGTTCTGCTACGCCGTGTCCTTATCGGCACGGCTACGCAGGAACTTCTACTTCGCGCCTTTTAGAATTTATTCCTACGAAGCGCTGAATTTAATTACAGCGCGAAGTAGAAGGGTGGCTGGCTGCACCAAGTTAGAACCTCTTTTTTGGCGGTTTAGCGGCAGTTTGCTCCAAAATCTGACAAAAAAACGCTTAAAATCACTCTTTTCAGGCTGAAAAGGCCCAACTGCGAGGCCCAGAATGTCGCCGGGCTTCTTATGACTGCTCGGCCGATAAACCGTACTAGCGCCGTCCGATCAAACCTTGGGAAGATTAATGCCTACAAACAAAATGCTTGCCAAGTCCATGGATTGTTGTTTTTAATCGGACCATGGATGGTTCCGAAATAGTTCTTTGATGGAACATGGCGATTTATCCCTTTAATAATCCATCTGACATAAACACGCTTGTCGGCAACTTATTTAACAATTCCGACTGCCTTTATGCAAATTGTATTCGCCGCTTTCCCATCGCGAGTCTTAACCGCAATACGGTCGCCAGTTTTAATTTTGTTTCTTCTCGAAGCATAACCCGGTTGGTCAGTATCGTCATAACCCATTTCCCAATAACCTCTGCGGTAAAATGCTTCTGCAAGGTTTTCTTTTCCCCATGTTGCTCCAACTATCCAATAATTCATAACTTCTCCTTTTCCACGCATGTATGACAAGGGTACACAGCACGGTTTCTTGGTTTCGGAAATCCCGACCCCCACTACTCATTTTTAAAAATTACAGAATTGTGATACTCAAAAAATTCCTTTAATGGAAGGAATTTGGAGGGCAATTGTATTTTTTGTCCGTTGTAGGGCAGGAAAAATAATTCGGATTTGATCTTTTTTAGTTTTTCAAGTAAAGGTGCGGAAAGTTTTACTGTATAATCCGGCGTAATAGTAAGCAGTCCTTTATCAAACGCACGGTCGTGCAAGGCGTTCAAACATAATCCATTGGCAGGATTCATTCTGTTTTTCTTATCAGTTGCCCAAGGAATAATATGCCCGGCGACTAATAATTCAGGCACGGAAATCCCAGTAATGCAACAATGGTTATTATATGAGGCCAGAACTGTAGCCCGGAAAAAGTTCTGGTTCACCCTGGTCTTAACAATTGATTCACGCTCCCTGCCCTCAATATTTAAATCATCTGTAAAAATCCGGGCTGATTCCTCCACCGGCGTTTTTTTGTAATCTGCCAGAATCCGTTCGCTCTCAAAAGCAAGACTCTCCCAGTTTCCGGCAAACTCATTCCATATCTTCTCTTGTGCCTTGCTACCATGTCTCATGCCTGAGACATTTCGTGCCCGGAGCGCCGGGTCTAATCTGGCAAAATTAACAAGCGTAAGAGCCACAGCCGACACAGAGCGTCCGATTATATGTGCCAGTTCTTTTACGCCACTATTCCTTGTGTCAATTTTGGCAAAAGGAGTTTTGCAGTATAGATTAAATGCGACGATCAGTTCTTCCCGTGTCCAGTTATGTTTTTGCATGAATGAACCATTTTAACTGAGACTGCCCTTGCATTTTGGCTCAGGATTAGACAGGCCAGGTTTTCTACAAACTGGTTATCCCCAGTCTGGATATATGCTCACCCATCTTTGACTGGATTTCCGACAGTATCTCTGTCCGCAATCGGAATAAAGATTTTTTCCCTTCAAGAAACTTCAACTCTTCCGTCTCAAAATATTTAAAATCGAAGACCAATCTTGCTTCGCCAATGCCGTCGGCGAAACACAATACGGGAGTTGAATAATTTGAAGGGCGAGTTAGATAATGATATTTCCCCTTCACAGGCTCGGCATCCGCCAATTTCCCATACAAATCCGTCGGGAATATTACGCCTCTCACAAATCTATGTCTATATAGTTTCTTTTGCGCCCAATCACAAAGGGGCGATATTTCCAAAACAATTTGCTTGAGCGCCTGTAAGGCCGGCTTATCCGCCGCATTCTGCGGCAACTGACTCAGTTCGCTGACCCAAGACAATGGGGCCTGGTCTGTTTTTTCATAAACATTTCCCGGCATGCACATCGATGGAGAGATGTCCAGATGAAGTGCGGTATTTAACTTAATCCGTGTCTTTACATCCCGCTCTTCTAGCGCCGCCCGTGCTTTTTCTTCCTCCGCTGATTCCGTCCCCCCCGCCTTTATTTTCTTAATACTAGTTGATTTAATCGCCGGCAATGTTTGTCCTGACGGGGGCGTTGTTTCCATGAAATCCGAAATCAGGCGGGCCATTATGGACTTTATGGCTTTTATCTCCTCCGCTCCAGTCTGCCTTCCGAGCACAGCTTTTTTCAACATGTGCAGGTTCTTTCCGATATCGTCGTCGCCTTTGCAATCTTCCGGAACCAATGCGTTTGTCGTAAATTCCACAGCCCGTTTGGCGGAATTTTCCAAATCAAACATGATCTGTGTAAACGGGAGATTATTCATTTCCAGCTCCAACTTAGCCTTGATGCTGGTTATTTGTGCATCAGGTGTTGGCAACCCAGTTATTAGCGTCTTGTTCATTGCCACAACGGTGACAGGCTTGTGTTGTAGCCATTCCACAATTGCGCCGGACTGGTCCTCATGCCGCGTCCATAGGAAAAGTATGTATGGGGCAATTTTGCTGCCCCCCATCAGTTTGTCCATGTATGCCGCAGCCCCTCTGGCCAAATCCATTTCATCGGAAGATACGCCGGGAATCAATTGCAAATCCAAAAAGACCAACCTGACATTTTCAAGTGGGACAACATCCTCCGGCTTAAAGGCGATGGTCGACACACCATCTTGGTTGAGCGCCCCTATTAAAGAGGCTAGCAGCTCTGGCTCATCATCAATGATTACCGCAGTCATGTTTTTTAGCGAGAACATTTCACTTCTCCTTTTTGAAATCCAGGGCCAGGATGGCGCCAGTGCGGTAATCTTTTGGGACAGCAATCTTGCCATCGTCTGAAAAAATGAGTTTTCCACCTTGTGCCCCCATAACCTCGCTGACAATATGCAATCCAAGCCCCATGCCACCCGGTTTTAAGGTTACAAACGGTTTGACCATCTGCTCCGGGGACATGGTGAATCCCTTGCCATTATCTGCAACAATTACCCGATAGTAGTCGCCCTTGTCTTCCAGGGAAACATAGATTTTCTTGTTTGGGACTTCGTATCTCTCAAGCCAATAGATGGAATTGTCGATCACATTGACCACAGCACTTATTGCGAATCTATCCGGGCATTTCACATCCGCTGTCCTGGGAAATTCGGAAAAATTATCGACCAGAGTTATCTGATGTGCCCTAAGCCGGTATTGAAGATAAACCGTGGCATTATGAAGAAGTTTCCGCAAATCCTGGACTTTCTGTTTGGATGTGCGCAACAACACAGCGTACATCTCAACCAATTCGGAAAGATGGCGGATGCCTTTTAATATCTTTTCCGAGACTTTTTCATGCTTGGTAAATTCCCGCATCTCCTGCAAGACCTTTGATATTTCATGGATGGCAAAACTAAGCCCAAGCCCGGCTTCGGCGCTGGTGAGTAGGATCTCCTGCATTTGCCTGTAGTCCGTATCTATCTTTTTGATGTATGTAATACACTCGTCCCGCAACTTTTCATCTGTAATCTTTTCTTCGAGAAGGGCCTGGAAGTCGCTCAATATGTCCAACACCGGCTCGCTTTTTTTGCCTAGCCCGCAGAATTCCCTAACAGTCTCTTTATCCTCATCTCTATATTTTTCCACAACAGTAATCACATGAAGGACAGCTTTTGTTAATGCCTTGAACGCGTCATTCTCTACAAAACCCTCCCGATTTGTCTTTTCCATGAGATCCTGGCTTTCCTCGCGGTCGAGATTTACGGCAGCCAGCATCAATGACGAGTTCAACTTCACACCGGGGTCATTTATTCTTCGGAACTCAAGTCCGAGCCAATCATTCCCGGGTTCCCCGTAATCATAAACCCTGATTTTATCCCGATAGACCCGGACCCCGCCATTGTCTTTTAAAAAGTCCCGGACACTAGCGCCAGCGATGGCGCCAAGCTTTAATACTTTTGCTTCCCGATGGAATATAAATCCATCCAAGTTTACACGTCCCACCCTGAAGGATGACAGGTCCACTTTCTCCGGCTCCTTTTTGTCGCCGTTTTTTGCTGACTTTTTGCGTTTATAAACAATGCGGTCGAGGTCGTGTTTTTGCAAATCCTTAAGCGTTATTGTCCGCTCTTTCAGGGGCTGCATTGATGCATAGGGGCGGAATTTGTATTCAAAGCGTGTAATGCGATCCCCCTTTATATCACAGGAGAACGAATACAGCGCAGATTTTAGAATATCTTTAACATCAAGGTCGTCCTGCTTGCCGTCGATAAACAGTTTTATGGTGAAATTCTGGACGGAGGAGAACGGACTCGTCATGTTTATAATTGCACGTCGCAAATCCTGCAGGACCTCTTCAGACCATTGCCCTTTTCTGAGATCCGTAATGCACATCATCGTTCCGGTTGATTTCCCTTTGAACACTTCCGGGGCGCGTTCCGAAAAATGCACAGGGACTTTTGACAATGAGGTTGCTGAGTCAAATTTTCTCCAATCGGCCTTTACCAGACACTCCTCGGAATTTGCCTTCCGGGTGGTTATTTCAACCTTGTCGCCCATTTTCTGCACGGCAAAACGGCCTATGCCTTTTTCGCCCAGCGGAATTCTCCCACCAGGGAAATCACCCCGCCGCTTCCCCAGTAACTGTTTAACCTTGTAATCCGTCCCCGGGTTAAGCCAGGCTTCTTCGATGACCGTTTTGTCCATTCCGCAACCGTTATCTTTTACAATTATTTTTCCTCTGCTCGGAAACTGGATCGCCGACATTTCTATCACAACCTCGGTTGCGAATGCGTCATAAGAATTTTTTATCAACTCCAATATCGCAACATATTCATTGCGTATAAGCTGCTCGCCCAGCTGGATCATCAGCCTCGCATTGGGATTGAAAAAGACTTCTGTCGTCATAAAATTATTTCCTTAAGTTTAGTTGCTATTGCTGCCGCCATAAGAGGCGGAACAGCATTGCCAATCTGCCTGAAGGCGGCCGTCCGCGGCTGGTCTTCTTTCACCCCTTCGAAATAGTAATTATCTGGAAACGATTGGATCCTGGCGGCCTCCCGGACTGATATGGACCGGAGTTGATTTTCATCCGGATGTATGAAATGATGCCCGTCTTTGGCGATATGCGCTATCATGGTGTGCGGTTTCTCTGCGACAACTTTAAAGCGGTCAAGAAAATCGCTTACGTTCTTTTGTGTTCTCATCTCGGCAGGGACATGGTTGTTCTTTAATCTTTCTCCACCGACAAGTTTTTGGATAGCCAACCTGTATATTTCCAAATCCTTAGTGTTGTGCGGACGTGCGATGTGTTGACAAACAAAGGCTTCACCATTACGCATGCCGGTCTTAGTCAGATATTCATTGGGCGAAGAAATGTATGTGTGATATCTAGAATTGTCATCGGGGCGGATAGGCGGCAAATCGCTAAAAATGTCATCGCGGGAATAAGTTCCGCTTGTCGGGGATATTTCGGGGTATGTAAAAGAAACATCCTTTCTCCAACCGATGATGACAAGTCTCCTGCGATTCTGAATCACCCCGAAATCATACGCATTAAAGAGTTTGTGCTCGACTTTATACCCTAACCGCTTGTAATATTTTTTAAGATTCTTAAAATAGCGGCCTTTTCCCGCAGTCAGCAATCCGGGAACATTTTCGAAGACAAACAATTTTGGGCGATATCTTTTAAGAAACCGTCCGTAATGTATGTATAGGGTTTTACGTTCGTCATCCTCTTTGTGTTTAAGTGCGGCCCGCCCAATATATGAATATGCCTGGCACGGTGGGCCGCCAATGATTAGATCGACTTTCCTGCCGTTTAGTAGAGCCCCAATAGTCTTGAAGATTTGCCTGTTCTCCTCCCCGATTTTCGCATTAATCACAGTGTCCAACACTTTCTGCGGCACGGTGTTGTACAATTCTTTCCGCGTGATTTTGCCCTTAAGATATGAATTATAAACCTCGCATTTTCTCTGCTTGGCAAGATAATGAAAAACCGACCGGGTTTTTAAAGTGAAACAAGCCGCCTCGCTAGACTCCACATGCGCAAGAGGCGTAAAGCCTGCCCGGAGGAACCCTTCGGAGAGACCCCCGGCGCCGGCGAACAGATCTATGTAGTTAATGTCGCCCATTAGTTGCCTTTCCCGCCATTCCCCCGCCTGCATTGAGCAACAGCCCGCGACAATCTCTTTTCAACCGTTGCCCTGTTTTTCTCAACCGAATGCTCCCAAATCCTTAAAACAGACCAGCCTAATCGGCGAAGGCCTCGGTTCACTCGATTATCGCGCCGTATGTTTCCGGCAATCTTTTTACGCCAAAAAACCACATTTGTTGCCGGTCGGCGATTACGAAGACATGTTTTACAGCCGTGCCAAAAGCAACCGTCCACAAATACTGCCAACTTAATTTTAAGAAACGCGAAATCCGGGGTGCCTGGGATAGAATTGAGATTGGCGCGCCACCCGGTTATGCCGAGCCTTCGCAGAATGCTCCGGACAGCCAATTCCGTGGATCGCGCACCTTTCCCCTTTATCGCCGCCATGATGGCAGATCGTTTTTTCTTTGAAAAGACATCAGCCATTTGTTCCCGAATCAATTCTCAGTCTTGAGCCTGTTTCACACCCCGCATATTTATAAATCAATTATCGTTCGCGGTTTCTTGTTCAACAGTTTGTACTCAAGCGTGGTCTTGGGCGGGATACTTGCCGCCTGTAAAAGTTTATTGAAGTCCGTATCGCCTTGGATGGTCGGGATTTGTCCCGCGTACAAGTTGTCCACTTCTAACGGCTGAAGGCGTGTCCCGTGAGATTCTTTGTAACGCAGACTCAAAATATTTACTTCTTTTAATGCTTTGGATATTAGTTCCCGGAAATTCAAGTCCGTTGTGTTGGAAATATAATTAACCAGTGCGTCCTGAAGAACCCATACGGTTTGACCGCCCCACGCTTTTCCTATTTGGGACTTAACGATCAACTGGCTAACCATTCGAGCCCAGACCTGACGATAGTTAATTCCAGGGGCTTTGTGGGGTTGCTCTAAAATGGCATTACGGAATGCATTTTGGATTGTGGTTCCCTTAGTCTTGTTGCCGCCTGAAGTGCTTGATGTCATGACCTCGATCACTAATGGCTGTCCGTCCGGATACTCCTCAATAAATTTCCGTCCGTTCCTGCTGGCAAGCGTATATCCATTTTTAACCAATGAGGTTTCAAGTTTTCGTTCGCTCAAGCCAAGTTTGCTTGCGGCATCGGAAAGTGGTTTTGGGCGTATTGGGCATATAATATAATCGAAAGTATAATCAAACACCTTGTCATCATCCTCGTTGCCCGAATCCTCCGAGTACTTAATTTTCACTTCTGACCAGACGCCGACTTTGGAAGGTAGGGCAGCAGGAATGAAACTTTTCAACAGGCTCTCGCAAAAACTTTCGTGGGAGGTATGGTTGCCCCCTTTATCCAGGACGAATATTCTACGGGGACAAACAATCCATGTTTGAGTGGACGTATTGAGGGAACATACTCCGGCAGGAATGTCTGCGGTTTTGCCGTTAAAAAAGGCAACCAGCTCCGGATCTTTTTTTGCGTCAAGGTGCAGGAAAGACTGATAGCGGTTGCCTCCGCCATCGCATATCTGCCCCATAAACGGACAGAGGCATTGTTTTCTGTGCTTTAAGGCTTCAGCGTTCTGGTCCTCTAAGGGAAAGCCAAACAACTCATATATTTGGGAACTCATTTCAACACCTTTGCAATTTGCGCGGCAACCGCTTGAGCCAACGGCGGAGGCACGGAATTAGCCACAAGTCTATGCTGGTCAAGATTCCGGACTGTCCCAGATCTGCTACGGATAGGGCCGCAAAGAATATGCTCATCGGGATATCCATGAATCCGCAAATATTCGCGTGGGGTCAAATATCTGTCCTCCAAGGGATGGAAGAATATTTCTCCGCACCGGAGAGTAAGAGCGGGCTCAAGACGATGCAATCTGCGATACTTGGTCGTATCTTTTTTTGTCAGATTTCTTTTTAATTCTGGCGAAGCGTTCGGGCACCCGGCCAAAAAACCGCCTTCGGCGACAGGATGAATCCTCTCACGGTCGCGTGCCGGAGTCACATCGACATGATTCGGGAACTTCGGTGCGAGTCCCTTTAATACGGGGGAAGGAAGTCCCGCCAGAACTGCGCCAGCCCCAGTGTACGGTTTGAGGGTAAAAAGCGGAGTATCTTCAGGATTGTCAGAATGCGTGGGAGGAGGGAACGAGAATCCGTTCTGGCCTTTGCGGGCGACAATAAAAACACGCTCGCGCAGTTGGGGCACCCCATAATCTGCGGCGCATAAAACCGTCCATTTGACGCAATAGCCAAGTTCCTCAAGTTCTCTTATGAAGCGCTTGAAAACCCCACCCCGCTCGCCCTTTTCATCGGGAGCGCTTAATAAACCTTTAACCTGCTCAAGCAGGATTGCACGAGGCTTCAAAGCTGCCGCGAAACGAATCATTTCAAAAAGCAACATCCCGCGCGCATCACAAAGAGATTTCCGCTTGCCGATGAGAGAAAAAGCCTGGCAAGGAGGTCCGCCATGAAGCAGATCAATCCCCGGCTTTGCCAGTGTTAATGGGTCCACAGTGCGTATATCGGCTTCAACTATTTTCGTGCGTGACTTCCTGCGGTGAGCATTAAAGCGCAGAGTTTCGGTGGCGTTCGGGTCAAATTCCACACAGGCCAAGTTCTCAAAACCGGCGGCTTCAACGCCAATATCCATTCCGCCCCCGCCGCTAAACAAAGAAACCGATTTTAGTTTTGGCGCGTCGTAACTGGGTGCGGAATCTTTCGACACCGAGTTGTTGCGCTTTCTCATAGTTGGTTTTACAGGACGACGATATACAATTCGTCTGTGTTTTGGCGCGATTAATATTTCTTTGGGCACGCTTACCTCATAGGAGATTGGCCTGATTAATATTCGAAGGCTGCGGAAAAAGCAGAAGCGAACATTGCCTTATATTATATATATTGTATTACTTGCGACCTAAGTGGTCAACGATTGTTATTAACTACCGCTCGGTCGTTGCTTAGTTGATCTTTTAGGTTCAGCCTTGCAGATCGCTCTCCAACTGCGCCATGGCGCTGCCGGCATTGGTGAAGCCTTGTGCTGCCATCATGCTCCTTATATTTTCTTCCAGCGCAGCCTTGTTGGCGCTCGCAAGGCGGTAGATCTCCGGTAGGACGGATTTTCTTACCGTTTTCCCCAGGACAACGATTTCATCATGTCTGACCGGATTATTTTTGTTTTCCATAAAACCCCCTTTCAAGACGTTTTTCCATCACCAATAATTCAAGGTATGTCGTGGTATTTACTCCGAACGCCCGCGCATCGGACGTCAGCTTTTCTATAACATCCTCACGTAGGCGTCTGGCGAACATTTTCTTTTTTTCCGGGTGTTTATTGCTCATGGGTATATTCTAGCAGATGTATAGCCAATGTCAAGACGCGGTTTATACATGGCCCTTGACGTTTCATAGGGGATATACTATACTATAAGTAATCCGAGCAATCGGAGGTGGATGGCCCGTATGGGCTAGCGTGAGAAACCCGCGAAAGCGGGTTTTTCATTTTATAAACCTTCGGCTATTGGCGTTCTCTTTGCCCAGGACGCTGCCGCAAAGCTTCTCTCCAAAATCTCCATGACTTACACCCGGAACGTCGTTTTTAACAAGGATGTCCTGTTTCAATGGGTAGGCGAGCAGGTCAGCCATCTGTAACCCCGCAATATTTGCGGCCTTCCTTTTTAATTTAAGCTCCCGGGAAGTCAGGACTCTCTGGAAACTTTCAGCACTGAGAAATTGGGTCCCGACTGCATAGAGTTCCTGGTAAACTCTTTTCAGTTCCATATCCTCTGATCCGCCGCGGCTCTCGGCCATAACATCTCCGTGTCCCCCCTCGGAGTTTAGAAAACCGCGATAGCCTTCTAAGAGAACTGTCAGACAGTAATGGTAAGGATGGGCAGCGGCCTTGCCGTAACGGTCAGTATGCGCCTTTTTATCTATAACAACGGTGTAGATGGTGTAATTTTGCCCGGAGAAAAACCGTATAAGATCCGCTGTGAAAGCCTGGTTGCGGCCGGGATCACGCAATGCGCCGAAAAACCCCTCCCGACCGATTAACTCATTTCTATGGAGTATAACAGGTTCATCAGGGCTATGCGGGAAATGCGCCTGTTTGAGTTTCTCAAACTCGGGCTGGAGATGCGTTCGGTATAATTCGGATTCAATGATGATCCCGGTCAGACCCAGGTAGCGGGTGGATGCGCTATCCAGATGATGGTAAGTATGGTCGCCCGACTCATCAATATAGATTCGAAATCTTTTCATAGCAAGTTATTGTGCTGCCTTATCAATAGCCCTAATCGTTTCCGAGACATCCTGATCAACCGATTTCAGTTGCTTTAGCTGCCGGCTTGTACGCCGGCCCTCATTCTCCCGGAGATCCCATATCATATCCGCCACGTATTCAACGCAGAGAGCCTGCGGGCCTTTCAGGTCGAATTGTTTAAACAATTCGGCGCAGATCGGAATCGCCGCTTTCTTGTTTTCCGCTTCCAGCGCCGCGCCCAGCACTTTCAGATAATTCAGATGGACTTTCAATTGTGCGATCTGTCCGATCCTGAAGCGTTTTAGTTCTTGAATCGTAAGCTGCTTTCCGTATTTTTCCGTGAATTCACTGAAAGGGATTTTCAGGCAATCGTCAATGACAGTAACCTTATGGCAGATTTCCAATCCTTGATTCATATCCCGCAGATCATTGTCAGGGTCCGTTTTGATTACAGAGTTGTTCCCGTGCGGGGTTACAGCGGGATTGGAGTATGTCGCATGAGCTCCGGGCGTGGATACACCCAAGGCGAAGACCAAAATAATCGTTTTGCTTTTGCCTGTTCTCATAAATCCTTCATGTATTCGACCAGATCCGTCCTAGGCGTATAATCAATGGTTTTTATGGCGTCGTTTTGGCGGCTGTCGATATCCCGCACACGGCCGGGTGCGACGCCGGCCTCATGGAAAAGCAGGAATTCCCGGTTTTTCAGACGGCCATAATCTTCCGGGGCGAAGGCATGGTGCTGTTTTTCGACTTCAGATGTCGTACTTGAAGAGCTCTTCTCCCCGGTTGAAACGGATTTCTGCTTTTCGTTATAGAGCAGATTGCCGATTCTCTGTGAAAAGGAGGAACGGGTTTCAAGGTCGGTAATCCGCATGGCGAAGATATGATTGGCCATGTTTGCCCATAAACCGCGCTCATTATCGGCTTTCTTCGGGAGCCATTGGGCGGACGCGATTATGCAAAGACCTTTCGACCGGCTTTGGCTGTAAATAGGAACTTCCACATCAGGCGGTAGGTGGAAAGTCAGCGCCTCGTCAATCATCGCCACTGCCCGCAGGTTCCCCTCACTCCTGTCCGGCATGGATATCGTTTTGAGCAGGAACGCTGATAAAAATAAAGTCAGCGCCCCGGCCTGTTCAGCTTTGCACGCCGGGCTGTTAAGGAGAAAAATCCGGCCCTTGTGGCTGATAAAATCCGTTATGGTTCGGGCCGGCTCGGGCAGGCCGGTATTCATCAGTTGCACGGCGGCGATGTCCTTGAAACCGATGGTTGCCGTTGAATAGACTGAAAGGAATGTGCGGTCCTCGGAGTTTATGTCCCGCTTATGCTTCAGATATTTCCTGGCCTTCTCGATATCTGGATAACTGAACGCCTCCTTGATCAGGTCCACCGCTTTATCGCTCCAGAAGCGATCCTGGCTGCCGGAATGGTGTGCTTCTATGGCGGTTGAGACTACGGAATGCAGCATTTCCGGGTTTTCCCTGAAATCCCGCACAACGTCCCAACCGCAGGACCGCCTGTCGTAAGGTGCGAAAATCAGGTCTGTTTCGGGGTTGTAAAAAGTCCGGAGCCACTCTCCTTTCGGGTCGTGGATCAAGACAGGGATATCGGGGTATTTCTCCCGCACTGATTCTTCAAGGATCTGCATCAACCGGCTTTTGCCGCTTCCCATATCCCCCAGGATCGTAATTCCGCGCGAAAGCCGGTTATAGGGAATTATCAGCTTATCAGCAAAACGTCGGCTGAAGCCCCGCACATGAGGCGGGAGCACGTCCTGGTCAAAGTTCCCGACATATATCCCCCCCTCCTCCGGGGATTCAGTCGGAACAAATGCCGGACCGTGCTTTAACTGCTTTTCCGGAAACAGCTTATGCAGAAAATTGGTCTGAAACACCAGAATGGCTAAAGTCAGAAACGGCAGATAAAACGCGGCGTCCAGTGCCGGCGCGATAACCAGGCGATAGAGCGTTGCGGCATAACTGGTCTGAAAAAAAGAGGCGTATATGTCCGGCCGGAAGCGGTGCAGATAGAAATAGCCGCCGACGGCAAGCGCAACATATAGAACCATCTGCCAGAAGATCAGTTTTTTCCTGGACGGCTGGAGAATATAAAACACGTAAAAATGGTAAAGGATCAGCAGCTGGAGCACGGCGACTGTAATTTTAAGCTGCACGCCAAGCCCGTTGTAAAATAGGCGCATATCAATACTCCAGCCGGTCCACGATATAAATCAGGATGCCGATGTCTTTTGCGACGGACACGCTTGTCTCCTGTTTCTGCGCCAGTTCGTTCTGCGCGTCGGTTGCCAGTCCCTTCACCATTTCACCCGGGACCGAAGTGCTTTCGGCGCTGGACGCTGCCGTTGTCGCCGCTGTCAGGAGAACTTTTGCCGGCAGGACCGATTTCTTCTTGTCTACCTTCCCGATAATCCCGGCCGATCCGTCCGACCATAGCGCCAGGCCGTTGAATTTCAGCTCTTGCCCGTCCGGAAAAACCAGCGTGTGAAAGGCCACATTCACGCGGTTGTCGGTTTTCTCGATGGCGCTGGTTCCTATAAGCCTGGTTCCCTTGGGGAGCATGGTTTTTCCCAGGAAGGAAACGTCGAACTCCGTCACAGCTATTACCGGGGTGGCCGTGTTGTATGAAAAAATCGCCGTCCGGAGCACTGCGTCAAAAGTGAAACCGGTGTGCAGAAAGTATTTTTTTGGGCTTGCCCGCCGGTCGGTCGGGCCGGACCAATCCTGCGCCCACGCCCCCAGCGCGTATCCCGACAGCATAAAGATTAACAGGAATATTTTCAAATGGCCTCCATTTACGGGACCGCTACCCGCAGGTCGAATACTCTCGTTCCGCCGCCGGATTCCGACAGCTTAACGGCTACGGGCTCCGCCTTCAAAGCCCGCGCGATCACAAAAAAGGTCGCCCGCTTCTTTCCCGGAACAAACGGGTCATTAAAAGATTCGATTGGAAGCGGGGCCCCCCCGGAAATTACGGAGATATTCGACACAAAGAAGTATTTCGTCTGGTCGTTGTTCAATTCCAGCGTTAACACGCTTTTATTCTGCCAGGGTGTCACGCTTTTGATGGTCAGGGTCACTTCATCCGAGGTGTTCTCAATTCCCGGGAAGAAATAGGTTTTCTCCGAATTATTTACTATATCCCGGACTTTATTTACGTTCAGAACCACCTCCGGGACCTCCTTCCTGACGGTTACGGCCGCAATAGCGGCTTTTGTCTGTCCGGCGGCCCTGGATTTTTTAGAGCCGCCAGGATCCCGTTTAAACAGGGGATCACCGCTCCCGTCAACTTCCGGCCGCCCGGCCAGCGCCGCAGCCGTTACGAGCCGGTATCTGGCGTCTTTGGGCTCAATAAGCCGCACAAGGAACTTCCCCGGCAGGTTTTCAGTTGAAGCGGCCTCGATTGTGGGATATTCGTCCTCGGCTGTCCGCTTGAACAGGATTTTTTCCGTAACTTCGTCGTTTAAAGTCGTCTGGCTGCTGACGCTATTGCTGTATAACAGCCCCTCTTTTAACGGCAGATAGGCGGTCCCTGGGCTGCGGTCCACAAAAAAGACGCATATCAGCGCGGCAAAAGACAGGATATAGATTATTACCAGTTTCATTTTTTATAGTATGAAGCGTTCCAGGCGTCCACCAGCAGTCCCCATGGCGCATTTTCGGTTCTTCCGACTTTTTTAAGGGACAGTTCATATTCGAAGATCTCTTCTTTGTAGAAATCCGGAGCCTGATAGGATTTCACCTCGTTGGTCCCCTTCACTTTCAGGTTCACGTAGTCCTTCGTATCTTTCAGAATTATCATTTCCGAAATCACCATTTTAGTTTTGACCTGGTTCTGCTTTATATAGTCCATGGTGCCGTGCGTAGAGAGGTAGTCGCTGGCTTTCCTCCTGTAGTCCTCGGTCATCATTTTAAGCGCCTTTCCCAGGTCGTCGTCATAGGTGTAATAGTTCCCGGCGGCCCAGTATTGCAGAAAATACTGCGTAAAATTGTTCACCTCGATTGCCGTGACCGGATTCGCGGATTCCACATCTTTAAACGCTTCCGCATTGCCCAGCGCGTCCACGCGGATCACAAGCGGCATTTTATTCATGGACTTCACCAGAAGTATGGATAAAAAGATGACAGCACCGGCCATCAGCATCGAGGTGTTCTTAAACCAGTTCAATTGGTTTACCGTATCTCCGAAAACCTCCCAATATTTCCGCCGCGGGGGCATCGCGGGCGACTGAAGCGGGGAAGACGTGTTGTCGGGCATAATTCTCATCTCCTGGGGGCAGTTTTGCCGGAAGAATTGTCCGGTCCGCCCGCTTTCGGCTTGAACAGGTTTGAGGACCAGGAATTCAGCGCGCTCCGAGTCCCGGTCCAGGCCGCCGCGCTTTTGATGCCGGCCGCTTTTACGGCCATGGCGCCGGCTTTGGTAACGGGATGGGTGTAGAACTTTGTCATAGCCACCGTGCCCGCAGTCAGCGCAACTCCGCCCATTAAGCTGATATTGGCGGCGGACAAAAGCCGTTCGCTTATCAGCGGCGTGTAAAAAACCATCACGGTTATAAGAACGGAAACGAAAAGATAGCCCATGATCTCGCCGTTGTTTAAAACCTGCTCCAGGCCGATGCTCAGCATGACGGCCTGCGTCGCCCGCAGGATTATGGCCCAGAATGACACCTGCAGGAGGGTGGTGAACCAGCCCTTCGTAAGGTCGGACGCTTTCGGCAGCATCCCGCAGACGATAGCCAGCGGCCCGAGGACGTAAAGGATCGAAAGCAGGATATACCGGAAATATTGCAGCAGGGTTTCGGCAATGACAGCGATAAACAGGAACAACGCCGTCACGGCCGTAGCGATATCCAGCTTTATAAGCGAGACCGTCTGCTGGTCCAGATGGGCGATCAGCAGCATTTTGAATTTTGCGAAATCCCCCATATCCAGGAGACACATTGAAATGATCTCATTCAAAGCCACTGTCTTGGAAAAAATGTGCCGGTACAGAACTATTCCGGCAAATACCAGCACGGCCCTGCGGAGGATCTTCCGCATTTCCCCGTCTTCGCCGGCGGCCATTTTAACCTGATTATCCAGGACGGCGATAATAAAGAAAGCCCCGAAAACTATCACGGAGATACTCTTCATCACGCCGCAATATGCGGACATGGTGTAGGGGATGCTTAAAGGGTCGATGAGCGGCATTGTGCTGGTAGTCATTTGGGAAGCTCCTGGAGGGTTTTATAGGGGTCGGTTACGGGGACTTTTCTGTCTTTCGACATCTTATTCAGGATATCCTTCATCTTCTCCATTTCAATCGAAGCCTGGCGCTCGTTCGCCCAATCTTTGGCAGCACGTTCATTTTCAATGATCAGCAGCTGCTGGATCGTCTTGTTCATTTCATTCATGACTTCCAGCTGTGTCACCGTGGCGTGAAACGCGATTTTTTCACGATCCTCCTGTTTAAGGTTCCTGTCGCCGGCTTTTTCGACAATTTCATTTTTTATCACCTTATCCCGGCCTAAATTCAGATTATGGATCTCCTGGGAATAATCGAGCCGGCTCTGTATTCTCTTGTCCGTGCTTCTGACGGCCTGGCCTACAAAACTGTCGCTGCCGTCCGCTTTGATGAAATCCCGGTTGATCTGCCAGTACATGTCTTCGTTCTGGCGGTCAATCGTGTTCTTTATGTTGTCTTTCGCATAACCGGCGATCCCGCCTTTGGAGTTGGTTATCTCTTTCATCCGCTCGTAAAACGCCTTTGATTCGTTGTAATTCTTCAGCATCGTCTGGGTCTGCTCTACTACCTGCACTTTCATGAATTCCTGGTACGCCTTGTCATATGCCGCGGTCACATTCCCGGACACAGTTTTTATCAGTGTGTCCACAAAGGCATGGCCGGGAGACGCAAGCCCGAATAGGAAAGTTAAAAAAACCGGAAGGATTCTTTTCATGTTCATTTTCTCCCAGCCAGTTCGGCTATTATCTGCGCGTCCGTGAAGTCCGGGTGCCTGGCGCGGACCTCCGCCTCTTTCTGGGCGTCCACCGGGTCGGTGGTGCATATCCAGTAATCCACAGGGGAAGGCTGCACCTTGATCACCCTGCTGTTCTCGTTGAATTTCAGGAATATCTCGCTGTATTTTCCCTTCTCCGACCTCAGCAGGCGGACCTTTTCTATTTCCTGCGGATTCAGGCCGAATTTATCCAGCAGTTCGTACCCGGATTTTATTTTCAGGACGAATTTCAGATAGCTGTTGGAAATGATGCTGTTTGCGGCTCTCGTGCCCAGGAAATCCACCGGGCTTTGCGATATCGAATAGATTGCGGCGTTGAATTTGCGCGCGGTCCGGTACAGATTCTCGATCAGCATGGCCCCTATCGGGTCGTTAAAGAACTTCCATCCTTCGTCTATCACGATCATCTTTCTCAGCGATCTGTCTTTCAGCTTTCCTTCGATCACGGACGAGATTATGAAGAAGATCACAGATTGCAGTTCTTTTTCGCTGTCGAGCTTCTGCAGGTCAAAGACAACGAGCCGGTTATTGATGCTTAAGGCGTTTTTCCTGTTGAGTATTCTCCCGTAGCGCCCGGTTGTCCATATATCAAGGTTGCGGGCGTATTCCCGGGCTATTTCTATAAGGTTGTCGTCATCTGACTTGAAGGCCGCAAGTTCCCTGTGAAAGTCGCCCAGCAGAGGCTGGTCGCCGGCGCAGTTTCTGTAGGTCGCTATGACCGCGTTCTCCAGTATCTTCTGGGCCTTGCCGGGCAGTTCCGGCAGATTGAGCATTTTCTGCGTCAGGCCGGTTATATATGCGATTACGTCGGTGTCTATCTCGTAAGCGGAAGGATCGGTATTCACCACCGCATACTGCTTGTGCGGAAACGGGTTGAACGCGAATTTCTCCGAAAGCTCCACTTCAAGGTATTGCCCTTTGAACAGGGAACACAGTTTGCGGTAAGACCCGCCCACGTCGATTATAATGACGTGGTTGTTCCCGGATTCAATGAAGAAATCCTTTAAAAGATAGTTCGTAGCGAACGATTTGCCGGCTCCGGTCTGTCCGATAATCAGGCCGTGTTTGGCGGATAACGTGTCATCAAACAGATCGAGCGGCAAAAGCTCGTTGTTGTCGGTCAGAAGAAGCATCTTCGGCGATTTTGTCCCTTTCCAATCACCCGAAACCGGCAGCATCTGCGCGGCGGCCGCGCTGTGGAACATGTGCTTACGGACGTTTAAATGGCTATTGTTCGGGAGGATTGATAGAAAAAGATTAAGGTGATTCATATCATCGATCACGCCTTCCGCCTCCCCGAGGAATTTGAACAGTTGGAGTGTCCTGTTGGTTCTGGTTGTCAGGGCTTCCAATGATCTGTCCTTCAGGACAACGGCGAACTTGTAGTAAAAAAGTTTCTGAAAGGTCGTCTTTACCTCCTCCGTCAGCGCTTTGGCGTCTTCCGATTTTTTGGCCGCTTCATAGTTCGTCTTAAAACCACTGATATTGTTTATATTCCGCGCAACCGAATCAGTGATATGCAGACCGTGCAGCATAGCCTCCTGATTGCCTGCGTGCAAAGCGATTGACAGGTCGGCGTCCGGCAGCAGGTGGGCCATGAAATTCATCAGCATGGAAACTTCGATCTCTTCCGGCCGGATGAACAGGTTGACGGCCCGGTAGTAGAATCCATCTAGATAGACATAATCGAACACATTCTCGCAGGCGTTGAAGAATATCTGACTGCGCAGCGTCTTTTCGCGATTATAGGCGGGAGGCGGCAGAAGATCTCCCCGGCTTGGGTTCAACTGCCGGTAAAACAGCGATATGAGCTGTTCGGTGCCCAGCCTGACCGGCACCGCGCCGAGAAATTTGATCTGCGAGACCAGCGTCTCTGAGACATCGGCCAGCTTTTTAATGGCTTTTTCGTGTATCTCGCGCGAAACCGGCTTATGGTCCTTTAATACGATTCTGAAAAACCCGGTGTCGAGTTTTCCGAGGCTGGCCGCCGATATCGTGATTACCATGTAATATTTCCTGTTCTGGATGAAGAGGGTAGAGAGGAACTCCTCTTTCGCGGCGACAACCAGTCCGCCGATGTCGTCGGCCGTCTTTATTGTGTCCCGGTATCGCCCGATCAGGCCGTCGTCGCCGTGCCTGTACTGAACAAGGAACTGGACAACCGTATCGTCAGGAATGGTATTCAGGAAGTTTTTCGTGTGCTGGACGTGCTCGGCTATCTCCTGGTCGGATTTGGTCGTTAAGTCCGGAGCGGCTATCTCGTAAACGGAGGAAAACGATAAATCCAGGCCGATGGCGGCATCGTCCTCAATCGCCCACAGGTTGGCCAGAGTATGAAATGCCGGCAGGGCTTCGTTCTGAAAAAGCTGCCTGACCTTGACTGGATTTATTTTAAACATAATCTGTACCCTGGGATATCCCCGCCTTTAACGGCTATTCTAGGCGGCGTAATCAGGAAACGGATGATTATTTTCCGCGTTTCCGTATCCACATGCTTACCCTTCCGCGCGAAGAAGTAGCCGCCAAAAAAGCAGACCGCCGTAAGTGCCGGACTGAACGTGGTCCCCCATGCCATAAGGGTTGCCAGCAGAACAAAGACGAAATCCGCCGGCTGCAGGCCGAAGATAAAGAGCCGGAGGGCCAGACCCTTGTATGTGGTGACGCGCATGGCGGTTATTTGAATATCGCCTGGAGCATCTGGACGATATACATGGAAGAAAATATAACGATGCCCCCTCCCACGATAAACCCGCCGCGCTTAAGGGCGTCTTCATCGCCCATGCTCATGCGAATGCCAGTGAACACGACTCCGAAAGCCACGGCAATGGCCCCCAGCACTTTTGTGATCCAGTCGAGCAGCCGGTTCAGGCTGCTCTCGATCTGCTCTCCCACCGCGAATGCGTCTGTCGTGCTTAAAATAACGACGCATACAAATGTCAGGAACACCCAGAGGTTCCTGCTCATAAGGACCAATTTCAGTTTCTTTCTCATCATTCCTCCTTTTATACCGGCAGCCTCTCGGGAGGCTCTTTCCCGAGCTTTACAAGACTCTCAACGAATTCCCGGATGTCATAGAACGGATCAAATCCGTATAATTCATTCCGGACGGCCTGATATTTATCATCGGTCGCGAGATTGTAAGCCACGCTGTAATACAACTTGTCCGCGTAGATCTTATCTTCCACGCTGTGTTTCCGTCCGGCGAAATAACTGTCGCGCGCCAGTTTCATCTGGTCTTTAATGCTGGCGTCTCCGTTTAAGCGGTATGCCGCCGAGAGGTATTTATACGCTATAAGCAGATCGCCCCCTTTCCGCATATTTTCTGCGGCGACAGTCCGCAATCTTCCGACATACGTATTCCTGCGGGTGTCGAAATATACCTGGTACTGCTCCCCTGATTTCCCATCACCCAGCGTCAGTAGCAGCGCAAGCTGCCTCTTTGCCGCGTCAAAATCCAGCAGATTCAGCTGATACGCGAGGTCCTTTATCCGTTCCTCGATAAACAGTTTCTTTTTTACCCCGAGCGCCGGCTCTTTTCTGATCATATCCTCGGCGGCGGTTAAAATCATTTCGTCGGAGGTCAGGCGGTATGCCTCCATGTAATTGTCATACGCCGCTCCGATATCCTGCGTCACGATCTCGTTCGCCCGTGATATCAGGATATTCGTCTTTTTGTTTAACACCGCCTTTTCGCACACCTGCAGCAGTTCCTTCGCTTTCCCATTATTTCCAGGGTTCAGCGGGATCGCTTTTAAAAGAGCCAGTGCCGCGTCTTCGGGCCGTTCCTGTTTTATCAGGTCCTCACCGTTCCGCACAAAGCGGTCGTAAATCCGCAGGGCCTGCTGGTAGACCTTCTGGAAATCATTTGTTACCGGCATGGTGGTATCGGTGGTGTCAGCCGCGCCGAAAGCATAAGAAAATCCGACCCGGTGGAAATTCGCCAGATCCTTCACCACAAAGGCATAATCGAAAGCTATATCTCCGAATATGGACCCAAAACCGAAAGTCAACCCATGGTTATAGCCAGCACGGAAAGAATATTGCTGCAAAAGGACATACTGGACACCCGCACCGATGTTTATTGCGCCGTCCTCAGCGATCAGATCCGCCTCCCCCGCGAGCCTGTCGTAGGAAAGTTTGTTCGCTTCTTTGTCGTATTCAGGCCGCAGGGTCGTAGAGCCGCCGAGCCCCGCTTTAATTGTCAGCGGCAGTTTTTCATTTTCGCTGTCCATCTTCACGCCGGTCTGATATATATTCGATACCGCGCCGCCAAGGTTTACGGTGATTTTCTTACCCATTGAATAGGTTCTATTCAGGACATTTTTTACAAAGCCCGCATCCGAACTGAATCCATCGGCATTGTAGGTGTACATCGAATACTTAAGCCACTTCACGGCTGCGCCGTATGTCAGCTTCAGTCCATCGAACCGGCCCGCATAAGCCCCGTAGGCCGCGATCTGGCTGTTTTCGGTTTTCTCCCCTTCATCGGTAAGGGTCTGCCGCGCTTCGATGTTATCGCGGTAGAACTGGGAACCGCCGAACCCGAACGCCGAGCGCCCGTTGTTCACTACCAGCCCAATGAAGTCATACCGTGCCCCGTCATACAGAAACCAATGCGAGGCGGTCACCTGGTCGCGGATATTGAACATCAGCGCCGGATTGTGATAAATCACACCTGCGTCGGAAGCCTGGGTTATATTCGCCTCGCCCATGCCCGTCGCGGCGGCACTCGGGCCGTAAGTAAGGAAATTGGTCCTTCCCTGGCCGGCCGTTGCGGCGGACGTGAGGAAAAGGAGCAGGGCCGATCCCCGCGCTATTTTATGATAAGGATGTAGCATTTCGCGGGCCCCTCCGCTCTCGCAATTACCGCTATATACGAACCGTTATACAGCAGTCTTCCGTTTTTATCCCGCCCGTCGAACTTCACCTCATTCGTGCCTGCCGCCGCCGTTGCTTCCAGGGTCCGGAGCAGGTCGCCGTATTCGCTGTATATCCGCACCTTCACTGTCTGGGGCGCGTTCACACTGAACACAATATTCGTCTGCTGTCGTGTGGGGTTGAACGGGTTGGGATAATTGAACATTTTGCCTAGCGGCAAACCGAGTGTCAGGAATTTCATTAGCGTACCTTCTCTTGTAACGCCGTATTGGTTTGTTGTATTTATTTTCCAATAATAAGTTCTCCCGGGGCTTAAATTCCGCAGGATGTAGGACGTGGCGGGGCCGGTATATATCAAAGCCGCACCCGAAGCCGCAGGTCGGTATCCCGCGGTTTTGCCCGCGCTCAGAACCTGTGACGCGGTCAGGGATACATACAGGTCGTAGGTCAGCGGCCCGCCTTCAGGATCTACGGCGGACCACTTCAACGGCACTTCCGCCGAGACCACCGCCTGGTTGTCGGTTATGACCGAGACGTCGGGCGTCGCGGCCGAGGGCGGCAGATTGGCGAGGAATTGCGATTCCGGTGTTGAAACTGTTTCCCCCCAGGCTCCGATCGCCGTAAATCCGACGGTATAAATCCCGCTTGTGCTTAATATCGTCCCGTAGCTGCATGTCAGGCCGGTTACATTGCCGCCGCCGCAATCCGTAACCTGGATCGTGCTGACGACAACACCGTCCTTTTTCACCAGCAGTTTCAGGCTTTGAAAATTTTCATCGTCAGGATCTTTATAGAGAACCTTGAATACAAAGGTGTCCGCTCCTGTTGTGCCGGTGGACGGATATACCCATGAGGCTGCATAATTCGTATCGGCCGGCTTAAATAAACCCGGTGGAGCGTTGTTCCTCTGGAAATTAATATCCGCAATGTCGCCGGTAGGCGCAACCGCCGTGTTTGCCGGCGCAAAGGTATAATAAGCGGCGCTTGTGGGAGTAATCAGATAATTACCGCCCACATTCAGCCGATTGAAGCTGTAAACGCCGGCCGGGCCGGTTTTAAACGTCCGATAATCGTCGCCGGAAAGCGTAACTGTGACATCAGCCATCGGTAACCCGTCCACATTCCTGACTGCGCCGGTAACCAGCGCGAGCACATCCGGTCCGGCTCCGTTCCTGTCAGTTGCCGGATTATGGAAGATGTCTTTACCCTCAAAGGTGTAGGTATAGAAACTGCAAGGTGCAAGCAGGGTCGCGGTTGAATAGATAGCGCCTGTCAGATAACCGCCGCTGACATAACTCATCGGCAGCGCCTGCTCTACAGTAGCCCCTTTCCTGATAATAACTCTGGGATATCCCGCCGCCGGTCCGTCATTATTCCCGTTGGAATACAAAATGCGGAAGGTATAAGTGGCACTGCTTTGGCTAACGTCCGGATTCACCCCATCGTTGGTGTAGCCGGCCTCTCCGGTCCATGCAAGGACCGGGGCCAGCGCGTCCCGGAGATAATTCTCCGCTGGCAGGTCAGCCTGATTATTCATGTAGGTCCTGCCGGGCGGCGTAAAGGTGTAATACGTAAAACTGGACGGCGTGACAGTATAAGTCTCCGTAGTGATGAAAAACTCAAAGTAACCATCTGCCGCCGTTTTATAAATCTTACTTTCAGCCCCGGACAGCGTCATGGTAACGTCGCTCAAAGGAGTATTTCCCAGGTCCTTTACATAGCCGGAGACTTTGGTGCGGACCTGCGGCCCGTTGCCGCCGATCGGCGCGGCAGTGAATAAATACTGATTCTGCGCTTCAAAACTATAAGTGTAGGCCATGCCAGTGGACAGCGCGGTCTGGTAGGTATAAATTGCCCCGCTCGCCGGAGTGCCGGACACATATGCCATGCCGGCAGGACTGCCGGTGATCTCCGCGCCCATACTGTAAATATGAACTTTCGGATAGCCGCCGGCCGGCGCCAGGCCGTCCTGATCGCTGTATTTCACCCGAAAACTGAAAATATTACCGGTTATACCGGTGGACGGACTCACCCCGGCCGCGGTATAACCGGCTTCCCCGGTCCATGCGAGGCCGGGCTGATGAGCCACATTCGGCCCTGATAGTTCAGGTGTGGCCGCTGTGGCCCCGTTCGGGGAGTCTTTGGCCTCCATATAATAGGTGTAGTCGTCACCCATAACCGAAATAGTTTCGGCAAACAGATACACTCTTCCGGTAGTAAAGGCGTTCAGGTCGGCCGCCGACATGACAAACGGGCTTCCGGAAACATCCGCTCCGCCTTTCCTGACGTGCAGTTTGGGATATCCCGCCGCCGGCGCGTCGTTTTCCGCGTCAGCGTATTTAATACGGAAAACAAACGGATTCTCCGGCGAACCGCTGTCCGGGTTCACGCCATCGGCGGCATAACCGGCCTCTCCGGTCCAGGCTAAAGTCGCGCCGGTATTGTTCCGCGCGAAATCCCATGCGGCTACATCCGCAGTTATCCCGGCGGTACTCCGGTTTACAGGAGTAAATGAAAGATATGCGGCGCTCGCAGGCAGGACGGCGTAATTGGCTCCGACCGACAGATTGACGAATAAATAAGCGCCGTCCGCGCCGGTTTTAAACGTCCTGTCATCGTCGCCGGAAAGCGTAACGGTAACATCAGCCATCGGAGCGCCGGTGGCATCCCGGATCGTCCCGGCGATGGAAAGTCCGACTTCCGGCCCCGTACCGTTTTTATCCGCCGCCGGATTATTGAAGGTATCCCGGCCTTCGAAGGTGTAGGTGTAATAGCTGCAAGGCGCAAGCAGGGTCGCGGTTGAATAAACTGCGCCGGTAAGGTAACCGCCGCTGACATAATTCATCTGAAGCGTCCGCACCGCCTCAGTTCCTTTTTTAACAAGAACCCTCGGATATCCTGAAGCCGGCGCATCCCCCCCTTCGCTTGCGTAGGTAATCCTGAACATATATGTCATGCTGCTTGTTCCTATATCGGGACTCACTCCGTCAGTTGTGTAGCCGGGGTCCCCGGTCCATGCAAGGACCGGGGCCTGAGCGGCCCGGGTATAATTCTCATTGGTCAAATCTGTCTGGTTATTTGTATAGGACTTGCTGGCCGGAACAAAAGTCAGATACGCAAAACTGGACGGCGTGACAGTATAAGCCTCCGTCGTAATAAGGAACTCGTAATATCCATCAGCTCCGGTTTCATAAACCTCTTCGCCTGGCCCGGACAGCGTCATGGTAACGTCGCTCAAAGGATTATTTCCCAGGTCTTTTACATAGCCGGAAACTTTGGTGCGGACCTGCGGCCCGCTGCCGCCGATCGGCGCGGCATTGAATAGATACTGATTCTGCGCCTCAAAGCTGTAGGTATAGGCCATCCCGACTGAAAGGGTCGTTTGATAGGCGTAGATGGCCCCGCTATCCGGAGCGCCGGATACATAGGACATGGAGAACGGACTTCCGGAAATATCAGAGCCGGCTCGGTAAATACGGACTTTCGGATAACCGCCGGCCGGTGCCAGGCCGTCCTGGTCGCTGTATTTCACCCGGAAACTGAAACTATTGCCGGCTGTGCCTGTGGACGGACTTACCCCGGCCGCAATATACCCGGCCTCACCTGTCCACGCAAGAGCGGGGTGGTGCCCGACACCTGGGCCGGACAACTCGGAAGTGGCGCTCACGGGGCCGTTCTGGGCATCCCGTACTTCCGAATAATAGGTATAGTCATTCCCGATCGGAAGGGTTTTACTGTAAGTGAACACCCTGCCGGCAATAAAGGTGTTCGCGTCAGCGGCCGTCATAGTAAACGGACTCCCGGAAATCTCCGCTCCGCCTTTCCTGATATGCAGTTTGGGATATCCCGCCGCAGGCGCATCGTTTTCCGCATCAGCGTATTTAATACGGAAGATAAACTGGCTTTCCGGCGGCCCGCTGTCCGGGTTCACCCCGTCGGCGGTATACCCCGCCTCCCCGGTCCACGTTACGGATGCCCCGGTGTTGTTACGGGCAAAATCCCAGGAACTTATATTGTCTGTGATCGCGGCGATGGTGCGATTTACCGGCGTAAAGGAATAATACGCCGCTCCGCTGGGCGTCACAGTGTAATTCCCGCCCGCCGGAAGCCCGTTGAATAAATAACTTCCATCCGCAGCCGTCAGAAGACTTCCGGTTCCGCTTCCGGCCAGGGATACTGATACGCCACCCATAGGCGAGCCGGTCGCGTCCCGGACAGTGCCCGACAAATACGCCCGCACATCGGGGCCGGTGCCCGCCTGTGGTACAGCGGCGTAACTGATCGCGTTCAGTCCTTCGACTGAATAATTGTAGACGCTGTAAGGCGACAGCGAGGTCGCAGCGGAATAAATCGCGCCGTTTAAATAATCCCCGCTTACAAAGCTCATCGGCAGGGTCGCGACGGTCGTACCGCCTTTCGTTACCACGACACGGGGATATCCGGCCAGCGGAGGTTCCAGCCCGAAGTCCTTGTACTTAATCCTGAAGGTATATGGGACACTGCTTTGGTCAACGTCGGGATTCACTCCGTCGGCGGCATAACCCACCTCGCCGGTCCAGGACAAAGCAGGGCTGCCCTGCATTTTTGCCAGTTTAATTTCGTAGGTTGAAGCTTTAAAATATGCCAGATACGGACAACCGTTCGCATTAATAGCGGCAGCTGTATATGTCCCTCCGGAAGCGTCAACAATCTCAACATCCCAGCTGGACCCATTCCAGTGGGCGTATCGTAATCCCCCTGTGCCCAGATATGAAATGGCGGCGCCGTTATTCCCGTCGAGCGCCATGCTTACCCAGGAAGTCGCGCTGGTCTGAGTGGGGTCAACAGTTTCGGTTGTAAATCCCGAGCCGTTCCACCTTGCAAATTTCAGAAGCCGCGCGGTTCTGTCCTGGTATGCGACATACGGATGATTATCAGTCCCGATTCTTATGGAAGCCTCACCTATGCTCGTTGTGTCTATGCTGGATAAAACCCAGCTCCCCCCGGTCCACCTGGCGTAACGAAGACCGACACCGATATCTCCGGCCCTATGCACGATATGCGCATAATTATTCGAATCAACCGCAATCGAAGGGTATCGGCCAAGATCGCCTGCAGATTCAACCGTTTCGGTAGTCCAGCTCGCCCCGTTCCACTTTGCGAATTTTAAATCCTTATTTGTAACCTCATAATACGCGATCTGCGGATAGCCGTTCGGACCCATTGCAATTGCGTTGTCAGAAAATGCCGCCGCGCTATCCACTGCATAGGAGATGAACGTCCCGCTCCCAGGGCTGCTCTCTATCGCACAATACAAGCTTGTTCCGATGATGTAGGACATTGCTACCTTGCCATTCGGATCAGTGGCGATTCCATTCCTGTAATTTACCGCGGCGGCAAAATATCCCTGGATAGACCAGCCCGCCCCGGTCCATTTGGCATATTCAAGATATCCGGTAGCCGAGTTTTTATAGATCATCTTGGGGTAGCCATTCGGCCCCATTGCCATAAACGTGTTAGGCGATAAAGACGAAGAATCGAGCGTTTTAACGGTCGAAACCGACCAGTTCGACGCCCAGCACGGCGAAGAATTGAAAATCGATAAAAGGAGTATTAAATAGTGTCTTTTCATGCGTCACCCGCTCACAAATCAGTACGGATCATTCCGGCTGCTTATCAAGACCGTTCCGCTCCGACGATTTGTAAATAATTGCTGCCTGCTTTTGTAACTGACCGGGAATAGGGTACTTCTCCATGGCGGCGCTGCCGCCCTCTGCCATACATAGCCCGGCATATATCACAGCGTCGGTCTGTTCGCTGTGCCGCGCTATCAGTTTCGCACCGGCTTCGCTGTTCAGCGTATCCACTATTTTCTTTTTGGTCGTTGGACCGAACATTCCCGTTTCCGCTATTTTCTTTGTCAGTTCATCCATAAAGCCGGTGTATTTGTCTTTCAGATCGTCAAGGCCGTCTACCTTTTGTAACAGATGCGGATTATTAACCTTCAATATATAACCCGCAGCGGAGGCGTCCGGATCTTTCACGAGATAAACGGGATTCTCCCGGCGGATATCTTCCAGGCCTTTTTTGTATCTGTCCGTCTTGTGCATTTCATCCTGCACGATATTGACCGGCGGCCAGCGCCGCAGCGTTTCTATTTCCTTGTCGAATTGTTTGCCGCTCTTCTTTTCCTGTTTTTCTTTCAATACCAGCTCCTGCCGCATTTTTGCGAGCATTTCATTCACCGCCTCGGCATCCATGCCGGACAGGCGTTTATCCAGTTCGGCCAGTTTTTTCTCATAGATATCTTTTTTCCGGACGGCATCCTTCGCCTGTTCCTGGTAGTAAATATTGCCCGGCACCTGTTTTGCGTATTCAATGGCGTTTTTCTGGTCGGCAATCTTGCGCCGGATCTCAGCGCGGCCTTTCAGCTTGAATTCTGAATGGGCTATTTCCGCCTTCAGTACGTTTATTTCCCTGGCCAGCCTGTACATCGCCATTGTTTTCTCAGCCTGCTTCTTCCGGACCGGATCCGTGATAAGGTCCAGCTTCAATTCCTCAAAGTTAAGGTCGCTCACATCAATTTCGTTCTCCGTGGAATGCTTCGCGTGATTTATCCGCTTCTGCTTGGTTTCAAGCTTCTGGAAGATGAACGGATCTACGCTGTTTTCGATAAGCGGATAGTTTATGCGCACATGCTTCCACTCATTGCCGAAGCGCCATAAACGCCCCTCGACCTGATCCAGGTCAACCGGATTCCAGGGCAGGTGAAGATGGTACAGATCAGTGGTCTTTTTCTGGAGATCCATCCCTTCCTTTATAATTTCGCTTCCGATAAGAATCTTGATCTCCCCCGAATTAAACCGCTGCTTCACATCCTCGATTTCATCCTCTTTTGAATTGGACAGGCCGGAGACGATCTCAACTTCGCTGTCTTTGAACCCCAGTTCCTTAACAAGGTATTCTTTGAGAAGCGGGTGATATTCCACGCCGCGCGGCATATAAATAATCTGATTGGCATCTCTGCTCGCGGCGGCGACCTCGCGTATGGCGTCCATTGTCCATTTGATTTTCGGGCTGTTGTCTACGAACTCCGCGTATGTGAAGCCCAGCTCAGTCCGGAATCTGGGAGACAGACGGGTGAAACTCTCGATATTCGTGATATGACGGCGGTCATTGCGGAAAACGTCCCTTGCATGATCCATTGCCCTGTCCCGGCTCGGGCCGCTGCCTATCACAATTCCTGTTTTGGCGTCGCATACGCTCCACATACCAGCGCTGTTCCTGCAGGCGAAAGTTTCCCGGCCGGGATTTACTTTCACGCTCTCGCCCTGGACTTTCACATATTCGTCGTTGAAGAGGACAAAATAATCGTCGCTGGCTTTCTCTATGCGGTATCTTCCTGTGTGATAACGTGAAAGGTACGGGCTCAGGGTGATGCTTTGCAATTCCGTGACCGCCACAATCGCCCCCCCGGCATCCCTATCATTGAATAGCGCCTCCGCTTCTTTCATGTAATCCCATTGCAGGCCGCTTGCCGGCAGCAGAATCTTCTTCTGGTGTTTTTCCGGGCGCTTTATGCCCAGCTCGTCCCCGCTTTTATAATCGATGTATTCCCCGATCAGCAGCCGCAGCTGGTTTGCGTTTTTAAACCTCTCGATAACATCTTCCTGCGCCAGAGTCCTGTCGGCTTTTATGACAAACGTGCTTTTCATGTCCATGAACGCGGTCATGAATACATTGACGTTTGAAAGCCCCATGCGCTCCATTTTCTCTTTGGCCAGCAACGCCAGGATCGAATAGTATTCCAGCGGGCTGTTGGAGAAAGGTGTGGCTGTCAGGCCGATTACGCCGCGCCCGCCGTGGCGTTTCAGGATGTACTGTGCCGCCAGATACGTCTTGACCGCGCGCATTGAGGACCGCCCGCCCCGGACATTCCGGTATTCGTTCGCCCGGTTATTTTCCAGCTTGGCCGAAACAAAGATGTTTTTGGCGCGGTGCATCTCGTCTATCACTATCTGGTCGAAGCCGGCGTCCTCGAAAAAGAACTTATCGCTCGTCCCCCTCATGCCTTTGCCGATCAGCTCATCGGCCTTCTCTTTTTCCGCCGCCTGCTGGCGCCTGGTGGTGTTGAATCCGGCTATGGTGTCCTTCAGTCCGCTTAAAAGGCTGTCGTAAGTCTCTTTCCTGAAGCCGAGGCGGTTCATCCCCTCAGTGGTGATAATCGTGATCGTGCCGGGTTCGATATCCAGTTTTCCGTTTTTAACGTGCCTGGCCGAAAGGCTCCCGAGGGCGTTTATCTTTGCGACCGGCATGATATCCGTGATCTCGCTTATCCATTTTTTGTAAACCGATTTTGGCACTACCAGAAGCGGGCGCTGAATCCATTTCCGGGTTAGCAATTCGTTTATTGTGATTATCGCCGACATGGTTTTTCCAGCGCCCACTTCGTGCGCCAGGCACCCCACGCCTTTATTGGCGAGAAAACCTATGCCTGCGGTCTGATAAGGCCGGAGTTGCACCGGTTCGCCTTTAAAAGTCGCATTGATCTTTGAAATCAGCGGAACGCGGCTGTAATCGGGCTTGTGGACGGAGTTGCGCCGTTCGTTATAACAGCGCAGCAGAACCTCCTGCTTTGCCGGCAGGAGTTCCTCTTTGATGAATTTATTGAACAGTTTTTCGGCTATCTCTTTGCGCCGACGCCGTTCCTCGGAGTTCCGCTCCGGATCCCTTCCGGTGACGGGGCGACCGTCCAGATAGTTCTGCACCTCCCATTCGCTCGCGTCCTCGAACGCTTCGCGCGGCAGGAGCCCGATATGCGCCACAAATTCCTCCAGCAGGGTATCGCCGCCGGGGAACTTCACCTCGCCCGCCAGCGGGTCTATAGGCAGAAGCCGGATATCGCCGATTGACGCCGGCACGGGGCGCACGGCTTCGAGGCCGGTTTTCTGTTTCCGGTAAAAGTCTTCGGGGATATCCGCTTTGTCGGTTTCAAGGGCTCCCAGCTTCTCGTAGATATCGCCCTGGAAATAGTTGAAGTTGTTGTAGTAACCGCCCTTGTAGTAATTCAGGTGGTCTATCAGGGAGCGGATATCCCTGCCGCGCAGGAAATCCGGACGCACGGCCCCATTTGCATCCGTGTTGAGCCAGATCTCATGTTCAATGCCGGAAACCGGGGATTCCCTGACCGGGACGGGAATGGCGAACCTTTTGCTCTCGATCATGGTCCGGGATGATTCATCCACCGATCCGTCCAGACGCCGGCTTGCCTCCATTTCGTAATCGCGTTGCGCCTTCAGCGCGGGCGAGAGGCGTATACCTTTATCGTCAACCGAGGCGCCGGCTTTGAGAAGCAGCAGTTTGTAGACGCCCGCCATCGGGTCCAGCAGGTCCAAAGCCCGGTCAAGACAGTAATCCACCGGCTTATCGGCTTCTTCAACGGCTTTATGGAAGTCCTTTACAGCGAATTCTCTGAATTCCGCAAACTGTTCCCCGGCGGTCATTTCCTCCCAGAGCCTGAGTCCGGCTTGCCTCCTGAACTCCCGGTCGAAGCCGCGCGTTCTGCCTACGGCGGCCGACCAGCCTGTATTTGCCGTGGCATAATGGCCGATAGCTTCATCCAGCATTTTTTGCGTTACCCGTTTCAGATCCAGAAGCGGCGGCGGCTCCGAATGCGCCTTGTTGATAAAAATCATGGGATCACCCGGCTTGAGCGCGATATATTCGCCGCTTCTTTCCGGCATGGAATAATTAATCACGTCAAGGGTATCGCCCTTGATAAACTGCTCAATGTCGCCAAAGCGGTTTTTCCGCTCTTCCGTGACGCCGACAATTTTATCGGCGTTCGTCCCGAAATAGGCGTCATCGGAAAGTTTCGCCAGCTTATGTCCATAATCCCTGACCGTGTCCTTCTGGAAAACCACAAGATCAGTTCCGATATCGGTTGTCGGGAATATGCCGTTCGGAAGCCGGTAGGCTTCAAGCAGATTCCCCAGTCTGGCTATCTCCTGTTTCGCATGATTTTCCCTGTTCCGTAAAAAGCCCGACGGCATTACAAAAACGACCAGTCCTCCCTCTTTCGTCACGTTTAACGCGCGTTTCAGGAAGTACTCGCTGTATTCGTGTATCTGCTTTTCTTCGCCAAGGCCCTTATAACGACCGCGGTGGTCTCCGTAAGGCGGGTTGCCCAGCACAAGGTCGTAGTTTTCGGCTGCCGCCAGCGGATTTCCCCGGTCATCCATGAAAAGGCTCTCGAACGGGGCGTTCAGCACGTTTGCGAGAACGCCGGACTCCTGCAACATGATCCGGGCCGCCTTTGCGGCCGCCGGATTTATCTCATAGCCGGTGATTGTGCTGTCTTCGTGAAGCTCTTTGTTCTGGAAGAGACGGCCTACGCCTATGCCCGGCTCCAGAATGTTCAGGGTCGTTATTTTTGTGTCGAAATACCGGTCAGCCAGGTCCCAAACCTTGTCCACGACTTCCAGCGGAGTGTAATACTCGTCCAGAAGCCCGCGCCCTTCGGCACCCTCCTTCGCACGCCCCCCGGCTCCTTCGATCATTTCCCTGATTGCCGCCTTCTCCGGGACGCTGAGAAGGTCTTTTTCGGTCAGCAGTTTTGCTCCTTCATCTTCTGTCAGCTTTTTTTGTGGTTCGGGAATCCTGAATAAATCCGGCTGATAAAAATCCCCCTTTTCAAACAGATAGGATTTGCTTTCCCCTGCGGCGGAATAATCTTCGCCGGGCTCTTTCAGCGTCCCACTCGCTTTATGGGATATCTGCTGCCAATGGCCGGCCGCATCCTTCCCCATCACTTCGACCATATCAAGCAGCTCGATCCCGAAACTTTTGGTGTCTTTTATTATCTGCCCAAGCTTCCTCGCGTCGTATTTTTCGCCGGTGCACACTACCATGCTGGCCGCGTTTACGCATATAGCCCGCTTCAGCAGTTCGGCGTTTGATGCCGCCTGGATGTCCAGAATGCTCAGAACCTCGTTCCGGGTATTCAGCATAAACACGATATTCGCTTTTTCGTTCTTTTCGAATATATGTTTCGCGGCTTCCACCGCGTCCCGCGGATTGAGTATCACCCCGCCGTGCTTTATGACCTTCTGGTAGACTTCATACTCCGGCACCTTCGTCTTCTGTCCCGAGGGTTCCGTAACATACAGTCTTTCCCGTTCGGTGTGGCCGTCGTTGTATATGGCGGCCCATTCATTATCTCCGACTATCACGTGGTAAACCATTTCTACGCCGATGATGTCGCCGCAGGAGCGAAGCCGCTTTGTCAGGGTGAAATCCTCGTCCGAAGGCTGGTTGGTTCCCGAAGGGTGGTTGTGCAGGCAGACTATTTTATCCGCGCCCAGCATAACAGGCGTCTTAAAGACTTCGCGCGGGTGGACCAGGTTGTAATTCAGCGTACCCATCGAAACAACTTCTGTCCCGAGAAGTTTGTTCTCTTTATCAAGGGCCATTACGATGAATTTTTCCCGGTCCGCGCTTTTCAGTTCCTGATATATTTCCGCGACGTCATTCGGCCCCTCGATAAGAAGATCGCGGACGTAAGTGAATCTGTTGCTTTTTAATCCTATTAAGGGTTCGTTCTTACGTACCCGGCGGACGCTGGGCGGGGCTATCGGAGCCGTATCGGCTGAAACTACGGCCTCGTTTATTTTTCCGCGCAGGACATCAATGGCGGTTCTTGCGTACTCTTCGATAAGGGGATCGTAATGAAACCGGCTGTCTTTGGTGTCATAAAAAAACCGGCCGGCTGACAGCGCCGCGAAGATTTTCCGCGCGGCGATATTGGAAAGCGTCTGTCCCTTCAGCCAGCCGCCGGTTATCTTCCCGGCTTCGCTGCGGCGGATCTCGAAATTGATCAGTTTTGCCAAGGCCGGCGCGTTGAAGTATACACGGTGTCCCGTGTCCTTTTTCCATTCTTCGCCGCCGGCGGCCGTCAGCTCTTCAATCGTTATAACTCCCCCCGCTATATCCTGTGCGCCTCCGGCGGACCGGATATGACCGCCGTTGAGCTTCTTTGACATGTAAAAATCCCCATCATAGTCAGACATACGTAGTCTAACAGACGGGGATTTTTTTGTATGTAACACGAAGTCAGTGGAACACAGGTTCTATAGACTTCGTGTTCCTTTGCGGGGTTAGAATAATTTCCCCATGTGCGTTCCCGTCTTTTCTATCCGGGCAGCGACTTTCTCGATCTGAACTCAAGGACTATTATTAATAACTCGCGGCAAGGAATATTCTTTGAATTAAAGAATGAGTTTTCCGATCAAGTCCACCCCCTCCTCGCCGTATTTGGCGCGCATACGTTCCACGGAATCATTGCCAAGACCGACTCCGATATCGTCAAACAACCTTGGCCAGTCTATCCAGATTATCCCCGAGTCGGTGTCGCATACATAATCCGTAATATCCCGGCCGAAAACGCGCTTAAAATCAGTGCTGTTCCTGCGTACTATTTCACGTCCTCGCCTGCGAAACGCTTCATATACGTCCATAAACACCCCCGTAGTTGGATTTACGACTATCATTTTTCAGTATTCCAACTTCCTACAGGGCAATTTCAGTGTCTTCCGGCGGGGAAGCGGAAATCAAGCGTTTCCATATACGGCGCATTATTCCGGCAAAGTTCTGTATAATGTTTTTGGGGCTATTTATTTCATTTTGATAGTGTCTTCTGTTCTTTTGGAGGGGTTTTATGGATAAATTGAAAATTCTTGTAGTTGAAGACGAAAATCCGGCGCAAGCAGTCATGGCCGCCCAGTTGACCGGCCATGCCGTGGATTTCGCAAAAGATAAAAAGACCGCCCAGAAAAAACTGGCCGGCGGCTCTTATGACCTGTGCTTCCTGGACCTGATGCTGGGGCTTGATGACAATTATTCGGGGCTGAAACTTATCGCGGATGCCAAGTCAAAAGGATTTTACTCCGTGGTCATGACCAGCTCCGACTCCGACGATATAATCAACAAGGCGTACGAGTTGGGCTGCGACGATTTCTACATCAAAGGCAACGAGAAAACTAATATAAGCGCGGTCATAGCCAAATACCTGCAGCGCGGAAAAAGCGGAAACCTTAACAAAGTCTTCTCCGAGGGATTTATAACCGAAGACCCGGCCACGCGCGCCAATGTGACGGAAGCGCTTAAATATGCGGCTTCCGGCTCCCCTATCCTTATCCTTGGGCCGACCGGCACAGGCAAAACCTGCCTGGCCCAGGTAATACATCAGCATTCCGGCCGGCCCGGCGAATTCGTCGCTATGAATTGTTCGGCCTATACTGAGGAATTGATGGAAGCGGAGCTCTTCGGCTACAGGAAAGGCGCATTCACCGGGGCCAATGAAACCCGAAAAGGCCGACTCCTCCAAGCCGATAACGGGACCTTGTTCCTTGACGAAATAGGCTCCATGAGCCTTAATATGCAGACCAAACTGCTTAAGGCTATCGAGGAGAAATCGTTTTATCCTTTAGGCTCGGACAAACCAGAACATTCCGATTTCAGGATCATCAGCGCCACTTTGGAAGACCTGCAAGCCCTGATAACACAGGGTCGGCTGCGGTTGGATTTTTTCCAGCGCATCCACGGCCTGACCGTGAATCTAAAACCGCTGCGCGAGCGCGCATGTGATATTTTCCCCCTCATACGGCAATTCACACGCGGGGCACGGCAATTGTCATTCGCGCCGGACGCCAAAACCTTCATGCTTCAGTATGAATGGCCGGGCAATATACGGGAATTGAAGAAACTAGTAGACCTGCTTGTTTCAGGCACGGAAAACCGCGTCACGCTTGAGACTATCCGCAAACACCTTTCACAGGAACTTAGGCCACTGCCGCCCGGCGGCTTCCTTACGGACGCGCAGTATAAATACGCCGTAGAAAACGGCCTGGACGGCGCCGAAGAGCTGTTCACCTATGAAATAATCCGCCGCAATATGCAGGAAAACAACGGCAATAAAAGCAAAGTAATGGTCAATCTTAAGATCTCCACCAACCTGCTTTATGCCAGGTTAAAGAAATTTGAGCCAACAAAGGGGGGTGAACCGGATGGAAGAAAATAACAAAACGGAAAAGCCGCTTCATAAGATACGCTCGCAGTGCGCGAGCCTTAAAACCATCGCGGAAATGTTCAAGACCTGCGCCGCAGAGAAAAAGCCGGAATTGCTTGCACTTATGAAGGAAGCGGGACAGGATATTATGGACTGCCTGGCCCGGCTGGAGAAAGATTTAAAGAACTAACTCCAGGGCGGAGTTTTATCAATCACCTTAAGCCAGGGCAAGTGAACGAAATCTTCCGGCATGTGGCCGGTTTCAAGCGTTATATTGGTATAGCCCTTACTGTGCAAATCCTGCGCTATGTTCTCGCCTTTAACGCCGTTTTCCTCGTCGTCATCCAGCTCTGAATCAAGATAAACCGGCGTCTCTTTTGGGAATCGCCCTATCTGGGCGAGAAAATCGGCTGGATTGTCGAAGATAACGAGTTTTACGCCTTTTGCCTCCGCGACTAATTCCCAGGCCATACGGGCCACTTTATCATCATCCACCAAAATAGCGTCCACCTGGCCAGAGGCAGGAACAGCTTCCGGTTTTGCAACAGATTTTTGAATCGTTATCGGCACCAGGCTCACTAGCCCTTTGGGGATCATGCGGACTTTTAAGCGTTTACATTCATCAATTATACGTTTCTCTTCATAGCGGCTCGTAACCGATATTGTCCTGTTGCATAAGCCCAACTCTTCAGCAAGGCTAAGCCCCGTTTCCTTAAAGCCGATAAGTTCGTAATCAAAGAGACAAATCGCTTTTTCAGTTTCGGCTTTATGGCTTTTAACCCATTCGCGCAGCTTGTCCGGCTCGCTGAAATGGAGCACTTCGATATCGTGTTCTTTAACCCTTGCGGAATCGAACCTGCCCTGCCATACCTGATGTATTGTAGCGTCGTCATCCAACACGACGACCGGCCTGCCGGGAGCAAGTTCAAGCACCGGCACAAAGTTTGCGGGGGCTTCGGCTTTGGGAAGTTTTATCGTAACCGTAGACCCCTTACCCACCTCCGAAGCGATTCCAAGACTGCCACCCCAATTTTCCACAGTACTTCTCGCGTGGAAAAGTCCCAGACCCGAACCGCCAGCTTTGCCGTGCGTTTCACCTTTCTGCCCCAGTTTCGCAAGTATCTCCGGTGGAATCCCTTTGCCGTTGTCGGCTACAGTCAAAATAATATCTTCTGCGCTATAAGCCAGACCTACGGACACTCTGCCCTTATCGCCCAGAACTTCAACGGCATTGTTTACAAGATTGGAGATTATACGCCTGAATTCAACCGGCTGGATTTTGGCGAACAAGCCATAAGATTCCCGCATTAATTCAAAATCGATGGTGATGCCAGGCTTTGATTCAAATTGCAGGCGTTTCTCCGTGACAACCGGGTCTATAAGGCTTGAAAGCAAGCGGGTATCCTGAATTTCACCTGTGGCGGCGGCGGACGATCCTGCCGCCGATCCCGTTTTGGCCTGCTGCCGGTTCTTTTCAAGCAGATTGTTTGCGATATCGCGTATGCGATTAACGGCATGCCGCACCATAATGCGCTTCTTTTCCGGCAACTCCTCCGTATCTTTAAGCGCCGCATCCAACGCCGCCAGCGGCGAACGGATATCATGCGCCACCTGAGCGGCCATATCGGACATGGCCTTTGAACTCTCGAACTGGGCAGCCTGGCTAAGCGCTACGCTCATGCGGTCCGTCATCTGCGCGAAAGGCGTACCGATAATACCTGCAGGCAAACTGTTTATATGTTTTTTTATTGAATCACGGATTATATCGTTCTGGCCGGAAGAAGTTATAGCATTTATTTCGTTAACAGATCGCTCTATGGCCAATAAAGTCTGTATAGCGCCAAGGTTAGAAATAGCAAGCAAACCAAGGAAGAATAAAACTACGGTTATAAACAATATATAGTTCTGTCCAAACACCATCGCGTTAACATCCATCATATCTATGACATATTCCAACCGACCCAGTTCCACCCCATTAGATACAAACAGCACATTGCGCGTAAGCTGCGTGCGCGGCCTGTTGTAAAGATTTCCGACAATTGCCTCTTTAAATATCCACTTTGTCCCCTCAAATTCAACCGGGTGGAAAATTATGCGCTTTATGTTGTCGTTCTTAATACGCCACATTATACGCTGAGTCTCATAAACGTCACCATCTAGAAAAGCCTTTTCAAAGTAAGCGGCATTCTGCCGCATGGATGTAAGCAGCTTATCGTCAGCCACATACACTGCGGAAAAATCAGAAAATGCCTGCCAGAAAGCTACGAATGCCAGAACTGACACCGCGTAATGCCGCCAGTTATATTTTAATATCCGTGTAAAAAGTTTTACCATCTAAACTCCGCGACTTCGGGGTATTCAAGGAAACCTTTGCCTACTGTAAAATTTCTAATCTCGCTTGGATAATAAAGAGTTCTCACGCTTTGGTAAAGAGGCACAGCCAGACTGTTACGAGATATTTCCTCCGTAATCTTCATTGAGATATCCCGCCTCTTTGCCTCGTCATCCTCTCGGTTCAGATCTTCATACATCTGTTTTATCGCAGGCATATAGAAATCGTGGAACCCGTTATTTTTAGCAAAAGAATCAAAAAAGGCATTCGGATCAGGGCGTACTGAATCGAATAAGATAATAAGCAAATTATATGGGCGTGGACTTTTATTAAACAGTTTCACAAGTTCTCTCGGAACGAAATCAACGACCTTAAGGTCAGCCCCTGTTCGCAAGGAGAATTTTTTCGCAAAGTTATTCAGCTCCACATTGTTCCCGTGCATCCAGTTCGCGAATACAAGCGAGGTTTTAGACAATTCACGCTGATATTTTACGCTACACTCCTGCCGTGGCACGCCTGCTTTTGCGCCAAAAACGCCTACCGGAAGAATATTTTGTATGTCAAAAAAATTGTTTTTTTGTGGAAAATACGATTTCCGCAACTCGCGAACATCTGCACAATTATATATAGCTTCACGCATGCTTAAATCCGGGTGATTGATTATCAGCAACATGCTTCGCAACTCCATGTTCACAAAACCTATATATTCGTCTAAAGCCCATTTTGGAATATCAAAATCCGGGATTAGGTTAAAGTCTTTTATATCTCTGTTTTGGAGGCGAGGATCTTTCGCACCCTGATACTCATACAGAACAATTTTATTGTATCCGTTTCTTATCGGTTCTTTCCGAGCCAAAGTAATAGCATCGGATTTTATTTCTTTCACATAAAACGCCCCTAAACCTATCTCAATATCATTGGATTGTTTTAATGTCGGGGCATTCTCATACAAGGAAAGGAAATCCGCGTAACTCTTCCGCGGCTGGGCGAACTTAACCTCAAAACACCGATCTACCGCCGTTACCGAGAAAGCGGGATCAAATCGCTTCGTAACAGTGTTAATGTGCTTCGCAAAGAACTCTGCCGAGAACTGGTCCTTTTCAGTAAAACTAAGCGACATGTTCGGGCATAATACATACCGAGTATAATCTATGCTCCTGCTCCATTTATTAAGGAGGCGCGATGTATAATTCTGGCCGTCATCTTTGCGTAAAATCGGCTCGTGAGTCTGTTTTAAAACATAATAGGTTACATTGCCGCGATATTCTTTTGTGGTAATCTGGGATGGCAATCCGGAAACCAGGACGCCCCACAACTTCCCCCTGGGGGAATCGGAGCAAGCGCCCGAAAAAAGAACCAGAGCACCAAAAACAATTTTTATTTTGACCGAACGTAATGTAAGCATTCTGGGACAAACCCCAATCTCTTAAAAAAGATTTGTGAACCGACATTAAAGGCGTTAATCACACATTGAACTCGCCCACGAAGACGCGACTTCATCCAACCAGAAATATACCCACGGATTTGACGTCGTTCGACAACTGGAAGACGATGATTTATCCAAACCCAAACCACCCAGTTTACCGGGACATCCATATAATCTTTCCATCTTACCACGACAAAGAGCGCCACAGGTTTTCCGTTTTTCGTCAGGCAAACCGTCTTAGCCGAGCCCAATATGTTATCCGCCACTTGTTGGCACTCCTTTACATATCCCGCACCTAAGAGCTTGCGCCATTTCAAGTAAAATTGTCCTTGGGTTTTTAAATAAAGTTTCCGTAATTCCAGCGGCTTTAGTTTTATGCTTTTCAAGCCGGTAGGGAGAGCCTTTGAAAAATCCTTTAAGCTTCGGCAATGCGCAGAATAGCACATTGTAATCCAGTATTTTCCAGGAATAGCCGCCAGAACAGGCTGTTCATTCTCTATCTTTTTTTTAAAAATCAGTATCATCCCTCGGAGATTCTTCGGCCACCGGATTTTCTCTATAAACTTCGCATCGACTTTTCCGAAATCACAGGCCCTGTAAACGGCCCGCGCGCCGCTTCGTTTTATAAGCTGTATCCTCATACTGGGCGTCCCCTCCTGAATAAATATTCGCACAGATTGCACTCATGTGAATGCTGCGGCTCCAGATTTTTCACATCCATACCGAACGAATCGGCAATTTCCTGAAATGACTTAGTGGATATTTCCTTATAAAACTTACTGCGAAAATGATGTCCGATCGAGCCATGAACAAAATCCTCCGGATATTTATAAGCGAGCATGGAGCAACAGATGCTAAACCCATGCCCCGGCAGATACTTGATCTTTTTAAGATTAGGACAAAATTTCCTCAAAACCTTTTTATCAAAACTCTGAAACACATAAGCGTTAGAGTTCTTAGCGGCAGCCCCTATTTTCAAAACCTTCTGTATCCCTATCGTCACCTTACCTATAGCCCAAAGTTTTTGTGCATACACAATATCCATCGGAGATTCTATCGTTAGGATCACACTAAAGCCCATCCCTAAATCCTTGCATGCCGCATGTAGATTTCTCACATTTCGGAACGACAAAAACTTTGCATGGAATTTATCATAAGAAAGCTGTACGGCATTCAATTTATGAAAAGACAGCAGTGTTTTCTTTGCGGCCGACTTGGTAACCGCGAAATGTCCATTAGTAGTTATTTTTACCTTGGTTGAATTCAAATTACGGATTTCGGACAGAATAGCGTTAATGTCGCGTATATATAAGCTGGTTTCCCCTCCTACAAAAAGAAGGGATTTAATTCCATATCTATTTACCTGCGAGATTATAAGCCTTATCTCCTCTGGACTAAGCTTTACTTGTTTTTCGCCGTATGTAACACAGTGGGCGCAGGCAAAGTTGCATGCGTAGCCAACCAAAACCCCCATTTCATTTATAGTGTTAGCCATCTACTAAAAGGTTCCTTAAATCTCCCCCAAAAAACAATCCCCCCTCTGGCAACGCAGAGAGGGGAATAATCAAGCCACTTCGGCTCTCGTATTAAGCTCCTGATTTTGTCTCAACGACATTCATGTTCGTCTGCCCGGAACACAGAAGAATCTGCTGGGTGGTCGCCTTTTTTGCTACTGATAAAACTACTTTTTTTTCTTTAGCAGAAAGAGTTCCCACATATTTTATAGCTTGAACGGACGACAAAACTCCTACAGAAGCCAAGAATACTGCTATAACTTTATCTTTATTGGTCATTTCATTTCCCCTTAGTAACGATTATATACTGCCATTTTTGGGGCTGCTTTTCAAACTGAATTTGCAACCCGGTATTTTCTCTACCTACTCTCTCTGGCGGAAATGTCCCGGATTAAGTAAAACGGACATATATAGATTACCCGAAACATCTCCACTCTGTAAGGGCCTTTGGTCCCATGTCCAGTATGGGCCCTTTTATACCGTCACTTCTCTGCAAAGAACAATGCGGAGCCCGGAAAGGTACCGAGGTGCGCATACGGAACTGAAACCGTAACCTGTCTTTTACCGGCATCTACGGCGGCCACATGGGGAATCTTCGACATCATCGCCATCATAAATAGGGCTGATATTCCCGCTATCGCTATTTTGACTGTTCTCCGTTTCATTGCTTCCTCCGTTTCGTTCTGTTTGCCTACGCCTCGTACGGAGCAATTTTTATGGCAGATATCAAATTTAATCGTCTTCATTGGGAAACTTCGAAAGTCCAGGGGGCAAAGAATTTAAGAATCAGACAAAAATGTTTCATTTTGAGATATTTATTCTCATTTTGACAAATCTCATCAATGAAAACTTGCGCCATCTCCTTTCTTGGAAAAGTATAAATACCGGTCAACTTGCTTAAAACCCAATGATTTATAGAGTCCAAGTGCAGCGGTGTTTGTTGCCCAGGTTTGGATAAAATAAGTTTTACCAGGGCCTTTTCTCAACAGATTAGAAAGAAGCCATCGCCCCAGCCCTGCACCCCGGAATTCCTTAGCAATAAACAGATCAAATATCCCGATAAAACGCTTAAGCTTCAGCAAATTAACCCGTCCAACCAGCGTTTTTCCTTTCAGCAGTTTGATCGGCGAAAATGCTCCGACTGAAAAATCCCGGTTCAGGTCGTACTTGTTGTTTTCAATCCACCTTTGCGGCTCGGACTCCTCTATCCTCAAATCGTCCATGACAGCATCAGGGCAGGCGGCATGCCCGGGGCGGCAAGAAGGCGTATAAACCAATTGCACGTCATCACAATCGCCTTTTTTAAATCCCATCCTTATCAAGCTCCGCGACAAAACCCCGGTTTTATCATCGGACCGGCGGATCTTCACTATGGGATATTTCACGGCCTCTGAATGCCTGTGCTCCAAAAGGAAATAGTTGAAGTCTTCGGAAACATTATGCAGGCTGGACACAGCAATACCGGAGCCGGTTTTCACGAGTTTACAACCGATGTGTTTTAGCCACACTTCTTCAAGCTTATAGATATTTTTCAACACGCTTTCATTGGACATCGGCGACTATCCCCCTGGTCTGTTTCCCGGCGATAAACCCCGCCAAAACTATCCCGATAATAGCCGTGAATGCGATAATCCCGATATGGACGCTGTGAGAAAATATCTTTTCGCCGAAAAACATGCCGATGGGAGCCGCTATAAGAACGACCATGTCCACGGCTCCGAGCATCCTGCCCCTTACCTGCGAAGGCAGACTGGTGACGAAATAGCTGTAATACGGCTGAGTAACGGAATCAGACAGGCCATACAGGAAATACGCCGCGATTATTGTCGCCACCGGCGCGATCGGGACAAGGATCATAATCAATGAAACGGCCGTGCCGAAGAGGCCATAGATAAAGCATTTCGAGACACGGTGGCCATATTTCCCCACAATCGCGAGGCCCAACACTTCGCCGATTGCGATAGTGCTCCGAAGAATCCCAAGATACGCCGCCCCATAACCTGAATTCTGCGCGAGCAAATACGGGAACACGTTCGGGATATAGCCATATACCAGATTCAAAAGGAACACGTTCCCGCAAAACACCAGAACGAATCTATTGGACAATATATTTGACTCAACAAATCCCCATGATTGCCGTAGAACGGCGACATCCAGATACTTTGAAAAATCAACCGCCGGACGCTGTTTATGCGTTTCCTCAGCCGGGATGTCGTTTTTTAGACTATAAAAAACCGCCGCGGAAAACAGAAAACTCGCCGCGTCCAGAACGACGGCCCAATGCAGAGGCAAAAAAGCCACCATAATACCGGCCGCCGCCGCGCCGAAGAAATTTATCGTCCTGATGCTGCCTGATATTAAAGCCTGCGCCTTGATGAAATCGCCTGGTTTAACATTATCGGCAAAAAAAGCGCTGTAAGCGTTGCCGAACAAAGAGCCCAGGAAAGTTTTGACTATAAACAGGAAAATAAAAAAAGCCAGGTATCCGGACCCGAGTTTATTGAACAATACGAACAGCGAAACGATGAGAGCTGAACCGATATCGGTAAGCATGACTATCTTCCGCCGGCTGAAGCTATCGGTTATCTTGCCGGAAAAAACAGCGAACATGGACTTCAGCACAAAAGAACCGCCAAGGGCGTACACGATGACTTTAAGGTCCTTAAATCTGGCGTACATGGCCCAGGTGACGAAGATATCGAAAAATATATCTCCGAAGACGGATACGATTCTGGCCGTCCACAGCTTGAGAATTATCTTGTTTTCAATTAGTCGCAGCATATCGATATAGAATTTTATCAAAGAAATACCAGAGAAGTTCTTTATAATACACGCAACTGCCGCCGCAAAAGGATTTTTGCGCCCTAAAATGCTCGGCGCGGCAGCCTCCGCCGCAAAGAAATTTTATTTTGCATTTTCCGCAGCCACTCATCTCATCCACAAACGGTAAGGCGCCACGGCTGCTTTTCCCCGGAACAAACGCCTTCCGCGGATCTTCTTCTAAAAGACTGCCCATATTGAATTCTTTATCGCAAAGCTTCACGCAAGGGTAGACGTCGCCTTTTGGCGATACAGTTACGCTGTTTATTCCGGCCCCGCAGTGCAGGATAGGGAAGCCGGGCTTTCCAAAAAACATGTTGTCGGAAATTTTCACTATGTCAAAAACCCTGAGGATATTTTTTTCCTCGGCAAACAATTTATCCATCAGGCTTTTGATCTGCCGCAGCTCCGGCTTGTGGACATTATTCGCCGCATTATCCTTTACAATAAAAAAACCGGCGGCGATCTTTCTGCTCTTGAAATGGCGGTAAAATCCGAAGGCGTGCCGGATATTCTCCTTTGTTATGGTCTGCATTACCTTAAGCGGAATACCCGCCGCTTTTATTTTCTGGATATTGGCGAACACTCTTTGAAAAGACCCCTCGCTTCTGGTAAGCGAATTGACTTTTTCCGTCAGGCCGTCCAGACTTGCCTGTATTTTTATTTTATTCGTGGAGCAAAAATCCAGGAGTTTATCCGGCAGCATCGTCCCGTTTGTCACTATTACTATCTCTTCGAATGATTTTTTCACCGCGCTTTCCAGTATTCCAAGCAGATTCGGGTGGCAAAAAGGCTCTCCGCCTATTAAGGTTAAAGACTTCACCCCCAGCTTGGCCAGCGATGCGAGTATTTTTTCATTAACCGTCATTGATACATGGCTTTTTTCCGAAGCCATCGCATAACAGTATTTACACTTGAGGTTACAATGATATGTGATGTTGTAATACGCGATGTTTATCGGCGCGTTATTCCTGGCATACTCCTTGATCTCATCAACCGTTTTAAGCGTTTTTTGCTTTTCGAGCCTGGTTACGGCGTCCGTTATCTTGGCCTCATCATCGACACATGCCATAAACCGGTTTACGGCATCAACGACCACCATTCCTTTTTGGCCGCTTTTTGAGTAGATAAAATATTTGTCGTTATATCGTTTGAACATATTTTCAGGCCTCGCATGGCGCTTCCCTGCCATGCGAGGCCCGCCCCTTTCTTTACAGAAACATGCAATAACCGCTGGATGATTCCTGCACGCTCTCCGCTTCCATCTCCATCTCGCACAGGTCGCCTTTTTTCTGGGCGCTGCACATAAAGAGATCGAATTCGTCCTTCTTCTTGGCGCTGCAGGCAAAAAACTCCACCCCTTTAGAACTCCGTGATACGCGCACACCCTTTTCGCTGCTTAATACTTTTTTGGTCATAATTTTCTCCTTTCTAATTTTTGCCGCCTACGACCAATACGGAGCAATTTTTATGGCACAGTAGGAAACCGGGCGATTTTATGCATTTCTATTGGGGAAGCGTCAGAATTCCGGCTTTCAGGGAATTAAAAACAGACAAAAATCATCTCATTTTGAGGCAAGTGTTTTCATTTCGAAAATCCCTTCAATGAGGATTCGGCAAAATTACTGTCTCAAAATGAAGCAGCCATGACAAAAGCTGCGCCTGTTTAATGTCCTGAACAACCGTAAAATTTACCTGGATGTCCGCTTGCCAAAAATGTTCCCGGATTAATTTCATAGCCCCAGGACGTCTTTTTAGCCTTTTTACCATCAACAGCCGATGCTCTGTCTATTGAAATAGTGGAAGCCCCGGTGGTATTGGACACCGGAACGCCATCGGGAACCATTATCCTGCCCGATACGGTACCAAGACTTAGCTTCAAGGCTTTGCATTCAGTTATTGTCATGTTTATATGGGCGACACCGCCGGTTACGCTCACCTTATCGGCCGATCGTACTGTCAGCCCATCAACAACAAGATTCCCGCCGTTTATGTGAAGATCCGCCGCGTTCACGCTGCCTGTAAATTCCGCATGATCGGCGCTTATGCTGACTTCGCGATTTTTGGGCAGCAGAAGCTCATAGCTTACCGTCAGCGGGTCAGGCCTGAACCATGATTTATGTCCGCTTTTTTGCGTAACTTTTATAGTGTCGCCGGATTGTTTAACCGTTATCGGACTAGCTTTCACGCCGGAATATTTAAGATTCCTGAGTCCGAACACATTATCCGTCTCCACTAGGACAATGCTGGAATTACCCTGAAGCTCCAACTGTATGTGCGTCGTTTTTTCAGTAACGGTTATTTTTTCCACTACGTTATCCTCCTTGCCCTTTGTTTCAGCCGCAACAGCCGCGACGCCGGCAAGCATAAGCATCGCCGCCAGGATATTAATACTGACCGAGTATTCCTTTTTCTTTTGCATACTTTTCCGCCTCCTTGAATATTATACTCCCTAAAATCAGATACACAGCGCTCTGCGCGAACAAATAAGCGACCCAACCCGGGCCTACAGGCTGCTGGAGCGCAATGGCGCTGTTCAACGCCGCCGCCTGCGGCGAGATCGGAAATAGCGAATAGCCGCTGAACGGATATGACGGCATTACCATAAGCGTAAGCACAAGGAACTGGATCAGATTGCTGAAGCTCTGGGTTTTTTTATATACCAGCGAAACGGCGCCAAGCATAAAACCGACCCCGCAACTGGCCAGCCAAAGCGGCAGCGTAAATAATACCAGGCGCATAACATCGATCGCAAAGAAATGGCCGCATACGAACATGCTTACAGGAAGCAATAGGAGATACAATGCAAGCGCCGTAACAAACTGGGCAAGCGCGCCTGAGAATAGGACCCATTCCACGCCCAGCGGACTGAGCATGGTCTGCTCCAGGATCCCGGTCGCGGCATTATCGCTTATCCTGGACGTAATAGAGCTTACGCCCACGCCGATGATGGAAAAAGAGAAGAACCCCACTATAAGCGTTCCCATTTTACCGGATAAGAACTCCGGTGAAACGCCGCCGTTGAACGAACGTATCCCTAACTGAATAAAGATCAGGAACAGGAACATGTTCACCGTTCCCGCCGCCAGATTAAGCCAATAACGCTTCAGCAATATAAGCTCCGCCGCGAACTGGCCCCTGAAGATATTGATTCCGGTTGTAAAGATATTCATATTATTCCCGTATAAGTTTTAAATAGGCCGTAGAGAACCTGTTGTCGCCGTTACCGTACTTAGCCACGATTTCAGCCGGTGGCATCATCGGCGTAACAATGCCTTTTTTAAACAAGACCACCTCATCGGCCGCAAGCTCGATGAATTCCGGGTCATGCGTACTGACTATTATGGTCCGTTGTCCGGCTTTTTCGTGGTTTATGACTTCCATTATCGTTCTGCCGACTTCCATGTCCAATCCCAGGGTCGGCTCATCCAGCAGCAGTATTTCGGCATTCAGCGACAAGGCGCAAGCCAGGGCCGCCTTCTGCTGATTGCCTCTGGACAGATACCGGCACTCGGTGTCCTTATACTGTTCAAGCGACAGCAGCCGCATATATTTTTCCGCCCTGCCGGAATATTTATCCAGGCCGTGCAGCCTGCAGAAATAATCTATATTTTCGCGTACTGTAAGGCGCCAGTGGATGTTTCTGGCGCCTTCCAGTACCGCGCCTGTTTTCTGCCGCATAAGCCATCCATTCCCAACCAAATCTTTTCCGCCATACATGAGCGTCCCCGTGGTCGGCGAGACCAGTCCGCACAGCATTTTAATGGCCGTGGTCTTGCCGGCTCCGTTAGGTCCCAGGAAACAATAGACTTTGCCGGGCGCGATCTCCATGCCGAAGGGCTTCACCGCCTCACTGCATTGTCCATGCACTTTGTATATCTTGGAAAGATTATGTATTGAGAGCATTTTATTATCTCCAGTCACTTTTAGCCGTTATCCTTGCAACATGCTCCGCTGAGGCAGCACGCGCCCGAATAGCTGCTGCATTCCACCGCGTCCATATTCACCACCGGATTCTGATACCATGTAAACATTGTGTTCTCCTCCTATTATTTCTTATACCGCTTTCCACACTACGAATATGCCAGGATTATTAACAGTTGCTTTTGCAGCAACACCCGGACAGGCAGCAGGCGCCCATGAAACTGCTGCATTCCACCGCTTCCAGATCCACCATCGCTTTCTGATACCATGTAAACATTTTCTTCTCCTCCTTTAGTTATATTCCGACTTCAATGACCCGACGTTCCGCCGCCATTATCCTTGCAACATGCCCCGCTGAGGCAACATACGCCGGCATAGCTGCTGCATTCCACCGCATTCATATTTATTACTGGCTTCTGATACCATGTGAACATACGATCTCCTCCTATTTATTCGCACCGACAGACTGCTTTAAATTGAAAGCATGAGTCTTTAACAAGGCCGTTTTAATATGCTCTTCGCTGAGATAGCACACCATCCTGCCCTCTTTACGCAGCCTGGGGCACCCGCCCTGGCATAACGGCAGCAGCTTGCAGGACAGGCATTTTTTGTTCTTTTCATCCTCATAAATATTTTTATTCCAGTTGTAAGCGCCCGATATATATTCCACGTCACCGCTTTCAGTAAGCCGCGCCACGGCCTGTCCTTTAGTTCCGATATATGAATCGCATTTGAAAAGGAGCCCATCCGCACCGATAACCCAGAAATTCTTCTTTTCAGTATCACACCAGCCGGGGATCGGATGGGGAACGGGGTTGGAGAGGAGGAATCTTGTCCTGAGAGTGCCCGTCGCCTCAGCGGCCTGAAGATTATATTTCATCTGCAGGCTGACGCCGTCTTCAAGCGAATAGATGTCGTCCTGCACCGCGCAGATATCGTCACGCTTGGTCTCAAAATTATAGACGGGCCTGAAATATATGGAGAACCGGTCGTCTTTGCCGAATGTTTCGGCAAATTTATCAGTCAATTCCTTTATATCTTTCTCCATGCCCTTCAGGAAATTCACGCGGATGGCCATGTCAAAAGAGCAGCCGGTTGATTTCATATCCACCAGATTCCGCCAGATAGCGGAGAAAGTTTTGCCGCCGCTGGCCAGGCATCTGGTCTTATCATGCGTGCCCTCGTTGCCGTCCAAGGTGACCTGGAACATGTTTATGCCCAGATCAACGTATGTTTCCAGCTTTTCCTTTGTCAGCAGATAGCCGTTGGTAACCATCGTATAGACTTTGGTTTCAAACTTCCGCGCCGCGATAAGCGCGTTAAGCCGGCGCGAAAAAGAAACGATGTTTTTATGGTCAAGCGTCGGCTCCCCGCCAAACCAGTTAATTTTTATATTGGTGCGCTCTCCGGCATTTTTTTCTATATACTTCAGCACGGCATCGTACACCCAGGGCTTCATATTGAAACCCCGGCGGTCATAGATAAAGCAATATGGGCAGTTAAAATTGCAGGTCTCGGACGCAAGCAGGGTAAGGATCATTTTTTTATTGTCATTCTTATAGTTTTCGTAGGTCTTTTTTATCTCGTTGAATTCATTGGCATCAGCCTCCACCAAAAATCCTCCCTTTGTTAAGTTATCGAGAATTTCTTTCTCTCCGGCATTCCTTTCGCGCGGACTTTTCAGCAGATGCTCAATATCGCTTTTCACCTTAATAGGCACGGCCGCGAACGCACCGGTTTTGGCGTTATAAAGCAGCAGATGGTCATCATCGGTTTCCACGAAAAAGTTATAGTTGGATGCCTTTAACATATTTCCTCTCTTAGTAAAATTTTGCCGCCTACGCCCTATACGGAGCAATTTCTATGGCAGACGGGGAACCCCGGACACTTTATGTGTTTCTATTGGGGAAATCAGGGAATAAGCGGCGACAGGGGAGTAGGGGAGAAGCAAAAACCATCTCATTTTGAGATAGATGTTTTCATTTTGAAGGTCAGCAAGGGGGCTTACGGATTTTTGGAAGTATTCCTGGACAATGATAAATCTTTGCGGTATTGCACCACGGACTGGCGGGATAATTCTACGCCGTGGCGGCTCTTAAGCTCGGCGCATAGCTCAGTGTCGTTCATGTCCGGATTTTCAACGGCTATAGCGTATAGCCGCTCTAAATTTATGGCTTTGGAACTGGGCAACAGAACCGACATCGGGGCTTCCGTGCCCCAAGGCATCTGCAGGGACTTGTTTGAAATCAGGCGATTAAGAACGCTGGGGTGGACTTCAAGTTCCGCGGCCAAAACCTTCTGCGGCAGCGGCGACCTCCGCACAGGCTCTCCAGTTAACAGGTAATCGGACTGCCGCCCCATAACTATTTCCAGCGCGCGGTAAAGAGTGGATTTGCGCTTGTCCGCCAGTTCCATGCGCCTTACAAGCTTTTCCACGGCGGTTTGCTCGGAGGCAGGGAGGCCTTTCAACGCTTCTGAAAGTTTCCCCCCGTCCACTTTATAACAGCCTTTCCATATCTCCCGGTGAAAGAAGGCCAATACCGGCGCTCCGTTTTCTATTTCTATACCGGCCACCGCGCTGAACACTTTTGAGGCCGGCGCCGCCGGAGCGCTTTCGAATTCAGCCTGGATAAACGCGCGATTGACGAAATCACGCAAGCGGGAGGCATCTTTGACGGTTATGTCGCATTCCTCGGCTCGCTCTACGTCGCTCATGCCCGCGTCTTTCAGGAAACAGGTTTCAAATTTCTCCTGGCCTATGCCTTGGATCAGCCGCACCAGATCGCCTTTGCCGTCGGCCAGTTCCGGCAAATCGCCGGCCGACATTTGAAGGCCGTAGCCTGCGTATTTGCGGGCGGCATAACGCGCGTTGGGGAATTCCGACAGACTTACCGCGCCGAACGCTTTCAGCAATTTAAAAAAACGATTATCTTCGATCTTCTTTAGGAAGCCTTCAAATTCTTCTTCCGACATTTCAGCCATCTGCGCCAGCTTCATGGCGCCCATTGCCGCCGATGCAGTTCTTGTGGAATGGTTAAAACCGAATTTATGGAATTTGCTCATAGCCTCACCTTTGCATATTATAGCCGTTATGTAAAAATGGAGCAATTTTTATGGCAGAACGCGCGCCCGTATCTAATAACCTTTTTTTCAAAACTGATCTGCGAATAGTTTTGCGGTAAACTTGCTATCCGTCACAGGGCTATAGATCTTCACCCCGCCGTTTTTCGATTTGGTAAGGAATAATGTCCGGATTTTGGCGGGTTGTTTTCGGTGCTGTTGTTCACGCAAGGGCACAGCTTTTCTTTGCCAGTAAGCGACAAGTGCCTACAGACTTCGTGTTCCTTTGCGGGGTGAGAACAATCTTCCTATGTGCTTTTTCGCTCGCAGGTAGGCTGTTTTTGCGGAATCATAGTTCATCTCGGCATCTTTATCATCCAGCCTGAACTCCCGGATGATCTGGTCCGCGATCTTATCAAAGGGCTTCCCGGTCGCTTTTCTGATCTCATAAATCCTGAGATCCCTTTCCGAGATGGTCCGGCTTTCATGGGAAAGTTTATCAAGCATCGCTTCGATTTTTTCGGAGTTATCGTTTATAAACCGGTGCAGGGAGTGTATTGTCGCTCTTTTGGAGATCGCGATTACAACATGGTTTTTATCGACTTCCAACGGGGAAAATCCGTTGCTGGCGAAGTAGATCGCGGTTCTGTTGGGGGTAAGGATCGCGTGACCGCATACGACCAGATTGTATAATTGGCCGGACACTTCCGGGGAGACCGTGTGCCTGGCATGAATGCCTTCGAGCAGCTTGTTGAAACGGACTTCCGTATTGAATATGGTATCCCGGTTTTTTTCCGGATCGGAAAGTATCGATATAAACTCGTTGACGCCAAGCCCCTGTCCCGGCAGTCCGATCTTCCTGCGGATGTCCGCAATTTCCCGGCAGAGATTCTCATTCAACCCCATGGCCCGGATCAGTTCATATTCTTTGCGGTCGAATGCTTCAAATCCTTTCCCGCGCAATGTTTCCATTTCCGCCCAGGAACGGACTGTTTTATGGATGACGCCAGTATCAGTGTACTTTTTCAGGATAAAGTTGATATCCATGATTCCTCCTGTTTTATTGCCCCCTGTGGATTTTCCTTCAATTTACGATAAACCCAACTGCGGACCTTCGGACCGGATGCGACCGTTGTCTGCCGCCGGCGTCGTCGCGCTTATATCCCGGGCCAGGCTTGCCGTTCTTTCGGCTATTACGTCGGTCGTAACCGCGAGGTCAAGCGTATCCCTCGCATGGGTTTTGATTCCGGCCAGATCTTTCAGGCTGCCGGCATCATCGGTGAAAATTTTAATCTCATCCCTTGCCCGCGTGATATTGACATATTGATTTCGCATGTCAACAAGGGACGGGATGGACGTGTCGGCCTCAACCACAACGCTGTTATACGTCTGCCCCTGGCTCTTATAGGTGGTAAGAGCGTAACCGTAATCGATATTTTTGTATTCCCCCGTGTCGATCTTGAGTTCGCGTTTATCTTCCGTGCGAACTTTCAGGAATCTGGCGCCACATTCCAGCACCTCTGCTTTTTCGCCGTTACGGATATCATAATTCCGATATTCGTTCTTTGTAAAGGAAATAATGTCCCCCGGTGCCAGTTCTACGGTCCGGTCATGCCCAGCACCCTCTCCGTCAGTCCGGGCAAGGGTATACTTTTGGCCGTTTAGCAGTTGGCCGTCCGCCTGCAGGGTGTGTCGGATATTCCTGTTGATTTCATCCCGGGCGGCCATCGTGCTCACAATAATCAGGGAATCCTTGTTGTAAAGGCCGGCTATGGCCTCCCGGCGGGCCCTGGCGTTTTCAATTTCGGTTATGCGGCCGCCATGGCCCAGCAGTTCAAGACTTGCGTCCATCCTGCCCTGCTTGGCCAGGCTGACGGCCGATCGCAGGAGCGGGTTGCGCTGGCGGTAGTTCTCGTTCATTACAATCAGCTTCACGGTCTTCGTCCGTTCAGCCATGTGGCTGTAATACTCAACATAGCGTTCGAAGACGCGGCCGGCGCCGATGGATTCGAGCTGATTCATGTCGCCCACAAGGATAACCTTGTCGCCGGCGTCCCGGACGGAGTTAAAGAGCCTGGCGGCGTTCCTGCTGTCGAGCATGCTGGCTTCGTCAAAGATCAGGACCTTATGACCCGGAGTTTTTTTCCGGCCAAGGTAGCTCTTCAGAGTCATGGACTCAATACCCGCCTCGTCCGCCAGTTTCTTTGCGGCCACGCCCTGCATGGCAAGGCCGACAACATCCAGGCCCTGCTGCCGGTAATATTCGGCTACAGCTTTAAGACTTGTGGTCTTACCAGCTCCCGCATCACCCTGCAGCACGTTGATCATATTCTTCGAGGTCAGGATATCGTAGACTGCCTGGCCCTGGATGGCCGAAAGGGTCTTATGACCGCGGCGGTGGTTAAACTCGCTCACGTCCTTAATATACCTGGCCGCCTCCCGTCCTGCGACACTGTAATCAAAAACGCTGTCCACGCCCGCATACCGCATATAGTTGCGCTCCGCAGTAAGCAGTTCAAGGGAAGTATAACGCTCGGCGTTATGCTCTTTGACTGTAACGATATACCCCTGTCTCAACTGCTTCTGCAACCGGGCTGTGGCTTCATTGTAGGTGATATCGGACCACTTTTCGGACCGCATGGTTTCTTTCAGATACTCGTAGATCAATTCCTGTTTGGACGTGGTTGCGCTGCGCTCAGTGGCTCGCCGCAGGGCCTGTTGCCACATCAGAACCTCATTCCCCGCCCCGCGAAGTCCGTCGCGTTCCTGGGCCGCTTCCACGCTGAATTCCGCTGCCTTGGACCAAGCCAGGCGCTCCCTTATCGCTTTCCTGATGTTCTCGGCTTCGTTTACAACATACCGGCTTAGCCGGGCCAGCCAATCCTTCAGGATCCCGGCCTTGTCCGCGCCAGGAGCTTTCTCAACCCGGGTCTTGCGCCAGGCGTCCATATCAGTGGCCCCCGCTTCACGTTCGGCCCCGATCTGCTCCCGCCGGCGCGAGAATTCCTGCTCCAACTCCTTTGAAACCTTACTTAGCCGCCATTCCCCATTCTTAATATAAGTGATCTGGTAGCCCAGCCCGGCGAGGCGTGCGGCCAGCCTGCACCGGTACAATTCGCCAAAGGCTTTGTTGAAATCCTTTTGAAGTATCTTGCGGGTCCACAGGCCCATAGTCCGGCCCTGCCATTCGGTTATATTCATCACAACGATGTGGGTATGCAGGTGGGGATCATGCTCCCGGCTGAAGCCGTCCCGGACCGCCGCGTAACACATTTTGCCGGTGCTCCATTGCTGTGCGGGGTTCGGCCGGGCAAAGGCAAAATACTTTTCAATCTCCCTCATCACTTCGAGAACCGCCTCATCATGGGCCTTAACTATCCCCGGATTCTTATCCAGCAGCAGTCCGGATATGCTGACCGATTTCGGAGCGGAAAAAGTCAGGTCTATGCCTTTAACTTTATGCTTTTGCGTGGCTTTTTCGCCGGAGCGGGTCCTGCCTTCCAGCAGCGAAACGAACTCGGCTTCCGTTATCCCCTCGCCTGGTTTGTATCCAAGCGACCTTGCCAGTTCTCCATGAATTCTGACGTATTCAAGCGGGTCAGTCCGCTGCGGGAATTCGCCGGTTAACTCAAAAATTTGCTCTTCGACATCAGTCGCCTGTTTAAAATAATAATTCTCCCCCCGGCAATGGTATGCCGCAAGCTCCTCGCTTTTCCCTTTCAGCATCATGGCGGTTAACATAGTCTGTCGCTTCCCGGTTCACACAAAGGTGTCTTGGTGCATATTTATAAAGTAACGAATAGATTACCGGCCCGGCTATTTGTTACTAGCCCTGCTATACACTAACCAGCGCTGGATTTTGATTCGGTCGCGGGCGCAGGCTTGGCCGGAGTTTCGGCAACAGGCCTGCCGCCCAGCTGTTCGATGGCTTTGCGGAAAACGTAATAGATCTTACGGGTCTTGTCAGCTTCTTCCCTGGTCTTCCTGTAAGTTTCCTCCGCCTTACGTTCCAGGGTCTTATAATCAGCTTCAGCTTTCTCCATATACGGTCTGATCTGCTCGATAAGCTCGGCGGGAGTTTCATATCTGAAGATCTTTCCGCAAATCGTATTCTGAAATTTCATATTGCCCCTTCCCCCCGGATCTGTGACAGAAATTCCGGTAACCGGCAAGCCATTCCGGAGCCGGTCCAGAAACACCCCCGGCGGTTCTTAAAAAGAGGATCCCTGCGCCGCAGGCTGAAGATTTCCCCCCGGCCGGGTCGGGCGGCCTCGGCCGGGAACGGACCGCGGCCGCGCAGCCGCTTCGCCGGGCCGTGTACGGCGGAGGCCGCATTCCTTATGAAGGCCGGGGGGAAAGGCAGGCGCTTACGGTTGTAAGTGCCTGCCTTCAATTTCTGCTCGGGGAATTCTGGTAATTTCATAGCGCGGTCATCATTTTTGATACAATTCTTTTAACACGTAACGGCAACCCGGGGGAATATTTTATTGACACATTAACGGCTCCGGTTAAGGAGTGATTTATGAACTGCCCGCATTGCGGCTCAGATAACACCAGAAAGCACAGCATTATTTATCAAGAAGGAACCTCCCACGGGAAAGGCGAAGCCTCCAGTTGGGGCGGCGCAAAGTATACGACAGAACATCTTTCACAGACTCCGCTGGCACAGCGATGCTCTCCCCCGGAAAGGCCCGGGATCGGCAAGCTGCTGTCTTTTCTGGGAATTCTTTTTTCCGCATGGGTGGCATACCAGGTTGTGATATTATTCAGGGTGCCGCCTGAACGGAGTTGGTGGGTAAAGGCCGGCGCGTTTTTCAGCTCTCTGGCGCTCCTGAGAATTTTTTGGTCCTTCGTTTTCGGCAGACACAGAAAGGCCAGGTATGACGAGTTGTATGCCGCCTGGGAAAAATCCTGGGTATGCGTGAAATGCGGAGAAAGTTTTGTTGAAAAATAGCATCCGCGCATTTTAACGGCCATCATACGACCCCCTGATCTCCCGCCCCCCATGCTGCTTCCGGATTCCAAAATATACTTGTTTGCTTTCCTCCTTTAACAGAACACGAAGTCTATAGAACCCGTGTTCCCCTGGTATCACGTTACATACAAAAAAATCCCCATCTGTTAGACTACGTATGTCTGACTATGATGGGGATTTCCATAAGCCAAAACCGTTCAGTAAGCGTCATACCCGCACCCGGAGGTGCGCAGGATATGAGCCAATGAATAACCTTGCAGGTTTTATCGAGAAATATCTCGCTCTTGGTCTGGCCCTCATTCCCATCCGCCGTCACACAAAAATACCGCGCGTAAAATGGAAGCAGTTCATCGAACAGGCTCCGGATAAAGCTATGATCCGCGACTGGTTCAGAATTTTCCCGGACGCCAACATCGCGGCGCTTATGGGTCGAACGTCAGGTAATGTCCTGGCCGTAGACGTTGATTTCCGCAACGGCGGCGAGACCTCCATGAAAAATCTGGAACTGCCGGAAACCTTCACCTCGCGAACCGGGGGCGGTGGATATCATTTTTTGTATCGTTCCAAAGTTACTTTTCAGAAGAAAATCGGTATCTTCCCCGGCATTGACCTGATAGCGGATGGCGGCTACTGCGTGATGCCGCCAAGTCTCCACAATTCCGGTATCAGGTATGAAATCCACAAGGATCTGCCGATCGGACCGGCTCCGGAATGGCTCTCCGCGCTGCTGATGTCAAAGACCGAGCGCGATAATTCCCCCGCGATCCACGCGCCGTTAATTCCGGTAGGACAAAGACACGAGTCAATAAAACGGACCATCCTGGCATACGCAACGGAAAGCTTTTACCTGACACACCTTTGGAAAAGAGCTTATGGGCTGGCAGTTAAATGCTGCGAACCGTCGGATGAGGATCCATTCACGATAGGTGAACTTTTTAGCATCTGCCTCTGGGCCTGGAACAAGGCGCATCCGCATGATCTGTTTTCCCCTCCAATCGCCTTGAAGCTTCTATCCGGCAGCGCCAGGAAGAGAAGTGATATTTATTTTGGCCCTGTGAATGCACCACTACAGCCTTTACTTCCCAACATCCCAGAGAAGCAACCCAACAACCCAACATCCCAACTACCCAAAACCGTATCTGATACAGATATTTATATAGACAGTATTTTAGGAGGCAAACCAGTATGGAAAAACGACTAATGGACGTGAACGAGTTGTCAGAGTACATCTCGATGCCGGTGCCGACGATATACACTTATGTCAGCACCGGAAAGATCCCGTCGAACTGCATCAAACACATCGGCCGGGCGCTTAAATTCGAAGTAAGAGCCGTGAACCGGTGGATCAGCGAGACCTCGGCTGTTCAAACCAGTGCTCCAAAACGTAAATAAGCGGACCTGATAAAGATCTACAGGGTCGGAAAGGGAAGAATGTGCGTCCCCTCCAGTAACGATGCTATCAAAACAGGCGATTGAAGAATTTCAGGAAATCTATCTGAAGACCTACGGGAAGGAACTATCCTTTGCCGAGGCCGCGGAACAGGCACATCAAATGATCCGCTTTTTCAAGTTCGTCTTAAAACATCCGGCGGACTCCCCGGAAAAGGACCTGGAAGATGATAAAACCGATTGGAATAAACCGGGATAACTGTTATAATGTTTTATAAGGTTGGGAAAGAGAAATAAATGCCCGAATATCTGAGAATCCATGAAGCGGCGGAGTTGCTTAAAATTACCAGTCAGACGTTGCGGAACTGGGATAAGCAAGGGAAGCTGAAACCCCACCGCCATCCGATGAATAATTACCGGTTGTACAGAAAATCCGATTTGATCAAGCTCCTGAATAAGATCGAGAAAAAATGACCGCCAAGCCTCATAGATATTTTCTTTACGCCCGCAAGTCTTCGGAAAGTGAAGACAAGCAGGTCGCCTCCGTTCCCTCGCAGATCGAAGAGCTGAGAAAACTTGCTCGGGAGATGAATTTAAACATCGTTGAGATCTTCACCGAGGAGAAATCCGCCAAGGCGCCCGGCCGGCCCGTCTTCAGTCAAATGATCGGGGCTATTCACAAGGGGCAGGCGGAGGGCATTATCTGTTGGAAATTAGACCGCCTGGCGCGCAATCCCATTGATGGCGGCACCATCAGCTGGATGCTTCAACAGGCGATTATCCGCCATATCCAGACGTTCCAGCGGGGCTATTTACCCACGGATAATGTCCTTATGATGAATCTTGAATTCGGAATGGCAAACCAGTTCATTCTTGATCTGAGCGTTAATACCAGGCGTGGGCAAAGAAGCAGGGTCCAACAGGGCTGGTTGCCGCATAAGCCGCCGATCGGTTATCTTAATAATCGTTACAATCAGCCGGATAAGCCGCCAATTTATCCGGACCCTTTCTCATTTCCGGTCATGAAGAAGCTCTGGAAGACGCTTATCGAGAAACAGTGTTCTATTGAGAAGCTTTTTGATATCGCAAAGGAAACCGGCCTCAAGGCTGATAAAGCTTTCGTGATTTCCCGCAGGAACTTTTACCTGCTGTTCCGTAACCCGTTTTATTGCGGTTCAATCATCTGGGATAATGAGGTTTATCCGGGAAAACACGAGCCGATGATTACAAAGGCTGAATTCAATCTGGCACAAAGGATCATAGACGGCAGGAGCTTCCCCAAAACTCAAGACCATGTTTTCGCTTTTACCGGCCTCATGCGTTGCGGAGAATGCGGCGCTTTTATTACCGCCGAAGAAAAGACTAAGCATCAGAAAAACGGCAATACCCATCATTACACATATTACCGCTGCACCAGGAGGATCAAGAGGGATTGCTCTGAACCGCCTATCCGTTCCGACGAGCTTGAGCGGCAAATACTTGAGGTGTTGGGAAAAATAACCATTCCTGTTCAATTCCGCGAGTGGGCTGTAAAACAGCTCAAGGAAGAGCAGTCCAAAGAAAGCATTGACCGCGATAAGATAACGCAGGCATACCGGATACATCTTGACGCCTGCGCCAAGAAATTAGACGCGCTTTTCAATATGCGCCTCAACGAAGAGGTCAGCGCGGAAGAATATATCGGGAAGAAGAACGCCCTGATGAAGGAAAAACAGAAGTATGAGGATTTAATCGCGGACACGCAGGATCGCATCGAGACCTGGCTCAAACGGGCCGAAGACACGTTTGCGTTCGCGGAAACCGCCCAGAAACGCTTCGAAACCGGTACACTGGAGGACAAACGGCAGATCCTCTCGTGTTTAGGTTCGAACCTCGTCCTTACGAACAAACGACTGCGAATCCACGTCGAGAAAAGCCTTGCCCTCTTCCAGGAAGTCGCCCCGGACGTGCAAAACCTCCACAAACGGCTGGAACGACGGTTAGAACCTGTCGGTTCCATTGGTAACTGGGAGGCTTTATACGCGAAAAACAAAATTTGGGGTGGCTGAGGGGACTTGAACCCCCGACCTCTCGGGCCACAGCCGAGCGCTCTAACCACTGAGCTACAACCACCATATGGACTGCGGAAGCGCGATTTGTTACGTGGCGACCCGGTTCACCTTTGAGGATAAGCCGGAGTACTATTCTAAAATTTTATAAGTTCAATGGCAATAGGATATAATAAATACCAGTAATCAGTAACCGGTAAGCAGTGGCCAGTTGACGCAGTTTGTGTCTTAGGATCTTGTCCATTTATTTGCGGTTTACCACTACCGGCCACCGGATACTGGTTACCGGTTACTGCTGTTACAAGGGGGCATTATGTTCATACGAAAGCCGGTTGTCGCCGGACAATTTTACGAAGCGGATGCGGCTAAACTCCGCCGGGAAGTGGCGTCATATTTTAAGCCCGTGCGGCCTTTATTAAATGAACGCGTAATTGGCGTCCTGGCGCCGCACGCCGGGTACGCCTATTCCGGCGCTACGGCCGGTTCCGCTTTTTCTTTTCTTAAAGAAGTTGACTTTGACACAGTGGTGATAGTCGGCACCGGGCATACCGAGGCCGTGGACGGCGCGGCAATAATATCGGAGGGCGTCTTTGAGACGCCGCTGGGCCGGGTCGAGATCGACTCCGGGCTTGCCCGGTCTTTGCTGTCGGCCTCTAAGCTCTTTGAGGACAGGCCCTCCGCGCACGCCGGGGAACATTCCGTGGAAGTGGAGCTCCCCTTCCTGCAGGAGATCGGCAAGCCTTTTAAGTTCGTGCCGGTCGTGGCTAATACTACGGACCTGGACATCCTTGAAGAAACAGGTAGGATCCTGGGCAAAACGATCAAGGGCAGAAAGGCCGTGATTTGCGTTTCCTCAGATCTTTCGCATTACCCTCCCGGCGATGTCGCCGAAAGATCGGATCTGGCCCTCCTTGAGGCGTTCAGGACGGCGATCCGGAACAGGGATATGCGCTATTTTGCTCTGGCTAACGACTTGCTTCTGGAAAAATCAAAATACTGCATGGATACTGCTGCCTGCGGTTACGCCGCCATGCTTATAGGCGCCGCCGCAGCCGTGGAGTTGGGCGCCGCCGATTTTAAACTCGTCAAATATACTCATTCCGGCAAGATCTCGGGCGAAGATGGCAAGGTGGTCGGCTATGGCGCGGGTTTGTTCCTGAGCGGCGGAGATATTGAACCGCGCGTTCTGAATAAAGAGCAAAAGAAGGAGCTGCTGGCTCTGGCCCGCACGAGCGTCGAAAACCGGCTTAAAAATATAAAGTCCCCGCCGCTCCCTTTGAATTCCTCCCCGGAGTTGAACCAGCCTGCCGCGGTTTTCGTGACGCTGAGCCGTGACGGGGCGCTGCGCGGCTGCATCGGGACGATGACGCCGCATCAGCTTTTGTCGGACGCCGTTGCGGCCTTTGCCGTGGCCGCAGCTTTTGAAGATCCGCGCTTTGCCCCTCTCTCGGCGGAAGAACTGGCCACGGTAAAAATAGAGATCTCAGTCCTGTCCCCGCTTCGTCGCGTGGCCGGCTGGGAGGAGATCGTGGAGGGCAAGCACGGGGTTTATGTCCAGAAAGGGCGCTCAGGCGGAACCTACCTGCCGCAGGTCTGGGAGCATTTTAATTCCAGAGAAAAATTCCTTAACTCTCTTTGTCTTGAGAAGGCCGGGCTCCCGGCCGCGGCCTGGAAAGAAAAATCCACCGCGCTATATGTTTACACGGTGGATTCGTTCGAAGAAAAATAAATTTCGCGGATCTATGTAAAATGAATTAAGCGTTGGCTACCATCATAAATCCCACCATAAAAATGGCGCCTACAAGTATCCCTGCCGGGCCCATTAACGCGAATCCAAGGTAAGCTCCCAGTGCGCCCATAGCCATTATCGGCTTATGCTCGTGTACAAAATCTTTTATCTCCTGGGGGGATGGCGGCGTAGGTATCGCGGCTGCTATTGCCGGCGGGACAGAGTTTATTGCGGCTGCGGGCGCGGATGCCGTGGATGTGTGCGCGGAAGACGTAGCAGCCTGATGCGCGGAGGAGGTTGTTACGGGATGCGTGGAGGGCGCTTCGGCCAGGGGTGCGGTCATCGCGGCGGCCGGTGTTGCGGCCACAGCTGTCTGAGTGCTGGCCTGCGTTGCGTGCAGGATATCGCTAGCCGTTACATGCGCGATAAGAATATCAACATTGAATGAGGTGGCGGCATTTGTGGCGTCAAGCAACTGATTATACGCGACCTGATCGGCAAAAGCGTGACTGCCGACGAAAGTTAAAAATAGCCCCAGCATAAAAGCAATGGAAAATTTTTTTGTCACCATGGTAATATTATAAGAATATTGATAAATTTCGGTAAGGGTATAAAGCCCTACTTCGATATAGGTCTTTTGTCCTATGGTTGTCCCAGGAAAAATTGGAGGTGCGTTGTGCGGATGCGGGGTCCTGTCAGCCATGGGTCGGATCGGGCCGAGAAGGAACCGGCGCGAAGGCCGTCTGTTGGCCATAGGCCCTGTTGCGGCACTCCCATAGGTCAGTCGCCGGGCCGGCCGCAGGCCCGATGGGCCCCATGGTTGGCAGGACCCCGACCTAGCAACCCGCCGCTCCCTTATTGTTTTCTTGGGATAGGAGTGCTTTTGTCCTACTCGTAAAAAATGACAATATCGTTTTTGGGGAGGTTAAAAACGGATATTTTGGAATACGCGGCGCGGCGGACAAGTATAAGGTTTTTATCGCGGCTTTATGGAATGTCTAAAATAAAGTTTCGCCCGGCTCTTCCTTTTTTTCAGTATTAACAGTTTTCTTTTTGCGGCTCTTGGCCGCCTCCGCCTCGGCCTCCCCCAGGCCGAGACGGAAGATCTCCACTATCTGGTAACCATCCTCACGCAGTTCCATGAGCTTCTTATTGTCGTCTTCCGAAAGTGATATTACTATCTGGTAGCGCGGTTTCAGCATTATTATCCTCCTTTTTTGGTGTAGGTCATCGCCGTTTTGATGCGGTCAGCCCGGGCCTGCGAGGCGCCCATTTTGCCGTCCTTTATAAGGCCGAGAGTTACAGCCATCCACAACTTGAAGTCCCTGTTAACTGTTTCGCTTGTCATGGTCATAATATCCTCCGCTTATATAAAGTATAGCATAGCAAAGCATAGTTGTCAAGGGCTATCTTGCCGAAATTGGATTTTACCAATGAAAAACAATTCCCCCCCGCACAAAAATGGACCTTCAGGGAGGCTTGTAGTCTCTCAGTTTGGTAAAAAACAGATAAGTTTTATGATCGTGGAACTGCGGTGGAACTGGTGGTAAATTGGTGGTTTTTGGGGCTAGAGTTTCCAGTATAGATCGTGCTTATTGAACCAGCGGATCACCAGCCATAAGCTGAAAGTCCAGATCAGGCCCCACAGCACGCCGTTATAGCCTGATTTATCCAGAAAAAACGCGTTCCAGCGCGGACATGCTATTAAGGAAGCCCAATCCTGAAGCGTCTGGTTCGGTTCTCCGGAAAAAAGCGGTTCGATTTGCAGCGCGCGCAGGAATATTCGCATTACGATCTGCATGAAGTATGCCAGCAAAGCGTTGGCCCCGAAAACCCTGAGGGGCGACGCCCATGATTTGACGCCCCATACATCCACCAGATAGTAAAATCCCAGGAATACCAGCGCCCCGATCCCCGATGTGAACATGGCGTAAGAAGCTGTTACATCCGGCTTATTGAAGCACAGCCATGTGTTTCCGGATGAAAGCCCGTAAGCGTGAAGCAGATATCCTAAGGTGGTAAACACGCAGCCGGCGAGCAGGCACTGTCTGACGATGGCTGCTTTTTGCCTGGTGACGATGGCGTCGCCTACCAGCACCCCGATCATCGTCATCGCTCCGTAAGAGACAGACGCCCAGGGACGGCAGTGAACTATAAGCGGTTTTGCCCAGCTTCCGTATATCTGACTGATCGTCCAGAAGGGCCGGGTGGTATCGCCGAAATGCAGCCACCATACGGTGTAGCGCGACATGGCCATGTGCAGCGCGAGCACTCCGAAAACAGCCGTCCAGCGGCCCCAATGCGGCAGTTTCATGCTGGCCGCGCCCATAAGATAAGCGACGCCGATGGCCTGAAGGATGCCCCACCACCAGGACAGGCCCAGGATGAGGCTGATATACAAAACGCCGGCCGCGATCAGCATCCCGGCGCGCGATAAAACGTGCCGCCACCAATCGCTTCCCCGCCGCGCTCCGCTTAAGGGGATGCACAATCCCACGATAAAAACGAAGAACGGAGCGACAAGATCCGTGACGGTACAGCCGATATTTTTCAGGTTAGCTTCGGGAAGCGCGTTGATCTGCTCGTCGGTGAGGCCCGCGGATTTTTGCTCTTCCGCGAAGTTTTCCCACCCCATGTCGGCGTGGTTCCAGGTTGAAACCCGCAAACTGCCGAACCAGTGTCCCTGCTGCGGAAGGTTTTTATATCTTCCGGCCGCAACGGCGATAACGAACACCATCATAAGGATGGTGAGTCCCCGAAACACGTCTATAGACTCCACCCTTGCCCTGGGTTGGGCAGGGAGCGCGGGAATACTCATCGTTATAAGCCTTGTTTTGCCGGCTATTTCCTATATTTTATATATCTCAAGCGTGCCGGCGTTCAGGCGGAAGCCGAAGTTTTTCTCAAAGCCGGGGAAGGTGACTCCGGCCGGAGTAATGTCGGCCGCGTTCAGGATAAAGTAAGTGGAATCTGTCGCCACCGGGAAAGAGACAAGAAGTATCAGCATTTTAGTGGTGAACCTGGCTCCCTTCGGCCCCTGCACTATCTCGTTGCCGTAGGCGAGTTTGTAGGTTTTTGAAAGCTTAACATCCACGCCCTTAAGCGCCACGCCGTCGCCGATCTTTTTAATGGTGGCGTTCAGGGCCACGCCGCGCGGGCCTTTTACTTCGAGTGTGCTGCTCTCGGGGACTGAGGGGTTGGCAAATATCTTTACCACGTACTTCTCACCGTCTATGGTCACCGTCTTCGAACCGTTGTAAATTATGCTGTAGTTGATTATCTCCATGCCCCGCACGAAGAAGGTCTCGTTCTTATCGGTGGTCAGTACCAGAAAAAACTTTTCCTTATCATCGCAGGAATTCCCCCCGTCCGGGCAGTTGGAGGCCTTGGTGCCGCTGATATGCACCTTTGTGCCCTTTCCGGTGGTAAAGGTGACTTCGGGCTTAAGGTATGCATTTTTTACGGATTCAAGGACGATTGAAGCCACGGTTTCTTTTGACAGGCCGGCTGTTCCGTTTTCAACTGACATGGAAACCGCGCTCGGCGTTTCACCATATCCGAAATAGCTGAAAGGGTTCAGGTTCGGGCTTGCCGCCTGTCCGGTCCCGGCAGCTGAAGGCGCGGGTACGTCGGGGACAGCTACGGCCGCCGCGTCCAGGCCGGCGGATCTAAGCGCGGCGCTTTCAATAGCCGGGGCGTAGGAAGTAAAACTGAATATTAAGAGCCCCGCGACAGCAATTCTGTTAATAGTGATCATTTTATCGTTCTCCTGATATATCTTTAGTTAATCTTTTACAGCGCGTTTCTTTACATACTATTGTAGCAACATGGCCCTTCCGATTCAAATAAGTATTATGTCACCGGATTTTTTAAGGTAACACAAGCGTTTAATCAATGCCGTCCCTATTATAATACTAAAAGCCGCGGGGTTGAGCCCGCGGCTTTATTTATGCAATGGAACGGCGATTAAAACTCAACGCCGACGGCAAGATCCAATCCCCAAGTGGAGGATTCGCTCAGGCATTTATAGAGCATAGCCGCCGCGAACATCTGGCCCTTAAGACTATACTTGGAGCCAAAGCCCAGGTCCAAATCCGTGTTGCCGCCGTCAATGCGGGAGGTCTCGGCGAATACGGCCGTGTTGAGGCTCAGTTTATCGTTTAAAGGATATACACCCTCCAACGTGGACGACAACACAAAATCGTTTTCGCTCTTGTTAGCGCTGGGGATAGCGGTGAGGTCAAGGTTGGCTACGGCGATAATGGGTCCAAATGTCTTGGAGGCGAGCAATTTCGCGCCCGGCTCAAAGCCGCCGTTGCCTAAACCCTTGTCTTCGTCGCCAGTCGGTAACAACACTTTACCCATGACCGCCAGGTCAACGTTGTCTGCGGCCTCGTCGCGAAAGCGATAAGTCGTGCGCAGCATGGTGTCGGATAAGCCTGATTCAGACCCTCCGCCGTCCAATTTCCAGTTATAGAAGGAAGGAGAAACGTAAGCCGACCATTTATCCGAGATGCCGTAAGTCATATCGAGGTATGCGGATTTACCGGTGAGATCGGCATTGGCGACTTCAGTTTTTGAATAGGAGCCCCAGAACGCGACCTGGGTCTTGCCTTTGTTCGGGAGACGCGTATCCCATGCTCCCACGGTCCTCTCCCATTCGGCGCTAGCCATAACGGGCAACAGTAAGATAACAGCTAATGCGGCGATCTGTTTAAATAATTTCATAGTTCTTTCTCCTTAACTGAATTAAAAATGCGGCTCTCACTTTTATATTGTAGCAATATGGCTCTTTGTACTCAAATAATTATTACGCCCCGGATCCTGGGGTCCTTTAAGATTTATCTAAGGAAAAACAGCAATGAAGAATTAAAAATGTGGGAACTGCGTGTAGAGTTGCAACCAATACTAATCCCCTAGTTGCAGCTAAAACTGCCCCCCCTTACGTCAATCGGGCATCATTTCCAGCTTTTCGCCGAACGCATGAACCCCTTGGGCTTCTTTTCCGTTTCCAGGAGCCGCAGGATTCTTTCAACGGATTCAGCCGGGGCGAGCGTCCCGGTGTCTAGCAACAGGTCATAAGTGAAAAGAGGATTATACACCTCGTCATAAAGTCCCGCCGCCAGTCCCTCAAGCCTGTCCCCCCGCTCTTTTTCGCGGCGCAGCACGACATCTTTAGCCGGCTTTACTCCTATGAAATAGACCGTTTCATCTGCGAGAATCTCGAAGAATGGGGATATTCTTTGCTTATCGAACAGCACCTCATCTACAATGAGGCTGTAGCCCTGCGCCGAAAGCCTCTTGTAAAAATGGACGGCAGCCCGGTAAACCGGATACATGTACGGTGAGAGGGTCAATCGGGCATGCGGCTGGCCGGCTATATCGGTGACGCTGACTTTTGCCGCCTGCTCATTATAGGGCGGGAAGTCACACTTGGCCGGAAACGCAGTCTGGACCATGCTATCCACTCCATAAAGAAGGAGGACGCCGTCGAATTTTTCCTGCAAGATCCGGGCGATGGTGGTTTTGCCCGCGGATGATGTGCCGTTAAGCAGAATGATCATAAGTGCCCCGTAGCCAAAGATTGTACATTATTGCATAGATATTCCAAAAATTATTTTTCCCCTGGTTAGTTTGGTCCTCGGATCTTTGAGAACTTTCCCATTCACCAAACCATCTGAATTAACCCGACCAAGTTTCCCATTTTCTCAAGCTGGATTTGTATCAGTCTTAATGGTCCGGTCAGATAATTAAATTATTCCCGAAAAAATCTTATGGTGCTTTTTGATATCTATTTCCAATACAAGATTCGTCCTATGTGGACACAATATGGACACCAAGGATAGCGGGGAGGCGGATAAAAATCCTATAATAGCAATGAGAAGCCCCCATAGCTCAACGGATAGAGCATCTGCCTTCTAAGCAGGTAATCCAGGTTCGATTCCTGGTGGGGGCAATTAATTTTTCCACAGCGAGACAACTGCTTGTCTCGCGTCAGGAATCGAAAGCCGGAGTGTTGGCGAGCGAGTACGCGAGTCCACGAGGCGGGGCCGAAGGGCTCGGGCCGCGACGGCGGCCCGAGAACCTGTGGCCGATTCCTGGTGGGGGCAATTAATTTTAATATGAGAAAATCCGTAAAAAAAGAAAGCGCGGGCGAACCGGGGCTTTTCGGCGCGGCGCTGCCGGTGAAACCCGACGGCGTGGAGCCGAAGAAAAATTCAAAAGGTCTGCTTTCCTTCTCCTATTCCAAGATGTCCCTGTACGAGGAATGTCCCCTAAAATATAAATTCAAGTACATTGACAAGATAAAAGAAGAGCCAAAATACTACTTCGCTTTCGGCAATAGCATCCACCACGCGATGGAATTCCTCTACGCGGTAAAAGCCCCCCCATTTCCCGGTATAGACGATCTGCTTGACGCTTTTAAAAAGGACTGGGGCCTTAAATCCTATCTGGAAAAAGGCTACAAGGACCCTTTCAGGGAAGAAGAAGATTACCGCAAGGGCATGGAGATGCTTAAGAACTATTATCGCCATCATGAGGGTAAATTTAAGCTCCCTTTTCTGCTGGAATACAGCACCGACGTGGAAGTGGACGGACTGCTGGTGCGTATCATAGCCGACAAAATTGAATATCAGGGCAATGGCGAGATAATTCTGGTGGACTACAAGACGGGTAAGGACGTCAAGCGCCAGCCGGCGCAGCTTTATATGTATCAGAAGATCTGCGAACTTGACCCGCGCCTGCGCGAGCGCGTTCAGGAAACATACGGCGACCGTGTTTCAGGTGTCAGGATAAAGCAGATGCTTTACTACCATGTGCCTACCCTCAAGGAATATCATTTTGACCGCGCCGAGGACGCTGAGATAGGCTGCTTCTGGGAACGGGTGCTGGGCGTGGCTGATAACATACGCGGCCTGAAATACGACCCCACGCCCGGCGAGCGGCAGTGCCTGTGGTGCGACTATAAGAAATTATGTCCGCATTATTACGGCGGCCGGAGTCATTGCGCCCCCCCTGTCGCGCGCGCCGCCGCGGACGCGGGCCTGGTGGAGGAGCTGGTGGACCGCTACGGCCATCTTCGCGAAAAGATGGACGAGCTGAACGCCCAGATAGAAGACGTGAAGGCTAAGATCATTAACCTTTCCGAAGGCGCCGAGGGGATGGCCGGGAAAAAATACGCGGTGGATATTCACCGCGCCGAGAAATGGGAGTTCCGCGACCGTTCGGCCGTGATAGGCGTGCTGAACGAATTTGACCTTTACCAGAAAGCGCTGGGCCTGACGCTTAAGAACATCGTGCTGCTGATGGACGACCCCGCTGTTCCTGAACCGGCCCGCCAAAAGCTCCGTCTTCACGCTGAGAAATCCCATGTTTTTGACCTGCATGTTAAAAAGAGCGGCGGACCTCTGCCATGAAAGAAGAATTTATTATAGTTTTGGACCAGGGCAGTTCCAGCTCAAGGGCGCTGGCCTTCGACCTGGAAGGAAACATCCGCTTTAAAACCCAGAAAAAAATAGTTCTCAGTTATCCGCAGCCGGGCCACGCGCAATACGACGGGATGGAACTCCTTAAAAGCCAGACCGACAGCCTGAAGGAAGTACTCGCGAAGCTGCCAGATGGATCCGGGGTTAAGGCTATGGGCCTGGCGGCGCAGCGCTCCACAGTGGTCCTCTGGGATAAGGAGACCGGCGTGCCCTGCGCCCCGGCTCTGAGCTGGCAGGATGGCCGCGCCCAGGGAGAACTGGCGAAGGTCCCTGTTTCCAACACCGCCATACACGAACTGACCGGACTTTATAAGACGCCGTACTATTCCGCTGCTAAGATAAAATGGTGCCTTGAGAACATTCAGGAAGTGAAAACGACCGCCGCGGCGGGAAAACTGCTCATTTCTCCGGTCTCCGGCTTCATACTCTGGCATCTTTCAAAAGGTAAGATATTCGCTTTGGATCCGACGCAGGCCCAGCGGACTTTGCTTTTCAACATAAAGAAACTTAAATGGGACTCCGGGCTTTTGGAAGCGTTCGGTTTGAGCGCCGGGCAGCTGCCGGCGGTGCTGCCGACGATAGGCGATTTCGGTAAAATTAAAATTGACGACTTTACTATCCCGGTGCGCGCCGTTCTGGGCGACCAACAGGCGGCGCTGCTGGGGCTGGACGTGAGTTCTGAGCGCTCGGCCGCGCTGAACTACGGAACCGGAGCGTTTTTGCTGGTGAACACGGGTTCCAAGCTGGTGAAAATACACGGCGTGCTTAATTCCATCGGCTGGCAGGAAGCCGGGGCTAAAACACCCTGTTACTTTCTTGAGAGCACTGTTAACTCGGCGGCCACCGCGCTTGAATGGCTGAAGGTGAAATTCGGCATATTCAATGAGCTGTCGGAGGTGGACGCAATGTGCCGGCTTTCCCGCAACCGCCTTATGTGTCTGCCGGCCATAGGCGGTATCGGCTCCCCTTACTGGGATTTTTCGACCTTCACTACTTTTGCCGGCTTTTCCCCCCATACCGACAAACATGATGTTGTGCGCGGCATGGTGGAGGGCATCGCTTATATGGTGGGAGACTCGCTGGACCTTATCAGAAAAAAAGGAATTAATATTTCCGAGATCCGGGCTTCCGGAGGCCTTTCTAACGTGGATTGGCTGCTGCAATTTCAGGCGGATATTACGGGAGCGAAAGTCTTGCGCATGGAAGACACTGAAGCTACCGCGCTGGGCGCCGCCATCGGGGCGGCCCGGGCCGTAGGCGTAGAACTGCCCCGCAAGATGAAAGTTTCCAAAGAATTTAACCCTGCTATCTCCGACGCTGAACGAGCCAACCTGATAAAAGGCTGGCGCGGATTCGTCAAAAATATCCGCAAGACCAGTTCCGACCTGCGCAAACTGAACATGCTACCGCATGCCTAAATAGATGTAAAGCAGTCCAGATGCAAAGCAATCAAGCCATTTAGATGCAAGGCCGTCTAGCAACTTAGATGTAAAGCGATACGGCAATTTGGCTAAATCGCTTTACATCTAGACGGCTTAACTTCTTGCCGCTAAATTGCCTTGCATCTAAATGGCTTGATTGCTTTGCCTCTGAGGCTTATTTTTTGATTTCTTCCAGGTATTTTAAGGCCTGCATGGCGGCTTTGCAGCCTGAGCCCGCGGCCACTATGGCCTGCTTGTAAAACGGATCAATGATGTCCCCCGCGGCGAAGACTCCTTCCACGGATGCGCGGGCGCGGTCATCAGTCACTATATAGGATAAATCGTCCGTTTTCAGTTTTTCCTTAAATATTCCGGTGGCCGGGTCATAGCCTATGGCGATGAAGACTCCGGGTGTGGGCAGGACGCGGGTTAACCCCGTCTTCACATTCTTTATCCGCGCCGCTTTGACCCTGTCGTCGCCCTGAACTTCGTCCAGGACGCTGTCGTAAATTATTTCAACTTTCGGATTGTTCCTGAGCTTTTCCTGCAGGCGAAAATTGGCGCGCAGTTTGTCGCGGCGGTGCACCATATAAACTTTGCTGGCGAACTTGGTCAGGAACAGCGCGTCCTCAACGGCGGTATCCCCTCCCCCGATGACGCAGACTTCCCGGCCCCGGTAGAAGAATCCGTCGCAGGTGGCGCAACCGGATACTCCTTTGCCTATAAATTTCTGCTCTGAAGGAATCCCGGTCCATCTGGCGCGCGCGCCGGTGGCCGCGATCAGCGCGTCGGCCGTGTATACGCGCCCGAAAGCCGTGGTGACGGAGAAAGGCCGTACGGATAAATCTACGGCAACGGCGTCCTCGGTGAATACTTCGGCTCCGAGGCGTTTAGCCTGCTTGAGCATTCTTTCCATGAGGTCCGCTCCGACCATGGGGTCGATGAACCCCGGGAAATTCTCTATTTCGGTGGTCAGGAGAAGCTGGCCGCCCGGAGCTATTCCGCCGAGGAGCGCTGTCCTGGCCCCTCCGCGGGCGGCATAGATAGCCGCCGTGAATCCGGCTGGGCCCGAGCCGATGATCACTATCTGGTAATGGTTATTGGTTTCGGGCATAATAAGGTTCTCTGTTATAAGTGGTAAGTTGTGAGGCTAAAACTTAATCCTTAAATCCTGTAACTCGCCATTGACGTGGGCGTTTCCCAGAAAGCGACTTCATCTATCTTTAAGCCGGATCTTTTCAGGGACTTGAAAATAAGTTCGGCCAGGATTTCGGCAGTCGGGTTCAGGGCGGTCTCAAAGCAGGCCTGATTTTCCTTCCTGAGGAGCTTCAGCAGCGGATCCTTCTTTGAAAGTATGACCTTATGGTCAAGGTTGATATCCAGCCATGCTTTAACCGCAGTCCCCAGCTTGGTGAAGTCCATAACCATTTCTTCATTGTTGAGCGCTTCAGACTTCAGGGTAACTTCCACCACTCCGTTGTGTCCGTGCAGGTTCTTGCATTTGCCTTTATGGTTGAGAAGCCGGTGCCCGTAGGCCAGGTTGAAGGTTTTTTTTATTTTATACATAGATATCGGAAGTTAGCCGGCTTTGATGGGAATCGCTTTCTGACTTGTCTTCGCTTTTTTCAGGAACTTGCGCACCAGGTCCATTGAGAGCCCCACTACCGTGTCAAAACGCCCTTCTATTTTCTCTATAAACTCGTCTTCCGCGTCCTGCACGGCGTAGGCGCCGGCTTTGTCCGGGTGCTTGGAAGCGAGATCTTCGAGAGCGGCTTCGCTTAGTTTTCTGGCCTTGCAGCGCGAGGCTCCGAAGCCGCAAAGAAACACGCCCTTTTCCAGCCACAGCAGTGAAACTCCGGTGTAGACGGTCTGCCACGAGCCGTTCTGAAGCCGCAGAAGGCGCATCGCGTCGGCTTTGTGCTTAGGTTTATTCAGCACTTGGCCCTTGCAGAAAACTATGGTGTCCGAACCCAGGACCGGTCTGCCCGGATTTTTCAGGGCCACGCTGAGAGCTTTCTTATAAGCGAGCTCCTTCACTATCAGCTCCGGCTTTTTAAAAGTGGCTGTTTCTTTAATATGGCTGGGTATAACTGAAAAGCTTATGCCCGCCTCTTTTAAAAGGCGCGCGCGCCTGGGGGACTCTGAGGCGAGGATGAGTTTTGCGATTGTCATTCTTCCGGTTCTCTATTTAATAAGCTGCTTGTAGATGATCGCGGAAATGAATATGCCGGCGATGCTTGAGATATTGAATTTGAAGACCAGCCCTACGGTAAATTCCACCAGATTCAGATCCAGCGTGGTAGGGTTGAGGCCGGTGTTGAGGCCGGTGTTGAGGAGGCTGTTTATGTTCCCGACCGGGAACCAGAAATTGCCGAGTTTATTGATGAACAGCCCCAGGAGTGAGCCCACCACTATCACGACTACCACGTTGAGTATGTTTTTCATAATATGATCCTTCCGGCTTTATCCCTGGGAATATTAGTAGTGAACAGCGTATTGGCGCCAAGCCAGTCCAGGTATTCCTTGCTGCCCTGGTTTATGTCCAGGAATATTATTTCAGGCACGGTGTAGGTGTGGTTGCGCTTGACGAACTGTTCCACGTCCTCGGCAAGTTTCTTTCTTGTCTTTATAACCAGCAGGAATTCCCTGGATTTTTCCACCTTGCCCTTCCAGCGGTAAGTGGAAGCGACATTCTCGATCACCGAAACGCAGGCGGCTAATTTCCCCTCTACAAGGCCCCCTGCGATCAAAGAGGCGGTTTTTTCGTCACCGACGGTGACAAGACAGACGGAGTATTGAGTCGGCATAAAGTAATAATATAAATAGCGAACTGAGCAAGTCAAATCCGGCGTCGCTCATTCCGGCAGATTGCAGGTGGATAGCTCTTCGCGCGCCCTGTCTATGATCGGTTGGTTTGTTCGGCGCCAAATTTCATCGTCTTTTAAAGCGGCGAGGTAAAGTTTTTCCATTCGCGTGAAGATGTCGCTCTGATTGTCATAAAACGTGCGCTGGTAGCGGTATATCTCGTAGGTCGGCATCGCTCTTACAATTGCGTCATTTTTCATGGCCGCGTTTATGGTCATAACACCCTTTCGCACCTTCTCCAGATCCCTGTCGTATAGCAACTGGAAGAACGATTCCCCGTTTATCGACTCTTTTATCTTTTCCAGCCAGACCCGCTGCGTCTGGAGCGTTTCAAGCGGCCTCTGACACTCCGGCTGCGAGGATAGGGCGATATTGCGCGCGGCCAGGGCGGCGGACCTTGAACCTTCCATGATGTAGGTGCATAATAGGTCGGACTGCATTTTGCCGGCGAAAGGTTTCCGCTCCGAATCCCTGTTGGCCAGGCCTATCTCAAGCTCGACCCGAGCCTGAAACAGCGCCGCCAGTTCCTCCTCTTCGGAGATGACTTCCTGAAGCCCGCTCAGCGCGTAGAGCCGGTAGATATAGGCGGCCCGGGCCAGGGTCAGGGTTAGTAATGTGTCGGACCCCTTATATTCCCTCGGCAGGTATATCATGCCGGTTTTCAGCGAAAATTTATGGCAGGAGCCGGGCGTGTTGCTGTATTCGAACTTTACAGGATTCTTGAGCAGGAAACTTACCAGCGGCTTCCCTTCCGGCGTGCGCGTCAGAATATCAAAGGCGCGTTCTATTGACGGTTCGCTGGTCAATCTGGCCTCGTATGTTTTATTAAAAAAGCACCCGCTCAGAAGAAGGCATAGCGGCATAGCGGCAGCGAAACAACGCGCTGAATTGAAGTTCATTTGAAAATTCCTTTAAGAAGTTTCTGCACCGAGTCCTTTAGGACCGGCTGCTTTAATATGGCTGAAACATCGGGCTTTACGGACGGATTACTGAAAGGACCTTTTATTATCACTCCGATCGGGACCGGCAGGCTTATGCCGGCCTTGGGAGTTGTTATCACATTCAGGTCCAGCGTGTCGTTGACCAGGTTGATGCTGCCGGAGGAGTCGGCGTCCGCCGCGTCGGCGCGGAGCTGGGACTTTTCTATCTTCATGACGCCGCCGCGGAAGGTGTAATCGCCATCCATCCGGGTGAATTTGATTTTATTAAAATCCGGCAGCTTTAAGGCTGTGACTATTTTGGCGGCCTTACCCAGGACAAGGAACGGGTAGAAAACTATCCGTGCCATGGCGGAATTTTTGGTGAACTGCTGGATATCGTCAAGTTCTCCGCCGGCGACGCTGAAGGAGGCGGAGCCGGAGAGCCCGCTCAAATCCGCGGAGATGTTCTTAAGATCATATTTTACGGCAGTTTCCCCGCCCTTGAAATTTGGATGTACGATCGCCCCCAGCCTGGTTTTGCCCGCCAAGTCAAAGCTGAACGGCTTGCCGCCAGCCCCGGCTTTTTTGCCTCCGGCAGGAGTTGGGTTTTGTACGCCGGCGGCCGCGGGCTGTTTGATGGTGAGAGAGGCCAGGTCCGCGTTCAACACAGCCTGGGGATGGGTGGAATAGTTTTTTACCGTCAGGGTAGCTTTCAAAGGCGAACCATGCATTTTGCCGGAGGCATCAGCTTTAAACAACTCTTTTGAAAAATCGGCCGAGCCCGTAATTTCCGAGAGCCGGGTGTCGAACACGGTGGCACTGACGCCGCTGAAACTGAGCCGGCCGCGCAGATCCGTGGTTTTTGCCATGGTGAAAAGGAAATCTCCCGAGGCCGAACCTGTTAGGTCATATTCTTTCAGCTGCGGCATCATTTCCCCAAAATCGTGGAGATTGCCAGCGCTCAATTTCAGGCTGCCGGAAGCTGAGGGCCGCGGGGCCATGACGAACTCGCCGGCGGCTGAGGCCTTAAGACTCTTGGCCGCGACGCTGGCGGCCAGAAGGCGCACTTTTTTAGGGGAAGCCGTAAAGCTTGCGCTGATGTCGGCCAGCGGTATCTTTATATTTTTTGGAGTGGAACGGAATTTTCTTGCCACTTCAGTGGTGTCCAATTCTGGCGTCTGACCTTTTACATTTACCGTCAGGTCGTAATCAAAGACCGGGTTCCAGGCAAGGCGGCCCTTAACCGCGCCTTGAGCCGGGCCGGCCTTAAACTCCAGCTTTTTAAGGAGCAGGTCGCCGGAAGTAAGCTTGAATGCCGCGTCGGCCGCCAGCGCTGGCAGCAGGATGCGCGCCGGGATCCCCGGAAAATAAGGCTTGAGGTCAGTGCTGGAAAAGGCTTTTACGCGAAGCGATAGTTTGGCGTCAGGCTCGATCAGGTTCTCAAGGCTCCCCTTTAACTCACAGGAGATCTTACCGGCTTTTAGCGTCGCGCTCTCTATCTCTGCCCGGCCTTTTTTAGGGTCCCAGCCGCCAAGGGCCGCCAGTCCCCTGGCATAGACCGGGAATTCGCCTGTCAGGGCGGAAGATTTTAAGACTAGCGTAAAGCCGGCCTCAAAAGGAAACATCTCTCCGGAGGTAAGTGATCTCGCCGACAGGTTCAGGCCGGAAAGAGTTACAGCGACGGATCGGTCGGAGTTGGAGTAGACTATCCGGGAGTTTATGACGCTTATATTTGAGACGCTGAGGTCAATGGGTTTTGCCTGGCTGCTCTGAGCCGGCTTTCTGACGGTTTCCGGTCGCGGGCCGGCGAGAAGATCCGAGAAATTATAATCGTCTTTTTTTACCTGCAGTATATTGATAGTCACGCCCGAAGCGCGGATAGAATTTATCTGGAGTTCCTTTTTGAGCAGAGCCCTGAAATCCGGGCGGATGCTGAAGTCTTTTGCTGAGAGGAACACGCCGTTCTTAAATCCCCCGGCTTCCGCCACCATAAGGTTTTTAAGAGAGAAACCACGCAAGTTGAGGGCGGCTGCGTCCAGACTTATCTCGCGCCGGAGATTTTGTTCGGCGTATTGCAGCGCCAGTTTTCTGATGCGATCCGGTGTGAAGTAGAATTTGAGGACAAGGAAGGTGGTAAGGGCAGCGGCCAGCGCGAGCGCCAATCCCCAGGCTGAGATCCTCAATAGTTTCCTCATATATTCAAATTATACAATACATGCGCGGGCGCCGCGTTAATGCCCGGAGTTATCGGACGGCCAAAAGCTGCGGCGCTAAATTTATTTTCCTGGTCAAAAATGCTAGTGTAGTTTAACGCTTATGAAAACTCTTATCGTGAATCTTAATCTGGCCATAGATAAGACGGCAAAGGTGTCCGTCTTCAGGCCTGACCGAATTTATCGCTTTACTGATACCCTTACCCAGCCTGGCGGGAAAGGCGTGAATGTGGCCCGGGCTCTTAAAGAGCTGGGCTGCCGGCCCGTTATCGCCGGTTTTGTCAGCGGTCATAATGGCCGCTGGATAAAGGAAAACCTGACGGACAATAATTCCCCCAGCCTGCTGGTCAGTCATTCCTCAGGCGAATCACGCATCTGTTATTCCATCGTTGACTCCCGCGGCCTTTCCATGGATATAAACGAGGAGGGCCCAGCTGTTCCGCCAGCGGCCCAGGCCCTTTTGCTCAAAAAACTTTCGGAAGCGGCCGGCGCCTTTCAGGTGGCCGCCGTATGCGGCAGAGTGTCTGTAGGAATAAAAAAAGGTTTTCACGCTCGTCTGACACTCGGGCTTAAAAAGGCCGGCTGTTTCACGGTTTTCGACACCAGCGGCGAGCCCCTGATGGAAGGAATTTTGGCCGGGGTAGACCTGGTCAAGATAAACAAAAGCGAATTTGAAGAGGTGTTCGGCGGATGTCTATCCCGCAAAAATATACGCAAAGCCTTTGATAAGTATTCTCCGCGAGGTCTTAAAGCCCTGATAGTCACCAACGGCCCCCACTCAACCCTTGCCGTTTCCCAGTTTGGATTATGGTCGTGCAGGTCGGTGCCGCTCAGTCGGATTGAAAGTCCGGTCGGCGCCGGCGATTCTTTTACGGCGGGTTTTATCTCCGGTTTTATAAGGGGGCTCGCTTTCGAAGCCAATCTGAAACTTGCAACCGGCTGCGCCGCTTCCGATTGCCTGACTCTCGGAGCGGGCCGGATCTCCCGCAGCGAAGCCGAAGCGCTGGCTGCTGGCGTTGAAATTACGGAACTATAGGGTTGGAGGATATGATTTAGCAAGTTTTGAAGGGTCAAACTATTATGGAAAAATTAAACGCTATTGAAGCCATATTTGAGAAGGCTCACGCCCAGAAACGGACGGCTTTGCTTGAGACCGAGGTTTATGAGATACTTGCCCTCGCCGGCCTGGCCGTTCCAAAGCGCTTGTTTTATCCCCTGGCGGATCTTGATCCTTCCGCGGCCGCCCTTGATATAGTCTCCAGGCTTGAAGGCCGGAACGTTGTGATGAAAATAGTTTCATCCGGCACCCTGCACAAGACCGAGTCCGGCGGAGTGAAGATACTTTCCCGCGAAAAGGACGTTGTGGAAACGGCTCTCAGGGGTATGATGGAAAAATTTCCTATCGTTGAGGGCGTTATGGTCTGCGAATTCGCCGAACATTCCCCCTTCGCGCTGGGCGAAGAATTGATGCTGGGGGCCAGGTCCGACGACGCCTTTGGTCCCGTAGTTACGCTGGGCGCCGGCGGCACCAATGCCGAGGGCCTGACCGCGTCACTTAAGCCCGGCACAAGTCCGGCCATCGCGCCGGTGGAATTTATATGTAACGGGGCCGGGTGGCAGAATTTCCTGGACAAGTCCTGGATCTGGCAATATACCGCGGGCAAGGTTCGCGGAGGGAAACGCATTGCCAATGACAGCGAGATGATAAACTGGCTGGAATCTTTTGCCTACATTATGAAATATTTCCGGGACGGCGGGGCGTCAAAATTCGCCATCGAAGAATTTGAAGTGAATCCGGTGGCGGTCTCAAAAGGCCGCCTGGTGGCTCTTGACGGAGTGCTCCGCTTCCGCCCCGCTCAAAATAAAGAGCGCGTGCGCCCGTCCAAGAAAGGCGTGGCCGGACTTTTAAGCCCGCGCGCGGTAGCGGTAGTGGGAGTGAGCGAAAAAAAGATGAATATGGCCCGCATCATCTTAAATAACATCGTTAAAGCCGGCTTTGACAGCAAGCGGGTCTATGTTATAAAGGAGGGGCTGGCCGAAGTAGACGGGGTGAAGTGCTACGCCGACCCCAAAGATCTGCCTGAGACGGTGGATATGTATGTTGTGGCGGTGCCTTCGCCCGAGGTTCCGGAAGTTCTGGCCAGGGCGGGCGCGTCCGGTAAGGTTAACGGCGTGGTATTGATTTCGGGCGGGATGGGCGAGAAAGCCGGCAGTGAGGATGTTGGCGCAAGCGTGGTGCGCGCCATAGCGAAGGCTAAAGAAAAAAACCCGGATTTTGTCCTTAGCGGCGGAAATTCGCTGGGCATCGTTCTTCCCCGCTCAATGGTAAATACGCTTTTCATACCGGAATATAAAATGGATTATCCGCTTGGAGAAAACCCTCATATCGCCAAGACCGCTTTTGTCAGTCAGAGCGGCGCTTTTGTAATTTCTTCGCTGAGCAAAATGGCTTGGCTTAAACCCGCGTATAGCGTTACCGTCGGCAACCAGCAGGATGTAACCGTTGTGGATTATGTCGAAAGGCTTTGCGAAGAGGACGAGATCAAAGTCCTTCTGGTATATCTGGAAGGTTTTAAATACGCTGACGGCCTGCTTCTGGCTAAGGTCGTGGAGAAGGCGCGGAAAAATGGCAAATTGGTGTTAATCTATAAGGCCGGCCGGACGGCGGTGGGGCAGAAGGCTGTCATGGGCCATACGGCCTCGATCGCCGGTGATTATCTCGTGACCAAAACAATACTGGAAGCGGCGGGCGCGCTGGTGGCTGACAGCTTTGATGATTTTAACGATCTCGCTATCATGGCCTGCTATTTTTCCAACTTCAATATCAGGACGGGTAATACTTTTTTTATGAGTAACGCCGGATTTGAGTCCGCCGGCATGGCTGACGGCGTCGGAGGGCGTATCACTGTCGAGATGAAGGATGAGCGGCTTATCGGAGATATGCGCGCGGTCCTGAAGGAGTTCAGGCTTGACGGGATCGTGGACGTGAAGAATCCGATGGATGTGACGCCCATGGCTCCTGACGCCGCCATCGGGCCTCTGACCGATATGGCTCTGGGTTCAAAAGAATTCGGGGCGGTAGTTCTCGCGATGGTGCCGCTTACCCCCGCCATGAACACCCTGCCGAAAGGACGCGGCGATCATCCGGACGCGTTTGAGAGGTCCTTTCTGAAACATACCTCCGAACATGTTCAGCAGGAGGGTAAACCTCTGATCTTCTGCGTGGCGGCCGGGGCGAGATATGATCTGTACTGTGATTACGCGATGGAGCTGGGGATTCCCGTCTTCCGCTCAGCGGACCGCGCGGTATATATTTACGGCAAATACCTGGAATATATAATGGACTAACCTGGAAAACCTAAATCGCTTTATTGAGGATGCTCTCAATATCCGTCCGGGTGTAATCTATTCCCCATTTGCTTATAAGCCCCATCGCGTTTTCCGCTATCTTCGGAATGTCCTTCGCCGGTATATCCGCGTCTGAAAGGCGGGTGGGCGCGCCGATCTTCCCCGACCAGGCCTCAAAGGCCGCTATTGTTTCTTCGGCTGTCCTGACTCCGAACACCGCCGCGCCGAATTTTTCCAGCCGCGCGGGTCCGTCCTTCCTCAGGTGGTGTTTAAACCAAGCCGGGATAACTATGGCCAGGCCCGCGCCGTGCGCTATATCGTACAGCGCGCTGAGCGAATGCTCTATGGCGTGATTGGTGAAGCTCGTGCCGCCGTAGCCCAGCGATTGCAGGCCGTTTAAAGCCATGGTGGCCGACCACATCATGGAGGCGCGCGCGTTGTAATCTCTCGGGTCTTTTAGAATTCTTTCGGTTGAAGCGATAATAGAGCGCGCCAGGGCATGCGTAATTTCATCGGTAACTATGACGTCTCTGTCCGTGGTTGAAAAATATCCTTCGATAAGATGGGACAGTGCGTCCACCGCGCCGTAAGCCACCTGCGTTGCAGGGAGGGTCATGGTGGTTTCCGGGTCCAGAATGGAAACTCTGGGGAAAAGCGCGGAACCCATGGCGGCGAATTTTTCTTTTGTCGCCTCATTAGTTATCACGCAGCCTGAGTTCATTTCGGAACCGGTCGCGGGAATTGTCAGCACGGCGAAAAGCGGCAGCGCGTCTTTTATGCCGGCCTTGCCGCTAAAAAAATCCCACAAATCCCCGCTGTACGCGGCGCCGGCCGCTATCGCCTTGGCCTCGTCTATCGCTGATCCGCCGCCGGCCGCGATTACCATGTCGCAGCCGTTCTCTCCGGCTTTTTTGACGCCTTCGCGCGCGTGGCTCAGAACGGGATTGGGTTTTACGCCGGCGTGCTCGATCACGGTGATGCCGGCGGCGGCAAGCGAGGCGGAGACCGCGTCGTAGACGCCGTTCTTCTTTATGCTTCCCCCCCCGTAGACCAGCAGAGCTTTTTTACCGGCCCGGGAAGCCTCAGCGCCGAGCCTGGCTATGGTTCCCTTTCCGAAGATTATGCGGGTGGGATTATGAAAAGTGAAATTCTGCATTCTGATTCTCCTTTGCGCTGTTCAAGTTTATTTAGTTTACAAATTTTGCCGAGAGAGAAGAAAGGCGCGCCGCCTTTTTGTTATTTTATAGAATATAACCATGGAACGTAATCTCAGGATACTGCACCTCAGCGAAAGTTTCGGCTGGTCCGGCGGCGCCGCCCAGGCTCTCGCCCTGGCCGTTCAGCTCGAGGCCAGGGGCCACAAAAATATGCTCGCGGCCCCGGAGGGCGGCGACCTGTGGAAAAAAGCGGACGCGGCCGGTTTGGAACTTTATAATTTCAGGCCCGGGCGTGATTATGATCTGCCCTGCGCCTATAAACTGGCTCATCTGATAGAGCGCTGGAAGCCGGACGTTATTCACGCCCATCATCCCAAAGCTCACGCCATGGGCCTTATCGCGAAAGCGATAACCCGCCGCAGGCCGGTTTTTGTCGTCACGCGCAGGGTATCACACCCGCTTATAAAAACTTTCTTCGCCCGTCTCAAGTACAAAAGTTCCCTCGTCAACGGGTATATCACGGTGGCTGAAGCCATACGCGATATGTTTCTGGCTTATGGTATCTCCGCCGATAAGGTCAGGACAATTTACAGCGGCGTCGATACTGCGCGATTTAAGCCCTGCCCGCCTAGTGAACGGATAATCAAAGAGCTTGGTCTTCCTCCGGGGGTGCCCGTGGTTGGCTTAGTGGGCAATTATAGTTTTGACAAGGGGCAGCGCGTCCTTATAGAGGCGGTTTCCAGGCTTATGGGCGAAAGAAAGAAAATTATTCTGCTGCTGGCCGGCAGGGATACGGATTCCGGTGAGGTACGGGAGCTGCTTACGCAGAAAGGCGTTCCGCCGGAAAACACGAGGCTACTGGGCTTAAGGCAGGATGTGCCCGAGATATTATCGGTGCTGGCCGTAAGCCTTAACTGCGCCATCAAGGGAGAGGCTTTAAGCGGGTCCATCCGCGAGTCAATGGCGATGGGCGTTCCGGTTATAGCCAGTGATATATCGGGGAACGGGGAGTTGGTGCGAAATAATGAGACCGGCATGTTGTTCCCTCCCGGCGACGACACCGCCCTTTACGTCCGGCTGAAACAAGCGCTGTCAGATACCGGCGACATTCGCGCCATGGCGGAGCGCGGTCTTGCCCTGGTGCGTGCGGACTTTACCGCGGAAGTCATGGCCCGCAAGACCTTCCTCTACTACCGCGAACTCCTGACACGGATCTAAAGCGGTTATTGCTCAAGGATCAGCAAAAGTCCCCGCGCAGATATTTTTGCCTTTCTTTTTCAGGGAAATGTTCTATGGCGTAACGCAGCGCCGTCCTGGGGAGACGGGCGTAGCTTGTCCTTAAGAATATCTTCAGGATATCGGGTGAACATCTTTTCCCAATTTCCCGCAGCATCCAGCCGGCCGCTTTGTGCATGAGGTCATGCTTATCTTCCAGAACTTCTTTCACAAGTTTCAGCGTCAAGGCGCTTTCGCCAGCTTTTATATAGCGGAAAGTAGCCAGCAGGGCTATGCGGCGCTCCCAGATAGATTTTGAGCGGATCAACCGGAACAGCGGCTGCTTATTCTTATCTTCAAGCCAGGCACCGACGATATGCTCGGCCGAGAGATCCACCAGATCCCAGTTATTTATGAAGCGGGTATGTGAAAGATAAAGCCGGAAGATGCGGTTTTTGTCGGTAATATTACCGCTTTTGTATTTCTCCTTCAATATGAGCAGCGCCGCCAGGCGCTCTTCGTGGAACTGGGAACGGAGCAGGGCTGAGATTTGTGCGAGCGTCAGGAGTTTGGTATATTTTTTGGCTATCAGGCGGATCCTCGGCACTGTAAGCCCTAGGAACCTGTCGCCTTCCGCATACTCACCGCGTCCGGTCTTGAAGAACCGGCTCAGGATCTTCGCCTTGAGCGGGTCGGTCTCTTTGCCGAACTCAGCTTTCACCGCCTTTAACCCGTTACAGGTTTTCATATGCTCCTGTGGCTGGATAAGCGCTATATCAATTTGCTCTGGAAGAACCAGGCCAGGCTCAGGAAAGCTGTGAATCCCACTACATCCGTGATCGTGGTCAGTACGATACCTGAAGAATGCGCCGGGTCAAACCCCAGTTTTTTCATGGTCAGAGGTATGAGCGCTCCGCTGAGCCCGGCGGCTACAAGGTTAACCAGCATTGCCGCCCCGACTACCAGTCCCAGGTAGGGGTTTCCTTTCCAGATCCAGACTGCTAAAGCGGTCACCAGGCCTGTGGCCGCGCCGTTCACGAACCCCACCCAGACCTCGGTCATAACCATCTTCATCGCGCTTTTGGGCTCGATCTCGCGCATTATCATTCCTCTCAGGACAACCGAGAGCGTCTGGGTGCCGGCATTGCTGCCCTGCCCCGCCACTATCGGGAGAAAAACGGCCAGCACTGCCACTTTTGCGATCAGCCCCTCAAACATAGCTACCACGGCGCCAGCCAGGAATACGGTGGCCAGATTGATATGCAGCCAGGGCAGGCGTTTTTTTATCTTAAATTTAGCCGGAGAATAAACGCGCTCCTCGGCGCTGGCGCCGAATAATATCTGCAGGTCTTCCGTGGCTTCCTCCTCGGTGGAGGCGATGATGTTCTTTGTGTTGACGGTGCCGATTATGCGGCCGGCTTCATTCACCACGGGAACGGCGAGGTAATGCTTCCTTGAGAACATGACCACCAGTTCTTCCCGGTCGGTGAAAGGAGCGACTTTTACCACGTCCCTGATCATAATCTCCTCGACGCGCGCGTCGAGCGGAGCCAGCAGGAGATCACGCATATTGAGCACGCCGAGCAGCACATTTGAGTCGTCCACAACGTAGCAGTAAGCGGTGGGCAGGTGCTTTTTCGCTATCTGGCGCAGCTTGATTATGACTTCTTTTACCTTCATGTCTTTACGGAAGGACAGAAAATCCGTGTGCATCATGCGCCCGGCACTCTCTTTGGGGTAAGCCAGTATCTCGGCCATATCCTTGGAAAAATCGTGGGCGAGCAGGGGAATAACAGCTTTTGAAAAAGCGGGATTGAAGCGGCGGAAGACATCGGCTGCGTGATATTTTCCCACATTCAGCAGGATGGAGGCCGCCTCCTCCTTGGAATTTTTTTCCAGTAGTTGCGCGGCGGTCAGAGGCGGCAGGTGTTCAAGGCACTGGGCCGCGATGGCCGACGGCAATTCTTTCAGTACCTGCGCCGCGTCAGCGGCGGCGAGAGTTTCAAGCGCCTGGGCCGCTTTATGCGGGTCGCTCTGTATAAATTTCTTTACAATCTCGATGGCCGCTTCTTTTTTTTTCATATTAAAAATCCTGTTCCATGATGTTTATTATGCGGCTGAATTGCCTTGCGGCTGAACGGCTTTGCCTCTCTATGACTGGCCCGCCTGAGCCTGTCCATTATCGCCCTGCCAAGACCGGTTGACGGCACCGCCTCCGCCAGAATAATATCCACGCCGGCCCTGTCCAGCTTATGCAGTTGAGAAAACAAATTAGCCGCGGCTTCAGCCAGATTCCCGGTACGCGAAAGGATCTCGGTGCGTTTTACCGGGAGCGCCGGTTTTGACTTGAAAGCCAGATAGCCGTATTTAAGGCCGGCCTTAAGTTTCAGCGGCGCTTTTTTTATTACGCAGAGCCGGGCGCGCGGAGAATAATGCTTCTTCAGCTGGCCGGGCGATATAGGGCGTTTTCCCCCTTTTAAAGCGGCGTTCAGCGGCCCGGTCACCAACGCTATCTCTTCCCGGGGCAGTCCGCCGTGACGCAGTATCAGAAAGGCTCCGTCGATCAGCGCCAGGACGGTTGATTCCACGCCAATGCGGGTCGGGCCTCCGTCGAGGATCATATCCGGACCGCCTTTAAGCTGGTCGCGCGCGTGGCTGGCGGTAGTCGGGCTTAACGATCCAAAGCTGTTGGCGCTGGGCGCGGCTACCGGCGTCCCCGCTTTTTTTATCAGCGACATCGCCACGGGATGTGACGGCATACGCAGGGCTACCGTCTCCAACCCGGCCGTGACTATGTCCGGAACTATTCTTTTTTTAGGCAGCACCAGGGTCAGGGGGCCCGGCCAAAAGCGCGTCATCAGGGCTTCAGCCCCGACGCTTACCCGTGCGAGGGTCCTGGCCTGCCGGATGGATGATACGTGCACGATCAGGGGGTCAAAATGCGGCCTTTTCTTGATTTCAAATATTCTGGCTACCGCCTTGGCGTTCAGGGCGTCGGCCCCCAGACCGTAAACGGTCTCGGTCGGGAAAACCACCGTCCCGCCCGCGCGGATCAGCGCGGCGGCTTTTTTGACAGAGGCCGCGGAGGTTTTTACAAAAAGGGTCATCTGTATGATTTTATGATTTTAACAGGCGGGAAACAAACTCCCGGGCGCCCGCGCGCGCTGGCGCTTCGCTTTTCATCCACCGGATGCGCACGGGTCAACTATAACCTTTTCGCTTGAGCTCTTCTAACCTTGATTTGTTCTCTACCGTGGGGGCCAGCCTGATCGCTTCGCGCGCGGCGTGCAGCGCATTGCCGGGTTTCCCCATCTTTTCATATATCTCGCTGAGCTTTTCAAAACAGAACGCGTTAAGCGGGTCGATCTGCAGCATGCGCTTTAAAGCCGCGGCTTCCACCCGTAGCTGCGGGTGCTTGGCGGCTTTAAGGCGCCTATGGCGGGGCTTTTTTTTGAACTTCGGCAGGGCGAGCACACAGGACAGGAGTGCCAGATTGACAAGAGCGGCGGTCTTCGGGCGGTCGGGGAAAGTCAGCCTGTTTATGAAGTAGATAAGGACAAAGAGAACGGCTCCGCCGAGGAAGGCCGTAGGAAAATGGATCGTTTTACGTCGCGCCGCGGCCGCTTTCTTAAGGTATACCAGAACGCCGGCCGAAAGACTTATGGCGCAGACCAAGGAGAATATTATTGCGTCAAACTGGATCTCCGGCACAATTGCCCTCTCAGTATAAAACGCCCGCTCGAGATATTTTCACGAATAAGGTCGAATAAGGTGACACACAACTTAATTAGTTGCTAATTAAGTTGTGTGTCACTTTATTTCCCCTGTCACTTTATTTAGGATGCGCGCGAATCCCTTTACTGATGTCGAAGATTTAAAAACCCGGCTGAAAGTAGCCAGGTTTTTAAATCTTCGGAGAGGAAGGGATTCGAACCCTTGATACGGGTTTACCCCGTATGCCGGTTTAGCAAACCGGTGCCTTCAACCACTCGGCCACCTCTCCCCTTGTTTCCCTCCCGCTTATATTCCCGGGAGGTATAAACCGACTTCATACGCTAACTAGTATATAAAACTTTTATCGCCTATAAAATCTAAAATCCGCTTTTTAATTTAAACCGCGACAACGCCCAGCCGCTTTAATTCCCAAAAACATTTTGTCATCGCTGAAACATCGGCAGCCGCGTTATGCGCTTCATCAAAGCCCTTTTGAAATAATTTTTGGTGAAGTTCTTCAAGCTTTGGCCACTTATAACCGTATGGGCCGGGCAGGGCGCAGTAATTTGTGGAGCTTTGCATGGTGCAGATCCTTCTTTTGGCCTGAACTCCGTTCTGCAGTTTGTTCCTTAAAAATTCGGCGCCGACTATCTTTTCGTCAAAACTCATATTGTGCGCTACCAGATATGTCGCCCGGTCTACCGCCATCTGAAATTCCGATAATACCGCCTTTAAATCTTTCCCCTCTCTTTCCGCCCGATCTGTTGAGATGCCGTGTATCCGCGCGGCCTCGTCCGGAATCGTGAAGCCGACAGGCTTAATTATAAAATCTCCGCCGGCCATCTTATTCCCTTCACTGTCAGAGAGTAAATAGGCCAGCTGGATCATTCTGGGCCAGTTGTCCAGGTCGCTTACAGGCGCCTTCCAGCTTTTCGGAAGCCCGGTAGTTTCAGTGTCAAAAAAAAGGTACATGTATTCTCCAGATGCTGCTTTTTGTCATGTCGCCCCCCATAGTTTCAGGGCGGCTTGTTCCTCAGCGGCGGATGTTACTTTTTTGAACCGCGCTCCTGAAACGCCGTGCACGCGCTCCCTGCATTGCGGCCACGTAGCGTGCCTCTCAACGCGGCCTTCTACTAGGCTGATATAGATCCCGCCCACGGCTTTAGATCTGGGAGAAGATGAGGCTGATTTCGGCGCTGGCGCGCGCAAATGTCCGGCCTCAGGCTCAAGTAATGAGTAGCCGCAGCCGACGGCCGGGCCATCGTATAACTTAGACCTGATTCCTTTAGAAAAGGCGACCGCAATTTCGTCGCAGCGCTCGTTTATTTCGTGTCCGGCGTGGCCCTTTACGTGACACCAGGCGAGCCGCCCTTTCCGGGCCTGCGCGATGAGGTCCAGGCGCTCCCATAGTTCGCGGTTGACCACGGGTTTACCTGCCGCCGTCTCCCAGCCTTTGCGTTTCCAGTTGTTTATCCAGCCGGTAATTCCGTTTATGAGAAGGCCGGAATCGGTATAGAGCTTAACCCGCTCGGGCCGGTCGCTCACGGCGCTGAGCGCAGCTATCGCCCCCAGCATCTCCATGCGATTGTTCGTAGTAGGCCGTTGTGCTCCGCCAAGCTCACGGACTCGGTTTTCAGGAAAGATTATGACAGCCCCCCAGCCGCCCGGTCCGGGGTTGCCCGAGCAGGCTCCGTCGCAATAGATGAATATCGTTTTTTCCATTGCCAAAACGCCGGTCTTATCTTATTTTTCTGGCAAACTTGTCTTTCACATTGGCGTTAATATAAGTGCTCAATCCCTTTCCCGTAAGGGCGAGGGACTTCATCTTGCTTATATTGGCGCTGCCCGCGCTCTGATTGCTGTAGATGTAAGTTGAACACGATGTGAAGCCGATCGTTATGGAGTCTTTCGCGACTTCATACGTCGCGACCTCGGACTTGCCGCTAAGGTTTTTGTATTTTTTCATTTTTTGTCTCCTCATTCGCTGATATGTTTTTAAATATGCCCCGCGGCGCAAGCTGCAATACTGATCAAGTGCTGACTTAAATTCACTCTAAAAAAGTTTTCCTGATGCCTTCTTCAAGGCCGGTCCAGCTTTTCCAGCCGGTGTCGCGCTCCCATTTAGCCGGGGAGGCGATCCAGTTACCGGCGGCCCCCTCTCTCGCTTTATCACGGTTGAAGACCGGCTCAGCGCCGCCCAGCCAGGAAACCCCTTCATAGACCAGCCCTAGAGCGTATAGAAGGCTTTTCGGCAGGTTCAGCATGCGCGGCAATTTTACCTTCATGGCTTCCGCCAGAAGCCCGATAAAAATGCGCCAGGGATATGTTCTGTTTTCGCAGACATAATAGGTCTGCCCGTCGGTCGCGGGCTCTTCCATGGAAGTAATGATGGCGGCTGTGAGGTCGTCTACGTATATGAAGCTGAACGCCCCTTCGTTTGAGCCGGAGTTCACCATGAAGCCCTTCCTCACCCATTCAGCTATCTTTGAGACCGCGAACTCGTTCTTCCCGTAAACTATGGGCGGGCGCAGGACAGTGTAGCGGATGGTGGCCGGCAGTTCCCTGACCTTTTTTTCTCCCCCCAGTTTTGTAGAACCATATTTGGAGACCGGGGCGTCAGCCATAGCCTCCGTGCGCGGCGCCGCGGCTGATGGAGAAGGGCCGCCGGCGGCAAGGCTGGAGATGTAAATAAACTTCACCGGGTGCTTAGACAGGCTGCCCGCCGCTTTTACGAGATTGGATGTGCCGGTGATATTCGCTCTCTCAAAACCTTCCCCGGTTCTTGAGAAGAGCCGCGCCGCCATATGGACGATAAAATCCGCGCCCTCAGCGGCGTTCCTGAGGGATTCTTTATCGTCAAACGAGACGACAGCGTACTGCGCGTTCTCCAGCCGTCTGGCCGGCATCCTGCGGGTAAAGATCCTTACATTATAGCCCCTGACGATCAGGGCTTTGGCGAGGGCGCTTCCGATAAATCCTGTTCCGCCGGTTATTACCACCGTTTTTTTTGTATCGTCCTGCATTAGCTTAGTCCTTTTGTACGCGTTTCAGGTTTTTTTGTATCCCGCGGTCCAGGTCTTTTAGTTTGGTCTTGCCGGTCCGCTCAAAGGTCGCTCCGATTTTTACAAGTCCGGCGCTCAGGGACGCCCGGTCCGGGAGGCGGCCATTTTGTATCTTTTCCAGGACTGAGATCCGGTCCGACTGAGGCATTGTGAAGGCTATGGCGGCAAACATCAGCGCGAATAAAGCCAGATTGAAAAGGAGCCCGGCCGCTCCGCTTATGATCTTAAAAAAGCGGAAATTGGCGCTTATGAACATAAGGAACACTGACCACGCCAGCATGGAAATTATCAGGTAAAGCCTGCCTTTGGGGCCCGTTTCCGGATAGCAGATAAAAACCATCAGGTGCAGCAGGGCCGCCAGCAGGATTTTGAAAATCAGAGACACACAAACCTCCGTCCTACCCCATTGTTTTAAATTCCACGTGAACGGTCAGCGTATCTTCGTAAAAATCATCCGGCAACGAAGGGAACGGTCCGGCATTTTCCACCGAGGCCTCAGCGGCATAATCGAACAGGCGGTTGCCTGAAGAGCGCTCCACGCGTATATCTTTCACGGCGCCGCCGCGCTGTATGTCAAACTTCACCGTGCACTTGAGCATGCCGCTGGAAGGCATCTTTTCCGTCCAGGAGTTCCATAGCGCCTCGCGCACCTGCGTTATATACCACGGGTACGGGAAATTCGAAAAATCAGCCTGCACCGGAGAGCCGTTTTCTCCCGCGCCCTTATCTGCGGACTGCGGCTCGAAGAGTTTGGACGTCCCTCCCAGTACGGTGGGTTTTGGCAGAGGCGCGTCCGCGCTCTTTGAAAAAAGCGAGTCGTCCTTGGGCTCTTCAGCTCTGGTCTTAGGCGCTTTCGGCGCCTCAGGTTTTGCGGCTTCTGCCCCCGGCGCGGCATTGGCTTTTTCCATTGTTACCACCCGCGACGGGCCTATGAAATCTATAAAATAGGAGGTCTGTTTTTTTACAGTCAGCGAATTGCGGGCGAAAATAAAAAAAACCGCTAGAAACAGAAAGTGCGCGGAGGACGAGTAAAATAGATAATTCCGCATAAAAATATCTGTAAAGCCTGAATTCCGGAACGCTTATTTAAAAGCGGGGTGTTTTAAGCTCTCCGGCTTTGCCGCGCCTGTTATTTATCCAAGGGGGAAACGCCGATGCCCACTTTGCTGGCGCCGAGCTTTTTGGCCGTATCCAGGGCTGTCACCACTCTTTCTATGCTGACGGTCTTGTCGGCTTGGACCAGCACGGTTTTCTTATAGGATTTAGAGAGCCTTAACCCCAGCTCCCGTTCCAGCCTGCCGGCCTTGACGATCTTGCCTTCCACGGTTACGATCCCGTTGGCCGCGAGTTGTATTGTGATAACGTTTTCGTCCCCTCCCTTTGCCGCTTCCGAGGCCTTCGGAAGATTGACCTGGATCTGGGACTGCACCAGGAACGGCGTTATCACCATGAAAATAATAAGCAGGATAAGCGACACATCAATAAGCGGAATCATGTTGATGTCAGCAATGATGCCTTTTTTTACCGTATGTATGCGCATAGTTCTTGTCTTAAATAACGCCGTTTAATTCTCTGGAGGAAGTTTTGTCTATCAGCTGTTCACTGATCCAGTTCATCTCGCTGGCGAAGTCGTTGGCCTTGTGGACAAAATAATTGTACGCGACGATGGCAGGAATAGCCACAAAGAGGCCCGCCGCGGTGTTGACCAGGGCTTCAGCTATGCCCATTGCAACTACCGAAGGCCCGGCGCCGGCGTACATCGAAAGATCCCTGAACGCCCTGATGACTCCCACCACGGTGCCGAACAATCCTATAAAGGGACTGATACTGCCTATTGTGGCTATCGCCGTAAGGCTCTTGTTGAGGTGCGAACCGTGCCACTCTATGGCTTTTTCGGCCAGCTCACGTTTTTCAAGCGGGCTGCCGTAATGCGTGAGCACTTTATGCAGGATGTCAGCGGCGGGGCTTTTGGATTTGGCGCAGAGTTCGGCGATATGGCGGTTTTCCCCGCTTTTAATCAGCAGATGAACTTTGTGGAGCAGGTCTTCCATGCCTTTAAAGGTCTTTTTGTAGGTTGACCAGCGCTCCCATATCAGAGCTATAGAGTAGACAGACAGGGCCGCGAGGAAAAAAAGGATGGGGCCGCCTGCAACGATTAGCTGTTTAAAGGTGATATTCATTGTAGTTCTCCGTGCGAAATCAAGTAAATCAGCCGACAGCATATTATAGCAATTGGCGAAGTGGAGAATGGCGAAATAGTGGGAGGATCTGGCAGCTCAAGAGGCAAAGCAGTCTAGCAACTTAGATGTAAAGCAGTTTAGCAGCTTAGAGGGAGGCAAGGCAGTTTAGCAATTTAGACGCAAAGCAGGCTGGCAGTTTAGATGCAAGGCAGTCTAGCAACTTGGAGGCAAAGCGGTATAGCAATTAGGCTAAATTGCTTTACTTCTAGACTGCTTTACCTCTAGATCGCTTTGCCCCCGGTCTTAGGTCTTTTTAAAAGCGTATTTAAGGCGCGATTCCAGATTGTCGAAGTAGCCGGAGAGAATGCCGAGCTTTGTCTGTATAACTCCGTAGGTTTCTTCCTGTTCTCGGGTCTTGGTTGCCGATAACGATTCAAATTCCTTTACCTTTCCCAGAGCCTCGGAAAGTCCTAAGTTGAGACGATCAAGTTCCTGCTGCTTCCACTTGATTTCTCCTTTAAGCTTGCCGATCTCTTCGCAAAACCGCGTGTTCTGCGCTTCATAGTCCCGCCGTTCATCCAGCATTATGTGTTGAAATTCTTCATTTTTACCCAGAAGCGACTGAATACTGTCGGACATGGTCTTGATAGCCATATCCCTTTCTTCCAGGTCTGATTTCAGCGCTTTCAGCTCGTCTACGATTTTATCGCGTTCTTTGGCGGTTTTTTCAATCAGGGCGCGCTTTGAATCTTCATAGGTGTCCACCATGTTCTGAATCTGGCCTCTGAGCCGCAGGATCTCCTCGCTTTTCTCCGCGACCCCCTGGGCGGCTTCAAATAGTTTATCGTCAGACCGTTTTTTAACGGTTTTATAAAGGTGCTCCCAGGAAGGGTGCTCCCTCTGCGCCGCCTGAGCCGCGGAAGTCCGCTTCAGCTTTTCCGCGAGGGCTTGAGCTTCAGCGGTCTTTTTCTTAAGTTCTTCCTCAAAATGTTTTTTTTCGCGCGAATATCCGCGCCTCATTTCTTTAACTTCGTTTTCCAGCTGCGAGTTTTTTAAAATCGCCTTTTCAAGCAGGGATCTGACAGCCCTGTCTTCAGCGGCTTCACGGGGCGGCGTCGGCTTGGGCCTGGCCTGAGACTGTACCGGGGATTGGAGCAGGGTCTGGAAAGCGTCGTCCAGATACGCGTCCCTCCACTGGCCCAGCGTCGCTTCCGTGCACACGAGAGTGTTCCTGCTGAACTCGGGCAACTGGGCGATGTCGGTGGGATAAAAGGGGCCTTTGATGCTTCGTTTGATAAAAGCGAAATAGCGTGAAATTGGTTCGTTCATACACAATAATGATAGCAGTAGGGTGTTACAAAGAGATTGCGTAGTTGGGAATAGTTAACGGCTAAATTATTAAGTGGTGAAATAGCGGCGGAGGTTAACAAGCTGCTGATATCACTATTTTCCTGTTTTGCCGGTAGTTGTGTTGTTGATATTTTTAGCGATATTCTTACTGGTTACAGGATTGATTACCCCCCGCTCTGTCACTATGGCGGTTATCAGACTGACGGGCGTGATATCGAAACCGGGATGCCTGGCCTTAACCCCTTTAGGAGCCACAAGGCGGCCGTTTATAAAAGTTACTTCTTCGGATGAGCGCTCTTCTATCTTAATCTCTTTCCCGGCTTTAAGTTTAGTGTCTATTGTCGGCGTGGGGGCTATGACATAAAAAGGTATTTGGTGGTATCTGGCCAGTACCGCCAGAGCGTAGGTGCCGATTTTATTGGCAGTATCTCCGTTGGCCGCTATCCGGTCCGCTCCCACGATCACTGCATTTACACCGGCTGTTTTCATGAGGTGGGCGGCCATGTTGTCGGTGATCAGTTCGGACGGGACACGGCTTTGCTGCAGTTCCCAGATAGTGAGCCGGGCGCCCTGTAGATAAGGCCTGGTCTCGCAGGAATACGCGTGCTTTACTTTTCCGCGGGCGCAGGCTTCGGTTATAACTCCTACCGCCGTGCCTATGCCCATTGTGGCCAGGGCGCCGGCATTGCAATGCGTGAGGACTACAGAGTTGTTATTGAGAAGTCCGGCGCCGAGTTCGCCCATGCGGGCGCAGGCCGCTCGGTCTTCCTGGGTGATTTTCGCCGCTTCCCTATGAAGCGCGCGAAGGAGGGCTGCGTATTTCGCGGGCGAAAAATTTTTCTGCGCCGCGATAAAGACAGTGGCCTTTTCAACCATGCGGTCCGCGGCATAGAATAGTGCCAGGGCCGTGGGCCTGGCCGCTTTTATAACGCGCGCTGCGCTTTCTACGAGGTGGAGAGTTTCTTTCCAGGAGGACGGGTGGCGCGATTTTAGTTCCAGTGGGAAGCCCCAGGCGGCGGCGCAGCCGATAAGCGGCGCGCCCCGCAGGACCATGTCCTTTATCGCTTTAGCCGTGCTGGCGGCGTCGCGGACAGTCAGGTAAGAGATTTTATGGGGTAGGAGGCGCTGGTCCAAAACTTTTAACTTTCCATTTTTGAAAATAAGGCGGGCAGGTATCATAAAATTAGAGTGGAGGGTGCAGGGTAGAGGGTGCGGAATAAGGGGATCCTCGTCCTAAACCCTCTACCCTATACCCTGTTTGTTATGGGATGGAATCCAGAAGGTTCTTGAGCTCTTCCTCGGTCTTGCCGGTTATTTCCACGGTTTTTTCCCTGCCCTTGGCACCCCGTATTATATTGACCATTTTTATGGGCACTTCAAAGAATTCCGACAGGTAGTCGCGGAGCATATTGTTTATCTGGAGGTCCGCCGATGAGGCGCAGATCCTGACGCGCAGGACGCTCCCTATTCTGGAGACCACTTCGTTGTCTTCGCAGTTAGGTATCACTCTGACTTTAACGATCATTGACCCTCCCGTATTGTGGTGCTAAGCAAATAACATGCTGCCTATTCTCGGCAGGTTGGCCCCTTCCCGGACCGCTATTTCAAAATCACCGCTCATTCCGAGCGAAAGATAGTTCTTAAATCCGTAAGCGTTCGCTGCGCCTGGGAAATCCCTGTCAAAAATGCGTTTCGCTTCCCTGAATACCGGTCCTAAGGTTTCCGGTTCGGGGACGTTGGGCGCTATGGCCATGTAGCCCGAAGGACAAATAAAAGGAAGCTTTCGTATTTCTTCCAGGAGCCTGGGAGCTTCGTCCGGGGCTATTCCGCCCTGCGTATCCGAGTCGGAGAACTTCAGCTGGATAAGGATCGGCATTTTTTTGCCCTTCAGCCCCGCATACTTGCTGATATGGCTCGCAAGTCTAAGGCTGTCCACCGAGTCTATCCAATCAAACATCTCCACGGCGCTGGCTGCTTTGTTGGTCTGGAGATGGCCAATAAAATGAAGTTGGACCTTCGATCTCTCCGCTGCGAGTTCCCCTTTCTCCCATCTTTTTATGGCGTCTTGTACTTTATTTTCGCCGGCGGCCAGTATATTTCCGCTTTCCACCAGATATTTAACCTCGCCCGGGTCAGCGTATTTTGTTACTGCCAAAAGATCAACTTCCGCGGCGGCCCGGCCGCTTTTAGAACAGGAAGCGGCTATTTTCTCAGTTATTAATTGGAAATTTTTTAGAAGTTTTCCTTTTCTCGCGGATTCAGTCCCTAGCATCAATATTTATATTTTAGCAAAAAAACGCTTGTTTTCATAGCGGAAAAATTGGTAAATGGGCGCTTTGTGGCGGCATCGCGCTCTATTCACGGCCCCTTAAAATTGATAGATTTTAGTTACCGCTTACGATATGAAATACCAACCCGGTTTCTGGATTTTGGCCGTCTCGGAAGGGATCATGACCGCCGGCTACGCTATTTCCTTCCCCTTTTTGGCTATCTACCTCAGCAGCCAGCGCGGCGTGCCTATGGCCTGGGTGGGAATATTCCTTTCGTGCTCCATGCTTGTAAGCTCCAGCGCGCAGTTTATAGGCGGCGAGATCTCGGACGCCATAGGGCGGCGTAAGGTTATGGTGGCTTCGCTGGCGCTGCGGTCAGTGCTTATAGCGGTTATAGCCTGGATAGTGTACAGCGGTGCCGGGTTGTGGGCTATTTTTCTGTTCCACCCCCTGGGTATGTTTATCGGTTCTTTTTTTCATCCAGCCGCCAGATCCTGGGTGGCGGATTTCGTCGGGCCGTCGCGCAGGATGAAGGCCTACGGATTCCTGCGCATGGGCTCTAACGCGGGCTGGGCCCTGGGGCCGGCGCTGGGCGGGTTTCTGGCGAAAAACTCCTACTCTATAATGTTCTTCGTGACGGCCGCTGTTTACGCGGTTTGCACGGTTGTGGTCGCCCTCTCGGTAAAGGACGCTCCGGGGGCCGCCAGCGGTAAGTTCACCGCCCCGAGTTTGCGCGCCGGTGTTTCTACTTTAAAGAACGCCCGCTTCCTGCGCTTCTGTATTTTCACTCTCATCATGTGCGCTGTAATGAGCCAGCTTGTGGTTTCCAGTTCACTCTATTCCAAGAACTACCTTGGTTTTTCAGAGGCGCAGATCGGTCTTCTCTTTTCTATTAACGGCCTGATGGTGGTGTTGGCGCAGTACTTTATGACGCACGCTCTCGAACGCCGCCGCATAACGGCGGGGCTTGCCGCCGGGGCAATATTATATGGCGCGGGTTATCTGGCTTTCGGTTACTCCACGGTTTTTTACGCCGCGGCGGCGGCTATAGTAGTGGTTACGCTTGGAGAATTAGCGGTTTCACCGGGACTTCAGGCTCTGGGGGCTAATATGGCTCCGCGCGGCGAAAAAGGGCGTTATTTGGGAGTGCAGGGGGTTTTTCAGCAGGCGGGAAGTTCAGCCGGCATTCTGGTCGGTTCTAACGCTATAGGCGCGATAAGCCCGGTGTTTCAGCAGGGGCCGTGGTTTATAGTTGCTGCCGCGGCGATAGTTGCCTCTCTGGGTTTCTCAAGCCTGGGACGGCGGCTGACGCCGGAGCAGGACGGATTGAGAAATCCCGAAGCCCCCACCTCCCCCCTCGAATCCCCCGAAACAGTCTGATAAGGTAAAGCCGACGTGGTCAACTTTGGCTTGAGAACCGCAAGGCAAGCCCAAATGCGTCCGCATAAATAAAAACCCCCGGCCTTTGGGGCCGGGGGTTTTTGCTGGCGGCTAGCGCTGTTGTGTCGTTGCTGTCGTACTGTCTTGCTGCCGCGCTATCCGGCTGTCCTTAATACATGTCTCCGCCGCCGCCCATTCCGCCCATCCCGCCGCCGCCCATCGCGGGCATCTTTTCTTTCCTTTCGGGGATGTCGGCGACCAGCGCTTCGGTGGTCAGGAGCGTGCTGGCTATTGAAGCCGCATTCTCAAGAGCGGTGCGGGTCACTTTGCAGGGATCCACAATTCCGGCCTTGATCATGTCGACGTATTCCAGCTTGTCGGCGTCAAAGCCGATCTCGACAGGGGAGTTCTTGATCCTTTCGATCACGATGGAACCGTCCATGCCGGCGTTTTCCGCAATTATGCGCAGGGGCGCGTAGATGGCCTTGCGCACGATGTTGATGCCGGTGGCTTCATCTTCGTTCGCGGGCTTGATCTTATCCAGAGCTTTGGAGGCGCGGATGATGGCGGTGCCGCCGCCGGGAAGCAGGCCTTCCTGCACGCCCGCTTTGGTCGCGTTCCTGGCGTCTTCAACCTTGGATTTCTTGGCCTTCATCTCTGTCTCGGTGGCCGCTCCGACCCTGATGACGGCTACGCCGCCGGAGAGCTTGGCGAGCCTTTCCTCAAGCTTTTCCTTGTCGTAGTCGGAGGTGGTGTCGTCTATCTGTTTGCGGATCTGGGCGGTGCGCTTTTTGATCTCGTTTTTGTCGCCGGCGCCGTCTACGATGGTCGTGTTTTCCTTATCTATGACGATGCGCTTGGCTTTGCCCAGCTGTTCAAGTGTGGATTTGTCGAGCTTCATGCCGCGATCTTCGCTGATGACTTCGCCGCCGGTGAGGATGGCTATATCTTCCAGCATTTCTTTGCGCCTGTCGCCAAAGCCCGGGGCTTTTACGGCGCAGCCTTTAAGCGTGCCGCGGAGCTTATTGACGACCAATGTCGCCATGGCTTCGCCTTCGAGGTCTTCCGCGACGATGAGGAACTGCTTGCCGGTCTGGACTATCTTTTCAAGTACGGGCAGAAGCTCGGTCATGGCGGAGATCTTCTTGTCGGTGATAACGATGTAGGCGTCTTCAAGTACGCACTCCATCCTTTCCGGATCGGTGACGAAATACGGTGAGACGTAGCCGCGGTCGAACTGCATGCCTTCCACTACTTCCAGTTCTGTTTCAGAGGATTTGCCCTCTTCTACGGTGATCACGCCTTCATGTCCGACTTTTTCCATTGCCTGCGCTATCAGATCGCCTATGACACGGTCATTGGCCGAGATGGTTGCTATCTGGGCCTTCTCTTCTTTGGTCTTAACCGGTTTGGCCATTTTCTTGAGCTCTTCTACCATGGCCTGCACGGCCTTATCTATTCCTTTCTTAAGGTATATGGAGTTGGCGCCCGCGGTGACATTTTTCAGTCCCTCGGTGAAGATCGCCTGGGTTAATACTGTCGCGGTGGTGGTGCCGTCGCCCGCTACATCATTTGTCTTGGATGCGGCTTCACGCACTAGCTGCGCACCCATGTCCTCGAAGTTGTCTTCAAGTTCTATTTCTTTGGCGATGGTCACGCCGTCGTCAATGATCGTAGGCGAACCGAATTTCTTTGAGAGTATGACCGACTTGCCCTTCGGGCCGAGGGTCACTTTTACGGCGTTGGCCAGCTTGTCCACGCCGGCCTTGAGGCGCATTCTGCCTTCTTCCGAATAAATTACCTGTTTAGCCATTGTTGTTTCCTCCTGTTAAATTATCTGATTATGCCGAGGACGTCTTCTTCCCTCATTATGAGGTAATCCTCGTCGTTGATCTTGATCTCGGTGCCTGAGTACTTGCCGTAAAGCACCTTGTCGCCGACTTTAAGTTCCATGGCGATGAGTTTCCCGTCTTCCGTGGTCTTGCCTTTGCCGGCCGCCACTATCTCCCCCTCCTGAGGTTTCTCCTTGACGGTTTCGGGGATGATGATTCCCCCTTTTCTGACTTCTTTGGCTTCCAGGGGTTTTACTATGACCCGGTCCCCAAGAGGCTGTATTTTTATTTTGGTCGCTGTTTCTGCCATATTGGTGTGTCCTCCTTAGTGGATTTGCAAAACGATTATTAGCACTTCAACCTTCTAATTGCTAATTTTAGCAAAAGTGTTTCCGGGTGTCAATAGCACTCTTTATCAGAGATTGCCAATTTAGATTACGCAGGAGGTAGTCCCGCGGCGCTGGTTTTATTTTTTAATAAAAAACCGGAATTTGCTGACGCCCGCCTCTATTATATCGTCGTCCTGGAGGAGGATCTTTTCATTAAGCGGGTTGCCGTTATGTCTGGCATAACCTTCCTTTATAGGGACAAGGTAGTAACCTTCCGGACGCATAGTTATGACCATCGCGACGGCCGGGCCGGTTTTGAAGATGCCTGAGCCCTGATACTGGATATTAGCCTGGGAGTTTTTGCCTATATAGGTGGAGAGATCCGTGAGTTCGTACTCCGTTTTGCCTTCGCAGGCCCCTTCAAGAACTTCAAGCCCTCCCTGAACCCGGGCCTTCTGCGGAGGCAGTTCCGGTTCCGGCCCGGTTTGCGGCGCCGGGTAATCATCGCCGCCCGGGGTGTTTTGCTCCGAAGCGTCTTCTACGAATAAAAGGGAATATTTAACTATACCCACGCTGTCGTTGTTGTGCAACCCGGCTTTAAGGACCTTCTTGCCGTTTACGAATGTGCCGTTAGTGGAATTCAGATCTTCCGCGAACCAGGTTCCTCCTGCTTCATAGAGCTTGCAGTGGTAGCCGGAAACTGTGGCGTTCTCAAGGACGATGTCATTGTCCGGTTTGCGTCCCACGGTGAAACCGCTCTTGTCCAGTTTTATCTCTTTAATAACTGAGGCTTCAAATTTGAGAAGTAGTTTAGGCATACGATTTTTTAAAAATGTCTCTCAGGGTGCCCATCAGGGTCTTTTTTGTAAGAGACCCTATAACGACGGTGACATTATCCGGCCCTCCGTTATCGTTAGCGGTTTTTACCAAAAGTTCGCAGGCTTTCTGCCCGTTCGCGGTGCTCTTCAGGATACCGGCGATCTGGTCCACCATGACAGCCTTGAACAGGCCGTCGGTGCAGAGCAGGAAGCGGTCGTTTTCCATAACCGGAATTTCCTTCAGATCTATCAGCGGGGTCTTCTGTGCGCCGAGCGCGCGGGTGAGTATGTTCTGTAGCGGAGATTTATCCGCTTGCTCCTGGGTGAACAGGCCTTGGCGCACATGCTCCATTACCAGGGAGTGGTCCTCCGTGATTTGCTGCAGCACGCCGTCGCGGAAAAGATAGACGCGGGAATCGCCGATGTGGGCTATAATGATCCTGTCGCCGCTCAGCAAGATGGCGCTCAGGGTTGTGCCCATGCCTTTTTTTTCAGGGACGGAATTGCCGGCTTCGTAAATTACGCTGTTTGCAAGCTGTACGGCGAAGCCAAGCTGGTTGGTTTCAAGGGAATATTTGTCGTCGTAAGATCCGGGTTTAAGGCCTGTGCGCTGCATGGACTCCAGTTTATCTCGGGTCACATTTACAGCCATCGCGGAGGCCACCTCGCCTGAGCTGTGCCCTCCCATGCCGTCAGCCACTATGGCCAGGCCCATGGCCGGGTCGGCCAGGGCGCAGTCTTCGTTGTTGCTGCGCAACTTTCCGGTATCAGACAGAAAAGCCAATTCCATCTTTAGTCTCATTTTCTTTCTTCCTCCGGGTAGATCAGCGGCAGCGTCTTTTCAAAATCAAGGCCGTTTTTTATAGCCGGTTTGGGTGCGACCTGCGGCCGGGGCGGCGCCACGGCGTTCAATTCCTCCTGTTTCTTTTGCGAGCCAGGAAGGGCGATAGATGGCTGATTAAGTTCCACTTTGTTTAGTCCCTGGGTTAAAGAAACCGGCTGGGGCGCGTCCGGTCCCGGTTTGGAAACCGGAGTTTTGAGCGGTTGGAGTTCCATCTTCAAAGCCTGTGCCGTTCCGGGTTCCTTGTCAATCATGGCCGGCGACGGCGCGGTTGGGCCGGGGCGGGGATGACCGGGGGTGGTAGGCTGGAGCGGGGATCCGGTCAGCGGTGTTTGTGGTGCCGGCCCAGGGGGTGTGGCCGAGGGAGTCGAAACTTTTAGCGCAGGTTTTGAAGTTTCGGGGGTCGCGGGCGCATTGTTGATCAGCAGGCGTCTTATATCCGCCGCCATTTCGGCGCCAGTCTGGTATCTCTCATCCGGTTTTTTCTTAAGCGCTTTCTCAAGTATCGGCGCTATTCCTTTGGGCAGCTCCGGTCTGATCAATATGGGGTTGGGGCAGGGGTCCGAGCTTATCTGGAAGAAAAGCGTCCCGATGGCCTCTCCCCCTTTCCAGGGGCGTTCTCCCGTAAGAAGTTCATACATCGTTACGCCCAGCGAGAATAGGTCAGCCCTACCGTCCACTTTCTTGCCGGAAATTTGCTCCGGGCTCATATAGTACGGGGTGCCGAGCACGGTTCCTGTGGCAGTTTTTGATGAAGCCTGAATGCGGGCTATTCCGAAGTCGGCCACGCGCAGCGTTCCGTCCTCAAGCAGCATGATGTTGGCCGGTTTTATGTCGCGGTGTATGACTCCGTTCTTGTGGGCATAGTCGAGTGCTTCGGCGGCGGTTGCCATGTAATCCAGTACTTTTTTTACCGGCAGTAAATTATCTTTTGAGGCCCATTTTTTCAGGTCCTCGCCTTTCAAAAGTTCCATGGCCATGTAAGCGATATCCTGTTCCTCCCCGGCGTCATAAATCTTCACGATGTTCGGGTGGGAGAGATTTCCGGCCGCCTGGGCTTCGCGGAAAAAACGATCCTTCATTTCTTTCAGCGTTCCCTCTTCCGTTCCCTCCTCGAAACGCAGTGTTTTTATGGCTACGGTCCTGTTGATCTTGGGATCGCGTCCGAGATAGACTATACCCATGGCGCCTTTGCCCAGCTCCTTGGTAATCTCGTAGCGTCCCAGCGTCGGGGTTGTCGAGGATCCTGCAACCAGCATAGTGGACTCGCTGGTTTTGCCGACACCGCTTCCGAAGACCGCGCCGTCTGAAGCCTTGGTGAGTATTTTAATCTTGTTTTGGATATCTTTGTAAGCGGGGTCCTTGGCCGCTATGTGCCCGTATACAGCCACGGCTTTATTGAACTGGCGCTTTCTCTCAAAATCCAGGGCCAGATTATATAGCAGCTCTTTCATCGTGTCGTCCACGGGGCAGTTCCTGAACTTCTCAAAGGAGAGGTCCAGCATGCCCTGTCCCTGGAAAGAGAGGCCCAGCATCTTGCTGGTCTCTATGGCGGAAACCTCTATAAGCTCCTTTTTCTTTTCCGTGGAAAAAAAACGTTTTGTAACTATAAAAATATAGCCGGCGATAAGTAGGAGAGACGGGTAGGCCGTTTTGACCCAAAAACCTTTGTGCGTGAACAGGTAGATGCCCGCGCCGCTTAAGCCGGCCAGCGCCAGGGCCGCCAGAACCGCGCCCAAACCGGCCCTGAGACGCGGCAGCAGAAACGTGATGAAGAGTCCCGTGAAGAGAATAAGTCCCAGCTCCGCCTTCGTCGCCCAGTCCGGCTTTACTATGAAATGACCGTGCAGGATGTTTTCCGTGACATTAGCCGAGAATTCCACGGCCGGAAGATTTTTTTCCACCGGCGTCACATATAGGCTGCCGATCCCCTGTGCGGTAAGGCCGATGAGAACGATCTTATTCTTAAAAGCCTCGGGAACTATCTTGCCGTTCAGCACGTCGTAAAAGGAATAATATTTGAATGACGATTTGCTTTTATTGAACGCGACCAGCATGGATGAAGAATAATCCAGCGCGACCTTTCGGTTGCCAAGCGTTAGGAGGCGCCCGGGGGTTATCAGGGCGTCGGAGGGATTAAGCTTTAGATATGTCCTGGCCAGCTCTTCCGCGAACGATGGGTAAAAACTCTGGTTGTAGGCCAGCAGGGGATACTCCTTCCTGACAGTCCCGTCGCTGTCGTTAAAGATATTTACGTGGCCTATCCCCGCTGCCGAGGATGCGAGTATCTCCACCGGCGCGGTGAAGTCCGAGCCTTCTATCTGGATGTCGGAGGCGCCGGCGGACTGTGTCACGGTGGCGGCGTATTTCTTGAGCCAATCCGGTTCCGGTATTGGCTTTGAGACCAGCTCGTCTGTTTTGAAGTACATAGGCAGTACGACATTCCCCGCACCTGATATGGCGGTCGCCAGCTTGGCGTCGTTATCCATGTCTCTTCGGGTCTCAAGCAATATCTTTTCAAATTCCGATTCCTTCGTGGTCTCTTTTATTTTTTTAGCCGCCAAAAGTTCCACGTATTTCCGGCGCAAATGATCCGTAATCACCAGATCGTTGTTGTTCTCAGGCTCGGAAAAAAGGATATTCAGACCGATTACGGCGGGCCTGGCCGTGCCGGTGGAAAGCCATGTGATCATGTCCGCCACGCGTGAGCGGGGCCAGGGCCAGCGTCCTATTTTTGAAATGCTGTCATCATTTATCTCTATGATGGCGATTTCGTTTTTGGAAGAAGTTTGCGCGGTGAGCTGGGCCCGGAAGTCGTAGAACTTCAGCTCCAGCGGTTCTATTCCAGTCCCGGAAAAATAGAAAAACAACACGGCCAATGTTGTGGCCACGCCCCATATTATGTTGGAAAAAATAAATCTCTTCACCCTGTGCCTCCGTTAATATCAACCAATGCTTTCGGAATTGTTTTCGGTGTAATACGCCAGTGTTTCCTCAATAAAATAAATGTTAGTCATTAACAACAGAAAAATGGTGAGGAAGAGTAGTCCGACTGTGTTAAGGATGGAGCTTTTAATCCTGGCGGCACGCATCTCGTAATATTCAAGTCCGGCTATCCGGCTAAGTTCCTCTCGCGGCGCCGGCGCTATTTCTACGGGCCTTGCGACCGGTGTTTTTTCAATGGGCCGCCCTTCGATATCGAACTCCGGCATGGAGGCTTCCTGCGCCAGGAGGTCTTTGCGGTATTTTAGGTAGCTCTGTTGCCTGAGATCCTGCACGCGAATGGCGTCGCGGCTGACCATATTCTTTGTAATTTCGTCAATATGCGGGTTTGTGAACATTATGAATATCAGCGCGTTCGCCGCCAAAAAGAAAAGCGCGGGGCTGGAGAAAATGGTGAATTGCCTCTGCGTAAGTGAGGCCGCCAGGCCTGCCAGCACCGCGGTTGCGGCCAATGCCAGGTAAAGTTTCTCAGGAGAAACCGGCTGGCCTCCCTTAAAATAGATGTAGGTAAAAATGATTGAAATCAGGTAGGCTGCTATCGAACCGATCTTTGCCCCCCAGTGCGGTTTAAAGACAAACTTTGAGGCCCCGAGAAACAGGCACAGAGAATAGCTCGGCAGATTGGCGGGCGAGGCTATGTCTTCGGAGGCGACCTTGAGGCATAAAAAAGTTTTTGATACCATGTCGGCAGTTTCCGGCGCCGGAACGTATGCGCCGGCGGTATAGGCCGTCAAAGCTGTGGCGCACGATAATAAAAGGCGCATCGGAGTGAATTTAAGAGGTTTCATTATCAGTGCCCAGATCGTGAGGGCGAGGCCGGCCGTGAAGAAGAAGCCGGCGCCATACGGATTTGCGGCGAAAGGAGATAACAGTGATTCCGTCAGACCGGGCTTGAGGGTGCCGGCAGAACCGGCCAGCAGGAAGCAGCCCATAGCCGCGAACGTTACCGCGAAATATGTGGTGGTCTTTATAGTGTTGTGTAGAGCCGGAAGTTGGAGGTTTTTGCCTTTAAGGGTTTCCCTGCGGGGAGAGACGGGGGCGCCAAGCGGGAGGGCGCTGTTGACCGCGTCAGCGGGCCGCGACGCCTGCGCGGGCATCAGGCGGTCGGAAACCAGCGTGGCTATAGGCGGCCTGTGCTCTGGAGGCGGAGGAGGCGCGGGTATGGCGGCCGCCTCGGCGGCGAAAAACTCTGAGATCTTGGGCAGATCAATGGATCGTTCATTTGAAACAGCTGTCCCGTCAGTTTCGGCCGCCCTGAGGCGCTTTATTTCCCCGATCACCTGAGCGGCGCTTTGGTAGCGATCGTCAGGTTTCTTGCGCGTGAGTTGCTCCAGGATGCGGGAGATCCAGAGCGGAAAATCGGGCTTAATAAGTATGATGTTGGGGAAAGGGAGGCCGATGTGCTTGTGGATGACTTCTATGGAGCTTTTGCCTTCAAAAGGATATTTACCGGTTAGCAGATAAAAATAGGTGGCGCCTATAGCGTAAAGATCCGCCCGGTGGTCCACTTTGCCGGCCAAGCCCTGCTCAGGAGACATGAAGTAGGCGGTCCCGACCATTTCGCCGGCCATAGTAAGCTGCTTTTCCTCGCTTATGCTGCGGGCCAGGCCAAAGTCCACTATCTTTGGGTGGCCGTCGGTGCCCAGCAGAATGTTTGCGGGTTTTATGTCACGGTGTATTATGGTTTTGGAATGCGCGTGCCGCAGGCCGTCCAGCACTTCCAGTATTATATCGGTCGCGGCGTCCGGGTTCAAGGGGCCCTTTTCCGCGATTATATCCGCCAGACTCTTGCCCTCGATGTAGGACATTATGATGAAATATGAGCCGTTCTCCTGGCCAAAATTATATATGTGGACGATGTTGGGATGCTCAAGCTTAGCGGCTGAACGGGCTTCCCGCAGAAAGAATTCAATATTGCGTTCTTCGCGGGCGAGTTCCGCGGAAAGAATCTTGACGGCCACTATTTTATTGCTGGAATCCTGCCGTGCCGTATAAACAGAGCCCATGCCGCCCTGGCCTATCTTTGCCAGGATCCTGCAGCCCGCGAAAGCGGTTCCTATTAACTTGTCCGTTTCAGGCATCAGAGTCTTCTGTCCTTTACGTAGAGGCTGCCCTTGCGGTTGGGAAGTTCCTTGGCGTAGTGCTTCAGTTCAGCCGCGATTTGCACCAACTTCCCATAGTGCTTAAGCGCCTTTGGTGTTATGGACGCGATCGTCAGTGATATAATGGGAAAGTTGCGGGTCTTGTTTTTTCTATCCAATGTGACGATATATCCCCTCCGTCTGTCTTCTTCCGTATAAAAAGATCCTATCGTCCTGTCGAATTCTTTCGCTATCTCTTCTCCCGCCGCTTCCAGTAGTTCCGGTTTCGCGACCAGTACGAAATCGTCACCTCCGACGTGCCCCAGGAAATAATCGTGACCGGCGTGCGCCTTGGCCGCGTCGCTAAGTACCGAGGCTATATGCTTTATAACAATGTCTCCCTTTGCGTAGCCGTAGACGTCGTTATAAGCTTTGAAATTGTCGGCGTCGATGTATGCGAACGCGAACGGGATCTCCGTTGCCATGCGCTTAAGGACATGTTCTTCTATGGCCGGACTCCCCGGCAGATGGGTGAGCGGGTTGAGAGAAATGTCCGTGCTCTTGCGTTTAAGGATGCGGTTAATGCGCGCGCGCAGTTCCCGCATGTCAAAAGGCTTGGTTATAAAGTCGTCAGCGCCCAGTTCGATGGTCTTAACTTTAACATCAATCTCGGAAACGCCGCTGAGGATGATGATCGGGAGGTCGTGGGTGTCGGGGTTGTCTCGGATGCGCTTGCATAGAGCGTAACCGTCGAGGCCGGGCATCCTGAGATCCATAAGGATGAGGTCGGGCTTGTTGGTGTCCAGAAAACGCAGAACTTCCTCGCCGCTATCCAATGCGACTACGCTGTAATTGAATTTTTTCAGCACGGCCGAGATCAGCAGACCCACATTCGGATCATCGTCAACGACCAACACTGTTTTGTTGAGCACGCAGTCCCCCAATCCCATCGGTAAAAACTAAACGCGCGAACGATGTTGCGGCGCGGCCCGGCTGTGAAAGAAATGGAGGCGCGCCAATTTTAATTATAAGATATATGCAATCCTGAAAGCAATTGCCGGGGCCGGCTTCCGGAACGTGCCGGCGCGGGGAATATTCTGAAAGACATTGCGAAAAAAAGCAATTATATTGTAGAATATCAAAAGCCCAAAAACTTCAAAAACACAAAAAGGTTTAAATTTATGCGCGTAAACACTTATTCAACTTTTGACATTGCCAAAATGCTGGAAATAGTTCCCGGGACAGTCGCGAACTGGATAGACAGCGGCAAGCTAAAGGCGTTCATCACTCCGGGAGGACACAGGCGCGTATCCCTGGAGGATCTTCTCTCATTTTTGAAGGAAAACGCAATTCCTGTGCCGGAAATACTGGCAAATTCCTCCTGCAAGAAAAAAATACTCGTTATAGAAGATGATGAGAAATTCCTGAAGCTGATTGTTAAGGCTTTAAAAACTTTTAAGGATTTTGAGTTGCTGACTGCGACCGATGGTTTTCAGGCAGGCCAGATAGTGGAGGGTCGCAAACCCGACCTGGTGGTCCTTGATATAATGCTGCCGGATATTAACGGTTTTAAGGTCTGCGAATTGATAAAAGCTAAGAACAAAAACACCAAAGTTATTGCCATAACAGGCTATGATTCTGAGGATATAAAAAAGAAGATATTAGATTCCGGCGCCGACGCTTATCTGATAAAGCCATTTCATTTTAAAACTCTTTTTGAGCATATTGACAATTTTCTCGGTTTAAAGGGCCGTAAGTGAGAGTCGCCGCAGCTCCGACAAATCCGCGCTGGTGATATCCAATAATACACATAGTGTAACTTTGGTTACATTTGCGCGCACCTTGACAAAAATCAAAATAGGTGCTAGAATAAATTTGTCAGGGCTGCCTCCCTCACCCTACCCCCCAAAAAGGCAGCCCTGCCTTTTTTTTGTCTAAAAACATGTTTCCCGGCTGTTTTCCCCGGTGCGGACGCAAGGGTGTCATAAGCCAAATAAACGCCATAGGTCGTATGCTTTTGGCCATAAGCTTTATAAGAAGTTCCTTAAAAGCTTATGGCTTACGGCAATGATTTACTTTGGAAAGTATCCGTAGCGGAACTGGAACATCCCGAGTACATCCCAGCCCCCTTTGAAGGTGAGGTAGGAAATTTCGAAATTCATTTTCAGAAGCGTGCCCAGATGGAAGTTAAATAGTGTGGGACTCTGGGATGCGCCCTGCGGCATCATTATTTCTACGCCAATCGGGGAATTGGGTTTGGGCAGCCACATCAGGCCGCCGAAAACCATGCCGGTGGGTATAGTCAGGTTGGTTACTCCGCTTCGGCTAAGGGCCTCTTTTGACAGGAATTCAGAAAGCTGATAGATGACTTTTGGCATATCTCCGTCCGAATAGCCGGCGTTCAGGATGAACTTGGGGTGGAGGCGTTTCGTAAGGACGATATAGGCGTTGGCGTAAGTATCGGTTTTCTTGCCGGTGGCTTTAACCGTAAGGTTAAAAGTTCCGGCTATAGGGGGCTGGGGCGCATCGCGGAACATGAAAATTCCCTGCACGCCGGACGCCACGGCGGGACGCCAACGTCCCTCGGTCTGGATCAGCATTTTGGTGTCGGCGCTGAGCATCCAAAATCCTATGCGGTCCAGATAGTTGGTTTTCTCTATGGTCCAGTCGTATTTATTTTTTCCGTAAAGGCGTCCTATGTAATAGGCGGCGTTAAAATCAAGTCCAAGACCTATAGAATTTTTTCCCCGGCCGCGATATGCGGTCGGCATGAGCACAATGCCGCTTAAGGGTACCTTGGTTTCCTCGTATTGCGCGGGTTTGGACGGCATGCCGGGTTTGGCCGCTTGCGGCAAATACGAGGAAGTGGAAAGAGACAGCCCTTCCAGGGTTGCGGTGCTGGGTGCGGGAATAACCTGCATCATCTGCGCGGCGGCGGGGCCGGAGAATGCTATGATCAGGAGAAGGACTGCGTATAGTGTTTTTTTCATATTATCAATTATCACTTGCCGATCCAGAAAACCATCAAAAGCCTGGTAAGCAGGTTCGCTTCCAGTCCCGCCAGCGCGTCGTCGAACACTATGCCAAAGCCTCCGGCCAGATTTTTCTCGAACTTTTTTATTGGCCAGGGCTTTAATGTATCTAATATTCTAAAAAAAATGAACGCGGTTGTTAAGGAAAATATTGTGCGCTCCATGAACGCCGCCGCTATCCAGTAACCGGCGATCTCGTCTATAACTATGCGGGGGTCGTCGTGAGTGCCGTATGTGCGGGACGCACGGTCCGCCACCATCACCGAGAAAATAATAAATATCGCCAGAAAAACGCCGTATGCCGTATCACCTGCCGGCAGGAGAGGGAACATCAAGAAAGCCAGAGCTGTGCCCATAAACCCGGCTCCAGTAAACTTTCTGAAACCTGTCAGTTTCTCCGGGATAAGGCTGATGAAAAATCCGGTTGCGAGGAACTCGGTAAGTTTCTCTCCGAAACTCATTCCCGGCACCCGCGCGCGGAGTCGGGAGGACGTCACGCTTTTTTCTCGCTCCAGGATTTACTGATAAGTTCCCGGTGGTTGTAAAGGTAAATAACCCCGCTTATAAGCGTCACAAGAGCGGTTAGGACCGTCAGGCTGTGTGAAATCCGTCCTGAATGCCCGCTTAGCCATGTGAGCCAGTCAAGGTCGACAGGATGCTTTCGCAGCCAGGCTTTGAGCACCAGTAGCGCCATGATAATAAACGCGGAGGTCAACTGTACGGCCGTCTTGAACTTTCCGGCTGCTTCCGCCTTCATCACTTCTCCGTTCAGGGCGGCCAGCACCCGCAGCGTGGAAATAGTGAACTCCCTCAGCAGTATTATAAAGACCGCCCATAGAGGTATCGTCAGTTCGCGAATTGAGGCGAAGGCTAGAAAGGTTGACATGATCAGGATCTTGTCGGCTAGCGGATCAACGATAGCGCCGAAGCGGGTAATTGTACGGGTGCGGCGGGCAATAACTCCATCCACATAGTCAGAAATGCTGGCGACTGTCAGCAGTATAAAAGCGATTATTACGGACCAAAAGCTGCGGTAGAATATCAGAAAAAATATAATAAGGCTCAGGAGCATTCTCATGAGCGTTATGCGGTTTGCCAGGGTCATATGAGCAACGCGGCGGCGGGACAGCGCTGCAGCGAGATAGTATTAAAATGTGAATATGCCGGTATAACTCCGCTGTATTTCATAGTATATCTTTTCGTTTTCCAACTGCCGCGCTATCTTGCTGCCGTGCTGTAGAGCTAGTTGTTGAATTCAAGTACTTCAGTGCCTTTGGGAGGGATGAATCTGAAGAGCGCCTTGTCAAGGGAGGCGTTCTTTTCAGGGTTTTCCAACCTGGTCCGGATGGTAGTGTTTTCCACGGTGAGGGCGGCTTCTGCGGGAAAATAGTCGGTAGAAGAAAGAGTCAGCGTAAGGGTGTATAACCCCGGATTGTGCTTGCCGGTAAGGACCATCGTGATGTAATAGGGGGTGGCTGTCTCTTTGGCGACCTTTACATTGTTCTTTTCAGTAAGGGCCGCGTAGTTGCCAAAGTCCATGATTCCGGAAAAATTGCTGCTCTGGTTCTTTTTCCACGCGTCCCATGAAGTGTGTACGGCCTGAGAATCTTCGGGTTTGTAGACCCACAGCTCTTTCTTATCGGTGTAAACCAACTGGCGCGCCGGTTTAATGTGCTCGATCTTGAGCAGGTCCGGTTTTATATAGCTGAGCACGCCTTCGACATGCTGCTTTAAGCCGGCGTCGGAGAAATCCACTTCCTGCGTGAAACGGGTCCGCAGCGTCAAAAGCTTCGCGTCCCAGTCCTTGAGCCCGGCTATTACAGTGTCTTTAAGTTTCGCTTCTTCACTTTCCGCCGCCGCGGCTTGGAGGTCGTGTCTTACGATTTGTGCGGATGTCGAAGTCTTCGGGGCGGGTTTTAGGACCGGCTTCGTTTTCTTTACTTCTCCTGCCTGCGCGGCGCAAACCAGTATTACTGCTAACGCGGCTATAGCGGTTAAGTGCCTCATTGAAGGTTCCCCTTTTCTTCTTCCATAGCCTGAATATCAGGGGCGCAAGACTCCGCGTCAACATGGTTGCCAATCTTGTCAAAGTCTATCTCCCAGCGGTTGGAGCCTTCCGGTTTGCGTATAAAACCGTTGGTCTCGAGTATGCTTAAAAGATTGGTGGCTCTGGCCGAGGAGCCGAAATGGGCCTTAAGGAGATCCTGCGACACCCGGCGGCGTTCAAGGATAAGGCGCATGGCGTTTATCAGTTCCTCGGAACTCCCCCCGCTACCGCTCATGGATTTCTCTTCATCCTCTACAAGTGGCAGGTAATTGGGCTTGGCCTGTGCCCGCAGGTAATCGGCCACTTTCCGTATCTCTTCCTCGGAAACATAGGCCCCTTGGATGCGGACCGGTTTCTGGGCGTCTATGGCGAGATACAGCAAATCGCCGCGGCCGATGAGCGATTCGGCGCCTGGGGTGTCCAGGATGACGCGCGAATCGGTTTTTGAAGTCACCTGCAGCGCCACTCTGGACGGCAGATTGGCCTTTATGACGCCGGTAATAATATCCACCGAAGGCCGCTGGGTCGCCAGGACCAGATGTATGCCCACTGCACGGGCCATCTGCGCCAGGCGCTGGATCGCGTCCTCAACGACGTTTTTTACCTGGAGGATCAGGTCCGCCAGTTCGTCTATGACGACTACGATATAGTATTCGGTCGGTTCGCCGTTGGCGACGGCCCACTTATTGTATGACGCGATATTTTTGACCCTGGCCTTTTCAAATTTAATATATCGTTTCTCCATGACTCGGGTGAGGGCCAGCAGAGATTTCGCCGCTTCCTTGGGGTCTGTGACTACCGAAACCTTGTCGGGCGTCTCTTTGGGGTCGTAGAGATATGGAATGTCCTCGTAGAATGTCAGTTCCAGCCTTTTGGGATCGATGAACAGGAATTTGACTTCATCTGGGGTTTTGCGGTATATGATAGAAAGGATCAGCGCCTGCATAAAAACGCTCTTGCCGCTATTAGTGGCTCCGGCCACCAGAAGGTGCGGCATAGTCTCAAGGTTCGCCACGGCTATGGAGCCTTCCGCGTGCCGGCCTATGCCGAACAGCAGTGAATCATTGCGCTCGTTGAAGGTGGAACTTTCCAGCACTTCCCGAAGCGTTACCTTCGCGCGGTTATTGTTCGGGATCTCAAAGCCGATAGCCGACTTGCCGGGAATCGGAGCTATTACGCGTATGCCGCCGGAGGCTTTCATGGCCAGCGCTACGTCGTTGGAAAGCGAGACGATTGAACTTATCTTGACACCCGGAGCGGGAGTGACTTCATAACGGGTTATGACAGGCCCCGGGTAAACGCCAGAGACGGTTATTGATATTCCGAAGCTCTTGAAGGTGTCCGCGAGCAGATTCTGGGAAGCGGTTATCTCTTCATTTGTCGGGCCGACAAAACCCTGTTTGGACGGCTCTTCAAGGAGGCTGGTGGACGGCAACTTGAAATCCTTGAAATGGCCGTCCACTTTTACGTGGACCGCGGGTTTACCGGCAGCGTCGGGTGTCTGCATCTTGTGAACCGCAGGCGCGGCGGCTTTAGGATCTTTCTCTTTAGGGGTAGAAGGCTCGGTAGCTGTCCGGACTATCAGCGGCGCCGGCGGCTGCGCTTGCGCTTCATCTTTCTTTTGTGCGGGCGGCGGTTCGTGTATCGGGCGCGTTTCGTAGGCGGGGCCCTCGGTGACTTCCTTGTCCGAAATAAGTTTCAGTTTGGATTTAAGTTCTTTGCGGGCCGCGGCCCAGTGGCGGTAATCGTCCGCTATGGCGGAAGAAACAAATTTGTATACCCGAAGCCAGGAGATCTTAAAGAGGAGCTGCAGCCCCGCGAATAATATTACTCCTGAGAAGAGAGCGGCGCCCAAAGAACCGAACATTTTTGCGAGCACTCCTTCCAGGGCGTATCCAAGCCAGCCCCCGTCGAATACTTCGGCGCCGAAGCGGGAGCCGAGCAGGTCGATTATCGAGGAGATGGACCCAAGCAGCATGAAAGCGCCCAGGGTGAGGGTCATTACTCCCTTGTGCGGCTTATTGAGTTTAGTGAGGATGGCCACGAGGCCGTAGAGGAGAATGAAGGGAAAGAAATACGCTGTCTGGCCCAGAAATCCGACGAGTGCCGCTTTGACCGGACCTCCTATCCAGGAGGCTTCGGCGGCGGAACTGAACACCAGCCAGATCAGCCATACACTGAAGGAAAAAGACAGCAGCCAGTATATCACGTAGGAAAGGCCGCCCGGTTTCTTCTTACCTGGCGCCGCAAACCTGTTTTTTACGAACCCCCGTTCTTTTGGCCCGGTCCTGTTAATTTCCGACATAAAAGAATCTTTGCTCCAAAAGGCCGTCTGATAGTCATGCCCTTGATACGGCATCCGCGCAAGCATTGGGCGGGGCGAAGCTGCGAAATGGCGTAATCTATTGCCCCGAAACGAGTTTTATTTTAAAGTTGAGGTCCTGCGGATACATATTGATTTTGCCCTGAGCGGCAAGCCAGCCCAGCGCCAGGTAAAGAGCGGAACTGGAAAGATGAAGCTTTAGTTTTATGTCCCACGAAGTTGCTTCCACTCCGCCTTTAAGAAGTTCGGCTATCTTATCGGCGGTTTGGGCTATAGTATCCGTGAATTTGGCAGTTTCGTTCATTATTTCCTCTTTATGAGGAACAGATTTTGGTTGGGCTCTACGGGCTTCCCGTTTTCGGAGAGCACTTTTTCGATTATGCAATCCTGTTCGGCTTTAAGTTCATTGAAGACCTTCATGGCTTCAAGGACGCATATCACCTGGCCTTCTTTCACGGCGTCGCCTTCTCTCACGTATGGAGGGCTTGACGGGCTGGGCGCCCGGTAAAAGATGCCGGACATTGGGGCTTTGATCGTTTCCCCTTCAGGGGTCTGCGGAGCGGCCGGGGCGGCGGGCCCAGGCTTGGGAGCGCCTGCCGTATGGACGGGCGCATGGGCCGCGAAAATTGGTATGGGCTGCACTGTCTGATTGTGCTTGCGCACCAGTTTGATGTAGGTCGCGTCTTTAGAGAACTCTACGACTTCCAATTTATTAACGTTCATGAACTGGTAAAATTTTTGAACCTGTTCGAAAGCGTTCTCAAGTTTTTTAGGGCTGGTTTCAGGGGTGGTTTTTTTCATAAGGTCCTGGTGTCCTCCTCTAAGATCCGGTTAAGCCCCCCGGGGGTCCCTTCGAGATTGAAGGGGCCCCGGGGCTTGACGGGCTTATTTTACCGGGCGTCCGCCTTGCAGCAGGACTTTTCTGGAGAGTCTGATCTTACCGTTGTTGTCCATGTCAAGGACCTTGACCTGGACTTCTTCGCCCATCTTCAGAACATCTTCCACATGTTGTATGCGCTGTGTGTCGATTTCGGAGATGTGCAGCAGTCCCTCTTTGCCGGGAAGGATCTCGATGAACGCGCCGAATTCCTTGATGCCGGTCACTTTGCCGGTATAGACGGCGCCTATTTCCACTTCCATAGTGTAATAGCCCACCATCTGTTTGGCGGCCTCAAGGCTCGCGCGATCGGTGCAGGAGATGAATATCGAGCCGTCATCGTCAACTTCAATATCGGCGCCGGTCTTTTCGATGATGCCGCGGATGTTCTTTCCTCCCGGCCCTATGAACTGGCCGATCTTTTCTTTAGCAATATGCATCTTGGCTATGCCGGGCGCGTATTTGGAGATGTCGGTTCTCGGCGCGGGCATATACTTTTCCATGAGGTCCAGTATATGGTTCCTGCCCGTGGTCGCCTGCTCGATAGCTTCGGCGAGTATGTTCAGCGGTATGCCGGTGGCTAATTTTACATCCATCTGGAAAGCTGTTACGCCTTTCCTGGTGCCGGTCAGCTTGAAGTCCATGTCGCCAAAGTGGTCTTCAAATCCCGAGATGTCGGAGATGACGGCGTGCTTTGAGCCGTCGGTGATCAGACCCATGGCTATGCCTGAGCAGGCGGCTTTCATAGGCACGCCCGCGTCAAACATCGCAAGCGAGCCGCCGCAGACGGAGGCCATGGACGAAGAGCCGTTGGACTCCAGGATGTCGGAAACTATCCTGATAGTGTACGGGAACAAGTCTTCTGAGGGCAGCAGCGGCGTGAGCGCGCGTTTGGCGAGCGCACCGTGGCCTATCTCTCTTCTGCCGGGGCCCCTGTCGGGGCGGACTTCGCCGGTGGAATAGCCGGGGAAGTTATAGTGAAGCATGAATTTATCCAGGGATCGGCCTTCCAGGTCGTCCAGGATCTGCTTGTCGGCAGGGGTGCCGAGGGTTACTGTCGCCATGGTCTGGGTCTGTCCCCTGGTGAACACGGCTGAGCCGTGAGTCCTGGGAAGGAAGCCGGCCTGCATGGTGATGTTGCGGATCTCATCGGTTTTTCTGCCGTCGGCGCGAAGTCTTTTTTCCAGTATCTGCGCCCTTGAAAGGGTGAAGATGATCTCTTCCATCAGGGTCTTTACCTGGAAGGAAACGGTTTTTTCTTCCGGGAATTTCTCGGCCATCTCTTTTATGAGACCGTCTTTGACTTCGGAAATGGTGCTTTCAAGAACTTCCTTGGAAGGGAAGGACGAGAGGAGCTTTTCAATAGCCGGCTTACCTTTGGCTTCCACGGCGGTTTTTATTTCCGGTTTTATCATTGGCATCGGCACGATAGTTTTGGGCTTGCCGCAGGCTTCGCGGAGCTTGATCTGCAGATTGCAGAGCTTGTCAATTTCCGGCTTGCAGAGTTCCATGGCGGCGATGAGATCCGTATTGGGAATCTCTTTTCCCCCGCCCTCACACATTAATATGCCTTTGAGAGTGCCGGAGATAACGAGTTCAAGCTCGGCTCCCTGACGCTGCTCAAAAGTCGGGTTGAGGATGAATTTGCCTTCGATCTTTCCTACTCTGGCGGCGGCCACTGGGCCGTTGAACGGTATGTCTGAGATCATCACGGCCGCGGCCGCGGCGTTTATGGCCAGCACATCAGAGTCATTCTGGCCGTCGCTGGAAATGACAAGGGAAACCACCTGGGTTTCAGTGTTGAAATATTCCGGGAACAGCGGTCTTAAAGTGCGGTCCGAAAGTCTGGACGCCAGAACCTCTTTCTCGCGGGCTTTTCCCTCTCTCTTAAAGAAGCCTCCGGGAATCTTGCCGGCAGCGTAGGTTCTTTCTTTGTAATCCACGGAAAGGGGCACGAATTCCGGCGGATTATCCTTGGGTTTCTTGGCCTGCACGCAGGAGGCCAGTACTACAGTCTCGCCGCAGCGGGCCATCACTGAGCCGCCGGCCTGCTTGGCCAGAAGCCCGGTTTCGAACGAAATTATCTTATCTCCGACCTTTTCTTCAAGGCGGACTATTTTGGGTTCGGTCATTGTTATTATTTCCTTAAGCCTAATTGCTTGATTACTTTTTTGTACTCTTCACGGTTGACCCTTTCGAGGTAAGTGAGAAAGTGTTTTCTCTTGTTAACGAGAATGGAAAGGCCGCGTTTGGTGGCGTGGTCTTTGGGGTTGGTGGTGATGTGTTTGGCCAGATACTGGATCCTTTCTGTCAGCAGGGCGACCTGCACGGATGAGGAGCCGGTATTTACCGGATTCGCGGAGAATTTCTCCACTATTTCTTTGGTCTTCTGTTTGGTTGTTGGCATTATTTAGTCTCTCTTATTAAGATTTTTATCTTGGGATTATTATAGGAATTCTCGCGGTTTAAGTCAACACAACCACGGGCTGTAGAGTGGGTGGCATTGGAACCGGGTAAGCGGAATCGTCCGGACTGTCCCAGACACGGCTTGCGCTTATGGTATAATCATTGTTCATGGAAGAGGACCACATAGACATTGACGCTTTGCTTAGAAATCTGAAAAACAAATATTCCGGAGGAATTCACATGGAAAAAGATCTTACCGCCAAGATAACGGCAATAGTCATAGCCGGCGCCGTTGCGATTGTTCTGCTGGGTTCGTTCTTTATAGTCTCGCCCGGCGAGGTGGCCATAAAGGCCAGGCTTGGCAAAATCGTGGACTCCTATGAAGAGGGCCTGCACTTCAAGGTGCCCCTGATGGAATCCATCATAAAATTCTCGATACAGATACAGCGCGCCGACATAAAGACCCAGGCTTTTTCCAAGGACCTGCAGACCATGAACGTGCACCTGGTCGTCAACCACCGCATACAGAAAGGCACCGTAATCAGTATTTACAGAAACCTGGGTTCCAATTATGTCGAAACCGTTGTGGATCCCACTGTGCAGGAGATCTTCAAATCTATAGCTGCGCAATTCTCAGCCGAACGGATTATTGCTGATCGGAATATTCTGGTTGAACAGATAAATGCGAGCGCCAAAGAGAAGCTGATGAAGCAGGAGATTATCGTCACGGATATCTCGGTCGTTGATCTGGACTTTACCGAACAGTTCCTGAAGGCCGTGGAAGACAAGCAGGTGGCTGACCAGCAGGCCCAGATGTCCGGCAAACTCGTTGAGAAGGCCAAGCGCGACGCCGAACAGCAGATCGCCAAATCCCGCGGTGAAGCTGAGGCACTGCGCATGCAGAGAGAGCAGGTTACCCCCTCCCTTATCGAGTTGCGTAAAGTTGACGCCCAGCTGAAGGCCATAGAAAAATGGAACGGCGTCCTGCCCGGCTATGTGGGCGCGGGCGTGCCTTTCATTTCTATAGAGAAAAAATAAACTTATCGGTTTTAAGCAGTCAAAAACAAAAGAGCCGGGGTTATCCCCCCGGCTCTTTTTTAATCCCCCTAAATAGCTGCGGCTAATTACTACCGTACTTTCTCGCTGCCGTACTGCCGCGCTGTCCTGCTATTGTTGCAACTTTGACCAACTGGCGATGAGAGTTTCCACTTTACGCAGGGTGGCATCCAGTTTTTTCTGACGTTCCGCCAGCTCTTCGGCGTCGGTGGCTATGGAGGCGTCTTCAAGGGCCTTTCGGGCTTTTTCCGCCTGGTTCTCAGCGGTTTGTATCTCAGCTTCCAGTTTCCTAAGAGAGTTTTTAAGTTCCCTTGTCTCTTTGGCTGAAGAGACCGGATGTGTATCCCCGGTGGCTAGTTTGGAAGCGGGTGGAAGCGGCACGTTCTCCCGCTGTTCCGCCATCCAGTTCTCCCACTGGGGGAGTTCTGCAAAATAATGAGCGTTGCCCCGGCCATCCAGCGCCAGCAGCCGCAGGCTCACCCGCTCCAGCAGATACCGGTCGTGGGTGACCAGGACCAGAGCGCCGGGGAATTCCTGCATGCTCGATTCAAGCACCTCAAGAGATTCAAGGTCAAGGTCATTAGTGGGTTCGTCCAAAAGAAGCACATCGGCGGGTTTAAGCATAAAGCCGGCTATAAGCACGCGGGCCTGCTCGCCTCCGGAGAGCAGATGCAGCGGCATATCCAGCTGCTCCTGACGAAATAAAAACCGCGAGGCCCAGCCGCGCACGTGTATGGCGCTGCCCTTGTATACTACATGCTCTCCGTTGCCTGCCAGCGCCTGTTTAAGGGTGAGATCCAGGTCCAGTTGGGCGCGATGCTGGTCGAAGGTTACAACCCGCAAACCTTCGGCCCGCTTCAGGGTTCCCGAGTCTGGGGGCAGCTGCCCCGCCAGCATTTTAAGCAGGGTGCTCTTGCCCGAACCATTGCCGCCCAGCAGTCCCAGTTTATCTCCGGGGCGAAGTGTGAGGTCCAGCGGACCGAACAATTTGCGCCCGCCCATACTCTTTTCCGCGTTCACCGCGTATATCAGACGGTTGGCCTGGCGGTCCCCGGCCGTGAAATCTATGTCGGCGGCCCGGCCCTGGGCGTTATGATACTCCAATCCTGAAAGCTCATTTATAAGCTCGCCGGCCCGGTCTATGCGGGCTTTCTGCTTGGTGGCGCGGGCCCGGGGGCCTTTGCGCAGCCAGGCAATTTCCCCCCGCACAATATTGCGCACCGAGTCTTCGCGCGCGGCCTGGGCGTCAAAGAAGGCTTCGCGGTTTTCCAGAAATTGGCTGTAGTTGCCGGGGCTGCTGAAGTGTCCCTGGGGATAGCGCTTGTTCAGCTCTATTACGCGGTTGGTGACGCGCTCAAGGAAACGGCGGTCATGAGTGACTACCAGAAATGAAAATTTTAAATCGGAGATAAACCGCTCCAGCCAGAGCACGCCCTCAATATCAAGGTGGTTGGTGGGCTCGTCCAGCAGCAGCAGGTCAGGCTCGCGCGCCACCTGGGCCAATATGGCCAGGCGCTTGCGCCATCCGCCTGAGAGCGCCGCCACCTGTTGCGAGGGATCGCTGAAGCCGGCGGCGGCAATCCCGGCATCAGCGCGGATGTCTATTTCATAATCCTGCAGGTCAAGGCCCTGCAGGGCCTGGACTACTTCCTCGCGCACGGTCCAGCCCGAGGGGGCCAGCTCGAAGCGGTCCTGCTGTGACAGGTAGCCCAAGCGCAGGCCGCGCCTGGGCGTAACCGCGCCGGAGTCCTGCGCCTCGCGGCCGGCCAGTATCTTAAGCAGAGTGGATTTTCCGGCGCCGTTGGGCCCGATGAGCCCGGTGCGCTCCCCTTCCGAGAGACCAAAGGACAGGTTCTCGAACAGCGGCCGCGTGCCGAAGGTCTTGGCAAGATTTTGACAGCTAAGCAGTATGGCCATGGCAGTGTCGCGCTGTTACTGTCCCCGGAATTGGGAGATCATTTTATGTACCAGTAACTTCCGGAAAATGTTTTTGATATTCTTAATTTCCCGCCGGCTTCACCGGAGAGTTCCTCGCAGACTTTGGATTTCTCTTCGTGCTTCAGATTCCGCTTGAAGATGCGGCTGGTTATCGTCACGTCGTAACAGGCTTGGTATTTGCCGGAGCCGCTTTCTATTTTGAGGCCGGAGAGGCTGTACCGTATCTCGTCGTAAAGTCGGAAGTTATTGGTCAGATTCTCTTCCAGATCGGATAAAGCGGTGCCGTCCCCGGCGCTCCAGTCGTCAGAAATAAGACTCATAACCTGCGGAGCGTTGCGGGATTCGTAGGCGGCGCGGAACTTTTCGTAAAAGGCCGTAATTTCTTCAGTGCTGCCCTTAATGAATTCCACCGTGAAATAATCCCCGTTCGCTGGCCAGCTGGCGGCCTCGTTGCCGTCTTTCATTATCGGCGTTACCGCTATGATGTACCTAGTCCCGGCTTTGGGCTTGAAGGAATAGCTGAAAGCTTCCCCCACGGCCAGCGGGATATTCGCGCCCTGCCCGTTCAGAGAAAGGTTAAGGGCGGAGACCGCGCCCAGCGTTGCGGGGTAAAGTCCGCCTTTGATTATAATTTCCCCGTTCACCAGATCTTTGTCTCCGAATTCTATGGATTCCGAAGCGTTTTGGCGTATTGGCCTGCCGTTCAGCGAAAGGCTGGTTATCGGAGAGGCTTTCTGCATGGCTGATTCCATCTGCTTGCTTTTGGCGTCCCCCATTTCCCGGTAAGCCTGCCAGACCTGGGAAGAGCATTTCCATTTCTTTTCGTTCAGATCCGTGCGGGCGTCCATCAGGTCGCGCTGGTACGCGCCCTGCGCGTCTTTATCGTCGGCAGTTTTATATTTATTGAACACCGCTGTCATGTTCCGTTCTTTAGATTTTATTTTCTCTATTTCCCGGACAAAGGCGGCGCGCGTAGCGTCCATTAATGCGGCCGAAAGGGAGGACGCATTGCCTATATAGAGCTGGTAATTATCCGCCGGCTGTGTGCACCAGGCCAGCGCGTCACGCACGGGCTTCGCCTCCGTAAATACGCGCAGCAGCTCCGCGGCGTCCATGGTTTTCGTCGTTATCCGCTCCGCTTCAATTTCAGCCTTTTTTATGGCCTCGGTAAAAACCTTGTGACGGCGCTCCAGCTCAAGTTCCTTAAGATCGGCTATTTTTTCGGTGAACTCCTTCAGCACGGCCTCATGGCCCTCCAGAGATTTATAAAAAGGATATTTCTCCGAGTCCCAGACCCTTATGCTCCCCTGCTTGTACGACATGTGCTCAGACGGGTCGTAGCCCTTCGTCTTATCCGACAACAGCGTAAGCGCTCCGCTGAAAAAATCCTGAAACAGGCTTTTAAAATGCGTGTTGTAGTAGTCGCCGGCGTTAAACCTGCGGAGATCTATGCTATCTCCTGACTTAGTTGTTATAAGATAGGTTTTTTCCACTTCCGGAGCTGAGGGTTTGATCAGGTTCAGGAAGGCTATATTGAGGTTGAGCTGTTCCTCGTCGATGCGGTTCTTGTCTGTCAACTGCGAAAGGCGCCGGCGCAGTTCGTTCGTTACTCCTTCGCCCAGTGGAGCGTATTTGTCCGCGAGGGAGGCTTGCACCCGGGTGCTGCCGTCGGTAAGGCTTTTCATTATGTTGGAATCCAGACGCACCCCGTAGTATGAGGCCAGGTTATAGTCCCTGGCGTAGCGGTCGGAGTAGGCCGCGTAATCCTGCGTCAGTTTTTGTTCGTAGGCTTTAGTGAAGTCCTGTATCTCCCGGGTCTTTAATTCAAGCTGGTTGATGACGGTCGCCAGGAAGGCAAGATATGTTTTGCAGCCGTCTACTTTTTTGACCGCGTCTTCCGATTTAAGAAAGGAGAGTGAAAAGCCGCAGGTATCGCCTTCTCTGGCAGTTCTAAGATCCGGGGCCATCGCGCCGCTCATTTCGGCCAGCTTGTCTCCGGGCGTAGGAGCGGAAAGCATCTGCATCCGGTAATTCTCAAGTTCCCCTTTGAGTTTCTCCCCCAGGTCGTTCAGGTTGTTTTTTATCTGGGAGATATCCTGCGCGAAGCGCTCGTTTGCCCGGTTGCACTCGATGTTTTCCCCGTTTGTTGTGCTGGCCTCTACGCAATTAAGGTAGGCCTGCCGCGCGCCAGCCAGTATGTTATCGCCGGCGTCAGCAAATGTTGAGGGCGCCATATCCCCGAATACCAACTTGTCCGCGCAGCCTTTGTATGCTGAATAAAAAACTGAAAAATCCACCGTGCGCTGGTTCTCCGTGTTTCTTCCCGCGTTAAGCAGCTTTATGGATTGGCCTATGGGGCCGCTGCCGGGCTGGGACGGTATGGCTACTACGGGGACCTCAGGTTTTGCCTCCGGTTTTGGCTGGGCGCCTGGCGTTACGCCCGGCTTGACTGCGGGATTATCAGGCTTTTCCGCGGGTTTTGCGGCAGGCGGCTCCTTTTTTTCTTCTTTCTTCTGGCCGGCATTATTGGCCGCGGTGCGCACGGAGGCCGCGAAACTGTTGTTTGAGCTGTTGAAAAGAAAGGCTTTTACCGAGGCGGCGCTTACGTCTACGCCGGCGGCCATCAGATAGTCGCGGGCCGCTTCAACTCCGGACTTTGCCTCAGCGTGCATCAACTTAAGCTTTTGTACCACTATCTTTTGCGCGTCTTTTCTGCCTGCCTGCGCGCGCTCAACCTTGGCCAGAACAGCTAAGCGCTGCAGGAATGCGTTGTAAAATTCTTCCTCCTGCTTTTTCCGTTCGGAATACGCGATATTCATATCGACTCCGCCGCCATTTATAACATCGTTTACGAATGCATTATATTTAGCTCTCAGTTCCGCCGTGGTTTTTGACGGGTCTATTACCGCGGTCCTGAACTCCTGCATGTGCTGTGCTTTATAGAAATCCAGCATATAGTTTGTGTAGCTGTGCACGGCCTCATTAGCTATAAGCAGCAGCCCGATGGGGCCGGCGGCCTCCGGCACAAGTTTCTCAAGGATCTTCATGCCGGTGTCCTTGGCGATGGATTCCGGGGTGTAATCGTCCATTATTTGCGTGACGGTGACTTCCGGGGTGCCGTTGGCCACATTGCCCAGTAATTCCTGCCAGTAATCGGAATTTTTAAAATCTTTATCTACAGTCTTTTCAAGCCTTTCCTGCAGCACTTCAAGGATAGCGTCTTTAAAAATGTCGGCGTGAAGCGAAGGCGTACTGGCTAACAACAGACAAAGTGCCGATAATATGATTTTTTTCATTTTTCCCCTTATATAAAGCATAAGGGGCCGCTGCCGGCCCCTTGTGTCAGGAATAATTTAAAACTTCTTTACTTTAAGACTCATGCTCTGAGCTCCGCTTGAAGCGGGCAGGGAAGTAAATTCAATCCCGTAGAATTCCCCGCCTATTGAAATGCCGTAAGAATTCCCGGTTGAAACACTATAAGGATTTGTGGCCGCGTAGCCGGACGTGTTCTTAACTTCTGAAGAAGATAAAGCTGACAAGCTTTTTCCCGCAAAAGTCTTTGCCTGCAGGCCGTTGTGGGGCTCAATGGCCGTTTCATATATCAACATGTCGGCCATCGCGCCGAATGTAACCATGTCATCCTGGGGGTGGCAGCCTTTTTGACCTGTTGAGAAATAATACAAGCCGTGCAGGTAAGGCATGACGCCCGAGCAGGTTATGTTCACGGTCTCGATATCGCTGCCGAGTCCTCCGGTTTCATCCAGAACGAGATTTGAAGACGTATTCCCTATCACTTCTCCGGTGGCCACGTTTTCGGCGTCGGACAGACCGAACATCAGGGGCTGTTTCATGCTGAAGAGCGACAGTTTCCCCTCGTTGGAGTCGAATACTAATTCCGTGGAACCGGAATCTGTATTTATGGTGCCGGATTTGTTTAAGAATACCGTGCGGTTGTATGTGACGGAGACGAACACGCGGCCCTGGTTTCCGGCTGAAATATTGTTGATCGTGTAGCGGATGTTTATAGAGCTGAGAGCGTCAAAATCGCGTTTCACAGCGCGTTCAAGTATAGCCTTGTCCCCGGCGAAGTTTTCCCCGACATATCCCAGGAATTTTTGCAGGTTCTTCTGATTGTAGGCTTCAAATACTGCGTCCAGCGTCTCGCGCACCTTAGCCTGTATGTCTTCCGTGGAAAGGGTTATTTCCTTGCGGGTGTCTTCAACCTTGTTCGTTTTGCCGGCAGTGTCTGTAACTTCCACCAGCATCGCGTAGGTCTTTCCGGTTTCAGGTTTGAATGAGTGTTCAAAAGTGCCGTTTTCGGCAAATTTTACATCCAGCCAGGAGGCCTTGTCGTCCAGGCTGATGCGCACCGAACCGACCGCGCCTTTGCCCACGGAGGCTTTGCCCGCTATTTTTATAAGGCCGTCAGCGCCCAGAGTTTCTTTAAAAATTTTTATCTTAGGGCCGGTTTCATCGGCGGCCGCTTTGTTGACATAAAGGTATTTCAACCCCACCTCGTCGTTCGATTTGCCGAATATCCACCATTTGGCGTCGGCTGAGATCGATATGGATACCATCGCCGCTATTACTAGTAGTAGTTTTCTCATAGTTATATATCTCCGTTATTTGCTGCCATATGCCTTAGGCCATAAGCCATACGCAGAAAGTTTATAGCACTAACCACTAATCACTACCCACTGGTTTTTAAAACGCCGTATTTATTCCTACTGTTACGCTCTTTTCTCTGAAGTTGCGGGAAGTGGTGGTGAAGGCGTAGTTGTTGAAGCCCGCGCGCAGAAAGATTGTGGAATCGTTAAGCTTCGCCATCAGTTTCGGTCGCCAATAAGTGTTCAGCGCGGCAAAAAACTTGTCAGAGTCGTCCGTGCCCGAGGCGGATTTGCGCAGCATATTTTGGCCGATGCGCAGGTCGCTGGTGAGATTGGCGTCCGGAGCCTCAAAGCCAAGTCCGAGCGAGTACTCGTAGAGTTTGTCGGTCTCGTCCGCCAGTTCATCCTTGGAGTACCAGGTACCAAGGTTGACGGACGGCTTAAGCACCATGGTGTTAACCTGGTGGCGGGAGTTCAGCGAAGTGTTGAAATTAACTTCTTTCGCATCGCGCACGCCGGTCTTGGTTCTGTATAGTGTGTATCCCAGGTTGGTGTCCGAGTCCAGTTCTCCGAAACGATCCCTGTAGTTGCCGTTCAGGTAGTGGTCCGCCCCGCTTGAGCCCGCGCCGTATTTGCGGTCAAACTTGTAAGAGAGGTCCGCGAAAGAATATGGGCGGGAAGCGAAAGGTCTCTTTATGGCCGCGGAAATTTCCGGCTTCCAGTTGCTGGTAGTGCCGTCCTTCGCGCCGTCCAGATTGTTGCGGTACCAGAGCAGGCCGGACGTGAAGGTTACCTGCTTTGTGTATTTGTAGCGCCACTTGGTCTTGATCTTGCGGCGGTCCGGGCTGGCAGAACCGAGTGCCGAATAAAAGTCAGGTTCCACATTTTCGTATTCAAGCGAAACGCGGCTGGGGTCGGCGTCGCCTACAAGCTCTATGCGGGTGGCTTTTCCTTTTTCCGAAGTCGCCCCTGTCGCTTCGTCGTAATCCGACATGGAATGCTCGCCGGCCACTGTGAGGCCAGGCATCGGAATATAGTTGAAATCCAGAGTGTAGTTTTTTGCGTCGTAAAGCGCGTCCGTCGCGCTTAGCCTTCCGGTGTCTTTGGCTGACACGGCACTCAATCCTGCCCAAAGATCGCCGTTGATATTTTCTTTTACGTGCAGCCCGGCCGCCTGGCGGCTGATAGTGCGGGTTACCGGGTCTTTCCAGGCGCTATCCCAGCGGGGATACGCCCAGCCCATGATCGCCGTCACTTCCGGCAGTTTTGTATCCTCTTTGAGAAAGCGGTAAGAGCCGCCCTTCAGTGAGGTCGCCAGCGCGTATTGCGAAAAGGATTCAAACACATCGCCCACTGTTATGGTGTGGATATTATTGGTGGCGCGGCCTTGTATATTTGTAAGGGAAAGTTCTTTCGAATCGTTGCGCAGGTCGTCGGTGGCCTTGCCTCCCACAGTGTAGTTGTAGTTCCAGGCGCCCCGGGTGCCATTGCCGTAAAGGTTAAGTATCTCAAGATAGTTGAGGCCTTTGGTCAGCGAGGAGGCAGCCTTCCCGGAGCCGCTTATCGCGTTGCTTACCAGCGAGAATTCATTGGAAGCGTGAAATTCGCTGGTATTTGCCGGAGCCGTCTGCGCGGCCTCCTGGGTAAAAGCCGGGGCTGCGAGCGCTAGGCCGAGTGCAGCTGTAAGTGTTGCGCTGAGTCTCATTAAACCCTCCCTGAATAACTTCGGATATTATAATAATTCCCGGTTTCAAATACTATAGACCTAACCGGGAATTCTGTTTTAAGTTTTGCCCGGCATATTTCTCCGGTGGTTCCGTACCCAATCATAAATGTGTTATTATAATTTTACTGCTGAAACTCTTTAATTGCGAGGTGGGCGGTATGAGCGTAGCGAAAATCAGCGCCAACAGGCTTGCGGCATTCCTGAATAAATCACCGGACCTTTTTACAAAGAAAGACATAATTTCTTTTATCAGGGCCAACGGCATAAGGATGGTCAATTTTCGCTATATTGCCGGAGACGGCCGCCTGAAAACACTTAACTTCGTCATTAACGACGAGGCATATCTTGACAGGATACTTTCCGCCGGAGAGCGCGTGGACGGCTCAAGCCTTTTTAAGAACATAGACGCCTCCTCCAGCGACCTTTACGTGGTGCCGCGCTATAAGACCGCTTTTGTCAATCCTTTTTCCGAAGTGCCTGCGCTGGATATCCTGTGTTCCTTTTATACGCCGGACGGCGCGCCTTTCGTAAACGCTCCGGCTGAGATACTGCGCCGTGCGTCAGCGGAATTGCGCAAAACTTCCGGCTTCGATCTTCACGCGTTGGGAGAGCTCGAATATTACATCATTTCCCCCCGTAATCCGTTCTATCCGATGAGCGCGCAAAAAGGTTATCACGAGGCCCATCCCTTTGCCAAATGGGAAGGACTGCGCTCCGAAGCCATGGCCGCCATAGCCGAGGCGGGCGGGAAGATAAAATACGGCCACTCGGAAGTCGGCTTTATCCGCACCGAGGAGTCGGAGATGAGCCAACAGGAAATTGAGTTCCTGCCTGTGCCTGCCGCGGACGCGGCCGATCAGCTGGCCGTGGCCAAATGGATGCTTTCCTCCATAGGTCATAAGTATGGTGTAACACTTTCCTTCGCGCCCAAGATCTCCATCGGTCACGCCGGTTCCGGGCTGCATTTTCACACCGCTCTCATGAAGAACGGCAGGAATATGATGATAGAGAACGGCGAGATCTCTTCTCCCGCCCGGAAGCTCATTGCCGGCTTCCTGTCCCAGGCTAAGGCTCTGACCGCTTTCGGCAATACCGTTCCGACTTCTTATTTTCGTCTGGTGCCGCATCAGGAAGCGCCTATCAGCGTCTGCTGGGGCTATAGGAACCGCTCGGCGCTGGTGCGCATCCCGCTCGGCTGGCTTAAAGCCAATAATATGATAAAGGACGCCAACCCCCTGGCCGCGAACGGCGCCGCGCCGGTGGATCACCGTCAGACCGTGGAGTTCCGGTCGGCTGACGGCTCCGCGAACCTTCACCTTTTCATGGCAGGGCTGGCCGTAGCCGCCAGACAGGGCTTTACAATGAAGGATCCGCTGGGTTACGCGAAAAAACTTTACGTGGATAAGAACATCTCCCAAGCCGAGCACAAAAGCCTCAATGAGTCCCTTCCCAAACTGCCCGCGTCCTGCTATGAGTCAGCCCAGGAACTTGAAAAGGCGCGCGGGATATACGAGGACAAAGGGGTGTTCACTCCGGTAGTGATAGACGGACTCATCAAGCGCCTTAAGAGTTATAATGATCGCAGCCTCAGTGAACGCCTTTACGGCAAAGAAGAAGAGATAAAAAAGCTCGTGGAAGAATTTCTGTATTGTTGAAGAACGGCTGCAACCAATGACCACAATTTCCGTCAAACGCAAAAGATTTATCATGCTGCTGACCTTGACGGCCGCGGTAGCGGCTTTTATAGCCTTCCGGATCTATTCCTCTCCGGAAGCGGCGCGGGCCCGCGCCGGGAAGATGCTGGTGATATCTACCGGCACTATCTCCGGCAGTCTGGACGGGACTCTTAAGCAGCGCGGCTTTAATGATGCGGAGCGTTATCGGATTTCCACCGCCTTTTCAACTATTCTCAACCTGCGCCGGCTCACCCCTGAAGACGAATACACCATCGCTTTCTCAACTGCCGCCGAATTTAAATACATGTTCATCGCCAAGGAGCTGAAGCAGTACTATGTTTTCCTCTCCACAAATTCCGCGTACACTTCTTCCGTACTGGAATTGGAGGTTTCCAGCGCCACGGCCAGAGTCGCCGGCAGTATAGATTCCTCTCTCTGGGAATCCATGAGCGCGCTGGGTGTGCCGCCCGACCTGATCCTGGATTACGCTGATGTGTTCTCCTGGTCGGTGGACTTTCTCACCGAAGTGCGCAAGGGCGACAAATATGACCTGATTTATGAATACAGTAAAGCGCCAAATGGCAGGATAGTTTCAAAAAAGATACTGGCCGCCGTGTATGAAGGCGAAGAGACCGGCCGTAAGATGGCGGGGTTATGGGGCAAAGGCTATTATGATGACGCGGGTGAGTCGGTACGCAGTCTATTCCTGCGCGCGCCGCTGCATTACCGCCGCATTTCCTCCTACTTCACCAATAAGCGTTTCCATCCTGTGCTTAAGTATATACGGCCCCACCTGGGCATAGATTACGCCGCGCCAACCGGCACGCCGGTTTCCGCCGTGGCTGAAGGCACTGTTACCTATGCCGGCCGGAAAGGCGGTTACGGAAATTACGTAGAGGTAAGACATACGGCCGGTTACGTTACGGCCTACGGACATCTGAGCAGGTTCGCCAAGGGAATGCGTCCGGGTCGCAGGGTCGGGCAGGGTGACGTGATAGCTTATGTGGGCGCTACCGGGATGTCCACGGGGCCGCACCTGGATTTCCGGGTCAGACAGAATGGTTCTTTTGTGAATTTCCTGAAAATAAAATACCGCTCCAGCGGGGGCTTGAGCGGTAAAGAGAAGGCGGCATATCTCGCCGGGCTTAAAATCTCACTTCCCGAATATTTTAAGTAAGAATTCCAGATTTATATACTGCTTGAAAGCCAGGAACATGGGCACCATTTCCAGGCCGATCAGCACTATTATGATTATTTCCAGCCAATGGCTGCGCTTTGAATTAACTTCGCCCTGCAATATCTGCGTGATGTCGGCCAGGGTCTCCATTTTGCGGGAAATGCTCTTGCGCCAGTCGTCGAAACGGAACTGCTCCGCGCTGGAGCGGAACACGGTGGCCAGATACGGGTCTCCTACGGTTTTAAGCGAATTTTCTATACGGCCCAGGAATTCCGAGAACTCGATATACCGGGTGCTGGATTCCTCGGCTATGTCGGCGTAAAAATTCCTGAAGATATTGATCACGCCTTCCTTCTTCTGCTCAATGGTGTCATAGAGTTCGTCCAGCTTGAGATTAAGCAAGTCGTCGTAATACCGGAATTCCAGAAGGTGGGTAAGCGAGAATTCTATGACATCCGCCACGTCGCGCTGGCCATCGGGCTCGATCAGAAGCGCCGAGTTCCAGTCAATAACGGCCAGGTCGTTGTCGGCGTACTGCAGGACATTTTCCATTATCAGATCTCTTGAGGTTTCCGACAAAGGTTCCCTGCCTTCAGCCAGTATAAGGGCAGGCACATCCGCTTTTTCCAGCAGTTCCCGGGGATTCGCCACGCCATCCATCTTTTCTATGAAATAGGTTATGTAGTCTTCGTAGACCGCCCATTCGGTGGGCTTGCTTATCGCGGCCAAGATCCTTTTTTTTAGGGCGTCTTTCGCCGCCACGGCCGCTTTATGGATATCTCCGGAAGCTTCTATGCCCTGAGCCAGCAGCACCAATTCCCCCCACGAAGTTCCGCCAGGAATGGTCAGCTCCAGCGTGATAGACATGACTCCGTATGACCATACGCGCGCGAAGGTGCTGACCTGCAACGGAGCTCCGTTGATTTCCATGCCGCCCGTCCCCAGCTCAACTTTAAGAGGGGCGTCCTTTATTATGATGGCTTTTCGGGTGTCAGTGGTGAGGTTAAGGCGCTTGGAATCTTCGCTTAGCAACTTCTCAGCCCGCGATAAGTCCACTTCTCCGCCCACATCGAAGACGCGGTGGATAAGGATGGAGCCTTTTAATATTTTAACGGCCATAGGCGGTATTTACTTTATCACTTCTTCAATGCCCCGGATGATAGCGGCGTCAAACTCCGGGTCGTAGCCCGCCCACACATTGTGGACCGCGTGAGCCTTATTTAGAATAAAGATGTATGGGACGCCCTGGGTCTTATATTTGCGCGATACTTCGCCTCCACTGTAGGCGATGGGAAAGGTCAGGGCGAAATCTTTAGCGAAACCTTCAGCGGCGGCCGCTTCATCTTCCACGCAGATTCCGATTACGTTTAGTCCCTTTTGCGAGTATTTTTTGTTCATCGTTTCTATGAAGGGCGCGGCCTTCCGGCAGAACGGACAGCCTTCAGTGAAGAACATCAGCATAACCGGCTTGCCGGCGTAAGAAGCCAGATCTATTTCTCCGCCCTTGTAGCCGGGAAGCCTGAAGTAGGATTGATTTTTGGTGTAGGCCTTCTCCGTGCTCTTCACCGCCGGCGCCTGCTCTGTGCCGGAGGCGGCGGTCTGCACTGCGACTTCCGTTTGCGAAGAGCTTGTCTGCGGCGCAGAAGTTTCGCTCTTTTTGCAGCCGTAATAAGTGAAGGCCATCAGATATGCCGCCGTAAGAATCAAGATATTTGTTTTATTCATAATCCAATCTCCTTACTCTCATAACCGTAGGCGGATCCCGCCTGTTTGAATGCGTCCCGCATAGCGCTATTGTATTATTTTTCTTAACGCGTCTAAAGCAAAATTTACGGAGCAGCGCTTTATCTCGCCGCGCGTGTGCCGAAAATTGCGGGTAAAGGTCCGGGTTTTGATACCGCGCCCGGCCACGGCGAAACAGACCAGTCCTACCGGCATCTCCTTGGTTCCGCCATCAGGCCCGGCTATTCCGGTGACGGACACGGCATAATCGGTTTTGAAAAGGCGGCGGGCGCCTTCGGCCATCTCGGCCGCGCACCTGGCTGAGACTGCCCCCTCTTTTAGTATCGTGCTCTTTTTGACTCCGAGGAGGGATTCTTTTGCTCTGGCGGAGTAGGCTGTCACGCCGCCGATGAAATAGGCCGAACTGCCGGGGACATCGGTCAGGGCGTCTGCGACCGCTCCGCCGGTGCAGGACTCCGCCAGAGCGACGGTGGCTCTCTTTTTTTTCAGTATGGCGCCTACCGCTTCCTCAAGAGTGTCTTCATCGGTGCCATAGATAGTTCCCCCCAGAATCTTCCGGCAGGTTTTTTCTATATCCGAGATTTTTGCGGCGGCCTCGCCCGGCTGCTTGCCGGAGACGGTAAAGCTGAATTCCGCTATGTTTGCGCCGGCCAGGATCGTGTACTGCGCGTCCGGAAACCGTCGCATCACCGGCTTCATGAGTTTTTCTGCAGCAACTTCCAGAAGGCCGGCGACTTTTAGACGCAGGGTCCTGATGTCCCCCTCTTTTAATTTGAAAAACTCTTTTATGTTGTCGGCTATAAAAGTGTCAAACATCGGAGCCCACTCGCTCTGGGGGCCGGGCAGGACCACCAGCAGCTTTTTACCGACGGCAACTATCTGGCCGAAAGCGGTGCCGTTGGCGTTCTCCACCATCTTTGCCCCGTCCATTATGAGGCATTGGTTTTTGAAATTCGGCGGCAGTTCGCGCAAATTGTAGTTGCTTTTAAGTATCTGCTCTGCGTATTTTGAATAGGCCAATTTTCGTCCGAGGGCTCTGGCCACGCCCTGGCGGGTAAGGTCATCAAATGTGGGGCCCAGGCCGCCGCAGGTGAGCACCAGATCCGCGCTGTTCAGGCCGCAGGTAACTAATTTAGCTATGGCTTTCAGGTCGTCTCCTACAGAGTGTTCGCGGTAGATGCGAAAGCCAAGCGGGCGCAGCTTGGCCGCGAAGAGCGGGACATAGCGGTTGCTTTTGCTGGAAACCAACTCGGAGCCAGTGCAGATGAGTTCAGCCTTTTTAAAATCCATGGCGTATGACGCTTCCTCTGATGCGACTTGAATTTGCGTAAAGTAAACCTTTACCGATATAATACAAAAAGGCGGGGCGATTTTATAAGTTTAAAAAGTCCCGTTTGGACGGCTAAACTTAGACTGAAGCGGGTCTCCTTCATACCGTTTGATTCTCAGAGTGCTGATAAATTAAAAAAGGAAGGCGTTAATGCGGATTTTTCGTCAAGCTGTATGCGGCGTAATAGCGTGCGTCGCGGGCGCTATTCTTCCTTTGGTCGTATATGGGAAGTCATATAACCGCGTTGATTATAATATAGCCGCGCGGCTTGACGCTGACAAGCGTTCAATTAGCGGTCGGGCCGCAGTCCTCTTTCATAACGGAACAGCCCTGCCGTTAAAGGAATTAGTGTTTCACCTGTATCCGAACGCCTATCGGCCGGGGACAAACTTCATAAAAACAATGATGTATGACGGACAGGAGGAGGGCGAGCTGTTCTATTATCCGGGCAAGGGAGCATACGGGGGGCTGGATATTAAGCGAGTCGCGGTGGGACGGCATGAGTGCGAGGCCCGTGTCGATGAAACCCTCATGCGGGTATCTTTGCCTGAGCCTGTTCCTCCGGGCGCGGCGGTGGAGGTGACTATAGACTTCGTGACAAAAATTCCGCAGGTGAAAGAGCGGCTGAATATGCGCCGGGACATTTATTCCGCTGCGTTATGGTATCCGAAGGTGGCGGTATACGACGACGACGGCTGGGATGACTGGCAATTTGATTACATCGGGGAATTTTATGGCGATTTCGGGGACTATAAAGTCAGCCTCACTCTTCCGGAAGGTTTTGTGTGCGGCTCCACGGGGATACTGCAGGAAACCGTCCATAACAGTGATGCGACAAAGACGGAGGTGTATAAGGCGGACAATGTGCATGATTTTGCCTGGGTGGCCAGTCAGAAGTACGTAAAGACCGAGACCGAATGGAATGGGGTGAAGATATCCGTGCTCCTGCCGAAAATGTATAAAAAAGAATCCGCAAATGCGCACAATATCGCGCAAAAAGCCTTGGCATACTATTCCAAGCAGTTCGGTCCGTATCCGTACCCCGGCTTAACCATCGGGTATTTTTATTTCGGGGCCGGGGCGGCCATGGAATATCCGGGCATGATTATGGAAGATATTTCCAGTGAACTGGACGCGTCTTTCTTTAACGGCTCCTATATTCTCCTGGGGCATGAGATTGCGCATCAATGGTGGTACGGCGCGGTGGGAAACAATGAGCATAAGGAAGCCTTCATGGACGAAGCTTTTGCCGAGTATGCGTTAATTAATTTTGTAAAAGACTGCTCTCCTGACGAGGCCTCTTATTTCAAATATCCGAAATCGCTGTCGTTCTTGTATTGGTTTAAACGTCAGGATCTGCGGTATATGGATTTGTCGTTTTATCGTGAAATTTTCCGGACACGAAGGGATCTTCCCCTATCAATTAGTTCGGGGGAGTATCCGCCCGGATTTATGGGCTTGCCGTACTCAAAAGGCCCGGCTATATTATCCGCCTTGGAAGATATTGTCGGAGGGAAAGAGAAGATGTTCGCTTTGCTCCGCGCGTATTTCACGAAGTATCAGTTTAAAAACGTTTCATTAAAAGAATTCAGGCAGTTCGTCGATGATTATACCGGGCGCGATATGTCATGGTTTTTTGACGACTGGATATACGGGACCGTGCGGAGCGATTTAAGCGTGTCTTCAGTCCTGTCCGCGCCTGCCGATAAAGGATTTAAGAATTCCGTGACAATCACGCAAAAAGGAACCGCTCAACCTCTTCCGGCCCAGGTAGCGGTAACTTTGCGCGACGGCTCGAATCATCTGATGCGCTCCTCCGGCGCGGCGATAACTGAAACGCTTGTGTGGGAGTCATCAAGCCCGGTGCGGAAGGTGATTGTTGACCCGGAGGAAAAGCTCCCGGAAATGTACCGGTTTAACAATAAAAATACGATTGATTTTTACACGCATATTAATTTCCCCGGCGTCAGCTATCAATACAGGTTTGACAGGCCTTTGCGCAGCGCGGCCGCCAGATTGCTACAGGGAGATGCCGCCGACCCGCTAACTGAATATCTGCCTTCGGATAAATATTCATTAGTGATAACACCGCTGGTCAATACCGCGTCGGACGGCTTTAATCAATACGGGCTCAGCAGCGTGTTGTATAAAAAAGATTATTTTTTCGTAACAAGCACGGAGCTCTATAACTGGCGCAGCGAGCAGTGGAGCCATGAGCTTGGATTAACCGTTCCGCTTCCGGAATTGACAAGATCATATAATTCGAACATTACGGTTTCCGCGGGCAAGGATGAGAGGTATGACAGCCGCTTCATCGGGGCGGGTATGACTTTATATCTCTCGCCGCACCTTTATAGAAATCCCAGCCATACCCTGAAAATTTTACCGATGCTCGAGACATTTGAAGCGGAAGAGACGCGCTCGGTAAGCCTGGCGTACTCCTGGAAGACAAATTTAACCGATTATAAATTAAACGGCCATAGCTTCGACCTTTTCATAAAGCGCGCTGATTCTGAGGGCGGGTTATCCTGGGGGAAATACCGCATCGGTCTGGAAAAATACTGCAAATTATTCTGGCTGGCGTCACTGCGGCTTAAAGCGCAATATGGAGACAGCTCTGAAAAGACGCATCCGGCGGATTTATTCCGCCTGAGTTATGACACGCCCATGGAGCGCTTTGACGACGGCGGCAGCAGGTTTAATTATCTGGGAGCGGAAATAGCAAGCCCGCTCATTTATGATTTAAATATCCGGAGGCTGCATGGACGGTTGACGGGGAATATCTTTTATAATCAGGCTAAAATTGAAGCTCCGGCTTCGTCTTCACGGGCTGACGCCGGCACCGGCCTCAGCCTTGATTTCTTTAACAAGGGGTATGGGTTTAATCTTGCGGCGCGGTATTATTTTCTGACCGAGAATCACGGCAATCCGCAGCCCGCCGACCGCTGGGTGGTTGAATGCGCATATCAAATTAAACTTTAGCTTGCGCGGCCGCTGCGGACAGGAAAAATAAAAAGTCGCGCCGGCGGGGCGGCATTATTAAGCAAAAAATTATAGAATGATTTAACCCCGCGCTTTTTATTTAGGCCAAAACAGCGGGGATATAGACGGGAATCCGGAGGATTTATGATAAAAGAAACACTTTCAAGGATAGAGTCCGCGATAGCCAGGATCCAGGCCGCCGACGGCAAAGAGAAGGCCGAACTTGTCGCGCTGCTTACTAAGCTTAAGGCCGAGCTGGCGGCCCTGCCTGAATCCAGGCTGGACGACGCGCGCAGTATAGCCCACTTTACCGAAACGGCCGCTCACGAGGTTACCCGCGGCGATAAAAGTGTGGAGCGCAAGAATCTTTCCATTTCCGGAATAGCTTACTCTGTGAAGGGTTTCGAGGTCTCTCATCCCGCCCTGGTAGAGCTTGCAAACGAGATCTGCATGATGCTCGCCCGCATGGGAATATAAATCGAAGGCTGGTTCGGCGGCGGGTGAATAACTCTCAGCGGAGGCCGGCGCCAAGCATCTCATCCCTTAGCCCCTTCCAATGACCGATGCCGTGTATTTATGAATGATATTGTTTATGGATTATTGGTTTTTTCGTTGATAATTCTGGGACTTTCCCGCTTAGCAGCGGCCGTTGAGCCGCCTAAAGCCAAAAAAATTCCGTATACGCTTGAAAAACACGGTGATATCCGCACGGACAATTATTACTGGCTGCGCCGACGCAAAAATCCTGAAGTCCTTAAGTATTTAAAGGCTGAAAACGCCTATGCCGAAGCCGTCTTAAAGCATACCGGGCGGCTGCAATCCGACTTGTTCGCGGAGATGAAGGCGCGCATAAAAGAGGACGATTCCTCCGTTCCTTTTAAATATGGGGATTACTACTATTACAAGAGGTATCAGAAGGGGTTTGAATATCCCGTCTACGCCCGCAAGAAAGGTTCACTGACCGCGAACGAGGAAATACTGCTGAACGTCAACGAAATGGCCAAGGGGCGGGCTTTCTATCAGGTCAAGTTCCCCGTCATCCGCCCCGACCATAAAATGATAGCCTTCGCCGTAGATACAAAGGGCCGCCGCTTTTACAATATCTATTTTAAAGACCTCGCTACAGGCAGGGTTTACTCTGAGGGACTATCCGACACCGCCGGGAATATGGAATGGGCCAACGACAACAAGACTCTTTTTTATGTTAAACAGGACGCCGAGACCCTGCGCTGGAACCGCGTCTTCAGTCACCAACTGGGCAGCCTTAAGGATCATGAGGTGTATTTTGAAACTGATGAGACATTTGAACTGGGCATCGCTAAAGCCATTACCGAAAAATATATTTTTATAAGGACCGGCGCCACCCTCTCTACCGAGTACCGCGTGATAGACGCGGATGAGCCGCACGCCGAGCCGCGGATCTTCTTCCCCCGCCAGCCCAAGCTGGAGTATGACGTGCAGGATGGCGGCGGCGTGTTCTATATTTCCAACAACGATAACGCGAGGAATTTCAAACTTTCCGTCTGCTCCCCTGGCAAGACCGGCAAAGCAGGCTGGACCGATCTGGTCCCGCACCGGGAAGATACTCTGCTGGAGGGCGTGGATGTTTTCGAGAATTGGCTGGTCCTAAAGGAAACTAGTAAAGCGCTGCCGCGGCTGCGCGTCATCAACCGCAAAACCAGAGAAGAGCACCTGGTGGCGTTTGACGAACAGGCGTATACGGTCGACCTGGGCGAAAACTTTGAGTACAAGACCGAGACCGTGCGTTTTAATTACGAATCTATGACCACGCCTGAGTCGGTCTACGATTATGACATGGCCGTCCAAAAACGCGTTCTCATGAAACGACAGGAAGTGCGCGGCGGGTTTAAACCGGAAAATTATACTTCCGAGCGAAAGTGGTTCACCGCCCGCGACGGAGAAAAGGTTCCTTTATCCATTGTCTACAGAAAGGGTCTGGATCTTGCCGCCGGCAATAATCCGGTCCTTGTGTACTCTTACGGCTCCTACGGTTACAGTACGGATCCGGACTTCAGTTCGCTCAGGCTTTCGCTGCTGGACCGGGGCTTTATCTACGCCATCCCTCACATACGCGGCGGCTCGGAGATGGGGCGGCGCTGGTATGAGGAAGGGCGCCAGTTAAAGAAGATGAACACCTTTTACGATTTTATAGACGCCACGCGGTATCTCGTGGACCAGGGCTTCACCTCGCCGGGGCATATCTACGCTGACGGCGCGTCCGCCGGCGGCCTCCTGATGGGCGCGGTGCTGAACATGGCGCCGCAGCTTTACAACGGCGTTATCGCCGGTGTTCCCTTCGTAGACGTGCTGACCACAATGCTGGACCCCGATATCCCGCTTACTACGGGCGAATACGACGAATGGGGTAACCCGAACGTAAAACAATATTACGATTACATCAAGAGCTATTCCCCTTACGACAATGTGGAAAAAAAGGCCTATCCCAACATCCTGGTTACCACGGGTTTAAACGACTCCCAGGTGCAGTACTGGGAGCCGGCAAAATGGGTGGCCAAGCTGCGCGACATGAAGACCGACAAAAATGTTTTGATACTTAAGACCGACATGGATGTCGGCCACGGCGGAAAGTCCGGCCGTTTTGAATCTCTCAAGCTGGCCGCGCTGGAATACGCCTTCATTTTGGACCTAGAAGGCATCAAAAAATAAATATTTTATTTCGCTGCCGGTCCGGATCCGTCAGGCGCCTGCAGCACTTTGCGGACTTTCTCTACTATGGAATTTATGTCGGAAGTCTTTGAAATAATGCCGCGGACCTGCGGGTAGCGGGTTACGTTGGAGCGGCTTTGGGTGTTAAAGTGTGTAGCGGTGACGACTATCACCGGGATGGCGGACAGGCGCTGATCCTTTTGGAATTCCTTCAGCATCTGGATGCCGTCAAGTTCCGGCATGCCGATATCAGTGATTACAAGGTCCGTGCGGGCGGCGAGGCAAAGTTGTATCCCTTCGCGCCCGTTCAGTCCGACCGTGACGTCGTAGTCGGACTCAAGGGCCGCGACAAGCAGGGACGCGAAGACCTCGTAGTCATCCAGAACCACTATCCGTTGTCTCTCGTGCATTATTAATACCTTGAGCCCCAGATATTTTGCCATCCCCGGGCGCGGAGCACCGGGGTGAAGCCACGATTTAGCTTCGCGCGAACACAATGGTTATTGTGGCGCTTGACCGGGTCCCTTTTGCCGTCGCCTTGTAGGGGCTTTTTGAGGAGTTGATGAAAAACGCCAGTGCTTTTGCCGTATCGATGGCCCCCTGTCCCGGCTTCAGCGTCGCGGGGATATTTAATCCGTTCACCTGCTCCGTAGATCCGTCCGGCTTCTTGAAGCGGAACAATGAAAGCCATAGGTTAATCGTTCCATCCGTTCCCTTGCTGCTCGCGACCCCCGATATCTCAGCCGTTACCGCCTTGCCGCCAACTGTAGCCTTTCCGGAAGTGACTAAAGCCCTTTGGGTCGCGTCATATGAGACCGCGGTCAGATCAGCGCCCTGCTCTGAGTCCGCTTCCGAGTCCTCGTTATTATATTCCTTGTTCATGCCCCCCCCTGTCTTTCCCTAATCTGGTAAATGTCGCAGGCATCTTGGTGCCGGCCCCTATTACTATATATGTTTCCCGCTCCGAACTCAATCAAAGAATGGATTTAGTGCCGCCGGCAATCCGGTTTTTCTGAAGGTGGCCGGGGAAATGTGATGTACTCAGGCAGATCGTTTACACTTTTAAGCCTGCAATCCTCCGACTTAAGCGGTATATGATCCAAAACCACTGGCGGGAAATCCGCCAGCCTTGGGCTGGCTTTGATCGTGCTCCAATCTG
>Ga0247841_10000267_pt1 | contig 142944 bp, 132 predicted proteins | sample LaCruzMarch2015__2_FD_192410 | JGI IMG/M metagenome (GOLD analysis project Ga0247841, IMG submission 192410) | Freshwater microbial communities from meromictic Lake La Cruz, Castile-La Mancha, Spain - LaCruzMarch2015_18m | ecosystem: Environmental > Aquatic > Freshwater > Lake | place: Spain...
TCCGCAAGAACTATTCCGTATGGACTTTTCCTTGGCATACGCAACCTCCTTGGCTGCATTTATGCCATATATTTTATCATGAATCAAGGTATTTTACGTAACCGTAATTATGAATAAGAGTACTTAGAAATATTTGAGAAACAGGCAGAGCTGACTCGTGAAATTAATGCTAAGCAATCTAAACTAACAAAGGTTCTCATTATATCTACTATTCTTGCTGCAATTTTAGGATCAGCCATCGGCGCATTACTTCCTAATTTTATAAAAAATATTTGGCCACAAAATGAACAACAAAAAAAACAAGTAATAGAATCGTCACTTCATCAACAAAAAAGCGTATCGGTTCAATCTGATCCTGATCAGAAAACAAAAACACAATCGTTGGTACAGGAGGAATCTTCTTCAAAAGGTTCATTAACAAAACCATGACCTTTCAATCAACCCGACGCCGGAAGTCAGGCCGATTTTCCCCGCTTGGTTTGTGGCCGGCGCGGGTTATTTCGTCGTTATCTGAAAAAATATTATGATTATTAATGCATATGAAATGGGTTTTGATGGCGAAGTTCTACAGAGAGGTTTCTGGCTCTACATCTGGAAAATAGTCTATGAACAAAAAACATATATCTACATTGGCCGTACGGGAGATAGCTCATCACCTAATGCCTCGTCACCATTCAACCGTATTGGGCAGCATCTTGATTTCCGAAATAACGCAAAAGGGAATTCGTTGGCAAAAAATTTGATAAAGGCTGGTGTGGACCCTAAACAAAGCAAATTCAGTATGCTTGCGTTAGGGCCACTATTTGAAGAGCAAAAGTCATTTGACACTCATAAACCATTCCGTGATCAAATGGCCACTTTAGAATATGAGACAGCTGAGTACCTTAAGAAGAATAACTTCACTGTATTGGGAAAACATTATAAAGGAACCGCTGTACCCTTAAATACCGTTGCTGAATTGCTGGAGCAGATATCAAGATTTTTAAAATAATAAAAACAGATAACCCGTCGCTCCAGCCGATCTCGGCCCGCTGGGCCGCTCCGGCTGAGCTTTTCGTTCGGCAATTATAGTGGTTTAATCAGATGATTCATCTCGTCATTGACACGACGGTACTTAGGAATGACCCTGCGAGAAAGAAAGCTGCATTTCGTTCGTTAAAGCGGCTTGCAGAAGCAGGCGAGATCACACTCCACGTTCCGCACATCGTTGCGGAGGAGTTCCTCTCGCAGCAAGAAGAGCAGTACCTGTCAGGATTGTCGGAAATTAAGACATCGGTCGTCAAGTTCAAAAAAAAGCATATTCCGATCGAACTTCGTAGACAACTTGACAATACTGAACAGCAGCTAAATCGGATGAAAGAGGAATTAGCGGTTTTTGCCCGTGCCGATTTTGACCTATGGATTACGGCGATCAGCGGTGAGATTCACTATATATCCGAATCTCATGGTAAAAAGGTAATGGATGCATATTTTTCTGGTTCCGCCCCCTTTCATGAAAAGAAGCGGCGAGAAGACATTCCTGACGCCTTCATTTGGCAAGTAATTCTTGATCTAGTGGATAGCCTTGGCAAGGTCTATGTAGTGAGTGGCGATGGTGCGATAAAGACCGCAGCAAAGGGCCTCACAGGTATTTCGTGCTTTAGTAACCTAGATGAATTCATAGCTTCTGATACATGCCAGACTCCACTGAGGAATAACCAGGCTAAGTCCAATTTTCAGCGTACAGTCTCTATTGCCTCGCAGATTCTCGATCGGATTAAGTCGACTATTGAGTTCGAGGTGGTCGACATCCTTGACGGAAAAACGGTGACTAGCCAACAAATTCCAGACGACAACAATGAGGCAACAATCACGTCAATCGGGAATCCGGAAGACATCGATATTCTCCTAGGCGAAGTAGAGTATTATGGAGACGGGCTCTTTGTAGTTCCAGTTGCTTTTTATTCCGAATGTCTTGTCAGCTACGCCATATTCAAGTCGGATTTCTACTGCCTGACAGAAGAAAGAAGCGAACAGATTTCAATCAGCGACTTGAACGATCACTATTATGATGCGGAAGAAGACTATGTCCTGAGTATTAAAGGTTCTGTCACGATCGACTTCGAATCAGCAGAGGTTGAATCCGAGGACATAGGCGACAAACGACTTACAGAGCTTGCAGAGGATGTGGAAATCAGCCTCGAATCTGTGGAAGAAATCGAAATCCCGTCTGCGGGAGATTACTAACACAAGCTGCCGAACCAGTCGTCCCACCGGATCGCTTACGCTCCCGGTGAACTCTGCGTTAGCCCAACAATAGAGGCTATGAAGAAATGCCGCCAGTTATTCGCAATTACCAAGCTTCGTTTGACCTGTTTCTAAAGGACCTCCACGAAGTCCTCGAATTCGTCGAGCCCGTCGAGGCCAACAAAGCCACGTTCTCACACCGCATCTATGGGCTTCTTTTGCGGGTATGCACCGACTTCGAAAGCCTATCAAAAGATCTGCTCATCGCTTCCGGCTGCACAAAGCCTCCGGAAGCGATGAACATATTGGATTATCGATCACTTGAAGCAAGTCTGTATCTAGAAGAAGTTGAGGTCGACTTTCTCTCCTGGCGTCCTTCGCCTCTGCTTACGACCCCTTACGCCAACTGGACGGTTGCAGAACCTCCCCTATCTTGGTACAAAGCCTACAACGTCGTGAAGCATAACCGAGATACGCAATTCTCCAGAGCATCCCTCGATGTTCTGATTGAAGCCGGGGCAGCCCTCTTTGCTCTCATCGCAAGAGTTAGCGACTTTCGGTGGGGAGAGTTTTGCTCGTGGCGGAGAGACAATGGGAAGTACATATTTTGGCGTTCCCCTTTTCAGATGTCCGGGATTGACAGGGGCTAACAATGGCATGAACCCTATCGTGTCCCTTGCGGGCCACTCCGGGTTATGCCGAGCGGTTCGGTGACAAGTTATTATGAAATTGATTGATCTAGGTTTTGATCCCTGGTTTGAAGCATATGTCGATGACATCCGCCACGAGGATCAAGGCATTGCCCGTGTGTCAGCAGTTGACCGTAACTCGTACATTATCAGGAATGAGCTCAGAGAGATTCCCGCTGAACTTGCAGGGAAGTTCTATTTCCGTGTTGAGTCCTCGGTTCAACTGCCATGTGTCGGCGATTGGGTCACCGTGCAATATTACAATGATGACACATTGGCAATCATCCATGGAGTCTTTCCACGAAGGACATTTTTACGCCGCAAACGAGCCGGCATAGAAGTGGACTACCAGATGATTGCAGCCAACATTGACATTGCTTTCATCGTCCAGTCATGTCACTTTGACTTTAATCTACCCAGAATGAATCGTTATTTGGTAATGGCAGCAGACGGTCATGTTGAGCCGATTGTCATTCTTGCCAAGACGGACTTGATCTCCCACGATGAGCTGCAACAGAAGCTTGCGGCTATTAGACAGGCCGGCATCACGACCAGGGTTATTGCACTCAGCAACATAACCGGCTCCGGATTTGACGAATTTCAGCAGGTATTAATGTCGGGGCGGACATATTGCCTGCTTGGGTCATCTGGAGTCGGCAAGAGTACCCTGATCAACCACCTGATTGGACGGGATGATCTTGATACAAAAGCTGTCAGTGGAACAGGAGAAGGCACCCATACAACATCGCGTCGGCAACTCATTGTTCTTGATAAAGGCATGATGTTTATTGATACACCTGGAATGAGAGAATTAGGCCTTCTGGGCGCCAGTGAAGGGGTAAACAAAGGGTTTGAGGATATTATTGAGCTTTCCATGGCTTGTCGCTATGCCGATTGCAGCCATACTCAGGAATCAGACTGCGCAGTTCTTTCTGCAATTACAAACGGCGAGTTGAGTGAAGAGCGCTATTCCAGTTATTTGAAACTCAGGAAAGAGTCAGAGCACTATGAGATGTCGTACTTGGACAAACGCAAAAAAGATAAGGCATTTGGACGCTTCGTTAAGACAGCAAAGAAGAGTATGAAAAAATGAATGACGTACACCGAACAACGGCTCCAGCTGACGCGCTGACGCGCGCCGCTGACCCATGCCGTTCGAAGGAGGTTGATGAGATTCGTCAAGTACCACGCCCTTGGGAATGACTATATCGTGATACCGGTGACCGATTGGACGGGTGACTTCCCGAGAAGCCGCGTTGAACTGATCTGTCACCGAAATTTCGGGGTGGGATCGGACGGCATCCTGTTTGGCCCTCTCCAGAGCGAAAAGTGCGACTTCCGCCTCCGAATCTTCAATCCCGATGGCAGCGAGGCCGAAAAAAGTGGGAATGGGCTTCGAATCTTCTCGCGATTTCTATGGGATGAGGGATTGGTACGGCAACAACGTTTTACCGTTGAGACTCAGGGTGGCATGGTGACCTGCCAGGTTGATCCGGATGGCAGGAATGTGACCGTCGAAATGGGGACGGTCAGTTTTGACAGCACAAAGATACCCGTGACGGGAAGTTCGAGAGAAGTCCTTCGTGAGCGGATGGAAATCGGTGATCGTGTATTCGAGTTCTGTGGCGCCACCGTTGGCAATCCTCACTGCATCGTTCTCTGCGATGAGCCGACGGCTGATGTCGCGAGGCGTTATGGCCCCCTGATCGAAAAAAATACTCGTTTCCCCAACCGCACCAATGTCCAGTTCATGGCCGTCACTGACAGGAGAAATATCCGAATCGAGATCTGGGAGCGAGGTGCAGGTTATACTCTCGCATCGGGAAGCAGCAGCACGGCGGCGGCAGCCGTGGCCAAGAAACTGGGTTTCTGCGATTCGGAGATTGACGTTCACATGCCTGGAGGCAGTCTTGCGATCCGGCTGTCGGATGGGTTTGACGCCACCATGAAGGGACCTGTGGTACGGATTTGCAGCGGTTATATCGACGACGAAATGTTTAAAGGATAGAGAGCTTCGAACCAGGCGGTGGAACACCACGCGGCTTGAGCGGTCGACCCTCCGAAAACAAGTTTTCGTCGGCTCGTCGCTCAGCCGCGGCCCCATTATATGCTATATGCACCAAAATAATATCTTTTAATTTTAGATACTGATGTGTATAATATAATATAATATACACATAGGAGGCAAGAAATGAGAACAAATGTAGTCATAAATGATAATCTGATAGCACAAGCCCTCAAGGTTTCCGGTTTCAGAACGAAAAAGGATGCCATAGAAGAGGGATTGAAACTGTTGGTACAAATGAATAGCCATAAAGAAATCAAGCAGTTTCGAGGAAAGCTGAAATGGTCCGGCAATCTCAATGAGATGAGGACAGATCAATGATTCTCGTTGATTCGTCCGTCTGGATCGACTACTTCAACGGTAATCAAACATCTCAAACCGACTGGCTCGATTCTTCACTTGGAAATACACCAATCGTAATCTGTGATCTTATCCTAACGGAAGTTCTCCAGGGATTTCAGAATGACAAGGATTTTAAGATAGCCAAGGATCTTCTTTTGAGGATTCCATTCATGTCGACGGGGGGACAGACATTAGCGCTGGAGAGTGCTATGAATTATAGGCTTCTGAGGAGAAAAGGTGTCACCGTAAGGAAAACGATAGACGTTATTATTGCAACTTTCTGCATACACAACCAGCAAACACTCTTACATTGCGACCGTGATTTCGATCCTATGGTCAAATATTTAGGCTTGGAAATAATCGACATATAACAAAATCAATACAGCCGATCGCTCACGCTCCGGATCAACCCGGGCGTTGGGCGGCAGAAAAAGGAGAGGAGAGAAACCGATGATCAGAGGAATTATTGCAGTATCAATCCTTGTCGCCGGTCTATTGATTGTTGGGTTATCGCAGGCGTCGAGCGCAATGATGGAAACCCGGCACCTCATCGTAAGCGATGCCACCGGCAAATTGTCGAATGATCAACTGAAAAGCCTGGCCGATCAAGCGCAAGCAATGTTGGAGCGCATTCTTGCATTCTGGTCTGCCGATTCCGGAATAGACCGATTCGGAAAGATACGGGTCGTTTTCGATGTACCACGCAGGGATGTCTATTCCAGTGTCTTTTACTGGGAAAAAAAGGATAGTGGGCGTATACGCATCGTTCAGGTCTTCAAATCTGAAGAATCGCCGCAAATGATGGCTCACAAACTTACAAGTGCGGTCTTTCCCCAAAAAGATAAATTGATTCGCAACATGATGGGTATTCTAACAGAAGCGCAAATCGGGAATCCGTTAACCTTCCCTATGTGTGGATTCAACAGTGACGGATGGGTATTGGCTCTTCTGAAAACGAAATCATACATCCCCCTAAACGAATTGGGGCCTGATCATGAGTCATGGGGTATGAAAGATGCCGGAGGCGGCAAACTTTCGATTCTTGATAAAGCCAAACAACATAAGGGATATGCTGAAACGGGGTCTTTTGGAAACTATTTGTATAAGACCTATGGAATCGAAAAGATTAAGCGGCTACAACGGCTCTCCCAGGAAAAGGAGAGGCCATGGCAGGACGTGTTCGGGATCAGTCTGCGGGAACTTGAGGCCAATTGGCTGAAGCATCTGCAGACGAATGGAGAAACAAGAGAAGAAAAGGCGTCGATCGTATTAAAGTTGTTTGAAGGAAACCCCGACACAGCCTGCTCGGAGGCGCAGAAGCTTGTAGCGGGCAAAATGTAAATAGAGGAAATGCGATTCCGTCAACTACCCGCATTTCCCGCCCAGCCCATGTCACTTCAGCAGACGGCTAAGAGACGCCGTTGATTTCTGTCGTTTAGGCTTCATAATTCCGACAACTAAAAAGGACAAAAAAGGCAGGACAAAAAAGGCATTGACAAAGTGTAGCCTGCGGGCTACTATGCCCCATGGTCGAAATACTCAAAACCGAGACTTTCGCTCTGTGGCTTGACGGACTGCGTGACCTCCGTGCAAGAGCTCGAATCCAGGTCAGAATCGAACGCCTGGCTACCGGTAATACCGGAGATGTGAAAGCAGTTGGGGAGGGTGTCTCTGAATTGCGAATCGATTACGGTCCGGGATACAGAGTGTATTTCACCAGGCGGGGGCGTACTGTGGTGATTCTGTTGGCAGGAGGTGACAAGCACACCCAGGCCAATGATATCAGAGTTGCCCAGCGCCTCACAGATAACCTATAGGAGAGTCATCCATGAGAAAAACCCTCACCACCCGATACGATGTTGCCGAACATCTCCGAACACCGGAGGAGATGGCTGCTTATTTGGAGGCCTGTCTTGAGGAGGCGGACGGTGATGCTGCATTTATCGCCAAAGCTCTGGGCAGTATTGCTCGTGCGAAGGGAATGACCCAAGTGGCACGTGATGCCGGCCTGTCTCGGGAAAGCCTCTATAAAGCTCTCTCCGGTGATCGCAGTCCTGACTTTGATACCATCCTCAAAGTAGTCGGTGCACTGGGTCTCCAACTACATGCCGTAGCTGCTCAAAACTCCATGGCCCAGCCAGTCGCTCCAGTGGAACCGCAAAATTCGGCAGGCCACTGAACTCATGCATTGGGCGTCTTGACGGGGCGCGAAAAAGGAGGAAGCCGTGGCTGATGCAGCCCACACACAGCAAGAAGGGTTTGTCGGCTTGTTTAGCCGCGCTGCAGCCACGTATGACCGCATTGGTCCGCGGTTCTTCGAGCACTTTGGGCAGCGTCTGGTGAAGCACGCACACCTCATCCCCGGGGCCAATGTGCTGGACGTCGCTACAGGTCGTGGGGCAGTCCTGTTTCCAGCAGGGCAGCAGGTAGGTGCGGGCGGGCGGGTTTGGGGCACTGATTTGTCCGCGGAAATGGTCCGGGAAACCCTGGCAGATATCCGCAACGCCGGGTGGCAGCATGTCACGATGCAGCAGATGGACGCCGAGCAGCTCGACTTTCCGTCGGCGTCGTTTGACCACGTCCTGTGCGGCTTTTCCCTGTGGTTTTTTCCCCAGCCGCATCGTGCCCTGCACGAATTCTTCCGGGTGCTTCGACCTGGTGGGCGTGTTGGCCTGACCACCTGGGCGGAGGATTGCCCGTTTATATGTTGGTGCCTGCGGGAATTGGCAGCCTGTTTGCCACCCCAAGCCTCTCCGGCGCCGGGCAGCCCGGAGCCCCCCCGCTTCGATACCCCGGAGCGCCTGGAGGCGGCATTGCGGCAGGCCGGGTTTGTCGATATCCATATCACAATGGAAGAGGCGGAGTTCGTCTATGCGCAGGATGAAGAATGGTGGTTATCGCTCTGGTCGCACGGGATGCGGAAGTTGTTCGAACAGCTCGAAGCGCCGGTGCTCGCTCAGGTGAAGGCGGACATGCTGCACAAGGTCCAGGTCTTGAAGCAGGCCGATGGGATTCACATCCTGTTGCGGGCCTTATGTGCCGTGGCAACCAAGCCTGTGTCATGAACTGCCAACAGCTCATTCCACCGGATCGCTTGCGCTCCCGGCGGATATGGCGTTCGGCTTAGAATCTGCAAGGAGACAGGAGGAATGGTGATATGTTCATGAAAACGGTTTTCCCGGGGAAATATATCCAGGGCGAAGGGACTCTGGACCAATTAACCCATTGGGTCAAAGTGTTCGGCAAAAACGGATTGATACTGGCGTCCCGAACCGCGAAAGAAAAAGTTCTTGCCAAATACCTCGATGATTTTACCGCGAACTCAATTTGCGTCGAGCCATTCCAGGGTGAGTGCTGTGAAAAAGAATTGAGCCGTCTGTCCCGCATCATCAGCGACAAGAAGGTGGGCGTACTCGTCGGCATGGGCGGCGGGAAGAATATCGACACTGCAAAAATTGCCGCCGACCGGGCTGGAATCCCGGTTATCGTCGTTCCTACGATAGCCTCGACCGATGCACCATGCAGTGGCTGCGCCATCCTCTACACGGAGGAGGGTGTTTTCCATTCCGTTCTTTATCAAAAAATGAACCCGCAGGTGGTGCTGGTCGATACCCGTGTCATCGCCGACGCTCCGATACGCTTTCTGATTTCCGGGATGGGAGACGCACTGGCGACATGGTTTGAAGCCAGGTCCTGTGACCGCACCCAATCGGCAAACGAGTGTGGCGGCTATAGCACGATGACCGGGCTCAATCTCGCCAAGCTCTGCTATGATACCCTGCTGATGTACGGCCCGGCCGCTAAAGTCGCTGCAGAGAAGCATATCGTCACACCGGCCTTGAACCACATTGTCGAGGCCAACATCTTGCTGAGCGGAATCGGGTTTGAAAGCTCCGGCTTGGCGGCAGCCCATTCCATTCACAACGGACTGACAGCGCTGGAAGAAACCCATGCGTTCTACCATGGTGAAAAAGTCGCCTTCGGCGTTTTGGCTGGTCTGCAACTCGCGGACGCTTCGCCTCTGGAATCGGCAGCCGTGTTCTCGTTTTGCGAGGAAATCGGCTTGCCGACCACGCTCGCCGACATCGGTCTGCGAAACATCGACCGGAATAAACTGATGAAGGCGGCTGAAAAGGCGTGTGCTCCCGGGGAAGCCATCCATCACGAAGCGGGTGTGATCACTGCTGAAAAAGTCCTCAATGCCATGATCGCAGCGGACGCTTTGGGTCAGGCCAGAAAAAAGCCCGGCACCGAAAGGCAATAGGGAAGTGCACCATCGTTCGTGGTCACCCCGGGCGCGGAAAAGGTAGCAAAGAAGGCAAGACCCACAAAACGGATTGCCAATAAGTCGATTCAAACGACTCGCTCCGCTCGCGGCTGATCTTCATGTTGGGCAAAGGGAATTACGGAGGCGATAAAGGAGAAGGGTATGTTTGAAAAGCACAGCGAAAGAGGATACCGTCTTGCTTTAAAGGGAATCGAACAGAAGACGCTGGTGTACGGCGAGAAAACCTTAATGACGGAATTCCTATTGAGGAAAGACAACACTTTACCCCGACACAGCCATCCTCACGAGCAGATAGGATATCTTGTGAAGGGCCACATTCGTCTTTCGATCGGTACGGAAAAGTGCGACGTGCAGCAAGGTGACGCCTGGTGTATCCCGGACGGAGTTGAGCATGGGGCGGAAATCATGGAAGACTCCGTTGCTATTGAAGTGTTCTCGCCTGTTAGAGAGGATTACCTGCCAAAATAAAAAGTGATGCGGTAATCCTCGGACACGAAGAACAGGGTCACCTAACAGGTCGTTTCCCAATTTGCGCGCTGCACCGGATCGCCCGGACTACCGGCCCCCGGCGGGCTTCGCGTTATGCCGGACAAAAGTGGAAGGAGATGGAAATATGAGCAAGAAAAAATTCACCGGATGCTGCCCCAGATTTAAACCCGCACCATGGAATAACAAGGTAATCACATGGGACAAGAAGCTGTTCCTGAAGGCTCGCGTCGTGAGTTTCTTCCATATTCCCCTGAACTTCGGGGGCATGATGAAGCGGAGCATGGCCATCATTGAGGCCGCTGGCGCCATGCCTGACGAAATGGTTGTCCTGTCTGATGAGAAATCCCTCTGGGGTGCGGATGTGTATATCGCGATCTCGAAGGAGATCCCGGGGGCGAAAACGACAACGCTGTCGGGAACGTTTCTGACCAGGGTGTTTGAGGGACCCTATCGGAACATGAGGAATTGGATCGACGAGATGAAGTCTTTTGTGAAGGGTAAGGGCAAACTGCTACAGAGACTGCTCTTCTTCTACACGACCTGTCCGAAGTGCTCGAAGAAATACGGTAAGAATTACGTTGTCATCCTGGCCCAGATTTGAACATGGCAACCGCCAATCGTGCAGACCACGGCTTTTGTCCCGGCCGCTGACCCGCACGCGAGGTCCCGTGAAGAGGCGTTATGCCGACGGCACTCGTGGTATTTTAAATTTCGTGATAGAAAGAGTCAACCTGGAGGGCAAGCATGGAAAACTTTCGATTCTTCAATTCTACGGCGATCATTTTTGGCAAGGATACGGAAAAGCTCGTCGGGGCCGAAACGAAAAAGCGCGGCAAGCGGGTCCTCGTCCATTTCGGCGGCGGGAGCATCAAGAAATCAGGCCTCTATGACAGGGTCATCGGTTCCTTGAGAGAATCGGGGATCGAGTTCTTCGAACTTGGCGGGGTAAGGCCAAACCCGAGATTGAGCCTTGTATATGAGGGCGTCGATATCTGCAGGAAGAACAACGTCGACTTCATCCTCGCCGTGGGCGGCGGAAGCGTCCTCGATTCGGCCAAGGCGATCGCGCTCGGAGCGACCTTTGCGGGCGATGTCTGGGATTTCTATATCGGGAAGGCGGCACCGACGGGGGCTTTGCCGATCGGATGCGTCCTGACGATTCCCGCCGCCGGCAGCGAATCGAGCCAGAGCAGCGTGATCACAAACGAGGAGGGAAAGCTCAAGCGCTTCTGCGATGCCGAAATCCTGCGTCCGGGCTTCGCGATCATGAATCCCGAACTCAGCTTCACCCTGCCCCCCTATCAGACCGCCTGCGGCGCCTCCGACATCATGGCCCACGTCATGGAAAGGTATTTCACGAACTCGCGCCACGTCGAATTGACCGACAGGCTCTGCGAATCGACGTTGAAGACCGTCATCGACAATGTGCCGATCGCACTTGGCGAGCCCGAGAACTACGACGCGCGGGCCGAGATCATGTGGGCGGGCGCCATCGCCCACAATGACCTTTTGGGGACCGGCAGGATCGGCGATTGGGCGTCTCACATGATCGAGCACGAATTGAGCGCGCTGAACGATGTCGCGCACGGGGCCGGCCTGGCGATCGTTTTCCCGGCCTGGATGAAATACGTCTGCAACCACGATATCCAGAGCTTCGTCCGCTTTGCGGTCAGGGTATGGAACTTCGATGAGTGCTTCCATGATCCCGAGAAGACCGCTACGGAAGGAATATGCAGGCTGGAAAACTTCTACAAGTCGATCGGGCTCCCGACCCGGTTGAGCGAAATCGGGATCGCCGAGAAAGACTTCGGCATGATTGCGGAAAAGTGCAAGCGATTCAAGGGGGATACCGTTGGAAACTTCGTGAGGCTCGACGGAAAGGCCATCATAAAGATCCTCGAACTCGCTCGATAAAAGTCCCGATGTGATTCCATCGTGTTCGCACTCAGTGCTATGAGGTGTCAGTATGCAAATGTCGGACATCCCCTTCGGCATCACCGACTGGTCGCAGATTCAGCCAACCGAGCACAAAGGCGAAACCGGATTGGCCTACTGGCGCACTCAGCACTTTGGGAACATCCGCGTTCGCATGGTTGAGTACACGCCGGGCTATCTTGCCGATCATTGGTGCGTCAAGGGCCACATACTTTTGTGTACCGAGGGCGAGCTGCACACTGAACTCAAGGACGGTCGCAGGTTCACGCTCAGGACGGGCATGAGCTACCAGGTTGCGGACAACGCAGAACCTCACCGCTCCTATACGGAGGTCGGGGCAAAGCTGTTCATCGTCGATTGAAAACGTGCCTGCCACAACATTTTGTGGCCATGATTCCATTGACGCGCAAGGCCGCTTGTCTTATGCTTCCTCCACGAAATAGGAAGTTTTTATCAAAACGACATGGATGTTGGGTTTACCCCAGGCGGGCCCGGTCTGGGTTCACGAGTTTGGTGGGCAAGGTTGAGAACCATATAGGAAGCTACGAGACCACAGAGGCCAGGTTCCCACGGTGGAATCGGGTTCTTCTGAGGCCAACGCCGGAACGGAGGCGACATGATGCCGAATCAGGGATCCGCAGGATCCCCCCCAAAGGATGATCGCCCCCGCGTGATTCGCATCGAGCCCTCTCCCGGCACCATCATCGCTCTGCTGCTCCTCATGGCCGGTCTGTGGATACTGAACCGGCTTCTACCGGTGGTTCTGGTACTCGTGGCGGCCCTAACCATCGTCGGCACCATAAGTCCCGCGGTCCAGTGGCTCGAAGAACGGCGCATACGCCGGGGTATGGGGATCGCGATCATTTTCACCGCCCTCCTGGTGGTTACCGTTCTCGTCATCACAATGACGATTCCATCACTCATGGCGCAGGTGACGAGCCTTCTGGACCAGGAACCCGCCCTGCGGGCACGCTTGGCGAATTGGTTGGCGGGCTCCCACCTGACCAGCCCCTTGGCGGAACTGCTTCGCAAAGTACACTCCGGCGATCTTGTAAGGATGGCCACCTCGAATGCCATCGAGATCTCCACCCGCGTCGTCGCGATCTTCGCGTATATTCTGAGTGCCGTATTCCTTGCGCTGTACATCATGATCGACCGGGATCGGCTGCGCGGAGGCCTCTTCTCGATGGTTCCCAGGTCCCACCACATCCGGCTTTCCCGGGTCATGCTGAACCTGGAAACCATCGTCGGCGCCTACATCCGCGGGCAGGTAATCACCTCTGTTTTCATAGCTGTCTTCGTATTCGTTCTCCTCAAGGCCTGCGGTGCTTCTAACGCCCTGGCCATTGCGGTGTTCGCAGGCGTTGCCGACGTGCTGCCCTACATCGGCGCCCTGCTTTCGGTGGGGGCCGCAGTGGCGGCAGTTCTCACCCGCGGTCCCACCATCGTTATCGTCGTGCTCGTGCTGATGATCGCCTACAAGGAATTCGAGAGCCATGTGCTCGTGCCCCGGATCTATGGACGCGCGCTGCGCCTCCCGTCTTCCGTGATCCTTTTCTCGCTTTTGGCGGGAGGCGTTTTGTTGGGCATCGCCGGGGCGCTTCTCGCGCTTCCGGTGGCGGCGGCGGTGCTGATGCTCATCGAGGAACTGCGCGTCGAGCTACCGGGGCAGCAGGAACAGGCCGAAGACGTGGAGATTAGGGAACGCGACGACCGTGGTGAAGAGGAGTATGAACGCCGGGCCGAAGGCATGCCTGCCGAGCTGGCCGCGGCCATCGCCGTCGATATATCCGCTGATCGCCATAAAGAAGAAAACAGTCTGCCAACGAAAACGGATGCACCCCGCAGCGATGGAAATCGGGACTGAGCCGGCTACCACGGCTATGAAATCGTAAGTTCCTCTGGTTTGTCCTGTGTGCTTCGGCACACGCTCGAAATGAAAACGCATGGCCCTGCAGCCCGGAGCATCATGGACCTGATAGAGTTGGTGGTGGATTGCAGCCGTCATTTTTGCTTGACAACGGCGGGAACGTCAGTGTAGATAGGCGCCGGATTTTGTGGTGCGTGGACATTGCCGAAGTGGCGGAATTGGTAGACGCGCTAGGTTCAGGGTCTAGTGGGTGTACGCCTGTCCGGGTTCAAGTCCCGGCTTCGGCACCATAAAAGAAACAGGGGGTTGGGCATGGATGATTTTTGCCGGATCCCCTTTTTCTTTGCCTTTTTCTCCGGAATGTGGGCAATAACCTTATTCTGGCGGTTAAGGACCCATCCTCTCAATATATATTATTAAAATTTGAAAGTTGTGTTATAATCACGTTACAGATTGCTTAAGCAGAATAATTAAGGTTATAACGATCATCAATTTCCTAAAACCTTTGAAGGACTAATCAGGAGGACTTGTACCATGGCAACAAATCTACTCGATTTAACGGCGGACATCGTTATCGCCCATGCTTCCGTTACCGAAATGTCGTCGGATGACCTGTTAAAGGAAATCAATCTGGTCTATGCAACGCTTGATGCGATCGCCAAGGGCGGAAAAGCCGTAATCATTGAAACATCGGGCAAGGAACCGAAAAAGCAGGCTAAGAAAACGAAGGAAACTGCGGAATCTGGAGAGGAGAAGGCAGAAGAGAAACCCGCCGCCCCTCCGACTCCGGCCATGACCATTGAAGAGGCATTTAAACCGGATCAGGTTGCCTGTATGATTTGCGGCAAAAAGGGTATGGTCACCCTGAAACGCCATCTCGCTTCGGCCCACGATTTGAAGCCCGGCCAATATCGAAAACAGTTCAATGTTCCCAGGGACCAGCCGTTGGCAGCGATACAATACGTTGAGAAGAGGCGTCAGGCCGCATTGGACAGGGGATTGGGTGCGAAGCTGGTTGCGGCAAGACAGGCTAAAAAGGCGAGAGAACTGGGGGAATAAAATGAACGATGGTTTGGAGAAGGGAGGGAGCAAATGCCTGTAGTTGTTGTCGAAGCAGACGAGGGAAGAACCGTCGAACAAAAGAGAGGGCTGGTTAAGGACATCACCGAAGCCGTTTGTAAAAATTTCAATGTCGAACCGCAAACCGTTACGATTCTGATTCACGAGCAGAAAAAGGAAAATCGGGGGAAAGGCGGTAAACTGGCGATCGACTGACAGGGAATGTTCATGTCTCAACGAATCGATCCATTTAAGAAGAATAAAGGTGATTATTACTACTATTGAACAGAGGAGGAACCATCATGAGCCTGACGAAGATTGACATCATCGACTCCATTTACGAGAAACTCGGTATCCCCAAGAAAGAATGCGTCCGTATCGTTGAAAGCGTCTTTGAAATCATCAAGGATGATCTCGACAAGGGTCATGATGTCATGATCTCCGGATTTGGCAAGTGGACGGTCAAAGCCAAAAAGGAACGTAAAGGCCGAAATCCTCAGACGGGTGAGGCATTGATGATTGATGCGAGAAGGGTTGTCACATTCAAACCATCTTCCGTGCTCAGGGGAATGGTCAGCGACTGATCCGAGATGTACGCGGCGTATGTCAAGATCAAAAAGCTGAACAGGTTTGATGGATGATTGATCGGGCAGTTTCAACGGTTATTGATGCGGACAAATGTATCGGATGCGGTCTATGCGCCAAGGTTTGTCCGTCGGAAACGATATCCATGCAGGGTGATAAAGCCGTTGTCACCGGCGATCACTCTCTTTCCTGCGGTCATTGTGCGGCGGTTTGCCCTGCCGACGCCATAACGATTCATGCGATCGATCCGGAAGCTTCAAGGTTTGCTACTTTCGATGCCGATCAGCGTTGGTTGCCCCATGGAGAATTCAGTACCGCTCAACTGGTCCGATTGATGGCTTCCAGACGGTCTTGTCGGAATTTCAAAGATAAACCGGTAGATCGCGCACTGCTCGAAGATCTTTTAAAGATCGGCGCCACCGCCCCTTCGGGAACCAACAGCCAGATGTGGACATTCACCATCCTTCCCACCCGGGAATCGGTCATTGCCCTTGGGGATCAGGTAGCTGCGTTTTTCAAGCGTGTCAATAAACTGGCTGAAAAGGGTTGGCTCCGCAATTTATTAAGATGGATCGGCCAATCGGAACTTTTCGATTATTATCGTGATTACCATCAATCCGTGAGCGAGGCATTGACCGAAAGGGAGAGCAGCAGCAAGGATTCCCTGTTTCATGGAGCGACGGCCGCTATCATAGTGGGATCTCGACCGGAAGGAAGCACCCTGAAAGAAGATGCCCTCCTGGCAACACAGAATATGCTTCTTGCGGCCCATAGCATGGGATTGGGAACCTGCCTGATCGGGTTTGCCGTCATACCGATGATTAAAGATATCCGGGTAAAACGATTCCTGGGCATACCGGACAGCGAAAATGTCCTTGCGGTCATTGCTCTGGGACATCCGGATGAAAAATATCTTAAGGTTGCCGGCAGAAAAAAATACGTCCGGAGGTATTTTGATCATTGCCGCGAGAACGGCGGTTGCCGCCCTTGATTTGCATCATTTCGAAATCGTTTGACCTATTCCCCGGATATCCTTGAAAATCATTTCTTTTTTAATTCCTTGACAGAACGATTTTAGCCCCTCTATAATGCCGCGGTTTTACAGATAGGGTAAACCGGAGAGATGTCCGAGCGGCTGAAGGAGCACGACTGGAAATCGTGTGTACGCCCTCAAAGGTGTACCGCGGGTTCAAATCCCGCTCTCTCCGCCAGATGTTAATGGGGTCGGAAATAGATGCGACCATACTAGAAGACCCCCGATAGAAAGATGGCCGGGCCCCGCGCGACGGCGGCCTGTGAACCCCGTCAGATCCGGAAGGAAGCAGCGGCAGCAGTCACCAGCGTGTGCTGCGGGTCAACCCGGCTATCCCTTTTCCCCTCATGCCTCGCAGGAGTATCCGTGGAATACCGCGTTCTCGCCCGAAAATGCAGACCCCAGGTCTTTGAAGACGTCCTGGGGCAGGAGCATGTGGTCCGAACGCTGCAAAACGCGATTACCCAGGAGCGCATCGCCCACGCCTTTCTCTTCAGCGGGCCCCGCGGCGTCGGGAAGACCTCGATCGCCCGGATCCTCGCGAAGGCCCTGAATTGCGAAACAGGACCGACGCCGACCCCCTGCAACCAGTGCGTGCATTGCACCGAGATCACGAACGGAAACGCGATCGACGTCCGCGAGATCGACGGCGCCTCCAACCGGGGGATCGACGAGATCCGGGAACTCCGCGAAAACGTGAAGTTCGCCCCCGCCTCCTGCCGTTACAAGATCTACATTATCGACGAGGTCCACATGCTCACGCGGGAGGCGTTCAACGCCCTCCTCAAGACCCTCGAAGAGCCGCCCGGCCACGTGATCTTCGTCTTTGCGACAACGGAGACCCAGAAGGTGCCGGCGACGATCCTCTCCCGTTGCCAGTGTTTTGATTTCCGGCGGGTCCCTCTGAAGCAGATTGTCGAGAGTCTGAAGAAGATCGCGATGGACGAGAAGATCCGGATCAGCGATAACGGCGTTGCGTGGATTGCCGAGGCGGGGGACGGGAGCCTCCGGGACTCCCAGAGCATCTTCGACCAGGTGATCTCCTATGCGGGTTCCGAGATCGAGGACCAGGCAGTCGAGGAGATCCTCGGCCGGTCGGATCGGCGTTTCCTCTTTGTCCTTTCCGAAGCGGTCCTCGCCCGGGACGCCGGCCGCTGTCTTTCGATCATCGACGAAGCCTACAATGCCGGCCTCGACATGCGCTATTTCTATCAGACGCTCCTGGGCCACTTTCGAAATCTGCTCTTCACCGGGATCGCGGGAGAGAAGGATGCCCTGGTCGATCTTCCGGCGGAAGAAACGATCAAACTCAAGACCCAGGCGGCGGGGCAGCAGACCGAATCCCTCCAGCGCTACCTGGAGATCCTGATGGCCGAGGAGGAGAGTGTCCGCCGGAGCATGAACCCGCGCCTGAATCTGGAGGCGGTTCTCTGCCGGATGGCCTTCCTGGAACCCCTGATCCCGATCGAGGCGGTCCTCGCCCGGATGGAGGGGCTGGAGAGACGTCTCGGGGGCGGGACGACGCCGGGCGGCGGTGGCTTCGGTGCAGCCCGTCCGCCGGGAAAAGGGAGTGGTGAAGGTCCCGGGCCGGCGGCGACCCGGGTGGGCGCCGCCCCAATGAAGGCAAGATCGGAAAATGGGGGGAGCGCTGCGGCGGCCGGGACGCCGGCGGGTCGCAACGCTTACGGGGATGGCGAGGCGTTGCGGGCGGGACAGCGGAATGCGGCTTCGCCGGATTCGGAGGAGATGGCTGTCACAACCCCGGCGGCAGAGGAGCGCGCGCCCTACGGGACCGGTACGGGGGCGGATCAGGGGAATGATCATCCTCAAACCATCCATGGCGCGCAAACGCGCGGCGGGATCTCTCCAAACGGGGAATGGCCGGGCTTCAAGGAATTTGTAAAACGTCAGGATCCGGCCCTCTGCGCCAAGCTCGAATCCGGAAAGTGCCTCTGCTGCGAAGAGGGCCGTCTCCGGATCGGGTTTGAAAAAGGGTATCTATTTCTCGATGACGTGCTCAAGCGGCAGACGGATCTCGTCGAATACGGCCGGCAATTTTTCCGGCGGGAGACGGCCCTGGAGATCGAGGCGCTTTTGCCCGAGGCAGTCGGCGCGACAACCAACCGCGGCGGAAATGGAAATGGAAACGGCCGGGCCGCGAAGAATCTCCGCATCCAGGAGATCCGGCGGGAGGCACTATCCCACCCGCTTGTCCGGACGATCCTGGATGTCTTTCCCGGTGCGGAGGTGCGGGACGTGAGGGTGATCGAGGCGACCGCGCCGCCGGCCGCAGTTATGCCCCCGCCTGTTCCGCAACCGGATGAGGAGGATGTGTCTCTTGACCCTTCCCTTCCGGAAGATTGAAAACAAGAAGGAGGTAGTATCGGTGCAGAATTTTGGAAACATCATGAAGCAGGCGAAGCAGATGCAGGAGAGGATGGTGAAGCTTCAGGAGGAGCTTGCGGCGAAGACCGTCGAAGCGACTGCGGGCGGCGGAATGGTTTCGGTCACCGTCAACGGCAAGTTCGAACTCCTCTCCCTGAAGATCGAAAAGGAGGTCGTCAATCCGGACGACGTTGAGATGCTCCAGGATCTGATGATGGCGGCGGTGAACGAGGGGATCCGCAAAGCCCAGGAGATGGCTGCCGCGGAGATGGGGAAAATCACCGGGGGGATGCAGATCCCCGGCCTGATGTAGGAGGCGCCATGTCCGGTTACGCCCTGCCCATCCAGCGCCTGATCAAAGAGTTCTCAAAGTTTCCCGGTATCGGGGAAAAGACGGCGGCGCGTCTGGCGAACCACATCCTCCACGTCTCCGCGGAGGATGCGCGGCGCTTTGCCGAGAGCATCCTCGACGTGAAGGATAAGATCCGCCTCTGTTCCGTCTGCTTCAACCTTGCCGAGAGAGAGCTCTGCGATGTCTGCGCCGACCAGGCGCGGGACCGGGGGGTCATCTGCGTTGTCGAGGAGCCCGATTCGCTCATCGCCCTGGAGACGAGCGGTGGGTACCACGGGGTTTATCATGTTCTCCACGGGGCGCTATCCCCTCTCGACGGGATCGGCCCGGAACAGCTCCGAATTCGCGAACTCCTCGACCGGGTCGCGTTCAATACCGTTGAAGAGGTGATCGTGGCGACCAACCCGAGCGTGCCCGGGGAAACGACGGCCCTCCTGATCTCGAAGCTGCTGAAGGAACGAAACGTGAAGGTCACGCGGATCGCCCTCGGTATTCCCGTCGGCGGGGATCTCAAGTACACGGACCGGATGACGCTTGCCAAATGCCTCGAATTCCGCCGCGGGGTGTGAAGAAATTGTGGGGTCAAGACCCAAGACCTGACCCCAAGGATGTGCCGATTAAGCACAGGCGTGCACGCTTAGCACGGATCGTGGATCGTTCCTGTCGACGCCCTTTCCAGTCGTTGCCTCTTCTCTTCCGTGCGCGGAGCGAACTCTTTACCGCCATAGCGTTTTGCATGCCGACGGGGAACGCCTCTGCCGACAGCAAAGAGGGCAATTATAACTTTTTGTTTTATTTTATATTATTTTCAAAGAAAGTTTTTTTCATACGCATTCAAGGTTGTCCTGAATATGGCATTTATATTGCTTTGAAAATAAACCGTTTGCAGCGCCGTTGCTTGTCTCTTGGGCGTTTTTCTTCAAATAGTATTTGACAGCAAGTGTCGAATAAGATAGAAAGTACACCGTTTTCAAAAAAGCCAATCACTACGGGAGATTTGACGAATGTTAGAAATCAGATGGCACGGAAGAGGCGGTCAGGGAGCGGTCACATCGGTGGAACTGCTTGCGTTGTCCGCCATCGAAGAGGGGAAGTATGCGCAGGGGTTCCCGAGCTTCGGACCGGAAAGGCGCGGGGCGCCGGTGACGGCGTTCAACCGGGTTGACGACAAACAGATCAAGATCCGCTCGGGCATCTATCATCCGGACCTGGTTGTCGTTCTCGATGAGAGTCTCGTGGGCCTGGTCGATGTGGCCGAGGGGTTGAAACCGACGGGGATCCTGCTGGTCAACACGGTCAAAAGCCTTGCCGAGCTCAAGAAGCACATCCGCTTCGAGGGCAAGATCGCGACCTGCGACGCCACGGGGATCGCCTGGAAGGAACTGGGCGTGCCTATCACCAACACGACCATGCTGGGCGCCCTGGTCAAGCTGACGGGCGCCGTGAAGCTCGAATCCCTGGATAGTCCCATCAAGGAAAGATTCGGCCGGATCGCGCCCAAGAACCAGGCGGCCGCGAAGCGGGCGTTCGAAGAGGTCAAGATCATCAACTAAGGATCAAAATAACTCTTGAGGTATCACGATGACTGAGAAAAAGTGGCCAGAAACCTGGCAAGAGGTCAATCCCGGGTGTATGGTTTTCCGGCCGGGTAGCGCTTCGGAATATCACACCGGCAGCTGGCGGGCAAAGCGCCCGATCTGGGAAAATGAAAAATGCATCAAGTGCGGTGTCTGTTATATATACTGCCCGGAGGGCTGCGTGACCGAGAATACGGATGGATTTTTTGAGGCGAACCTGGATTACTGCAAGGGGTGCGGAATCTGCGCCCATGAGTGCTGGCCGGCCGCCATCAAAATGGTCAATGAGGAGGATTAGAGGATGGGCAAGAGAGTAGGAATGGAAGTAGCGATTGCGTCTGCGGAAGCGGCCGCACTCTGCAGGTTTGACGTAGCAGCCGTGTATCCCATCACGCCTCAGTCCCATGTGGCCGAGCATCTTTCGGATATCGTCAACGACGGCCGCGTGGATGCGTCCTTCATTACCGTGGAATCCGAGCATTCGGCATTGAGCGCCGCCATCGGCTCCGAGGCGACGGGCGCCCGCACCGTGACGGCGACGAGTTCCCAGGGGCTGCTCTACATGAGCGAGATCCTGCCGATCGCTTCGGCCATGCGGCTCCCGATCGTGATGATCATCGCCAACCGCGCCGTATCGGGTCCGATCAACATCTGGAACGACCACAGCGACATCATGCCGATGCGGGATACGGGATGGATCTCCTTCTTTGCGGACAACGGCCAGGAGGTGGTCGACATGACCATCCAGGCCTTCAAGGTGGGCGAAGATCGCCGGGTGATGCTGCCCGTCAACGTGAACATGGACGGTTTCCAACTCACCCACATGGTCGAGCCGATTATTATGCCCGATCAGGAGGAGGTGGATCGTTTCCTTCCCGCGTACATCCCCTTCGCCACGCTGCATCCCGACAAAGTCGTTTCAATGGGGACCCTCGGCATGCCGGAGATTTACGCCGAGGCGCAGAAGTCCAAGGACGTGGCCATCGTCAATTCCATCAAGGTCGTCAAAGAGGTCTGGAAGGAATGGGAGGCGCAGTTCGGCCGAAAGTATGAACCTGTCCAGTCTTACCGGACCGAGGATGCCGATGTGGCCCTCGTGACGATGGGGTCGATGGGCGAGACGGCGGAGATCGCCGTCGACGAGCTGCGCAAGCAGGGCGTGAAGGCCGGCCTCCTGAAGATCAAGCTGTGGCGGCCCTTCCCCTTCGACGACCTGAAAAAGGCCGTCAAAGGGATCCGGGTCCTCGCCGTGACGGACCGCGCCATCTCCTTCGGCGGCCCCGGCGGCCCCGTCTTCTCGGAGATCCGCTCCGCCCTCTACGACGTGCCGAAGCGCCCGAAGATCGTGAACTACATCATCGGTCTGGGCGGCCGGGACGTCCAGGTTGAGAATTTCATGGATATGGTCCGGCGGGCTGCCAAAGGGAAACTTTCAGAACCATACGAAATTTACGGAGTGAGGGGATAATGAATACGGCAACGAAGAACCCTAAGAGCATCATCGAGAACTTTGACTTGTATGCCCCGAAACTGGTCAGCAAGGAGGAGTTCTTCGTCGGCGGACACCGCGCCTGTCAGGGATGCGGCGAGTCGTTGGCGATTCGTTTAATGTGCAAGGCACTGGGCAAGGACACGGTCATCACCAACGCGACCGGCTGCATGGAGGTCATCTCCAGCCTTTACCCCACGACGGCCTGGAAACTTCCCTGGATTCACGTCGCGTTTCCGAACTCCGCGGCGGTGGGATCGGGGGTTGAAGCCGGCTTGAGGGCGCTCCGGAGCAAAGGCAAGATCGCCGATCGGCGGATCAAGTCCGTGGCCATCGGCGGCGACGGCGGGACGATGGACATCGGCTTCCAGGCCCTTTCCGGCGCGATGGAGCGCTGCCACGACATGCTCTACGTCTGCTTCGACAACGAGGCGTACATGAACACGGGCATCCAGCGCTCGAGCGGCACCCCGTTTCTGGCCTCGACGACGACGGCCCCGGCCGGCAAGAAGATCCCCGGGAACCAGGTCTGGAAGAAGAACCTGCCGGAGATCATGGTTGCCCACAACGTGGCCTATGTCGCCACGGCCACCCCGAGCTACCCGATCGATTTCATGAACAAGGTGAAGAAGGCCCGCAGTGTGAAGGGGCCGTCTTACATCCATTGCTTTGTGAGCTGCCCGACCGGGTGGCGCTCCACCTCCGAAACCTGCATCAAGTTAGGTCGCCTCGCCCTCGAAACGGGGCTCTTCCCGCTCTACGAGGTGGAGGACGGCAAGTATCGCCTTACCGTGGAGATTCCCGAGAAGCGGCGGCCCATCCAGGATTACCTCAAGGGGCAGGGGCGCTTCCGCCATTTGACGCCCGACCAGATCCAGGTCATCCAGGAGCGTATCGACATCGAGTGGGAGACCCTCATGATCAAGGTGAAAAACTCCAAATCCAAGGAAGAACTCAGGGCCCAGCGGACCAGGTGACCCGTGACCATACCATCTTACGACGAGGTATAAAGAGAATGGAAGAAAAGGTTAAGGAAATCATTCAGCGATACAGCGGGGACAAGAGTTATCTGGTCCCCATCCTTCAGGATGTCCAGAAGGAGTTTAACTATCTGCCCAAGGACGCCCTGTGCGCGGTCAGTACCCACTTGAGTGTACCGGTCAGCCGCGTCTACGAGGTGGTGACGTTTTACAAGGCCTTCAGCCTGAAACCCAAGGGACGTTACCAGTTGAGCCTCTGCATGGGGACGGCCTGTCATGTCCGGGGCGCCGAGCTGATCGCCCGTAACGTCGAGGATATCCTGGGCATCAAGGAAGGCGACACGACACCCGATCTCGAGTACTCCTTTGAGACGGTGGGGTGTCTGGGGGCCTGCGCCCTGGGGCCCGTTATCGTGGTGAACGGCGAGTATCACGGACACATGAATATCGCCAAATCGACAAAGCTCCTCAAGAATTTAGGGAAGAAGGTAGCGACTGATGACCAAGATTAAATCCTTCAATGAATTAAAAAGCGTACAGGAGAGGTTCAAGGCTGGCCGCGATCCGAAGAAGCCCTGCATCACGATCTGCGTCGGGACCGGCTGCCTGGCCTACGGAACCCAGAAACTGGTGGACAACTTCCGCGAGGAACTCGCCAAGCGGAATCTCGCCGACAAGATCGATTTCCGCACCACCGGCTGCCACGGCTTCTGCGAGAGGGGCCCGATGGTAGTCATCGCCCCCGACAAGGTGTTCTATCAGCGGGTCGGGCTTGCGGACGCCGGTGAGATCATCGACAAGACAGTCCTGAAGGGCGAGATCATCGACCGGCTGCTCTACGTTGATCCGGCCACGGGCCAGAAGGTGGTTCACGAGGACGACGTCCCCTTCTACAAGAAGCAGACCCGCCTCGTCTTCGGCCAGAACAGCAAGGTCGATCCGGAGAGCCTTGAGGACTACCTGGCCATCGGCGGCTATGCTGCCCTGGGCAAGGCCCTGACCGGCATGAAGCCGGAAGAGATCATCCAGGAGGTGATCAAGGCAAACCTCAGGGGGCGTGGAGGCGGAGGATTTCCTGCCGGCTGGAAGTGGGATTCGACCCGCAAGGCCGAAGGGACGCCCAAGTACGTCATCTGCAACGCCGACGAAGGCGACCCCGGCGCCTACATGGACCGCAGCCTGCTGGAGGGGAACCCCCATCTGGTCCTCGAAGGGATGATCATCGGCGCGTACGCAATCGGCTCGAGCCAGGGCTACATCTATGCCCGGAACGAATACCCGCTTGCGATCAAGAACATTACCCGCGCGATTGAGAAGGCGCGCGAAGCCGGGCTCCTCGGGGAGAACATCCTGGGGTCGGGCTTCTCCTTCGACGTGAAGATCAACCGGGGCGGCGGCGCCTTCGTCTGCGGCGAGTCCTCGGCCCTCTTCGCCTCCCTCGAGGGGCGGGCAGGAGAGCCCCGCGCGAAGTATGTCCACGCGACCGACAAGGGGCTCTACGACAAGCCGACGAACCTCAACAACGTCGAGACCTGGGCCAATGTCCCGTTCATCATCGAGAAGGGCGCCGACTGGTACGCCTCGATCGGGACCGCCGGGAGCAAGGGTACCAAGATCTTCTCCCTGGTCGGCAAGATCAACAACACCGGCCTCGTCGAGGTCCCCATGGGAACGAAGCTCCGGGAGATCGTCTTCGATATCGGCGGCGGGATCCCCGGCGGCAAGAAGTTCAAGGCGATCCAGACGGGTGGACCGTCGGGCGGCTGCATCCCCGAGAAGTATCTCGACATGGGCGTCGATTTCGACGAACTGACGAAGATCGGCTCGATGATGGGCTCCGGCGGCATGATCGTCATGGACGAAGACAACTGCATGGTGAACGTGGCCAAGTACTTCACCAACTTCCTGGTCTCGGAATCCTGCGGCAAGTGCGTTCCCTGCCGGGAAGGCATCCGGCGCATGCGGGACATCCTGGCGGACATCACCGAGGGAAAGGGCCGCGAAGGGGACGTGGAGCTTCTGGAGAAGATGTCCACGGCCATCATCGACGGCGCCCTGTGTGCCCTGGGCAGCAGTGCCCCGAACCCCGTCCTCAGCACGATCCGTTATTTCCGTGACGAGTACGTGGCCCACATCAAGGAAAAGCGCTGTCCCGCCGGCGTCTGCAAGGATCTGATCACCTACAGCGTCAATGCGGAAAAGTGTACGGGCTGCACCGTCTGCAGCAAGGTCTGCCCGACGGGGGCGGCCAGCGGCGAGCGGAAGCAGGTCCACAAGATCGATGTGGTCAAGTGTACCAAGTGCGGCGCCTGCAGGGAGAGCTGTAAATTTGACGCAATCATCGTGAGGTAAGGTAGATAAAATGGTAAATCTGACGATAGACAATAAGAAGATCGAAGCGGAGGCCGGGCAGACCATTCTGGAAGTCGCCCGGGAGAACGGCATCGTCATCCCGACCCTGTGTGCCCACGAGTCTCTGGATGCCACCGGGTCCTGCCGTCTTTGTGTCGTCGAGGTCAAGCACGGCAAAAGGACGCGCATCGTGACATCCTGCCTGTACCAGGTTGCCGAGGGGCTGACCGTCGATACGAAGAGCGAGCGCGTCCTGGCGGCCCGTCGCCTGGTCCTGCAGCTCCTTCTGGCCCGCTGCCCCGAGTCGGAGCAGCTCCAGGAGGTGGCCAAAGAGATGGGTGTTGAGCCGGAGCCCCGCTTCACGCCCGATAAGGACAACGTGAAGTGCATCCTCTGCCGGATGTGCGTGCGGACCTGCGAGAAGATCGTCGGGGTCAGCGCCATCGGCTTCTCCTATCGGGGGACTGAAAAGAATGTCTGTACCCCCTTCAAAGAGGACTCACTGACCTGTATCGGCTGCGGCGCGTGCGCCTATGTTTGTCCCACGGGCCATATCGAGATGGAGACCACCGAAACCGGGGATGCGCGGACGATCTGGGGCCGGACCTTCAAGATGAAGACCTGCAAGGTCTGCGGGCGGTACTTCGCTCCCGAGGACCAGTTGGCCTATATCAGCTCCAAGACGGGTGTCCCGGCGGATAACCTGGCGGTCTGCATCAGCTGCCGCTGATGGGGATATCTTCCCCGGGGGCTTGCGTCGGTAGAGCGGATGGCTGCTCACCAGCGGGTCCGTGACGAGTCCGCGCCGGGGGCGGTTACAGATCCGGCCCCCTGAAAGAGAACCAAGTTTTGAACCGGAATAATGTGCACCTGACCAGGCGGCATGGCTGCTTGGTCAGGTGCATTTTTTTACGGTCCGGATTGCATTCAGGAATATTTTGCAACTGCAATGGTTGGAAAAAGACGGTAAGCCGGATCTTTTATACTCTTGCCACAATTTCCGAAAGCTAATAACTTTATATTACAGGGGATTGCAAACGAATAGCGTAGCGCCCTTGCTTGCTGGCTTAATCATTGTTAGATTAAGTGCCGAAAACGTTAAGGTGACATTGCCTTGGATCATCCTGTGTGCGGGATAGCAAGCCCGAAGTGGAAAAGGGAATGTGGCCATAAACGGATCAGAATACCTTATGAAGCAGGAGGATTAAATATGAAAAGATGGTCTTGGTTGGTGGTGTTGCTTGTGGTGTTGGTGGCCGGGACGGTGTTGGCCAAGGAGAACACGGTGCAGAAAAAAGCGGGGGACTATTCGGTGGAGATCAGGATGGACAAGGAATCTCCGGTGGTCGGGTCCAATAATGTGGAGATCATGATCAAAGACAAGGCCGGCAAGGCCGTGACGGACGCCAAGGTTGTGGTTTCCGCGTCGATGCCGGCCATGCCGGGGATGCCGGCGATGGAAAACAAGGCCGACGCCAAACTGGACGGCGGCAAATACAAGGCGAAGATCGAGCTTTCCATGGGAGGGTCCTGGAACATGTCCGTCCGGATCACCCAGGGCGCCAAGGCGGCCACTGCGAAGTGGACGGTCGACGCACGGTAGCATAGTTGTTTCGGATGCCAGCTTCAGGCCCAAGGGTGTGGAGCGGGCATCCCCCAGGAAAGAGGGATTGGTTTTATGATGGCGTCAAAAAGATTGCAGATCGGCGGATGGATGGCCGTGATCTTTCTGGCAACCCTCCTGTGGCTTTTCCCAAGGGTAGCGTTGGCGGAAACGCTGGCACTGGAACCCCTGATCCGGGAGGCGCTGGCGAACAACCGGGAACTCCGGGCCGCTGAAACCCGAATTCCGGCAGCGGATTTTCGGATCACGCAGGCGTGGGGGCTTCCCGATCCCATGGTCAGCGTCGGTTATCAGAACGACGGGTTGACCCGGTACACCTACGGCGATTCGCCGGATGCCCAGTGGATGTACTCCGTCTCGCAGACCCTCCCCTTTTTTGGGAAACGCGATCTGAAACAGGCCATGGCAAAGGCGGATGCCGAGGGTATCCGGGAAGCCTACGAGTCCCTCCGGTTGCGAGTTGCAGCCAGGGTCAAGGAGCTCTATTACGACCTTGCCCTGATCCATCGAAACCTGGACCTTATTGAGGAGAGGACCGCCCTCTTCGCGCGAATCGAGGAGGCGGCGCTCTCACGTTACGCCTCGGGGACGGCGTCGCAGGCGGACGCCGTGATGGCACAGACGGAGAAGTACATGCTCCGGGAACGGGAGGCGATGCTCAAACAGAAGATCCAGTCGCTGGAGGCGATGCTCAGCCTCGCAATCGGGCGCGAGAACCCCTCCTCGTTTGCGAGACCGGCGCCCGTTCCTTTGGATACTTACATTCCGGATGAGTCGGAGCTGATCCGGAAGGCCTATGCCCAGTCGCCGGAAATCAGAAACCGGGAAAGGATGATCGTTGCCGCCGAGGCCAAAGTCGGCATGCTGAAGCGCGAATACTATCCCGATTTCACTTTTACGGGAAGCCTGGCGCAGCGCCCGGGCGAATTTACGAATATGTGGGGCATCGCAACCTCCGTCAATATCCCCATCTTCTACAAGACAAAGCAGGAGCCGGCTGTCCGGGAGTCCCAGGCCATGCTGGAGGGGGCGAAACACGAGCTGGAGGCCGCAAGGCTGATGGCCGCATCCGGCATCCGGGATAACCTGGCGATGTTCAGGGCGGCGGAGAACCTGATGGACCTCTATCGCAACGCGCTGATTCCCAAGGCATCACAAGATTTCGACCTGGCCCTTGCGGGCTATGGTACGGGGAGAAGCGACGTTTTGACGGTGATCACCCGCCTGAAATCCTATCTGGATTACGAACTGCTCTATCAGGGACAGCTCACGGAACGGGCAAAGGCCGTGGCGAGAATCGAGGCGCTGACCGAACCGGCCCTGCCGGGGAAATGATGGGGAAATAACCATGAAGAATCGAAGAATGATCATCGGCATCGCGGTTGCCGCTGGAATTCTGATCCTGCTCTCGATCGGGTTCGTCCTGAACCCCGGGGGGGTGTCGGACAAGATTCGCGAAAAAGTCAGGCCGCTTGCGGCACGGGAGGCCGCGCCAGAAACCGGACACCAGGGACATGGCGGGGTGCCGCCCGCGGCGCCGGCGGCGGAAGCACAACCCCAAAAGAGCGGGGCGCAGATCTCCGGGACACCGGCGGCGGAGGCCCCTACCGTGGAGATTCCCGCCGACCGGCAGCCGATCATCGGAATGAAGAGCGTCGCCGTGGCCGTCCGACCGTTGAGCCGGACGATCCGGACCGTCGGACGGGTGGAGTATGACGAGCGACGGTTCCGGACGGTCAATGCCAAGTTCGAGGGGTGGATCGAGAGGCTCTACGTGGATTACACCGGCCGCCCCGTGAAGAAGGGGGAGCCGCTGGCGGATCTCTACAGTCCGGAGCTGCTTGCGACGCAGCGGGAATACCTCCAGCTCCTCAAATGGAGCCGCGAGCCCAAATCGGATGCCGCGAGCGTCACCGACAAGATGGTGGCCCGGGATGCCGCCGCACTGGCCGCAGCCGCGCGGGAGAGGCTCAAGCTCTGGGATATCTCGGAGGAGCAGATCCGGAAGATCGGGGAGACGGGAGAACCCGTCCGAACGCTCACGCTCTACAGCCCGGTCGACGGCCACGTCGTCCAGAAGATGGCCGTGCAGGGGATGAGGGTGATGCCGGGGGAGAAGCTCTTCGACGTGGCCGACCTCGAGTCGCTCTGGGTCATCGCCGACATCTACGAGGCGGATCTGCCCCTGATCCGTCCGGGCCAGGAGGCCCTCATCGCGCTGGCCGGCTCTCCAGGACATGAATACCGCGCCCGGGTCGATTTCATCAACCCCTCCCTGGCGGGGGAGACGCGGACGGCGAAGGCGAGGTTCACCATCCCGAATCCGGGTGAGAAGATCAAGCCCCAGATGTTCACCGAGGTGGAGATCAAAATCGACCTGGGGAGAAAGTTGACCGTTCCCGACGACGCGGTGATCGACACGGGGGTCCGGCAGATCGTCTACGTCGATCGGAAAGAGGGCAACTTCGAGCCGCGGGAGGTGGTGCTCGGGGCGCGGACCGAGGGATTCCGGGAGGTTCTCCGGGGGCTCAAGGCCGGAGAGAAGGTCGCCGCTTCCGCCGCGTTCCTGGTCGATTCCGAGGCGCAGCTCCGGGGGGTGAAACCCCTGAAGGGACGATAGAGACCCGCGGGCCGAGGCGCTTCGCCGGGCCGCTGGACATTTCGCAAGCGAAATCTCCAATGCGACCCTACGCGAAGGCCGTCGTCCCTCCAGAGTCACCCTGCAGAGCGTTATGATTGAAAGGGGGAGGCTCAACCCATTGGTAGAGGTTCCAGAATATGATCGCGAAAGTAATCGAATTCAGCGCCAAGAACCGCTTCCTCATATTTTTGCTCATCCTGGGGTCGCTCGTCTGGGGCGTCTGGGCGTTGAAACACACACCCCTCGACGCACTGCCCGATTTGAGCGACACCCAGGTGATTATCTATACGGAGTGGCCTGGGCGAAGCCCCGACCTCATCGAGGATCAGGTGACCTACCCGATCACCTCGACGCTGCTCGCGGCGCCCAAGGTACAGGTCGTCCGCGGTTTCTCGTTTCTCGGGAGTTCGTTCATCTATGTGATCTTCGACGAGGGGACCGACATCTACTGGGCCAGGAGCCGGATCCTCGAATACCTCCAGGCGGTCAAGAACAAGCTTCCCGCCGAGGTCAACCCGACCCTGGGGCCCGATGCCACGAGCCTCGGCTGGGGATTCTCCTACGCCCTCGTCGATGAGACGGGAAAGCAGGACCTCGCCCAGCTCCGCTCGCTCCAGGATTACAACCTCAAGCTTGCCATCGAAAGCGTTCCCGGGGTTTCCCAGGTTGCGAGCCTCGGGGGGTTCGTCAAGCAGTACCAGATCACCGTCGATCCGGTACGCCTCTCCGCCTTCAACATCCCCATCGCCAAGATCATGGAGGCGGTCCGCAAGAGCAACCGCGATGTGGAAGGAAGGGTGGTCGAACTCTCCGGCGTCGAATACATGGTCCGCGGCAGGGGTTACATCAAGAGCCTCCGGGATCTGGAGGAGATCGCCGTCGGGGCGAGCGGGAATGGGACACCGGTCTATCTGAAGGATGTTGCCCGGATCCAGCTCGGGCCCGAGATCCGGCGGGGGCTTGCGGATCTGGACGGCCGCGGGGAGGTTGTGGCCGGGATCGTCGTCGTCCGCTTCGGGGAGAATGTCCTTTCCGTGATCGAACGGGTCAAGGAGCGGCTGAAGAAGGACATCGAACCGAGCCTCCCCAAGGGGGTGAAGGTGGTTGTCACCTACGACCGCTCCGAGCTGATCGGCCGGGCGGTCGACACCCTCAAAGAGGAGATCCTCAAGCTTTCCATTGCCGTGAGCGTCGTCTGCATCGTCTTTCTGTTCCATCTCCCGTCGGCGCTCGTGGTGATCCTGACCTTGCCCGTTGCGATCATCCTCTCCTTCATCTGCATGCTCTACCTGGGGGTAACCTCGAACATCATGAGTTTGAGCGGGATCGCGATCGCGATCGGGGCGATGGTCGACGCCTCGATCATCATGGTGGAAAACGCCCACAAGAAACTGGATGAGTGGGAGGCACGCGGCCGTCCTGAAGGCCGGGCACAGGTGATCATCGACGCGGCCAAGGAGGTCGGCCCGTCGCTGTTCTTCTCGCTTCTGGTCATCACGGTTGGGTTCCTGCCGGTATTCACGCTGGAGGCCCAGGCGGGCCGGCTCTTCAAGCCGCTCGCCTATACGAAGACCTTCGCGATGCTCTTCTCCTCGTTCCTGGCGGTGACCCTGACGCCGGTCTTGATGACCCTCTTCATCCGGGGGAAGATCCGCCCGGAAGAGAAAAATCCCGTGAGCTGGATCCTGCACCGTCTCTACGAACCGGTGGCCCGGTTGGCCATGCGCTTCAGAAAGAGCGTGATCGTCCTGGCGCTGATCATCCTGGCGGCGACGGTCTACCCGTTCATGAAGTTAGGGACGGAGTTCATGCCCCCGCTCTATGAGGGGACCCTCTTCTACATGCCGGTGACGGTCCCGGCCGCCTCCGTCGCGGAGGTCGGAAAGCTGCTGACCCTTCAGGACAAGATCATCAAGCAGGTGCCCGAAGTGGCCCAGGTCTTCGGCAAGGCGGGGCGGGCGGAAACGGCGACCGATCCGGCGCCCCTGGAGATGTTCGAGACGGTGATCAACCTGAAGCCCGAGGAGCAATGGCGGCCGGGGATGACGGTGGAGAAGCTCAAGAACGAGCTCAACGATGCCCTCTCCATCCCCGGGGTGTCGAACTCCTTCACGATGCCGATTAAGGCGCGGATCGATATGCTCTCCACCGGGATCCGGACGCCGGTCGGGATCAAGGTGATGGGGCCGGACATCGGGGAGATTGAAAAGATTGGTCTCGCTCTGGAAGAGCGGCTCAAGGGCGTCCCGGGGACGCGGAGCGTCTATGCCGAGCGGGTGACGACCGGTTACTTCCTGGACATCGTCGTTCGGCGGGACCGGATCGCCCGGTACGGCCTGACGGTGGATGACGTCCAGGAACTGGTCTCCTCCGCGATCGGAGGCGAGAACGTCACGACGACCGTGGAGGGGCGGGGACGCTATCCGGTCAACGTCCGCTATCCGCGCGAGCTGCGGAACGACCCGGAATCGATCCGGCGGATCCTGGTCCCGGTCATGATGCCGGGGGCGCAGGCGGCGATTGCTCCCGGGCCTTCGGGGATGAGCGCTTCGCGGAACATCCTCCAGGTCCCACTCGGGGAACTGGTCGATGTCCGGATCGTCAAGGGGCCGACGGCGATCAAGAGCGAGGAAGGGCAACTTGCTGCCTATGTCTATGTGGACTTCTCGGGGAGGGATTTCGGCGGCTACGTCAACGAGGCCAAGGCACGGGTGGCGGATCTGAAGATCCCCGAGGGATACCGCCTCACCTGGAGCGGCGAGTACGAGAACCTCGTCCGAACCCACGAGAAGCTCAAAATGGTCATCCCGCTGACCCTGTTGATCATCATCATTCTGATCTATTTCAACACGAAGTCGGCGGTCAAAACGGCGATCGTGCTCCTGGCCGTCCCCTTTTCGTTGGTCGGCTCCTTCTGGTTCCTCTATCTGCTCGGCTACAACATGAGCATCGCGGTTTGGGTGGGGATCATTGCGCTGGCCGGTCTCGACGCGGAGACGGGGGTCGTCATGCTCCTCTACCTCGATCTGGCCTATGACGAGTGGGTGAAAAAGGGGCGGATGAAGACGACGGCCGACCTCCGGGAGAGCATTATGCACGGCGCCGTCAAAAGGATCCGGCCGAAGATCATGACCGTCTCGGTGATCCTGGCGGGTCTCATCCCGATCATGTTTTCCCACGGCGCCGGCGCTGATGTGATGAAACGGATCGCCGCGCCGATGGTGGGAGGAGTCATCACCTCCACGATCCTGGAGCTCATCATCTACCCGGCGATCTACCGGATCTGGAAGGGAAGGGGGCTTTCCCGGCCACCGGCCGGCGAGGGGGAGGCGGGGAAGGAACCACTTTCGGCTTGACAGGGCCGCGAATTTCGTATAGATGAGACCCCCTGTTCATAAAGATGGGAAGGAGGATGTTTTTTGGCTACACACAAATCCGCAGAGAAGAGAAGCAGGCAGGCTGTAAAGCACCGTGAAAATAACAACGCCGTGAAATCGAGCATCAAGACGGGCGTGAAGGGCGTTTTGGAGGCGGTCGAGTCGAAGGATCCGGCGGCGGCAAAGGATGCCCTCGCGAAGGCCATTCCCGCCATCTCCAAGGCGGCGGCGAAGGGTGCCTTTCACAAGAAAACCGCGTCGCGCAAGATCTCCCGTCTGACAAAGCGGGTCAACACGCTGAAGGCTTAACCTTCCTCAGAAGCCGGACATCATCAGACGATATGCCCTCTCGGCTGTGTCATTGGCCAGCTTGGTGAGGGCATTTTTGCGGCTGCTCTCCGTCACGCCGACCGTGGTCACGGGGTAATCGCCGGTCCCGATGAAAGCCCCATCCGCCCAGATCGACCGGCCGCTTTCCCGTTCCTCAACGGAGATTGCCATGGTGACCGTGATCCGGTCCTCGGCCGAGAAGTTGTTTGCCTTGTAGGAGAGCGGCGAGGTCTGGAGGCTGCGGACGGTTCCCCGGCAGATCACATCCGCCTCGCCCCGGCTGCGGGCCAGTTTGAAACGGCCCTCCTGGACGAACCGGCTGATGAAGGCGCTACGGAATATGTTCTCCGCATAGGCCTCGCTGGTTTTGTTTGTAAAGACATCGACAAATACCGTTCGGAGTCCGGGGACGATTGTTTCTTCCCCTCCCGCAAAGTGGTATCCGCAACCGGTCAGCAGAAGCGCCGTCAGAATCATCCAAATATATGTCTTCAAACGGGGAAACTTACCATTCCCGACTTTCATGCCGCACCTCTTCAAAATCTTTTATTCCCCATGCCGTCGTCAAGAAACCCTGCAATTACCGGGGATAACGACTATCCCGGAACGACGATGTTCACGAGTTTCTTCGGCACGTACACCACCTTGACGACCTGCCTTCCGGCGGTGAGGCCGGCGATCCGCTCGTCGGCCAGCGCCAGGGCCTTGATCTGCTCTCCCTCCTCATCGGCGGGGACGGTGATCCGGCTCCGCACCTTGCCGTTGATCTGGATCACGATCGTGATCTCCTCCTCGGAAGCGACCGCCGGGTCGAAGGCGGGCCATGCGACATCGGCCAGGTTCTGTGTCCGGCCGAGCAGCGCCCAGAGCTCTTCGGTGACATGAGGAACAATGGGGGCCAAAAGCAGAATGACGGCCTCCGCCGTCTCCCGGACGACGGAAAGCGCAAGCCTGTCGCCCGTAGCGGGACGGGGGAATTGATAGAGGGCGTTGACCAGCTCCATGACCGCGCTGATCGCCGTATTGAAGTGAAAACGGTCCTCGATGTCGGAGGTGACCTTCCGGATCGTCTGGTGGGTCTTCCGCCGCAGGACCTTCAGGTCTCCCTCCAGCGGTTCTTCGCCGGCAAAGGGCGCCACGCCTCGGATATCCTCCAGGTAATCCACGATGATCCTCCATGTGCGGCTCAGGAATCGGAAGGAGCCGTCGACCCCCTGGTCGCTCCATTCGAGGTCCTTCTCCGGCGGAGAGGCAAAAAGACAGAAGATCCGGGCGGTGTCGGCCCCGTAGGCCTTGATCAGGTAATCGGGATCGACCACGTTCTTGAGCGATTTGGACATCTTTTCCGTCTTGCCGATGGTGACCTCTGCGCCGCACTGGGTGCATTTATCCTCCCGGACCTCTTCCGGGAAGAGGTAGCCGTGTTCCGGGCAGCGCATCGTCTCCTTGCAGACCATCCCCTGGGTGAGGAGATTCGTGAAGGGTTCGTCGCAGCCGAGAGCCCCGAAATCGCGGAGCATCTTGGTGTAGAACCGGGCATAGAGGAGGTGGAGGATCGCATGCTCGATCCCGCCGATATACTGATCCACCGGCATCCAGTAGTCGGTTTTCGCCCGATCCAGTCCCGGTTTGACGTCGTGATGCGCCGAGCAGAAGCGGTCGAAGTACCAGGAGGACTCGACGAAGGTGTCCATGGTGTCGGTTTCCCGCCGCGCCGGTTTCCCGCAGCCGGGACAGGTCGTTTCCACAAAAGGCTTGTGCCGGGCGAGCGGCGAGCCTCCCTCGCCGGTGAGTTCGACATCGCCGGGGAGAATGACGGGAAGGTCCTTTTCGGGAACCGGAACCGTCCCGCAGGTTTCGCAGATCACCATCGGGATGGGCGCCCCCCAATAGCGCTGGCGGGAAATGCCCCAGTCGCGTAGACGGTACTGGATGGTCTTCTTTCCCCTTCCGAGCGACTCCAGATGGTCGGCGATCGCATCGAGGGCCTTCATGTTTTGCATGCCGTCGAAGGGCCCGGAATTGACAAGGACCCCCTCCTCCGTGTAGGCCTCGGTCATCGTCTTGATGTTGAGCGCCCGGTCGTGGGGCTGGATGACCACGATGAGCGGCAGGTCGAACTTCTTGGCAAATTCGAAGTCGCGCTGATCGTGGGTCGGGACTGCCATCACGCAGCCGGTGCCGTAGTCCGCGAGCACGAAATTCGCCGCATAGATCGGCATCTTCCGTCCCGTGACGGGGTTCAGGCAGTAGGAATCGAGGAAGACCCCCTCCTTCTCGTAATACTCGGAGGTTCGCATCTTCTTGTCCTGCTTCTTGATCTTCTCCACGAACTCCCGGACGCCCCCCTCACACGCCTTGCCCCGGACAAGCTCCATGACCAGGGGGTGCTCCGCGGCCACGAGCATGAAGGTGGCGCCGAAGATCGTATCCTGGCGCGTCGTGAAGACCTTGATGTCGCCCTTGCCGTCGGCCATCGGGAAGGAGGCTTCGCAGCCGTAGCTCTTACCGATCCAGTTCTTCTGCATCGTAAGGACCCGTTCGGGCCAGCCGGGTAGCCGGTCGCAGTAGTCCAACAGCTCCTCGACATAGGCGGTGATCCGGAAGAACCACTGGCTCAGGAACTGCTCGCCCACCTCCGAGCCGCACCGCCAGCAGAGGCCGGCCTCCACCTGTTCGTTGGCGAGGACCGTCTCGCACTTGGGGCACCAGTTCACCGTGGAGCTTTTCTTGTAGGCAAGCCCCTTTTCGTACATCCAAAGGAAAAAAAGCTGTTCCCAGCGGTAGTACTCGGGGTCGCAGGTCGCGATCTCCCGCTCCCAGTCATAGCTGAAGCCCATTCGTTTGAGCTGCAATTTCATGTTGTCGATGTTCGCGTGGGTCCAGACGGAGGGGTGGATCCCCCTCTCGATGGCGGCGTTTTCCGCCGGCATGCCGAAGGCGTCCCAGCCCATCGGGTGGAGGACGTTGAATCCCTTCATCCGCTTGTACCGGGCCACGACGTCGCCGATGGTGTAGTTCCGCACATGGCCGATGTGGATCCGGCCGGAGGGGTAGGGGAACATCTCGAGGAGATAATATTTCTTCTTGGCTGGGTCTTCCGTGACCTTGAAGACCCGATTTTCTTCCCAGTGCTTCTGCCACCGTTCTTCAATTTCTATGGGGTTGTACTTTCTGTCCATGAATCGCTCCATCGTCGTCAGGTGAAAAAGACCCGCGCAACAAAGGGATACGCGCGGGGAAGACCTGTTGCCGTCACCGGCTTATTTTCCAAAGGTCCCGGAGGACTTCGTAGCACATCGAGCCCGCCCTTTCAATCCCATTTTACACCCGGCTGATCCTTGACGGCTTCGTAATCAGTTCGCAGGCAAGGCTCGCGAGTCGCGAGGAGTGAGGCGTACCTTTTCGTACGCCGCAACGGCGAGGGATGAAGCGCAACGCAGCATCCGGACTTATTACGAAGCCGTCCCTATTTTTTCCAGAATTCGGGAATCAGCAGCACCAGCACGGTATAGATCTCCAGGCGGCCGACCAGCATGCAGAAGGAGAGGATCCATTTGCCGATTGTGGGCGCTTCGCTGAATGTGGTCGCCGGGTGGTAGAGTCCCAGACCCGGGCCAACGTTTCCCAGGGTTGTTGCCACGGCCGCAAAGGAGGTGATCATGTCGAGTCCGAGGGCGGACATCGCGATCGTGGCGAGGATCGCGATGCAGAGATACAGCACAAAGAATCCCAGCACGCTTTTCATCACATCCTGGGGGACGGTCTCATGTCCCAGCTTGACCTGGGTGACGGCATGGGGGTGGACCAGGCGGTAAAGTTCCCGGTAACCCTGCTTGAGGACCAGCAGGATCCGGACACATTTGATCGCGCCGCCCGTGGAACCGGCCGAGCCGCCGATGAACATCAGCAACAGAAGAATGATCTGGGAAAAGGCGGGCCATTTCGAGAAGTTGTCCGTGACGAAGCCGGTTGTCGTGATGATCGAGGAGACCTGGAAAACCGCGTAGCGGAAGGCCTTTCCGATGTCTGCAAGGACGTTCAACCGGAGGTCCAGCGTGATCAGGAGCGTGGCAACGAGGATCGTGCCCAGGAAGAATCGCGCCTCACTGTCCTTGTAGAAGGTCCGGAAATCGCCCATCAAGAGCTTGTAATGGAGGGTGAAATTCATCCCGGCGATGATCATGAAGGCGACCAGGACGCCGTCGATATAGGCGCTGTTGAACCAGGCGACACTCGAGTCCTTTGTCGAGAATCCCCCGGTCGCCATCGCGCAGAAGATGTGGTTGATCGCATCGAAGGCGCTCATTCCGCCGAAGAGGAGAAGGATGAAGCCGGCGATCGTGATGATCACGTAGACGATCCAGAGGGAACGGGCCGTCTCCGCCATACGCGGCACCAGTTTTTCCTTGACCGGTCCGGGGACCTCCGCCTTGAAGAGCTGCCTTCCTCCCACCCCGAGGAAGGGGAGGATGGCGATGGAAAGGATGATGATCCCCATCCCGCCCAGCCACTGGGTCATGGATCGCCAGAGGAGTATCCCGTGGGGCAGCGCCTCAATTTTGTTGATGACCGTCGCCCCGGTGGTTGTAAACCCGGACATCGTTTCGAAATAGGCGTCCGTCAGTGCGGGAAGGGCGCCGTGGATCATGTAGGGAAGCCCCCCGAAGAAGGCGGCGAGGATCCAGCCGGCGGAGACGATCAGAAAACCCTCCCGGTGGCTTAGGACGATCTTTTTCTCCCCGGGTTTGCATCCAAAGGACAGGACGCCGCCGGTTCCCGACGTGATCCCGATGGACAGGACGAAGCTCCAGACGTCGGTCTCGCCGTAGTATAACGAGCAGGCCAGCGGGACCAGCATCGTCAGACCGAGGATGAACAGAAAAGCGCCCAGGGTGTAGAGTACGGGTCTTGCCTTCATCCGAAGTATTCCAGTTTCACGGTGAGGAGCTTTTCAAGCTCGCCGATGGCCGAGCGGGGCGTGAAGATGACGACGTGGTCTCCCGGTTGGATGACAGACCCGCCGTCGGGGATGATGATCTCCTCCCCACGACAGATCGCACCGACGATGGTGCCGCTGGGGAAATGGATATCCTTGAAAGGCCGGTTGGTGATCTCCGAGGTTTCGAGGGCGATGAATTCGAAGACTTCCGCTTTTTCATCGCGGAGCGGTGTGGCGGAGATGACCTTCCCTTTGCGGATGTAATGCAGGATCCGGCTGATGGCGGCATGGCGGGGGTTGATCACGCCGTCGATGCCTACCCGCGAGACGAGGGGGATGTAGTCGATCCGGTTGATCAGCGAGATGACCTTCCGAGCGCCCAATTGTTTGGCAAGGAGTGCCCCAAGGATATTTGCCTCTTCATCGTTGGTCACGGCGATGAAGAAATCAGTCTCTTCGATGTTCTCCTCCCGGAGGAGTTCCTGGCTGGTTCCGTCGCCGTGCAGGACGACCGTCTTCTCCAGACGGGAGGCCAGGAGTTCGCACCGGCCGTGTTTCTTTTCGATGAGCTTGACGGAGATGTTTCTTTTTTCGATCGCCAGGGCGAGCATCATGCCGGTGTTTCCGCCGCCGATGATGATAATCCGCCGGGGCGGTTCCGTGTTTTTTCCGAAGAAGCGCAGCAGCTCACGGACGTGGGTGGCGTCGGTGACGGCGAAGAGGTAGTCTCCGTTTTCGATGACCGAACCGCCCGACGGGACGATGAGTTTTTCGCCCCGGACGATCGCGGTGATCAGGACCTTGAAGCCGGGCTCCATGGCCCGCAGAGCGGTGAGCTTTTTCCCGATCACGGCCGCGCCCGGATCGATCTGGAAACCCAGAAGACGGATGCGTCCATCCGCAAAACTGAAGACCTCCGCCGCCCCGGGGAATTCCAGGAGGTTCATGACGTTGCTGACCGCTTCCTGCTCCGGGTTGATGCAGAGGTCAATGTTGAGACGATCCGTCCCGAACAGGGAACAATCCCCATTCAATTCCACGTTGCGGATGCGGGCGATCCGGATGGGAATCCGGCACTGGGTGGAGGCGAGGAGGCAGGCGATCATGTTTGTTTCGTCGCTGTCCGTGACCGCGATGACCATCTCGGCCTTGGCCATGCCCGCCCGCTTCAGGACCTCGGGACTGCTGCCGCTTCCCAGGATGGTCTGGACATCCAGTATCTCCGAGATCTCGTGCAGGCGCTCTTCGTCCCGGTCGATAACGACCGTATCGATTCCTTCGCGGGAAAGGCTGTCGGCGATATGGTAGCCTACCTCGCCGGCCCCGATGATGATCACTTTCATGTCAATGAATCTCTCCGCTTTCCGATGAAATCATCCCGTCCAGACGGCGCTTTGGTCGTCGTCCGGGTCTTCAAAAGGTAGAATCTCGCACCCCTCCGCTCCGACGTGCTTCCGGAAAAGGTCCAGTCCCGCGCGGATCTCATCTGCGTGATCCGCCTTTGCCGGGATCTCCAGCCGGAGCGAAGGAAGTTCCTCCGGTTTGCATGAAAAACCGTCGAAAAGGCCCGTGATCAAGGCTTCGGACATCCCGGAGAGCTTCAAGGGCCCCCGGCCGGCGGCCGGTATGGGAAGGGCCAGGTCATTCGCCTGGATTCCGCTAACCGTCCGCGCCATCTCATAAGCCGAGTTGTAGAGCCTGTCGTAGGTCAGTTCGGAAATGGCCCCCAGACCGAGGAGGAGGAGACGGGAGATCCGGATGCGTTTCGGGAAGGCATAGAGCAGCTTCTCCAGGAAATCTCCGGAAGCCATGCCCCGGGCGATTTCCGTGGAGATCATCCCGTTGAGACGCCAGTCGACCAGACCGCAGTATCCCCTGGGCGGCCTTTCATCGGAAAAGAAACCCAGGATCAGGGTGTCACGGTTCAGGGTATCCGGCGAGGCCGTTGATATCTTGATCTTCATCCTTCCTGCGCAGCTTTCCGTAGAGGGCGTCCAGAATACCGTTGATGAACGCCCCTGAATTTTCGGAACCGTACACCTTTCCGAGATCGATGGCCTCGTTCAGCGTGACCTTCGGGGGGATGTCGTGACAGAACAGGAGCTCGTAAACGGCCATTCGCAGGATACTCTTGTCCACGCGGGACATTCTCGATATGGTCCAGTTTTCGGAACTACCGCTGATCAGAGAGTCGATCTGCTCTCGGTGGCTCCAAGTCCCCTCAATCAGAAAAAATGAGAATTTTCGGGCTTCTTCCGGCGCGTCAAAATTGGCCCAGAAGAGATCGATGGCCTCCTGAAGGCCGATTTCCCGGACGTCGAGCGCATAAAGAACCTGGAGGGTAACCTCCCTTGCCTTTCGCCTCTGGTGCATGCATTCCTCAGATGTCGGTCAGATCCAGTTCCGATTACGCCCGATGCAAGCCGCGGCGTTCGGAACGTTCTGCGAAGGCGTTTATATTACAGTTTTTTGAAAAGATCAACCATCTCGATGGCGGACATGGCGGCATCCCAGCCCTTGTTCCCGGACTTCGCGCCGGCCCTTTCAATGGCCTGTTCGATCGTATCCGTCGTCAGCACGCCGAACGCCACCGGTACTTCGGTTTCCAGCCCCACCATCGCGATCCCCTTGGAAACCTCCGCGCTGATGTACTCGAAATGGGGCGTGGCGCCGCGAATGACCGCGCCCAGGCAGATCACGGCGTCGAAGCGACCGCTCTTCGCCATCTTCTTGGCTGCGAGCGGCAGCTCGAAGGCGCCGGGGACCCGGACGATCAGGATCTCCTTCTCATCCCCCCCGGCCCGTGTCAGGGCGTCGACGGCCCCCTCGATCAGACGGCCGCTGATGAAATCGTTGAAACGGCTGGCGACGATGCCGAACTTCATCCCCTTCGCGACGATCTTTCCCTCGATCACTTTTGGCATGGCTCTTTCTCCTCAGAAAATCGGTTATGTTCCTTCTATACCTTCAGGATGTGACCCATCTTCTGCTTCTTCGTCTGGAGGTACTGGAGGTTGTTTTCGTTCGGCCGGATCTCGATCGGGACCCGCTCCGTGATGGTGAGTCCATACCCTTCGAGGCCGACGATCTTCTTGGGGTTGTTCGTGAGAAGCCGCATCTTCCGCACCCCGATGTCGGCGAGGATCTGGGCGCCGATGCCGTAATCCCGCAGGTCTTCCTTGAAGCCGAGCGCGATGTTCGCCTCCACGGTGTCCTGGCCCTGCTCCTGGAGTTCATAGGCCTTGATCTTGTTGACGAGGCCGATCCCGCGACCCTCCTGGTGCATGTAGACGATCACCCCCTTGCCGGCCTCCTCAACCATCTTCATCGCCCTGTGGAGCTGGTCGCCGCAGTCGCATCGTTCGGAGCCGAAGACGTCGCCTGTCAGACATTCCGAATGGACGCGGACCAGGACCTCGTCCGCAGGCGTGATGTCCCCCTTGATGAGGGCCACATGCTGCATATCGTCCACGTCGTTTTCATAGACGATCAGCTTGAATTCTCCCCCGTACCGCGTCGGGATCGTGGCGGTCGCCGCCCGCCGGATCAGGGATTCATGCTGCATCCGGTAGTCGATCAGATCCTTGATGGTAGCGATCTTGAGGTTGTGTTCCTTCGCGAAGATCTCCAGATCGGGCATCCGGGCCATCGTCCCGTCGTCCTTCATGACCTCGCAGATGACGCCGGAGGGTTTCAGGCCGGAGAGGCGGGCGAGATCGACCGAACCTTCCGTCTGTCCGGTTCGCACGAGCACCCCTCCCCGTTTGGCGCGGATGGGAAAGATATGGCCGGGGCTGACCAGGTCCTCCGATTTTGCGTCGTCGGCGACGGCGGCCTGGATCGTCGTTGCCCGGTCGGCCGCTGAGATTCCCGTGGTGACCCCCTGTTTCGCCTCGATGGAGACCGTGAAGGCGGTGCCGAAACGGGAACGGTTGTCCCGGACCATCGGCATCAGGCGGAGCTGGTCCGCATTTTCCTCGGTCAGTGTGAGACAGATCAAACCCCGGCCGTATCGGGCCATGAAATTGACCGCCTCCGGTGTGACGAACTCGGCCGCCATGCAGAGGTCTCCCTCGTTTTCGCGATCCTCGTCGTCGACGAGGATAATCATTTTACCGCTTTTGATATCGACAATAGCTTCCTTGATGGTGCTGACACCCATGTTATCTCCTCTTTCTATTTCATAAATCCGTAGCGGGCAAGCATCTCCAGATCAACGCCCCCGGTGGATCCGCCCATTGCTCCGGTTGCGCCGCCGGTTTCCTTCCCCGTTGAAATCAGTTTTTCCAAATACCTGGCGATGATATCCGTTTCGATATTGACCTCATCCGCCACCTTTTTGAACCCGAGTGTCGTTGCGGCGATCGTGTGCGGGATGATGTTAACATAAAACCGGTTCTTTTCACAGCGGTTAACGGTCAGGCTGATGCCGTCCACCGTGATGGATCCCTTGGCAACGACATATCGGTCCATTTCCGGACCGATTTCGAAGCCGAAGACAAGGGATCCGGAACGGGGTGTCTTTTCCCCGATCCTGCCCACGCCGTCCACGTGGCCAAGGACGATGTGTCCCCCGAGGCGGTCCCTGACGGCTAGCGCCTTTTCCAGATTGACCCGGTCGCCCGCCGTCAGGTTCCGGATCGTCGTTCGGGAAAGGGTTTCCGCGGAAACATCCGTGGTGAATACCCGGCCGGCCTTCGCGGTTACGGTCAGGCATGCGCCGCTGACGGCGATGCTGTCGCCGACCCGGACGTCATCCAGATCCAGGGAGGTCTCGATCTCCAGGACGGCATCCTCTCCCCGGCGCATCAGGCGCCGGACGGATCCGAGCGCGGCTGTGATTCCCGTGAACACCTTCTATCCCTCCGGGTTCTCCCCCTCCCCGTCCTTCTTCGTGTGGAGGAGGTCCTTCAATTCGTCCATAAAGTCGCTTACATCCCGGAATTCACGGTAAACCGATGCGAAGCGGACATAGGCGACGCCGTCCAGGGTCTGGAGTTCACGCATCACCTTTTCACCGATCACCGTGGAGGGGATCTCCTTCCCCTGGTATTCCTGACAGGCCCGCTCGACATTGTCCACCAGGGTTTCGATGGCATCGGTGCTGATGGGACGCTTTTCGCAGGCCTTTTTGATTCCGGAGCGGATCTTTGTCCGGTCGAAGGGTTCCCGGCGGCCGTCCTTCTTGACGACCATCGGCAGCACCTCTTCGACGAACTCATAGGTGGTGAAACGATTGCCGCAGCCGAGACACTCCCGCCGCCGTCTTATGGCATCGCCGTCCTTGCTGATTCGGGAGTCGATCACCTTGTTTTCGCCGTGGGCGCAGAAGGGGCATTTCATCGCCGGATCACCTCGATTCCCGCCTCCGCCAGCATCTCTTCCGCGAGGCTGTCGCGGTAATCGCCCCCGACCACGATCCGGACGATGCCGGCGTTGATGATCATCTTCGCGCAGATGATGCAGGGGTGGTTCGTGCAGTAGAGGGTCGCCCCCTTCACACTCACCCCGTGCAGCGCCGCCTGGATGATCGCATTCTGCTCGGCGTGGAGACCCCGGCAGAGTTCGTGGCGTTCACCGGAGGGGACGTGGTTCTGCTCCCGGAGGCAGCCGATCGAAAGACAGTGACGCAGTCCCGAGGGGGCGCCGTTATACCCTGTGGCGAGGATCCGCCGGTCGCGGACCAGGGCGGCGCCGACCTGTCGCCGCAGGCAGGTGGCGCGCCTCGCCACGAGACCGACAATGTCCAGGAAATAGTCATCCCAGGCGGGCCGTCCGTCCGCGCTTTCCCGGGATTTCTCTTCTTTGTTTCCATCCATGGTCGGGATTACCCCTGATTCGCCCGCCGGTTAACGGTTTTCCCTGATCCGCTCCGGATAGAGGGGAAATTGCTCACAGAGGGAGCGAACCTCTTCCCGGACCTCGGCCAGGCGCCTCTCGTCGCGGATATTCCGGAGCACGGTGGCGATGAAACCGGCGATTCGCTTCATCTCCGGCTCCTTCATTCCCCGCGTGGTCAGCGCAGGCGTGCCGACGCGAATCCCGCTGGTCACCTGGGCTCCCTTCGTATCGAAGGGAATCCGGTTCTTGTTGATTGTGATGCCCGTCCGGTCGAGCGTCTCCTGAGCCTCTTTTCCCGTGATGTTAAGGTCGGTCAGATCGACGAGCATCAGGTGGTTGTCGGTGCCGCCGGAGACGAGGCGGAAACCGTCCTTCAGGAGCTCATCGGCGAGGGTCTTCGCGTTTTTCAGGATCTGGCGCTGATACTCTTTAAAATCTTCGGTGAGGGCCTCCTTCAGCGCCACCGCCTTGGCGGCGATGATGTGCATGAGGGGGCCGCCCTGCATTCCGGGGAAGATCTTCGCGTCCAGGGCCTGGGCAAACTCATTTTTACAGAGGATGAGTCCGCCGCGGGGGCCGCGGAGCGTCTTGTGGGTGGTCATTGTGACGAACTCGCAGCACGGTACCGGCGACGGGTGGAGACCGGCGGCGACAAGACCGCCGATGTGGGCGATGTCGGCCAGGATGAGGGCCCCGACCTCGTCGGCGATGACCCGGAACTTCTCATAATCGATCGTCCGGGGGTAGGCGCTGGCGCCGACGACGATGATCTTCGGGCGGTACTGCTTAGCTAAGGTTTCGACCTCGTTGAAATCGATGGTTTCCGTTTTCCGGTCCACACCATAGAAAACGCCGCGATAGAATTTCCCCGAGAAACTGGCCGGGCTCCCGTGGGAAAGATGACCCCCGTGGGAAAGGTTCATGCCGAGGATCGTGTCCCCCGGTTCAAGCACGGTGAAATAGACGGCCATGTTGGCCTGGACGCCCGCATGAGGCTGGACGTTGGCGTGTTCCGCCCCGAAGAGCTGTTTGCTCCGTTCGATGGCCAGCCGCTCCACGATGTCGACAAACTCGCATCCCCCGTAGTATCGCCGGTCCGGATAGCCTTCGGCGTACTTGTTCGTCATCACGCTGCCCTGGGCCTCCAGGACGGCCTCGCTGACGAAGTTCTCCGAGGCGATCATCTCTAATTTCCCCGACTGCCGACGTGTTTCCTGGCGGATTGCCTCTGCGACCTCCGGGTCGGCCTGCATCAGATAGGTCATGAATTCCATTCTCTCCCGCTTCTATTTCAATTTCAATTCCACCTTGCGGATCTTGTCGAGACGCTTCTGATGGCGACCCCCTTCGAAGGGGGTTGTGAGCCATGTCCGGACGATCCGAAAGGCCGTCTCCGAATCCGTTTTCCTTCCCGCGAGGACCAGAATGTTGGCATCGTTGTGCATCCGGCTCAGGCGCGCCGACTCCTCGTCGAGGCAGAGGGCGGCCCGGACGCCGGGGAAGCGGTTGGCGACGATGGACATCCCCACGCCGGATCCGCAGATCAGGATTCCCCGCGGGAAAAGGCCGGCGGAGACCACGCCGGCCGCTTTTTCACCGAAATCGGGATAATCGACTGCCTGGTCGCTGTCCGTTCCCGCGTCGGTAACGACGAGGCCCATCTCCGTCAGGAAGGGCTTCAGCGCCTCCTTCAGCAAATAGCCCCCATGGTCCGCGGCAATGATGATCTTTTCCGACATTCCTATTCCTCCCATTTCCGGAAGACCAGAACGGCGTTCACCCCGCCGAATCCAAAGCTGTTGGACATGGCGGTCCGGATTTCCCTTTTTCTCGCCTGGTGGGGCACGAAGTCCAGATCGCACGCGGGATCGGGGTGATCCAGGTTGATCGTCGGGGGGAGCACCCCCTCGCCGATCGCCTTCATGCAGAGGATCGCCTCCAGGCCGCCGGCCGCCCCGAACATGTGGCCGGTCATCGATTTGGTCGAACTGACGGCAAGCCGCCCGGCATGTTCCCCGAAGACCGCCTTGATGGCCTCCGCTTCGCAGGCGTCGTTCAGGGGTGTCGAGGTCCCGTGGGCGTTGATGTAATCGATTTCCGAAGTCTCCATTCCCGCATCCAGCAGGGCGGCCTTCATGGCGCGGGCGGCGCCTTCGTGTCCCGGCGGCGGGGCGGCCATGTGAAAGGCATCGCCTGTGAGGCCATAGCCGACGAGTTCGCCCTGGATCCGGGCGCCTCTTGCCAGCGCATGGGGCAGGGCCTCGAGGATGACGATTCCGGAACCTTCGCCCATCACGAAGCCGTCGCGATCGCGGTCGAAGGGACGGCTCGCCTTTTCGGGTTCGTCGTTGCGTTTCGAGAGCGCCCGCATCGCGTTGAAACCGGCCACGCTCATCGCGGTGATTGCCGCCTCCGTTCCCCCGGCGATCATGACCTCGGCATAGCCGCCGGCGATGATCCGGGCGGCGTCCCCGATCGCGCAGGTGCCGGCGGCGCAGGCGGTGACGGTGCAGTTGATCGGGCCCTTTGCCCCGAAACGGATCGAGACATGGCCGGCGGCGAGGTTCGCCAGGATGGCTGGAATGGTGAACGGGGACATCTTCCGGGGGCCGCCCTGGAGGATCGCCTCTTTCTCCTTTTCGATGGTGGCCAGTCCGCCGATGCCGGAGCCGATGATCACACCGGTCCGCTCCGCCCCTTCCTCTCCGATGACCAGGCCCGCATCGGTCATGGCCATTTCGGCGGCGGCCAGCGCATAGATGATGAAATCATCGAGACGACGCAGCTCTTTCTTGTTTACGTATTGGATCGGGTCGAATCCCTTGACTTCACCGGCAATCTTCGTCTCGAAGGCCGTGCAGTCGAAACGGGTGATGGGTGCGATGCCGGATTTTCCGCGGCAGATCCCCTCCCAGGTCTCCGCAACGCTGTTGCCGAGCGGCGTGACGGCGCCCATGCCTGTGATAACGACCCTTCTTTTCAACCCTTCCCCCTTTTGTGCCGCGGATGGTCGGCCGGTGCCGAAGCCTTTGCCTTAAAGACGGCACAGCCTTCGGCCGCTATTCATGCCATGTGACGCCCTTGTTCTTGAGGTAATCCAGAACGTCCTTGATCGAACGGATCTGTTGCAGTTCGTTATCGGCGATCTGGATGGAGAAGTTCTCCTCCATCTCCATGATCAGTTCGACGAGGTCGAGGGAATCGGCCCCCAGATCGTCGATGAACGACGCCTCGGGAACGCACTCTTCCCGTGTGACATCCAACTGCTCCATGATAATGCCGATGACCTTTTCTTCCAGTGTCATGAATATTCCCTCCTGTCCAATTGAGCCCTGCTCCGGCAGGGATGTGATCACATTATTAAAGGCATGGGATTATTCTCCCATTCAGCCGTTCAATGCCGCCGCGGTCTTTTCCAGTGACGCCTCGTCTTCGACGTTGAGAAGGCGGAGCCGCCGGTCGATCCGGCGGATCAGTCCGGAAAGGACCCTTTTGGGGCCGATCTCCACGATGGTATCGACGCCCATCTCCGCCATCCTTTCGATCGTCTCCCGCCAGCGGACAGGGGAGATGATCTGCCGGACGAGCAGATCCTTCGTTTGTTCCCGTGAGTGGAGGAGGGAAGGGTCGCAATTGGGAATCACGGGGACGTCACAATCCCGGAATTCGACATTCCTGAGCGCGTCCGCGAACCGACCGGCCGCACCCTGGAGGAGACGGCAGTGACAGGGGACGCTGATCGGAAGAAGGACCGCCCGGATGCCTTCTCTGGTTCCCGCCGCCGTGATCACCTCCGAGACGGCCGTCGTGTGTCCGGAGATGACAATCTGGCCCGGGGCGTTTTCGATGGAAACGGCCGCGGCATGACCTTCACGGTCGCTCATACGGCACAACGCCTCCACCTCCTCGCGCGGGAGGCCGAGGATGGCCGCCATGGCGCCTTCGCCCACGGGAACGGCCTCCTGATGGAGTTGCCCCCTCCGCAGGATGAGGGAGAGAACATCGCGCAGGTTGACGGCGCCGGCTGCATGAAGGGCCGCGTACTCCCCGAGACTGTGACCCGCCATGACAAGGGGTTTCGCATCCACTCGTCCGGAAAAGGCCCGCCAGGCCGCCAGTTCCGCCGTGAGGACCGCGATCTGCGTGTTCACCGTGAGATCGAGGAGCTCCTGAGGTCCCGTAAAGCAAAGCGAGACCATGTCCTTGCCGAGGATGTCACCGGCTTCGGCGAACAGATCCCTCACGCTTTGATGGCCCCGGTAAAGGTCCTGCCCCATACCGGGGTGTTGCGTGCCCTGTCCCGGAAAGACAAGACCGAATCTACCCATGGGCGTTTCCCCGTCCGACGCTTCAGGAGGCCTTTTCAATCGGGACGATTTCCCTGCCTTTATAGGTGCCGCAATTCGGGCAGACATGGTGGGGAAGCTTGGGCGCGTGGCATTGCGGACATGCGGATGATGTGACCGGTGTCAGAAAATCGTGCGCCCTTCTCATGTTTTTTCTGGATTTGGAATGTCTCTTGATTGGATTTGCCATAATGTATAGCCTCTCTCTCCTTAAGGTTGACCCTTGAATTGTTTCAAAATGGCAAGCCGTTCATCGAGGACTTCGCCTCGACAATTGCAACTTGTCATATTCAGGTTGCTGCCGCAGTGGGGACACAGTCCCCGGCAGGATTCCGCACACAGCGGTTTGATCGGGATCTGCAGCATGATCTGCTCCAAGACCACCGTGTCCAGATCGATGACGTCCCCTTCATAATACGCGAAATCGAGATCCGCGGCGTTGAGTTCCACCTCATCCTGCGAACTGGGGGGGGGAGGGACGAACGTATATTTGAACGAGGATTGGAGAGGCAGGCGGGTCATCTCCAGGCAGCGGCAACAGGGCATGTCCACAGCGGTCGCAACGGTTCCCTCGATAAAGACGTTTTCCTTCATCCTTCGGGCGGTGCAGGCGATGTTGATCCGGTCCGGCACGAAATCACAGGGCGTCGCCCCGGGCAGGTTTTCCCGGAACCACTCCCCATTCCTCTCGAACTGAAGGATCATCTCCCCTTCGGGGATCTTGCTGACGGTGATCTTCAAAATATCCCTCTTCCGCTATTTTTAAAACGCCTTCCCCATCAGGGGATGCCATATAAAGGGTCGAAGTAAATTATAATTTCGCCGGATTGTCAAGCATAATTTAGGCTCCCGGCTAAGGCTTTGGCCGGGTTGCGAAATCCGTCTTGACAAAAGGTCGGGTGCGGCCCTATATGGCGAAAAACATTTTCTTCAAGCCGGTTCCGGAGATCGGGTTCCAGTGAGAAAAAATAACGGCAGGTGATGATGATGACCCATGGAAAGATGAGAACGCGCTTTGCCCCGTCACCGACGGGTTTCCTTCATATCGGCGGCGCCCGGACGGCCCTGTTCAACTGGCTTTATACCAGACGGTGCGGCGGCACGTTTGTACTCCGGATCGAGGATACCGATCAGCTCCGCTCGACGGACGAATCGACGCAGGCGATCCTGGATGCCATGACCTGGCTCGGTCTCAACTGGGACGAGGGCCCTTATTTCCAGGCGGAGAGGGTGGGGATCCACCGGGAGATGGTTCAGAAACTGATCGATGAGGGAAAGGCTTACTACTGTACCTGTTCACCCGAGGAGTTGGAGGCGAAGCGGAAGAAGGCCCTCGCCGAGGGACGAAAACCCAAATATGACGGGGCGTGCCGGGACAAGGGGTTGAGCCGATCACCGGATTCGGTCGTGCGGTTCCGCTGTCCGGAGGTGGGTGTGACGGTCATGCACGACCTGATCAAGGGGGATATCTCATTCAACAACGAGGAACTGGACGATTTGATCGTCGAACGGGCCGACGGATATCCGACATACAACTTTGCGGTTGTCGTCGATGACGCCCAGATGGAGATTACCCACGTCATCCGGGGGGACGACCATGTCAACAACACCCCGAAGCAGATCCTGATCTACGAGGCGCTGGGGTGCGAAGTGCCGCTGTTCGGCCATGTACCGATGATTCTCGGTTCGGACAGGGCGCGGCTGAGCAAACGGCATGGGGCGACGTCGGTGATGGCCTATCAGGAGATGGGGTATCTGCCCGAGGCGCTGGTGAACTATCTGGTCCGGCTCGGCTGGTCGCACGGCGACCAGGAGATCTTCACGATCGAGGAGCTGATCCGTGCATTTTCGCTGGAGGCCGTGGGAAAGTCGCCGGCGATCTTCAATCCGGAAAAACTCAACTGGCTCAACCAGCATTACATCACGGCCTGTCCGGAAGAAAAACTGCTGGAGCTGGCGACCCCCTTCTGGCTAAAGAAGGGATTCGATGTCTCGGACCGTTTGTATGTTGCGCAGGCGGCGGAAAACCTCCGGACGCGGTCGAAGACCCTCGTGGAGATGGCCGATTCCGGCTCCTTCTACTTCCGGGAGGAGGTGGATTATGACCCGGAGGCGGCGGCGAAATTTCTGACACCGGAATATGCCGGCCATCTGGAGGCGGTAGTGGAGAGGATTCCCGGCGTAGCGGATTATACGAAAGACGGTCTGGAGGCCTTTCTGCGGTCGCTCGCGGAGGAACGGGGAACGAAGCTCAAATGGATTGCCCAGGGGCTCCGCGTCGCCCTGACGGGCAGGACGGTGAGTCCCGGGATCGACGAGGTGATGGTCATCCTGGGGAAGGAACGGGTGATCCGGAAAATCCGGCGGGCGATCGACCGGATCAAGGCTGCCGGTTGAATCCGCTAAAGGATCGAAGATTCTCCGCAACTTGCTGCGGAGATCTTCAATTTGGCCTTGACAATTTCACCGGTATTCATTAAAGAACAAAGCCCCCGCGGAAAGTGACGGCGGGGGAGAATGGCGCGGAAGCGATTCCATGCCGGCAATCATCTGGTCCCATCGTCTAGTGGTTAGGACGCTGGCCTCTCACGCCGGAAACCGGGGTTCAAGCCCCCGTGGGACTACCAATAAAGAAAACAAGGGGTTCGGTATCGTTGCCGGCCCCTTTTTTTATGCGAGACAAATCCATTTCCAACCCTATTTCCAACCTACAGACCAAAAAGAACCCCCGGTAACTGAGATCGATGGGATCGTGGCCATGCGGAACGTTTGGGTTCTTGAACTCGACCCGGTCGACCTGGACCGGGATGTTGACGTCTTAAGAGGCATTATCTGCGAACAATACGAAATGCTACCGATGATCTCCGATGTGTTCCATGGGCGAAGGTCCCATATCGCCGGCCGCTGTTGACAGTCATTGTGACAAATATTATGAGTTGAAATGCATATCAATATGAAATAACGTTTATATTATGTGACATTTCTATTGACATAATCTGTGTCAAAGATTATAAAAAAGCCACTTTCATGAATGAAGCCCTGACAGACCAAGTTAGCGGCTGTGACATTTTTGGACAGGTTATATGCTCAAACTATTTTAACAATTGAACATATCGGTGACAAAATCATGGACACATCTCCGGTTAAAAAAGTCCCCACCTTCAAATCGGGACACTTCGTCTTCAGTCACCAACATCAGGACCCTGAGATCGACACGCTCCATGTTTGGGGATTGGTTCTTTATAAAACGGTCAGTGACCTGCCAATCCTGCCAGCCTGGTCGTCCCAGCTTGAGGAGACGCTCATCCGCAGATCCATCTTTGGAACGGCGGCGCTCGAAGGAAACCCGCTGAAGGAAGAAGAGGTCGGAAAGATCATCGGTGAAACAGACCAGCCGAAGAAATCCGCAAGGGCGGAGCAGGAAATCAGGAATCTCAAAGCGGCGTATCAATTCATCAGAGAACTTACACCGGAACCGACACCTCCGGTGATTGACGAAGAATTAATCAAGAAGATCCATGCCTTGGTTACGGCACATATTGAGCACCCCTACAACGTGCCCGGCCTGTATCGAAATCACAAGGTCCAGGTAGGCGACGAGGACCATGGCGGCATTTATACGCCCCCCAAATGTCTTCCGGATATTGAAAAGCTCATGAAGGAATTCATCCTCTGGATCAACAGCGAGGAGATGCTTGACACGAATCCGTACTTCCGTGCGGCCTTGGCCCACTACCACATGGGGTTGATCCACCCCTTCAGCGACGGAAACGGCAGGGTGGCAAGAATCATCGAGGCCTTGTTGCTGAGGTTATCCGGACAAAAATATATCCCCACGATGCTCTCCAATTACTACTACCGGAATATGGACGAATACTTTAGAACCTTCTCCATCACCCGAAAGAACAAAGAAAATGACGTGTCCCCCTTCCTGAAATTTGTTCTGAAAGGGGTCATCGATTCGCTGGAGGAAATCAAGAACCGGATCACCTATTTCATCCGGCGCCTGGCATTGAGAGACCACTACGCCTCATTGCACCGGGAGAAGGCGATTATCCAGAGGCAGCACGACTTCCTGACTGTGTTGCTCCAGGACTCAAAACCGTTCACCCTCCAGAATCTCTTTGACACATCGCCCATGAACACCCTTTACAGAAATGTCAGTGAACGAACCGCCAGGCGTGATCTTAAGAAGCTGGCGGAGATGAATCTGTTGACGTGCACCAATGATCAATATGCGCTGAATATCGAGGCGTTGGGATAACTGAATCGATTGCCAGCCCGGGGGCGATTCTCCAGGAAACCGGAGGAACTGCTGGCGGCGGGGACGCAATAAGCACTACGCGACAAACAACTCAGTCTGGCATTCGACGGATAGAGAAATGAAATCAGGACAAAAAATAAATATACTCAAGCCATTACCAATTGGCCCCTGAAAGAACGACCACGCTCAGACCTGCTGTTGGTGAGGACATAGGACGCTAAATATTGATGTAAAATAACCATCAATTGATGTATAATAACCATCATTGGAGATGGCCATGCTGCATAAACTGTTTTCCTCGAAAGTCCGGATAGAGCTGTTGAACACCTTCTTTCTGCACCCGGAAAAATCGTTCTACCTCCGGGAATTGGAAAGGATCACTGGAGAGGACTATAAGAACGTCAGCACCGAATTGAAAAACCTTGAATCCATCGGGCTTCTGACCAGCAGCAAATCCGGTAATCTCAAATACTTCCACGTCAATCCCGAATTCCTCATCTATCCGGAGCTGAAATCCATTTTCTTCAAGGTCAGAGGGGCGCCCGGCCTGCTCAAGCAGATCCTATCGGACATTCCGGATATCGAATACGCCTTCATCTATGGGTCATTTGCCGCCGGCACGGAAAACGATAAGAGTGACCTCGATTTGATGGTCATCGGGAAGATACCCCTTGAAAATCTCTTGAAGCGATTGCGAGAGCCTGAAAAGGCACTTGGCCGCGAAATCAATCCCTCCCTCTTTGCCATCACGGAAATGAAGCAGCGACTGAAAGACCGTGACCCTTTTATCGACAGGGTCATGGCCGAACCCAAAATCATGCTGATCGGAGAGGAAGATGGCTTACGAAGACTTGCTCGATAGAGGCATGATCAAGCCCTTTGCTGCAGGGGCGGCGCAGTCCACAAGCAGACTTGCACTGGCCAAAAGGGACATCAAAGCGGCGGAAGCGATGCTGGCCATCGATCGTGACTGGGCCTTCAGTATGGCCTATAACGCCGTCCTGCAGGCGACAAGGGCTTTGATGTTTGTCCGATGATGATCTTTCGACTCACAGCAAAACTGGCTAAAAAAATCGGTCTCGATCCGTTGCCTGTCCTGCCCTGCGATAAAGGCAAGGATCCCTTGCGCGACTGGAACGCCCATCTGTTCACGGTACAGCGCATGCAATATATCCTGGTGACCAACACCGAGTCGCTATACTCCCTGGTCATGCCCGGGCGAGGGATAACGACCGATCTGCAGTTCGTTCAGTCGGTCAGGACCGGCCTGCAGGCATTTATGGCCGGGCAAGGACATCATCTGAGAGCGGCAAAGGACCTGCTTTCGCAGGACCGGGATACCTTCTTTTCCAAGATCACCAATCGACGTATCCTGGGCTCCATGAACGATTTCATCTTTCAGTCCAAGATCCGCCTTGAAGAGGGACAACAGACACTCTGTGAGGTTTCGTTTTACTTGAACGAAACGCCGATGTCGTACCTGAAATACCGCTCCCCGAAAGACGTCTTCCAGCAACTGCTTCTGCAAGAGGGGGAACCCTCCAGTCAGGCACACAGGGCGGATATCCTGGGTTGATGATCTTCAGCCTTCCAAAAGCCTCAGATATTCCTTTGCCGATTCGTAGCAGACTCCGGTGATGAAGTTGATGAACGGCTCAACGCTGCCTTTGTGGGTTTTGTTCAGAGTGTCGAGGTATTCACGCCTAAGGACCGGAGGAATGATCGCCAGAGGATAACCGGCTTGCAGCAGGGCAAGATTCATCAGCAGCCGCGCAGCCCGCCCGTTGCCGTCGATGAACGGGTGAATCGTCACCAGCTCCTCGTGGATGATCGCGGCAAATTCTACCGGGTGATGCTTCGCCCTGGCTTCCGGCAACCCGGCGATAAATGACTCCATCAATACCGATATCCTCTCCGGCGCCGGCGGGATGAAATCCGTCCCGGTGATGATAACCCGGTGCTTTCGATACTTCCCCGCCTGTTTCGCATCGATCCTGTAGTAGAATAGCCGGTGCAGCTCTTTGACGTTCGCCTCGGTGATGTCCTGATGTTTTGCCAGACGGAAGAGAAGATCATACGCTTCCGAATGGCCCAAGGCTTCCAGGTGATCCCGAACGGGCTTTCCACCGATGGTGATGCCGTCCTCGATGACGATCTTCGTTTCCGTTTCGGTTAGCGAGTTTCCTTCCAGAGCGTTACTGGAATAGGCCATCCCGATTCGGAAATACTCCCGGACCTGTTTGAGCATGTGCGTATCAAGCGGCCTATGGGCGTCAATCTTGGCCTTCACGGTGTCGATCTTCTTCAATACGGGTGTTGTCATGCCATTGGTCTCCTATGCCGTGACGGTCTCGTTTTTCTCGTCCTCTGCTTTCGCCGCCCGTTCGATGATATTTCCTGCCAGCGTTGACGCCTTTCTCAAGGTCTCATCCCGAAGGTGGGCATACCGCTGCGTCATCATGGGTGATTTATGAGTGAGAAGTTTTTGGAGGGTGTACATGTCGACTTCCCCCGATGATGCCAGCATGGAAGCGAAGGCATGCCGCAACCCGTGAAGCGTTCGGAAGTCTGCTCCGATCCCCGCCGCCTGCTTGATCGGATTGACCCGGCGCCGGATGTCCGTAAATGGCTTCCCGTCGCCTCTGACGAAAACATGGTCCGCCGTCTCCGGGTGATGTTTGAGAACGTCACGTGCCTGATCGTTCAGGGGGATTTTCTGACTGACACCGCCTTTGGGATCGCGGATCATGATGAAACCCCGATCAAAATCAACATCGGCCCATTTCAGCTTGAACAGCTCACCACGCCTCATCCCGGTAAACAAGGCCATACGCATGATGTTTGCCGCCTCGATGTCTGTCGATTCGGATATGGCTTTCAGGAGGCTTTTTAACTGACCCGACGTCAAGTCCTCTGTCGTGCAATTGTCCACTTTCACAGAGTCTATAGGGAAAGGCAGTTCCCGGCAAAGCTGTCTTTTCGCTCCAAATCGGATGATTCGTTTCAGCAGCCCCAGAACGTGTTTCACGGTCTGAGGTTTTAGATTTTTGGAAAGATTGACGCGTAAACGGTCGATGTCAAGGCGGATGATCTCATGGGGTTCCTTATCCCCCAGAGAAGGCTTGATATGTTTCTCGAAACGGCCCCTGTCGGTCTTGATGGCCTTGGAATCTGCCTTGTTGGTTTGATATTCTTCCCAAAGACTGGAGAGCGTCCACTTTCCGGCTTTTTCAAGCTTCGCCGCTTTTTCTGCCTGGCGCTTCTCTTTCCGCGATTCCCGCCGCCCCTCGATCCGATCCGCCCGGACCCTTGCAGCCTTCGCCGGCGTCATGTCATCGGCATACTGACGGCCTACTTTTTCTTCGCAAACTTTCCCATCTTTCTTGAAAACGACATAGTAAATCCTTTCGACCCCCTTGCCGCCGATCCTGACCGCATCACGATAAAAAACACCAGGATATTCAGTCTTGAATCTTTGCATGCTCCCCCCTATAATAGGGCCACAGGTTGGAAAAATACACAGCTAAGAACTTGTCTTCAATTAATATTTATGAACATAGGTTGGAAATCTCCGGCTTGAAAACTCTGAGTGACAGTCGGGAATCCTTATGCAGCTTGTTTTTTGAAAAAGCCCCTTTCTATTTCCAACCCTATTTCCAACCTTCAGCTTCAATATAGAGGTATTTTGAAGTATGTCAAGGGAAAATCAAAATCCGCAAACTATTGAAATACAATGAATAAAAAGACGAATAAGTAAAACGCGGTAAAGTAGCAGTCCCGGCCTCTCACGCCGGAAACCGGGGTTCAAGCCCCCGTCTTTGGGGTTTTAGATATCCCGAAGCTTGCTGCTGGGTAGTTCATTTAATCTTGACCGTAAAGCTGATCCTGTGACAAAATCCGTTACATCATCCATACAGTCTTTTAACTTTGATGGGGACGCCTCATGAATCGAATGATTGCCGCTGTAAATTTCTGCATTTCAGGATATTTTATTGTCAATATCATCAAGCATATGATTCGTCCCGGGATGAATTCGGAATATACGCGCATGCTGATGTTTGCCTGCCTTGCAACCATTCCACTGGTTTTCATGCTGATGATGGTCGCGGGCAAGGAACGCTGGTTGTTCCTTCTGGACCGCGGCAAAGAAATGGCCGGGGGTGGGCCACTGATGGTTCTCCTTCTTGTGGGTCTGGTGATTCTGCTCATTTTGATGCCGCTCGGAATGCTTGCCGGCATCTGGTACGGCATGGGCTTTCAATTCGGTACGATGTTCATCCTTTTTTTTGTTCCGATCATCTCCCGACTTATTTTCAACACCACTCAACAATCGGTTGTAGCCGCAATCACGCAGGGAGTTCTCTTTTTTGCATCCTTTTTAATCGGCATCTCCATTGTAGAAATCCTGGAGCGCTTCGGCTCGGGCGCGCAGCTATATGACGCGCATCTGCAACTGGTCTGGCCCGACTATCGAGATGCGGCCAAAATGTTTTTCAGTGTCTGTGCTTTCGCACTGATCAACCAGATAATCACGGTTTGTTATGAGGTCCAGTCCATGCTGGGCCGCACGTAAGGAAGTAGAGGAGGGACCCTAATATTCGTCCCCAATATTAAGATTGCCTTGACTTACCACTATCCTCGTAACGGGTTTCCGTAAAGCATAACGCCGGTGGCAGGATACAGGGCAAATTAGTTTGACATCCCGAAACGCTTTTCCTATACTCTGCACGTACCGTTAATTCAAAGGTCGCTTAAACTTGCATGAATCCACCCGCGCGCATTCCCCGAGGCTTGCCGACGGGTTAGCAAGCAAAAGCAAAAGAGTTTGTTCCTCTTAAAGGATCGAAAATTATCCGCAGCTTGCCGCGGAGATCCATTGGTCATCTTGGCGGAGATCCGTTGATCAGCATCAGACATCTCTACAAATCATACCATGAGAAATCCGTCCTCTGTGATATCCAGCTTTCGGTGAGGCGTGGTTCCATCATGGGGCTGTTGGGTCCCAACGGTGCTGGAAAGACGACCCTGATCTCCATCCTGACCGGTATCATCGAAAAAGACGACGGAGAGATCACCATCGGCGGCCTTGATCTCGAACGCGAGACGGGCCGTATCCAGTCCCTGTGCAGTTATGTGCCCCAGACCCTCGCTTTCTATCCCCGTCTGTCGGCCTGTGAGAATCTGGAGTACTTCGGTTCCCTCTGGGGTTTGAAGGGGAAGAAACTGAAGGAACGCATGGCATTTAGCATCGATGCCGGGAGCATGGAGGCCTTTGTCCATAAGCGGGTGGACACGTTTTCCGGCGGGATGAAAAGACGTCTGAACCTGGCCATAGGCCTTTTAAACGAACCCGATATCCTGTATCTTGACGAACCGACGGTCGGCGTCGATGCACAGTCCAGGAACTACATCCTGGAGACGATCAGAAAGATCAATCGGGAAAGGGGTACGACGGTCATCTACACCTCCCACTACATGGATGAAATCGAGCAGGTGGCCGACGATATTGCCGTGATCGATGAGGGAAGGATCGTCCTTCACGGCAGCAAACAGGTCCTGCTGGCACGCGCCGATGCCGTTTCGATCAGCGTGGAGCCGATGACGGAGGCTGCCGTCGGGGTACTGCGGCAGCGCGGCGGGCTACAGGTGGAGGTGGACAACGTTCATGTCGAACGGGATGAACGCCTCAATGAAAACATGGCCGCGGTATTTGCCGTCCTCCACGACCACGGCGTCCGGGTGAAGGACGTCGTATTCGGCCACAGAAATCTTGAGGCGCTTTTCCTCAACCTGACCAGCAGCCGACTGCGGGATGAAGAGGGGCACGGATAGGCATGATGAAGCTGCTCTACACCCTGAAGAAGGAATTCCTGCTGATCACCCGCGATATCCATGCCGTCACGGTCCTGTTTGTCATGCCGGCCGTTTTCATCATGATCATGTCCCTGGCGATGCGGGACCTTTTCGAGCTCCACAGCACCGTCCATATCAATGTCCTGGTTGTGAACCGGGATGCGGGGAAGAAATCGCAGGAGTTCCTCAAGGCGATCGAGGAACTCACTGCCTTCAAATTTCACCTTCTCGAGAAGGACGTCCCCACGGAGAAAATGAAGGCGCAGATGCTTTCCCGGGACTACAAGTTTGCCCTGGAGATCGGGGGGAATTTCTCCGCCTTCGTGGAGGATATCGAAAAAGCGGAGGATCTAAAGCCCCTCAGTCTGTTCGTCAATCCCGCGGTCAACCTCCAGACCCAGATGATCCTGAGCAGCGCGCTGGACGGAAGGCTGGCGAAGTTGAGGAAGGATGCCTTCATCAACCGTATCGGGGAGGTCCTGGCCGCGGCCGGGATTGACGAGAAGAAACTCAAGGCGGCCGAGGAAAGCCGGGTAGAGGTCCAATACGTTTACAAAGAGGCGCGTGCCGTCAAGGTCCCCTCCGCCGTCCAGCAGAGTGTCCCCGCCTGGCTCGTTTTTTCCATGTTCTTTATCGTCATCCCGATCTCCAACACCTTTATTTCCGAACGGGGCCAGGGCACCCTGATGCGCCTCAAAAGTATGAACGTCTCGTGGCTCTCGCTGATCATCGGCAAGATGGTCCCCTATCTTTTCGTAAACTTCATCCAGGTGATCCTGATGATCGCGATCGGTGTTTATGCCGTTCCCCTTTTGGGCGGCACCCCCCTCACGGTCGGGGATTCACTGGGAGGCCTTGCCCTGATCGCCGCTTCCGTGAGCTTCAGCGCCATCTCGGTTGCGCTCCTGATCGCCTCCCTGGCCAGGACAACGGAGCAGGCCACCACCATCGGGGGTGTCCTGAATATCATCTTCGGCGCCCTGGGCGGGATCATGGTGCCCAAGTTTGTGATGCCCGGATTCATGCAGGAGATCGCCCATCTTTCCCCCATGTCCTGGGGGTTGGAAGGCTTCCTCGACATCTTCCTGCGGAACGGTAATGTCTCCGACGTCCTCCCGGAAAGCCTGTCCCTGCTCATTTTCGGGACAGCCATGCTGATATGGACGATGATCGCGTTAAAAAAACAAAAAGGGGTTTGAAAAGCGATGCAAGGTTCCCTGGATGAAAGATTGAAGATGGACTTGAAGAGGCTGATTGTCGAAGAGTGTGATCTCATGATCGATCCCGGGGAGATCCATGACGATGATCCCCTGTTCGGCAGCGCGGCCCCTCTCGGCCTGGATTCGATAGACGCGCTGCAGATTTCCATCGCGATCCAGAACAAATACGGGCAAATGATCACCGACAGCAAGCAGATGAGGCGAATCATGAAATCGCTCAACACCTTCGCCGACTTCATTCAACCGGAGTAGGATATGGGGCGAAAACCGTTTGTCACGGGAAAGGCGATGACCTGCTCCCTTGGGGATTCCCTGGAAGGGATTGTCGAGGCTGTACGCCATCAGCGGTTGAAGGTGGAACAACTTCCCTTTACCCTCGCGGGTCTGCCCTATACCAGACCCTACTATCTGATCAGAAGAAACGAGAAGGATCAACCGGAGAACCGATCCGAAACCTACTTTTACGAAGTGCTCTTTTCCGCGGTTTCCCGCGCCCTCGCCGATGCCGGGGTGAGCGACTCCGAGATCAGGGACATGCCTCTGTTTTTCGGCTCGACATCCATGGATATGCCCGTTTTTGAGGGCAGGCACCACCGGCGGCCCTCGTCCGTGTCGGAGCTGTTTCTCCAGGCATCCAACGGGTATGGCAAAATCGCCGGCGCCGTGATGGACAGGTTCGGAATGGAGGGCAACAGCTACTCCTTCATTACGGCATGCACATCGAGCGCCAATGCCGTCCTTTACGCCTCATCCATGATCGAGGAGGGGTGCATCGACAGGGCCCTGGTGGTGGGCTATGACCTGTACAACAACCTCGGTTTTTACGGCTTTGAGGGCCTCAAGGCCATCGCCTCTTCCGAGTACAGGCCCTTTGACGGCGGAAGGGACGGCCTGATTCTCGGCGAGGCTTGCGGCGCGGTGGTTCTGGAGGGGCGGAAACGGAAGGACTCCGATTTCATCTGCCTGGGTGGGGCTAACCTCTGTGATACCTACAGCGTGACCAGTCACGATGAAGAGGGCACCGCCGTAGCGGAAACGATGAACCGGGCGCTCAAGCGGGCAGGGGTCGATCCGGGGGAGATCTGTGCCGTCAAGGCGCACGCCACGGGAACGGAGAACAACGACAGGACCGAGTGTGCGGCCATGCGATTGGTCTTCGGGCATTGCATCCCGCCCGTAACGTGCTTGAAGCCTTTCATCGGCCACACGGTCGGCGCCTGCGGCGTCAGCGAGCTGATTCTGTTGACGGAGTCGATCAAGGCGGGGTTCATCCCTGCCACACCGGGCTTCCGGGAAGAGGACGAGGCATTGAACCTGACGCCGCTTACGGAAAACAGACAAGCCGGGGAGGGAATTTTTATGCTGAACTATTTCGGCTTCGGCGGTAACTGCACCACCCTTATCCTTTCCAACAGAGGTAATGGGGGATGAGTGGAATGTTCATTCACAGCTTCTCTGCCTATACCGGCGAACCGAACGTGGAGGTCCAATGGCTGAAGGGGGAAATTTCGCGTTACACCCGGGTGAATTTCCGCCGGGGGAACAGGTTCATCCTGCTCGCCCTGCTTGGCGCCTGCCAATGTATCCACGGACGTTCCATCGCGGCCGATACGGCGGTTTACCTGACGACGGAGCACGGCAATCTCGGTGAGACCGCGGCTGTCCTGGATGAGATCTATACGGACCACTCTCTGCCCAAACCTTATGGATTCATCAACACGATGAGCGGTACGGCCGCGTTTTACCTTGCCCAGACCCTGGGCGCCCAGGGCCGGAATATCACCGTTTCCAGCCAGCACCTCTCCTTCGAGCGGGGGCTGGAGCTGCTGAAGTTGGATTTTGCCGGGGGGGAAAGAAGTGCCCTGATCGGCGGCGTGGATGAGGCCTCTCTTTCCGGGGACAATACGGGGCAGGGGAATCCTCGCGGGTGGCGCATGGCCGACGGAAGCGGCTGGTTTTACGTCAAGCCTGAGAGGGAAGGGGCCTGCGGGGCATTTATTGCCAACAGGTCGTTCCATGATGCCCCCTCCTGCATCGAGTGGATCGGGAAACGGGGGGGGCCGCCGCTGGATCTCCTTTCATTCGGCGCCCTGGTCGATGAGGATGAAGCCGCGGCACTGACCGTGGCTCTGCGCCCCGTTGCCGGATTTGATTATCTCCGCGACGGCGGGTATTCCGGATCGGCCACTGCTTGCGGTGTCGGCAGGTTCATGGGGCAGTTTCAGGGAAGGTCCCTGCTGCATATCAACCGGGATCGGCGGGGAAATTACACCGTCCTGGAGGTGGAGCGCTATTAAAGGGGTCAACAGCCTGTCAGAGATTCAATGACTTGAGTGTCGTATAGACCAGCTTCTCCTGCGCGGCGCACTTCTGCAATCGCCGGACGATCTCCCCCACATCCAGATCCGCCGTTTTACTTTTACAGGCCTTGGCGCAGGCCAATGCAAACTGGCGCCACATATTGCCCGCCTCCGTCATCATTTGCGACGCCTCCTCCAAGGGGACGATGCCCAGAAGATCCCCCGCCTCCTGGAGAAACGCCGCATACATGAACCGGAAGCCCCCCCCGCCGGTCCCGATCTCCTCCTGCATCCGGACGATGTGGGCCAGAAACAGGCGGGCGTATCGCAGATCTTCGCGGACAGGGAGCCGTTCGATTTTTCGGGCCATGTAATGGATCCCCTTGACGCCGATAAACGGCACGGGGGCATGGAGCATCATGCGAACCGTCCGCTTGACGGCGTTTCGTATCGCTTTGTGCAAATCAATGTCCCGATTGACGCTTACCGGGTAGTATATGAAACCCTTCGGGGCAAGGGTCCCCTTGGCGAAGCGGGCATTCTGGAGATCCTCTGCGCTGATCCGGACGGGGTGTTCAAAACTGGGGTCGCTGATGAGGAATTCGTTTCCCTCTCTCCCGTAGACCATCAGATTGTGCGCGTTGAACTGGAAGCGCATCTCCGGCGGGAAATAGGGGAGCCAGTAAACCGATGTCTGCAAGCCGACCATTTCCCCGCTGTCGACGAGGCTTACGAGTTCGGCAAGGGCCTCTCCCTTTTCCCGATATCTCTTCGTCCGGAAGCGGACATCGAGGTGTTTTACCGCCCCCTTGATGATCGCCCCGGGGAACATGCGGTACGAAATGACGGGCATGCCGGTGATCTTTATCAAGGGAAGATAGGCGAAGGTCAGGCCGCCCGTGATGCCGAAGACCATGGGTTCGGAAAGATCGAGACCATGGCGATTCAGCAGAGCGGTGACCACGCCGCTTTCGCAATGGGCGTATTGTCTGTGTTCCAGCGGCTTCAACGTCACCGATCAATCCTCCCCGTGAAAGTTCCGTAACGCGTCAACGGATATCCTGAAGATCCGGGCATACTCCGTAAGCGTCTTGTCTTTGAGTTTTTTGAAAACGCCGGGCTTAAAATGCCGCTTGACCTGCCAGCGGTAAAGTCCCATGGCCTGCGCAAGCGTCAGGGGGTCCATCCAGCTTTTGAGCATGAAGTATTCTATCGGCGATGTTTCACGACGCTTTACCCGGACGGCGGTCTTCCCGGCCTGTTCCTCGAAGTCGTTGATCACCTGGTGAAGGACGATCTCCTCCACTTCCCAGCCCCTGGTCGTGGTCTGGGTATAGCGGCCTTGGTCATCAACGGCATACAGGGCCTTCCTCTCTCCCTGCAGCGTCTTGACGTCATCCTGGGGTACTTCGGATATCTTCATAGCGTTCCGAATATTCAATGGTATCAATGCCCGTAATTTGATAAGGGCCCGATTTTACCGGAGGGGAGTATAGGGAAATCATTCCGGTATGTCAATGAAAACTGACCACAGAAAAGGGATCACGGTCACCAGAAAATCCTTGACATATCAAGTGAATCGTACTAAATTCCTGCCGCCCTGAAGGGGAGTAGCTGTCCGGGCAAGGTCAACACACTGGTGAAAGCCTGGCCTTGCCGTCGGTGCAAACCGATCAGCGAGACTTTCAGTTTGACATGGTGTCATGCTGAGGTCTCGCTTTTTTTATTTCGGGAACGGGTAAAATGACGGTATTCATCGCATCCTTTTTGTTTGTGGTTCTTGCCGAGATGGGAGACAAAACCCAGCTCCTGGCGATGGCCTTCGCGGCACGGTATGCGGCGGGAACGGTCCTGAGCGGCGTGCTCGCCGCCACGCTTCTCAACCATCTGCTGGCCGTTCTCCTGGGAAACTGGTTGACGGACTTTATCCCCCTGGACCATGTTCAGATCGCTGCATCCGCCTCCTTCATCCTGTTCGGCCTCTGGACACTCCGCGGGGATGAACTGGAGGGGGAGGATCGAAAATACCGTTTCAGCCCCTTCTGGACCGTGGCGGTGGCCTTTTTCTTTGCCGAGATGGGGGATAAGACGCAACTGGCGACCGTAGCACTGGCGGCCAAGTACCATTCGATCATCCCGATCTGGATGGGAACGACGGCGGGCATGATGGTCGCGGACGCCTTCGGCATCATCGTCGGGGTGCTTCTCTGTAAGAAGATACCCGAGCGGTTTGTGAAGTGGTTTGCCGCGACGGTTTTCATTCTCTTCGGGATCATCGGCCTCTACGATTCCCTTCCCGGTCACCTGCTGACGCCGGGCATCATGGCCGGGGGGCTTTTTTTCGTGACCTTGATGGTTGCCCTGGTCCTCTGGTGGAACCGAAGGCGTGAGCGCTTCGCGCGAAAGGATGGCATAGAGGATACTAAATGACTATACGGGTATTTAGATTGGGAAGGACTTCTTTTTTCGTCCGCACCCGGAACTTGTGTTCCGGGTGGCGCCGGTGTAGAAAGAGGATAACGGCTGTCAGTGGATGAACGAAAAAAGCCGATGGCGTTTCAGGCAGAAGAAAAAGAAAGGGACCCTTGATGCTCGAAGCGATTAAAAACCTGATTAAAAGCAGGGATGTCTGCGTGTTGTCCACCGTCTCCGGCGGAGAGCCCCACTGTTCGCTGATGTCCTATGTAACCGATGACACGTGCAGGGAGTTCTACATGATCACCCTCACGGGAACGAAGAAATACCGGAATCTCGAGGGCAACAGCGCCGTGAGCCTCCTGATCGATACCCGGGAAGAGGATGTCGATCGCAGGCGCAAGGATATTCGGGCACTCACCGTCAGCGGTGTTTTTCAAAAACTGACGGATCCGGCGGAGGAGGGGAGAATCCTCCGGCAATTGCTGGAGAGGCATCCGCACCTCAAGGAGTTTGCCGAGAGCGGCAAGGCAAAGGTCTTCGCCGTTCGGGCCAAGACCTTTCAACTGCTCGCCGGTGTGAGCCGGTCCCACTTCGAGGAGGCCGACTGACAGGAACGTCTAAGATTGGTGAACGGCATCACCGGACAGCGGTCCGATAAAGAATGGGGAATCAGGATCATTGCCCGATTCAGTCGAGGAGGGCTTTGAGCTCAATCTTCTGCCAGTCGAAGGTGCCGGGCGCCTTGAGGTAGATGATGCGGTCACGAGGGACCGCGGCCACCTGGTAGATCGTCCCGTCAACGGTGGCCCCGCCTTGCGGATTGACCCTGCCGTCCTTGTCCAGCGCTAAATCGAAGATCTTCATCATGCGGTCCGCATCAATGCTGCCTTTGGACTCCCTGGCGCGGGCCAGCAGGTTATCGCGCCGGGCAATGGTTGTCGAATCGGGGGGAGCGATCTCAACCCATGAGGGATCGACGAAGTGGTTGGTGGCAGCCATGAGCCCGGCCTCGTCCGGCCCCCGGGCCTTCACGCGCCCATCGGTGTAGCACTCGTAGCTGAGTGATTCCCTCTCGTCGGCCGCGTTGACGATCGACGAGAGGTTCGCCAGTACAGCCTTGAACGGGGCGTCGAGCTGCGCCACCGTTGAATACGTGTGGAGCATCGACTGGATCGTGAGGACGATCGGGAAGCGTTCCGGGAAGTAATGGGTCCAGTTGCCGGCGTTAAGTTCAAGGAAGAGCCCGTCCCGGTTCATGCCGGTAGGGGCGTAGATCACCCCTGCATAATTGATGATTGCGGCCGGGATGCTCCCGTTGTCGGGACGGAAGACCGCGACCACCGTGTACTTTGCCATGTCCTTGTGGATGTAAGCGTCATCGTCATTGTTGCGACCAAAGACGAGCGGACCTCCTCCGGTGAAGCCTCCCCAGGCCGCCATGCCCGAGCAGGCGGGGGGCACATCCATTTCCATGAACTTGAAGAGCTCGGCGATGTTCAGCAGCTTCTGCTTGTCGAGGTCGAGCCCGGAAGTCTCGGCCATACCCAGCAGGATCTCCTTGTAGATCTGCGGGTAAGCCGCGTAGACCACCTCGGCGATCTGGGCCATGCGCTTCCTCGCTGCCTCCTCGGTATAGGTGCGCGGCGGTTTGAGTGTCTTTGTGTAGAACTCGATCATCTTGCCGTCGACCGCCAGCTTGTACATGGCGGCGAGGTCGTCCTTGAGGAGCGCGCCGTACTGCCTTCCCATTTTCCGATAGGTGCCGCTGAGCCTGAGCACCGATACCGGTCCCGCTTTGTAGAGAATACCACCCTCGACCTCGGCGACGATCTGTAGGCCGGGAGGATGAGGCGTAGTCGCCGACCCCGAGCAGCCAGTCATGGCGAGCAAGAGCAATAAGCTAAGACCGAACAGTCTGGCCATAATGGATAAGAAGCTCCCTTCTTTAATATGAACTTACTATGAGTAATGCCGGGCTTGTGTGTCAAGGGAATTTTGGTAACATTGCTTTTCTTTTTATAAAAGTCGATAATATTTGCCGTAAAAATGAAAATCGTGATAATGACACCGGAGAATATGAAATGCCGTTGAAAAAGTTCCATCCCGTATAACCATGCTGGAGGAATTATGATCAGACTGACGAATGCCCCGTTTCCAACAAAAGAGCGGGGTTTTTTACTGCGGGTTATGCGATTGCGGGCAGTATTTTTTGGCCCTATATATGATATAAAAGGTTTGAAATCAGTCTGCCTCGTGATGATTGCAGTTCTGTTGTCCGGCTGTAACCATTCATCCTCATCGGATTATACCTATTCCGCCACGATCGCCGAAGGACGCTCCGCCGTGCAGGAGATTATGGCGGAAAGCAGTGCCAGCTCCGTATCCGTTGCCCTTGTGGACGGCGACCGAGTGATCTGGGCAGAGGCCTTCGGCAAAGCGGATCGGGAAGCCGGCCGGAATGCGACCACGGATACGCTCTTTGGCATCTGCTCGGTCAGCAAAATGCTGGCCACCGTCGCGACCATGATTCTCGTGGATCGGGAGAAAATATCGCTTGATGAACCTCTAACAACATACATCAAGAGTTTTTCGATGCCCCTTGATCAGCGATCCCGGGATATCACCGTAAGAATGCTGCTGAACCACTCATCCGGACTTCCCGGAAATGACATGCGGGGCGCTGTCACAACTGTCCCCTTTGCCGGATATGCCGCCCAGATGATGGACGGATTGAAATATCAGCGCCTGAAGCACGACCCGGGTACGATCAGTGAGTACAATAACGATGGTTTTACCATGATTGAAAACCTGGTCAAGGCGGTGACCGGACAGAATTATTCCGACTTTGTCCGCGAAAATATTCTTGGACCGCTTGGCATGGACTCAAGTCGCTATCAGACCGAACCGCTTCCCGAGGGTTCTTACGCCAAAGCCTATGCCGGAGATAGCAAACTCACGCTCTATTCCTTCAATGTATATGGTTCAGGGGGTTTATTCTCCACTCCCGAGGAGTTATCCCGCCTGGCCATCATGCTGATCAATAAGGGCGTTTACAATTCCCGCCGGATTCTGTCGGAAAAGTCCGTAACAGCCATGGCGCAGGATCAGAGGCTGGGATCCTTCAATCCTGTTCCCTTTGAGGAAAACCGCTTCGGCCTGGGGTGGGACACCATGGCCCAACCGGGGCTGGCAGCGGTCAACATCGCGTCATGGCAGAAGACAGGCGATATGAACGGATATTACGGAGCCAATATCGCTGTGGCACCGGAGGAGAAGCTCGGCGTGGTGGTTTTCGGCGCCTCCAACAGCTTTGACTCCTCTTATGCCGTTAAAATCTCGGAGCGGATCCTGCTTCGCGCCCTTGTCGAGCACGGCAGGCTTGCCGAAATGCCGAAGCCGCTTTCCACCACCCCGTTTCCGGTGCAGGCGGTGACGCAGGAGGAGAGAAATACCTTCACGGGATTTTACACATCGGGAAGCGGCGTCTATCGCCTGGGCTTCGGAGCGGATGATTCCCTTTCGCTTGACGAACTCAGAAGTGACTGGACACCGAAATACCGGAATTTCAAGCTTCGCAGCGACGGTTGGTATGCCGCGGACGGCGACCCGATCACGGCGCTGCGCCTGCTGACCCGGGGGGGGCGCAACTATTATGCCCTCAAGCTCAAGAGGGGGTTTGGCCACTACAGCTCCACCATAATGACCGGACAACGCCTTGATGACAAACCGGCCATCTCTGCCGCCTGGCAGGCACGGCTTGGTGAGACATGGCTGTTGGTCAATGCCGACATGATCCTGAAAGGTCCAAGTTTCCAGTTCAGGACGATCACCGGCCTGACCGGTTACATTATGGGCAACAATATCTTGCGTGACATGACCCCGCCTTCCGACGACAGGCTGGACGGAATGTTCCTGACACTGCCCGACGGCGGAAAAGACCTGCAGGAGCCGGGAATTGAAACCTGGAATGGTCAGAAATGGCTGCGCCTCGGCAGTTACCTCTATCGCCCCTTGTCAGGCATCCCGCTCCTTGCTTCGGGGCCGACCACGGTTCCCATCGGCAGTGATGGATTCGCCGAATGGCGACAACTCCCCGCTTCGGGGACGCTCTCCATGAACGGCACGACCTCCTGGTTCTTGTATGATGCCGATTTCAACGAGCTGGCTTCCGGTATGGGAAGTGGCACTCCTTCGTTTTCGGGCGCCGGCGCAAAATACATAGCCCTGTTCGGAACGAACGGGACAACGATCAGCCTGAACCTGGCGGCGCAATGAGGGGCTTCCTGAAAAGCCAAACCGTTGACCAAGAGCCATTAAAACAAAAAGGGGGCTAACCCAATTCTGAGCTAACCCCCTGTTTCTCTTATGGTGCCGAAGCCGGGACTTGAACCCGGACGGATTTTGTCCACTACCCCCTCAAGATAGCGTGTCTACCAGATTCCACCACTTCGGCATCCGCGTCTGACCCGACACCGCCGCTTCACGATACCTTGCCGACGTTGCCGGGAACTTACCCGTTTCAAATTGCTTTGTCAATATCAAAAGAGCCTTTCAATTGTGTAAAAGCGCTTTCACATCCGGCCCGGTGAACCTGCCGATCTACTTCGACTGCGGAGCGGCCGGGGCCTGAGGCGCCACCGGTACAGCAGCCTTCGTCGGAGCTGCCGGGTTCGGCACCGGGATCGTTTGCTGCGTAACCGGTGCCGGGACCGTTTGCTGCGCGACCGGTTTGGCGCCTTCCATCAGCGAGCTTCCCTTGCGGGAAACCGAATAGGACAGGCTGAGGGAGGTCAGCATGAAGATGATGGCGACCGCGGTCGTCATTTTTCCCAGAAAGGTCCCCGGACCGCTGCTTCCGAAGATGGTCTGGCTGGACCCTCCGAAGACCGCCCCCATGTTCGCGCCCTTCCCCGCCTGCAGAAGCACGGTGAGGATCAGAACGATACATGCGATCACATGCACAATGGTTATCAGAATCTGCACTTTTTTATACCCCTTGAATGGTTTGATATCCGACAAGCTGAACGAAAGAATCGACGTCCAGACTGGCCCCTCCGACCAGCGCCCCGTTGATGTCCGGCTGGTGCATCAGATCGACGATATTCTTCGCTGTGACGCTTCCCCCGTAGAGAATGGCGATTTCCGCCGCCCGTTCACTTCCATACCGGCCGGCGATCCATTCCCGGATCAGGCCATGCACCTCTTGCGCCTGCGCCGGGGTGGCCGTCCTGCCGGTGCCGATCGCCCAGACCGGTTCATAGGCGACCAGGAGGCGGCTTATATCACCGGCGGTTAAATTATTCAACCCCTCTTTTAACTGCCGTTCGACAACATTTTGCATCCGGCCCTCTTCCCGTTCCTGCAGGGTTTCCCCGATGCAGAAGATCGGCTTCAGGCCCGCTGAAAGGGCGGCTCGGAGCTTCCGATGGACGCGCTCATCTCCCTCGCCGAAGAGGGTGCGCCGCTCCGAGTGGCCGACGATCACATATGTGCAGCCGGCTTCGCGGATCATTTCTCCGGAGATCTCCCCGGTGAAGGCCCCCTTCTCCGCTTCATGGAGGTTCTGGGCGGCCAGACAGACGGGCGAACCCTTGAGGATCTCCGCCACGGCATGGAGCGCCGTGAAGGGGGGGGCGATGATAACCTCCGGCACCGGCGGGGTGTTAAGGGCGTTCCGGAGGCGCGAGGCGAAATCGATCGCCTCGGCGACCGTCTTGTTCATCTTCCAGTTTCCTGCGATGACCGGACGGACCATTTTTCTATCCTCCAATTCATTCATCGATAACAATGAATCATAGCCAGCCGGCCGATATTCGTCAATGTTTTTTATTCATCTCTGAAAAGTTTGGAATTGCAATATTTGCCCATTCGCATTAATCTGCGGTTATGGATAACAAGACCCGGCATCTGACAGCCCTGGAAATCAATCTTGAAAGAACCAAAGCGGTTGTGGATATCCCTGAGAAATACAGGATACTCCTCCGTGTCGTCAAAAACCATTACGGGGTGTCAAAGCGAACGGAAGAGATGCTCGTCGAGCTTCATCATCCGTTTGTGAACTGGGAATATCTGCTGGCACAGCTTAAAAGCCTTTCCATGGGTGATTTCTATGATTTCAACACCCACGAGGATGGTTTATCCGCACTGGAAACGTTTGCGGATATTTATCTGACCATCATCTCTTCGGCCGGCGATGAAGAGGTCAAAGACAACGCCGTCCGGTATTGCTTCGAATTTCTCAATACGGTTCTTTCCAACAGCGGTAACCTTCTGGAGAGAAACACGGCCCTGTTTTTACCCGTCTTTCGATCTCTCGCCGATCTTTCGCGGTCTCAGGATCATCTCCTCAAGAAGTCATCGGGTTTGGTGAAGGAAATCGCCAGACGGTCGATGAAGAATCAGGTCAGAACGGATCTGCATGAGCTCAACAGGCTCCTCTTCTCTGCCTTCCAATCGACATACCTGTACTGGCTGACGCAGCCCGATCCGTCACAATGGTTTTCCGCGGATGGCGAGACCCGGGAGGATCGCGACGCCTATCGCGAGATGATTTCACCTCTTTCCCACGAACATATCCACGGGCTGCTCGCCCGCCTAAAAGAGATCGATCAACATTCGACGACCGATGCGGATTCGCCGGCCCCGTACCTGGATATGCCCGATTATGCGCAGATCGCAAACGGTTATCTCGTGATCGCCGACGCCCTTGAAAAATCAAGCGCCTTTGCAGGACGCAATTGTCTCGTAAAACTCAATTTTCTTTTCAATCTGATGAGTGTCGCCGGACTGTCGGATATACACAACGCGGGCCTGATCGAGATCAATCGCTGCCTGGGAAAGGCGTTGAATGAAGAAAACCAGCAAAATGTAAATGATTTCATCCGAAAAATATTCCGTTTGTTACATAACACCCCTTCCCGGATTCAATACCGGAGTTCGATCATCGATTGCGTCACCACCCTGGCCAGAGAGGTCTTTGAATCCAACAACCACCCGCTTGTGGACACCTTCATCGAGGAGCTTGTGGCCTTCGGTTTTCAGCATCCCGACGTCAAGGGATCGACCACCGAATGGCAGATCCAGGTGAACCCGGCCCATATTCAAAACATCCGCTCCTGGCTGGAGATTATTGCCCGGAAGCCGAGATGGACAAAGAAACTTCTCTCGGCCCTGATCATCAATCTGAAATTAAGAGGGGTCTTCGTTCGGGATACGGATCTTCTCCAGAAGGATATCTCACGGCTCCTGAATGCCGATATCCTGCCTGCCTACAACCTGCTGAAGCAGCTCCTCAGAATCTTCCCGATCTATTTCACCGAGATCGGCGCGGAAGGCGAGCTGCGGACGATCTCCACGGAGGTGGATGAGCTTTCCGCCAGACAGGACAGGCTCATCTATTTCTTAAGGAAGCAGTCTCATGTTGAAAGCAACAGCCGCCTGGTGCCCTTTATCGAAGACATTTTTCGGTACTGGAACTCGGGCGACAAGCCATTTCTGAAGGACCACCTGCCCGAGGAGGTTTACGGAGAGGTTCAGGCGGCGGGTGAATATTTCGATGATCTTCATCTCATATTCGGCGATCTGTTTCAGAAGATTCATGGCGACGTTGCGAAATTGCTTGAATGGGACCGCGAGAAGATATCAAAAGAGATCAGCGGTGTCGCCGGCGCCAGTGAGAGGGAAAAGAGACGTGCCGAACTGATGATCCGGTTCTATCAGCTCATTTATAACAAGTATTTTCATCAGCACCTGGATACCCTCAAAGACCTTGAGACCTCCTGTCTGCTGGACCCGCGGAAAATTCGTTCCCTCAAGCGATCCCTGCAGAAAAAGGATTATTTCAAAAGCCTGACCATCGTTCTGGCGATGCTCACCGTTCTGAAGGAGAAGGTCCTTTCATCCCAAAAAACGGACTATTTTGAAAACATCTATTACAAACGACACATTGCCGCCGGTATCCCGTCCATGTACGGAACCTATCGCGAAGAAAAATTTGAGGCCATGGGGCTCACGTTTCGCCTTGAGGGCTTTGCCACGATGCTTTTTGAAAGACTGGTGGAATCCCTGAACCTCAAGTTCATCACCAAAAGCACCCTCTTGAGAATCCACGAATATCTCTGGCTCTACATCAAGGCGCTCGAACTGGAAGGGCTGGCGACGGAGGGGCTTGTCGCCAAATTGAGGTACATTACAAGCGCCCTGCAGATCCGTCGGTTTTCCATCGATCAGTATATCGATATCTTCCAGTTCATCGCCAAGGGCATTCAGGATATCACCCGCGATTACTACATCGATGCCCATCGCTCCAACCTGCCTGTGATCATCGGCCAGATGATCGATGGCGACGAATGGGTACATGATGCCGCATCGTGTCCCCACAGTAAAATCATCGCGCCGAAGGACCAGAAGGCCTTTTATCAGCACTCGGAACACTTTGTCCGTTCCATCATCGCCTCCGCCTTCGGCCTGCAGGTCCTGGATAATTTTGTGAATGCGATCATCCGGACGCTGAGCGCCGAGCTTGAAAAATTCAAGGACAATAAAAATATTCTCAATCTGGTCATGGCCTATATCCCGGAACTGGCCATTTCGACCCTCCATAAGAAAAACAGGGAGGCGGACAACCAGATCCTCATCGGCAACAAGGCTTACCTGTTAAAGGAACTGATCTCATTCAACCTCCCTGTACCGCCGGGATTCATCATCACCACGGAGGTTTTCCGGGGCTATGAGGGCGTTGTGGGATACAGACATATTTACAAGGATCTGAAACGGAGGGTTTACAAAGAGATCAAAGAGCTTGAACGGGTGACCGGAAAGACATTCGGTGATCCCCGGAACCCCCTGCTGCTTTCCGTCAGAAGCGGCGCAACGATTTCACTTCCCGGGATGATGTGCTCCTTTCTCAATGTGGGGATCAATGAAACGATCGCGGAGGGTCTCGCCCGAAAAGAGGATCATCAATGGGCGGCGTGGGATTCCTATCGGCGGTTCCTGCAGACCTGGGCGATGTTTCAGGGGATTGACAGAAATATCTTCGATGAAATCATGAAAAACTACAAGAGCCGTTATGCGATTGCGAAGAAATTTCTGTTCAACCCGGACCAGATGAAACAGCTCGCCCTTTCCTACAAAGAGGCGATCATCAAGCGGGGTATCCGGATACTGGACAACCCCTACCAGCAACTTCAGCATGCCATCCTGGACGTTTTTGCCTCCTGGCATTCCGAACAGGCGCGGATCTACCGCCATCAGATGCATCTTTCCGACGAATGGGGCACGGCCGTGATCGTCCAGGCCATGGTGTTTGGCAACCTGAATGAAAACTCTGGGTCAGGGGTGATCTTTACGCGGGATCCCAAGGGTTCCTCGCAGGATGTGGCCATCAATGGAGATTTCATCTTCTGCGTTCAGGGGGAAGATATCGTCTCCGGTCTCGTGGAGACATTCCCGATTTCAGAAAAGCAGAGGGTCTCCGAGAAAAGGGAGTCGCTGATCTCCCTGGAGACCAAATTCCCGGAGATATACAACGAACTGGTCCGGATTGCGGAGCTGCTGGTCTATGAAAAGGGATTCAGCCAGCAGGAGATCGAGTTCACGTTTGAGAACGATACGAAAAATGGGCTCCATATCCTCCAGACGCGGGACATGGTGCAGAGAGAAACCGACAAGGTCAGGACCTTTGTCGGCGATGGGGACCTCGAACGGTCTTTCCTCGGCATGGGCATCGGGATCAGCGGCGGCGCCCTGACCGGCAGGGCGGTCTATTCCGAAAAAGAGATCGAACATTTCCGTGAGAAGGACCCGGAAACGGCGTTGATTCTGATCCGTCCCGATACGGTTCCCGATGATGTCGGCATCATTCTGAAGGCCGACGGCATTCTGACCGCGAGGGGAGGCGGCACGTCCCATGCGGCGGTCACGATCCCCCAGCTCAACAAGGTCGGCGTGGTGGGCTTCAACAAGCTTCACGTCTACGAGTCGGAAGGGTATAGTAAAATCGACGGAAAAACCATAAGAGGCGGAGATTTCATCAGTATCGACGGCTGGAGCGGGGCCGTCTATGCGGGAAAGCACGAAATCGACGCCGATGAATCTTATAAAATCGTCCTGTAGTCCTTCCTTGCCAACGGGGACAGATTTGCAATCTGTCCCCGTGCCTCGTACCACCTTAATTATTCAATAAGAAAGGCTTTTATAGATGTATGCGGTCAGATCACCTCCGAAATCATCTGGCTCGAGAGATAAGAGCCTCTTTGCGTGAATTTTCGCATTCGGATTATTGTGGCCAAAAAGGTGAATCTGCCGGCCGTCGCCAAACCGGCGGCGCTGCTGGCGGGAAGGAGGATCCGATTCACTTGAGGATTTCTTTCCGTAATTGCTGGACTGAGTAAAGGAAAAATGAAAATCACCGGTTATTGGTGTCACCTACCTACTCCTTAACCCATGTGATGTGATTATCCCGATGATTTCGACCTGAAAGAAAGACAAATCTAAAAGGCACAGCGGCTTTGTGTCATGGCCCGCCTGAGTGCCTTAATCGATATTTTATTGTGTAAATATGAGTTTTAATCCTGCAATGGTTAAAACCACCGCCAATAGGCGTTTGATAATCACTGGAGAAAATTTCCTGCTTCCAAAATATGAACCTACAGTTCCAAAAACAAATGCGCTAACGACAAATGACCAGGCAAAGGCCGGAAGATATTTTGTCGCGCTTAGATTTCCAGCCAGACCCGAAACTGAATTTACCAAAATAAAGAGTGCTGAAACGGCAGATGCAGTCTTCGTTTTTGCCCACCCCATCAAGATAGCCAGCGGAGTTAAAAATATCCCTCCCCCTGTTCCCGTAAGGCCAGATAAAAGTCCCAATCCTGCACCGATCCCATAGCAATAGGGTTTTGACGGAGCGCGAGGATCCGGCTTTTCTTTCGGATCAATAAAAAATTTGACGGCAGATAATAACAAAACGATGCCAACAAGAATTTTAAAAATATGTGTGGGAAGATTAAGGTAGCCCCCTATGAAGGCAAAAGGAATGGATAAGACGGCGAAGGGCCAAAAGAAACTCCAAGAAAAATGTCCTGCTCTCCAAAATTGCCATGTCCCGATGCAGGCTACCACGATGTTCAACACTAAAGCCGTAGGCTTAATTGCGGAAGGTGCCATACTGAAAAGCGCCATTATAGCAATATAGCCAGATGCTCCAGCATGACCTACGGATGAGTACAAAAATGCCACAATGCCAATGCAGACTGTAATGTAAACGATATTGTCAGGATTCATAAGATTGCTCTTATTATCAAATAAGGTTTATGGATCACTAAAAATCCACGAATCCCGACTATCATGATTTCTGTTTGAAATCTACCGCGGCATAGATATTTGCCAGTTTAACGAGTTCAGGAAGGAGCCCTCACCCCAGCTCACCTTCAAAATCACCCTCCCAACATTGCAGCTTACAACCCGTTATCATTGAAAATCGTAGAAAAGCCCACCGAATATTTTTTATGAGCGGTTCGCAAACCAGACCACATATTACCTGACGGGCCAGAAATTCCGATCCTCCCTGGAAGTGACTTCAAGATCACATAACGGAACATATCCTGTCTTTTTAGCTTCCGGCACCTGGACGATTACACCGCAGAGGTCATCTTCCTCAGATTCAATGCCGATGACTTCCATGACATGATCAAGCCTGAATCGTTGATGTTCGGCTACGTCTGTAAAGTAGGCATCATCCTCATCTTCCATCCGTTTGACTTGGAATGGAAAAGAGAGATGCCCGCGCGACCTATCTTTCTTCCGATCCTTCAAATATCTCCAACTTGAAATGGAATCCTTCGTAGGTCATCAGCATCCTTCCGACCTCGTGCCATGAAAGCTCCTTGCCGTCGATGACTAGACAGGGAATCTCGCCATTCGTATCATCGTCCCAGGTGATCCGACCGCGCAAGGTATCTCCGCCTGTGATTTGGTACCGGGTCAGATCGCTGCGTTCGATGTGCTTTCGTTGCAGTTCACGGCGTATACGTGCAACAAGCTTCGCAAACAATGCGAACAGGTCATCCTCCGCATCGCCACTTATCGAGAATTCGTGGCCTTTTGGTTTATCCTTTTCAATCTCCAAAGCCTCAATGGTCGCATGATCCCCGAGAAGACGGGTCTGGAAATGGAACGTGTGATTTTTATTATTCCGATCCTTCAGAGTGATAGGATCAAATGACAAGTGATGAAAATCGACTCCGCTATCTTTGGCAATGGCTTCATTGAAACACCTGGTGCACAGGAAGCAGCTTTCTTCCCTTCTCAAAAAATAGACCCCTTCATAATCCGCCGTTGCCGCCCCGCAGGCCTCGCATCGATTCTGTCGGTCATCTCTTTTCATGTTTTTGCTTTTTTTAGAAAGGAGGATCCGATTCATTGCAACGGGTTTCTCCATTTGACGCCTGGAAAGCGCGAGAAATCGGTATCGGTGGAGATCAACTCACAGCCGTTTTCAATAGCCAGGGCGGCCAAGTGCGCATCGGTTACAAGATTCGCGACAGCCTGGCCCTCAATCAGCATCTTTTGAAAGACGATCCAGTGTCGGTCGGTCGGATAAACGATGCGCGTGCAAGGTTGATCCAACCAACTCTGCACGCGGGAAAGCGCCTGATCGAGAGACAGGGGGTGCTCAAAGACGCGCGGATTCGTGCCGATGCGGATGAAGGCGCCCAGGACGGTCCAGCAAAGGCACACCGGCGAGGCGTCGGACAACTGCGCATCCCACCATTCGCGTGCTATCGCATGGCGGGTACTCTGTTGGTCTTCGGCATAAAGGAGAATGTTGGCATCCACGAGGATCACCGGTGATCCTCCCCCTCGATCTGCGACAGGAGCGCCTGGATGTTGTCCAGATTCCTCCCGGCCTTCAGCCCCATCTTGTGAGGGCGGGTCCGATAGGATCGGGTTCGCGAGGCATCCTCTACGGTCTGCAATCCGGTACGCAACGCTTCATTCACCACGTGGCGAAAAGGCGCACGGAGTTTTGCCGCAACAGCTTTCGCTTTGTCCAGAACATCGTCGTCTATGGTCAGTGTCGTTCTCATGAAGCCATCATAGCATCATACAGCGTGATGTCAAGGCATCACAAGCTTCAATGAAACAGGCTTTTATGGATGTATGCGGTCAGATCGCCGAGCCGGTTGGTGTAACTGCCGTATTCATTGTCATACCAGCCGAATATCTTCGCGTGGACAACGGGGATCCGCATGGTTGAGCGTGATAATGTCCGGAGAAAGGCATCCGGCAGATCGGGGACCTGGGAGAGATCGATATCGATGAATGCCGTGCGGGTGTGGTTGAATTGTCCTTCAATGACGATGGCCGCATCCATTCCGATCAGATCGGTCGATACATTCTGCTCTTCCGAATAGACCACAAGATGTCCGGGATCATTTCCGGCCCTGCGGTAGATGTCATTCAGCATGCCCGTGGTCAGTGGGACGTTTTTGCCGGTCTTGTCGGCGAAGGTCTGGAAGGTGACGTTCAGGACGATCAACGATTCCGTGTTCGTCGGCACCCGGATCGAGTCCGCCATAAAACCGATATTTTTCACTTCCGGAATTACCTGGCTCAAGGCCTCGGCGGCATTGGTGGAAGTCAGGATGATGTTGTTCAGCGTGCTTCTGTTTTTGCGCAGGTCCTTTTCGCCGGACTTGGGTGTCTTGTCGAGGATGCTCTGCGAATTGGTCACCGCGTGAACCGTCGACATGGAGGCCGTCAGGATGTTGTGGGTGGCCTCATTCTCGAGAAGCGGCTTGATCATGTGCGCCAGACCCGTTGTGGTACAGGAGGCCGCCGAGATGATCTGGTGTTTCCGGTGGTCAAAGGCAGCGTGGTTGATCCCGTAGATGAGTGTGACGGCGTTGTCGGGTATCGGTAAGGCCTTGTTTTTGATTTTGAATGCCGAAGAATTGATGACCGCTTTGGCCCCGCCGGCGAGATGTCCCTTCAGCGAGCCGCTTTTTTCGTCCGCTGCCAGGCAAGGGTCAAGAAATTTGCCGGTGCATTCCACCACAACGTCGACGCCGTGGTCCCGCCAGCCGATTTCGGCCGGGTTTCGCGCCTCCCTCATGATGGTTACGGGGATGCCGTCGATGAGGAGCGTGCCCTTCTTTTCATCGACGATCCGGATCATCCTTTCCGCCTTGATGCCGTACAGAAACCGGTGGATGGTTCCATAGGTTGCATCCTTTTCGATCAGTTGTGCGATGGCGGGAAGTCCGCTCCCGACGCCCCTCCCCAGATTGACGACGATTTCCTGAAAATATTTTCTTCCGATATGGTGCCACAGGGTGAGCTTGCCGATTCTTCCGAGGCTGTTGATGCCCAGAACCGGTCGCCTGTTCTCAAAAACCTCGACTTTGCCCATACGAATCGTTCCTTTGTTGTTGGAAATGGCTATGGATCTGTTTCTTGGCAAACCACAAACTTGCTCTCGCGCATCCGGAAAGCAGACCATCCCTTCATGATTCAAAGGGTAAGGGTTACTTTTCCTGCAGTATCGCTATGCCGGGGAGCGCTTTCCCTTCAAGGTACTCGAGCGACGCCCCGCCGCCGGTGGAGATGTGGGTGATCCGATCGGCGACCCCCGCCTTTTCGACGGCGGATGCGCTGTCCCCCCCGCCGATGATGGTCACGGCCTTGGAAGAGGCGAGCGCCTTGGCGATCTCGTTCGTTCCCCGGGCGAACTCTTCGATTTCAAAGACGCCTACCGGCCCGTTCCAGATGATCGTGCCTGCAGTCCGGATCGACTCCTTGAACAGTTCAACGGTCCCGGGGCCGATATCGACGCCCATCATGTCCGCCGGGATCCGGTCGATCGGGACGACCCGCGAGGGGGTGCCGGCGGCAAGTTCGGTTGCGATCACGACATCGACCGGGATGATGAGCTTCAGGCGGGCCATCCCTTTGAGCTCCGCCCATATCTCCCCGGCCTGCCGGATGAACTTCTCTTCCACGAGCGATTTTCCGACCTCAAGACCCTGGGCCTTGAGAAAGGTGTAGATCATACCGCCGCCGATGATGAGCGTATCCACCTTCTGTGCGAGATTCCGGATCACCATGATCTTCGACGACACCTTTGCCCCGCCGATGATCGCGACGAACGGCCTTGCGGGATTGTCGAGGGACTTGCCCATGACTTCGAGTTCTTTCCGGATCAGAAAGCCGCAGACACCCGGCAGGATGCGGGCGACCCCCTCGGTCGACGCGTGCGCCCGGTGCGCCGTCCCGAAGGCATCGTTGACATATACATCCGCGAGGGCCGCGAGCTGTTTCGAGAAAACAGCGTCGTTCTCCTCTTCCTCCGGATGGAAGCGGACATTTTCGAGCATCACGACCTCCCCGCTCACCATTTTTGAGATGGCGGTCGCGACCTCTTCCCCGATGCAGTCATCGAGCTTGATGACTTTGCTGCCGAGCAGCTCCTCCAGCCGCTTCGCGATCGGATTCATCCGCAGCCCTTCGGTCACCCCGTCGGGTCTTCCCAGATGCGAGACCAGGATGACGATGGCGCCCCGGTCGATCAGGTAGCGGATGGTGGGCAGGGCCGCCCGGATCCGCATGTCGTCCGTGATGTTCCGCTGCTTGTCCATGGGGACGTTGAAATCGACCCGGACCAGCACCTTCTTTCCCTTCAGCTCCCCGTCTTTCAGATCCGAAATGCATTTTTTCATATTCCCACTCCCCAGCGATAGGACAGGACGGGAGCGGTTTCTTCCCGAAACCGCTCCCGCCGTTTCCCCTGGATCAGAGGCTCTTGGCCACGAGTTTCACGAGATCGATCATCCGGCAGGAGAAACCCCATTCGTTGTCGTACCAGGAAAGGACCTTGATCAGATTGCCCTCGATGACCATCGTCGATTTCCCGTCCACGATGGACGAATGCGGGTTGCCCAGATAATCGATCGAGACCAGCGGTTCATCGGAATAGGCGAGAATCCCCTTCATTTTACCCTCGGCCGCTTCCTTCAGCGCGGCGTTGATCTCTTCGACGGTCGCATTTTTCTCGATTTCGGCGACGAGGTCCACGACCGAGACATCCGGCGTCGGAACCCGCATTGAGAATCCGTTGAGCTTCCCCTTGAGTTCCGGAAGCACAAGCCCCACGGCTTTTGCGGCCCCGGTGGTCGTCGGGATCATGGACATCGCGGCCGCCCTGGCCCTGCGAAGGTCCTGATGCGAAAGATCCAGTATCCTCTGGTCATTCGTATAGGAATGGATGGTGGTCATCAGGCCTCTTTTGACCCGGAAGTTCTCATGCAGGATCTTGGTGAACGGCGCGAGACAATTGGTGGTGCAGGAGGCGTTGGAGATGATATTGTGCTTTTGCGGATCATACAGGTAGTCATTGACCCCCATGACGATCGTGATGTCCTCGTCTTTGGCGGGCGCGGAAATCAGCACCTTTTTGGCGCCGCCGGAGGTCATATGAACCTGCGCCTTTTCCCGGGAGGTGAAGAGGCCCGTCGATTCGATCACGATATCGACCCCCATCTCCTTCCACATCAGTTTGGCCGGGTCCTTCTCGGCAAAAACCCTTACCTCTTTGCCGTCGATGATGATGGAACGGTCTTTTGCCTGGACATCACCTTTGTAGATTCCGTGCACGGAATCATATTTGAAAAGGTGGGCGAGCGTTTTCGCATCCGCGATATCATTGACCGCGATCCATTCAATGGCCGGGTCTCCTTTTGCGGCCCTGATGATGTTTCTCCCGATTCTTCCGAAACCGTTAACCCCTACTTTGATAGCCATTCGTCTTTCTCCCTTCTTTTTGCCCCCTGATCGAGCGGGGATCCGATTCATTTTGATCTGATTGTATCACCATATGAAAAAGTGTCAACGCAAAGGATGATGAATCCGCCCACGAGCGCATTCCCCGCGGCTTGCCGCGGAGAGCTTCAATGGATGACCTGCCCGGGAATTTCGATGAGACCGAATCTGGACCCGATCCTTCAACGGCTCTTCACCACGCCGACGCGGTCGCAGTAAACTTCCACCGGACAATGGCTGCAGAGGGGAGAAATGGGGCGGCAGGTGTTCCGCCCGAAGGCAACGAGGAGCGTGTTGTAGCGGGACCAGTGTTCCGGGGGGAGTTTTGCCCGGAGGGCGAATTCCGTTTCCTCGGGGTTTTTCGTCCGGACGTATCCGATGCGGTTGGAGATCCGGTGAACATGGGTGTCCACACAAAGGCCGGCCCCATTGAACCCCAGGGAGACGACGAGATTGGCCGTCTTTCGCCCCACCCCTTTGAGCGTCAGCAATTCCTCGATGCTGTCCGGTACGCGGGACTCAAAGCGTTCGATGAGTTCCCGGCAGACATGCAGGATCGTTTCGGCCTTGTTCCGGTAGAATCCGACGGGATAGATCGCTTTCTGAATCGTTGCCCCCGAAAGCCGGAGCATCTCCGTAGGCGATGAGGCCAGCAAAAAGAGCCGCTCCGTGGCCGCCGCCGTCACCTCATCTTTGGTCCGGAGGCTCAGCAGCGTCGAGATCAGGATCTCGAAGGGATCACGGTGTTCTTCGGCCAGCTTGGTAACAATGGGTAGCTCCCGCTTCACCAGCTCCTGTTCCAGCTGGCGGATGATCTCCGCCATGTACCTGTCGTCCATGGGTGTTTTCCTGCGGGGCGAAGCGGTCAGTCGTGATTCGCTCGTAGAAAGTTGGTAAGTTTATAAATCCGTCAGTCGTAGCCCTCGTCATTGGCCAACATATCCAGATGGAGCGTGGCGATGTCCTCCACATCCAGGTCGGCCTTCTGCTTTGCCTCCCGGAAGTCGACGATCTTGATGTAACGCTTGCACTCGTTGCAGACATCGACGCGGTACCGCTCGTCCCCTTCAATCGTGAAATAGGCGAGGCTTTGCTGCTCCTCGTTGCCGCAGAAGGGGCATTTGATCCGCAGGTAGTTCCATTCAAAGCCGCACTGGTTGCAGAAAAGGTAACGGCTTCCCTCCTCATCCCGGATCTCGCCGATCTTGGGCTCCCGGCCGCAGACGGGACAGTAGCCTTCCACCCAGTCCGCCTTTCGGACGGCGTCGCCATGGCGTGCCGCGACCTTCTCCAGGGCCGGCCTGAGACTCTCTTCAATGAACAGCTCCACCAGGTCGAAGGAGGCCTCTTCCTCGTCACGGAGAGCCTCTTCATCCTCAAACGGAGGGTTGAATGATTCATAGATCAGATCATTGAAGCGGATCTCGCCGTCGCGGATCTTCCTCGCCATTTCACCGGTTTCCCCCGGCGCCCGCTTTTCGGCGATCTCCAGCAGGGCCAGAAAATAGGCCTGCGGTTCCGCAAGGTCGCCGATGACCGTAGAAAAATCGACAAGGGGAAATCCTCCCACCATCTTGGCTGCGATCATTTTTTCATTGACGGGGAAGATCTCCCTCTGCATCCGGCGCCGGTATTCCTCGCGCAGGATCAGGATCTCCTCCAGGATATCGAGAAGCTCCGCATAATGGGGGCTCAAATTTCTATGGGTTTGTATCGTCTGCAATGCATTCTTCAATACCGTCGCCATACCGGCTGATCTCCTTAAATTTTGAATGTATGGCGCTCTATATCCCCTTTCCTCCCCAAGTTCAAGTGATATTTGTCCGGGATCGCGCCGGAGGAGGCCATCCGGCCGTCTCAAATCATCTTCCATGATTTTAGGTATTTGAACAGCGGATGGGGGCAAATGGAACGGAGCCGGGAGGCCTCTTCAGGCCTCCCGGCTCCGCCTGAAATCCGCAGAGCGAGCCATTCCCCGCAGCTTGCTGCTTCGAGCTTCAATTCAAAGGCTACGCCTACTGCTCCTTCAGCGCTTTCCTGGCCTTTTCCTGACTGTCATAGATGTACGGGGCCAGATGGCGCTTCTTCAACTCGTCGCCGAGCTTCATCCTCAGAAAGGTGCTGGTGGTGTACCGGGTCACCCCCCGGTAGTATTTCATAACATACTTGACCATGTCGGAATAGTCGTCCACCAGTTCGGGCAGGATGTTGAAGTTGTCGTAATTGACGATGGTGTTCACCTTCCTGCCCAGGGGGGAGAGGATCTGCTCCACCTTTTTCTGGATGAGCCGGATGTCGGCGCGGGAGCGTATATAGTAATTTTCAAAATTGACGAAAAAAAGATTTTCCTCGGGATGGTACACCAGGCGGTCTTCCAGCGGCAGGCTCAGCAGGTGTTCCTTGAGTCCCATCAACTGGGGAAGGAAGATTCTCTGGTCCATCAATTTGGGTTTCTTGGCAATGAGCGGCTTGAAATCCATCTGGTCCAGGATGTTCCGCTGGATATCGATGCCCGGAGCGATCTCCACGAGCTTCAGCCCCGTCTCGCAGAGGGTGAACACGCACCGTTCGGTGATGTACATTACCGGCTTTTTCAGCGATGCCGCATACCGGCCGCTGAAGGTTTTCTGCTGAACCTGGTTTACGAACTTTCTCTCACGCCCCTCCTGGATGATCTGAAGTTTGCCGTCTCCGGTGGCGATTTTCAATCCGCCTGCCGTGAAGGTGCCGACAAAGATGATCTGCTTTGAACTCTGGCTGATGTTGATGAAGCCTCCGGGTCCGACCAGGCGGGGGCCGTATTTGCTCACATTGATGTTCCCCTCCTGATCCACTTCCGCTGCTCCCAGAAAAGCAGCATCGAGGCCGCCGCCGTCATAGAAGTCGAACTGGCTGCACTGGTCGATCAGGCAGTCCATGTTGATGCCCGTGCCGAAGTTGAGCCCGCCAAAGGGCACCCCGCCGATCACGCCCGGTTCCGTGGTCAGGGTCACGTATTCGATGACCCGCTCCTCGTTGGCCACCCGGGCCACCCCTTCGGGCATGCCGATGCCGAGATTGACGATGCTGTTGGCCTTCAGTTCAAAGGCCGCCCGGCGGGAGATGATCTTCCGTTCGTCCAGGGGCAGCGGCGGTATGGAAAGCACCGGAATCTTGATCTCGCAGCTTAAGGCGGGATTGTAGGGTTCGGCAAAGGTCTGCCAGTGGTTTTCAGGGGCGGCGACGACCACGCAGTCGACCAGGATCCCGGGGACCTTGACGTCTCTTGCCCGGAGGGTTCCCCGCTCCGCGATCCTCTCCACCTGGGCGATGACGAAACCGCCCGAATTCTTGGCCGCCATGGCCATGGAGAGGCCGTCGAGCGTCAGGGCTTCCCTCTCCATCGTGATGTTGCCATCCGCGTCGGCCGTCGTGCCGCGGATAATGGCGACGTTGATGGGGAAGGCCTTGTAGAAGAGGTATTCCTCTCCCTTGATCTCGATGATCTCGATCAGGTCCTCCCCTTTTTTCTTGGTCAGTTCGTTGATCTTTCCCCCTTCCACCCGGGGGTCCACAAAGGTTCCCATCCCCACGGTGCTGATCGTCCCCGGCCGGTGGGCGGCGATGTCCCGATAGAAATGGGAAACCACGCCCTGGGGGAAGTTGTAGCCGAAAATCTTGTTATCCCGGATGAGTTTCTGGAGCTTGGGGGCCAGGCCGATGTGCCCGCCGATGACCCGACGGACCAGCCCTTCGTGACCCAGATGGTTCAACCCCTTCTCCTTGGCATCGCCCTGACCGGCCGCGTAGAGGATGGTCAGGTTCTTCGGACTGCCCGTTTTGAGGAAATATGCTTCCAACTGTACGGCGATCTCCTCGGCGAATCCCGCGCCGATGAAGCCGCCCGATGCCACTGTGTCGCCGTCGCGGATGATCCGGATGGCCTCTTCCGCCGAAACCAGCTTGCCCTTTTTGACGCGCTGGGAGCGCAGTTGCGACAGGATGGGATGGATCAGTTTACGGCCCGATTTCAATGCCTTCATGCCTTGCCTCCTGGAGATACAAACGCTGTCCCGGATCGGCTAAATCTCCCCCAGGGTGATGTCCGTATCCTCTTTCGGGATGGGGATGATGTAAACCGGGATTCCGATCCGGTGGAGCACCTTTTCCGCCACGCTTCCCAGAAACGCATGGCTGATGACCCCCTTGCCGTGGGTTCCCATGACCACGAGGTCGCATTGCATGGTGGAGGCGATTTTCAGGATCTCCTCGGCCGGGTCGCCGAAAACGACCTGGATCGAAGCGACGCGTTTGAGCGTTTCCGGATCATCCTTGAGTTCCCTTCTGGCAAACTCCTGCAGCCGCGCTTCGATCTTTGCGGACGTATCTTCATGGGTTTCCTTGCGGATTTCCGCTATCCGGGCCGGGCTCGTGTGAAGCAGAAGATAGGATTCCGCCAGGGGCCGGCTGTCCACCACGTGCAGGATGTGGATGGAAGCGTCGTGCTTCCGGGCGGAGTTGACCGCGTAGCGGAAGGCATAGGCCGAGTTCTTGCTCAGGTCGGTCGCGTAGAGGACTTTCTGTATCTTCGGAATCATGATGTCTTTCCTCCCTGTTTCATGCTGCAATCACCGGATACTGCCGCCGGTTATTTTCCGAACATTGCATTGGGCAGCCAGACGACGATCTCCGGGAAGATCGTGCAGATCGTCACCCCGATCGCCTGGAGGATCAGGAACGGCACGACGCCCCGGTAGATGTGGCCCAAATTCACCCCTTCGATCCCGAGCCCCGACAGGTAGAACAGGGCATAGCCGAACGGCGGGGTCAGGAAGGACATCTGCAGGTTGATCGCGAGCATCGAGACGAACCAGAGCATGTCGAATCCGAGCTGCTGTGCGACGGGCAGGAAAATCGGGAAGGTGATCATGACGATCCCGATCCAGTCGATGAAGCAGCCCAGGATGATGTAGATGATCATGATCATCACGTAGGTGCCCCATTTCCCGAGCCCCAGCCCCAGGATCGCGCCGACCAGGGCGGTGCCGCCCCCGAGCCCCAGAAAGACGCCGGTGAAGCAGGTCGCCCCGACGATGATGATGATCACCATGGTGACCGTCCGGGAGGTCTGGTAGAGGCAGTCGGAGAAATTCCGCCAGGTGAGCTTCCCGTAGGCAATGACCATGATGAACGAGGCGAAGGCCCCGACGCCGGCCGCCTCCGTCGGCGTGGCGATGCCGAAGAAGATCGCCCCGAGCACGAGAAAGATCAGCCCCAGCGGCGGGACGGCGTAGCGGAACGTGTCGCTTATCCTTTTGCCCATCGGGATCAGGGCCAACTCATCGGCCGGTACCGGAGGGCCGAGCTTGGGGTTGATCCCGCAGCGAACGGCGATGTAGATCATGTAGAGAATGCCGAGGGTTACCCCCGGAAGGACGCCCGACATCAGCAGCTTCCCTGCGGAGAGCGCCCCCTGGTCGGCCATCATCACGAGCATGATACTCGGGGGGATGAGGATACCCAGACTCCCGCCCGCCGCGACCATCCCCATCGTCATCTCCTTCTGATAGCCGTAGCGGATCAGCATCGGTCCGGCGAGGAGCCCCATCGTGACCACCGAGGCGCCGACGATTCCGGTGCAGGCCGCAAAGACGATGCAGACGGCGATCACCGCGAGCCCCACGCCGCCCCGGATCGGACCGAGCAGAATCCGGAGCGCCTTGAAGAGTTCATCCGCCACCCCTGACATCGTCAGGAAGTTTCCCATCAGGATAAAAAGCGTGATCGCGACCAGGACGAAGTTGTCCATGGTGCCGTAGATCCGGTCCATGAAGATCCCGAAAAACTGCGGTCCGATGAAAAAGAAACCGAACAGGACCCCGACCCCGCCGAGCGCGAAGGCCAGGGGATGTCCCATGAAGAAGAAGACTACCAGCGTAACGAACATGCCGATTGCAGCCATTTCAGGACTCATGGGTTCACCCCCTCTTTTTGAATGAGAACGTCGACGGTCTTGATCACCTCGGAGATCCCCTGCAAGAGGAGCATCACGGCGGTGAGCGGGATGACCGTCTTGATCGGGTAGAGCGGCGGGCCCCAGATGCTCCAGGATTTTTCCAGCATGCTCCAGGAGTTGAGCGAGTAGGAAAAGCCGTAGTAGACGAAAACGGCGATGAAGGGGAAGTACATGAAGAGGTAGCAGATCAGCGACAGCACCGCCTGGGTCTTCTGGGAGAAGCGGCTGGTGACGAGATCGATCGTCACATGTGATTTGTACAGCAGGCCGTAAGCCGCAACGAGCATGAAATGGGCGCCGTAGAAGAAATTGCTCATCTCGAAGGTCCAGACCGTCGGGTGCTGGAACGAGCGGGTAAACACCTCATAGACGACCAGCAGCGTCAGCGGGATCATCAGGTAGCTGCAGACGATGCCCGTCCACCGGCTGAATGCATCGATCCTTTTGGATATGCCAAGCCATGTGTTCATATCGGGAACCTCTCTCGGATGTGTTATTAGCGGAGCGCCCGGGTGAGCCGGGCGCTCCGCTCGGTTCGGATCGGTCTAAGATTCCTACTTCAGGCCCGGAAGTTTCGGCCAGGAGAAGGGGTTGCGTCCCTGGGAGAAGGGCTCCTGGACTTCCCGGGAGATCTCGAAGTCCTTCAGGAACTGGAACATGGAGAGGGCTGCCTTCTGGTAGTCGGGGTTCTTCTTCGCCTCGTCCACCAGGTATTCCCAGGCGTACTCCTCGATCTTCTTGAGCTCGGCGTTGGAGAGCTTGAAGATCTGCATTCCGGCTTTCTTGAAGAGCTGCAGGGCCTCGATGTTGCCGGTCTCGTACCAACTGCTCATGTAGGCCACATTGGCCATCGCCGCCTTCTCGACGACCACCTTCAGGTCCGCCGGAAGTTTGTCCCAGGCGCCCTTGTTGATCATGACGCCGAAGGTGGAGGAGGGCTGATGCCAGCCGGGACCGATGTTGAACTTGGTGACCTCGCTGAAGCCCATCTTCCAGTCAATGGAGGGGCTGCAGAACTCGGCGCCGTCGATCGTCGCCATCTGGAGGGCCTGGTAGATTTCACCGCCGGAGATCATGACCTGGGCCGCCCCCAGCTTCTGGAGGATGTGGCCCTGGGCCTTTCCGGACATCCGGAGCTTCTTCCCCTTGTAGTCGGCGAGCGTCTTGATCGGGACGCGGGCGCGGATTCCCGATTCCATCGGGCTCACCGAGGTGAGGAAGTACATCATGTTGTATTTTCCGAACAGGTCGTCGAACACCTTCTTCCCGCCGCCGTGGTAGTACCAGTTGATGGCATCGTACTGGCCGAGCCCCATGGGATAGGAACCCAGGAGGTCGAAGGCGCTGTTCTTGCCGGCCCAGTAGCTCGGCCAGTCGCCGCCGCACTCCACGGAGCCCTTGGAGACGGTGTCGAAGACCGCATTCGCCGGGACCAGTTCACCGGCCGGTGAGACGGTGATCTGGAGGCGGCCATTGCTCAGTTCGCCGACCAGTTTGGCGAAGTTCTTGTCGCCTTCGATCAGGTTGATGGCCGGCGTCCAGGTGGTGACCATCTTCCACTTGATCGGTTGGTCGGCGGCCACGGCAAGGCCGAGGCCGGTGCAGAAAATCGTCATCATCACGACGGCAATCACGATACCCAATCTTTTTTTCATGACAAAACCCTCCTTTTTTTAAGCATCAGTTTCCCGTTGATTTGTTGAAAACGTCTTCACCTTTTTCTTACGCTTCCCGCGTACGCCCCGACGATACCCGCAATAGCAGCAAGAAGCGGGCCACGAGTAAATAATGTTTATAATCATTTGCAATCTTTAAGAATAATCCATTTTGTGTCGGAAAGAGGAGGGGGAACCCTCCCGGAAGAGTAGAAAAAAGGCTACAACAATCCGGACAGGGCGTCGGGATGAGGGGATGATGATGGTTTCCCTTGTTGTGTAGACAAAACGCTACATGTAGAAAAAAGGATACTTCAAGCCTGTTTTAGGGAAATATTCAATTTTTTCATTTTCTTATAGAGCGATGTGCGATGGATTCCCAGCAGGCGGGCTGCCTGATTCTTGTTGAAGTTGGAAATACGGATGGTGTGCAGCAGGGTCTCCTTCTCCATGTCGTCCCGGAGCCTTTTGAGCAGGGTGCTGTCCTGTTTCGACGATTCCCGGCCCAGGTCCTGCATGAAGAGGGGCAGATGCCGCACCTGGGTCTGGTCGCCGTCCAGGGTAAAGAGGATCCTCTCCAGGATGTTGGAGAGTTCCCGGACATTGCCGGGCCAGGGATAGGATTTGAATATCTGCATCACGGCGGGGGAGAAGCTGGCCATCTTGGTTCCGTGTTCGCGGCTGAGCTTCTTCATGAGATGTTCCGAAATCAGGGGCAGATCCTCCATCCGCTCCCGCAGGGGCAGGATCGAGATGGGAATCACGTTCAGCCGGTAAAAGAGATCCTTTCTGAATTTGCCCCGCGCAACCAGATCTTCGAGACTCTCATGGGTGGCGGCGATGAGGCGGAAGTTGCTTCTGATCAGGTGGTTTCCCCCAAGGTGCTCGAATTCCTTTTCTTCCAGGATCCGCAGGAGCTTCGGCTGCATTTCCATCGGCAGATCGCCGATCTCGTCCAGAAAAATGGAGCCGCCGTGCGCCAGCTCGAATTTCCCCGCTTTTCCCTTGTTGGAGGCCCCGGTAAAGGCCCCGGGTTCGTATCCGAACAGTTCCGCCTCCAGAAGCTCCTTGGGAATCGCGGAGCAGTTGAGCCGGATGAAGGGATAGAGGCGTCGCTTGCTGGCGTAATGGATGGCGTGGGCGAAAAGCTCCTTTCCCGTGCCGCTCTCCCCCGTGATGAGGACCGGGGCGTCGATTTCCGCCGCCCGGAAGGCAAGCTTCTTCAGTTCCGTGATGCCCTTGCTGTTGCCCACGATATGCTGGAGGGTATATTTCGACGATCTCAGATCCGTGAGTTCCCTCTCGTAGAATTCGACCTTGGATTCCAGCAAATTCAGCCGGCTGGAGAGGGTATGGACATCGCGCACATCCTTGAACATCACCTGACCGAAGACGAACAGCCCCTGTCCGTCGATCCGGATGGGGATGCGCTGGACGACCATCTCCTGTCCGTGGATACTCTGGGCGTCATTGATTTCCGGGATACCGGTTTCGGAGACGATGTGCATCCGTGTGTTCTCGATCACCTCCGTGCAGTGCTTTCCCAGGATCTTTTCGGGTTTGATCCCGAGAAAATCGCCATAGGCTTTGCTGAAGAAAATTACCTTGCCCCGCCGGTCGGTGATCATGACGCCGTTGCGGATCGAATCCAGGATGGTTTCGTAGAAGAGTACCTTCTTTTTCAGCTCCGCAATCTTTTTTTCATCGGTGGAACACCCATCGGCCGCTTCCGTTTTCCGCACTTGCTGCATGGTGTTGCGCCCTCCCTGAAAATCCTGTTTGGTGCAAGGTCCGTCACACGTTTAGCGGACTTTAAACAGACCTCGTCGGGGCCTTCGGGGGGCTCACGAGCGCCTCTCCGTCCAGCACCATGATCCCTTCCTGATTTTTACAGAAGGTTTTCAAGCGGATTCTGTTCTTCTCCGGATGCATTTCGATCACTTCCACGGACGCCGTAATGGTATCGCCAATCCGTACGGGCGCCAGAAAGGAGAGCTCCTGGCGGAGGTAAATGGTTCCCGGTCCCGGAAAACGCGTGCCGAGAATTGCGGATATCAATCCCGCGGTCAGCATGCCGTGGGCAATGCGCGACTTGAAGAAGGTTTGGGATGCATAGCCTTCGTCGATGTGGGCGGGATTGAAATCACCGGTGATTCCCGCGTAGAGATAGATATCCGTTTCCGAGATGGTCTTGGCAAAGGATGCCCCATCTCCGACCGCGATTTCATGAATGGTTTTTGGGATCATTATCCTGCTCCACACCAATCAGGTCGTCTTCTCCGCCATTTTCCGGATCTCTTCCTTGCGGAGTTCACCCCGGATGATCTTGCCGGTGCTCGTCATCGGAAGCTCAGCCACGAACTCGAGTTCCCGTGGGTACTCATGTGCGGCCAGACGGGTTTTCACGAATTCCTGGATCTCCCGGGCCAGCTCCTCCGAGCCGTTTACCCCGGCCTTGAGCACCACGAAGGCCTTGACCACCTCCGTTCGCACCGCGTCGGGTTTGCCGATGACGGCGGACATGGTCACTGCCGGATGCTTGAGCAGGCAGTCCTCGATCTCGGCGGGGCCGATCCGGTAGCCGGAGGAGGTGATGACGTCATCCTTCCGCGCGACGTACCAGATATAGCCCTCCTCGTCCTTCTTTCCGAGGTCCCCCGTGAGGGACCAGTCGCCGACAAATTTGTCCAGGGTGGCCTGGGGGTTCAGCCAGTAGCTGAGGAACATGACCGGGTCGGGGCGCAGGATCGCGATTTCACCGACCGTCCCGGGGGAAACGATGTTTCCTTCCGCATCCACCACCTCCACGTGGTGGCCGGGGATCGGCTTCCCCATCGAACCCCGGCGGATGGGCATGATCTCGCAGCAGTTGCCGACCACGAGGTTCACCTCGGTCTGGCCGTAGAACTCGTTGATCTCCAGATCCATCACCTGGCGGCCCCAGTCGAGAAGCTCCTCCCCCAGGGTCTCGCCGCCGCAGCCGATCGTCCGCATCCGGTAGTCGTAGCGGCTCTTCGGGTCCTTGACCTGACGCATCATCTTGAGGGCGGTCGGCGGCATGAAGGCATTCCGGATGCCGTATTTGGCGATGAAATAAAAGGCCTGTTCGGGGTCGAATTTCTTGGCGCGGTAGGCAACGACGGGGACGCCGTGGTGCCAGCTCGGCAGGAGGACGTCGATCAGTCCGCCGATCCAGGCCCAGTCGGCGGGTGTCCAGTAGACGTCTTCCTTCTTCGGGAAGAAGTTGTGGAAGAATTCGACCCCCGGGACATGACCGAGAACGACCCGGTGGGCGTGGAGAGCCCCTTTCGGCGGCCCGGTTGTTCCAGAGGTGTAGATGATCAGCGCCGGATCGTCGGCCCTGGTCGCCACGGGATCGAAACGTGTGGAACCCTTTTCCAGCGCCGCCCAGAAATCGATGACGCCGGTCTCCGGTTTTCCCCGGGTAACGAAGATAAGCTTCAGGTCGGGAAGCCGGTCGCGGATCTGGAGGAGCTTCTCGACATTGGCCCCATCGGTGATGACCGCTTCCGCCCCGCTGTTTCCGAGGCGATACTCCAGCGCGTCGGGGCCGAAGAGGGTGAACAGCGGGATCGCGATGGCGCCCAATTTGTAAACGGCGATATGGGCGATCGCCGTCTCGGGGCACTGCGGGAGCAGGATGCCTACCCGGTCGCCCCGGGCGATGCCGTGCGCCCGAAGCGCGTTGGCCAGACGGTTGGAGAGATTCTTGATATCCCAGAAGGTGTATTTTTCGGTCCGGCCGCCCTCGTCCTCATAGATGAGGGCAAGGCGGTAGCGCTCGTCCGCCCACTTGTCGCAGACATCAACCCCGATGTTGTAGTACTCCGGGATCTGCCAGTGAAAATTCCGATAAACCTCATCGTAAGTGCTTTTCTTTTGCAGCATGGACTCCCTCCTTTTTGAAAAGTCGGCACTTCAGCACGCAGGATCCGGTGGCGTGGTTTTATTCATGCATGTCCCTTTTTAATCTGAGCGGTCAGTTCCTCCTTGGGTGGTCCGGATTTTCTTCAGGGCCTTTGCGATCTCCGCAATGTTGAGCTTGGAGAAAGCGGAAGGGATGTTGCAGGGGCAGGGGGAAATGTTGCGAGAATGAGTGACGAAGTGGAGGGGACGTAGCAGGGACAGAAGGAAAGGTTGAGAGAATGGGTGCGGGAGATGAGTGGTCCGCGGCAATACGAGGGTTGCCGTGATCAGCCGTGATGTCATGTGTCGCTGCGCGCAAGAGAAGTCCCCCAAGCTGCCGGCTGAACGATGACCATGTCCTTCAAAAACCATGGCCGTCGCAATTGGATTTTTTCTTGGTCTGCTATCCTGACGGATCTCGAAAGCATTTCCGACACGGCTCTCAGGCCGGGAAACGGATATGACAGGGAAACATAATCCCATGATCCCATGATCTGTAAAGTGTCGCCAAAATACTGAGACAGGCTGAAATTGTCAAGAAAAAAGGACAGAAAAATAGCCCCGGCGATTGTGCTGAATAATCACTTGACATCTTCGGACGGTCGCTATAAGCAGGCATGGATTAAAAAATGTTCGGTCAGGGAAGAAACAATCGGATAAACAGCCCGTCAGAGGCCAAGAGGACGGGCCAGAATGGAGGTGTGTATGGATAATTTTACATTCGGGATTACGATGCTTGTCTGTGGGATGGGGGGGACGATCGTGACCCTCTGGGTTCTGAGCCTCGTAATGGAGCTTTTGGGGAGACTGTTCCCTGTAAAGCCGGAAAAGAAGGAGGCTTAAACCATGGCAGAAGCGATCATTAACGGCCTTGGCGGCCTTGTCGCCGGGTTTCCGGAGTTGGTATTAAACTGGCGTAACCTCATCATGCTCTTTGTGGGCTTTGTCCTCCTCTGGCTGGGGATCAAGAAGGACTGCGAACCGCTGCTCCTGGTCCCCATCGCATTCGGCTGTATCCTCGTGAACCTCCCCTTTTCGGAGGTGATGTCGGAGGTTGCGAATGAGGAAGGCTTCCTCCGGGTGATCTTCAATGCCGGTATCGCCACGGAACTCTTTCCCCTGTTGATCTTCATCGGGATCGGCGCCATGACGGATTTCGGTCCGGTCCTGGCCCAGCCCTCGACCTTCCTCCTGGGCGCGGCCGGCCAGTTCGGGATCTTCCTGACCCTGCTTTTGGCCCTGGCCCTGGGCTTCCCCCAGCTCCAGGCCATGTCGATCGGGATCATCGGGGCCTGCGACGGCCCGACGGCCATCTACGTGACCTCGAAATACGCGCCGGAACTGCTGGGCGCCGTGTCCGTGGCGGCCTACTCCTACATGTCCCTCGTGCCGATCATCCAGCCGCCGATCATGCGGCTTTTGACGACACAGAAGGAGCGGGCCACCGCCATGAAGCCGACGGCCCGCCCCGTTTCCAAGACCACGAAGCTCCTCTTCCCCCTGGTCATCACGATCATCGGCGGCATCATCGCCCCGAAGGGTTTGCCGCTCTTGGGCACGATCATGCTCGGCAACCTGCTGAAGGAATCAGGCGTCGTCGCCCGTCTGACCAAGGCCTCGGAAAACGAGATCGCCAATGTCACGACCCTCTTTTTGGGCCTCTGCATCGGCGCCACCATGGTGGGCAGCGCCTTTGTCCGGGTCGAGACGCTGATCATCCTCTGTTTGGGCTTCATCGCCATCTGCCTTGATACGGTCTGCGGCGTCTGCTTCGGCAAGGTCATGTATCTGCTGACCGGCGGGAAGTTCAACCCCCTGATCGGCGCGGCCGGGATCTCCGCCTTCCCCATGGCGGCCCGCGTCGTCCAGAAAGAGGGGCAGAAGTGGAACAAGAAGAGCTACCTGCTGATGCATGCGATGGGCGCCAACGCCGGCGGCCAGATCGGCTCGGTCATCGCAGCGGCGGTCATGCTGTCCGTCCTGGCTGGGATGGGAATCGTCCGGTAGGTGTTTTGCGATCCATTACCTTTGTTTTCCCCTCCGGGGGAGGCGGTATTTCAGTTATGGAACAGGCCGGGCCGACGGGTCCGGCCTGTTCCATTGGTGCGGCTGTTATCTTTCCGGAACTCGCGGACTGCCGGGACCAGGGTATTCCACCCGCCATCCACGGTGAAAAATCTGTGGCCAATCCGTTTCCGATCGGTTAATATCCCCCCCATGATCCCCATCGTATCCATTGTCGGAAAGTCCGAATCAGGCAAGACCACCCTGATCGAAAAACTCATTGCCGAGCTGGCCCGCCGGGGATGGCGGGTGGCGACGATCAAGCACAACCGTCACGGCTTCGAGATCGACCACGAGGGAAAGGACAGTTGGCGCCACAGGAGGGCCGGCGCCGTGGCCACGGTCCTCGCTTCGCCCCGCCAGGTCGCCTTGATCGAGGATGTCGATGCCGATTACGGGCTATCCGAAATCGGCGAGCGCTACATCCGGAATGCGGACATCATCCTCGCGGAGGGGTACAAGGGGAATCCCCACCCGAAGATCGAGGTCTTCCGGACCGACCTGCGCCGGGAGCGCCTCTGTGGACAGGAGGACAAACTGATTGCCCTCGCTGTCGATCGGCGGCCGTTTACCGCTGAGGTTCCCTGCTTCGACCGGGATGATGCGGCAGGCCTTGCGGACCTGATCGAAAAACGTTTTCTCGCCCGGAAAGGTTCCTCAGTCTTCAGTCCTTGATTTTTTCCGCCAGAATATCCGCCACATGTTTCATCCGGACGCCGGGGAGTTGCTTGTCGAGGCCTCCCTGGATCTGGACCATGCAGCCCGAGCAGGCGCAGGCGGCGATCTCGGCGCCCGTGTTCCGGATGTTTGCGATCTTCTGCTCCAGGATCGGCATGGAGAGTTCGGCGTATTTTACCCCGAAGATTCCCGACATCCCGCAGCACTTGTCGGCGTCCTTCATCTCCACGAGCTCGCAGCCGGCGGCCTCGAGGAGTTGCCGCGGCTCCTTCTCGATCCCGAGGACCCGTTTCATGTGGCAGGAGTCGTGGTAGGTCACCTTCGGCCCGCCACCGGTTTTCGTCAGCCGGCCGCGCTTTCCATACTCCTCCGCGACGAAGCTGCAGAACTCCCGGACCTTTTTCGCCATCGCCTCCGCCTTCGGACCCCATTCCGGGTCTTCCCTCAGGAGTTCGGCGTAGTGCTGAAGGGACTCCGTGCAGGTGGGGCAGGCGGCGATGATCACATCGGGATTCATCTCATCGAGCGCGCGGATGTTCTCCCGCGCGATCTTCTTGGTCGTCTCCACATCCCCCAGCGCAATCACCGGCTTTCCGCAGCAGCTCTGCCCCTCGGGGAAGAGCACCTCCATGTTCAGATCCTCGAGAACCTTGAAGACCGATTCCCCCGTCTCGGGGAAGACGAAGTCGATCGTGCAGCCGGAAAAGAAGGCGACCCGCTTGTCCGGTTTTGCGATCTTCTTTGCGATCTTCGCGATCCGGTCGCGAAGCGGCACGGCGGCAACCGCCGGGAGGCTCCGGTCTTTGGCCATCCCCGCCAGGAACAGCGGGAGGTGGCGGATCAGCCTTCCTTCCTGGAAGGGCTTCTGGCCGATCGCAGCGAGCCGCAGCAGCGAATGGAAAAGCTTCCGGTTCGAGATGACGTGGTCGAAGGCCTTCTGGATCACGAACGGAAGCCCCTTCTCCTGAACCTTCCGGATGCGGAGCTCTTCGATGAGTCCCGGGATGTCGATCTTTCCCGGGCAGATGGTCGTACAGCGGCGGCAGCCGATGCAGAGTTCGTGGAACTGCTCGAACTCGCCCATTCCACTGAGGAAGGCCGTCAGGATCGCCCCGATGCCGCCGGCGTAGATGTGGCCGTAGACGTGACCGCCGATCAGCGTGTAGACCGGGCAGACATTCAGGCAGGAGGCGCAGCGGACGCACTGATAGATCTCCTTGAACTTGTCGTCATGGGCCGCCCTCAGCCGGCCGTTGTCGAGGAGGATAATATGCATCTCCCTTTCCTCCTCGACCCACTTCCCATTTCTTTTGACCATCGCGGGCGTGGGGCCCGAGACCATCGTCATGTAGCTGGTCATGAGCTGGGCGGTGGCGTTCCGGGGGAGGACCTTGAGGATCTTCGCTGCATCCTTGATTGTAGGGATCAGCTTCTCGTAGCCCACGAGCGCCACCTGGATCCGGGGAAGGGTCGTTACCATCCGGGCGTTGCCTTCGTTGGTCACCAATCCGATCGCGCCGTTTTCGGCGATCCCGAAGTTGGCGCCGGAGATTCCCATGTCCGCCTGGAGAAATTTCTCCCGGAGTTCCTTGCGCGCCGCCTGAACCATGAAGGCGATGTCCGGTTTGATCTCGGTCTTGAGTTCCTTCGAGAAGTATTCGGCCACCTGGAAGCGGCTCAGGTGGATCGCGGGCATCACCATGTGGGAGGGTTTCTGGCCGGCCAGCGCGACGATCCACTCCCCGAGGTCGGTCTCCGTGATCGTGATCCCGGCAGCCTCCATGTGCTTGGAGAGTTCAATCTCTTCGCTCGCCATCGACTTGGACTTGACGATTTTCTGAACGCCTTTTTCTTTGCAGAGGTCGACGAGGTAGGTCTTGACGTCGTCGCCGGTCTTCGCCCGGAAGACCTTCACACCCCGCTTTGTCGCCTCCGCCTCGAAACGGTCGGCCACCTCCTCGATCCGCAGGACGGTGTCGATCTTCATCTGCCGGACCGCCTCGCGGAGCGTCTCGATGTCGCCGGCGTTTTCGTAGGCCTTGAGCCTCGCGCCGGGATAGACCTCCGAAAAACGTCCCAGGGCGCCGCGGAGGGTCTCATCCTTCAGTTTTTCGGAGATTTCCTTTCGGAGATTTCTCGTTTCGGTATCCATCAGGCGGCGCCTCCCTTCGGTTCCTCATCGACGGCGATGATTGCAAAACGGCTGGGGCCGTGGACGCCGATGGTCAGCACCCGTTCGATGTCGGCGGTGCGGCTGGGGCCGGTAATGAAGCCGACGTAACCGCGATCGAAACCGGGGGAGATGATATCGAAGGCCTCAACGATACCGGGGACGATATGGCTGCTCTGGAGGAAGACGACATGGAGCGGCGGAAGGATCGTGACGAGTCTGGTCGCGATGTCATAGCCGTCCTGGAAAACGCTCCCCGTCTCGGCGATTCCGAACTCCACCCCCGAGATGCCGATGTCGGCGGTGTCCGCATGGGCCGCGATGTCGGCGGCTTCCGTATAGACCGTTACCCCCCGGGAACGCAGCGCTGCCGTGATGCCGGCCGCTTCCAGCAGGGGGCTCTCGACGACGACCGCCTTTTTGGTCCCAGTGGCGTCGATAAGCCCCATGAGGATCGCTGCAGCGTCCGACGCCTTGGGAACTCTGAACAGTTCACTGGAAACCGCCTTTGTCCGCATTTCGAATTCGGGAAAGAGGTGCGCCCCGAATTTCCCGGCAGGAAAATGCTGTTTCCAGTGTTCACAGGTTTTTCTCATCACTTCTTGCCTCCGCAATGGTACACGCTAATGATAACAACCGATGGAAAGAACTTTTTGATACGGTCGTGAAACCATGGATTTTAACCCGCGTAGGGTATAGCGGAAACGCCGCCCCGAGTCAAACAAAAACCGCCTCTATATTTCATTGACTCACCGCGCCGCCCATCGTATACTCCCGCGGTGTGAAAGCGGATTTTTCAAGAATGGTCGTTCTCTTCATCCCAAGGAGGTGTCGTCATGCATGATGTGTACACGCAAAAACCGTGGCTGAATCATTATGACCCGAATGTCCCGCCCGCACTTTCCTATGAGGACCAGACCTTTGCGGAAGTATTCCAGGATGTTGTCCGGCGCTTCCCCGACAAGACAGCCCTCATTTATCTGGGGTCCCGTCTGAGTTTCCGCGAGGTGGACGAGCTGTCCAACCAACTTGCCCACTTTTTCACCCAAAGCGGCCTGAAGCCCGACGACGTGGTGGGACTCCATTTGCCAAACATTCCGGCCCACTACATTGCGGTCATCGCAGCACAGAAGGCAGGCTGCGTCACCTCGGGAGTGAGTCCTCTGCTGACGCCCGCTGAAATGGCGCACCAGCTTCAGGACTCGCAGGCCAAAATGGTGATCACGGTGGACGTTCTCTTTGCCAAGCTTGCCCAAGTCGCTGCACAGTGCCCCTTTACCACCATTCTGGTCTCGGAGATCGCCGATTTTCTGCCGCCCCTGAAGCGTTTTCTGGGCAAGCTGCTCAAGAAAATCCCCACGGCGGATGTGAACCCGATCCCCGGCAAAAAAATCCACCGCTTTACCGAAATCCTGCCCACCTTCTCCAGGGAATTTGTGCCGGTAAAGCGCACCATGGACGACATGATCTTCATGATGTACACGGGCGGCACAACGGGACTCGCCAAAGGCGCCATGCTGACCCAGAGAAACTACATGTATAATCGGCGTCAGGTCCTGACATGGCTCGACATACAACCCGAGGATACGGCGCTGTCGGCATTTCCGATGTTCCACATCGCCGGTCTCGCGCTGGGAGGATTCATCATCACCCAGGGAGCAACCCAAATCTGCGTTCCCAATCCACGGGATTCACACTTCCTCATCGAGGCGATCAAGAAGTACCGGCCCACCTGTATCGTGAATGTTCCCACTGTCTACTTCGAGATGATGAAAAAGCCCGAGTTCAAGACGGTGGATTTGAGCAGCGTCAAGTGGTGCCTCAGCGCCGCCGCACCTTTCCCGGCGGAAAACATCAAGGAGCTCGAGGCGATCATCGGGGAGGGAAATTTTATCGAACTCTACGGCATGACGGAGACCTCCCCGGTCACCTGCTGCAACCCGCGCTACGGCAAGAAGAAAGCCAGCTCGATCGGCATGCCGCTGTCCGATACGGAATTCAAACTGATCGATCCCACCTCCAAAGAACCCGTCAAACCGGGCGAACCCGGGGAAATTGCCATCCGGGGGCCTCAGGTGATGAAGGGCTACTTCGGCCAGCCCGAGGAGACGGCCAATGTGCTGCGTGACGGCTGGCTGTACACCGGCGACATCGCCAGGATGGACGATGACGGCTATTTCTACATCGTCGACCGGTTGAAGGATATGGTCATTGTCTCCGGGTTCAAGGTCTTTACCCGCGAACTGGATGATGTCCTGTCCCGGCATCCCGACGTGCAGATGGCAGCCTCGGTGGGGCTCCCCGATCCGGAGCGGCCCGGATCCGAACGGGTGGGATGCGCCATCATCCTGCGGCCGGGGATTGAGGATAGCGCGGCCGAAAAGGAAAAAATTCTAAAATACCTGAAGGAAAACGTGGCCCCCTACAAGGTTCCCAGGGTGATCACGTTCATGGATCAACTTCCGACGAGCGGGGTCGGGAAAATCCTGAAGCGGGAACTTAAGCAGATGTTGGCAGAACAGCCGTCCAAAGGATAACGAGATGGAAAATGGATCCAAAGCCATACAGGATTTGCTTCAGGAACTGGCCTCTCTGAGACAAAGAAATGCAGAGTTCGAACAGGTGAAGGAGGCGCTGCGAAAGAGCGAGGATCGGTATCGGACATTGGTGGAAAATGCGACGGATATCGTCTTCAGGACGGACGACGCGGGACACTTCACCTTCGTGAATCCGGCGATGCTTCGCATTTCAGGGTATGAAGAAGATGAGATTATCGGGAAGCATTATTCGATATTGGTCCGCCCGGACATGTGTGATGATGCCACGAAGTTCTTCGGTCGTCAGTTCGTAAAGCGACTTCAAAATACCTATTCAGAGACCTTTGAATTTCTGCCCTTCCTGTCATTGCGAGGCGCGTATGCGCCGCGGCAATCTCTTTGATCATGGTGACTTATGAGATTGCTTCGTCGGCTGCCGCCTCCTCGCAAAGACAAAAACGGATGTTGTGCAAAGGTCTCATTCAGAATATCCCGTCATTACGAAAGAGGGCCATGAGCTCTGGTTTGGGCAAAATACACAGTTGATCGTCGAGGATGGCAATGTCGTGGGCTTCCAGGCCTTGGCACGCGATATCACGGAGCGCATGCGGGCGGAGGAGTCACTCCGGGAGGGCGAAATCCGGTACCAGAGCATCTTCGAGAAGACCCGGGAGCGGATCTTTGATCCCTTCTTCACGACGAAGGAGATGGGAAGAGGGACGGGCCTGGGGCTGGCGACGGTCTATGGGATCATCAGGGGGCACGGGGGGGCGATCAATGTGGACAGCGAGCCCGGTCATGGGACGACCTTCAATATCTATCTCCCCGCTTCGGAGAGGGAGGTGATCCGGGAAAAGATGGAGGCTGGGACCATCGCAACGGGGACGGAGACGCTCCTGCTGGTGGATGATGAAAAGATGATCCTGGAGGTGAGCCGGGAGATGCTGGATTAGATTTTTCCAACGGCCATTCCGACAACCCCGGGTTATACCCTCGCACCGCCATAACGGGATTTCTCCCCGAGGATCATCCTTTTTCCAATGTCATGGAGAAAGTCTGGGTGACAATCGATTTGGTTTTTTCGATGATCTTTTCGTAGTAGAGGCAGTTGCGCTGAATGTAGTAGCCGGTCTCCGTCTGGCGGAATTTTCTCCCCCCTTTTTGCACAAACTCCCTGAATTGAACCGGCGAATTGAAGCGGTGTACGAAGATCTCCCCCCAGTGGTTCTGATAGATCACCCCCAGGTCATTCACGTCCTTGCTCAGGCTGTGTCCTTCGAAACTGACGACGATGAGCATCTTGTTCACTTTTTCCGGTTCCATAAAATAATCGAAATCGATGCCGGATACGTCATTGACCCCGAATACCGCCAGGATTCTTTCGGCGAGGCTGTTGATCTCCTGGAGTGTTACCGAAGTCGCGTTTGGCGCCATTCTCACCAGGGCCGATTGATAGATGCCGTTCCAGATCAGATAGGTGAGACAGTAAACGATGTCGGGACTGGAAACCACGCTGGATGAGCCTTTGGTAGACACGCTCCATACCTTGTGGCTGTCGATGGTGAAGGTGAGGCTGGGGAGGTTGAGGTGCTTGATGGGTTTGTGGAAAACGTTTATCTTGTTCGGCTTCTTTTCCAGGCAGGCGGAAAGCTTTCGTCCGATGATGTTCATATCCTGGGGGTTGATGCTGCTGGCAACGCCCTGGTCCATCATCGAGATGCTCTTGTAGATCCTGACCAGCAGGGCGAATACCTTCTGGCCGAATTGTATCTGTTCCTGAAGCGGCCAGGTGCTGAAATTGTTGAGCTGGTCGATTTCTGCGCGGGGAATGGGGTAACGTTCGAATATGTCCCGGGCCAGGACCTCCTTCAGGGTCAATTTCACAAGGAGTTTAAATTCATATCGCAGGTAAAAACATTTTTTGATGAAATCGAAAGACTCATTTTCCAGGCCCTGATTGTATTTCAGAATGGCTTCCATCGTGAACATGCTGGGGTCGATTGGATCCCTTTCCTGACGCAGGATAAAACTGCGGAATTGGTGGCACAGAAGGTCGTGTTTCGGCGAGACGAGGAGCATCTCCAGAAGGAGCATTTTGATGATCGATTTGAGGGGATTGGTCAGCGCCTTGTTGAACTGCCAGAGGGCGGCCCCGAAATATTCCTCACTTTCGACAGAATCCAGAGGGCCCAGGTCGAGACAATCGTAATCGCCGAAGACGCCTTTTTCGTACTGTGCAAGAAAACCGGCATAGTCAACCTCCTCGTCTTGGTCGAAACACAACCACCACAGGGGAATTTTGCCCGCGACCATGATCGTCGTGCGGTAGAACTCTTCCTTGAGCGTATTCTTCTGGGTGCTGCCCGCACTTTCACGATCGACGCTGCCGAAATTGGATGTCCTGACGTCCTCCACGTCGCAGATGAAGAAGAAGACGGGAATCCGGATATTGCTGTCCAGCCAGTCCTTGATGAGGTTGGTTTTTTGGATCAACTGCCGGAACTGGATGTCGGAGAAATCCTTTTTTTCGAGGCAGATCCAGATGTCGCAGTCGGAAGAGGATGTCTGGCTGATGGTACCGATGCTGCCGATGGTATAGATCCCCTGGATCGGAAGGGCCTGCGGAGACACGGACGCGACCGACAAGAGCCGTTTGCTTTTCAGGGTCTTGCTGAAGACCTTTTCCCTCTGGAGTATCTTGGGGTCGGTGCGGATATTGTGCACGGCAATGGGTGTCTTCAAATCCGGAATGTAACCGGGCACGGCCGGATCGTTGATGCTGAGCATCCAGGGCAGCATGTAGAGTATGACTTCACTGTCCTGCGGGGAGAGCTCTGAAAAAATGCGCTTCCGAAAATTGTTGTATGTAAGATAGGTTTTCCTGTTTTGTACGAACGTACCGAGCCGCATTCAATCCCATTCCTTCAAATCGGTTACACTGTCTATCTTGGGCAAGTGCTAAAAAACCAGTTGAAAAACAAGGGAGCCCTATAATACGATGGATCGCAAATGTCAATCATCGGCGGCGCATTTGTCTATCGGCCGAATGGATCCACTCGAATCAAAAGGAGGTATTGAACTATGATGATCATTATTCTCGGTCTCGTCGTTTTGGGCATTCTGGTCATGATCCTTTACAATGGTCTTGTTGGCGCCCGCAATGAGGTCAAAAATGCGTGGAGTTCGATTGATGTGCAGCTCAAGCGGCGTCATGACCTGATTCCCAACCTCATCGAGTCCGTCAAGGGCTACGCCGCCCACGAGCGGAAAACCCTCGATGAGGTCGTCCGGGCGCGCCAACAGGCGGCGGCATTTGCGGGAAGCGTCGAAGAGAGGGCAAAGATCGAAAATGCACTGACCCAGTCCTTGCGATCCCTTATCGCGCTGGCCGAGGCCTACCCTGACCTGAAGGCCAACCAGGGCTTCATTGCACTTCAGGAAGAGCTGGCATCGACGGAGAACAAAATCGGCTTTTCCCGTCAGTATTACAACGATACGGCCATGCGGTACAAAAACCGGGTGGAGATGTTCCCCGGCAACTTGATTGCCAATATGTTCAACTTCCAGGCCGAGGCCTTTTTTCAGTTGGAGGAGGCCGGGGACCGCGTGGTCCCGCAAGTCAAGTTTTGAGCCGGGATTGAAGATCACGGCGGCGGGATCACGCCGGCCGGAGAGAGAAAGGAGTCACAATGACGGAGACGATGAGCAACATTGGCTGGTCGGTGATCTTTTCGGTGGTTGGCGGTCTGGTGGGCATGGCGCTGATCATGCTCGCTTCGGTCGTGGTGACGAGGCTGATGTGCCGTTTGACCCCGAACATTGACGAGGAGAAGGAGATTGCCCGGGGAAACAGGGCCGTGGCGGAATACTACAGCCGAATCGTAGCCGCCTGCATCCTCGGCGTGAGCATGGTTGTCGCTGCCGCGGTATTGGGCGGTATCCTGTCCGCGCTCCATTAGGCTGTTGAAAAAGCGTCCATCTGCGGCGTTTCCCTCATCCTTCACCGTTCAACGTACCCAAAAGTACGCCTCACGGCTCAGGATTTCGGGGGCCTTGCATCTGGACATTTTTGAACAGCCTGCAAAGGCAGATCGAGCGAATCAGCGGAAAAAGTCCATGAGAACAAAGGCTTTCCTAACAGCGATGCTGATGGTATTGATGGCTTCGGTTCCGGCCTGGGCGCGGGGCGGCGGTGGCTGTCTGGCAAAGGGCACCCCGATTCCGACCCCGGCAGGCACTGTCGCCATTGAGACTCTTCGTGTCAATGATCCGGTCTGGAGCGTTGTGGAAGGGAAACTCCAGGCGGGAACGGTGCAGGCCCTGACCGAGACCAGGGCGGACCATTACCTGGAAATCCTCGCGGGAGATTCCAGGGTGGTGATCACACCGGAGCATCCGGTGATGGCGGGACCCGGAGAGTACCGCATCGCCGGGCTGCTGAAGGTTGGCGACCGGGTTTACCGGATGCGTCACGGGAAACTGAACGCGGTTCCAATTCGTTCCATTCAACGGGTCCGGTCCCATCCATCGGCGTACAATTTGCTGGTGATGCCCGGCGGGACGTTCATTCCGGCCGACATCGTCGTTCACAACAAGGGATGCTTTCTTCCCGAGAGCCTGATTCTGCACTCCGACGGCACCGAAAAGCCGATCAGCGCTGTCCGGCCGGGGGATTCATTGCTGGCCTATTCGCCGGAAGGGCGGATCGTCCAGACAAAGGTGAGAAATATCCTTCGCCATACCGTGGATGAATATGTCATTCTTAAAACCGAACGGCAAACCATCCGTGCCACCGCAGAGCATCCCTTTTATGTCGGACATGGCACCTTCAAGACACTCGACATCCTCAAGGCGGGTGACGCCATTTACGCCCGGGAAGGGCAGTCCCTGTCGGAACAGCGCATTGTATCGATCAAGAGGGTTCAAGAGCGGGTCCCTGTGTTCAACCTTCAGACCGATCACCCGAACACCTTCTTTGCCGGCGGCATTGCGGTGCATAACAAAGGGGGCGGAGGCGGCGGAGGCAGAAGCTCGAGCCGTTCCAGTTCCAGCCATTCCAGCTCCGGCCGCTCCAGTTCCGGTGGTTCCGGTGGTGGCGGCGTTGCTTTTGTCATCATCTTCCTTGTTTTTATAGTTTTTCTGATCATTTTTGTTGTGGCGGTGGTGAAGCAAAAAACCTCGAAAAGCGAAAATCTGGACTATCTTTACCCTCCCGCAACGGTGGCGAAAAAGGCCGCAAAAACGGAGAAGCTCCTGAGTTTCCTGAGCAAGCAGGATCCATCGCTCTCTTTGCCGGAATTGCAGAAGCTCGCCGAAGCGACCTTTCGCAAGCTCCAGGAGTGTTGGGGAAAGCGTGAATATGGTCCCATGGAACCGCTCCTGATGCGCGCCCTGTTCCTTCAGCATACCGCTCAGCTTCAGGGGCTGACCCGGAATCACGAGATCAACCGGATTGACGATCTCAAGGTGGAGAAGGTGGATATCGTCAATGTCCGCTATATGGAGAAGAGCGATCAGCGGGAATTCAGCGCGCTGATGACCGCTTCGGCACGCGATTACTATGTGGATGACCGCAATCACAAATATCTGCGGGGAGACAAGAGTCCTGCCTTGTTCCAGGAGTTCTGGACATTTCAGCGCTCGGGTGATTGTTGGCTGCTCCGGGAGATTGAGCAGTCCGGCGAGTCCGATCTCCTCAAGGAGGAGAATTTTGTCGAGATGTTGACCGATCAGACCCTCCAGGGGATCTACGGCGGGACGGCCGGGAAGGAGGGAAAGGCCGGGCCGTGGCTGGAGAAGGGCACCGAAGAAAAGGCAACACGCATCGATCGCATGTTGAATTTCCTGGTCCGGACGGACAAACTCTGGAATCGCCAGCAGATGATCGAGCGGGCGCGTCAGGTATTCTTAAGCGTGTTCCTGGCGCGAGAGTCCGGCGACCCGGCGCAGGCACCCGAAGCGGACCTCTTCCGGGATGTGGCGGAGGATCTTCGCAAGCAGATCCTGCAAGGGCAGATGGAGGGGATGAATGTGGAATACCGGAATCTTTGCGTGCGCAAGGCGGAACTGATCCTGGTCAGGAATTATGCCGACCCGGTCCGGGATGAGTTCACCGTGCGCATCAGCGCCCATGCCCAGAAAATAGTCCGCAAGGGCCGCCAGATCCTCAGCGGGCAGCAGTACGTAACCCCTTTTGAGGAGTATTGGACATTCGGCCGGCTGGATGATGCATGGAAACTCAAGGAGGTTCTGCCGCCGGCCCGGGGAGAGAAGCTGAGCATCGAGGAGAATGTGGATGAGGACAGCAGCACCGGACAGATGCAGTGGTACTACAGACAGACCCGCGCCAACTGAGGCCGCAGGCTGCTGACCGGGAGCGCAACCCGCAGACCCCGCCCTGTTGGCGGGGACAAGGGGCGCAACAATGAACAGATGTTTTCCTTGCCGGCAAGCGCCGCTCTGCGGGCGGTGCTTCCAAAACGCTCATCTGCTGTGTTACGCGGCAAACCTCCCCGGCTTTCGCCGGGGCAGGCGTGCTCGACGTATTTCTATATACGCTTCGCTCTTGAAGTTTTTGCGCGCCTTGCATCTAACCGTTTTTGAATAGCCTGCCACGCCATTCCTTCGATACCGCCCGTGATGAACTGTGAAATTTTCTGTTGACTGCCAATAGATATTGTGGTTATAGGACCGCCTCATACAATATATGGTATGTTTTTATCATAAACCTGTCGGTCCATTCTGAACATGACCACATAACAAGGAGATATCATCATGGCCGTTCATCCCTCCATCGTTCCGCAATTGTCCAAAAACGCACTGACGGTTTTAGAGAAGCGCTATTTGCGCAAGGACCAGAATGGCCTTGTCATTGAAAAAGCCGCCGACATGTTCCGGCGTGTGGCCGAGGCGATTGCCCATGCCGATCAAAAGTTCAGTAATGACGCCGACACCTCAACCCTGGCAGACCGGTTTTATGACGCCATGGCCGGACTGAGCTTCCTGCCGAATTCTCCCACGCTGATGAATGCCGGCCGCGAATTGGGCCAACTGTCCGCATGCTTTGTGTTGCCCGTCGGGGATTCGATGGATGAGATCTTTGACGCGGTCAAGCACACGGCCCTCATTCATAAATCGGGCGGCGGTACGGGCTTTTCCTTTTCCAAGCTCCGCCCCAAGAGCGATGTTGTCCAGTCCACAAAGGGCATTTCCAGCGGGCCCATTTCCTTCATGCGGGTTTTTGACATTGCCACGGAGACGGTCAAGCAGGGCGGGACGAGGCGGGGCGCGAACATGGGGCTCTTAAGGGTGGATCATCCGGATATTCTGGAATTCATCCGCTGCAAATCCGATCAGAAGCAGTTGAACAATTTCAACATCTCCGTGGGGTTGACCGATGCCTTCATGCAGGCGCTGGAGCATGATGAGTCCTATCCGCTGATCAACCCCCGGGGTCAGGAAGAGGCCGGAACATTAAAAGCCAGGGATGTCTTCGACCTGATTGTCAAGCAGGCCTGGGAAAACGGGGAGCCGGGGATCATATTTCTGGATCGGATGAACCGGGACAATCCCACCCCGCATATCGGCACGATTGAATCGACCAACCCGTGCGGCGAGCAGCCGCTGCTCCCCTATGAATCCTGCAACCTGGGCTCCATCAACCTGGGGTTGATGGTCAAGGATGGGCAGGTCGACTGGCCGCGGCTGAAAGAAATCGTGCACCTGGCCGTCCATTTTCTGGACAATGTGATCGAGCTCAATCGCTATCCCCTGCCGCAGATTGCCCAGATGACGTACGCCAACAGAAAGATCGGCCTGGGGGTTATGGGGTGGGCCGATATGCTGATCACGTTGGGGATTCCCTACAGCTCCGAGCAGGCCATCCAGTTGGGCGAAAAGGTCATGGCCTATATCAATGATGAAGGGCATGAGGCTTCTGCGGCGCTGGCCAGTCAGCGGGGCGCATTCCCGAATTTTGAAGGCTCCCTTTTTGCAAGGCAGGGAAAGCCGGAGATCCGGAATGCGACCGTGACCACCATCGCCCCGACGGGAACGATCTCGATCATTGCCAATGCCTCATCCGGGATCGAGCCGATTTTTGCCGTTTCCTTTGTACGTCAGGTACTGGACAACAATATCCTTCTCGAAGTCCACCCGCTGTTTGAAAGGATGGCCAAGGAGAGTGGCGTCTATTCCGAGGCCCTCATGGAGAAGATCGCCGAGCACGGCACCATTCAGGAGATCCAGGAGATCCCTGCCGATCTGCGCAGTTTGTTCGTTACGGCACACGATATCACGCCGGAGGATCACGTTCGGATGCAGGCGGCATTCCAGAAAAACACGGACAATGCCGTCAGCAAGACCGTGAATTTTCCCAAAACCGGTACGATTGAGGAGGTCAGGAAGGTATACGAGCTTGCCTATCAGCTCGATTGCAAGGGCGTTACGATCTACCGGGACGGATCAAGGGAACATCAGGTTCTTTCTACCGCCAAAACGCCGCAGGAATCAGGGGCGGCAGAGAAAAAATTGGTTCGTGACCGTCCGATGACCCTCAAAGGCTGGACATACCGGATGCAGACCGGTTGCGGGCCTCTGTACGTGACGATCAATGAAGATGAAGAGGGGCTCTTCGAGCTGTTTACCACCATGGGCAAGGCGGGCGGCTGTGCCGCTTCGCAAAGCGAGGCGATCGGCCGGATGGTCTCCCTGGCCTGGCGGAGCGGCGTTCAGCCGAAACAGGTCGTCAAGCAGCTCCTGGACATCTCCTGCCATTCGCCTTCCGGTTTCGGTGAAAACAAGGTCCTTTCCTGCGCCGATGCGGTGGCCAAAGCCATCCGGAATCACATGTCCTCCACGGGCCACGCGGAGAAGATGGAAAAGAAAGCGTTGTTCAAGGGGGCATGCCGCGAATGCGGCGGCAAGGTCGAGCATGAGGGGGGCTGTTCCGTCTGCCATTCCTGCGGGTTCAGCGAATGCGTTTAATGAAGGAGGCACAACGCAGGCCGGTTGGGACTACTGGCGGGTCGTGTTGATCCACAGGATCCTCATTAATCAAGCCAAGGTTACTTCCAGTTTGCGCTTCCGCTTTTTCCAATCGGGCATCACCTTGTCCAGAAGTCTGTAGAACTCGGGACCGTGGTTCTTATACCGCAGGTGCCCCAGTTCATGGGTAATGACGTAATCGATGCATTCCCGGGGGGCGCGGATCAAATCGGCATTGAGGGTCAGCATCCCCTTTGCCGATAAGCTGCCCCAGCGTTTCCGCATCTGCTTGATCTGCATTCGCGGCTTGACCGGTGAATGCTTCTCGAAACGGGGCCAGCATCGGTCAAAGCTTTCGCGGAACCTGTTTGCAGCTCTGTCCCGGCACCATTGCGCCAACAGCAATTTTACCTTCTCCGGAGAAATCTCTTCTCTCACCCCAATTTCGAAGAATCCTCGGGTCAGCTTGACGGCATCCCGATCAGCGCAGCCGATTTTGAGGCGGTAGTGCCTGCCCAGGTAGAGGTGCGTCTCTCCCCCCACATAGCGTCTTGCAGGCGTTCGGGGCTCGAATTGCTGAAAAAAGCGGCGCTGTTTGGCGATCCAACCGGCGCGTCTGGCGACCTTTGTTCTGATCGCTTCTTCGTCGGTTCCGAGCGGGGCCTTGACGGCAACCGTTTGGTCGGGATGAACAGCAATCTCCAATGTCTTCCGATCACGATGGGAGAGGCTGAAATCAATGCTTGCCTTGCCATAGGCAACGGCACAGCGGGACGAACTCATCTTCCACTCCTGCTCTTGGCCACCTGCATGGCCTTTTCGATGAGGGCGTCCATCTGTTCTTCACTCATCTCCACCTTCATCTTTCCTTTCACCTCATCGAAGAGGTAATCGTCAATGTCATTGATGGCCCGGTTTTGGGCATCATCATCGTCCCAGAACTGCACCTTCCCGTGGCGTTCCAGGATGGCATCGAAGGCGAGGGCAGTGTCGGAGGCAAGCGACTCACTCACCTCCGGGGCCAGCGGATGTTCCGCAAAGATAGGTTTCAGGACGCCGAAGTAGGCCATGGCGTTCTCGTTTCCGGACAACTTTTCGGGAATGTCGTCGTGGTGACGGGTTACGACCTTCGTCCGGATATCCATGACCTTATTCAGATAGTCCATATCGGAGAGGCGCCTGGCCCGGAAATCCTCAATGGCCTGCTGGATCAGCTTGGAGAACTTCGCGTAAAAGGCCGGATCCTCATCCATCTTTTCCGTGATCACCTTCTTGGTCGCATAGGCGATGGCATCCGCTTTGGCAGCTGTGCTCTTCCCGTAGATTCCCCGTTCCTCCTTCACTGCGGTGAATAGATCAGCGTCGAAGATGTTCACGGGCTCGTTCAACTGGATGACTTCGTTGGCATGGATGTGCGTATCGAGCAGTTTCTTGATCTTCGGCTCATATTCCCGGTAATCGATGGCCTCGGCGTAGCGGAGCTTCACGGAGGCGCTGAGGTTCTGGAAGCGTTTCAGGGTTGTCTTGTAGCGCTGCAATTTCTCATCTTCGATCCCCATGACGAACGCTTCCGTAGAAAGGGCGATCGCCAATGTTTTTGCATATGCAGCCAATCGGCCGTAGAAATCCGCCCGCAAGGCGTCATCGGCCAGCAGGACCTCATAGGCCTCCTCGTCGCGGCTGTTCTTGACGGTCTTGAAAAGATCCCAGAGATCGGAATACCGCTGGGGCAGCTTTTCCACCTCCGCCTGGACCGACGTCAAGGTATCCGTCAGGTCCTCCTCGTCGAAACCCTCCAGGGCGCTGTACATGGTCAAGGCCTTGTCCAGTTCACCCAAGAGGCCCACGTAATCGACGACGAATCCGTAATCCTTGTCTTCCTGCACACGGTTCACGCGGGCGATGGCCTGGAGGAGCGAGTGCTCCCTCAGCTCCTTGCAGAGATAGATGACGGCGTTACGCGGCGCATCGAAACCGGTCAGGAGCTTGCTGACCACGATCAGGATTTCCGGTTCGGGCCCGTTCTTGAAGCGGCTGATGATCTGTTTGTTGTAATCCGCCTCGTTGCCGTAGCGCTTCATCATCTTCTGCCAGAACCGGATTACCTCGGCCTTGGGCTCTTCGTCCGTTTCCTCGTAACCTTCCCGCTCGTCCGGTCCCGAGATGAGCACTTCGGAGGTGACAAAGCCCACTTCGTTCAGATGTTCATGGTACTTCAGGGCCGCTGCCTTGCTGGGCGCCACGAGCTGTGCTTTGAATCCGGTCCCCTGCCAGGAGGCACGATAGTGCTCGCCGATGTCGAAGGCCCGCATATAGATGACCTGATCGGTCTTGTTGAGCATCTCGGCGCGGGCATATTTCCTTTTCAGGTCCGCCTTCTGCTCCTTGGTCAACCCCTGGGTGTGGCGTTCGAACCAGAGGTCGATCGCGGACTTGTCCTGTTCCATTTCCACATGGCGGCCCTCATAGAGGAGCGGGACGACCGCTTTGTCCTCCACCGCCTGGTGGATGGAGTAGTGCGGTTCGATCAGCCCGCCGAATTTGACGAAGCTGCTTTTTTCCTTTTTCATGAGCGGCGTGCCGGTAAAACCGAGGTAGCAGGCCAGGGGAAACATCTGGCGCATCCGGGCCGCGAAGGTGCTGTAGTTGGACCGATGGCTCTCGTCGATGAGCATGAAGATGTCGGCCGAGTCGTCCTGGAACTTTCTTTGGTTCAGGGCCTTGTCAAACTTGTGGATCAAGGTCGTGACGATGGTCGCCTTCTTCTCCGCCACCAGCTCCAGCAGATTTTTCCCCGAGGTGGCGCGGTTCGGGTCCAAGCCGCAGGCGGCAAAAGTGTTTCCCAACTGGATGTCCAGATCGTCGCGGTCCGTCACCAGGACGATCCGCGGATTAGGAATCCGCAGGTCAAGGGCCAGGCATCGGGCCAGCATGACCATGCTCAGCGATTTTCCCGACCCCTGGGTATGCCAGATGATCCCGCCTTTGCGCCGGCCTTCCCCGTCGAATTGCTGGATCCGCTCCATCGTGGAGCGAACGACGAAATATTGCTGGTAATGGGCGATCTTCTTGATCCCGCCGTCGAAGACGGTAAACTTGTAGGCCAGCTCCAGGAGCCGCTCCGGACGGCAGAGGCTGTAGAGCGCCCGGTCCTGCTCCGTGACGAGCCGATTCCCTTCCGCCTCCTGGGCGTCGAAGAAGGCGCGGCAAAGGGCAAAATCGCCTTTGAAGAGCTGTGCCTTCTCTTCGCCCGAAAGTTCCTTCCGGACAAAACCGGCGATCTCTTCCTCCCGGTCCCGCAGCTCCTTCCAGAGGCCCCAGAATTTGGCCGATGTCCCCACGGTCCCGTATTGAGCCTTGTTCTTGTTGACACCCATCACCAGTTGCACGGAGGCAAAGAGCTTGGGGATGTAGTCGTCGCTCTGGTTGCGGATGGACTGGGAGACAGCCTGATCGATCCCCACCTTGGGGGATTTGCACTCGATGACCGCAAGGGGGATGCCGTTGACGAACAGGACGATGTCCGGACGGACCGTTTCCGTGCTCCGGGAACGCTCCACGCTGTACTCGGCAGTGACATGGAAGACATTTCGTTCCGGGTTCCGCCAGTCGATGTAATTCAGGTTGAAACTCTTGGAATCGCCCTCGATCGCCTGTTCCAGGGCCGTTCCCAGGGTGATGAGGTCATAGACCGCCTCGTTGGTCTTGAGCAGGCCGTCATATTTGATGTTCTTAATTTTCTGGATGGCCGTCTGGATATTCTCTTCGCTGAAGAGAAACTCGCGCCCCTTGTAGCGGATCCGGTTGAGCCGCTTGAGTTGCTCGCCGAGAACCCCTTCCAGCAGGATGTTTCCGGTCTTTCCCAGCCGGGCGGCAAGTGCCTTTTTGGGGGTAAGGTACTCAAAGCCCAGGTTGATCAGGAGTTGCAGCGCCGGGATCTGGGAGAGGTGTTTTTCGTTGAACCGGAAACCGTTCGTCTTTTCAGTTGACATTGGCGTGATTCCTCTGCATCCTTGGGTTGAGTCCATTGCCAAGCGGCTTTGTACCAATCGAGGTTTCGGCCTGCTGAACCGGCGTAGCGAATCAGCGGCCCCTTCAATAAACCAACAATCACACCGTCTTTGTCGAGGTCTTCACCCGCCACTATCCGGTCAACAATTTCTGCATCAGGCCGCGTTTTTGTCTTCGAAAGCCGTCGGTTTTTTTTCTCACAAGATCTATTTCATGGCGGGCAGTGTCAAGGATGGTGGCGATTTGTTTTTGCTGTGAGATCGGCGGAAACGTAACTGAAAAACTCTGTATGTCTTTCTTTTGAATGTTTGGGAGGCCTGAGCCAACACGTAAAAGCATCAATGACTTTTCATGATATTTGAGGAAATTATAGAGGTATCGGTTATCCACAACCCTATTCTTCAAATTATTCAGCGCATAGCAATGTCCGCCACACCAGAATTTCTCGGTATTGAAGTTGACGAATCCGCATGAATTGCCGCCCTCACTAATAGTGATTGTATTTTCATTTGTGTTCCAATGGTTAGTGAATCCCGATGGTTCTATTCCTCCATTTAGCGCGTAATATCTTCCAGAATCAACCATGTCAGAAACATTTAATTGCTGACCCTTATTTATCTCCACGATCTCTCCTAATTTCAGTCGTTTCCATTCACCTTGAATACTTTCCTCGTTAATCATCCTGTTGAGCAACCATGAAAACCGTTTTTCTTTGGCTGCAATCAATCGCTCGGTCTTTTCGATAGCCTGGTCCCAGGTGGAAATAAGCGTGGCGATGGCGGTTTGTTGCTCTAAGCTGGGTAGGAATAAAGCCAGGGACTTTATATCTTCCTGATTAATGCTGGCTTGAGCTACGGCTGGTTTAGCAACTTTTCGTAAGTAATCTCGGGATCGCGATGAATTAAGAACAATGAAAAGGTATTCTGGCAATACCTCCGATCCCTCAGGTAATCGAAGTCGCATCATGTTGGACTCAAAAACCATCGGGAAATCAATTTTGTCGATAACACAGCTCTTGCCTACATGACTCAGGCTGTTAACACGATTGATCAGTATGTCATTCCTCTTCAAAGAAAACCGATCAATTTCAGTTTTTTTGAGGTTGACGCTTTTTAAATTGTTAAATTTCTTGACACCGTCGTTGGTGTAATCATCTATTCTGACAATTTTCGTTCCTTCGTCGTCATAATCTTCCGCAGGTTTATATATTCCATTTTGAAAACAAGGATTGATCTTATCAAGGACTCTTGCATGTGGGTTCTTAAAACGCATTTAGCATTCTCCTGCTTCTACGTACTCTCGGTTTTAACCCGTGACGAAATGTCACGGGTTGACGCCCCTTGTACAAGGAATTACTTTATAATGATCAACAGCTAGCCATTTCAATCGTACGATTTTTCCGTACGGTTGTCTGAAAGTTCATTCGTCCTGGGTTCCCTTCGGCAGGCGCAAGGTGTGTACAATCCGTACGTACCCCTTCCTTATAACTGAATTGAACTCACAAATATTCTTTGTGAGTTGCCCCTATTCGAACGGTCAAGCATTCCTTGACAGTTACCCCAAGTCACGAAAAGGGTGGGGACAAATTGTCCCCTACCCCTTTACTGTCGCTCAATCTCCTTGAGCATGGCGGCCATCATGGCCCTGACCTCGACCAACTGGTCGATCGCTTGCCCTTGGTTGCACCTCATTTATCCCCCTCCAGCTTTTTCACCACCCTATCAAAATCGGATTCGAACAGGCGATCCTGTACGATACGGTATTTCTCGAACTCGCTTTCGGCAAAGGATTTGGCAATGGCCTGGCTTATTGAGCCAGGATTTTCGAGGAGGTCGCGTTCATTAAACTGCAAAAAGGCATTCAGCTTGTTTGCCCAATCTTCCATGGTCATGGGGATGTTGCGTTCCGCCTGATCTTCGGCATAATCCAGATACATGGTCACAAAGCGATCCAGAGACTTCAGCTCCTTTTCCGTTAGATAATTCTTGGCTACAGAGACATCATGCTTGAGAATCTTTCCCCGGGGGGAATTTTTCCATGATGTCAGCCCCATGTTCTCTTTACTGCTGTCAGCCCGTTTCATAATCAGTTCCGCTGCTGTGTGCCCATGAATCGCGAAGTGCAGTTTATTTTGCACGGCAGCAAAAAATTTCTCGGTAATTTCGGCATCAGCCCGGTAATCCATCGCTGTGGCGTAAATGTCGGTTATCTTCTGGTAAAATTTTCGTTCACTTGCCCTGATTTCCCGAATTTCGGCCAGCAGGTTTTCATAGTATTCCTTGCTGAAAAACGAGCCGTTTTTTAGCCTTTCTTTATCCAGCACATAGCCGCGAATGGCATAATCCCGCAGGATGCCGGTTGCCCACTGTCTGAACTGGGTGGCTCGAAGAGAATTAACGCGATAGCCGACGGAGATAATGGCGTCCAGGTTATAGAAATCGATGTTGCGCCCGACCTGCCTATTCCCTTCTGTTTGAACTATTCGGGATTTCCTAACAGTTGCTTCGCGTGTCAGTTCCTTCTGCTTATAGATATTGTCAAGGTGTTCATTGATGGTTGGAACCGCAACCTGAAACAGCTCTGCAATAAGCTTTTGCGTTAGCCAGACAGTTTCATCCTCAACGCGTACCTCGATGCCATGCTCGCCGGCTTGTGTGGTAAAAACGAGAAACTCCGCCGTACTGTTGCGTATCTGTAGTTTCCTATTATCACTCATTTTTCGATCTCCTTGAGCATGGCGGCCATCTTGGCCCGAACCTCGACGAGTTCGCTTTCGAGCTGGTCGATCTCCTTCTGGACGGCGTCGATGTCGATCTCTTCCTCCTCTTCGAAGGTGTCCACGTACCGGGGGATGTTCAGGTTGAAGTCGTTCTCCTTGATCTCCGCGAAGGTCGCCAGGTGTGCATACTTTTCGACTGCCTTTCGCGCCTTGACGGTGGCGACGATCCTGCCGATGTGGTCGTCCGAGAGGGCGTTTTGGTTCTTGCCCGGCAGGTAGTCGCGGCTCGCGTCCACAAAGATCACATCCCGGCGCTTCTGGTTGGCGCCGCCTTTCTCCCGGCTGCGGTCGAAGATCAGGATGGCTACGGGGATCGAGGTGGTGGGGAAGAGGTTTCCCGGCAGGCCGATGACCGCATCGAGCAGGTTTTCTTCGATCATCTTGGTCCGGATCCGCCCTTCGGCCGCCCCGCGGAAAAGGACCCCGTGGGGAACCACCACGGCCACACGACCCTCCTGTTCGAGGGCCGCCTCCACCATGTGGCTGATGAAGGCCCAGTCGCCCTTGCTCTTGGGAGGGACGCCCCGCCAGAAACGGTTGAAGCGGTCGCTCTGGGCCTCTTCAGCGCCCCACTTGTCGAGGGAAAAGGGCGGATTCGCGACCACGATATTGAATTTCATCAGGCGGTCGTTTTCCACGAGGGCCGGGCTGTTGAGGGTGTCGCACCATTCGATGCGGGCTGAATCGGCCCCGTGCAGGAACATGTTCATCCGGGCCAAGGCCCAGGTGCTGCCGTTGGACTCCATCCCGAAGAGGGCGAAGTTGCGATCCTTCACCTCCCGGGAGGCCTCGATCAGGAGGCCGCCGGAGCCGCAGGCCGGATCGCAGATGCGATCTCCCGGCTTAGGGGCGGCCAGCTTGGCGACCAGCTCGGAAACCTTGTGGGGGGTGTAGAATTCACCTGCCTTTTTGCCCGAGTCGGAGGCGAAGCGCTCGATCAGGTAGATATAGGTGCTGCCGATGACATCTTCGGAAACCTTGCTGGGGCTCATGTCCAACTGGGGCTTGTGGAAGTCCTCCAGGAGTGTCTTGAGGCGGCGGTTCCGGTCCTTGGTCCGGCCGAGATTGGCCTCGCTGTTGAAGTCGATGTTGCGGAAGACCCCTTCGAGCTTCGCCTTGTTCTGCTCTTCGATGGCTTCCAGGACGATGTTGATCAGTTCGCCGATATTGGCGGCATTGCGCCGTTCATAGAGGCTGTAGTAATCGGCCAGGAAGCGGTCTTCCACCTTGCCCGTCTCATGGTCCTTCAGCTCCGCATAGGGGAGGACAAAGCGTTCCCGTTCCAGCCTGCGGCGGATGCGGGCATCGTCATCGCCATACTGTTTGCGGTACTCCTCGTAGTGGTCCTTCCAGACATCGGAGATGTATTTCACGAAGAGCATCACCAGGATGTAGTCCTTGTATTGCGCCGGATCGACAACGCCCCGGAAGGTGTCGCAGGCGGCCCAGGCGGCGTTGTTGATGTCCTTTTGGTCGATCTTTCCGTTCATCGGTTTATTCTCCTTGCGCCAGGCGGATTAAATGGGTCGAGATGAATTGATGACGCTTTGCAGCGAGTTTTTTCATGATTCGCTGTTCTGTCTCTCCCAAAGAGGCAAGAACGACAATGGTTTTTTGCTGTTCCAGGGGTGGAACGTCCACCTCAAGTCCATCGAGGGTTTCCTTACTGATCATCTTCTGCGCGGTGCCTTTGGCGTGGCTCGTCAAAAACGCCTGTGCCGGCGGCTGGCTGATAAACCAGTTCAAATATTCCGGCAAGATACCGCCATTGGTTACCCTGATCCTCAAGAGGGGCGCTCCAACCATAGCCATGCCCGGATCATCCAGAAGAATAGCCGATGTGGATGTCAGTCCACGGGATCGAAAAATCAAATCTCCCCGCTTCGCCAGATGATGTTCTTTGGGGTTCACTATGTCAACCCGCGCCAGCGTACTGCAATCGACCCGGTTTTGATCCGTCAGGTCTTTCATCTGGATGACAGCTACTGCACCGGAATCCATGGATTCAAGCCGTGCCCGAAACGAGTACCCCATCTGAATCGATGCTATGTCCTTTAATGCAACCTTCACTATCCGCCACCTAAAATAATGCTAAAATGTCGTTACGGCACATATATTAGCAAGGATATTTTATTTGTCAAGAGAAAAATTACAAAAATAGAATTTTTGCATTTTAATATTATATTTTTACCAAAGCGCTGGACAACCCGGGGCAGATGGATGTATTCAGGACGATCCTCAAGACTTCGTGATGAACAATGGACCCGATCTTCAAACTCGCCTCTTTCGTCAGGCCATATTGGAAACGCTCCGCCCTGGCCCTGGTCCTGCTGACCGCGCTGGTCTTCATGGATCTGGCGATTCCGCGGCTGATCCAGCGGATCATCGACCAGGGGATCGGCCGGCACGACCAGCAGGTCGTCATCGGGACGGCGCTCTTGATGCTCGGCATCTCTCTTGTGAGCATGCTGTTCGCCGTCGGCAACAACATCCTGTCCGTTCAGGTCGGGGAGAGCGTGGCCCGCGATCTGCGCGATGCGCTTTTCACCCGGATCCAGACCTTCTCCTTCGCCAATCTCGATGAACAGAAGACCGGTCAGTTGATGGTCCGCCTGACCAGCGACGCGAACGCCGTTCAGCGGGTGGTGCTGGTTTCGCTCCGGATCGGGACGCGCGCCCCGCTTCTGATGATCGGGAGCCTGATCCTCATGGTCAGCACCAGTCCCCGACTGGCCCTGGTCCTGCTGCCGCTGCTCCTGATCACCTCCGCGCTCATCGTTTTTTTCATCATCCGGATGGAGCCGCTCTTCCGGTCGGTGCAGCAGAAGTTGGACGGGCTCAACACCGTCCTCCAGGAGAACATTGCCGGGGCGCGGCTGGTCAAGTCCTTCGTGCGGGCCGATTATGAAGGTGAACGCTTTGAAAAGGCCAACGAGGCCTACACGGGCCATTCGGTGCGGGTGCTGCAAGTGGTTTCCACCATGTCGCCCGTTCTGACGATGTGCGTGAATATCGGCCTGGTCATCGTCATCTGGGCGGGCGGCATCGAGTCCGTCCGGGGAGATCTCTCCGTCGGGCAGATCGTCGCCTTCACCAACTACCTGCTGACGACGATGGTGCCGCTGATCATGCTGACCATCCTGTCCAACATCTGGGCCGGGGGGATTGTTTCGGCCAGGCGCGTCAGCGAAGTCCTGAATACCGTGCCCGACGTCCGGGACACGCCGGATGCCATTTCCCTTCCCGAAACAGCCCCGGGGAGGCTGGTCTTCGAGAATGTCTCCTTCCGCTACCAAGGCGAAAACGCCGAATCCGTTCTGGATCGGATCGACCTGACCATCGAGCCGGGTCAGACCGTGGCCTTCCTGGGATCGACCGGCTCGGGAAAATCGACGCTGGTGAATCTCGTGCCGCGTTTCTACGACGTGACCGCCGGCAGGATTCTCCTCGACGGGATCGACATCCGCCGGCTCAAGCAGGAATCCCTCCTGGCCCGGATCGGGATCGTGCCGCAGGAGACGGTTCTCTTCTCCGGGACGGTGCGGGACAACATCCGCTACGGCGTCCCCGGCGCCGGAGATGAGGAGATCTTTGCGGCGGCCGAAGCGGCCCAGGCCCACGACTTCATTTTGGCACTCTCCAAAGGGTACGACACCCACGTCGAAGAGCGCGGCGTGAACCTCTCCGGCGGCCAGAAGCAGCGGATCGCCATCGCGCGGGCGCTCATGATGCGGCCGAAGATCTTGATCCTCGACGACAGCACCAGCGCCGTGGACGTGGAGACCGAAACGAAGATCCAGGAGGCGCTGGCGGAGCGGACGCGACGCTGCACGACGCTCGTGGTGGCACAGCGGATCAGCACGGTGCTGAAGGCGGACAAGATCGTCGTCCTCGAAAATGGGCGCATTGCGGCGGAGGGGTCGCACGGGGAGCTGATCGCCGCCTGTCCGATCTACCGGGAGATCTTCGAATCCCAGTTGGGAAACGACGCCGGGGGGGAAAGGGACCTCTGCGGCGGCGTGCGGGAGGTCCCGACATGAAGATGCCCAAGGCCGGCCGCGCCACAGGTTCGGTCGCTTCCACGATAGGGTCGCGCACGCCGGGGATGCGGGAGAAGATCGAGGCGGCCCGAAACCCGCGCCACGCCCTGAGACGCCTGCTGCCGTACCTTCGTCCCTTCCGGGGAATGCTGATTGTGGTCTGCGGACTGATCGTGATCTACACGTTTCTCGGATTGATCGGTCCCTACCTGATGGGGGTGGCCATCGACCGGTTCATCGCCGTGAAGGAGCTCGCCGGGCTCGCGATCATCTCCCTCTGGATGCTCGTCGTCTATCTGCTCCACAACCTCTTCCAGGCCGTCTCGGCATGGCTGATGGCCGACGTCTCCCAGCGCGCGCTCAAAGCGCTGCGGCGGGATCTCTTTTCCCATATGCAGACCCTGCCCGTGAGTTTTTTCGACGGCAAGCCGGCGGGCGAATTGATGAGCCGCCTGACGAACGACATCGACGCGGTCAACCAGGCCGTCTCACAGAATGTCACCTCGCTGCTGGCCGGCGTCCTGTCGCTCATCGGGATCCTGGCGGCGATGTTCGTTCTCGACAAGTGGCTGGCGTTGGCCTCCGTGCTGGTCGTCCCGATCATGTTCGGATTCACCGAGTTCGTCGCCCGGTACACGCGCCGGGGGTTTCGGGAGCTTCAGAAGCATCTGGGTGAACTCAACGGGGTGACGGAAGAGGCCATCAGCGGGCAGAAGGTGGTCAAGGCGTTCGGCCGGAACGAGTCGGCAATCGAGGCCTTCCGCCGGAGCAATCAGGCCGTCTTTCACGCCGCCGTGTGGGCCAACAGCTATGCCTTCCTGCTCATGCCGCTGACGAACGTGCTGGGAAACTTCTTTGTGATCGTTTTGGCGGGCCTGGGCGGCTGGCTCGCGCTGCAGGGGCTCGTCAGCGTCGGGATCATCGCAACCTTCATCAACTACGCGCAGAACTTCATCAGCCCGCTTAGGCAGCTCGCAAACATGTACAACGCCATCCAGGCCGCCCTCGCCGGGGCGGAGCGGGTGTTCGAGATCATCGACACGCCGGCCGAGGCGGACGATGCCCCGGATGCCGCGCCGGACACTGGGCCACTGCGGGCGATCCGGGGGGAGGTCCGTTTCGACCATGTGAGTTTCGGTTACCGGCCCGGGGCGTCCATCATCAAGGATATGACCCTTGAGACAAAAGCCGGGGAGACGCTGGCGCTGGTGGGACCGACCGGCGCCGGGAAGACCACCCTCATAAACCTGCTGACCCGCTTCTACGAGATCGAGGGCGGAAGCATCACGATCGACGGAAAGGACATCCGCTCCATCCGGAAGACCGATCTGCGCCGCCGGTTGGGGATCGTTTTGCAGGATACCTTCCTCTTCTCCGGCACGGTGATGGAGAACATCCGCTATGGACGGCTTTCGGCTACCGACGAGGAGTGCATCGAGGCAGCCAAAATGGCCGGCGCCGACCCCTTCATCCGCCAATTGGCGCAGGGCTACCGGACCAGTCTCTCGGAGCGGGCCGGAAACCTGAGCCAGGGGCAGAGGCAGCTCTTGTCCATCGCCCGTGCGATTCTCGCCGATCCGGCCATCCTGATTCTCGATGAGGCGACCAGCAGCGTCGATACCCGCACCGAGGCCCGCATCCAGAAGGCGCTCCTTACCCTCATGGAGGGGCGCACCAGCTTCGTGATCGCCCACCGATTGAGCACCATCCGTGACGCCGGCCAGGTCCTGGTGATCGACAACGGCGAAATCGTCGAGCAGGGGACCCACCGGGAACTCCTCGCCCGTCGCGGCTTCTATCACCATCTTTACGTGAGTCAGTTCAAGGGTCAGGCAATCTAAACCGAGAATCTTATTGACAGACGCGGGTCGGCTTCTTATACTCCCTCCGCTTTTCACGTTCCGCGGGCTTTCCCCATCCATTGGGCGTCGGCCCTTTCACAAAACGGAATAAAAGGTGTTATCACAAATGAAGAAGGGAGATGGATCGTGGCGGTCGAAATCAATATCGTTTATGAAGGTGGGCTGCGGTGCAGGGCTCAACACGGACCTTCCTGCGTCGTTCTGAATACCGACGCGCCGAAGGACAACGAGGGGAAGGGCGAGAGCTTTTCACCCACGGATCTGGTCGCGACGGCGCTGGGCAGCTGCATGATGACCATCATGGGAATCCTCGCCCGGCGCCAAGGCTATCCGATTGAGGGCACCACGGTCAAGGTCCTCAAGGAGATGATCCAGGAACCGGTTCGCCGGATCGGTCAGTTGACGGTCGAGATTCATGTGGCCAATGGGAACCGGTTGAATGAGAAGGACCGGAAAATGCTTCAGCAGACCGCCCATACCTGCCCGGTTTTGAAGAGCATTCACCCGGATATCAAGGTGCCTGTGGTATTTTGCTGGGAATGAGCCTGTTGCCCCGGGATGGAGTTCTATAAGGATCGGGGACCGGGAAAGAGTCCCCCGAAAATTCTATGATCAATACCATCAAACGTCTGTTGCCCGGCTTCGGGCTGATCGTTCTGGCAGCACTGGTCCTGCTTGTATCGGACCGGGCGCAGCGGGGATCGCCCGGGGACAGCCTGCCGCGCATCGCCATCTTTCAGTTCGCCTCCCGCCCGGTTCTCGATGACTGCGTCGCCGGGGCAATCGAGGGGTTGCGGGCAAAGGGGCTGGAGGCCGACCGCGACGTCAGGATCCAGTTCTACAACGCCGAGAACGACCTGGCCACCGCCAACGGCATGGCCCGGGCCATCATCGAGGCCGGAAACGGGCTGGTCATCACCTTCAGCACCCCCTGCCTGCAGGTAATGGCCAATGTGAACAAGGAGGGGAAGATCATCCACCTCTTCGGCGCCGTGACCGATCCCTTTGCCGCCGGGGTCGGCGTGACCCGGAGCGGACATCCGGCGCACATCGCCGGCCTCGGTACCTTCCAGCCGGTGCGCGAGACCTTCCAACTGGCGAAGAAGCTCAACCCCGCACTTCGCACCGTGGGCGTGGTCTGGAATCCCGGCGACGCCGCCTCCGAGGCGTGCCTGCTTTTGGCCCGCGACGAGTGCGCGAAACTCGGGATCACCCTGCGCGAGGCGCAGGTTGAGGCCTCCTCCGGGGTTGCGGAGGCCGCCGCGTCGCTGACCGCCCGGGGGGTACAGGCGCTCTGGGTCGGCGGCGACAATACCGTCGAGCTGGCCGTGGAATCGCTGGTCAAGGCTGCGCGTCAGGCCGGCATTCCGCTCTTCTGCAATGCGCCCACCCACCTGAAGGCGGGCGCCTTTGTCGCGCTGGGGGCCGATTATCGGGAGGTTGGACGGCTGACCGGGGAGATGGCGGCCAGGGTGATCCAGGGACTGAAGCCGGGTTCCATCCCTGTGGAAAATATCGTCCCCCGGCAACTGGCGGTCAACCTCGCCGCGCTCAAGGGACTGGCCGAGAAATGGACCCCCGACGCAGGAACGCTTGCGGAGGCCGCCGTTCTGATCGACGAACAGGGCAAGACCGTCCGGTCGCCCGGGCCGTTGCAGGCCGCGGCAGCGGGTTTGGCTTCCACCGCGCCTCCCGTGCCGAAACCGGCGAAGACCTGGAAGATCCAGCTTCTCGATTATACGGATTCCATCAATGTCGAGGAGACCCACGCCGGCCTCTTCGCCGAATTCAAGACGCTGGGGCTTGTCGAGGGCAAGGATTACGAGATGATCAAACACTCCGCCCACGGCGACATGGCGGTCCTCAACGGGATCGTCGATGCCGCCGTAAACGCCGGGCCGGATCTGATCATCACCACTTCGACGCCCACCCTCCAGGTGGCGGTCAACAAGGTGAAAAAGACGCCGGTCGTATTCACGAACGTGGCCGATGGGGTGCAGGCGGGGGCCGGCAGGAGCGAAGCAGACCACCTTCCCAACATCACCGGGTCTACCGTCATGAGCGATTTCGCCGGCATGGTCCGGGTGGTGCGGGAGTATTTCCCCCGGGTCAAGCGGATCGGGACCCTGTTCGTGCCGAGCGAGATCAATTCGGTGCGCTACAAGGAGGAGCTCGAAAAGGCCGCGATCAAACAGGGTCTGACCCTGGAGGCGGTGGGCGTCGCCACGACCACCGAGGTGGCGGACGCCGCCCTGGCCCTGACCGGCAAGGGGGTGGAGATCATCACCCAGATCTCGGACAACACCACGGGCAGCGCCGTTCCGGCCATCGCCGAGGCGGCCCGCAAGGCGAGGGTTCCCCTGTTCGGTTTCGTCAGCGGGTCGATCAAGGCGGGGGCCTCTGTCGTCGTAGCCCGGGATTATCAGGAGGGGGGGAAGGACGCCGCCCGACTGGTCGCGCGGATCATGAAGGGGGAGAACCCTGCCGGGATCCCCTTTGTGCCGCTCAGCCGGACGATGATTGTCGTGAGTCCGAAAAATGCCGAACTCTGCGGGATGCGGATTCCCGAGCCGCTCCTGAAGCGGGCGGACAAGGTGATCCAATGAAAGCAGTCGTTCGGGAGTCAAGGGCACTGATTTATCGCGGGAAAGTGTGCTGAAGATGGAGATTGAACGTATACGGAAGGCCGACGAGGTTGAGGTGAGGATTACCGGGCGTCTGGATGCCCACTGGTCCGGTCAGCTCGACAGCGAGTTGACCGAGGTGGTGCGGGGCGGTGCCCGCCGGATTCACCTGGACATGGCGGGGATCGACTACATCAGCTCCGCGGGTATCCGCATCCTGATGAAATATTGGAAGCAGCTCCAGGGGATCAATGGCACCTTCAGGATCCTTTCCCCGTCGCTGAATGTCAAAAACATCCTGCGGGTTTCCGGATTGCTGGGGCTCTTCGAAGAGAAGCGGCCCGCTTCGGGGCAGCCCGTCACCCGGGATCAGACGCCGGTCGCGATCCGGGAAGGAGGCGGCCGATTCACCGTCTTCCACCCTTTTCCGGAGGCCCGGCTCTCGCTGCGCCTGACCGGCCGGCCGGAACGCCTGACGGCGGCCGGTTTCACGGCGGACGATGTCACGGAGCTGGCCCTGCCCGGCAGTACGACGGCCGTGGGTCTGGGAGCCTTCGGGGCGGATTTCGCCGAGTGTCGCACCCGGTTCGGCGAATTCCTGGCAATGGGAGGGGCGGTTGTCTGCCTTCCCACCGACGCCTCCGGGACGCCGGACGATCAGGTGGCCGTCGGGGAGTTCATCCCGGTGGTGCAGACCCTCTACGCGGCGGTCTTTGAAGGGGCCTTCGCGCACTTTTTCCATTTTGCGCCGGAGGAACCCGGGGGCGCGCCCCTGCCGTTGTCGCAACTTGCCGCCACCGCCCTGTCCCTCTGCGGCGCCTCTCTGATGGGGCTGGTCCTGATCGCCGAATCGGACGGCCTGGTTGGCGCCCGGCTCCGGCAACCCCCCGTGGAACAGGATTCCGAATCTCTGTTTGCCTTTCCCGGGGTGCGCGACTGGCTCTCGCTGACGACCGAGCGGGCCTATCCGCGCACGCTGACCCTCGTTGCCGGAATCGCCGCGAAGGGCGAAGATTCCCGCCTGGCGCCCTATCTGCGGCCCCTGGGGGGAGGGACGGACCTTGCGGGACACTTTCATGCGGCGGCGCTCTCCTACCGGGCGCTTCCCGGAGGCCTGCTGAACCTGCCGAAAACGGTGGCGGATCTTCTGGAAACCCAGAGCCTGCAAGGGGTATTGCATCTCATCCACGATGATCGCGACATCTCCGGCATCGGGGAGAGTCTCTTCATCCGCGGGGCGGCATGGGCGGGGCCGCTCGATTTTCCGCAGACGCCGCCCTCTGCCGCAGGGGGTGCGCGATGAACCTTCTCATCGGCTCCCTCACCGTCGGCCTGATCCTGTCGCTGCTGGCGATCGGGGTCTATATTTCTTTCAGGATCTTCAACTTCGCGGACATCACCGCCGACGGATCGATCACCCTGGGGGCGGCGGTCGCCGCGCTTCTGCTGGTGAACGGGTATGATCCGATTTCGGCCACGCTGGCCGGCGCCGTTGCGGGCTTCCTGGCGGGGCTCGTCACGGGCGTTCTCCATGCGCGCTTCAAGATCCACGGGCTTCTCTCGGGTATCCTGGTCATGACGGCGCTCTATTCGATCAACCTGCGGATCATGGGGAAGAGCAACCTGTCGCTCATGTCGGTGCCGAACCTGACCGGCATGGCGGAGCGGTTCGGCGGGATGCTCTTCGGCGGCCGCGCCGATATCAACCTCTGGGGCTGGAGCCTGGCCGTCCGCGACATCTCGATCCTGCTTTGCTCCCTCGTCGTGATCCTGCTGGCGACCGGGGTTGTCTACCTCTTTTTCCGGACCGATCTGGGGACCGTAATGCGCGCCACCGGCGACAATCAACAGATGGTCCGGGCGCTCGGCAGCGACACGGGCTTGATGATCATCCTGGGCCTGGGGCTTTCCAACGGCCTGATCGCCCTTTCCGGGGCGCTGCTGGCCCAGTACCTGGGCTTTGCCGATGTTCAGATGGGGATCGGCATGGTGGTATGGGGACTCGCGAGTGTGATCATCGGCGGGTCGCTGGTCCGCACCAACCGTCTGGGGCTGGCGATCTGCGGTGCGGTGATGGGCTCCATCCTCTTTCGCCTCCTGGTGGCGATTGCGCTGCGGTTCGGGCTCAACCCCAACGATCTGAAGCTGGTCACGGCCCTCTTCGTCTTCGGGGCGCTGGTCCTGCCCAACATGCTTGCCGCGCTGGCGGAGCGCAGGGGGAGGCGCAGCCATGCTTGAGATCACGGGGTACTCCAAAACCTTTCAGAAGGGGACCGCAAACGAGGTCCGCCCCCTGCGCAACGTGAGCCTCAGGGTGGAACAGGGGGAGTTTGTCGTCGTGATCGGTACCAACGGGTCAGGCAAATCGACGCTGCTCAACGCCGTGGCCGGCGCCTTTCCCCCCGACGAAGGACGGGTCACCCTCGACGGACAGGAGATCACCGGCTGGCCGGAGCACCGGCGGGCCAAACTGATCGGGCGCGTGTTCCAGAACCCGTTCAGCGGCACCGCCCCCGGCATGACCATCGGCGAAAACCTGGCCATGGCCCTGCGACGCGGGCAATTTCCCGGCTTCGGGTGGGCTCTCAACCGGCGCATCCTGAAAGAATTCCGCGACCGCGTTTCGACCCTCAACATGGGGCTGGAGGATCGTCTCGATACGGAGATCGGCGGCCTCTCCGGCGGACAGCGCCAGGCGCTGACGCTGCTGATGGCCACCTGGCGGCGGCCCAGCCTGCTTCTGCTCGACGAGCACACGGCGGCCCTCGATCCCCGGAGCGCCGACCGGATCATCCACCTGACCCGCGAGATCATCACCCGGGAGGGGCTGACGACGCTGATGGTGACGCACTCGATGATCCAAGCCGCCAACCTTGGCGACCGGCTGATCATGATGCACAAGGGGGAGATCATCCGCGACTTTTCCGGTCCCGCCAAGCGGCGGCAGCGGCCGGACGACCTGCTTGCCCATTTCGACGAGGTGCGGCGGCGGGAACTGCTCGATCAGAGCGCCGCGGATCTGCTTCGGAGGATGTACATCTGATCCGTTTCGCCGGTGAGGGTCAGGTTCTTCCGGTTGTATTGATTTGACATGTCTGGGAAATTGTGGTTAGAAAAATGTAAAATTCAAAAATAATCATGTCAGTCAAACACCATCGACCCGATGAGGTGATGTATGATGTATAATGATAAAAGCCCCCGTATCTCGGAAAAGAGAACGGGGTTTTGTTTCTTTAGCAGGGGGACGAGCATGATAAAAAAATGGGTTATTCTCTTTTTTGTGCTGTTGTTCTGTTTCTCGTGCGCATCTTCCCCCAAGCCGGCACCCGTGGAGAAGGCAACTGCTGACTTTCTTTTGATGGGATTCCGCTCCCCGGGAGAACAGAAGGAGCTGACAGAAGAGCTTCTGGCGAAAAAGAAGAAAGTTTATTCATCCCTGAAAAAATTGAGCAGCAGGCACAATGTGGTCATTGTTTATGACGCCTCCGGCAGCATGACCACCAAACTCCCCGGGATGAACCTGAAACGATATGAAGCTGCATATGAAGGGTTAAAAAAAATAGGAAACCTTTTTAGCAAGGACGACAAGGTTTGGCTGATCGTGTTTGGCAGCAGAAAGCCCTTTGGAATCATCCAGAATGGGGACCTTTATCGAAAAGATTACATGAGGGCGGTGGCAGCAGGCAATGATGTCGAAGCGGTCTTCCGTTCGCAAGACGCGGGATTCGATGAGAAAGAATTTCTCACTTCCATTCACTACCTTAAATCGGAGAAGGCCTATATTGGCGATACGCCGATCGGTTACTCAATACTCAAAGCCCAGGAAATCCTGAAAGGGTTTCCCAATGCCAAAGTGATCCTCATCAGCGATGGGGAAGAGACCGGACCCCTGCTGGCACAGAACGTTTCGAAGTCCAAGGCGTGGGAGCAGAGGATTAAGGAAAAGTATCCTCACCTCGATAAAATCACGATATCGGCAGAGAAGGCGATCGACCGTCTGGTCGGCGAAGGTGTTTCCTTCACCCCGATCATCTATGGCGTTACGGACCAAAAGACGGGTAGATCTGCCGACGAACGAACCGTTCAAAACATCCGGGCTTTTTACCAGAAGATGGCCTCGGCAAGCGGAAGCATCTATCTGGAGGCGGTGACCCCCCTTGAACTTCTTAATGCCTTTATAGACGCCGAAATGATGTCCATAGCCTATACACTCTCTTCTGCGGAGGACGATCAAAAAAGTGAACCGATCACGAAAGGAAAAATTGGAATTCCGATCACCATCGAAGAGGGACGATATCGGTTAAGGACAAACACGGAGCAGCCTTTTACCGCAGAAGTTGAGGCGAAACCCGGCGAGAAAAACATCTATGTCTTCGATGAGAATGAAGAAGGAAATTTGAAGATTGTGCGAGTCCATTGAGTAAACGATCGCCGACCTTGTCAGCCACTGTTCCCCGACTTGAAGCGGAGAAATCCGAGATTGGAAAATCCGAACCAGGGCACAAGCGGGGCGGAAGAGGTGCTGCGGGGGGATCAGGGTCTCAGCGCAGCCGAAGAGGAAAGGAGGCACCTTGATGATAGAGCAACTGACCCACGCCATCAAACTGGCCATCCGCCGTTCTCCGCTGGGGTCGATCCTCGTCCGAATCCTCCGGAAGAGGCGGGGAAACGCAGCTCTGGACAGGGGCCGGCGCGGGGGGTGGGATGCCGCTGCAAGGTGGCTGCTGTCGGAGGAGGGGCGGGGACTTCTTGCGGAAGCGGGCATGCACAGCCGATTGCAGGGCACAATCAACACGGACATCGAGTCCGAACTCTTGTGGACGGCCGTTCGCAAGGAGCTGCTGCTCGGCATGCTCAATCCCGAGGAGCGGCCTGAACGATGGGAAATCATCGTCTCGCTGGTCCGCCAGTGCATCAACAATGAATACGTATGGTACGTGTCGGATGAGGAACGAGTGGCGCTCAACCGGAGACTGGACTTGGTGAAGAGTGCAGGGCCGCCCACATCCTGGGGAGAACTGGCGATACTCGCTATGTACGCGAGACTCGAAAGGCTGCTTCCTGCAGCCGCGGCCGCTGAGGAAGATATCCAGTGGCCTGAGAACGTGCCGGCGGCGTGGAGATCAGTCGTCGAGCCGTACCTGTCCGATTACCGCGAGGAAAGGCTCCACCGAGCGTCCGTTCACAGCTTTGGAGCCATCACCAGAGCCTCGTCCAGTCTGGTCGCGGAGACCTACGAGGACTACCCGTACCCGAGGTGGCTGGACTGGGAGATGCCCGAAGCCGGTCATCGGGAGAGATGGCTGAGCCGGTTTTTCGAGGCCGGGGAGTTGGAGTTCCTGGAGCGACCTTTCCACATGCTGGTGGCCGGGTGCGGGACCGGGGCCAAGGCCATCGCGTACGCGATCGGCTATGGACCGCAGGCCCGGATCCTCGCAGTTGACCTCAGCCGGGCGAGCCTGGCATACGCCATGCGGATGGCCCGCAAGTATAATGTCGGCAACATCGAGTTCATGCAGATTGACCTGCTCGACTTGCCCCAGTTGCAGCGAACCTTCGACATGGTCGAGTGCACGGGCGTTTTACACCACCTCGCGAACCCCGTTGAGGGTGGCAAAGCCCTGACAGGCATTCTCCGGGAGGGCGGCATAGCCCATATCTCACTCTACAGTGAGCTTGCACGCCACGAGATCGTGCGGCTGCGAAAGCTCCACGAACATCGCATCGGGAGTGTCACCGACGACGAAGTCAGAAAGTTTCGTCGGCGTTTGATGCAGGACGATCCGGCGTCCATCGATGAACGGCTATCATTGCGATGGGATTTCTTCGACATGAACCGCTGCCGCGACCTCCTGTTTCATCCCCAGGAGCGCCGCTTCACCCTTCCGGAGGTCGGACAGCTTCTGGACGAGCTGGGGCTTGAGTTCAGGGGCTTGCAGAAACCGGAACCGGACCGGAACAAGTATTGGACCCGATTCCCGCGGGAACGTGACCGGCGCAATCTTGCCCGTTGGCATGAGTTTGAGATCGCGCACCCGGATACCTTCGGAAGTCTCTATGAGATTTGGGCACTGAAGAGACGACAGGCAGGCTCTACCGCAACCGGATGAGCCATATTTCACCCTCACGCCGAACAGGCGGCATCGATCGCCCGGCGGATCTCTTCCGCGAAGGAAAAGGCATTTTCGTTGAGCCCGATGCTTTCCCCTTGCTCGCCGATCAGACGGACCAGGGCGCTCCCGATAACGACGCCGTCGGCCAGCGGGGCGATGATTGCCGCCTGTGCGGGCGTGGAGATCCCGAAGCCGACCACAACGGGAAGCGGCGTAAGCGCCTTGATCCGCTCCACATCCCGCCGGACATCGTCTGGCCTGGGGACGGCCGTTCCCGTGACGCCGGTCACGGAGATATAGTAGACGAATCCCGTCGCTCCCCGGAGGATCTTGCGTGCCCGCCCGGGATCGGTCGTCGGGGCGATCAGCGTGATGAACGCCAGTCCGGCCGGGTCTGTGAAGCGTCGCAGCTCGTCCGCCTCCTCGGGAGGAAGATCGACGACGAGGAGGCCGTCGACACCGGCCGCTGTCGCATCCCTGGCGAATCGTTCCGGCCCGTAGCTGAGGATCGGGTTGTAATAGGTAAAAAGGACGATCGGGATTCCGCTGAAGCGGCGGAGCCGAACGATCATCGCCAGGATCTTCTCCAGGGTGGCCCCCTTTTTCAGCGCCCGCTGGGAGGCGGCCTGGATGACGGGGCCGTCCGCGGTCGGGTCGGAGAAGGGGACGCCGACCTCGATGATGTCCACCCCGGCGGCCTCCAGGGCCGGGATCAGCTCTTTCGTCTTCTCCAGGCTGGGGTCGCCTGCCGTCAGGTAGGCGACGAACGCCTTCCTTCCCTCCTCTTTCAATGCCGTGAATCTCTCTTCGATCCGTCCCATTATTCCTTTCCCTCCCTGCTCTCGGCGATGGTCTCCGCATCCTTGTCCCCCCGGCCGGAGAGGTTGATGATCACAATCCGGTTCCCGGCCATGGCCGGTACCGTTTTGATCGCATGGGCCACTGCATGGGCGCTTTCCAGCGCAGGGATGATTCCCTCCTGCCGGGAGAGGGTGACGAAGGCCTCCACCGCCTCTTCGTCCGTAACGCTGACATAACGGGCGCGTCCCGTGTCGTGGAGCCAGGCATGCTCCGGCCCCACGCCGGGATAGTCGAGGCCGGCCGCGATGGCGTAGGCGTCCCGGACCTGGCCGTGTTCGTCCTGGAGGAGATAGGTCTTGTTTCCATGGAGGACGCCGATCCGTCCCGCGGTGATGCTGGCCGCATGGTGCCCGGTGTCGAGCCCTTTCCCGGCCGCCTCGACCCCGGTCAGCTCCACCGAAGAATCGGCCAGAAAGGGAAAGAAGAGCCCCAGCGCGTTGCTTCCGCCGCCGATGCAGGCAATCAGGCGATCGGGAAGCCGCCCCTCTTTTTTAAGAATCTGCCGCCTCGCCTCCCGGCCGATGACACTCTGAAAGTCGCGGACCATCATCGGGTAGGGGTGGGGGCCGGCCGTGGTGCCGATCACGTAGAAGGTGTCCCGAACCGATGTGACCCAGGCGCGCATCGCCTCGTTCATCGCGTCCTTGAGGGTCGCCGTCCCGGCGGAAACGGGGATGACCTCGGCGCCGAGGATTTTCATCCGGAAAACATTGTGGGCCTGCCGCCTGATGTCCTCCTCCCCCATGAAGATCCGGCACTCCATCCCGAAGAGCGCCGCCGCCGTCGCGGTGGCCACGCCGTGCTGGCCCGCCCCGGTCTCGGCGATCACCTTTTTCTTTCCCATCCGCCGGGCAAGGAGGGCCTGCCCCAGGGTGTTGTTGATCTTGTGCGAACCCGTGTGATTCATGTCCTCCCGCTTCAGGTAGATCTTCGCGCCGCCGAGGGTCTCGGTGAGCCTCCGTGCCTCATAGAGAGGCGTCTCCCGTCCCGCGTACTCATGGAGATAAAAAGCAAATTCCTTTTTGAAGGCCGTATCCCTGCGGGCCGCGCGATAGGCCGCCTCCAACTCCAGCAGGGCGGGCATCAGTGTCTCCGCCGCATAGCGTCCCCCAAAAATCCCGAAATGGCCGTCTCGGTCCGGCTGTGTTTGCTTTATCATTTTACATTTCCTTTCCAGCCGGTTGTTGAAAAAAGTTCAACCTGCTGTGTTGCATCTTCGTTTCCAGCATGAAATCTACCACCGACGTCATACCGGCGAAAGCCGGTATCCAGCCGTCGTCCCGTCGAATCCCGGATCAGGTCCGGGACAGGCGCCGGGAACCGGGAATACACTGGACCCCGGCTTTCGCCGGGGTGACGACTTCCTACAGCACTGGACCCCGGTGCACGCCGCGGACAGCCCCGAACCGGATACGGGGTCCGGGGTTCGCCGGGTCAGCGATCCTTGATCAATTCTCCAAAGATCACCCCCGGTCCGACGGGACTTTCCCGGCGGATGATCGCGACGATCCGCCGCATCCGGTCTTGGTCCTTCACCCCCGGCGCCCGTTCGATGCCGCTGTTGATGTCGACCGCCTGCGGGGCGACGGCCGCGATGGCCTCGGCGATGTTCTCCTCCGTGAGTCCGCCGGCGAGGATCAGCGGGCGCTCCCTTCCCAGCGTTGCCGCCAGGTTCCAGTCGGCCCGCTTCCCCGTTCCGCCATAGCGGTCTGCCTCCCGGAAGTCCGCCAGGAAGGCCCGGACATCGTAAGCGTTGAGCGCCCGGAGCTCTTCGGGCGTTCGGGGAAAGACGGCCTTGATGACCTGCTCCGGCGGAAACCGGCGGCAGTATTCCGGCGATTCATCGCCGTGGAGCTGGATCAGGTCGAGGCCGCAATCCTCGACCGTCTGCGCCACATCCTCTGCCTCCCGGTTGACGAAGACGCCGACGGTTGCGATCCCCCGGGGCAGCGCCGCAACGATCCCCTTTGCGCGCTTGGCCGCGATGTACCGGGGGCTTGCCTCATGGAAGATGAACCCGACCGCATCCACCCCGCAGGCGGCGGCGCAGAGGGCGTCTTCGATATTGGTGATCCCGCAGATCTTGATCTGTGTCATTTCCCCAGTAGCTCCTTCAGTTTCGGCCCGATCCTGGTGGCCGCGATCAGCGTCTCGCCGATCAGAAATGCCCGGATCCCCGCCTTCGAAAGCGTCTCGATCTCCCCCCGGGTCCGGATCCCGCTTTCGCTCACTGCGATCCGGTCCTTCGGGATCAGGGGTGCGAGCTCCATCGAGGTCCGGATATCCGTTACGAAGGTCTTCAGGTTCCGGTTGTTGATCCCGACGATCTCCGCCCCGGCGGCCAGCCCCCTCTCCAACTCTCCTCGGTCGTGGACCTCGACCAGCGCGGCGAGGCCCAGCGAGGCGGCCAGATCCCGGTATTCCCGGAGCTGCCCCTCCGTAAGGATGGCCGCGATCAGCAGCAGCGCGTCGGCGCCGATGGCCCGCGTCTCGTAGATTTGGTACGGATCGATGATGAACTCCTTCCGGAGGACCGGCAGCGTGACGGCATCCTTCACGGCGGTCAGATCCGCGTCGCTCCCGCCGAAGAAGGTCGCGTCGGTCAGCACGGAGACGGCCGCCGCCCCGTGGTTTTCGTATTCCAGCGCGATCCGGACGGGGGCGAAGTCCGCCCGGAGCAGGCCCCGGGAGGGGGAGCGCCGCTTCACCTCGGCGATGATCGCGCATCCGGCGTCGGCGTCGAGCGCCGCCATAAAGTCGCGGGTCGGGGGCATTGAGGCGATCATCTTCTCCAGTCCGGCCAGAGGCGTGGCCGCCTTCCGTGCGGCCACCTCCCGGCGCTTTGTCTCGACAATTTCATCCAGGATCACGTTCACTCCTTGAGAATTTTCACCATCCCTGTCATTGCGAGTCGCGTAGCGACGCGGCAATCCGACAAAGTCGTTGCGAGGGCTTCAGCTCGAAGCAATCTCATCAATACAATTTAGGGGATTGCTTCGTTGCTTCGCGCCTCGCAATGACAAGAGTTACGACTTTTTCCGAAGCCGTCCCTCAACTCCGGCTGTGGTCGATCAATGCCTGAAGCTTCTGCCGGGCCGCACCGCTGTCGATGCAGGCCTCCGCAACCGCGATGCCCTCCCGGATCCCTTCCGCCTTCCCCCCCGCAACGATGGCGAGTGCGGCGTTCAGGACGACGATTTGCCGGCGCGCCCCGGGCTCGCCGTTGAGGATCTCCGTCGTGATCCGCGCGTTCGCCTCCGCATCCCCACCGCGGAGGGCGGCGGCGTCGAAAACCCCGCCGAAGAGCTCAACGGGGTCGATGTTGTAGGTCGTGACCAGTCCCCCCTTCAGCTCCGAGATCCGCGTTTCGCCCGTGACCGTGGCCTCGTCGAGGCCGTCTGCGCCATGGACGACGAAGGCCCGCTTCGTCCCGAGGTTCTTCAGCACCCCGGCGAACATCTCCGTGAGCCTGGGGTCATAAACGCCGATCAACTGGGCGGTTGCCCCGGCCGGGTTCGTGAGCGGCCCCAGCATGTTGAAGATCGTCCGGATCCCGATCTCCCGGCGGGGTCCGATCGCGTATTTCATTGCCCCGTGGAGCTTGGGGGCGAAGAGGAAGCCGATCCCGGTCTGCTGGAGGCACTCCTCGATGATCTCCGGTGCCGCGTCGATCTTGACGCCCAAAGCTTCGAGGACGTCGGCGCTCCCGCAGCCGCTGGAGACCGCCCGGTTGCCGTGCTTGGCCACGGTCAGTCCCGCCGCCGCGACGACAAAGGCTGCGGTGGTCGAGATGTTGAAGGTGTTGCTTCCATCCCCGCCCGTGCCGCAGGTGTCCACGACGACGGACGACCGGGCGTCGATCCGGGTCGCCTTCTGCCGCATGATCCGGGCCGCGCCGGTCACCTCTTCCACCGTTTCCCCCTTGATCCTGAGCGCGGTCATGAAGGCGGCGATCTGGGCGGGCGTCGCCTCGCCCTCCATCACCTCCGTCATGACGGTCATCATCTCCGCTTCCCGCAGGTCCTCCCCGCGGACGATTTTCGCTATGGCCTCCCTGATCATGCGTCACACCTCCTGTCGATCAGCTTCAAGAAATTCCGGATGATCCTTTTACCGCCCGGCGTGAGGATCGATTCCGGGTGGAACTGGATCCCCTCCACGGGCAGCGTGCGATGCCGGAGCCCCATGATCTCCCCCTCTTCGGTCTCCGCGCTTACCTCCAGGCAGTCGGGGAGGCTCTCCCGTTCCACGATGAGCGAGTGGTAGCGTCCCGCCGGGAAGGGGCTGGGGAGGCCCTGGAAGATCGTCCGGCCGTCGTTGAGGATCGGGGAGGTCTTGCCGTGCATGATCCTTCCCGCCCGGACGACGCGGCCTCCGAAGGCGTGGCCGATCGCCTGGTGGCCCAGGCAGACCCCCATCAGCGGGATGCGCCGGTGGAACCGCCGGACCACATCGACGGTGATCCCCGCCTGCTCCGGGGAACAGGGGCCGGGGGAGAGAAAGATCGCCTCGGGCTTCATCGCCTCGATCTCATCGAGGGTGACCTCGTCATTCCGGCGGACGGCGACCTCCTCGCCAAGCTGTCCCAGGTACTGGACCAGATTGTAGGTAAAGGAATCGTAGTTGTCGATCATCAGAATCATGGTTCTTCTCCTTTTCTATAAATCGAATCCGCCTTCGGCCAGGCGCACGGCCTGGACCATCCCCTCTGCCTTGCCGAGCGTCTCTTTGTACTCCGCCTCCGGATCGGAATCGGCGACGATACCGGCGCCGGCCTGGAGGGTTATCTTCCCGTCCCGAAGCAGCATCGTCCGGATCGTGATGCAGAAATCCATGTTGCCGCCGTAGCTGAAGTAGCCCACGGCACCGCCGTAAGGCCCCCGGCGTGAGGGCTCCAGCTCAGCGATGATCTCCATCGCCCGGACCTTCGGCGCCCCGGTCAGGGTCCCCGCGGGGAAGGTGGCCCTAAGGACGTCGAAGGCATCCTTCCCCTCCGCGAGCTGCGCCTGGATGTCCGAGACGAGGTGCATCACGTGGGAGTAGCGCTCCACGGCCATCAGTTGTCCGACCTGGACGCTACCGATCCGGGCGATCCGCCCGAGGTCGTTCCGTCCCAGGTCGACGAGCATCACGTGCTCTGCCCGCTCCTTCGGGTCCTGCAGGAGTTCGTCGGCGAGCCGCCGGTCCTCCTGCTCGTTTTTCCCGCGGCGCCTCGTCCCGGCGATGGGCTTGAGCTCCGCCACCCCCTCCTCGGTGCGGACCATCACCTCCGGCGAGGAGCCGATCAGGCAGATCTTCCGGATCTTGAGGAAGAACAGGTAGGGCGAGGGGTTCACATGGCGGAGCGCCCGGTAGAGATCGACCGGGTCCGCGGCGGATTCCCGCTCAAGCCTTTGGGAGAGCACGACCTGGATGATGTCCCCCGCGGCGATGTATTCCCGGGCCGTCCGGACCATTGCCCGGTAGGTCTCCGGGACCATATTGGACCGGAAGGGGAGGGGGGCTTTCCGATCCTGACCCCTCCTCTCCGCGGGAGCCGGTCTTCCGGTCAGCGGGGCCTGGAGCAGTGCCGTCATGTCGTCGATCCGGCGGACGGCCCCGTCGTAGATCTCCCGCAGATCCACGCCCTCGCCGGTCATCGCGCAGGCGACGATCTTGAGTGTGTGCCGGATGTTGTCGAAGATCAGGAGCGTATCCGTGATGAGAAAGACCGCGTCGTCCTCGACGGGGGCATCCCCTTTTCCGGCGGGGAGCCGCTCAAAATAGCGGACCATGTCGTAGCCGAGAAACCCCACGGCCCCCCCGAAGAACCGGGGCAGCCCCTCGAGCGGGACGGGTCGGTAGCGGCCGAGCAGCTCCTTGAGGAGCCGCAGCGGATCGCCCTGGTGCGGGAGCCGGCGCACCGAACCGTTCTCCTCGATGATCACCTCCTCGCCACGGACACGGAAGATCAGCCGCGGGTCCGCTCCGAGGAAGCTGTAGCGCGCCCATTTCTCCCCCCCCTCGACGCTCTCCAACAGAAATACGTGGGGGCGGTCGGCGAGTTTCATCAGGGCTGTGACGGGAGTTTCCATATCGGCCAGGATCTCCCGGCAGACGGGGATCAGGTTTCCCTCTCCGGCGCGCCGGGCAAAGGTCTCAAAATCGGGATCGTACATGGGTCGTTTCTCCTGTCTTTGCTCAAATAAAAAAGGCCGCGATATCGATCACGGCCTTTTGGCACAAACAAAAAAGCCGTGGGTTCCGGAAAGGGTCCCCACGGCTTCAATTCTTCTTTAATGCATGCGCTTTAGCGGTGGACAAACCCCTTCCTATGGCTGTTTTGCCACCACCAGAATCCCGTACTGTTGAAATGCCTGATCATCTTTAAATCCTGTCCTTCATGAGCGTTTCGCTGATTCCTATCAAACTTTGAACGGTCTGTCAAACGCAATTTATTCGCAAAGTTTCCTTTGACAGACAAACTCCGCTTATCTTATGATTCGGTAAACGCATATCCGTCCGCAGCATTCTTTTGCTGTGATCATCGCCGGGCTCCCAGGGCGCGCCCCCGTCAGGTTGTCGATGCAGGAGGATGCATGATTTCCGGTACTGATCTCTTTCTCGGTCTGTTCAACAATCTGGCAATCTTTATCGTGCTGGTGGCGGTGTATGGATCCCTGAACATCTATTTCGAGGGATCGTCACCGGGGCTGCGCGCAGCCGGGATGGGCATCTGTTTCGGTCTGACCGCCATCGTCTGCATGCACGTCAGGATTCCCGTCGCCGAAGGCGTGGTCGTCGATCAGCGCAATGCGATCGTCGCGCTGTCCGGCGCATTCGGCGGACCGATTGCGGCCTGCATCTGCGCCGCGACGGCCGGAGCCTACCGCGCCTATCTGGGCGGCGCGGGCGTCCCTGGGGGGATTGTCGGCGTCAGCCTGGCGGCGTCCGCCGGCATGCTCCTCTATTTCCTCCGCAAAAGGAGAAAGGACCTCCTCACGCAGGCGCTGGGCGCCGCCGCTGCGACGCTGATCATTCTCCCCGGGTTTGCCTTCTACAAGGATTTTGCGACCGGGTTCCGCCTGATGGTCGATATGGCGCTCCCCTACGGCTCGGCCATTTTCACAGGCATTTTTCTGGCCGGACTGCTGCTCTCGCGCGAGGAGAACCGGCGTGCGGCTGATCTCGAACTCAAGGAGTCGGAAAAAAGATTTCGCAACTTGTATGAGGGTCTGATCGATGTGAGCTACCGGACGGACCGGGAAGGACGAATTGTTCACATCTCGCCGTCCTGTGGACGGCTGTTCGGGTATACTCCGGAAAAACTGATCGGTCAGCCGATTGTCGAATTCTATCGGTATCCCGAGGCCCGCGACCGGTTTCTCGCACTGTTGATGCCAAACGGCCGGGTCGAAAGCTTTGAAGCGGAAATCAGGAGGCATGACGGGACGTTCGTCTGGGTCTCCACGAATGCAAAACTTCTGACCGAAAAGAACGGCGACTATGCCGGGGTCGAAGGGATTTCAAGGGACCTAACCCGTCAGAAGAAGGCCGAGGAGGAGAAACTGCTTCTGGAGGATTCGCTTCGGCAGAGCCAGAAGATGGAAGCTCTGGGCACGCTCGCGGGTGGCATCGCACACGATTTCAATAACATCCTGGGCGCCATCCTGGGCTATACCACGATCGTGATGGAATCGCTGCCGCAGGGAAGCCGCGAAAGGAAGCATCTGCAATCCGTAATTTCCGCCACCGGCCGCGCAGCGGATCTGACCCGGCAGATTCTCGTGTTCAGCCGCAAGGGAAAACCGGACAAGAAAATCGGGCGGATCCATCCAATCGTCGAGGAAGCCGTCAGACTGCTGAAAAAGACCATTCCCTCGACGGTTCAGATCAGGGTCGACATCAATCCGGACACCGGATTCGTTTTGGCCGATTTTACGCAGGTGCATCAGATCGTCATGAACCTGTGCACCAATGCGTACCATGCACTCGCGGACGAAAACGGTGAAATCCGTATCATGCTTTGGGCCGGGCAGGTCGATCGCGCGGGGGCTTCCGTGCATCCCAACTTGAGGGAGGGGCGCTATGCGGTGCTCTGTGTCGAAGACACCGGACGGGGAATCGATCCGGTCGACCTGCCGCGGATTTTCGAACCCTTTTTCACGACCAAAGAAAAAGGAACAGGGCTCGGCCTCTCCGTCGTTCATGGCATTGTTGCGGATCACGACGGGGCGGTGCTCGTGGAAAGCGAGCCGAGCCGGGGGACGAGGTTTCGCGTTTTCCTGCCGCTCGTGACCGGTGCTGAGGCGGATGAGACAAACCAGGAGGTCCAGCCGCGCTCCGGAACCGAACGCATCCTGCTGGTGGACGATGAGGCGATGCTCGTCGAACTCTGGAAGACGGTGCTGGAGGGGCTTGGATACCGTGTGGCGGCCAACAATTCGGTAAAGGAGGCACTCGATCTATTCCTGGCGTCGCCGGATGATTTCGACCTGATCGTCACTGATCAGACCATGCCCGAGATGTCCGGCGATTCGTTTGCCAGGGAAATAATGCGTATACGACCAGAAATCCCGGTGATCCTCTGCACCGGTCACAGTGAGGTCATTGATGAACAGAAGGCGCTGGCCATTGGCGTCCGGGCTTTTCTCATGAAACCCTTGAGCGCACAGCAACTCGTTGAAGCGGTGCGTCGAGCGCTGGACGAGCCGGTTCAACGTGCTTCGACTGCATAGTCAATCCCCGATTTTCAATACTTCCGTCCTGACTCTTTTTTTCCAACGCCACGATCCTGTGATACAGCGCGTTTCCGTCTTGTAACTCACATAGAAAGTTGCAGGGAGAATCTTCAGGGTCAGGGTAAACCCCGGGGAGCTCGCATTCGCTCATATTCCCCCTGCGGAAGCTGGATCAGAAGGGGATTGGCATCCGGCCTCAGACGCCGGAGGATCTCCTCCAGCGCGATGTCCGAGACGGCCGTACAGCCTGAGGTTCCCCTGGACGGACTCTCCCAGATATGGAGGAAGATGCAGGACCCGCCTCCCGGCGCCACGGGATCCGTGTTGTGCCCGATCACGATTCCCAGGCGGTACTGCCCGTCGCTGCGCCGCATATCCTCAAAGCTGTTCCAGTCCTGCCGGACGGTTCCCTCCTCGATGAGGCGGTTGTAGGACGGGGAAGCGGGATCGTCGACGCACTTGCTGCTTCCCGTCATCTGCCGGTAGGGCAGGCCGATCCACGGGACCGATTCGCCGGGTGCATAGCCGAAGGCCGGTCCGAGTCGGAAAATGCCTGCCGGGGCTCTCCCGTCCCCCTCCCGCTTTTGCGGCCCCCCGGCCGGAAGATCCGGATGGAGGCCTCTTCCCCAGGCGAGACCGTTTCGGCCCACCACGGCGGAAATCCTTTCCCCCGCAGCGATCCATGAAGAATTTGCGCTCTTACGCTCAAAGAGCTGGAGGGCGGCATCGACGGCGGACCAACCCGACGTCGTCACCACCAGCGCCTGGAGGGCGGGTTTTCCCTCTCCCGTCGCGGGTGTCGCGGACAGACAGCACAGGAGCACGGCCACCCCCAGAACAAACCCCCAAAGCCGGGAAATTTTCATGTCGCCTCTGCGTTTTCAGCGGGCCTGCGGGTTCAAAGCCTCCGTCTATTTTACCGGGAAATCGAAATAGGTGTCGGGATAGGGCTCGTTCCGCAAGGTAAAGTGCCACCATTCCTTATCGTAATTTTTGAAACCGTGCTTATCCATCAGCGTCTTGAGCAGGAGCCGGTTGTTGCGCTGTTGCAGCCCCATTTTCAAATTGCCGGGATGCGAAAGCTCATGGAAGCAGTCAAACCCCGTCCCCATATCGATGCTGTTGTCCTTGAACCGCTTTCCGGCAGGCAAATAACAGGCCCGGAGCGGTTGTCCCGGGCTGTACGGCTCCTGTGCCGGCACGGGAAAGGGAACGATGGTCAGGTCAATGGTGCTGCCACGGGAGTGGCCCGATTTCTGGGCGATGTACCCGTCGCGAAAAAGATTGCGCTTGTCCACCGTGGGATAGAATTCTTTCCGGGTTTTCGTATCCCCGATATCCTTGGCCCACCGCACAAAATGATCCACGGCCTGTTGGGGACGATAGCAATCGTAGATCTTGAGCGAAAGGGAAAATTCCTGCAACTCCGCCTGTACCTTTGCCAGGGCCTCGGCGGCGGGAGCAGTGACGAGGCATTTGGGGGCCTGATATCCATCCACCCTGGTTCCCAGAAAATTATGATCGCCGTAGTAGCGGATGTCCAGGGCAACCGATGGGATCGCCGTCTTGAGGTCCACAAAATTCTCCGGCATGGTGTTTTCCGTCCTGCCGGGATGGACGCACAGAAGGATCGATGCGAACACCAGGATGCACGCCATTGCGAATCTTGTCTTCACAAAACCACCTCCCTGATCTTGTCTCATTGCAGGGAATCGTGCCTCCCGCATTGAGATTACAGGGGCGCCTCCCTGTTATTGCGGTTCGAACGTAGGGCCGGGGACGTTCCCTATGCGGTTGCCCAGCCGCTTGCAAGCCGGGCCGAACAGCCGCAGGAGCGGAAAATACGAAGACCGGACCTGTATGTCAAGGAGTTTTATGGTTCGGGAGTTTTTTAGAACCGGGAAAGGAATTGAAGGGGAGGGTGGACGGTCGGTAAAAATGTCAGGATGGATATGGACAGCTTCCTGATCACAAAATCCATTTCGGAATCATGAAACCAAATAAAATACATACTCATAGCGGATCTGACGAAGCTCCTCTAAGAACAGAAGGCCCTCGCGGCTCAGGTGGAGAACCATCTCCAGAGGATGACTGATGTAGCCCCCAGTTGCCTCATTGAAAAATGTTACCGAAGGGGGAGAGATTTTAGGTAACGTTGCCTCATAAAAGATGTTACCGAGATTTGTTGTTTATGGAGAAGATTTTTTTCATTTTCTTATCCATGGTTTTT
>Ga0247841_10000268_pt1 | contig 142861 bp, 159 predicted proteins | sample LaCruzMarch2015__2_FD_192410 | JGI IMG/M metagenome (GOLD analysis project Ga0247841, IMG submission 192410) | Freshwater microbial communities from meromictic Lake La Cruz, Castile-La Mancha, Spain - LaCruzMarch2015_18m | ecosystem: Environmental > Aquatic > Freshwater > Lake | place: Spain...
CTTCACAATCCTGCACTGTAGGTACAGGTGCATGTTTGAGAACTGGAACACAAAATAAAACATGTAATGGTGTTTCTGGGTGGAGTACTACATTTGGTACTTGTTCTGTAACAGCAGGAACTCCAATCGCAGAAACATGTAATGGAATTGATGATAATTGTGATAACATTGTTGATAACGGATTAACTCCTCCTTCACAATCCTGCACTGTAGGTACAGGTGCATGTTTGAGAACTGGAACACAAAATAAAACATGTAATGGTGTTTCTGGGTGGAGTACTACATTTGGTACTTGTTCTGTAACAGCAGGAACTCCAATAACAGAAACCTGCAATAATATAGATGATGATTGCGACGGAAGCATTGATGAAGGATTGACAACAACTTCTGGATGTAATCAGACAGGTTATTGTTCTGGCGCACTAAAAACTTGTTCTGCAGGAATATGGGGTGTATGTTCAAAAGTTCCTAAAACAGAAACCTGCAATAATATAGATGATGATTGCGACGGTAGCATTGATGATAATAATCCTTGTTCTAGTGGTTATACATGTACAAATGGTGCATGTGTAGTAGCATGCACTTTAAATGAGACTGGTTTATGTAGTGATAGTAAAGATAATGATTGTGATGGTAAATCAGATTATGATAGTCAAGACGGCAGACCTGGAGATTCTGATTGCAGTGTTGGTGTTAATGTTATTTCTGTAAGTAATTCTAATCCTAGTGTTGGTGCTTCTATAAATGTTAATTGTACATCAACTGTTGCTAATGTTAATAGTGTTGTTGCAATTGTAGATGGTATTGGTAATTGTAATTGGCAAAGTTGGAATGGATATACATCTATCTTCTCTTGTAATGTTGGCTCAACTTTTGGTAGCAAAACTGTTAGATGTTCTATCGATGCTTCCAAATCTTATCAATCTGGAACTGATAAAACAAAAACTATTAATGTTTTAGCTTCAACTTGTTCGGGATATTCAGCAAATACTTCTTGTGGTGCTGATTCTAGGTGTGAGTGGTGTAATCAATGTAATGGTGTTAAATATACAGGTGGTGTTGATAGATGTGTTGACATAAACACTTGCCTATCTGCTTATTGTTGGAAAGGAAGTTGTGGCGCACAATGTGATAATACGCAAGGCGGCTGTGGAGTATCTTCTGCTTGTAATCAAGGAACATGTTCTTGTGTTTGTGTTACAAATTTAACTAATACTTCTTATGGGTTGTGGAGTAATCTAGGTTGTTCTTCTAACAAGATGAATCAATCAAGAAATTTAACTGAATATGACAAGAACTATTGTGGAGAAATTGCTAACACAACTTTTTATCAATATCAGCTTAAAAATAATTTCACAAATACATCGTGGAGCAATTGGTATAACACAACTTTATGTCAAACTAACGATACAGTTCAGCAGAAAAAGAATTTAACACAGTATGATACTTACAAATGCGCAGCAAATATAACATACTATAATCATAGCTATACAATCTGCGATTATTGCACAGATAATGATGGAGATGGTGTTTGTGATAATATAAATGATTTGTGCATTAATGAAAATAAGACAAATATTCCAAGGAACAAAACATGCGTAAATTATACAGGATTTAATGATTCGATAGGATGTTGGATAAGAGAATTAAAACCAGCTGGTTATGTTTACAACATAACATCATGCTCTGAACTTAGTGCAGATTGTAAAGTTTATACATCTATGAATAATACTTGTGATGGAAATGGAAATTTAATATTTCATAATGAATCTACATGCTCTCAACAGTATTCGAACAAACCAATTGGAACAAAATGCAACAGCGACTATTATAATTTTTCATGTTATAATACTGATATTTATTATCAATTTTATAATCATACCTGTAATGGATTAGGGAGTTGCATTACAAATATAAACACGAGAACAGAGGCAAAGGATTGCAGTAGTTCTAGGAATTGTTCTCCTATCAATACGTTTGTGCAAAGTATAGACAATTCATCTTATCTACCGCTTAGCTGCATTTGTAAAGCTGATTTAGACAATGATAATGTTTGTGATGGACAAGATTTATGCGATAATCAAAGTAGAACAATAAATACTCCAATTAACCAGCCATGTAGAACATATACTTTTAATAACTCCAACGGTTGCTTCACAGAAAATAATTTGCAAAATGGTTTTGTTTACAACACAACAAATTGCAGTTATCTTAGCGATGGATGTACAAGATACTATAATGTTAATAACACTTGCGACGGAAATGGAAATTTAATATTAAACATTGCTCCTGGTGACTGCACAATGTATACAGGTTTAACAGGAGATTTATGCAAAGATCCTGATTCAAGTGAATTTGCGTGCTCTCGTAATTTTAGCGAGTATACAGGTAACTGCAGTTTTAATGGGCAGAAGAATTGTTGGGATAATGATATACGACCTGTTGTTTCACAACGTAAAAGCTGCTGTGGAGACGATATTGATATAGTTGCTGGAACTATTGGAACTATAAGACCTGACTATTCAGATTGCTGGTTGGATAACAATAACAATTCCTGCTGTTACAGCAAAAAATACAATGATGTAGTTTATCTGAAAGAACCTGATGATTCATCAAGGTATTGTAATATGCTCGGAGGGAAAGACCCAATTTCAAGTTATGAATGCAAAACTAATGGTGAAACATTGTGTTGGAAATCAATAGGCAGTGGTGGTGAATTTGGAAGATGTTGTGGTGATGATGGGCCAACAGAAACATGGGATTATTCTACATCAGAAAAACTTGGAGATTTGCTTGTAAATGCAACATGTTACAACGGAAAATGGGTATTGAGAGAACAACAACAAATCACATATTATAATCTGTGGTCTAGGCTTAAAAGTATATTAGGGTAACTTGCATTGATTAAAATGATAAAATACAAAAAAGGTTTTGAAATATCAATAAGATTAATTGTAATAGTTATCGTTGCAATAGCATTTATTTTTCTCATGATGTCTCTTGCAAGGAATAGTTTCAAAGCTTCTGGGGAAAAAGTCACTGAAATAATATCATCATTATCGATTCCAGGGCCAAAGGTCAAGATAAGTATTTCTTCAGATTTTTATGAAGTTGGCGATAACATAACCTTTGATGGTTCTTTTAGCTATGACAATCTCTATCCTATCACAGATTACTTTTGGTATTTTGGAGATGGATTACCTGGTGTCAGAGGTACTGCAAAAACAAGCAGAATTTATTATGAACCAGGCGATTATAATGTTACATTAAAAGTTTTGAACAAAAAAGGAGGTTTAGGAGTTGGTAGTGTGATAGTAAGAATATTTACAAAAAATCAGAAAAACAAAAACATGTATGAAAATAATCCAATTTTCATAATCCCTGATAAGACAGATAATTGGAGAGATATTCTTCAGATAGTGCCACTTACAAACTGGTATTCAAAAGATATGCCTGATTATATACATGAATATCCTTTTATTGTGTATTATAATCCAACACTTATATTTAACAATAATGCAGTAAAGGAAATCCTTGGAAGATATAATTCAAGTAGGATTGCATATGTTTTTGATAGCCCTAATGTTAATGATGAGGTTTATGGAGACAAAAGCATAAAAAAGATTTCTCTAAGCCTTTCTGATTACACTTCCTTCTGGAATAGCACAAGTATCAAAAGTGTTGTTATCGTTGATTACAATGATAAGGATTCTGCGCTTATAGCCTCTCTTTTTGCAGGATATTATAATGCGCCTTTATTTTTTGTCAATACAGGAAATTTGAATAGCTACAAAGATTACATAAAAGGAAAAACTATTTATATAATTCCAGAACTCGATGCACTTGACGAAACTACAAAAATTTTTGTATTAAATAATACTAAAGATAATAAGCAATATTCTGTAGCACAACTAAAAAATGGAACTGTGAATAGGATTGTAAACTTAAATTCAGAGATTGCAATAAAGTAATATCATTGATTTATCAATAAAATTTAAATACAGCACCTGAACTGTAAGTTTTTAAGCGAGGGTGCCGGAGCTCGGTCAAACGGGCAGGACTTAAGATCCTGTGACTTAGTGTCTACGCGAGTTCAAATCTCGTCCCTCGCATCGCCTCTGTGGCTTAGTAGCTATAGCGCCACCTTGGTATCAAGAACAAACAGGTGGAGGTCGCGAGTGCAACTCTCGTCAGAGGCTTTTGTTTACATTTGATGGGCTCATGGTCTAGTGGCTATGACGTCTCTTTGACGTGGAGAAGGTCGCCAGTTCAAATCTGGCTGGGCCCATTTATATTCGCAAAAGGTTTAAATATAGAGAAAAAAGAGAATAATAAAAAGAGGTGTATGATGAAAGCAGAGCAGTATACAAAATATGCTATAATTTCTTTTATTGTTTTGCTCTGTGTGCTATGTTTTTTTCTTGTAAAACCATTTATAGCTCCTCTTACATTCGGAGTTTTAATAGGCTATATGTTCTCTCCTGCTTACAAAAAGCTCACTAAAAAAATTAAGAACAAAAATTTAGCTTCATTGTTATTTTCATTTTCACTTCTTCTTATTTTGTCTGTATTAATAGGCCTTCTGATGACAGGGCTTGTGAAAGAAGCAACATCTATTTACAGCAATGTAAAAGAAGAAGTTGCAAAAATATCTGATATAAAAGTGCTTTTTTCAAATCCAATTTTGCAAAAATTAATTCCTGAAGAAAAAATCAATGATTATACAAGTCAGATGATACAGACAGTTGCAGGAGCAATAAAAAATTCTATTTCTCCATTGATAGGTGGATTTTCAAAATTTATAATAGGACTTACTCTTGTTTTTTTCATAATTTTTTATATATTCAGAGATGGAGGAAAATATGCTAAAACAATAAGAAAACTTTTGCCAAAAATACTAAATCTTAAAGGAAAAAAAGAGAATTTTGTGATAAATAACATGAAGTTGACTGTCAAGGCCCTTATCTATGGAGATATTGTGATATCAATCATCGAGGGATTTTTAGGAGGGCTTTTATTTTATGTTCTTGGATTACCAAGCCCTATTTTGATTGGTGTTGCAATTGGAATACTTTCTTTCCTGCCTGCAATAGGACCTTTGATTATATGGCTGCCTGCTTCAATTTATTTGATATTAAACGGAATAGGCACAAGCAACCTAATGATTGTGAAAGGAATAATCTTGATTATATTTGGTTCTGTTGTTCTTGGACTGCTTGATAATGTCTTAAAACCAAAACTTGTTGGACAGAAATCAAACATGAATCCAATAATAATTTTCATAGGAGTTTTAGGAGGGCTTTATCTTATGGGCCCTATTGGTGTTATTCTTGGTCCTTTGATATTTGCAATCCTTATATCTATTTTCAAGATTTACACAGGAGAGATGAATGAAACTAAGAATTAAAAAATTAGGAATAAGAACAGGTGGAATTCTGATTGCTGTTATGAATAAAGAAGATGCAAAACTAATGGATTTAAGAGGGCTTGATAGAATCAAAATCATTAAGGGAAAGATTTTTGAGACAGTTATTGTTGATATTGATGAACATGGAGATGTTGTAAAAAAAGGAGAGATTGGAGTTTTCCATGACATCTTTGATAAAATAAATCTAAAGAATCATGAGATTGTTGAAACAATTCCTACAAGAAGACCTTTTTCAATAGCATTTATTAAAAAAAAGCTTGACGGATGCAAGCTCAACCAAAAAGAACTTGCTCAGATTGTGTGGGATATTGTACATAACAAGCTTGATGATATAGAACTTACTTATTTTGTTTCTTCCTGCTATACCAGAAGCATGGATATGGATGAAATTGTCTGGATGACAAAAGAAATGACCTCTCATGGAGATATATTAACATTTAAAAAAAAGCCAATTGTTGATTTGCATTGTATTGGAGGTGTTGCTGGCAACAGAACAACACCAATTGTTGTTCCTATACTTGCAGCAGCAGGTTATACTGTGCCTAAAACAGCATCAAGAAGCATAACAAGCCCTTCTGGAACAGCAGACACAATGGAAACAATAACAAATGTTGCAATATCTGCAAAAGAGATGAAAAAAATTGTTGAAAAAGTTGGAGCATGCATTGTTTGGGGAGGGGCTTTGAACCTTGCTCCTGCAGATGATAAGATAATAAAAGTTGAAAAACCTCTTATGATTGATGCAGAATCACAATTACTTGCTTCTATAATGGCAAAAAAACTTTCTGTTTCTGCAACGCATTTATTGATTGACATACCTGCTGGCAATGGAGCAAAGCTGACAAGGATAAATGAAGCTACAAACCTAAAAGAAGAATTTGAGGAATTAGCAAAAAGAGTTCATATGAAAATAAAGGTTATGATTACAGACGGAGAAGAGCCGATTGGCAATGGCATTGGTCCTGCTCTTGAAATGAGAGATATTTTATGGGTTTTAAAAAATGATAAAAGAGGGCCTTCAGATTTGAAAGAAAAATCGCTTAACATGGCTGCAGAAATCTTTGACATGCTTGGAAAAAAGGATGGTAAACAACTTGCTAAAAAAATTCTTGAGTCAGGCAAGGCATATGAGAAGTTTATGGAGATTGTGGAAGCACAGGGCAGAAGACATGAACTAAATATCGGAACTTTTGAATATAATGTTGTTGCAGCAAAAACAGGAAAATTAATACATCTAGATAACAGAGCAATATCAAAGATAACTAGGATTGCAGGTTCTCCTGAAGACAAAGGTGCTGGGCTATATCTTTACAAGCACGTGGGGGATAATGTGAAAAAAGGTGAGAAGATAGCAACACTTTATTCTGACAACGAGACAAAATTGAAATTTGCTGTTGAAGCTCATAAATCGCTTGATGGATTTGTTGTGCAGTAAAGTTTCATCTTCTAAAAAAAGTTAAGTTTATAAAAAACAAAGCTTTTCTTTGAGATATGCCGACGTGGCACAATCCGGTACTGCGCCAGCCTTGAGAGCTGGTTTCCGAAAGGATCTCCCAGTTCAAATCTGGGCGTCGGCGTATTATTTTTAGGCGTAAAACTAAATAGTATACTTTTCACAATAGAAATTCTTATAAATATGTTCTTACTACAAAATGAAAATGAACAGCGTATATTCAGTTAAAATTGATTACAGAAATTTTAGAACAGAAGCAATGCCTAAATTTCTTGTTTGTTTTGGAAAAAAAGAAAGAGTATACAGAGAATATGTTATCTCTCTCAATGTTTATCAAAAACCTGTTCTTTTGAAAGATATAAACCTTCCTGACTACAAACTTTTTCCTTCTCTTATAACTGAGGGGCATTTTGAAGATTTGTCAGATTTAGTTGAAAAAAACCATAAAAGAGAGACTCAGGTTATAAACTCAAATATATCAGAAAGAAAAGAGAGCGATGCTATTGCAGATGTTCATTTGAATAAGTATCTGCGAGATTGCGGAGAAAAAGTTATTGCAGCTCTTCAAATGGTTTATAGCGGGAATCTTACATTTGCACAAAGTCAAGGAAAATTGCCTAATGTTAGATTGCTTAGTGAAATAGAATCTTTAATGGCTTTAGGATTTTTTAAGTTTCTTAACATTAAAACAATAGGAAACTAAAACCTTTTAAATCTAGAGGATATACTTTTTCTATGATTACAACAAAGGAAAAGCCGAATACTGAAAAAGAGCTTAAGCAGATACTTAATCATGTAATCGAAAAATGGTTTTTTTCAAGGTTTAAATCCTTCAGTCTTCCTCAACTTTACGGAGTTATGGAGATTCACTCAAGAAATAATATCTTGATTTCAGCTCCAACAGGAGCTACAAAAACACTTACTGCTTTTCTTTCTGTTCTTAATGAACTTGTGGATTGTTCTGAAAAAGGAATTTTAAAAAATAAAATTTATGCAATCTACATCTCTCCATTAAAAGCTCTTTCAAATGATATTTCAAAAAATCTTAAAGAACCTCTTGAAGAGATTGAGAAAATTGCAGGAAAAAGTCTTGGAATAAGAGTTGGTGTAAGAACAGGAGATACTGAAACCAGTGAAAGGCAGAAAATGTTAAAAAATCCTCCTCACATTCTTATTACAACTCCTGAAAGCCTTGCAATAATGCTTTCCACGCAGAAATTTGTGGAAAATTTAAAAGAAGTTGAGTGGTGCATTATAGACGAGATTCATGCATTGGCAGAGAATAAAAGAGGAGTTCATCTAAATTTAAGCATAGAAAGATTAAACAGCATAACGTCGCATATGACTAGAGTTGGATTAAGTGCAACTGTTGCTCCTATAGAAGAAGTTGCCAAATTTTTAGTGGGTTATAGTGCAGGAAAAATAAGGGACTGCAAAATTGTGGATGTGCAATTTTTGAAAGAAATGGATTTAAAAGTTCTTAGTCCATTGCCTGATTTAATCGGAACTCCTCCTCTTGAAGTTCATGACAAACTTTATACTTTGCTTGACAAACTCATACAAGAACACAAGACAACTTTAATTTTCACAAATACAAGAAGCGCTACAGAAAGAGTGGTGCATCATCTTAAGGAAAAATTTCCAAAGAATTATACCGAGAATATAAGTGCGCATCATGGAAGTTTGTCAAAAGAACATAGGCATAATACAGAGGATAGATTGAGAAGAGGAGAGTTAAAATGCGTTGTTTCTTCGACTTCTCTTGAATTAGGAATTGATATTGGTTATATTGATTTGGTTTTATGCTTAGGAAGTCCAAAATCAGTTGCAAGGGCTTTGCAAAGAATTGGAAGAAGTGGTCATAAACTAAAAGACAAGACAAAAGGAAGGATTATTGTTTTAGACAGAGATGATTTAGTAGAATGCGCTGTTTTGCTGAAATCAGCTGTTGAAAGAAAAATTGACAGAATACATATACCAACAAACTGTCTTGATGTTCTTGCTCAGCAAATATTTGGAATGGCAATTGAGAGAATCTGGAGCGAAGATGAACTGTTTAAGGTTGTAAAACAAAGCTATTGCTACAATAATCTTAATATTGTTGATTTTAATGATGTTCTCTCTTATCTTGCAGGCGAGTATACAACTCTTGAAGACAGGCATATTTATGCAAAAATATGGCGCAAAGATGGAATGCTTGGAAGAAGAGGAAAGTTAGCAAGAGTAATGTATATGACGAACATTGGAACTATTCCAGAGGAAATTTCTATAAAAGTAAAAGTTGGAAATCAGATTATAGGAACAATTGAAGAATCTTTTTTAGAGAGATTAAAAAAATCAGATGTTTTTGTGCTAGGAGGTTCTGTTTACAAATTTAATTATGCAGCAGGCATGGTTGCTTATGTTCAGGCAAGCCCACAAAGGCCTCCAACAGTTCCTTCTTGGTTTTCAGAGATGCTTCCGCTTAGTTTTGACCTTGCTATGGAAATTTCAAAATTCAGAAGATTGATGGATGATGTGTTCACTAAGAAAAAAACAAAAAAAGAGATTATTGATTTTGTCAACAGTTATTTTTATGTTGATAGCAACAGTGCAAATGCAATCTATGAATATTTTTATGAGCAGTTCAATTATATGGAGATTCCTTCTGACAAAAAGATTATTATCGAACATTACAAAGATGAGGAGAACAATAAATATATTTTTCATACATTGTTTGGCAGGCGTGTCAATGATTGTTTGTCAAGAGCAGTTGCATTTGCAATTGCAAGAACACAGCATCGTGATGTTGAAATTGGAATAAATGACAATGGATTTTTTATTGGTTCTGACAAACCAATAAATATAATGCACGCTGTAAAGCTGATTAAATCAGAGGAGCTTAGAAAAGTTATGAATCTTGCGATTGATAGAACAGAAGTTTTGAAAAGAAGATTTAGGCACTGTGCTGCAAGAGCATTAATGATTTTAAGGAGCTATAAAGGAAGAACTCAGCGAGTTGGAAGACAGCAGGTTAGCTCTATGATTTTAATAAGTGCTGTAAGAAGGATATCTGAGAATTTTTCAATACTAAAAGAAGCAAGAAGAGAGGTACTCGAGGATTTGATGGATATAGAAAATGCTGAAAAAATTGTGAAGATGATTGAAGATGATAAAATCAGGATAAAAGAGATTGTTACAGTAATACCAAGTCCTTTTGCACTTAGCATCTCGCTTGAGGGCTATTTAGATATACTAAGAATGGAAGACAAGGTAGAATTTTTGAAAAGAATGCATGAGATGATTATGGCAAAGATTGGACTAAAAAGAGGAAAGATTAATCATGAAGATTAACAAAAATATAGAATTAATTGATTTAGCAGTTCTTATAGACAAAACCCTGATTATATCTGATGTTCACATTGGTTTTGAAGAATATCTTAATGCAAAAGGAATTCTTGTTCCTAGGTTTCAATTTAAGGATACAATTGATAGATTAAACATACTTTTTGATAAACTAAAGAAAATAAAAATAAAAATTGAGATAGTTGTTATCAATGGAGATTTAAAACATGAGTTTGGCATGATTTCAAGGCAAGAATGGAAAGAAACTCTAGAAATCTTAGACTATTTTTCAAGCAAAGTAAAAGAAATTGTTTTAATCAAAGGAAATCATGACAATATCCTTGGTCCTATTGCAAAAATAAAAAATATACAGATAGTAGACAGCTATTCAATAGGAGATATATTAATAATACATGGAAACAAAAAAATAAAGATTCCTAAGGAAATCAAAACTTTGATTATCGGACATGAGCATCCTGCGATAACAATTCGAGACAAAACAAAATATGAAAAATATAAATGTTATCTTCTTGGAAAATATGAAAGGAAAAATCTGCTTGTGATGCCATCCTTTAATACATTAGTTGAAGGAACAGATATACTCAAGGAACAATTATTGAGTCCATTTCTTCATAATATATCTCGCTTTAATGCTTACATTGTTGCAGATAAGGTTTATGATTTTGGAACTGTAAAAAATCTTGAAAGAAAATTTTCTTTTTCGAAACTTTTTTAAACTTTTCTAAACAGCTAAATTTAGGTTTATTGTTGTTAAGAGCTACGAACCATAATTCCACTTTTCAGACGGTAAAAACCATTAAAATCAAAAGCTTTATATACTACATAATAACTATCATAAAATATAATACTTAGTATATATGGGGGTTGTCGATGGATAATAAAAAAATATTCAATATATTTTTCAGAGAAAAGCCTGCAATGATGCTGCTTGAATTGAAGAATGTAAAAGGAACTATCTATGCTTCTAATCTCGCTAAAAAAACAGATTGCACTTATTCTCATGTTGTAAAGGTTCTGCAGGAAATGCAAAGGTACGGCCTTGTTAACTTTGAAAAGCAGGGAAGATTAAAACTTCTTTCATTAACAAAGAAAGGCAGTGATGTGGCAGAGCATATAAACCAAGTTAAGAATCTGCTTTAATTTTACTATCTTTATTCTATAAATTCTTCCATAGATATTTTGCTAAGAACTTCTTTTGCAGATGCAAGAAATTCCTCTTCTTTTTCAGTCCTTATCAATGCTCCTGCAGCATCCTTATGCCCGCCAACTTCTCCACCGATTGTTTTAGTAATTTGTTCCACTATCTCCCTGAGATTAATATTTTTCTTTTTTGTTTTTGAAATTCTTAATGAAACTTTTGTAGTCATATCATTATTCTGCGCCATTGAAAGAATAAAAGTGTTTTCTGCGATATTTGATTTTGAAAGTATAGAAGCAAGAGTTCCAATTATTGTAGGTTTTATATTTTCCTCTGCATTTATTATCATATATCCTTTTCCCTGAATAAAATTATTTTTGTTTCCATTATACCATCTCATTGCCTGTACAATCTCTTTTTTATATTCAGCCAGGATAGTCATTGCCTTGCTTTTTGCTCTTTCATTATTCAAGCATGCTCCAATGCCAATTGATGCTTTTTTTAATCTTCCACATGCATTAAGCAATGTTGAAAATTCCTTTGCATCTCTAAAAGGAGTGTCTCTTTCCTCAGCTATAAGCGTGCAGACATTGCCAAAAACATCTTCTGGTATTTCCTCTTCTATCCTCTTCATTATAATTGCAGCAGCAAGTTTCTTTTTTTCAGTTTCTGTTAAATCAGAAAACTTTCTCCATCCTTTTTCTTTCTGAGGATTTATTCCTATGCTGTTGAGAAATTGTATTGCAGATGATTCAGAGCCAGAAATACCTGGTATCATTGGGTCTGTGCAATATTCAAGGACTTTATGCAGTGGTTTTGTATGGATTCCAAAAAATCTCAAACCCTTGCCCATATGAAGTTTTTTATTTTTTATAGCACTCTCAATAATTTCAGTGTTTAATCCTGAAAATCCTTCTCTATCCTGTATGTCTCCAATTGCTCCTACAATTGCAATGTGGGACATATTATTCTTATCATTAAGATATCTTGTAAACATATAAACAACTCCTGCACCAGAGATTTCCTTTGAACCATTTATACCAAAGAGATGAGGGTTTATGTGAATTATATTTTCATTGTTTACATCTACTTCCTCAATGTCGTGGTGGTCAAGAATAAGAATTTTTTTGTTTTTAGCTAATTCGCTTATTCTTGACAAACTTCCTGAGCCTAAATCTGTAAAAATATAATATTCATAATCCTCTCTTTTCAAGTCATCAATAATTTTTTCCTGTATTTGAGGTATTATTGAAACAACATATTTTCTGTTTTCATTGTTTAATGCTTTTATCAAAATAGAAATTGCGCTGATTCCGTCTGCATCAAGATGTGAGATTAGCCTTATGGTTTTATCGTCCCACTTTTTCACTTCTTCTGCAGCTTTTTTCAAACTCTCTTTGAATTTATCATAATCAACCATGAAAATAATGAAAAGAACTCTTTAATAAAGATTTGTATTATGTATGATATAAATAAATTAGAAAAAAATAAAAAAAGTAAAGAATAAAAAATTATTCTAAAACTAATCTTACCTTTGCTGGGTCATATTTCCAGTCAACTGGTAATCGTTTTTCTCTTTTGTAATATTTTACAAGCCTTTTGATTTTTGACTCTGCAATAATCATTCCTCTTTTTGCAGTCATGTCATGCTTGTTGTCTTCAAGATGCTTTCTTATTTTTACTGTTGTTCTCATCAATGCCATAAGGTCTTCTGGAACTTCAGGAAGCACATTTTTTTCTTTCAGAACTTCTGTTACTGACTTTCCAATAACTGACTTTACATCAGGTATTCCATAGCTGTCCCTTAAGAAAAACCCTATTTGTGAAGGTGTTTTTTCTTTTGCTAATTTTACAATAAGCATTTCAATTTCTTTTGGGCCATATGTAATCCAAGTATGTTTACTTGTTTTGCTAGGCTTTGTTGAGCCTGCTTTTCCTCTTCCTCTTGAATAAATTCTTGCCATGATTCCTCCGTGAGATAAAACAGAAAACTTGAATTATTTATCAAGCATAATCAAGCGTTAACCGGATTATCTCTAATAATGGAAAGTATTAGTTGATTTAAAAAGCTTTCTAAAACCAAGAAGATAATAATGGCGGTGGCGAGACTTGCACTCGCGGCCCCTACGTCATGAGCGTAGTACTATAGCTACTAAGCTACACCGCCGCTATAAGACAGAAAATCCTAAGGCATTATATAAATTTAACTATGTTCTCTCTGACTTTATTTATCTCATCATCTGCATAAGGTGTGCCATGCCATAACTCTTTGCCATCATCCTTAAATCTCGGCATGATATGAAAATGTGCGTGCATAACAACCTGTCCTGCTTCTCTGCCATTATTTAATCCTAAGTTGTAAGCATGCGTGTTTGTTCCTTTCAAAACAGCTTTTCCTATGTGCTTAATTGCTTTCATCAACTCTTTCAGTATCTCATCAGGCACATCTTCAAGTTTTTCATAGTGTTCTTTTGGAACAACAAGAGCGTGTCCTTTGTTAACTGGGTTTATATCAAGAAATGCGAAAACATTTTCATCTTCATAGATTTTGCTGCACGGTATTTTTCCTTCTATTATTTTACAGAATACGCAGTTTTCATCTTGCATTTTCAACCTCTAATATATTTTTTATTTGAATTAAATCTTTTATATAATAATCAGCTCCTTTAAATTTGTTTGTGTATAAAACAACACTAACACCAGCACCTTTGCCAGCTCTTACGTCAATAATGTCGTCTCCTACATATAAAACTTCAGATTTTTTTACTTTCAGAGTTTTCATTGTTTTGATTATCGGCTGTGGGTTTGGCTTTGGTTTTTTAATGTCATAAACAGTAAGAACAGAATCAAAATATTTTGCTATTTTGAAATAATTTAAAATCAATTGCGTGGAATGCCCTCTGTTTGTTACTAATGCAATTTTATATTTATTATTCTTTAAATATTTCAAAATTTCCCTTGCATTCTTGTGAACTTTTATAGAGGAAAGATAATCCTTGAAATCTCTATTTTTGTAGTAATCATAAAATTCCTTCTTGTTTATCTTGCTGTAAAATCTTTTTCTTATTGCTTCTGTATCAAGTGTATAAAGAAGTCTCTTTTTCTTTGGTAGCTTTATTTTAAAATGCTTTGACATATAATCATTTAAACTAAATATCTCTTTTAAAGCATTAATCAGCACTAAATCCAAGTCAAATATTACTGCTTTTATCATAAAATCCCTCTTTTTCCTTTTTCTTTATTTCATTCCAAACTTTTAATGCTTCTTCAGCTGTCTCTATTTTCATATTTCCAAAAACATGAGGGCATCTCCTCCTAAGCTTTGCTGTAATTTCATCAAAAACATCATCACTTTTTATCAATCCCTCTCTTTCTGCTAGAATTATTACTGAAACAGCTAGATATAGTAAATCTCCAAGTTCATCTGCAAGCTTATTATATTCTTTTTTTTCTATGACTTCTGCAACTTCTTTTGCCTCTCCAATGAGAAAATCCTTAAGCTGCTCAAGACTTTGCTCTTTCTTCCATGGATCTTTTTCAAAGCAAGCAATTGATGCATCAACAAGCTCTTGGAATTTATTTTTCATACAATTTTCTTTCAGATAAGCTTCTATCGCTAATTTTGAAGGTAAAAACTGTTTTTCAGGAAGATTGTTTAAGTCAAACCATTTGATTTCAGAATGTACCTCTTCTTCCATATTTTTGGGCTCTCCTTTTATAATCTTTCCAACAACAATTATTGAAAGCCAGTGCACATTATCAGCGAAAGTTTCAACAGTATCAAGCATTTTTAATATTTTAATATCAACTCCTATCTCTTCTTTCATTTCCCTTAGAGCAGTATCCTCTATTTTTTCATTAAGCTCAACTTTACCACCAGGAATGCTCCACTCATTTCTGTCTTTTCTTAAAAGAAGAAGAATTTTATTATCTCTGATAAGAATAATTCCTACTCCAACACCAATAAAATCTTTGCCTGGCTTCATTTTAACAAACTAATTGCTTTATTTACCAAATACCTCGTATTTTCATCAATTTTTTCATTGTTTAACTCATCTTTTGAAAACCATTTTATATCATTTGACTCTTTAGGGTCATGTTTTAAATTTCCTCCGATAACTTTTGCAAGATAAATAAAATCAACATGATGGTGAAACTCTTTTCTTCTGTTATCATGAGGAATATCCTCTATTTGCAATACAAAAGGAGTTTTAATAACTTTTACCTTATCAAAATTCTTTTCTTCTCCAACCAATTCCACATCAAGCCCTGTCTCTTCTTTTATTTCCCTTAAAACAGCCTCTGTCGGCTCTTCACCTTCTTCAATATGTCCTCCAGGAGGAAACCACATATCAAATATTTTGTGGTGCACCAATAAAACTTTTCCATCATTAACGATAAAAGCGCTAGTCACAAAGTCTTTTGGTATTTTCATTTCATTTCAGAATTTCCTTTAATTCTTCCAAACTAGAAATCTTTTCCTTGTACTCTCTTCTGCCTTTTCTGTCAATAAGAATTGCTCTTATTCCTGCATTTTCTGCTCCTTTAATATCAGAATCAATGCTGTCTCCGACTACAACAACATCTTCCTTTTCCATGCCTAATTTTTCAAGAATCTTGTCAAAGACAGCTGGATTTGTTTTTAGCATACCTGTCTCATAAGAAACAAACACTTCATCAAAAAGATTGTTCATCTCAAACTTTTCAAGTAAAGGTTGCAAAGAAAAGCAGTCTGTATTAGAAAGCAGAACAAGCTTGTAATCTTTTTTCAATTCATTCAGAATATCCATTGTTTCTGGGAACAGCTTTGCAAGTAGCCTGTTTTTATTCCATACACCAACAAGTTTTTCAATGATATATTCAGGAGGATTTATGTCAAATGCTTTGCCGACATTCATAAAAGCATCTGAAAGATTGTCAAAATTTTTCAGCATCAAAGCTTCCTCAAATATTGTTACATATTCCTGAAAGGTCATATCATCTATTCTTAGAAAATATTTTGCCTGCTTTATAGGACTTGGAAATATACCATTTTCCACTAAAGTCCCCCAAAAGTCAAACACAATTGCTTTTACCATAATAAAAAGGAAAACAAAGTCAGTTATAAAGATTTCTGTTTTTGAGGATATGTTTATCTAATGCTTGAAGTAGTCCATAAAAGCTTGAAATGATTTTTGTAGCTCTCTGCAAGGTTTTTATCAATAATTCTGACTGCAAAGGGAAATTCCTTATACCAAAAAATTATTACAATCCTATTCCCATAAATCCAGTTTGATGCAGGGGATTCATAAGCTTCAGGCATGTACTTAACATTGGTAAATTTCATTTTTGAGAATTCTTCTCCTCTTTTTAATCCCTCTTTTGTTCTTATGCATATAACATTTAGGATTATTTTTTCTTTCTGCCTGTCTTTTTCAAATGCTTCTACATTAGGGCCAAGAATTTCAGGTCCTTTCCCAGGTATATTAAATGCAAACCATTCTTTTTTAATCCTTAAAATATCATTTAGTATTGATTTTATTCCTTCCTTTCCTTCTAAAATTTCAACAATAGGCTTTTTTGTTCTCGGGTTATGAAGAAGGTTTAATTTTGGTAATATTGTCTCAAATATTTTTTCCTTTTCTTTTAGAACAGAAAGTATTTTTGAAGGCTCTGCTGCTCTGTAAAATCTTATATTGTTCTTTATTATATAAGTTACAATTCCCTTTTCAGCTAAACCAGCAAGTATCTCGTAAAGCAGGCTTCTGTTGATTTTTGTTTTTTCTGCAATCTTAGAAACAAGGCAATCCCCTGCCTGTAATAATTCGATATAAACTTTGCTCTCTTTTTCATTCAGCCCTATCTGCTTTAATTCTACTTCATACATAATAACAATAAAAGCTGAACCAGTATTTAAATGTTGTTGTTAATTAAAAACAACAAATATTTATATAGTTTATCTTATATCACTACTGATAAGTAAATAAAATGTTTAGGTAAAACAAAATGGAAGAAGATAAAAAAATAAGAGAAGAAAGAAAAGAAGAAGTTTATGAACTAGTTAAGAAAATCTTATCAGAAAGAATACAAAGCATTCCAAGTAACATAATAGGAGAAGATTCATTGCAAATAAGGATAAGAAAACTTAAAGAGAAATATAATAAAGTAAGGCAGACAGATTTTCATGCAGAAATTTTTTCTGAAGTCGTATCAAAAATTGTAAGAAAATATCTTAAACTTGAGATTAGTAGAGATTATATACATATTCCTAAAAAAGAGTTAGATTGCTTACCATATATTTCAGACATCTATTCAAATGAAATTAATAGAATATTTTCTGGAATTGACAAAATATTGAATTATACAGGAGAAATAACCACATCAATACCCAATATGAATTTAATTTACTTTCCTTATGGAATAGAGGGAGATCCAGCATTTAAGATAATGGAAGAAGCACACAGAAATTCGACTGGAAAATTTGATGAGGATGACCTTACACCTTCTGATAAAATTAAGATAGATTCTAGTAGTTATTTTGAATTGCGGCATGGATTAGAGAAAAGAAAAATGACAGAAGAGGAGTACAATATGATTTTAGATGAGACTCACCCAGCATTTATTTACCCAAGAGGTAAAAGTCCTGTTCCACAGGATGAAAAAAGAAGGTATTTTGCATATTGGTTTAACTTAAGAGCAAAAAATCAATAATACTGATGGACCAGCCGGGATTCGAACCCGGAACCTCACCACAGCCAGTGGCGCACTCTACCGTTGAGCTACAGGCCCTTAGTAATATTTTGTTGGTAATGTTTATAAATATAGCTAACAATTTAGATTTATGGATAAATTGAGGATAAAAGGCATAAAACAAATTGAATTTCTCACCAAAGGGAAAAGAGGATATGTCTATACTGGTATTTACAAAAATAAAAAGGTAGCGATAAAGATAAAAAATCCTGACAGCAAAGCAGAATCGAGAATTCAGAACGAGATAAAATTTACAAAACTTCTTAACAAATACAAAATTGCCCCTAAATTTCTTTTTGCAGATAAAAAAGGCAGTTATCTTTTGCAGGAATATATCAATGGAATATTCTTTCCAGAGTTTGCTGAGAAAAATAACAAAATAAAAATAAAAAAAGTAATAGTAGATGTTTTCAAGCAGTGCTATATCCTCGACCAGCTTAAGATAGACAAAGAAGAGATGCATAACCCTTACAAGCATATTATAGTTGCAAAACAGAATAAACCATTCCTTATTGACTTTGAGCGCTGCCATTATGTTATTGCTGGAAAAAATGTAACACAGTTCGCTACATATTTCATATCTAGATTTATGGAAAATCTGCTGAAGAAGAAAAAAATCAAGATTAATCGTAAAAAAATGATTTCTACTGCACAAATTTATAAACATTGTCAAACAAAAGAAAATCTTTATGCAATTATTAAAAATATTTGTTAAAATTTATTTTTGACAAACAGATTTATATATTAAATCAAATGTTTTCTAATGATGAATCGCAAACTTTTCATCTTATCATTAATACTAATGCACTTAGCAGGAGGAGGAAGCCGTGTTTCAATACCTTATGGTCTTACTTTTGGGCAAAGCATCTATTTTCTCTTTTTGCTCGCTTTTACATTAGATTTTATTCAGATAACTCTCTTCTTTTTTCTTTATAGTAAGGCATCTCATTTAAGATATGTAAAAAGATTAAAAGATATTTTCAACAAGAGAAAAACAAGAAATAAATTTTTGATATGGGTTAAGAGATTTGTTCTTCTAGAAATATTTGTTATCGCAGCCAGCCCTTTTTGGGGTGGAGGCGTATGGACTTCAGTGTTGCTTGCCTACTTGACAAAAACAAGAAAAATATTAGCATACCTGATTATTTCAGCAGGACTTATTTTTTGTATGACTATTATTTCAATAATAGCAAAAACAATAATCCATGTAGCAGGACATACTATTTAATTATCTTTTCAGCTCTTTCAATCATCGGCTTTTTTAGAGCTATAAATATTCCTCCGCCTTTGCCTTTAACAAAACTTATCTCGCCTTCTTTGATTATCTTTGCAATTACAGGGCCTTCTATGTCAATATGTGTAATCCTAGCCATGCTTTTGCCTTTCTCATGTATGTAAACCTTTACATTTTTTATTTCGTGCTTTCCTTCTCCTAGGCCGCTCATAACGCAATGCAGGGAATAAGAATATTTAAAGATTTGTTTTAGAAAGGTTTATATATAAGTAACTACTAGTAAGTAACACTATTGGTGATTAAATGAGACAGACAGAAAAATTCATACAAGAGCAGAAAAATGTAAGTATGCCTAAACAAAGACTTAGATATGATACTCCTCTTGCTGAAGTTGTAAAATATGCGCAGAAATCTTGTGGCATGTGCGGAACTTGTTGCACAGGAAACAGTTTTGCTCTTGAAAAAGAGATAGACAACATTCTAAAAGGACTTAACATAAAGAGGGATGATATTTCATATTTCTTTAATGAAGGAGAAGTTTTAGGGCAAAAAGTTTATTCTTTTAAAAAAATAAATACTGGAAAAAAGAAAGATGCATGTATTTTTGCTACTAGTGGTGATGATTATAAAACTGATTGCCAGATCCATGAGTTTAAACCTAGTAGATGTTCAACTTTTGTATGCAAAGACACAGCAACTTCTGCCTGGTTTTATTTTAATATGCTGAAAGATTTAAATCCAAGTAATTTGAGAGAACTTCTTTCTATAATGGAAGCTGATAGAAGACCAAATAATGTTTCACCATTACATATTCCAAAAAAACAATATCAGGCTTTGATAACTATTGGGGATGCTCTTGACATACCTGCAAAAGATTATTTTGTAGCATTAAATAAATAAACTTATATTCATTTAAGCTTCTATAACATAAACTTTTTTATACCAGCAGGTATTACTTCTATTATGGACAGCATAAAACTAGCTTCAATTTACCTGTTTAATCCGAAAAGGATAAATTATCAGGTTGAGGAATTGCCTGATAGAAAGCTTTATGACTATATTCTTGGAAAAGAAAAAAAGAGCGAAGCAGAAAAAATACTTAAAAAATCAACTGCAGTCATGCTTTTCCTAGAGCTTATTGCAAGAAAAAACAAGAAAAAGGCTTTTGACAGTGATGTAATAGAGGCATATTTTATTGGTAATGAACTTCTAGATAATGTAAACTTTGTAGATATGAAGAAAATGATAGAAAAAGATTTTGTAAAGCTTGGTTTAAAAGTAGAAATTGTCAAGTTGCTTGTTAAAAACCTTCCTAAAAAAGCTATTCCTTCCTTCAATTTTCAGATTATGCACGCTAGCATACTTAACAAAGAAATACCTATGCTCAGCAATATAAATGATTCAAGGATAAGTTTTGGAAGAGTAATCAAACTGTTTGATGAAAAAATGCTTGTTGCTTATAATCCTCTTGAAAAAAGTAAAATATTTTCAGTAAAAAATCCTGTTAAAAAAGAGATAATTTATGATAAAGAATTCTTGAAAGACATAAAAGAAAATGATTTTGTTTCTATAAAGCAGAACTTTGCTCTGCAGAAACTGACAAAAAAACAGGTAGATAATGTTGAGAAATACACAAATAAGGTTATTGAAGCTTTGAATACCTTATAAATTCTTAACCATATAAACCCCTTCTCTTTTGTATCCGAGCTTTTTGTAATATTCTCTTGCTCCAATTCCAGAAATAACAATAATTTTGTTCTTTTTATTTTGTCTTGTAATTTCTTCTGCTTTTTTCATTAGAATTCTTCCAATTCCTTTGTGCTGTACATTTTTATGCTCCCCTATCTCTGTCATAGGGCCGTAAACATGCAATTCTCTGACTAATGCAGACAATTCTGTAATTTCTTTTCTTAAAAATTGCGAAGGAAATCTTAATCTGCAGAAACCATAGAGATTATTCTCGCTATCAACTGCCTGAATGAAAAATTCTCTAGCTTTTGATGCTTTGTATTCGATAACTTTAAGATTGAATTCTTTCTTTTCCTTTGATTTTATCTCTCTGCAACGTATACAACTGCATTTTATTTTTCTTTCCTGCATTAATTTGTCAATATATTGCCTTAAGTTTGTCATTCCAACACCAGCTTCTGTCATAAAAGTAGGAATATCTCTTTGCACTCGCATAATTCTTACATATTCTGGAACACTTTTTTTAAATTCTGCAATAATTTCTGCTGCTTTTTCAGTCGATAAAGGGATATATTTTTTATTTTTCCATAAATCATAGATTTTTGTTCCTTTCAGAACCATCAGTGGATACAATTTTAGCATATCTGGCTGAAAATCTTCGTTTTTGAACAATTCTTTCAAGCCTTCTAAATCTTTTTTTTCGTTGATGCTAGGCATTCCAAGCATCATATGAAAATTTAGCTTGAATCCTAGGTCTTTTAGAGTTCTGATTGAATTAATTGAATCTTTTACACTATGTCCTCTTTCAATTTTTTTCAAAGCATCGTCGTAAACAGACTGAATTCCAAGTTCTACTCTTGTACAACCTAATCTTAGCATTTCATTTCCTTCTGCAAGATTTCCATAGTCAGGCCTTGTTTCAATTGTCATCCCAATACATTTTACATTAGAACTCTCATTTTTTAGCTGTTCTTTTTCTAAATTAGCTTTGCCTTTTTGTTTTAGAAGTTTTGTGAAAATTCTTTTCATTCTTTTTTTATCATCTATATCATTAGGTAATTCAAAAAATTCTTTGAACTTGATTAGGTTGAACATTCCATTGCTAAAAAACAATCGTGAAAAATCATTCATTGCTTTAAGCGAGTATTTTACAAACTCTTCCTGATAATTTTTTTTACAGCTAGGAAATGTTCCTCCCATTATTATTAATTCAACCTTGTCAATAGGATGTCCTTGTACAATATATTGCTCTAACCGATTCATAACTTGCAGATAAGGGTCATAATTATTCCTTATTGCTCTTCTTGTAGCAGGCTCTTTACCCGTATAACTCTGTGGTACTGTGCCAAAAACAGATTTTACTCCTCCTGGGCACATTGCGCATTTTCCATGAGGGCATTTTGAGGGCTTTGTCATAATTGCAACAATAGCAACTCCAGAAATTGTTCTTGTGGGCTTTGTCAGCAAAATAGATTTAAGCTTTTTCACGTCTGCGTCTTTAAGATTAAGAAATAATTCTGTATCTGTGGGAACACCATTTGTTTTGTATTTCCTGCAGACTGCTTTCTTTATTGAATTTAGCTTTTTCTTTGATGGATTTTTCTCTTTCTTTATTGCAGTAATTATTTCAGTGATGTGATTCATAAGAATACAGAATTGATTTTTGTTTATAAACTTATCACTCGCAGACATCATCCTTTAATTTTCTCGTCATCTTTGTGACAAGAAGTCCTGCTAAGAGTAAGAATAATGAGAGCAATCCTATCCAAAACCAGCCATAAGTGTCAACAGTTGTTCCAAAATATTTGTCCAAAGGAGAATACAACACCAGAAGCTGGAGTGCAAATGAACTTATCATTGCAAGCCAGATAAACTTGTTTGAGAATGCTTTTGAATCATACTGGTAGCGTATTATAACTACCATTACAAGCTCTAACACAACCATCAGAGTAAATGCAAGTGTCTGTGCATGAACAAGGCCTTTAGATATATTAAGGTAAAAGAAACCAAGCACAAGTGCAGTTATGATTACTCCCATTACAGATATAATTGTAGCAGAGTGTTTGCATAAAATCCTCTCTCCAAACTTTCTTGGTTTTCTGTTCATTATATTTTTAGCAGGAGGGTCAACGCCAATTGCAATTGCAGGAAGTCCGTCTGTAACAAGATTAATCCATAGTATTTGTATTACTGCCAGAGGCAGTGCAATTAATCCATCAAATTTAAACGCAATCAGCATTGCTATAAAGATTATAAGAACTTCTGCAATATTGCACGACAATAAATACGTAACAAATTTTCTTATGTTGTCATAAATTCCACGTCCTTCTTCAATTGCATTTACAATTGAAGCAAAATTATCATCTGTAAGTATCATATTGCTGGCTTCTTTTGCAATATCTGTTCCAGAACCTACTGCAATTCCAATATCAGCAAATTTCAATGCAGGTGCGTCATTAACTCCATCGCCTGTCATTGCAACAATATGCTTGTTTGCTTTCAATGCCTTGATAATTTTCATCTTGTGCTCTGGATTGACTCTTGCAAAAACTCCGATATCATTTACAATCTCGTCAAGGTCTTCAATTTCCTCAAGCTCTTTTCCTGTCATGACTTTTCCTTTGATATTCAGTTGAGCTGCAATTGCTTTTGCAGTTACTTCATGGTCTCCTGTAACAATGACAACTCTTATACCTGCATGCTTGCATTTTTCAATAGCATCTTTTACTTCTTCTCTTATAGGATCCATCATTGCCTGCAGTCCTGTGAAAATTAAATCATTCTCTTCTAATTTTTTGCTTTCCTTATATGCAAATCCAAGAACTCTTAATCCTTGCTTTGCAAATGAATTTGTTTTTTCAAGAATATCTTTTACATCTGCTGCTGTAATTCTTCTAATTTTGCCATTTATCAAAATTCTTCTGCAGAATTTGATTAATATATCTGGAGCTCCTTTTGAAAAAACAAAATGCTTGTTATCATCATACTTTGTAAGAATTGACATTCTTTTTCTTTCAGAAGTAAAATCAAGTTCATTAACTCTTTTGTAAATTTTTTCTTCATCTATTCTTGAAATTCCTGCTTTGCTGGCAGCAACAATAAGGCATGCTTCTGTGGGGTCTCCTATTATCGTTTTTCCGTCAATAGATGAGTTGTTGCACAAAGCTCCAATTTTAAGTATCATCTCAAATTCTTCTGGATCAACACGTTTTTTGTTAAAATAAAACTCTCCTTTAGCTTCATATCCAACTCCTGTAACATCAATTATCTTTTTGTTTGCATAAATTTTTGTAACAGTCATCTCATTTTTTGTAAGAGTTCCTGTTTTATCAGTGCAAATAACTGTAACACTTCCTAGAGTTTCAACACTTGGAAGTTTTCTTATCAGAGCATTTTTCTTTGCCATTCTTTTTACTCCAAGCGCAAGACTTATTGTTACAACAGCAGGCAGTCCTTCTGGAATTGCTGCAACAGCTAAGCTAACTCCTGTAAGCAGCCATGCTATTATTGAACCTCCTCGCAAAAATCCGCCAAGAACAACTGCAATACAAATTATTATTGTGATAAATCCAAGTGTTTTTCCTAATTTTTGAAGTTCTATCTGCAATGGTGTTGGTGGCTCATCCTGCTCCTGAATCATTGTTGCTATTCTGCCAATTTCTGTTTCCATTGCAGTTTTAACAACAATTGCCTTAGCTCTTCCGTGAGTTACAGCAGTTCCTGAAAAAACCATGTTTATTCTTTCTGCGAGAATTGTTTTTTCAGGTAATATATTTAATTCTTTTTTTACAGGCATGGATTCTCCTGTAAGAATTGCTTCCTGTGTTTCAAGATTGCTTATTTCAAACAATCTGGCATCTGCAGGAATTTTATCACCTACTTCAAAATGTATTATATCTCCTGGAACAAGTTCAGAAGCATCAATCTGCTTTAGTTTACCGTCTCTGAACACTTTTGCCTTTAGAGAAGCTAATTTTTTAAGAGCTTCAATTGCGCGCTCTGCATTATACTCTTGTATAAATCCAAGAAAAGAATTAAGAATAAGAATTATGAAAATTACAATAGCGTCAATAAAATCAGTAATATTCATCTCGCTTAAACTTTTTTCAAAAAAAGGAACAATAATAGAAATTATTACAGCTGCAATAAGAATATATATGATAAAGCTCTTGAACTGCCTTAAAAAAATCTTGAATTTTGAATCTTTTTTCTTTTCAACAATCTCATTTTTCCCATAAACCTCTATTCTTTTGTCTGCTTCTTTGCTTGTCAGACCTTTTTCAGAGGTCTTTAGCTCTTGCAATATCGCTTTGATTGATTTAGAGTGCATTTTATCTTATTTCCTGAATATTTTCGCTTTTTATTTTTTTTAATTTAGCTAAGAAATATTCCATGCAGTCTGTTCCGCAGAAGGTTGCTTTTTTTCTGAAACTTGCTGGCCCGAAGATTAGCGTGAAGTTATTTATATTTTCCGGGTCTATTTTTGTCATACAGTTGGCGCAGTTTACATCATGCTCTTTCTCGATTTCCTTCAGCCTCTCTTCGACCAGCTTTGTAAGATGGAGTCCTTTAAATTCAACAATATCTTTCTTTAATTTGATTAAATCCTCATAATCCATTCCATAGATGAAATCTTTTACTCCCGGCATTTTACTTTTTTTTCTTTACCTCTTTCTTTTCTTCTTCAAACTCAATATACCAGCATTTTTTCTGGATATCATATTTGAACAAAACATTATTTTTTTTATCAGTGTCAATAGAAAAAAGGAGGGGCATAGGAATAGTTGTTTCATAACTACTCCCTCTCCTATATAGTTTTCTTCTTAATTCCGGAGGCATTTTATCTAAATTCTTTATTTTCTAAAAGGCAATTTACAAAGCGACTGAGCGAAGCGAATGTCGCTTAGGGTGTTGATAAGAGCAGTCTGCTCTTATTTTTGGAGGCATTTTATATACTTATATTAATACTTTGTTTATATCTTACTATTATACTTAATAATATACTTATATTTAAATCTATCGAAATTAGAAGTATCTAATAAATAAAAAAAGAATAAAATAAAAATAGATAAAAATTAAAAAATAATTACTTCTTTGCAGCAGCTGCTCCTGCTGGTGCTGCACCTGCTGCTGGTTTTGCTCCAGGGGCTGCTTCGACAGGAAGTAATTCTTTTATCATTGCTTCTGGTATTCCGGCTTCCTTTAATTTTGCCTTTATCTCTGACCTTGGCTTTCCTGCCATTGATTCTACAATCTGCTTTGCCTTTGATTCGAACTCTACTTTTCTTGTCTCCATTTCTTTCTGCAGTCTGTCTTTCTCTTCTGTAAGTTTTGCCTTTTCTTCTGCGCTAAGCTCTGTTTTCTCTGATTTTATCTCTTTGTCAAACTTTCCTTCATTGACAAGTTTTATAGCGTCCTTTCCTTCAACACCTTCTACCATTACACCCATTGAATTGCAGGTTCCAATAACTTCTTTGATTTTTTCCTTTAATGTAACACCTTGTAAAGAATCTTCTTTCATCTTTGCAATCTTTATAATTTGTTCAATAAGAAGATCAGCGACTTTTTCTTGTTTAGGACTTCCTGAGCCTTTTTCAACACCTGCCTCTTTTTTTATCAATGCAGATGTTGGAGGAGTCCCGACTTCAATTTCAAATGTTTTATTTGCTTTGTTAACTTTAACCTTTACAGGAACTTTCATTCCAGCAAAGCTGGCAGTCTTCTCGTTAATCTTAGCAATTACCTGTCCTATATTTACTCCCATTGGGCCTAGTGCAGGTCCTAATGGAGGGCCTGCTGAAGCTTTTCCTCCATCTACAAGAGTTTCTATAACGTCTGCCATGATAAATAGGATTTAAGGTTGCTTTATAAAAGTTTTGGTTTGTTTAATTGACGAAACATTTAAATAAAGCAAATAATAGTTTATGGTATTATAATACTCAGAGGTGTTAACATGGCTAAGAAAAATAAACAAGAAAAAGAAGAAATCAAAACAAAGGAAGAGACTAATAAAAAGAATCTTGCTGAATTAATTGCTTTAAGTGTTCTTGTTGCAGTTCCATTAATAATAAGCATTGGCACAATTATATCTGTTAAAATATCAAGCGTTGCTCCAATTATAGGCCAATCTGGAGTTCAGCTTTCTCCTGTCTCTGATTCAGCTTCATTAATTAGAGGCCTGAGTATTTTCACTGTATTTTACATAATCTTTATCGCAGTAATTATATGGAGAGCAAAGTCTGTTGCTAAAACAATAAGCTTTGCAAAGCCTGCGAAATTAAAAAGAAGATAATTATATAATCAAAGGTATCGAAATCTGAGGATTTCGGACCTTTTCTAAAGAAAAGGGGTGCATAATGGCAGATATAAGTTATATCAATCTTAAGTACAGGCCTTCTGATAATGATATTGTTTGTGTTTTCTATGTTGAGCCAAATGATGTAAGCCTTGAAGTTGCTGCTGAAAATATTGCAAAAGAATCTTCCATAGGCACATGGGCAGATATAGAGATGGACAGGCACACTAAGAGGATAAAGCCAAATGTTTTTTCAATTGATGCAAGAAACAGCATAATAAAAATTGCCTATCCTTCGCAACTTTTTGAACCAGGTAATATGCCGCAGATTCTTAGTAGTGTTGCTGGAAACATATTTGGAATGAATATTGTAAAAAATTTAAGGCTTGAAGATATTGAATTTCCTAAAAAAATTTTAAACTCATTTAAAGGTCCATATTATGGTGTTGATGGAATAAGAAAATTGCTTGGAGTAAAGCAAAGACCTCTTGTTGGAACAATAATAAAGCCAAAACTTGGATTAACCTCAGACAAGCATGCGCAATGCGCTTATGAAGCATGGACAGGAGGATGCGACATTGTGAAAGATGATGAAAATTTGACAAGCCAGACATTTAATTCTTTCAAAGAAAGAATAATAAAAACTCTTGACAAGAGAGATAAAGCTGAAAAAATAACAGGCGAGAAAAAAATTTACATGCCTAATATTACGGCAGAGACAGAGGAAATGCTAAAGAGAGCAGAGTTTGTCAAAGAGCATGGAGGAGAATATGTTATGGTTGATGTTTTTACAGTTGGTTTTTCAGCTTTGCAGACATTGAGAAAACATAATGATAAACTAAAATTAGTTATCCATGCCCATCGGGCAATGCATGCTGCAATGACAAAAAACAAGAGGCATGGAATTTCAATGCTTGCATTTGCAAAGATATTCAGATTAATTGGAGTTGACCAATTGCATATTGGAACAGCTGTTGGAAAAATGGGTGGAACAAAAGTTGAAGTTCATGAAATTGGAGAAGAGATTGAGGAAAAATTTTATCATCCTGTAAAGCCAACGCATGCAATTGAGCAGAATTGGTATAATATAAAACCTGTTTTTGCTGTTTGTTCAGGTGGTTTGCATCCAGGACATATTCCTGCATTGATGGATTTTTTAGGAAACAACATAATAATACAGATGGGTGGAGGAATTCACGGACATCCTGACGGAACATTTAGAGGAGCTGTTGCAGCAAGACAGGCAGTTGATGCTGTAATGCGAAAAATACCTCTTGATAAATATTCACAGACACATATCGAGCTAAAAAGAGCGCTTGAGAAATGGGAATGATTTTGCAAAGTTTTAAATATTCTTTTTGATTCTTAATTAAAAAGGGGTTCTTGGAGGTAAAAATGCCAGAAGAAGTTTTCAAAACAGACGCAAATGGTTTGGTAAGATTAGGACCTTCAGAAAGAGGTATAGAAGATATTTTGACTTCTAATGAGATTTTAGCAGTTGTTTATTTACAAGACCAAAAAACAAAAGAAATTAAAATAGGTGCAATTAATTATGGTTATGCTTTTTACAAAGGAATAACTCAAATTGAGACAGGCTCTCCTCCTTATTTTGCTTGCCATCTTGCTGTTCATATAGACAAACCAACATTCAAAGAGTTTGAAGGAATAAAAAAAGGAACAATAATCCAATATACAAAAAAACTTGATTGTAAAACTAGTGTCTTAGATTCAGATAATACAGAATTTTTCTTTTTTAGGGGGACTGCTGAAGATATGATTAAAAAATTGGTTGATGGTGGCTATAGAATAAACGGTAGGATATAAATTTAAATTCACATCTCATCCATAACTTCTATGCCTAGAAGAGCAAGCCCATTCTCTAGAATTTGCTTTACAGCAATAAGCAAACTTATTCTTGCATCTCTTACACTTTCTTCTGCCTGCAAAACAGGATGCGTGTGATAAAAATAATTGAATAATTGCGCAAAGTCAAGCAGATATCTTGGAAGAATATGGATATTATATTTTTCTCCTGCTTCTTTTACAACACTGCTATAATCATTAATCTTTTTTATCAAATCAATCTCCTCTTTTTCTTTTAATAATCCAAAATCAATGTTCTTGTTCTCTTTTGAGTCTACTTTTTTTAGTATAGAATTTATTCTTGCGCATGTATACTGCAAATAAGGTCCTGTCTCTCCTTCAAATGAGATTGATTCCTCCTGATTAAAGACAATATCTTTTGTTGGGTCAGATTTAATTAAATAAAATCTTATTGCAGCCATTGCAATTTTTTCAGCCCTTTCTTTTAGTTCTTTATCATTTATTTTTTCATGCCTTTGCCTTGTTTCTTCTCTTGCAATCTGAGTCATATCTTCAACAAGATTGTCTGCATCAACAACATTCCCTTCTCTTGATTTCATTCTTCCTGTTGTTAAATTTACCATTCCGTACGCAAAATGATAGCATTTGTCTGCAAAAGGTAATTTCAGCATTTTAAGAATTTCAAACAAAACATTGAAATGATAGTTCTGCTCTGTTGCAACAACATAAATTGATTTATCAAATTTAAAATCCTCATATTTTTCTTTTGCAAGCGCAAGATCCTGTGTTATATAAATAGAAGTTCCATCTTTTCTCAGCAAAACTTTTTTACCATGCCCTTTTTCTGTTAAGTCAGCAATAATATTCCCTTCTTCATCTTTTTCAAAAATACCTTTTTTTAATCCTTCTAAAACAATATCACGCCCTCTTTCATATGTCTCGCTTTCAAAATATTCTTTCTTAAAATCAATATTAAATTTTTCATAGGTCTCTTTAAAGCCGTCTAATGCCCATTTATTCATCTTTTTCCAGAGTTCAACTGTTTCAGGGTCTTTTTCTTCCCATTTTTTCAGCATTTCAAGCGCTTCTTTCTCCAACTCGGGATTTTTTTCAGCTTCTTTTGCAAATAATACATAATATTTTCCTACAAAAAAATCTCCTTTGAGCTTTGATTTTTCAGGACTGTCATTTTTTCCAAATTTCTGGTATGCAAGCATGGATTTGCATATATGAACTCCTCTGTCGCTGTTTATGTTTACATGAATAATCTTGTTTCCGTTTGCTTCAAGTATTTTTGACAGTGCATAACCAAGAACCATATTTCTGACATGCCCTAAATGCAAGGGCTTGTTTGTGTTTGGTCCAGGATATTCAATCACAATTTTCTTGTTGTTTGGTTTCTGCTTTCCAAACTCCTCTTTTTGCTCTAGAATTTCCTTTATGACATTTTTCAGATAGTTATCGTCAATAAAAAAATTGATATAAGGCCCCAAAACCTGAGTTTTGTATTCTTTTAGTTTTTCAGCAATCTCTTTTGCAGCTTCATTAGGATTTTTTCTGATTTTCTGGGAAAAATTAAAGCAAGGATAAGCATAATCTCCAAATTCGCTCTTTGGCTTTTCCAGCAAAATATCCTCAAAGCCAGTTACCCTTTTCAAATCTTTCTTTATCCTATCCTCGAAGTTCATTAACAATAAAAAGAGGTATTATGTTTATTAAAGTTTCGCTGTTAAAGTGATACTAAAATTTTATAAACAACAGTTCAATACTGCTATCATGAAGAACATTTTCATTCCAAATCCTGAAAAGCTGAACAAAAAGATTTTAGAGTTTAGGAAAAATCCTAAGTCCTTTCATGTTGTTTCTGATTTTGACTGCACGCTTACAAATGGATTAATAGATGGAGAGAGAAATCCATCTACATTCGCACATGTCAGAAAAGAAAGATATCTGCCTAAAGAATATATTAATGAAGCCTATAGGCTTTTCTACAAATATTTTCCTTATGAAAATGCTAAAATACCTCTTAAACTTAAGAGTAAAATGATGATGGAATGGTGGCAAAAGCATTTTGCACTTATGGTAAAATATGGTATGAGCAGAAAAATAATAAAACATGTTGTCAAAAGCAACACTATTCAAATAAGAAAAGGAGTGCCAGATTTTTTTAAATTGCTCTCAAAGAATAAAGTTCCATTTTTGATATTTTCAGCAGGACTTGGTGATGTGATAATAGAATTCATGAAGCAGAGAAAACTGCTGGCAAAAAATGTCCATATCATCTCCAATTTTTTTAAATTTGGAAAAGACGGCAAAGCAATCAGCTACAACTCAGAAATAATACATACATGCAATAAGAATGAGATACATGCAATGCGCCATTCATATAAAAAACAGATAAAAAACAAAAGCAATGTAATACTTCTTGGAGACATGATTGGAGATGCAAGCATGGCAGATGGCATAAAGCATGAAAACATAATAAAGATAGGCTTTTTAAGCATAGATGTTAAAAAAAATTTCAAAGAATATGCAAAACATTACGATGTTCTGATACTTAATGATGATTCCATGCAATATGTAACTAAACTTGTTAAAAAAATCCTAACTATCTAAATCTCTGATTTCCAAAATTCTGGTTGTTAAATCCTTGGTTGAAATTCTGGTTAGGATTATAGCTGTTAAAGCTAGGATTACCCTGCCCAGAATTACTGCCAAAATCATTTAAATCAAAACTGTCTAAAGAAGAAGATTTAGATGAATTCATATCCTGCTCGATTGATTTTGGATTTGGAACAATTTTGTCAATAATTTCTATAACAAAGTAAAACAAAGGGTAGAAAATAACTACAGCAATTATATGCTTCCATGAAAATGGAATTGCATTATAAAAAATTGGAACAAACATAGCAAAGACATATGTTACCTGTCTTATACGCCCTATTTTTTTTACAATAGTGTTTCCTTTTATCCCCCATGTTACAATTAGAATACCATAAATGAAAATAACACCAATTAATGCAAATCTTAGGGCTATATTGCCTGTTCCTTCTATTGTTTTTGCTGCAATAAGAGCTACTGTCTGCCTTGAGCAGTCAATGCTTCCCCACAAAATCAAAACAGCATTTGTAATTGCATTGCCCATAGATGTTCCAACTTTTTCCTGAAAAAATTCTGCGAAAAACCATGAAAGCCAGACAGGAACAAGAAGCCATAGCATATTTACATTTTGAAAAGGAGTTACAAAAATAGTATGAGTCCATAGTCTGAACAATTCCCATAAATACAAAACAGCACTCAAATACCAGACCAAATTACACCTCTTTTTAACTTTATAGAATCAGCTGCTTATTAAATATTTCTATTCCTTGGTAGCTGACATAATTTTAGATTATAATTTTTTCAGCTGCCGAGGTTAGAAAGATAAAACTCTTAGTATATAGTTTAATATTTTTATCTTTCTATTCTCTTATCTTCTCAAGCTTGTTGACTGCATTGACAATTTTTCCTTCTTTAAAGGCAAAAACAATCTGCTCTGCTACATCTACTGCTACATTTGTCTGAGCTTCATGCGTTGATGCTCCTAGATGTGGAGTTGCAATAACTTTTTCATGCTCAACGAGTTTTCTGTTTAATGGAGGCTCTTCATTCCAGACATCGATGCCTGCTCCAGCAACTTTTCCGTTTTCAAGCGCTTCAAGAAGAGCATTCTCATTTATTATTCCTCCTCTTGCAACATTTAAAATTCTTATATTTTTTTTCATTATTTCAAACTGCTTTGTATCAATTAAATTCTTTGTTTCATTTGTCAGAGGAACATGGACTGTGATAAAGTCAGAATTTTTTATCAAATAATCAAGCTCAACCTTTTCAGCTCCGAATTCTTTTGCTTTTTTCTCATCTGCAAAAGGGTCATAGGCAATAACTTTCATCTGAAGAGCATTTGCAACTCTTGCAACAATTTGCCCGACTTTTCCTAAGCCAACAATTCCAAGAACTTTTCCTTTCAATTCAATTCCTGTAAATAATTTTCTTTCCCAAGAACCTTCTTTTAATTTTTTGTTTGAATGAATAACATGTTTTGCAAGCATCATCATCAATGTAAGCGTGTGCTCTGCTGCTGCATTTATGTTTCCAAATGGTGCATTCATAACAACAATTCCTTTTTCTGTTGCAGAAGCAACATCCACATTGTCAATTCCAACTCCTGCACGTGCAATTATCTTTAATTTATTACCAGCTTCAATCACTTTTTTTGTTGCCTTTGTCTCGCTTCTTACAATCAAAGCATCATAATCAGGAATAATTTTTATTAATTCTTCTTCTGTTTGAGCTGGTTTTTCATCTACATCAAAGCCATTCTTTTCAAGAATTTCTCTTGCGATTTTGTCTGTTTTGTCAAGGATTAAAATTTTCATTTTATTTTGTCTCTTTTTCAATCTTCTCCAATAAATCTTTTACTTCTTCTAAAGTCATATCACCCATGTGAGCGATTCTGAGTGTCTTTTCCTTTAATTCTCCATAACCATTGCCGAACTCTAATTGATATTTTTCTTTAATTGTTTTTATTAATTCGCTTACATTAATATCCTTTGTGTTTTTCACGCATGTAACTGTATTACTTTCATATCCTTTTTCAGCAAAAAGTTCAAAACCATTTTTTATTGTCCATTTTCTTACAAAATCTGCCATTTCTTTGTGCCTTGTAAACCTGTTTTCAGCACCTTCTTGTGTTAAAATTTTATCAAGTTGGTAATTCAAAGCATACATATGGGGTATTGAAGGAGTGCTTATTGTCTGCGATTTCTCGTGATATTTCAAAAATTCCACAAAATCAAAATAATATCCTTTGTTTGTAAGTTCTTTGCTTCTTTCTATTGCTTTTTTTGAGCAGGAAAAGACAGCGATTCCAGGAGGCAATGCAAAGCATTTCTGCACAGAAGCCAAAGCAATATCAATTCCAAGCCTGTCAACTTCTATTTTTACACCTGCCATTGAACTTACGCAGTCAACCATAAAAATAATATCAGGATATTTTTTTACAACTTCTGCAATTTCTTCCAGAGGATTCATTACACCTGTTGAAGTTTCATTATGCGTGAGAAAAACAGAATCATACTCTCCTGTTTTCAATTTTTCATCAACCATTTCTGGTTTTATTGCTTGGCCATCTTCAACTTTGATTATGTCGCACTCTTTATTGCAGGCTTTCACAATCTCTGCCCATTTTTTTGAAAATGCACCGCAAACAAGATTTAATGATTTTTTTCTGACACAGTTTCTCACACATGCTTCCATAACTCCTATTGCAGAACTTGTTGAGACAAAGCAGGGATTTTCTGTGCATAATAGTTTCTGAAGTTTTTGTGTTATTTCAGAGTAAAGCGCTGAAAATTCCTTTCCCCTATGGCTTATCATAGGTTTGCTTAACTGTTTTAGAACATCCTCTTTTACTTCTGTTGGTCCTGGAATAAATAATTTGTTTTGCATAATTCCCCTAAAATAAACTTATAATGGTTCTTATTAAAGATTTCTATACTAGAAAGGTTAATAAACTAATCCAAAAAAATATCCCTATGGTTGATTGCAAGAAATGCGGGGTTTGCTGTTCATATATAATGGTAGACCTTAAAGAGCCAAAAAACAAGGAAGAGTATGATTTTATAAGATGGTATCTTCTGCATAAAAATGTGGTTGTTTATATTTCTAATGAAGATGAGTGGTCTATTGAATTTATAACTCCATGCAAATGGCTGGGCAGCGAAAATACCTGCACTAATTATGATAAAAGGCCTGAAATATGCAGGAAGTATCATCCTGAACAATGCGACAAACATATTGGGCCTGATAAAGAATTCAAGCACATATTCAGAACACCAGAAGAATTTATGGATTTTATTAAAAATAAGGGTATTAATTTTGGGGTGTAAAATGAAAATTGGCAATGTAAAAATACAGAATCTTTTTATTCTTGCTCCAATGGCAGGAGTAAATTGTACTGCTTTTAGGTTATTGTGCAAGGAAAATGGAGCTGGATTAATTTATACACAGATGTATGACTCTGACATTATTGCTACAAAAACAAAAAGCGAGGTAAGGCAATTTCTCAATATAAAAGATGTTGAAAGACCTGTTGCAGTACAGTTAATAGGCAATAATGTAGAAAATCTTGTAAAATCAGTAAAACTTGTTGAAGATTTTGCAGACATAATTGACTTTAATATAGGTTGCACTGAGCCAGATTTTCTTGAAAAAGGTGCAGGAGCTGTTTTATTAAAAGATTTAAACAGATTAAAACTTCTTATTGATGCAATTGTTGGTGCTACGAAAAAAACAGTTACAGCAAAAATAAGAATTGGCTGGGATGACCAGCACATAAATGCTGTTGCTGTCTGCAAACTGCTGGAAAGTTCTGGAATACAAGCAATTGCAATACACGGCAGAACAGCAAAACAGAAAAATTCTGGCAAGGTAAATCATTTAATAATGAAACAAGTTAAGGAAAAAGTTAATATTCCTATTATTATTAGCGGAGACATTAAAAATTTGGAAAATGCTAAAGAAATTTTAAGCAAAACAAACTGTGATTTTGCAATGATTGGCAGAGAAGCAATGCACTGCCCTTGGATTTTTGATAAGGCTAAACAAGATGCTGGCAACAAAGAAATTAAGAAACAAATTTTAAGATTTATTGAATTTTATGAAAAATATGAGAACAGAGAATCTCATCAGGAAGTCAGCCAGCATGTTTACTGGATGCTTAGAAACTACAAAACCGAAGAAGACATGAAGCGTGTTCAAAAGTTTGATAGTATAGATAAAATAAGATATTTTGTTTCAATGCTTGATTAATTTTCAGAAATCTCTTCAGCTCTTTCTTTTGCAATTAAAACTTCTGCTATCTCTTTTGGCAGTGCTGCAATTTCATCCTCATCATATGGTCCATAAACCTCAAGCTCTGTTCCAACAAACTTTGGAACTGGCTGCAAAAATCTTAAGGTTATTGTGCTACTTTGCGATAATGATGGTGTTTCGCTGAAATCAGATTCTCCTTGTTCTTTATTGCTTCCATCTTCGCAGATAAGATGCTTGTGCACTTCTGGCAATTTGCCTGAAAGCAAATTTATGATTATTCCGTTTCTGAACCTGTCAAGAACTTCAACAATATCATTAAACATAGTCTGCTCTTCTTTTAATAATGAATTTGTATCAATAATGCTTGAGCCTGTTCGTGATTTGTTCAAAGCCATGTCTACAATCTTTTTTTCCCTTCTTGAATAAATTTCCTTTAGAATTGACTGAATGTTTTTCAGATCGCTAATTAATCTTTCTTTTTCATTATCATAGAACAAGCTTTTCTGCTCTTTGTTTTCAAGGTCCCTCTTTTTCTCATTGATATAATTAAGGACATCGCTGAAAAATGTTTCATTCAGCTTCTGCAGCTCTTCCCTATTCTTTTCTTTTCTAAGAATCTCAAAAAGAGTTTCATATGTAATCATTATGTTTTCCATTCTTGTTCCCCCAATTAGAAAACAGAAAACTACTATTTAAATTTTTGGTTACTGCATAACCTATATAAATTTGCTACACAAAAATACTGAAATCTGCAAAAATTTATGTTTTTTTATATCTGAAAGAATTAAACTTAGTTATTCACAAAAAAGCGAAACCTTTATAAATCAACTTAAAATTCCTTGAATGATGCCAGACAAACTTTTCTTATAGGTGTTAAACTATCTTTAGATATACCTATATGGAGAGAATGCTCGCATGGGCCCTGGTAGTGTAGCTCGGTCTAGCACGATACCCTGTCGCGGTTTCAACTCGGGTTCGAAATGAATTTGGGTTTTAACTCAAACTCACAGAAAGTCCCGACCAGGGCGTTTTGGGCCGGTAGCTCAGCCTGGAGAGTAATCGGGCAATAGAGCACCTCACTTTTATTTAAACAGCTTTGCTGTTTCAGAGGCCATGAGGTGGTCGCGAGTTCGAATCTCGTCCGGCCCGCCTTTCAATCACAAGAGTAATATAAAAATATTTTATAATCAAAGAAATAAAATTTTAATCACCTCTTAAAATGAAGAAAATAGATGTCACCAAACATATTTTTGTACCTGAGCACGTAAAGCTAAATGAAAAGGAAAAACAGGAAGTTTTTGAAAAATATAATTGTTCTTTCAAGGAATTACCAAAAATACCAAAAACAGACCCTGCTGTAAAACATATGAATCTTAAGGTAGGGGATGTTGTTATGATAATAAGAAAAAGTAAGACAGCAGGACATTCAATTTTCTATAGGGGTGTTATTTAATGGAAAGATATTCTAAATTATTAATCCAGAAATATTTTGAAAAGCAAAGTTTTGTAGATTCAAATATAGATTCCTTTAATCATTTTGTCGAGCACGAATTGCAGAAGATAATTGACGAGAACAAGGAAATAGAGCCTACAATTATTCCTCCAAACATTGAAAGCTTCAAGATAAGGTTGGATAAAATATGGATTGAGAAACCAAGCATAACAGAGGCTGACGGAAGCAAAGTGCCAATATATCCAATTGAATCAAGATTAAGAAAAATTACTTATGCAGCTCCTTGTTTTATTGAAATGAGTTCTCATATCAATGGAGTTCAAAGAGAAAATTTTGTAACTCAGGTTGGAAATATACCTATAATGCTAAAAAGCAAATACTGTCTGCTGAACAAGCTTACAAGAGAAGAGCTGATTGAAAAAGGGGAAGACCCTGATGAGCCAGGAGGATATTTCATAATCAATGGAACAGAAAAAATAATAATCAATATTGAGGACCTTGCTGCAAACAAATTTTTGGTAAGCGAGGAAAAAGCAGGTGTTACAGAATTTACAGGAAAAATGTTTTCAGAGTACGGCAGCTTCAAGATACCTCATACAATCGAGAGAATGAAAGATGGTGTTTTCTATATTTCATTTACAAGAGTAAAGAGAATTCCTTTTGTTGTTTTGATTAAAGCTTTAGGCTTGTTAAAAGATGAAGATATAATGAAAGCTGTCAGTGAGGAAAGGCATTATGACGAAATCCTGATTAATCTTTCTGAGTTTACCAGCATAAAAACAGAGGAAGAGGCAATTGACTGGGTTGCAAAGAAAATAGGAATAACACAGGCAAAAAATGTAAGACTTGAAAGAATAGAGGAAATTCTTGACAAATATTTATTGCCTCATCTTGGAACTAAGAAAGAGGATAGAATTTTCAAAGCATATAATTTATGTAAAATGATTAAAAAATATATCCTTGTTGCAAACAGAGAGATTAAAGTTGATGATAGAGACCATTACATGAACAAGAGATTAAGAACAAGCGGTGATTTGCTTGCTGACTTGGTAAGGGTTAATCTTAAAATTTTAATCAATGATTTAACATACAATTTCCAGAGAATGGTAAAGAGAGGAAAATTCCCTTCAATAAAATCAATAATCAGGGAAAAATTATTGACACAGAGAATTTACAGCTCTATGGCTACAGGAAACTGGGCTGGTGGAAGAAAAGGAGTCAGCCAGAGAATCCAGAGATTAAATTTCCTTGAAACTTTAAGCCATTTGCAGAGAGTTGTAAGTCCTTTGTCAACTTCACAAGAAAATTTTGAAGCAAGAGAGTTGCATCCAACTCATTATGGAAGATTATGTCCGATTGAAACTCCAGAAGGAACAAATATTGGACTAAGAAAAAATCTTGCATTGCTTGCCAATGTTTCATATGACATCAATGAAGATGAGACTTTGAAAGTATTGAAAGATTTAGGATTAAAATCAAAAATATAAAAACAAAATGACAGAAATTTACATGAATGGAAAATTTGTAGGTTTTGTTGATAATGCTAAAGATTATGCTACAAAACTAAGAGAAGAAAGGAGAAGAGGAACTCTTTCAAAAGATTTGAATGTTTACTTTAATGAGCAGGAAAACTGCATTTATGTAGAAGGTGCAAGAGGAAGAATAAGAAGACCTCTTATAATTGTCAAAGAAGGAAAATCTTTATTGACAGAAAAACACATAAAGCAGCTGCAGAAAAAAGAAATCACATGGAATGATCTTGTTGACCAGGGAATAATTGAATATATAGATGCTGGTGAAGAGGAAAATTGTTTTGTATCTTTTTACGATGAAGATTTGACATCCGAGCACACGCATCTTGAAGTAACTCCTCTTGCAATGATTGGGTTAACTGTTTCGCTTGTTCCTTATGGAAATTATACTCAGTCAGCAAGACTTAATATTGGAAGCAAAAATCAGAAACAGTCAATTGGATTTTATGCATCAAACTTTCCATTGAGGATGGATATGGATGTAAATCTACTGCACTATCCTCAGGTTCCTATTGTTAATACAATAATGAATGATATATCTAACTATAAAGAGCATCCTGCTGGACAAAACCTTGTGATTGCTATCATGAGCTATGAAGGTTATAATATGGAGGATGCAATAATAATAAACAAGGGTTCTGTTGAAAGAGGATTAGGAAGAAGCACTTATTACAGACCAAGGATTGCAGAGGAATTAAGATATCCTGGCGGACTTACTGACGAAATTGTTATTCCTGACAAAGATGTAAGAGGCTACAGAAGTGAGAGAGATTACAGATTCCTTGAAGAGGATGGAATCATAAGCCCTGAGTCTGTTGTAAATGAAGGAGATGTTGTTATTGGAAAAACTTCTCCTCCAAGATTCCTTAATAGCACAGATGAATACAGCCTTGCATCAAATGTAAGAAGAGAAAGTTCAATTTATTTGTCTCATGGTGAAAAAGGAGTTGTTGATTTTATTTTACTTACTGAAAATGAAGAAGGAAATAGATTAATACAAGTTAGGGTAAGAGACCAGAGAGTTCCTGAAATAGGAGATAAGTTTACAAGCAGGCACGGACAAAAAGGAGTTATTGGCTTGATTGTGCCGCAGACAGATATGCCTTTCAGTTCAACTGGAATTATTCCTGATTTAATTTTCAGCCCGCATGGAATTCCATCAAGAATGACAATCTCGCATTTGCTTGAAATTGTTGGTGGAAAAGTTGGTGCTTTGTCTGGTAGATATGTTGATGGAACAACTTTCCTTGCTGAAAAAGAAGATGACTTGAGAAAAGAATTAGCTTCTTTGGGTTTTAATGAAGCAGGAACAGAAACTTTTTACAATGGACATAATGGAAGGCAGATGAAAGCTAAGATTTTTGTTGGCAATATGTATTACTTAAAATTAAAACATTTAGTTGATAATAAACTTCACGCAAGAGCAAGAGGTCCTATACAGCTTTTGACAAGACAGCCAAGAGAAGGAAGGTCAAAAGAGGGTGGATTAAGATTAGGAGAGATGGAGAAAGATACAATTGTTGCACATGGTGCAAGCATGCTGTTGAAAGAAAGATTTGACTCAGACAAGACAATTATTCCAATCTGCGAAAACTGCGGAATGTTCGCAATTTATGAGGAGCATAAAGAAAAGTTCTTGTGCCCAATCTGCGGAGATAATACAGAAGTGACTAATATTGAGATAAGCTATGCTTTCAAACTGCTTGTTGATGAATTAAAATCAATGTGCATTTATCCGAAATTTGTTTTAAAGGCTAAATACTAAAATGGCAGAGAAAAAAACCAAAAAGAAAGAAGAAAAGGAAGCAAAGGAATCCAAGAAGGATAAGCCAGAGGAAAAACTAGTGGAAGCTATAACTGAAATCAAGGAAGAGGCAAAAAATCTTTCAGAAGCAATTGGTGAAGAAATTCTTGGGGAGATGGAGACAGAGGAAAAAGAGAAAGAGAGGAAAATTGAGATAGAGGAATACGAAACTTATGTTTACAAAAAAGTTGACAGCCTTGTTTTCGGAGCATTAAGTCCGAAGATAATTAAAAAAATGGCTACTGCTAAAATAGTTACACCTGAATTATATGACAAAGAAGGTTATCCTGTTGATGGTGGTCTTATGGATATAAGGCTTGGAGTTATTGACCCAGGATTAAGATGTAAAACTTGTGGTTCTAAATTAAAAGATTGCACAGGACATTTTGGTTATATAGAACTTGCAAGGCCTGTTGTGCATATCAAGTTTGTCAGCGTTATACTTACATTATTAAGAAACACCTGCAGCGAGTGCGGAAAATCACTTTTGAGGGCAAAGGTTAGTGCAGACGATATTGTGCAGGAAGATGTCAAAGAAGGCGATGAGGATTTGATTGCAGCTGCAAAACTTGCTTTTAAAAAATCAAACAAATGCCCTCACTGCGGAACAAAGCAGAAAAAAGTAGTTATTGAAAAACCAACCACATTTGTAGAAGGAGATAAAAAATTAAGCCCTATTGAAGTAAGGGCAAGACTTGAAAAAATATCAGAAGTAGACCTTGAAACTTTTGGAATAAAAGCAGCAGCATCAAGACCAGAATGGTTTATACTTACTATTATGCCAATACCTCCTGTAACAGTCAGGCCTTCAATTACGCTTGAATCAGGAGAGAGAAGCGAGGATGATTTAACTCATAAACTAGGAGATATTGTAAGAATAAATCAGAGATTGTTTGAAAACATTAATGCAGGAGCTCCTGAAATTATAATTGAGGATTTATGGGATTTATTGCAGTATCATATTACAACTTATTTTGACAATGAGGTTGCTCAGCTTCCGCCTGCAAGGCACAGAAGCGGACAGCCATTAAAAACAATTTCAGAAAGAATCAAATCCAAGGAAGGAAGAATCAGGCATAATCTTGCTGGAAAAAGAACAGACTTTTCTGCAAGAACAGTAATCAGCCCTGACCCAAGATTAAAATTAAGCGAAGTTGGAGTTCCATTTGTTGTTGCAACAACAATGACTATTCCTGAAAAAGTTACAGAATGGAATATTGATTATTTGAAAGCATTTGTGCAGAATGGCCCTAAAAAATATCCTGGTGCAAATTATGTTATAAAAGCAAATGGAAAAAAGAAAAAAATTACAGAAGAAACAAAAGAAGATGTTCTTACTGATATACAATTTGGAGATGTTGTTGAAAGGCATTTGATGGATGGAGATGTTGCTCTGTTCAACAGGCAGCCTTCTTTGCACAGAATGTCAATGATGTGCCACAGAGTAAGGGTATTGCCTTACAAGACACTAAGATTAAATCCATGTGTCTGCCATCCTTACAACGCTGACTTTGATGGTGATGAAATGAACCTGCATATTCCTCAGACAGAAGAGGCAAGAGCAGAAGCTGAATTACTTATGGAAGTTCCAACACAATTGATTTCACCAAGATACGGACTTAGTGTTATTGGCTGCATACAGGACGCTGTTTCAGGAAATTATCTTCTTACAAAACAGCTGAGCTTTACGCGTGAGGAAGCTATTGAAATGCTTTATTCAACAGGCATCGAGGATTTTTCAAGATTACCAAGAAAAGAAATTATTGAAGGCAAGGAAATATTCAGTGTTTTATTGCCAGAAGATTTCAGCTTTAAAGGACGTTCAAGAGATGGAAAAGATGTTATAATCAAAAATGGTGAATTAGTTGAAGGAGTTATTGATAAGAATTCAATTGGAGAAGAAGCTGGAATGATGCTTAGATTTATTCACAAAAAATATGGCGTGCTTAAAACAGTGGAGATTTTGGAAAGAATGCTTAAATTAGGAACAGAAGTTTTGCTAAATGTCGGGTTTACAACAGGATTAGTTGACACTGATTTGCCAAAATCAGGAAAAGATAGAATTGAAAGAGTAATTTCAAAAGCTTATGAGGATGTCAGGGAATTAACACAAATGTTTATGGACAAGAAGCTTGATGTTTTCCCTGGAAAAACCTTGCGTGAAACCTTTGAATTGAAAACAATAGAGATTCTTAACAAGGCAAGAAACGAATCAGGCTCAGTTGTAAGCGAAGTATGCGACAAAAAATCTGCAACAATTATAATGTCATCATCCGGAGCAAGAGGAAACTTGCTAAACCTTGCGCAGATGAGTGCATTGGTTGGACAGCAGGCTTTGAGAGGAAAAAGAATTGACAAAGGATATTTCGGAAGAACACTTTCACACTTTAAGAGAGGGGATTTAGGTCCAGAAGCGCATGGATTTATCAGAGATGGATTCAAAGGCGGGTTAATGCCTCATGAATTTTTCTTTGGAGCAATTACAGGCCGTGACAGTCTGATGGATACTGCTCTTAGAACTCCTAAATCCGGTTATCTTTACAGAAGATTATCAAATGCGATGCAGGATTTGAAAGTTGAATATGACGAGACTGTGAGGGATGCTAGCGGAAAGATAATTCAGTTTGCTTATGGCGAGGACGGCATTGACGTATCTAAATCAGAGGGAGGAAAATTCGACGTAGATAGAATATTGCACTAAAATGGTATCACAAAAATATAAAGATTTACTGCCTGAAAGAATAATTGAAGAGATTAAAGAGAAGACTAAAGGCATGGATGCTGACAAAGTAGAGAAAATTATGGAAAAAATGGTCAGGGAATACAAGAAATCAAAGATAGAGCCAGGAGAATCTGTTGGAATTATAGCAGCTGAAAGCATTGGAGAGCCAGGAACCCAGATGACATTGAACACATTCCATTTCGCAGGAGTTGCTGAGATGAATGTCACAATGGGATTGCCAAGAATTATTGAAATTCTTGACAGGAGAAAGGATATTTCAACTCCAATGATGGAAATTTATCTTAACAAGCCATATTCAGAGGGCAAGGACATAAGAGAGATTGCGCTTTCTATAAAAGAGACAAAGCTTAACAGCTTGGTCAGCGAGTTTTCAATAAATATTCTTGAATCAAGCGTTGAAATTATACTTGACAAGGAAGACCTTGAAATTTATGAAATAAAAACAAAGGATGTTGCAGAAGCAATAACCAAAGAATTGAAAGGAGTTACTGTAAGGGTAGATGCAGACAAGATAGTTGTAAAGCCAAAGGGCAAGGAAGAGACATTGAATGCTGTCTATAAGCTTAAAGAGAAACTGAAAGGCGTGTATATTAAGGGAATAAAAGGAGTTACACAGGTATTGCCTGTAAAGAGGGCAGATGAATTTGTTATAATCACAGCTGGCTCAAACTTAAAGGAAGTTTTGCCGCTTGAATTTGTTGATGAAACAAGAACAACAACAAATGACATCAATGAAATTGGAAAAACTTTTGGAATTGAAGCTGCAAGGGAAGCGATAATCCGTGAAGTATTCAATGTTATCGAGAGTCAGGGTTTAAATGTTGATGTAAGGCATATAATGCTTGTTTCAGACACAATGTGCTGGGCAGGAGATATAAAAGGAATTACAAGATATGGAGTTGTAAGTGGAAAAGCCTCTGTTTTAGCAAGAGCAAGCTTTGAAACTCCAATAAAGCATATCATTGCAGCTTCATTGACAGGAGAAATTGACAAATTAAATTCAGTTGTTGAAAATGTTATGTTAAACCAACCAGTACCAGTTGGAACAGGTTTGCCAGGATTAGCTGTTAAGGCAAAGAAGGAGCTAACAAAATGAGCGCTAAAATAACAATGAATGATAATGAAGAATTTCAGGATTTTACTAAATATGAAAGGGCAAGAATGGTTGGTTCAAGAGCTTTGCAGATTGCAATGGGAGCTCCATTCATGATTAAAGTAAGCGATGAGGATTTGAAAAGAGTAAAATATAATCCAATTGAGTTAGCGAAGATGGAATTTGAAAAAGGCGTATTGCCAATCACAATCAAGCGCCCAAAGCCAGCAGATAGGGAATAATTCTGTTATTTTTTTCAATTTCAATCACGCCTTAGACGTGATTGAATAGATTTATATATTTCTTTATTTTATTGTTTTTATGTCTAAATTATCCCTTAAAACAAGGCAGAGGATAAGCGAGACAAATAAAAGAGTCTGGGCTGATTCTAAGCTAAGACTTCGAATGTCAAAGATTAAGAAAGCCCAGTACAAAGATTCTGGCTTAAGGAAGAAGATGGACAGGGCTATTACTTTATGGTGGAAAGAGCATCCCAACATCAAGAAGAAATATGCCTTGAGGGCTGAAAAAGAGTTTGCTGAAAACCCAAAGTCTTTTGAAAAGTTTATCAAAGCAGGAAAAAACCCTCTTTCCTTGAGGCTGAAGACGAAATTTGGGTTCAAGGTCAGGAGCAAAGGCGAGAAGGAGATAGCTGACTATCTCTTTGGCAAAAAGATAAAGGCGTTTTATGAGAGCAAGGTTTTAAGTTTAGACAGTTGGCTCTGCGTTCCTGATTTTTTCATTCCAAAATACAAGACATACATTGAATATTACGGCGGCTATCCAGGGAGCTGGAAGAAGAAAGTCCTGAAGAACAAACTTTACAAGAAACATAAGATTCCTGTGATTGCGATTACACCTAGCGAGTTGAGAGATTTAGATAGCGCTTTGGGGAATAGATTTAAATAATATAGAGATAAGATATATTGACAGCGGGGTGGTGTATATGAAAATAAATAAAAGTTCAAGACATTCTAAAATAACTGGAAACTTTGCAGAAGGTTTGGTGTTATATTGGTTATCAAAATATGGTTTTGAATGTGCTAATATAGATCATACTGGAATAGATATTCTTGCAAGAAATCCAAATAAGAATGAAATCATGGGTATTTCTGTTAAAAGTAGGAGTAGGAATGAGGGAACAGAAGGCACTTACGTTTCAATACCAAATGAAAATTTCGATAAGGCAAAAAGAGCCTGTAAATCTTTCAATTGTATACCTTATTTTGCCATTGTTGTTGATGAGGAATGTAAGATAAGAGTATTTCTTTTATCTATGGAAGAATTGCTAAAAATTCATCCACCAAGAAATCGTGTTTCTGCTTGGACTATGGGTAAAAAGAGGATAAAAGAGTATTACTCAAACCCAAATATAAAAATCTTTGAATTTTCTTATAAAACACATAGATGGTGGAGTTAATAAAAGGATATGGTGTTGTAAATGGTTAAGGTTAGTACAGAAGAATTTAAAATTATAATGAACCAACAAGAGTATGGTGAACAATTAAAAAGTGATAAAAAAAGTTTTTTATTAATTTTATTATCATTATACATCTTGTGGTTAGGATTTAAAAGTTTAAATCACCCAGAAGATTTAGTAAACGAGTTTGGATTACATTGGAAATATTCTGATTTATTAGTTTTAAGTATAAAAGTAAGTTGGATATCGGTTGTAATAGGATTTATAATTCTTATTTGGTCTATACGTCGTTTATATGTTTCTTATTTAGCAAAAAAAAGAATAAAAGAAGAGATTATATCAAATTTTTTATCCAGTGATATAAAAAATAATTTTGTTCGAGATGAGTACAGTGGTCATATAAAACTTAATTTACCAGAGGTTATAACAGAAGAAGAATTAATGTCTAATATTAATAAGAGAACCGATATTCCTAAACATCGGAAAAAATATAAAAAGAGATAATATGTTCAAAAAAATAGAAAGTATGTATGCCAACGAAAAAAAAGAAGAAACATTAAACCGTAAAGGTTTTTATTTTGTTGAATCTGGCAACTATGAGGAAGCAATAGAATATTTTGACAAGGCATTAAAGATTAACCCAAATTTTTATGATGCTTTATCTAACAAAGGTGTTGCTCTTAAGAAGTTAGGTAAATATAAAGAAGCTATAGAATGCTATGATAAACTATTAAAGATTAGACCCAATGATGCAGAGGTATGGTCTAACAAAGGTAATACTCTTAAAGGGATAGATAAATATAAAGAAGCTATAGAATGCTATGATAAGGCATTGAAACTTGACCCTAATAATTTAGGAGCATGGTATAACAAAGGTAATGCCCTTTATATGTTGGATAAATACAAAGAAGCTATAGAATGCTATGATAAGGCATTGAAAGTGAAATATAATTTTTTAGAAGCAGTAGCCAATAAGGGTATGCCTCTTAATATTCTAGCAAGTGTATGGTGTAATAAAGGTAATGCTTTTAGTATGTTGAATAAATATAATGAAGCACTAAAATGTTATAATAAATCTTTGGAAATTGACCCATTTTTTGCAGAAGCATTAGAAAATGTAAAAGTAGTTATATCCGCATTAAAAAGACTAGATAAAATTATTTAAACAAGGTAGGGACTCTATACAAAATAAAGACTCTGGCGGAGGGGAATAGATATTAAGAATAAATAATAAAAAAAAGAAAAAAAGTTTGAAATATACTCCTTACAACAGAGAATATTTTACAATCCTAATGCTTTGATTATAGCTCCGATAAATGTAGCCACTACTAGGATAAATGTTCCCACTAGTATCGTGCTTTCAAACGGTAGTATCACGCTAATCACCCCCTTAATGTATAACCAAAAACTATTAAGAGTAAAATGTCATTCAAAACATTTATATACTATTACATTAATCCACTATTGTTGTGACAAGAGTTGATTAATATTTTCCTTCTTAATATTTGATTGTTATTGGTGCTATATCTCTAATTAGTCCCTTTATAAAACTTATTGATAAGAATATTCTTATTGGAATAATTTTCTTTGTATTTTCCCTATCTTATGAAAAACATAATATTTATATATACATTTATTCATTACAAGTATAGCACACACACAAAATGTGTGTGCTACATATATTAAAAAGAGGCGGGTTTGGATTGTTATTGGTATAACTAATTCTGCCTGCTTCTTTTTATTTTCTAAAAGAAAATCTAAAAAATAAATAAAAAAAATAAAGTTTACTTCAAAAACTTTCTTAGCTCTTTGCTCTTTTCAGCAGCTAAATCAAGCATCTGCTCAACTTCTTCAAGCGTAAGTTCCATATCTCCGCCTTTTTGCAGAGCAGCAAACTTGCCGTCTTCTGTTGTTGCAACACTTAATCTTGCGTCAAGCACAGATTGTTCTTCAAGAGTTGGGTCAACTACATAGAATTTACCTATTTTTAGCACTGTAACTTCAACAGGTGTCTTTGTTACAGGCAAACTCTTGTTTGTTTTGTGCTTGTAATCAATCTTGTCATCAACAACTTCTGGAAACTTAGCGTCTTTTACAGCTGCAATTGCAGCAAGTGCAGCAGCATCAAACAAATTTCCAGCATCATTGATAGGAACAATGTCAATATTAACAACCCATACTTTTTCTCCTTCTTCAACGCATAATTTCTTGAAATCAATGCATTTACTTTCCCTTATTCCTCTGTCAACAACTCTTGCAATCTCTATTGCTTCAATTCCAGGAGGTCCTGATTCAAAGTTAGGATTAGCCATTGGAGTCAGTTCAACATTAACGCTTATTGTTCCTTCATCAGGCGTGTCAGGATATGGTTTTATCATTTCCATCTTCACTCCTGCAAGAACTTCTGTATCTCCAATCTTTACTTTTGCAGAACCCTCTGCATTTTTTGAAATATCATAAATTATCTCAACTTTTCTGTATGAGTCTGCTTTTCTCTCGTCAAAACGAGTATTTTTCTCAAGCAGTTTTATTATTCCTTGTTTTAAGTCAGCCATTTTTATTCCTCCTTACCTGAAGACTTATATTTGTCTTTCAATGCCTGTTTCTGAACTTCAAATATTTTCTGCGATGTTTTTTTAGCAAGTTCAAGAATCTTCTTGAAATTTTCCTTTGTGAAAATTCCGTCTGCCTGTAACAAACTAATATTTCCTGAATTAGGAAGTATTGCCATTGGCATATCAACAACCTCTCCTTCATAACTTTCTTCGCTGTAATCCAAGTCAACAACAACTGTTCCATTCACAACTCCAAACGAAATAGCTGTAACCATGTCTTTCATTGGCAAACCAGCATCTGCAAGTGCAATTGATGCAGCGCATATGCCTGCACATCTTGTTCCTGCATCTGTCTGCGGAAGTTCAATGAAAATATCAACAACAGCATTTGGAAATTCTTTTAAATCAAGAACAGGCATAAATGCCTTTTCTATAACCATTGAAATTTCCTTTGCCCTTCTGTTTGGTCCTGGTCTTACTCTGTCTCCTGAACCTGAAAAAGGCATCATAGCATAATTAACTCTTAAAATTCCTGTTGAAGGATTCTGCATAAATCTTGGATATAAATTTCTTGGTCCGTAAACAGCTGCATAAGCCTCTGTGTTTCCAATTTTGAAATATCCTGAACCATCTGCATTCTTTATTATTCCTGCTTTAGCAGTAATAGGTCTTGTCTCTTCAAGTGTTCTGTCTTTTCTTTTGTATTCTTTTGTTACCATTTTATTTCACCTTAATCTCTTTCTCAAGCATTTGCTTGATTTTTTCTGTAAGCCCCTCGATATGAGCGTCTTCATCTATTTTTCTGATTATTTTTTCAGCAATAATCATTTTTTCAGGCTCTCCATCAATCCAGACTAATCCGTTCTGTCCTACAACAATGTTGCAGTTTGTCGCTTCCTTAATCATCTCAACCATTGAGCCTTTTTTTCCAATAACTCTTGGAACTTTCATTGGATGAATATTAACTATTCTTCCTCCTACTATTTTTCTTAATCCAGGTCCTTTTGTTGTAAGGTTTATGGATTTCTGTGATGTAACAAGAGAAATTTTTGCAATAACATAATCACCGATTGCATAATATTTTGTCAAGTCATCTCCTTTTTCTATAAAGCTTGATGTTGCTTCTTTTAATCCAAGCAAAGAGTGGTATGCGCAGTTAATGTCTGTCATCCAGCCTGCGAAGTTTATATCGAAAACCTTTCCAATAACAACATCATCCTCTCTTGGCATGTATTTTCCTGAAAGCGGAACTATTCTTATCACTTTCTGGTCTATATTTACTATTCCAAGCCTTGAAGCAATAATATCTTCCTTTACTCTATATGTTCCAAACGAAGGCAGAAATTCCATTCCCTCTGCAACTACTTCTCCTGGAACAACAACATCTTTTTCATTTACTAATAATTTACTCATTTTTTCATCTCCATATTTTTTATTTTGTGTTTAATATTTTTGTTTCAACATTTCCATGGCATAAGCCATTTAGTTTGTTATGCATCTCTTCTTCCATTCCACCTGGAATTTCAATTACAACTGCAAGACTTCCGTCATTCAGCCATTCTTCCCTAAGCATTTTTCCAAGTGTTTTTACAACACCGTAGGATTTTGCAGCATATTCTGCTGGTATTTTTACAGCAATTTCTTTTGTCTCAAACTTTATCGCAAGAATAGGTCTTATTGCATGCAATGCATCCTCAACCTGGTCTTCTGCTGATTTGTTGTCGTCCATTCTGAACTTTCCTTCCTCTAATGCTGCTTCAATTCTTGCAACAGGATGAGGCGTATGTGTTCTTGGGTCAACTGCATTTGTGTGGATAATATTTACAATTCTTTTTCTTTTTTCATCTACAATTGCATGCCTCTGTTCTGTTGTTGTAGGAACTTCTCCTTCTTTTAATATAATTTCAGCAACTTCCATAACATCAGATGTTCCAAACAATGATTCCATATCTTTTGCAGAAGCCAGCATTCCTTTTTTTGCATCAGAAAAAATCTTTTCAGCTTTAATTGCGTTCTTCACAGTTGTTTTTCCCTGCTTAAAATTCTGAGCTTCAAAAGGGTCAATATCAATTTCAAACACTTTTCCTCCTTTTTTCAGCTTTGCGATATAAATTTTATTTTCTGACATTTTTATTTTAGTTTATTTGTTATTTTTTCTTTAATTTTTTGTCTGCGATTCAAAATGGCAGGCTCGAAAATCTCTGATTTTCGTTGTCTGACATTTTTATTTTTTCATCTCTCTGATTGATTTTTCAATCTCATCTTTCTTTACTTTTGTAAACATCTTTTCAGCAGAGGAAATATATGCTGCTTCAATTCTGTTTGAATTAAATTCCTTGTCAAGCACTCTTCTCATTGCAGACAAGCATAACTTAAGAGCATCTTTTATTGTCATTGTTTCCCTGTATTCTTTGTGCAGAATATCGCTGACTCCTTCTTCACCCTCTCCGATTGCACATGCTTTGTACTGGAAAAAAATTCCAGTTGGGTCTGTCTGGTAAAGAACAGGACCTGTTACATCAACACCAGCGATAAGAAGTGAAACTCCAAATGGCCTTAAACCACCTGACTGAGTGCATAATTGCTTTAAATTGCAGACATCTTTTACAACATCGCTTACATCTACAGAACTGTCATAAGTTATCTTGTTTCTCTGTGCAAACAATTGCGCTCTTTCAACAAGAACTCTTGCATCTGACAAAATGCCAGAAGCAGTTGCTCCAATATGATTGTCAATCTCCCATATTTTTTCAATTGCATCGCTAACTATCAAAGGATCAACAACTCTTTTGTCTGCAACAAGCAATACGCCATCCTTGCATATAACTCCTATTGCAGTTGAGCCCTGATGAACTGTTTTTTTAGCATATTCTACTTGAAGTAATCTGCCGTCAGGGCTGAACATTGTTATTGCCCTATCATATCCCATCATTTGATGTTGTACTGGTTCCATTTTAATCTTCACCTCATTGATTTTTTAAATATTATTTTTCTTTCATATATCTTTGTTCTGCTTTCTTAAGGTGCCACACTAAGGGTTTCACCCTAATAGGTACCCGTAGGCAACTTCATTCCATTCAGTTGCCTGTCGCAATTCGCTTCTGTATCAATGATTGCGAAACTTAATTGTCTTTCATATACTTATTTTCACATTTCTTAAGTATTCCGCTCATTCCAACTGATTTTACAATCACATCAACATTGTTGATGGATTTAATCAATGTGAATGAAGCTTTTAATTCTTCAAACTGATTGTGATTTAGCCTTATAATCCCTCTCTGTCTTTCTCTGTCAAACTTGTCTTTCAAAACCTTAATGTTTGCTTTTGCACATCCAAGCTGTCCAACAAGAGCCATAAGACTTTGCTTTACTTCCTTTTCAATGTCGTCAATATCAAACTTTTTAGAGGAGATAACTTCGAAAACAAGATATCTCTTTTTTTCCCTCAAAGTCGGTATTGGCTTGAGTTTAGCCATTTTTTTGCCTTTCTGTAAAAGAAAATGAGTTAAGGCACTCTTTTCTTTTTCTTCTTTACAGTATTAAGAATCGATTAAATGTTTATAAATCTTGTGTTTTTTAGAAAAATAATATAAAAAACAGCATTATTATAGTACTAATAATACTTTCCATAATAAACTTTATAAATAAGAGGGTTTTACTATTTAATAAGTATATGTTTTAAAGAGACATAACTATAACTTGTGGGGTGTATATTATGGCAGTAAGATTAGGCGGAAGCAGAAGAAAAACTAGGAATAAATTTAGAAAAAATATCAGGGATAAAGGCAAGATTAATGTAAGCAGATATATGCAGAAATTTAATATTGGAGACAAGGCTGTTTTTGTTTTAGATTCTTCGTGTAACAAAGGTCTTCCAAACACAAAATTACATGGAAGAGTGGGTGTTATTGTGGGAGAATCTGGAAAGAATTATATTATAGAACTAAAGGACAAAAATGCAAAAAAGAAATTGAATGTAAGTCCTGTTCATCTAAGGAGGATTTAAAATGGCAAAACCAGAGATATTGAGCGAAAAACCAATTGCAATGTTTGAGCTAAAGGTAGAGATTGACAGAATTATGAAAAAAGACGAGGAAGTCAGTGATAATACAAGAAAGACTGAAGAATACCTTAAAAAATTCATCAAGCTTAAGCCTGCAAAATCAAAAGAGCTTGTTGAAAAGCTTGCTGGATTAAAAATTCCAAGATTAAAAGATCAGCATATTGCAAAAATTGCTGACATACTTCCAAAAACACCAGAAGATGTGAAAGCTGTTTTAGAAGGATATACAATAAGTGTTACAGCTGAAAGCATGAAAAAGATTGCAGAAGCTGTTACAGAAATTATTGGAGAAGAAAAAATAAAAAAATCAGAAGAATGATTGGAACAAAAGAAGAACAAGCAATTGTGCTGGATTTTCTGCCAAACGGATATCCGTTTGACGCAACACCAGCCCACAGGAAGATTCCGATAGTGCAGGCTATAGGAAAAACCCATTTCACTTTGCTTGAGCTTGTTCCTAAAAAAGATATATTCTTGCAGCCTCATGCAGAGGTTTACATTGGAGAAGGAAAAAGAGACCAGATACACCATGTTATTGGCAGATTAGTTCTTGACAAACTGACTGCAACTGCAAAATCAGAAATGAGTTTTATCATAAAAGAGCTGGTTGACAAAAACGAGACTAGATTTATTGAATTTTTCAACAAAGCACAGCCACTCAGCACAAGAATGCATCAGTTAGAGCTATTGCCTGGTCTTGGAAAAAAGCACATGTGGGAAATAATAGAGGAAAGAAAAGTCAAGCCATTTGAGAGCTTTAAAGATATTAGGGACAGGGTAAAGCTGATGCCTGACCCTGAAAAAGTTGTGATAAAGAGGATATTAAAAGAATTTACAGGAGAAGAAAAGCATAGGATTTTTGTGGATACTTAATTTCTTAAAATGCAAAAAATTGTTCGAAAACATTTTATCAGCACTTCTGCGAAAGAGATAGTTGATGTTGCAAAAGCATGGGTAGCTGTAAGCATTGCCTTTGCAGTGCTATTATCTGGAGAAAGCACTGGCAGTTTCCTTAGTTTCTTTTTAATTGCAGCATTTACAGTAGGCATAGGATTTTTACTGCATGAAATGGGGCATAAGATTATGGCTCAGCATTATGGATGCTTTGCAGAATTCAGGTCATTTGATTTCATGCTTATCCTTAGTGTTATAATGTCTTTTTTTGGCTTTGTGTTTATAGCTCCTGGAGCTGTGATGATTTGTCTAAACTATTTCCAACAGAATATTTCATGCAAAATCCTTTCAAAAAAATAGCCAGGCAATACGACAAAAAATAAAACAATAATTTTATAAATTGAAAAAGAATACTCTATGAAAATGAAAGAAGAAATTAAAGTTAATGTAAGACAACTACCTCGTGAGGTTACTTTTAAGGAACCTTATACAGTAACTTATGATCTAAAACCGAGTTGTGCGGCTTGCTACAAAATAAAAGAAGTTATTTATTTAAGAGGAAAAGGTTATCAGGAGATGAGAATAAGATTTTCTGATGGTTATACAAGCACATTTACAAAAACCAAAAGAGGATGCTATCTTCCAGAAAATAATGTTTGTCTTGGTTTGAATCTTGAAACAAGAATTGCTGGTTATAAAGGAAATTCAGAAGTATTAACTGAATTGCTGAACACTTTGTCAGACAAGGCAAGACCTATACTTTATCTTATGATGCAACAGGTTCATGCTAATTCAAAGAAAAACAAAAAATAAAACTTCTACCTAAAAATAGAAATACTTCTATCGTAAATTACACAATAAAAAGAAAAATAAGTAGGATTTCCTACTTAGCCTTTCCAAGAATCCTGAAGACTTTTGTTGCGCATTTTGGGCATTCTCCTTTCATAGCCCTCATGCCGTTCTTCATAGTAACTTCTTTACCATTCTTTATCTCAACGCCTTTCTTACATTTCATACATCTTCCTTCTACCATATGTTCCACCTCGTTAGTATTTTAATCTTTTTTGAGATTAATTGTAGAATATTAACCTCTATTCTATATAAAGTTTTCTAATTATGAACGATGATTAACAGTAAATAACGTCTTTTTCGCATTTTTGGAGTTGCTGTATTCTACAATATATATATTACAATATATATACCATACAATAGTAAGATTTATAAATGGTGTAACTACTACAAAGTAAAGTCATTTATAGTCTATATTCAACAAAATAGATATTGGGGGTTTAATATGAAAAATTTAACTAAGGTATTATTTCTATTTATTATGATAGTTGCATTTGCAATTACAGCAAATGCACTAAGCTTGACAAATGTTGGCTTTACAGCAGACAATGTAACAATGTCTGGAAACACTGCTAATGGCTTTGTTTTAAGCACAAACAATAATGCTACACAAGAACATCTTATACAGTTTGCATCAAACACAGTTGCAGACCAGAATTTAACTAGTAGTTATTTTGGGCTTTATGTTATAAGCTCAAGTGTTTCTAACATAACTTTGAATGCATATTATGATGCAAGAGGAGTTCCTGAACCATTTTTAACATACCTTAAAAATGCAGCAGATGGAATAAATCCTTTTGCTTATATCAAAGGAAATGGAATTGACGGTAATGTCACACTTATTGACGCTGCAAAGCATGATATTATAGCAACTGACGTTCCTATGACAATTCCAGATGATTATCCTCTTGGAAACTATACTGTTTCAGGAAATATAACTAATACTACATTTGACAATGCAACAGTAACATTCAAATTAATTGTTGCAGACACAGTTGTACCAGTAATCACATTGCTTGGAAGCAATCCAGTAACAGTTCTTTTGAACTTAACAAACTCAACAGCATATACAGATGCAGGTGCAAATGCAACTGATAATTATAATGGGAATATAACTGCAAACATAGTTACAGTTAATCCTGTCAATACAAGTGTTCTTGGAACATATACAGTAACATATAATGTAAAGGATTCATCTAATAATTCTGCTACACAGGTTACAAGAACAGTAAATGTTGTTTCAGAATATGATGTTTTAATTACGCCAACAACTGCATTGAAGTTCAACTTTTCTAATAAAGGAGAGTATTTTACAAAAACAATTTCAATACAAAATACAGGAGGATTGACACTTACTAACTTAGCTTTCAACGGAGCAGGAATAGGAAGTGCATACAAGTTTAATCTTACAGATTCTGACCAGAATGGCTCAATAGTAAACTTAACAAGCCTTGCTCCAGGTGCAGTATGGACAGTAACTGCAAAAGGACTTATTCCTGAAAATGCAGACGAATATCTTGGAACAGTTTTGTTTACAAGTGACCAAAAATCAGGCTCAATTAATTTTGAGATAGTTGAAACAAGTATGTTGATAATTAAAACAATAAAATTTGTTGTTGATGATACTTCACAAACACTTAACACTGAAGATGAAGATGTAAGTGAGCGTGCAAATCCAGAGTCAGATATTGAAATGACTATTAATATTGAAAACCTTTATCCAAGCAGGATAGATTCAGATATAAGTGAGATAACAGATATAACAGCAACACTTACAATTCCTGAATTTGCAGAGGACAATGATGATTTTGAGCTTGAAGCAGACACCTTTGACTTAAAGGCAGGCAATACAGATTCTGAAACTCTTACATTTACTGTTCCTTTGAGAGTAAAGGAAGGAACTTTTGATGCTACAATAGATATTGAAGGAGATGATGGAGATGGATTTACTCACACAGATTCCTGGACAATAACTTTTACAGTTGACAAGAAAACCCATGAAATAAGAATTACAAACATGATACCTCTTGAACTTGAGTGCTCAAGAGATGGAACAGTTGATTTCAGCCTTGTTAATACAGGAACAAATTCTGAAAATGATATGATTATAACAGCGCAAAACAGCGCTCTTGGGCTTGATTACAAAAAGGATAAAGTTGATTTAGGAACTAATTCATGGGATGATGATTTGCAGGAAATATCTGTTCCAGTTAATGCAGAGGATGTAAAAGCAGAAACATACAAGGTTAATGTAAAAGTTTATCTTGATAACAACGATTATTTGAACAGTGATTATTCTGCTGTAGGTGATATAAATGTTGTAGTAAAAGACTGCGGCTCTGAAACACCAACTATGCCAACAATTCCAACTATACCAGTTGTAATTTCACCACCAGTACAACCTACACCAACCACACCAACAGAGCCAATTATTCCTGTTGAGCAGACACCAGAAATACCATTTACAGAAACATCTGAGTATATTGCTTTGCTTGTACTTGCAAACCTTACAGGGTTAGGTATATTTGGAGCAATAATGGCAAAGTTCATATTGCTATTAAGGCTTTAAGAAATTAGAGCAAGGTAAACAAAATGCTCTGCATTTATTTTTTTGTTTGTTTTTTTCTCTTTTATAATATCTTAAGATAATCTTTTATTCTTATGAATATGTTTTATAAAAAAATAAAATAAAGAAAACCTTTGTTAAGGTTTTCTGTATCCCTTGTTCGCTGAAGTTCAGGATAAAGAAATAGTTTAGTCTTTCTTTTCTTCGCTCTTAGCTTCTTCCTTTTTTTCTGCTGTAGTCTCTTCCTTATGCTTTACTTTTTTTACTTTTGCTTTCTTCTCTTTCTTTGCTTCCTTATGCTCTTCCTTTTTCTCTTCCTTCTTCTTTAAGTGTATTTTTGGTATCTTTATTGTCTTCAATTTATCAATGTGCTCCTTGCTTTTGCTTCTTATCAATGTCCATGCACCGAATACAGATATTACTGCTGCTGCAATCGAACCAATGTAAACCATATTGTTTTTTATCTTGTCCATAAGAGCAACATTTTTCTTCTTTGCATTCTTCAAATCAGAGCTTATATCATTAAGGCTCTCATTTATTACACTAATGCTTATGCTTGCCCTCTTGTAATCTTTTCCAGAAAGATAAATCTGGGTATTTTTTAGATCATCGCTTGTTGCTTTTAGATTATCATAAACTAAATCAACATTATAGCCCTCTTCTTTTTTTGTAATGTAATCTGTTTCAATATTCTTATACATCTGTTTTAGTGCAGTCAGGCTTGTTGCAAGCTGCGTTGGGTTGAAATCTTCCTCTACAACAGCTGCTTTTTCCTCAGTTATATTAATTTGGTCTACAACTGTGTTGACACGCGAACCTTTCATGTAAAGCTCTATAAATAATTTTATTACACCTGACTTTGTTGCATTTATTTTTACAAATGCATAATCCTTGTCACCAGCTGCAAGCTTGTCTATGCCTGTTCTTTCAAGAGAAACTATCCCCTCTCCGCTGGCTTCTGCGCCTATGCTGTACAAATCAACATTTCCTGTGTTTTTAATCAAAATATTCAGCTGGTTTATTCCTATTCCAGTTGTCTTTGGAGTTATTTTGTCAATCTCAAATTTTTCAATGCATACGAAATCTGGTGAATGGCAGACATCGTCAGAACAAGTTACACACTCATCATCGCACTGAGTGGCATCGCATGCAATAGAAGGTTCTGCTGGAGGAGCTTCTGGCTCCACAACAGGAGGAATTATTGTGTTGTCTGTTGCTGTGCTTGCAGAACTTGTGCTGTTATCTGTCTCATTTTGCGCAAATGCAAGAGCGCTTAAAATAATAACGAGAATAATTCCAATTATAAAGTTAATTTTTTTCATTTTCATGTCCTCCTGTATAAAGATTAAAACTATCTTTTATTTTATGATATACTATAAGAAAAATAGTTGCTTTAAAAAACTTTCTATAAAAAAGACAATTTTACAGCTTTTTTGCAGAAAAATTGTAATTTTCTCTTTTCTTGCCTTTGTACATTCCTTCAATAGTGTCAATGAAATGGTCGATGTCAAGGAAATTGTTGGTTTCATGCGTCATGTGCCTTTTTTCATCAATCTCCTTTAGCTTTTCAATATCATTAATCTTCTTTGTTATCATCCTATGGATATCTGTGGTATAATCCTCTATTAAAAGTGAAACTCTCTGTTCGTTAAGATATGAAGAGTATATTACATAATCTGCTCCATGGTCATAGAGTTCAAGAGAATCATGCGTGTTTTTTGCAGAGACAATTACAACTGCTTTTGGATTCAATTTCTTGATTTCTTTTATTATCATTTTGTTGTCTTCTATATTAGTGTGACTTGAAACAACAATCTCTGCTCTGTCAAACTTAATATGCTCGAAAAAATCAGGGTCACTTATAGATGCGTAAATATATTTTATGTTGTCTTTTTTTAAGAGTTCTATATTTTCAGGGTCGTTTTCAATGACAACAATTCTCTTGTTTAAGCCATCAAGTTTTGCAAATATGTCTTTGCTTAAATCATAGTAGCCGAAGAAAATAACATTGTAGTCTAGCTTTACTGTCTCTACAGGGAAATCTTTTGTGACAAAAAACACATCCATCCATCTTGTCATTCTCTCAAACATTTTGTACACTATTCTATCATGTTTTATGAAATATGAGGATATAACCATTGTTGTAATTACACATAGTACTGCAAGAGCGCTCATTGTCTGTGAAATTATACCATTGAATACTCCTGCTGCTATTATTATAATTCCAAATTCACTTAATTGCGCAAGATAAATGCCTGAAAGAAGCGAAGTTCTTGTGTCAAAAGCCCTTGCCCTTAAAGTGAAATATATTATAATTGGTTTTGCAAAAAGCGAAAGGCCAAAGAGAATTGCAAGGAACCAGAAATAATCAATGCCCATTTTTACATCCATCTGGAATCCTAAGCCTACAAAAAAAAGCATGTTGAAAAAAGATGTCAATGGACGCAGTTTTACATGTGCATCTGTTTTATAGATTGTGTTTCCAAGAGCAACTCCTGCAATAAAAGCTCCTATTGTTGTTGAATATCCTAGCAATGGAGCAAGCTCAACAAAAAAGAAACATACTCCCAAGCTGAAAATGAAAACAAGTTCAGGAGAAGAGCTTGCAATTCTGAAAAGTTTGTTTAATATGAATTTTGACATTATTGCTGCAATTGCAATAAGAACAATTCCTCCAAGAGGAGCAAGAAGAATTTTTGTAACTGACTTTTCATTAACAACACTTAATACAGTTATAGCTAAAATAGCAAAAATGTCCTGTATGATTAATGTGCTTATAATTACCTTGCCTTGCAATGTATTTGTTTCCTTTTTTTCTTCCAGCAATTTTGCAACAAGCAATGTACTTGAGAACATGAAAAGTATTGAGAGATAAACTCGTTCTATCATTGTAAAATGAAAGAATGAAGATAAGCTAAATGCTATAAAAAAGAAGGCCAGCGATTGCAATGTTGTTGATATGAGAATATCTTTTCCCATATATTTTAGATTCTTTAAGTCAAACTCCAAGCCCATAAGGAAAAGTAAAAAGGTTATTCCAAGCTCTGACATTATTGCAATATAATCTCCTGTAAACTTGTACCTTGTGAGGAAAAAAGAGAATGCAAGCCCAGAACCCACATAAGCCATAATTATCGGCTGCTTTAACATTTTTGTAAAAAATGAGATTATAACTATAATCAAGAACAGGATACCAAACTGCTGTATTATATCTATCATTACTTCACGCTCTTTTGTTAACTATTATCAGACACAATTTATATTTAAATGTATTTATTACTATTTACTAGAATTAATTATTCTCCTTTAAATGATTCAAACCAGTCTTTTTTCATCAGTCTTTTTGGAATTTCATCAATTTGTTCTTTTGTGCCATCGACCATATATGTAAATGCAGCTTTATTTTCCTTTTTGTTTATATCCTGTTCCAGAAGCTTGTGTTTTTTTGTTCCTAATGATGCTTCTATCTCTTCAGTATCAATTATTTTGTTTGTCGTAATAATAACTTTTTTCTGATAGATTCCTGTTCCATGTCTTTCTGTGTATTTGTCATACAAAGTAACAATCCACATCATTATATAGAGAAATATTGCGATAAAATACTGTTTCATTCCAACCATTGCGCCGATTACAGAGAAAACCCATATAGTTGCAGCGCTTGTAAAACCGAAAACCTTGTCGCCTGTTTTAATCAATGCACCTGCTCCTAAGAAACCAATGCTTGTTATTACTGCAGTTACAAAGCCTGCATATTTTTCCAGCCCCATCTCTACAGCAACAACTGTAAAAGCACATGAGCCTAGAGCAACAAAAACATAAGTTCCAAAGCCAACTGGCTTATGAGCTTTCTGTCTTTCAACTCCGAACACGAAAGACATTATAAAAACTAGGAGAAACTTAAAAAATATCTGCGCATTGATTGTTATTATATCAAGCCCGAAAACCATATAATTTAATTATAAATCAGAAGTATATAAATGTTATTAGGATTATTTCACATTATGCTTGTTCTTTAAACCAGAGAAATTTATCAAAATTTCTTGGGATTTAAAAATCGCCACTAAATCTTATTTAGTATTTTGGCGATTTTTAAACTCTATGAACTTGCTCATTGCATCAACAAATTCATCTGCTTCCCTGTAAAGTGCGTCAAACTCCTTTCCGCTTATTTCCCTTACTTCTCTGTGTAAAATCTTCTTTGACAAATCATAGAACTTTTTCATTGTCGCAACATAGCTGTGCTTAATCAAACCTTTTTTCGCCATCCTTGTTTCAAGCAGCTCGGAAACATGAGCAGGTGTAGGAGGAATTTCTCCGATGCACATCAATGCAGCATGCGCTGAATCAATTACAGCCCAGTACAAGTCAACAACACCCTGCAAAATATGCCATTTTGAATTGTATAATGTTGAAGGTGCTTTTGAAAAATAAGTCCAGACACTTTCCATTGTTGGTCTTATTCTTCCCTGCTGCAGCAATGCCTGCAGTGGCTCGAAAAATCCAGAATCAATAATAGGAACTCCGTCCCTTAACATGTTTATCATAACAGGGTCTCCTGTTCTTACATATTCCCAGAAATTAGTCAGCTTTACAGTAGTTATGTGCAGCTGTTTTGAGATTCTGAATGCTGTTTTTTCAACAATAATCCTGTAAGCTTCTACAAACTCAGCAGTCAGCTCATATTTTATGTCATCGATGATAATGACAACATCAATATCACTTTTGTTTGCAACTGCAACACCTTTTGCAGAACTTCCAAAAAGAACAAGGGCTTTTACAAATTCTCCAAGCTCTTTTTCAAGCTCTTCAGAAAGCTGGACTACAACATCAAAATCAGCCTTGTTGTACTTAGTTATATTGTGATGTTGCTTGGTTTTAATATTGAAATGCAAATTGCCACCCCTTTTTGTAAAGTTAATAACTATTTATTACTCATGTTTATTAAGATTTGTAACTATTTTAGAATGGTGTTTTATCATTTAACCTCATAAATATTAACAGGAACTTGCTCTGCCCAGATAACTTTCTTTTTTTTCAGGATATTTGGAAGAAAAATATTGTTGTAAACAACAAGCAAGCCCTTGAATTCTTTCAATATTTTTTGCTCAAGCCCAAATTCAAATCCTCTGTCAGGATTCATGAAAATAACATCATACTCTTTAAGATTTATTTCAAAGAAATCTTTGCAGATGAACTTTGCCTTGAGCTTTAATTTTTTATTAATCTCAATTGCTTTGTCATTAAGTTCTTTGTCAAACTCAACTCCTACAGCATTTGTAAACAAAGAAGCAACAATCACAGCTCTTCCATCACCTGAACCTAAATCAATGAAATTTTTGTATTTGTCTAGATTAATTTTTTTGAAAATATTCAATGCTTCATCGCATCTTGTAATTCCCCAGATGCCTTTTTCAGTATCTCTTACAGTAAGCTTGCCTTGCTTAAGAAGCTCTCTGCTGAATTTATCATATTCCTCTTTTATTTTTGTGAATTTTTGCTCTGTTTCTGTCATATTATTACACAAACTTTATATAATATTTAATCTTTTCCTGTTTATGCGCTTTTTAACACTAGCTGTTCTTGACAAAGAGGAAGTAAAGCTGTCAAATAAGGATTTAATAGAACAGATAGTGCTAGATATAGAGAGTGCTGCAGAAAAGATTGAAGCTAGACAGCTAAGGAATAAGAACATAGGCATAGAAAAAACTCTTTTTTCAAAAAAAATAAAGATTCCTAAATCAGGAAAACTGGAAAAAGTTCTGAAAAAATCACCTGTTGTTAAAAGAGTAATTGATTATTTTGATGGTGGAAGGGTTGCAGCAATAAATTATGTGGATTTGTTCAGCTATTTCATGGAAACCAGGGCAAATTCAAATCTTTATTCCAATTATATTGCAGGAGAAAATTCTGAAAAAGAAGAAACCACTAAATTATTTGCAAAGGTTGATGAAACACTTAAGAAAGAAGTTATTGAAGACATAATCATGGAAAAGAAAATGGAAGATATAAGAGGAGTTGACAACAGACATCTTACAACAAAGAACAAAGAAGCATTCAAATATTACAGGTTGTTTAATTCTGCATTGATAATGCTCAAGTATTCGATTGGCAGGAGTTAAAAAATATTTTTTTAGATTTGTGACTTTTTTACAAGGTTAACATTTATGAAACCATAAGAAATCCTCAGATTTCTGGGTTACCAAAATACCTCTATTTTAGAAAGGTTTATATATTTGTGTGCTTAATAATAATAAATTATTTGAGATAAAACAAAGAAGGTGCACAAAATGGATTTTTTTTCACGACTAAAGGCAAGATTTATGGGTTCTAGAGGAAATGAAGATAGTGTTTTTGCTGAAGACGAGTATGTAGAGCTTGACACATCAAAAGATGACGGAAAATCCAAGGTTATAGTAAGGCCTTTTTTGCTTGAGAATTTTGATGATGTTAAACCAATTCTTGATTCATTGAGAGATGGCTCAACAATTGCAATAATCAATATAAGACCTCTTAAAGATAGGGACATTGTTGAGCTGAAGAGAGCTGTAAACAAGATAAAGAAGACAACTGATGCAATTGAAGGAGAGATTGCAGGCTTTGGAGAGGATTATATTGTAGCAACACCAAGCTTTGCAGAGATTTACAGGTCAAAGCAGACAAAGACAGTTGCTCAGCAGGAAAAACCTTCTTCAAAGAATGATGATATGGACTTTTAGTTAAATTTTTTCTTTTTAATATCTTCTAAATATATTTCTGCACAAACTTTAAATAATAATTGAAAAACATTACTTTTATGCCAGCAGAAAACAGAGCAATAAAAACACAAAAGCAGTGGATTTCATACTTTAATCAAAAAGGAATTGCGATGATAGGAGCGCCTGATGTTTATAACTTAGCAAAAGGTCCAAAAGATGTTCTTCAAAGTTTTAGAAAGGATTGCATAGGTGCTTCGGTTTTAACTAGTACAGGAATGGATTGCAATTCAAATGATTTGTCTGGAGCAGTAATCCAAAACATGGGAAGCGCTATTGTAAAACAAAAAATAACAAAACTAAGCATTATTCCTGTATTTCATTTTGGAATTTCATTATATTATGCTCTAAAAACAAATGATGGATTAACTTACATGAGGGCTATTTTTGATACAAAAGATAATCGTAAGCAAATAACAAAAACACTTGAGGATTTGTCTCAAAAAGAAGCTGATAAGATAGCAATATGGACACCAAACAAAGACTTAAGAGCAAATTATTCAATGTGTGCTATCAGATTCTTCTACTGCGCAGAAATGTCAAATAAGTTTTGTATCTATGGAGATTCCTCTAGTTTAGATATTGGACGTTCTCTCGGAGTGAGTTATGATCCTAAAGCTATCACATACAAAAAGATTTAAATAATCTGCAGAAAAACAATAGGTTATGGCTTTAGAAATAAAGAAACTTTTCAGAAGAAATAAAGAACACGCTTTAGATGTTTCTGGTGCAAAAGAAGCGAGAAAACCAAGAGAGATAAGGCTTCTAAAGCTTTCTATATTTATGATAATGATACTTCTGCCTGTAATGGTATTGCTGTTAAGTACATATTTTACATTTTACAATGAAAATCTTCACAAATATGAGTTTTCAAAAACAGGGGTTTATGACAAAGTTAGCAATGCAGATGCTATCATGCATGAAATGATGAATTATTTTCAATGGAAAGGTACTCTTGACAGAGTTCCGTTTACTGAAAACGAAAAATCCCATCTAGCTGATGTTAAAGTTGTTCTTGGATGGTCTTATCTGGCTTTTTTTGTAGCAATAATACTTTTTTTAATCTCGCTGATGATAGCGCTTGAGGAAAAGGAGCTCATACCAATATTATACTCTCTTTTCTTTGGAAGCGTGATAACAATAGGAATTATGATTGCAGCATTGATGGTAAACTTTGACTTGCTCTTTACAACATTTCACCAACTAATTTTTATAAAAGGAAACTGGGCTTTTCCAGAAACAAGTCTAATGATACAGATGTTTTCTCAGCAATTCTTTTATGAAGAAGCCAAAAGAATATTTTTTGGAGCAGTAATCATATCTCTTATTGTGCTTATTTCTTCTAGAGTAATGATTTACATGCACAAAGCAGGACAGTGGGCAAGCCATCTTTTGAAAGATAATATAGATAAAATAAAAACTAAAGTTAAGAAAAAGGAGCAATAAATCTTAGTATATTTCTTGAATTTAAGCAGTCACTACCAAGTTGGTAGAACTCTACGTCTATACATTATATTCTTCACTATCTAAAAGTTTATATATCAGTTCTTTATTTAATAATGATAACAAATAGCTTATTGTAGCTATAATATGCATATAAAATTAAAGCAGAGGGTGGTGCACATGAAAAAAATTATAATAATATCTTTGGTTTTGGCTATATTTCTATTAAGCGGTTGTACAACTGTTAAGAACTGGTTCTTAGAGACACCAGAAATAAGTCCTAATGTTACTGGAGCAACTCCAATAACACCTTCAGAAGGGAATGAATCTGAAACAAAAACAGATACAATAGCTGAAACAGCAACACCTGAAGAGGTTGTTTCTGAAGAGGATATTGTAGCAACAATCAAGGCAAAAGAGGGTGATTTGATAACTATTGAATCAATAACCTCAAAGATAAAAGACCCTGAAGGCAAGAAATTAACATTCACATATACTACACCATTTGACAAATATGGTGACTGGCAGACAAAAGTAGGAGATGCTGGCACAAGAATAATAACAGTAGCTGCTTCTGATGGGCAGAATACAGCTGACTTTAGTGTAAAGGTAATTGTGCAGAGCAAAAACAAAGCACCTGTATTAACAGTTATTGCACCAATAACTGTTAAAGAAGGACAGAGAGTTGTTTTGAATCCAATTGTAAAAGACCCAGAAGGAGATCCATTAACTTATACATATTCTGGCTGGATGACAACAAATGATTATGTAACAAGGTATGGAGATGCTGGCGACCATATTGTAAAGGTTACTATATCAGATAGTATAAACCAGGTTTCACAGGATGTAAAAATAACTGTAACAAAAGTAAACAGAGCACCTGTAATAAGCCTTGCTGCTAAAACAGTAACAGTAACAGAGGGACAGGTTGCAAATATAGCTGCAACTGCAACAGACCCTGATGGAGACAAGGTTACAATAGCATACGGAGCTCCATTTGACAGCGATGGAACATGGAGCACAAGGGAAGGAGATTTTGGAACAAAGGATGTAATAATAACAGCATCTGATGGTCAAACTTCAAGCACAGAAACAGTATCTGTTGTTGTAAAATCTTTAATCAAACCACCTGTAATACAAACATTGAGCGATATTGTTGTAGGTGAGAATGATAAAGTATTAATTATAATAAAAGCAACAGACCCTCAAGGAAGAGGATTGACATATACAATTAACAACGCAAGATTTGTCAAGGATGCAATTAATCCTAATGAGTTCTTATGGCAGACTGGCTATGATGACAGCGGAGTATATGACATTACAGCAACTGTGTCAAATGGAAAGCAGAGCTCAACAGCAAGCTTTAAGTTGACTATAAACAATGTAAACAGGCCTCCAGTTTTCGTTGGATAAGCCTTTCTTTTTTATTTTATTTTTTCTTTTTTGATTTACTAAAGGTAACTATGAAAAAAATTGCTCTTTTAGAAGATAGTATAAAAGATGAAGGTTATATAAGACTGCTTGGGCCTATTGCTAAAAAGTATGGTTATGAATTAATTTTGTTTGATTTATCAACAGCATGCTTAAGAAAAAGCCTTGATAAGGTTTTGCTGGAAAAGCCAGGCATAATTGTTATAGATATAAAATACAATAATTCAGAGATTTCACAATATTTGAGAAAGACAGCAACTCTTTTCTATAAACCTTATGAAACATCATTGCTTGTGGACTATCTTGCTAGTGGAAAAGAAATGGAGTTTGTTTAAGGTTACTGAGTAGTAGTTACAAAAAGCAAAAGTTTATATATCTGTCTTTTATTACATTGAATACTATGGCAAAACGTATTGATACAATTGGTACTGATCCAATTAGTAAAGATAAGATAGGTATACCATTAATAAAGGCGTTGGCAGGTGATTGGGATAGAACACTTATAGGACTTTTTGATAAGTACTCAAAAGAAAAAGAACTAAAAGAAAGACAAAGATTAGAAATAGTTATCGAAGCAGATCTTAAAAAAGTAGAGCAAAAAATTTCTCAACCTGTAGCAGATTATTATAGGTCAATATATAGGTTTTGCAAGGAATATGTTGCAAATAATCATGATTAATAACAATCAATAAAAAATAGTTATATTTTCTCAGAATTCTTCTAAACTTTTTTGTGCCTTTGCTTCTTTGCTGTCTTTTTTCTTCTGCGCTTTTTCGTTTATTGGCTCTAGAATTGGAATTCCATACTCGCCGTCATAGCCTGGCTTTACAGCAATTTCTCCTTTTCTGTTTTTTATGATTGCTTCTGCTATTTTTTCATTTGTTAATTTTTTTAAATCATCAATTTTAAAGTTTAGCAGAATATCTAACTCTGTTCTGCTGTCTTTTACAAGATTGTTGTATTCCTGCCAGACAGTCTTTGATGACAGCGAGCTCTGAAACAATGCAGAAATGATTTCTGACAGAGGTATTAATCTGTGAAAGGGCTTTGCATCCTTTGGCTTAAAACCAAGTTTTCTGTCTGCCAAGGCTTCAACGCGGTTTAAAACTCCGATTGTCAATCCTTTTTTGCAGACAGGACAAATATTGTTTATTTTTTTTGATTCTTCTGGTGATGATGAAAAATTACAGTTCCTGTGTCCATCAAAATGATATTTTCCATAGCTCGGGTCAACTTCAATTGTTCTTGCAATGCCTTCTTTTGTTCTTATTGCCTTAATTAAATTATCATATGTCAATTCTTTTAGCTCAAATATAGTTGCTTCTCTTCCTAAGCGCCATGGCCAAAAAGAATGACAGTCTGAAAAACTTAAAATTGAATATTTGTCCAAGGATGAAAGCGTCCAGTTCATTTCAGGGTCGCTGGACAAGCCTGTTTCAAAGGAATGGATGTGCTTTGTTTGCTCTTTAAAACATTCTTCCATGCTATCAAAACCTGTTTCACTTCCAAAAATACCAAACCAAGGCGTCCATGCATGCGCTGGAATAACTTCTATCTTATTATTTATTTTATTTAGTTCGTAAACAAATTCATCGCAGGGTATTTTGAAAATAGGTCTGCCATCATAGTCAACTCTGCCATGCTTTTTCAGGTATTCTGTGATTTGCTCTGCTGTTTCAATGTTAGGAGCAAGAACAACAAGATGAACTCTTCTTCCTTTGTTGTCTTGTGTGTACACAAGAGAAATTTCTGTCTGCATAATAAACGGAAAGCCTGTTTTTGTTTTTAGGATTCCAGAATCATCTTCTTTTAATTGTTGTTTTATTTCTTTAATCCATATTGGATGTGTAAAATCTCCTGTGCCAAGCAGATTAATTCCTTTTATCCTTGCATATTTTTCAAGATTAGGAATATCCAAGGAAGTAGAAGTTGCTCTTGAATATTTGCTATGAATATGTAAGTCTGCAATGATTTTCATAATACAAAAGAATATCTGTTATTATATAAACTTTCTCAAACAAATATAGCTCTTATCCACTCTCCTAAGAAATGCGTTGCAATGATAACTGTAACAATAATTATTAAGTGCTCTGCAATAACTTTCCATGTTTTTTGTTTTCTGCTTTTTGCAATCATGTAGCTTAAAACAGTCAGTGCAGTTATTCCCCATATAATGCTTATTATAATTGCTTTTGAAAGTGGCTGGAATAAAAGAACAATTCCAACAAATGTGAATGCAAAGAAGAATTTTGCAACAAATGTTGCAAGTGTTGATTCCCAGATTTGTTTTTCTGTATGGACTCCTTCAGATTCTTCTGATATGTGAATTCCAAGAGCATCTGAAAAAGCATCTGCAACAGCAATTGTTATTATTCCGCCTAAGACAGCAATTCTTGATAGTGTTCCAGAATGCAAACCAACCATTAATCCAAGTGTTGTTATAATTCCAGAAACTAATCCAAAACAAAATCCTGTCTTTATTGAATGATTATCCATTTGCGTATTGTTTTAAAACTTCAAACTTCCCATTCCTTTCATTCCGCCAAACTTCTTCATGACTTTATCCATGTCATTGCCTTTCATCTGCTTTACCATTTTCTTTGACATCTGATATTGTTTTAATAATTCTTTTATTGTTCCTGTTGCAATTCCAGAACCTTTTGAAATCCTCTCAATTCTTGTGCCTGATATTTTTTCAGGATTTTCTAACTCATGTTTTGTCATTGAATCCATAGCATGCTTCCATTTCTCTAATTTTCCTTCCTGCACTTGAAGCAGTTCTTTTGGTAATTTTATTTGTGAAAATCCTGGAATCATTTCCATGATTTTGTTTAAAGGACCCATGCTTTTCATTGCTTTCATCTGCTCGTATAAATCCATCAAGTTAAAATCTCCTTCTAAGAATTTCTTTCCCATATCTTTGGCTTGCTCTTCTGTCATTGCTTCTTTTGCTTTGTCTAACAATGCTTCTAAATCACCCATTCCTAATAATCTTGAAACAAAACCCTGAGGATTAAATGGCTCTAAATCATTTATTTTTTCTCCAACTCCGATAAATTTAATCGGAGCTCCTGTTACAGCGCATGCAGATAATGCTCCTCCTGCTCTTGCTGTTCCATCCATTTTTGTAACAATAACACCAGTAATTCCGCAGCTTTTGTGAAATTGTTCAGCTTGTTGTTTTGCAGCTTGTCCAATATCAGCAGAAATAACCAGCAAGTTTTCATCTGGCTTTATTGCGCTGTTAAGATTTTCAATTTCTTCAACTAATTCTTTGTTTAAAGCATCTCTTCCAGAAGTGTCAATCAAAACAATATCATATTTTTGTGTTTCTTCTTTAACATTTTTCCATAATTTCATGGAATTTTTTTCTTTTAGGTCAATATAAGACACAACATTTGCTTTTTTTGCATTTTGCTCCAATTGCTCCATTGCAGCTGGCCTGAAAGTATCTAAGCCAACTAAAGCAACTTTATAACCTCTTTTTGTGAAATAATTCCCTAATTTTCCAGCTACTGTTGTTTTTCCGCTTCCAAACAAGCCAACAAGCATTATTTTGAACGGCTTATTTTTTATTTCAATTTTATATGCTTCTTTTCCTAAGAAATTTACAAGTTCTTGGTAAACAATATTGATTAAATGTTCTCTTTTAGAAATTCCTTTTGGCTCTTTTTCTTTCAAAGCTCTTTCTTTTATTTTTGTGGTTAAATCAAAGACTAATTTTACATTAACATCAGCCTGTAACAATGCCCTTTGAATGTCTTTGATTAATTCATTGATTAATCTTTCATCAACAAACATTGCTTTTGCTATCTTGCTTAGTGTATTTCTTAATCCTTCTCCTAGTTTGTCCAACACCATAGAAACAGATTATTGATTAAGGTTTATAAAGATTGTCTTTAGGTCACTAAAGCAATCTGTAGAAAATATGAGGCACGAATATTTTCACAAGTTGTTAAAAAGAATTTAATCTTTTATTCCATCGGAACCTGGCTCCAAAGAGTCCACTCATTTGAAGGTGCATATGCTCCGAAAATAAAATATGGAGGATATGTCTGTCCGAAATAACTGTGTTGTATGTTTGTCCAGCTTGGGCCTCTTGAACCGCCAGCAGATGTTCCGTATACAGGGCTTCCAAATGCTCTCCATGTCTCTACAAGAATTCTTCCTTGTCCAAATCTTTCTTCCCCATATGCTTCTGAATTAATGCTTCCTTTGTAGCCATTTTTCTTCAAAAAGTTTATTGTCTGCACAACAGGCAAATCTCCTTGTCCTGCTGGCAAATGCTGATGCCCTCCTCCGACAGAATCCACAAGATGAATATTTCCAATAATATTTTCTTTTGACATTTTTTCAACTTCATCCATATACCATTTGTTGAATCTCTCTTTTCTATCCTGCTCTTTCTCATTTTGCAATGGCTTGAAATATCTGTACCACATTCCTAAATGCTGTGTATCAAGCGTTGCTTTGATATGGTCTTTTGCCTCTTTTTCAGCCTCTTCTTTTGACATTCCTGTGTAATATGGATTTGGAACTTTGAGTATATTTCCGTCTTTATCCCTGTGCTCTGCAAGGTCAGGAATTTCAGGGCTTGTAAGATATTCCACCATTTTCTGCCTTGACTTTTTTACAAGCTCGATTAATTCTTCTGGATGGCTTCCATAGCCCATTTCAGGGAAAATATTTTCAGGAGCTACAAAAATATCTCTTTTAGCATAAGGATTATGATGGGATTCTTTCATTGCATCAACTCCTAATTCGCCGTATGACTTAAATGTTTTTTCAAGAGCATATTTATTTGCAGAAACAGCGTGCTGCCTCATTATCTTCTGCTCTTCTGCCTGCTGTAATTGTCCTGTTACCATTTCCTGCCTTGATTTTAAATCATCTCTCATGCTTATCAAGCTGGTTCCAAGAATTTCAGATGGTTTCTTTCTTTCATCATAGGTTATAAGTCCTCCTCTTACTAAATTGTTAAAAGCATACGAAATTTCAGGATCTTCTTTCATTATTTTCCACATTTCATCTTTTGGAATATTTTTTTCAAGTTCTTCATAATGTTTTTTTGCATCTTTTACTTTTTCAATCTCTTTCATAGTATGCCTTAATCCCTGAGCATAATTTCCAGCCCAACCTCTTGAAATCTTTTCCTGTGTTTCTGTTGTTGCAATCAGGAAAGCCTCTTCTGGCTTTACTCTTTCATCTCCATCCAGCTTTCTTCCAAGCTTTCTTTCCTTTTCCTGGTTTATTTCTTCTGCATCTTTTTCAAAATCCTGCCATTTTTTCTGTGCAATGACAAACGTGTTGTTTTCAGCATCATATTTAGGAACTCTGTTAGCTCTTTCAAGCTTTTCACCTTCATAGCCAATATAATCACCTGGATAAATCATATTGCCATTTTCATCAGCATAAACTTTTCCATTATGCTCTTTCCATTGAAGAGTATCTTTTTCGTATTTGTTCCAGACAGCTTGTGGAACAAGCTGGTTCATTCTTACCTCTGTGAGAACTCTTCCGCTTCTGTCGTCAACAAGAGGCCTTACTGCATCAGTAGGCTCTTCATTATATGCAACAAAATCTCCTTTGTTCCATGGAGCGTCAAACATAGGTCTTTGATATTCTCCTGTATGCAAGACAACTGCTCCTCCCTGTGTTGCATCTGCTGCAAATCTTATTGCGCTTTTTACCTCTTCAACAGATGATTTTCTCATTTCATCTTCAAAACTTCCACGCTGAGGATTAAAACCAGATAAATTTCCAACATTTGTAGGGGTATGAACGCTTGATAGAATAACTTTATTTGCAGCAGCAAGTTCTCTTAATGCTTGTCTTGCTTCTATACCATAACTTTCTGCTCCTTGAGGTTCTGCTCCACCGCCCATCTGTGTCTGTAATTCAATTGTTCCAGCTCCTCCTCTTATTGCAGCTGTTGCAGACTGGATAAAACTTCCAAATTGCCTTCCTTCTGTAACACTCTGTCCTAATTCACTTATAGGAACAGTGGGCTTTTCAATATCTCTGCCTTTATTCTTGGACATCTCGCTATCCAAATAATTTCTGTCCATTGGATTGTAATACGAGTTTCTGAACTGCACCATTTTTTATCTGATATATTTCATCATTGTTTTTGTTATTCCCATTATTTCATTAACTTCTTCGCTTGTTCTTTTGTAATTTCCCTGCGAAATATCTTCTTCTTTCATTTTTATCGCATACATTATGCTTCCTGCCTTTTCCATGTCATCTTCGCTTAGTTCACCATTTTCCTTTACATCTTTGTAAAGATTTTTAACCATATTGTATAATTTTTTTGCAGGCTGCATGCTTAGCTTTTCTGCCTGCTCTATTTGCTTTTCTGTCAGCTTTGGAAGTTCATCTTCTATATTATCTTCAAGCCTTTTTTCCTCTTCAGCACCTTCTGCTTCTGTTTTAGTAAATCTGCTTGTGTCATAAATTTGTTTTTCTTCTTTTCCGAACAAAGTGTCTATTGATATTGATTTAATCTGCGGTATAGGGACATGTGACAATTCTTTTTTCTTGTCCTCAATTTCCTCCTCACTGCTGACTAACATTCTCTGCGCTTCTTCTATCTCTTTTTTGTTTTTTTCTGTCAGCTTTTTCAATCTTTCAATTCTTTCTTCTGGAGAAAGTCCTTTAATATTTTTTAAATCATCATTTACCATTTTATTTAGATTTACCAAGCCAGTAATTTATGGGCTTTCTTGAAATTTTTGTAAGCATACCAGATATTATTGTTTAGCTCTTTTGCAGCATTTTTTTTCTCTAAATCAATATCAAATAAATTTGGCTTTGGTTTTTTTACAGCTGGTTTTGCTGAAATAAAAGTGTTCAAAAATCCTTCATATGCTCTTTTTCCAGGAGCAGGAGTCAGAGCTTTTTCATTTACAGCTTCTCCTGCTTCTTCAAGATATTTTTCAAGCTCATCACCAAGAGCTTCCATTGCAGCTTCAACTGATTTGTCAACAATTCCAATAAGTTCGAAATCCTCTCTTTCCCTCATCTTTTTGTAGTTATCAATCTGCTCATCATTCCATAAATATCCTCTGTAAGCTATTTTTGTGTTTCCTACATGAATAGGCCCTCTTTGGTATCCTTCTTCTTGATAACTTAAGCTTGGCCTTGTTCTGTAAAAGAAATGAAGCAATATACATGCGTAAATCTTCTTGTTATCCTGCGGCATTTTCTTTCCCAGAATTTCAATTTCCACAAGACTGCCTTCAAATGCAGAGATTAAATCAGGACTATTTGTTCCTTCTATTTCCTTTGACTCATTTTGTAATCTTCTTATATTTCTTAAATAAGGCCTTACCCAAGTCATATACATTTTTATTATATCATAATGCTGCCTCATATATTGCAATGTGAATTTTCTTCTTGTGACAAGCTCTTTCTGAGTATGTACTTTCCATTCAAGATAAGTATGCAATTTTCTTTTCAAAACTCTTTTTACAGCATCATTGAAGTCAAGCTTTTCCACAGCATCATTTACTTCTTCTGGCAGCAGAGGATGGACACTGTAAAATAAGTCAGGCAAAACAGTAAACTGCAATTCTCTTGCCATTCCATAAACAGAAGCAGGATTTTTTGTTCCTCCTTCAACTTGATCAATATAAATTCCTTTCAATGTTATTTCAGAAGTTTCTCTGTTCTTGCTTTCAAGATTGCTTGAATCAAAATAATAATCTAATCTTTCATCAAGAATTCTTAGCTCTCTTACAAGCTGGAAAAGCTCTCTTACCATTTTTCCTATTGTTGCTAAGAATTGTGAAACTTTATCTTGCTGTAAACCTAATCTTTGTTGGGCTACTCCGAAAAAAGCAGAGTGTTCTGCTGCTGCAAATACATCTGTAATCTTTTCTATCTCTCCGTAGCCAATATCCTGCCTTAGATAATTTAGAAGCCAGTAATAAACTTCTTCAATGCTTTTTTTAGAAGTCTCGTAGTCAATCCTATAAGTAGGTCTTGCAGGAGTTGGATATCCTGTAGGAGCAAACTGGTCTTTTGCAATTTCAAGAGATTCCTCATCAGCCTGTGCTTCAATATCTGCATCTGACAAAGATTTTATTCTTTTTCTTACTTCTTCTAGATCTTTATCTTTATACAATCCTTTATACTTAGATTTAACAAACTTAAACTCTACAAGCCTTTTTGTATTTGGGTCAACTGCCATTTTATTTTTTTAGTACAAATGTAAATCCTATTCTGTTTATTATCCTTGATTTTGTGTCTCTTGCGATTTGTTTTGGAATTTCTATTTTATCATTCTGCCTTGCAAAAACAGGCAGCATTTTTACTTTTATCATTCCATGACTTTTCAATCTGTTTACTATTTCATTCATCAAATTTTCAGTTATTCCGTTCTTTCCTATGATTACTTCTGCACTAAGGCTTTTTGCCTTGTTTTTCAACTCTCTTTTCTTTGGTTCCATTTTTTACTCCTGCTTTTTTTCTTTCTTTATGTTGTTATTTATCTCTAAAATAAAGCCTTCTTTGTGCTTTTTGAACTCAATGTCCATACCTTTGACTAAGCCTTCATATTCTGCTAAAACCTTAGGAATAGTGATTACAAGCTGTCCAGTCGGAAGTTGTTGGATTTTTACCATAGTTACTATTATTTTTAATATTATTTAATATGTTTTATTTGTTTATTATTAAAACATTATCTTGAATAGCTTATATAATATTATCTAATATATAAATCTTTCTATTTATTACCCCCTAAAATAAAAAAACAAAGAAGAGATTACCTCTTCTTTTTTCCTTTTGGCTCTAAAACTTCATTAAATCCAGAGTCATCAGAGAAATACTTTGAAGACCTTGTAAAGCGTTCTGCTCTTGCAAGCTTTCCTGCTCTTGTAAGCATTCCTGTTTTTACAACTTTTCCTATCTGCTCTGTCTTTGAGAAAACTCTTAATATTCTTATCAATCTTACAATCTTTGTCAGCTGGAAAGCCATTCCAAATGGAATGCAAGCAACTATGTCAAGCCAGTCTTTTTTTATGAAATCTCCAAAACCATCTGCTTTTTTGTAAAGAACAACTAAGTCTACCAAGAAAATAGCCAATACAGCATAGTCAATTATTATTATTGTCTGTGCATATTTTTGCACATTGAAAAATAGAGTCAATAATAATGTTACTATTGTTACATTTACTGCAATCAAAATTAAAATGTTCCATGCTTTTTCTTTTGTGCTCATAAAATCAATCACAGCATTTTCTCCTGGCTCTAAGTCAGCAACATAACCAATCATTAATTTTAATGCACTGACAATTGCTGCTGGTGCAAAGAACAAAATCATATTATGAAGAATATTGCTTAGGTTAATCCAGACAAAAGATGCCTCAACCAATGGGAGGACTGCGCTTGTTGCAACAATAAATGCTGTTGCGCATACAAGGAAGCCGAATTCTTCGTCTTCAGAAATATTGATTAAACCCACTAATGTACCTGCTATGAATAAGAAAACAACTTTAGCCATAACCATGTCTGCAGGAATACTAAATGTTCCGCTTAAGACTGCTATGCCTATGCCCAATAAGAACAGAAGAGTGCTTAATTTCTTCAGCCACATATATACCACCTCTTTTTATATTGATTATGTGTTTTTATATATAAAGGTTTCTTTGATGTTTTATCCTTGATAAATTAGATCAGATAAGTTTCAGCTGAATGATTTATCAAAATATGTTGGGAAGATTTATAAATAACTAGTCATTATACTCCAGATTAGATACTACTATGTAGGTAATACAAATGAAAAACCAAAACATTGCATTCATGCTCAAGAGAAAAGAATTAGACAAAGTTAGTACAGAAGCAGAAAGGATATCTGTACTTAAACAGTTAGCTCAATTAAACCCAAAAGATAGCAGGGATTTGGAATTGAGGACAAAATATAAAAAAGAATTGGAAACATTAATACGAAAGGGTTCTTCTAAGAGAGGGCATGTTTCAGATAACCCTTATGATGGACTAAATTATGACCGGCAAGTTGTTCTTGTTGGTGAGACAAATTCTGGAAGAAGCACATTATTACATAGATTAACTGGTGTAGATGTGCAAATATCTGAAAGTTCTTATACAACTTACAAACCAGAATCTGGTATGTTTGTATATAACGATATTTCTATTCAAGTTATTGAAATGCCCCCTATTCATCCAGAAGATAATGATATTCGCAAATATATATTCATCAGGAACTCAGATATAATATGTATAACTGCAAGAGATGAGGAAAAAGCAAGATTAGTACAATCCTGTCTTGAAGACAGGCTTATAATTGTTTCTGGAAAAGTACACAATTCAAGAGACCATAAATACCTTCCAAAAGATGAGATTATTGAAAAACCATCTTTCGTTGCATCATGGAGTGATTTTAAAATGGAAGGATTAAACGTTGTTGATATCAATTCTAATGAAGGAATTGGATCTGAAATCTATAAATTACTGAATATTCAAAGGATGTACTGTTTTAAAAATAATCAGATTAAGGGTGATCCTGTTGTATTCCCATTGTCCCAGCAGATTACTGTCCAAGACTTTGCAAATAGATTAGGCATGAAAAAAGCTAGAAGTGCCAAAATCTATGGTCCTCAGTATCCCTCTGAAGGACAAAATGTTGGGCTATCGTACATTTTGAGTGATGGAAACAAGGTTTTGCTAAAATGATAAAATTCAACTCTTATTCGGATTTAGGAACCAGTAATAAGAGAAAAGAAAGTGAAAGAGACCACAAAATGTTAAAGGTGCTTATGGAAAATCAATGGCCATTAATAAGAAATTTTAGTAAAAAATCTGTTGACGAAATCCAGGATTTTCAGTTTAGAAGAATTCAGCAACTGGTAACTCATGCTTTTAACACAGTAGGTTTATATCACGAGAAGTATACTGCTGTAGGTTTTGAACCTGGAGATTTAAAAAATTGGGAGGATTTTCAAAAGATACCTATTCTTGAGAAAAATGAACTTATTGAAGGATTTCCTAAAAAAACAATAAGTAATAAATATGACACTGAATTTACCACCAGAAGTTCTGGCTCAAGTGGCAGATTTGTAACTCTTACTGTCTCTCCTGAGGCAATTTATATGGATACAATCCAAGGCATAAGGCAATTTCATTTTCAGAGCAGAGGAAAATATTTCCCTACTGACTTAGCCCTGTTTATTTATACTAGTCCGTGGTGGGTTTCATCGATTAATGGAGAATATCCTACTGATTTTTTGCCTACAACCACAAAAATTGAAGATGCTATTAAAAGGATTGAAACAACTAAACCAAAGATTCTTTCAGTATACCCTACTTATTTAATGAAGATAGCAGAAAAAGGACCAAATCTTAAGGCATCTGGTATTGAACTTATAGTTATACACTCAGAACAGTCTACAATGAATGAAAGGCAAGCATTAGAAAAACAATTCAAAGTTCCTGTTTTAGATGAATTTAGTAGTGAGGAGCTAACAAGAATTGCTATAGAGTGTCCTAACAGAAGATATCATTTAGAAGAAGATGCATGCTATATTGAAGTTGTTAATCCATCAACAAAAAAATTGCTTAAACAGGGGAATACAGGGCTTGTTGTTGGTACAAATCTTTTGAATGAAGCAACCCCGATTATTAGATACTCTCAGGGAGATCTTGCGGCAATAGTGGGTAATGTTGATTGCGAATGTAGAAGTAATTTCAGAGTAATGGAATCACCAAAAGGAAGATTTATGGATTCAATTACTACAAATAAGGGTGAACTAATTCCAGCTAGCTGCTTTATGGATTTAGCATATAATTGGTATTTAGAATTAGATGTACCCGTACATGGCTTGAGGTATCAGATTATACAGAATCAAATAGGTGATGTTAATATCTTTATCATTGAAGGACTTTACAAATTAAGTCATTCTCAAAAACATAGAATCAGGAACAGTCTTTTCCAGCTTTTACCAGAGAATACTGAAATAGGTTTACACATTGTCGAAGAACCACCTTATAATGGAGGTACAAAATATCGTCCAATTGTTTCATTAATGGGTAAAGGTGATAGAAATGGCAAGTGATTTTGATAAAGCCTTATATTTAGTTAAAGAAAGATTAAAACAAATAAGGAAACAAGTTCCTCCTAGAAGATTTGATAAGAAAAAACCTGCTGAAGTTGAAATAAATAAATTTTGGTATGATGGAAAAACTGTTGATAGGATAATGTTAGTTCTTCGTTCTACTGGATGTAGTCATTATAAAAATAAAGAAGGATGCTCTATGTGCGGTCATTATGATGGCACTACAGAAACTCCTGTAACTTCTGCTGAATACATTGCTCAATGGAAATCTGTTGTAAACGGAAAATCACTTAATTTAAACAAAACTGAACGTTTTGATATTAATAATTTTCCAGTACTTTGTTTATACAATCTTGGAAGCTTCCTAAATCCTGAAGAAGTACCCAGAGATGCTGCTCGAAAGATGTTTGAATCAATTGCAAAATTTGAAGGTATTAAAAAAGTTATAATAGAATCCCGTGCTGAATATGTCACTAAAGAAAATTTAGAAAATATAAGATTAGTTAATAATGGTAATATTGAAGTTGGAATGGGTCTGGAATCTATAAACTATGAAATAAGGGAATTATGTCACCATAAGAATCTCCCAGACCTAAATATTTTTAGTAATGCAATCGATTTAATTCATCAATATGATTTTAGAGCTCTTGCGTATGTTAATCAAAAACCACCTTTCCTTACTGAGAGCGAAGCAATAAATGATGCTATTGCTACTGCTGTTTTTGCATATCGGGCAGGTGTTGATGCAGTATCAATAGAGCCTACATCTCTTCAAGCACATTCTTTAACAGACCATCTTCATCAGATGGGTCAATATCAAGTTCCTTGGTTATGGAGTGTAATCAAAGCTATTAAAGGGATAAATGAAAAAATAAATCAAAATGGTTCCTTAGATTTGAGAATTGGTGGGTATTTTAATGAAGAAATTTTAAGTGGTAGCCAAGGTGTTGCATCAGGCACAGAAAGAAATGAATTATTCCCTCATACTACTTCAGGCAATTGTAACCATTGCACAGATAGAGTGATTGAAGCAATAAAAGAATCTAATCGTACATATAATCTAAATGTACTGTTCAATGAAAAGGATTGTGACTATTGTACCCCCATATGGAAAGAGGCATTGAAAGTAAAGGATTCTCGTTCTATTCCAAGAAGAATTATTGAGATCCTAGGTGGAAAATGAATATTGAAACATTATCATGCGATATCTGTAATCATAAAGAACCATATTCTCGTAATCCTACGCATGAACATTCAGAATTAGAACTTGGCGGAGTACCAGTAAGTATATGGACGCCAGAATATCATTTACCAAAGGATAATGAAATAAAAATTAGTAGAGTTAACAAAGGAATTAGTAAGTTTAGCAGATATATTCCTGTCCACTTAGATAAAAAAATAGTTTCAAATGAAGGAAATACACCTTTAGTAAAATGTTCTGAATTTCCAGCAAATACTTATTCAGAGGTCTATATAAAGGATGAGAGTCATAATCCAACAGGAAGTTTCAAAGACAGAGGAATTGCAGCGCTCGTATCTGAAGCATCATACTCAGGAATGAAAAAAATTGCTATACCCTCTACAGGAAATGCAGCTATCTCTTTAGGATATTATGGCAATCGTGCAGGTATTGGGACAATTGTATTTATTCCACAGGATACTCCAAGAAGCAAAGTTAATCAGATTGAAAAGCATTCTGAAATAATTAGTGACAGAAATATAATTGAGAGTTATGAACATTTCTTCAGATTCTGTAAAAAAAATAAAGAAGTCTATAATGGTTTTCCTGCAAATAATATTTATTATCTACAAGGATTAAAGACAACTGCTTACGAAATATTTATGCAACTTGGAAATAGAATACCTGACCAAGTTATAATTCCTGTTGGAAGCGGAGGGAATTTTGTAGGACTTTATCATGGTTTTAGAGATTTAATGAATATGTGTATAACAAAAAAAATGCCAAGGTTCGTTTCTGTCCAACTACAAGATGCTGACCCGATAACAGTGGGTTTTAGAGAAAAACAACTTGATCGCTTAATGGTTTTAGATTCTATACCTAAAACAAAAGCAGAAGCAATTGCTTCAGATACATGTTTTAATTATTTTAAGATATTGAAAATAATATCAGAAACAAAGGGGCATGCAATTTCTGTCAGTGAAGCTGAAATAGAAAATGCTCCAATCATGAACTTTGAGTATTCATCTATGTCTGTCTTTCCAGCTTTCGAAAAGCTTGCAGCTAAAAAAGATAGATATAATGATTTAGGAGTTGTTGTACTTATTTGTACAGCATCAAATAAAGGTGATTAAAATTACAAAACAAAAAACTTTTTTGAATGTTGAAAAAGTAACCCTAGAAGATTCTTTAGGAAATATTGTTTTTTTAGGAATTCCAACTGAAGAAGGGCATGTGTTTAGAGAAGGAACTGCTAAGGCACCAGATGCGATTAGGAACGCGTCTTTAATGTATTATTATCCTGGTTATAATGGTTCATACGATCCAGAGCAACAAAAACATATTTTAAGAAACGTAAAAATGACTGATTTAAGCAATATTAATTTAAATCAAAGAAATTGTTCTTCTGAAGAAATTATCAAAGAATATATTTCAAAAATATTGTCTAAAGATGCCTTGCCAGTTATATTGGGTGGAGATCATTCAATAACTTATGCCATTTTATCTGCTTATAATAAATCTGTTAATGTCATTCATTTAGACGCACATGGAGATTTTCAAAGATATGATGAATCTGATGTTGCTCCTTGTGGAACTGTGATAAGAAAGGTTTGCAGTTTACCCAATATTCAAAAGATTATCCAAGTAGGGATTAGAGGATATCTCAATTCAAAACAGGGAATACAAGATTCAATAAAAAGAGGAAATATAGTAATACCATGTAACAAACTAAAAGTAGAAGGTATTGAAACAATATTATCTCATATAAATAAGGGTGAATCTTATTACATTACATTTGACAGCGATTTTCTTGATCCTTCAATCTGTCCTGGAACAACTGTACCAGAATTAGGTGGGATTAGTTACGATTTAGCAAGAGATTTATTGTATGCTGTAGCAAACAGAGCAAAAATTGTAGGCATGGATTTTGTTGAGTTAAATCCCATGTACGATCCTACTCAGATTAGCGCAATTTGCGCATCAAGACTTATAATAGGGACACTTGGAGAGATATCTAAAAATCTAAAGAGATAAATTGGTGTGGAGGGCGATTAAAATTTCAGATATTTCCGATTATTTTGAGATTGCAGGGAGAAAAGGAGCAGTATTATTAGATACTTCTAATTTTAGAATGCGTTCTTACCCTATACTTAGTTGTATAAGAGATTCATTAAATAAAATCAAGTCAGGTTCTGTTGAATTAGGATACGATGATCCTTCTGGTTCGTGTACTTTACGAGAACTTATTGCTATACATGAATCATATTATGAAGGAATTGAATTATCCTCTTCAAATGTAGTAGTTAATTCAGGAGGGGTAACTGGATCTTTTAGTAATGTTTTTCAATATATAAGTAAATCAAACAGAAAAAGCAGTAAAAATGAGGTTATAATACCAACCCCTTCATATGGTGCAATAAGTAGAGGTGTTCTTTATGAGGGTTTAAGACCTGTGTTTGTACCAACCAGTTTTAAATATAGATTTCAATCAAGAAGCGAAGACATAAAAAGTAAAATATCAGATAGAACATTGGGTATATTCTTAACGTCTCCTGGAAATCCTTGTTGTAGTTATCTTGATAACGAAGAATTAAAAAAAATCATCAATCTAGCACAAGAAATTGATTCTTTTGTTGTATTAGATGCTATTTTTGAAGAAGCTTCGCTTAATTTTCAAAAGCAACGTTTTTTTTCAATTTCAGATTATAGAAAATTAATAAAAATAACAGGACCCAGTAAAGATCGACCACATATGAACGACTTTAGAGTGGGATGGAGTATATCTCGAGATATTGATGTAATAAAAGGACTTTATCTTGCATCTGAAGTTGCAGGTTTTTCTGTTTCTAGGTCAATAGACGAAATAATGAAGTCTGAAATGAGTTTAAGAATTTGTAAAGATAGGTATGATAGGGAAGGAAAAGTACCAGATAAAAATTATCCTACTTTTATTAGGTATACTAAAGAAGTTAAATCTTTTTTCAAGAAGATTAGAGAAGGTTTGAATATAGCTTTAGATCTTTGTCAAGGTTATACTGTTGTTGATAAGATATATGTTCCTGAGGTAGGCAATTTACTATTCTTAAAAGTTGGAAAGCATCATCTTAAAAGCAAAGGCGTGTACAATGACGATAGTTTATCCAAATATGTGTTTGATAAAGTGGGTATTACTATAACCCCAGGACATTTTTTTATGGCTAATCCAAATGAGATTTGGTTTAGAGTGACCATGGCTATGGATCCTGAGGAATTTAGAGTACATCTTAAAAATGTTTTAGATTGTTTAAAATGAATAAATAATTATAAAAAAAGATATCTAAAAATCTAAAGAGATAAATTTATATATATCTAAAAATTATTGATTACTATGAAATTCAATAAATTAATCCCGGAATTAAGTGTTTCAAATTTTGAAAAGAGCTTGGAGTTTTATACAAAAATCCTTGGATTTAAAGTAGATTATAAAAGAGAAGAATCAAAATTTGCTTTTTTATCTTTGGAAGGAAGCCAATTGATGATTGATCAAGGCAACAATTCTAAGAAATCACCCTGGTTTTCTGGAAAGCTTGAATATCCTCGTGGAAGAGGTATCCATTTTCAGATAGAATTAAAAAAAATTGCACCAGTGCTTAATAAATTAAAAAAAAGTGGTTATCCTATTAAAGAACCTCCAAAAGAGTACTGGTTTAGGAAGGGAAATTCTTTGATTGGGATGAAAGGTTTTTTGGTTATGGATCCTGATGGTTATCTGCTCATGTTTAACGAGGATATAGGAACCAAACCTCTGTAATCCTGTTGTTTTTTCTGGTTTATTAACCACTATGTAATGACAATAAGATAGAAAGATTTAAATAGATGAAAAATCTATCTGTTACTATGGCAAACCTTGAAAACATAGCAGTTAAGGAAACTCAGCATATGAAATGGTATAATCCTAAGAATTATGTTGGTGCTATTGCTGGAGGAGCTTATGGTGGATTAGGAGGTTATGTTGCAAAAGAGTGTTTAGACCACTTTGCTATTTTTGGAGATACATTCAATCCAAATAGTTTAAGAGATACCCTAACCCTTTATGGCGAGAAGATTTATAGTCCTGTAACCAACATTTTTAATCATACGAGTCCTAGCTTATATGCTAATTTAATTAAAGCTGTAGATGGCTACAATTCTTTATTTGTTAATTGTTTTGGAAACGATGGTTTAATAATCTCTGGTTTAGTGTTTGGTGGTGCTTTAGGATTTTGCATAGAAAAACTAGTCAGAAAGACTACAAGTAAAATCAAAAGTTTATCTAATCTTTAGGACTTTTGCAAGACTTCCACCATCACTTAGCTTAGTTTCTTTAAATAAAGCATCTGTTACTCCTTTAGATGTTATTATAGAAGCTCCTTCAACTTTAGTATAATAATTATCATTAAAAATCTTACTGCTATCTTTACCCGAATAATAATATAGCTGTATATAGCCCGTACCATCGCTATTTCTCTTAATCTCTACAGCAGAATCCTGGAGGTTGTGATACTCCCATCCTTGTTGTGGAGTACCAACATCTTGCTTGCTATAAGCTGTCCCTTCTGGAGTTATATAAAATTCTGTCCATTTGCTTACTAAGCTGCTATAGGAATTTAATTCGCTGCTAGGTAACCCATATTTGATGCCCAATCCTTTAATTTGTTTATTTAAAGATCCCGTTATTAAATCTAATTTTGAAATGTCTAATTTATTGACGATAATTTCTCCTCCGTTAGGGTCTATGTAATAATCCACTTGTTTTTTGTTTATAATCCCTGTTCTCCAGCTTTTGCCAGGCATTATTAAACCTTTAACATCTTCTTTTAGGGTACCTCCTTTAGTCATCTCTCCGGCTTCTGCCTCGCTTACCCATGAAAATTTGTTAACCAGATTATTTTTTTTGTCAACAAGTTCGTTAAGCTTTCCTGAAGCTTTGATTAAAGCTCTTTTTACATTTCCAATCTCCTTTATTTCAACAATGTAATCGCTTCCTTTTCTGCTTATTATCACGCTGCCTTTTTCATACATCACAACTTTCTTATCACCATAATTAATCAGGGCATTTGCCTTGTTTGACTCTATTACGCTCTTTCTCAAGAATTCAATCTTGCCGTCTTTAAACATCATCACTTTTCCCAAGTCAGTTATTGAATCTCCAGCAAACTTTTCAATGTTAAATAGGTTAGTTGCCTTGTTATAAACAATTTTTGTCTGTGCATTATTGCTTATTGTCTGCTCTGTCAGAGAATTATATTCCAGCTTTATCCCGTTTCCCTGCAATATAACCTGATTATCTTTAATGTAAACATTTCCTTCTGCAAATGTTTTTCCCTTGATTAAACTGGCTTCTTTGTCTAAGTAAACATTAACCTTGTTGCTTTCTGCTGTTATTTTCTTGTCACCATAAACCATATAAGCATTTTTGGACAAAGTTACAGAACCATCATTATTCATGGTCATCTCGCCATTGTATCTGTTTCCTGAAAGCGTGAATTCTGCATTCTTGCTTATTTTAAATCCACCTCCAGAAAGGGCTTCAACATTGCAAGCTTTTAATTCATTTACATTAACCTTAATGTTTCCATTCGATAAGCTTGTTCCGTCATATTTGCAATTATCCAAGCTTCCTTTCAAGCTGCTCAAGCCTTTTTCACTTGCAAACTTGTCGCTGAAATCCTTCAGGTTTTCCTTGAAGACAGATTCTTTTTGGCTATTGGTTAAATCACCCCAGACTTCTTTTGCTTTTGATGGATTGCCGACTAAATCGCTTGTTGACAAGCTTTGAGGATCGCTCCAGTCAGCTTCTTCTGCAAAAACAGCTAATGCTAGCAAAAACAATACAAGCATTAAAAATATTTTATTTGATTTCATCTTTCAAATTTGTTTGCAAACAAAAATACAAACGGCTCTCTGTCTATCAATGAATTGTTATCGTCAAACTCATAAATTATATCTTCTTCGTCATATGGAAGTATTGTTGTGTTAAAGCTTTGGTCCAAAAGATAGGTTATGTCTATCCAATCAGGATTATTTACCTCATCATTTACAACGTGAAGCGCAACATCATGGATATAGCCCAATCTTATATTGTAAATATTTGAAAATGTTTCAAGATTTATCTGGCTGTACTTGCCTTTTATTGTCAGTGGAAAGTTTGAATTAATTGAAACTTTATTGTCATATATTGCTGTTTTTGTTTCAGGAGTTCCTTTTTCTATACTAAAATCTTTTAAAGAATATTCATCTGCGCAGTTGCTTAATGCTATATCCATATACGAGGATATTTGGTATTCCATATCCTCTCTTGTTACAAGAATATTATCGCCATTATAATAAGAATAAGCTATTATTCCTGTATCTAATTCCAAAAATTCATAAGGAAGAATAAGATAAAATGGCTGAAATATATACCCTCCCTGCCTTCCAAGCATGTAAAAGCCCTCATTTGCAGACCTGTCCATGCAATCCTGCATATAAGATTTTAATGATTCTGAAAAAATTACTATTTTCTGCTGTTCAGAAGAAGTTTTTTCAATGCTGTATGTTACTGTGTGGATTTTTATGTAGAACAACAAGAAAAAGACAAGCATTATTTCCATTGCAGCTATTATGAAAATTGTTACAGAGCCTTTACGGCTGTGCAAGAATACGCCCCTTTTGATATTCATAGTTAGCATCTAAGATGATGATTATATAAAGGTTTCTTTGATTGTTTATTAACCACTATGTAATGACAAATAAACCGAAAGATTTATATACCTATTATGTTATTGATATTCAATAATAATACTTCAAAGGAGGCTACAAACATGATAAATTCAATAACAATTAATGATATTGTCGGACAGCCTATTGCTGCTATGCCATACAATGCAGGATACAAAAGAGAGGGATTTCTTGGAAAATTACAAAGTGCTTATCACTATCTTAACAATACTTCTGTTTCACAGGGTGCTAGGGATTTAAAAGAGGGTTATAGCAGAGCTGCAAGCGATATTGGCAATGTTGTTTCAGGCATTTATACTACTGCAAAAAACTCTGCTCTGGACTTGAAGCAGGACTTCAGGAAAGGCTATGCTCTCTCAAAAGAGATGTATGCTGTTGCTAAAGGCGGAGATATGAAAGGAGCAATGGAAATGGGAGCAGGTGTTGTTGGAGCAGAGAGAATGGGACTTTTAATAGGAAGAAGTTACGAAGCTTTAAAACACGCTGGCGGAAACGCAAAGGAAGCTATTGGGAATTTCATGAAATATAATAAAGGACTTTTGGCTGACAATTCAGGCAAACTTTACATTGGCGGTTCAGGATACAATAAAGAAGGAAAGAAAGGAAATGGTTTTACACTAATTGAATTGCTTGTTGTTATTGCAATAATTGCGATATTGGCTGCTATGCTAATGCCAGCGCTTTCAGGAGCGAGAGAGAAAGCAAGAAGAATAAGTTGTATGAATCAAGTAAAACAAATGGGAACTGCACTGACAATGTATGCACAGGATTGGGAAGAGAAAATACCAAATGATGCAGATGAATTTTTAGCATTTTCAAACAGCGCATATCTGAAAACTCCAAGATTGTTCCACTGCCCTGCTGATAAAGTAAATGCAATTCCAACTGGTCCTTTGACTTCTACAGTAAAAAATATTGACGATAGCTGCAGAATGAGTTATAATTATATAAATGCTGCATCATCTACAACTAAGGTTTCATTTAAAGATGCAAAAGCAACTGCTCATCCTTCTGACGTTGGACTTGTTTGGGACTTATCCGGAGGTAATACTACTGGGAATAACCACCAGAATCATGGTAGGATAGGAGGGAATGTTGTTTTCTTAGATGGACATGCAGTTTTTTTACCAATAGAATCTTGGGATGGTGTGGATATACCTTGGAATCCAGACTCACATTAAGTTTTTTTCTTTTTAGTTTTTCTAAACTTTTTATAAAAAATCGATAAATTTATATAGTAATATATCTATTTATTAAAATATTATTAATAAGATATGTATTTTTAATAAATAAAATAAAAGTAATAAAAGTATGACACAGACAGTTAAAGACGTAAATCCTGAAATATGGAGAAGGTTTGCAGGGCTTTGCAAGATTAAGGGAATCAAAATAGGTAATGAGCTGACAAAAGTTCTTGAGGATTATGTTAAAAAGAATTTAAAATGATATTAAAAAACAAAAGAGGAGAAGCAATAGCACTTTTAGTAATTGTATTAATTGCAGCAATCTCTGCTGGATTTCTTATTATGCATGAGGGGGGGATTACTGGGTTTAGTGTTTATAGTGGTGATGGTGCTTGTGGTTCAATAGTAAGTTCAAATTCTTGGTTGACAGGAGATGTTACTGGTTGTACTAGCGAAGCTGATTGGACTTTTAAGATTAATCTGAGTAGTGTGCATTTTGATTGTAGAACCTATAAAATTGGTGGAACTATGGCTGATGGAATCAGAGTAGACACAAACACAGAAGTTATGATACAAGACTGCAATGTTACAGATACATTTAGTACTGCTGAATATCATTTTCAAAATGGAGCAACGGGATATATTTTAAGCAGAGATGATACAAGTACAATTCTTGTTGATGATACTTCTTGGGTTGAAATACAATGGTATGTTAATATTAGTGTGAAAGATGCATCAAATGCCGCTCTTTCAGGAGCTTCTGTAAGTTTAGCTGGAACTAATGGAAAATCTTATGGAGCTGTAACCACAGGAGCAAATGGAATTGCACAGTTTAATGTTAGCCAGAAAAAGATTGCTACTGGAGCAGTTGAAACTTCTTATAATGATTATACTATAACAGCATCTAAAGATGCTCTTACTAATAATACAGTAACATTTACTGTTACAGCCGATACAACTGTTACAGTAATCTTAGCTTCAGGAGGAGGCACCCCAACTCCAGACACAACAGCTCCGACAGATGTTCTTCTTATAAATCCTAATGACAAGATGATTAATAGAAGCACAACACATGCGTTTAATTGCTCTGCAACTGATACTATTAATCTCGCTAACTTTACTGTAATGATATGGAATTCTACAGGGTTGTATTATAATGAAACAACTGCTAGAGTTGGACTATCAAACACAAGCGGATGGACAATAACTTCAATTCCAGACGGGAATTACAGCTGGAACTGCAATGTAAGGGATAATTCATCTAATCTTGCAAATGCAACAAATAATTTTACATTCACAATAGACACAGTTCCTCCTCAATGGACAGGAACTGCAAATATAACTACATATAACAACCACAGTATAAGCATACAGTTTAATGCAACTGACGCAACATCAGGAATGTATTGCTTTTATTCAAATGATACAACGTTCAGTATGAATTGTAATGGAGTACTTGCAAATGCAACCTCTCCTTTGGGAAAAATAACATATATGCTGAACATAACAGTTAATGATAGTGCTGGAAACCAGAATTCAACTGTCATGAATATAACAGTCCTTAATTCAGCTCCTGTTCAGAGTCTTGTAAGTTTAAGCTGGGCTCATGACACAAATAAATCAATTAACTTATCGCAATATTTCAAAGATTGTGACAGTGATGACATAAATTATTCAGTTGAACCTTTATCAATCACAACAAACATAACAATCTCAATAAGCAACATAACAAAAAACATAACTTTTGTTCCAGATGTAACATGGTATGGAATAAGGTATATGATAATAACTGCAACAGATGGAACAGATAAAACAAACAGCTCAAATATTTCTCTTACAGTAACTCAAACTCCTTATTGCGGAGATGGAACTTGTAATGGAGCAGAAACTACAGATGATTGCTGTACTGACTGCGGATGCGCTTCTGGATATACCTGCACTTCAAATGTCTGTGCTGTAACAGACAATGGAGGCGGCGGAGGAGGAGGCGGAGGAGGCGGAGATAATCCTTCACCACCACCAACACCACCTGCAGAGCCAGAAGCTCCTGCACCACCACCTCCACCACCAGCAGAACCTCCTGCTCCAGTAAGTCCTGACCAGTCTGCTGTTGGAGATTCATTTACAGCACCATCAGAAGGACAGACAGGAAGCAGCTGCTATCAATTAAACTACACAAAATTAAAAGAGATGGGCAGAGAAGATTTAATTCAGAAATGCAATATAACAGACCCTTACGTCGATATAATCAGAGATAATTATTTTGATAATAATACTAATTCCACAATGATTGGTCTTATAATAGACCCAAAAGCAACATTATACAACTTTACATACTATGAAAACATACCAAAATGTGTTGCCCTTTTAATCAAAGCAGGTTATATAAATGAATCAGTGATTAAATTCAAGAATGCAAACTTCACTGTTGTAAAAGAAGACCCATTAATCATGTGGCAGTTTGCAAAAATTGACAAGCCAATCGATTTATCCTACGAAGTTCTAAACAAAAAGTTGTTGGATGACTGCTTAAAACTATTGCAAGGTTTAGGATTAGCAGATGCTATTGAAACTCCACAAGCATCTCCTCAGGAAAGCAGAAAAAATCTATGGATAATAATATCTATTTCAGCATTGATTGTAGTTATGATACTTTATTTCAGCAGGTTCCAGAAACAGGACAATGAAAAAGAGACAAAACAGATTGTTCCTAATGTTAAGATTAACAAACCAGTGCAGCAAAAACAAAATCCAGTCATAAAACCACAGCCTATAAAAATAAGACCTGTAATTCAAAAGCCAGTTGCAAACTTTCAGCCAATTACAAAGCCAATTCATCAAAAAACTTCAAAAGAAATAATAAATATAGCTAACCAATTGCTAAAGAAATAGTCAGTCAAACCCAATATTCTTCTCTTTATAGTTCTTTATTATCTCTATAATAAATATAATAAAAGATAGAGAGTAAAACAGCAGAGTTATCAAGCCAAACACAGCCATAACCATCATTAGGAAGTATTCATTTGCGCTAAAAAGGAGTTTTACAGTTAAAAAATAATAATTTAATGAAGTCATAAAATAATAATAGATGTATTTTGCGAAAAAAGCCATGCTTACTACAACTCCAATAATAAAAAAATCTTTTTTCAGAATGTTTTTGCTCTCGAGAATATACAAAACAACGCCAGCGAGAACAAGAGAGAATGCAATAACATCAATATTTCTTCCATTTAAGACACTCTGCGTTAAAATATCAACTCCAACAATGTTTTCTGCTGTTATTCTTTTGATTGTAAAAGCAGGCATAAGGAAAAATGTAGCTAATGAAACAAAAATAGCAGGAAGATAGAAATCTTTTGCATGTATTTCCTCTTTTTTAGTTACTTTATACCAGATAAATGCAGGAGCTAAAAGGAAAAAGAGCATTGCAAATATATTTAGCAGATAAATCAAAAAAAGCAAAATCTTTTGCGATAAAACAACCATTGCAGCATCTTGCGCAAAAAGATGCACTAAAGCAGTATGTCCTGCTGGAAGTATAGAGCCAAAATAAAAAACATCTCTTAACCCAATGATGTAAGGAATCATGAAAACACCGACATCTGTCAATAAATGCAGGACAAGCAAGCCAGCAAAACCTACAAAAAGCGTGCTTCTTTTCTGGAAACTTGAAATAAATTTCTGATAAAAGTTATTTCCAAAGTTTCCTAAGTCACTTATCACACCTTCTCCTGTTTTATTTCTTCTTTTTATTATTATAATGAAATAAAAGAATGCAAATATTCCTAGCAAAGGGTCGTCGATAGCTATGCCTAACCACTCAATTATCATGTTGAAAACCAATAAAAAGAAAGTCAGAAGCACAAAAAATGTAGCAGAGCTTTTCACAAAAGCAGTTTGCTCATTTTTTAAGCCAATTGCATCACTAAAACTAGGTTTTTTTATTTTTAATCTTGCTCCAATGAAAAATGAAACAATAATCAGCATAGCAATTCCAACAATAAGGGAGTAATATTCAAGTTTTACAGAATTATCGACGAAAAACTGGTAAAGAGGTTTTACGAAATTTGTGCCAGACAAAGCAGAGTTTGCATAATTTACAAAGTCTTTCATCAGCATTATTGTGAATGACAGTATAATAAAGAAGTCAATTTTTCTGTTTTTTTCTCCAAACAAGATATTTGTGATGCTTGCTTGATAAAAAATATAGACGAAAAGAGTTATTGAAATAAGATTCTCAACAAAATCCAAATCACCTGGCAGTATTGTCAGAAAAGTTGTGATGCTAAGCAAAACAGCTACAACAAGTATTATCTCTTCAATTCTGAACTTTGTGGTTTCGTTCATAGTTCTATTTCTTCCTTCCGTACATACTATTCAATAAATCTGACTTTGTTATAACTCCTTTCAGCTTTCCGTTTTCTGACACTAAAACAAGAGGATAAACTCTAAGCAAATCTGAAATTATGTTTATTCCTGTTATTTTAGATACAACAGGACAGCTGTCCTGCATTATATCCTTGATTTTGTTGCCTTTTTTGCCAACCATTGCGTCAAGAATAGTGGATTCTGAAATCAAGCCAATGCTTTTGTGCTCTTCGACAACAGGCAGCTGAGAAATATTATATTTTTTCATCAGCACAATTGCCTTTTTTATATCATCGTTTGGAGAGACAAAAATCAGGTTATTGTTCATTATCTCTCCTGCTTTTATCTCTTTTTTCTTTCCCATCTCTTCAAGAGCTAAAAATATTTTTTGTGCATTTGTATAAGAAGGATCTATATTGTCAGACTCGATTTTCGCAATCAAGCTCTGGCTTACGTTTGCTTTTTTTGCTAACTCACCCTGTGTCAAGCCCAGTTGTTTTCTTATTACCTTTATCTCTTCTATCTGCATAGCAATAACTAAGATTATCTTATATTTAAGCTTTTTGGAAAAGAATATTAAAAACCTAAAATATTCTTATAAGAATATTATGAGCAAGAAGGTTTATAAAAACAGCAGGGATTTTTCAGGAATGGAAAAACCCTTGGTCGTCATAGTTGATGAAAGCTCGAGAGATAATCTTTTATCCTTAGGCTATAGGTGGTTTGCAGAGGCAGAAAAATCCAGAAAGCAGGGAAACTATGTTATTGAAACTCCGCTTGGAATAAAGAGAGAAATAAATGGAGTTCTGCTAAAAAGTCCAAGGCTTGACGAGCATTCTGCAGAATATCTTTATCTTGAACTTACAAACACCTGCAATTTCAGCTGCAGGCATTGCGGTATAAAAGGAGACATAATACATATAGATGATATGACTGATGAAAATGCAAAATACATGACTCCTGAATTTGCAGAAAAATTATCTTTTGCAATAAAGCACCACCCTTTTGAAGCATTGAGAAGAAATCTTTTTTATGGAGGAGGAGAACCTTTTATTGCTCCTGAAAAATTCAGGGTTATTAACAAAATATTCAGCAAACTTGAAAGAACAACAGAGATTGTGATAACAAATGGCTGCCAGCTGCCTCTTGAACAAGAAGAACTTTACAATTTTATGTTTAATATAGGAAATCCTTATACTTTTTTTACATTAAGCCCACAGCATAAAGCACAATACGCCTCTCTTTCTAAAAGCGGCAGAGCAAATCCTGAAAAAATTCCTGTTAATGTAAGCCCAGAAAAAGCCATACATGAAAAAATAAAAATTATGCAGAAATATTATGGAAGAAAAAGCAGCGGTTTTACTGTCCTTTCTCTGATGGACAAGAATGGAAGATACAAAATATTGGAAACTGAATTAAGAAATCACATAATAAAGATGGCTTTGAAAAAAAGAAGGGAGATAAACATAGTTAATATACTTGAAAATGAGCAAAGACAGCCTTGCTCACAAGGACAGGAGCTTGCAATAAGGTCTAATGGAGATTTATATCCTTATTGCACAGACATATTTAATGGACATCCAAAGCTAGGAGTTATCGGCTTACTATTATCTAAGAATTAAAAAACATACAAATATTCCTATTAGAATATTATGTTCAAGAAGATTTATAAATAAGCCATTTGATATATGAATATAAACATACGGAGGGGTAAAAATGAGAAATGATAAATATTTTGTAACATCAGAATCAGTTACAGAGGGGCATCCTGACAAAATCTGCGATCAGATAAGTGATGCTGTTCTTGACGAGCTTTTAAGCCAGGACCCTGATTCAAGAGTTGCAGTAGAAGCTTTGACAACAACTGGAACAATAATTGTTGCAGGAGAAGTTACCACAAGAGGATTTGCAGATGTGCAATCCATTGTAAGAAAAACATTGAAAGAAATTGGATATACTGACCCGAAATTCGGGATTGATTGCGATGATGCAGGAGTTCTTGTAGCTATTCATAAGCAAAGTCCAAATATTTCACAAGGTGTTGGAAGAAAAAATCCAGAAGAACAAGGAGCAGGAGACCAAGGAATGATGTATGGCTTTGCTTGCAATGAAACACCAGAGCTAATGCCATTGCCAATTATTTTAGCGCATAAATTAACAAGAAGACTTGCTGAGTGCAGAAAAAAAGGACTAATAAAAAATATTGGTCCTGACGGAAAAAGCCAGGTTTCTGTGGAATATCATCATGGAAGACCAAGAAGAATTGATGCAGTTGTTGTTGCACAACAGCATAGAGAAGATATTTCTGAGCCGCAATTGAAAAAAGAAATTTTTGCAAAAGTTATAAAGCCAGTCTGCGGAAAATATATGGATAGAGCCACAAAAGTTTTCATAAATGCAACAGGAGCTTTTGTAATAGGAGGTCCTGAAGGAGATACAGGGCTTACTGGAAGAAAAATTATTGTTGACACTTATGGCGGAGTTGGAAGACATGGAGGCGGATGCTTTTCAGGCAAAGACCCTTCAAAAGTTGACAGGTCAGGGGCTTATGCAGCAAGATATGTTGCTAAAAATGTTGTTGCAGCAGGGCTTGCGCACAAATGCGAAGTTCAATTGTCATATGCAATCGGAGTTGCACAGCCAACATCTGTAAATATAGACTGCTCTGGAACAAACACAATTCCTGAAGAGATTATAATAAATCTGATAAGGAAGCACTTTCCATTGACGCCTTACAGGATAATCAAGGAACTAAGGCTTAAGAGACCTATATACAGAAAGACAGCTTCATACGGACACTTTGGAAGAAATGACCCTGACTTTACATGGGAAGCAACAGATAAGGCAGCGATATTAAGAAGAGAAGCTGGGCTTTAAGCCCTTTTTTATTTTTTTATTTCTTTTTTATCTCAACAACTGTGGTGCAAAAACCATTACAAATCCTAAGATAGCTAATATAATTCCTCCGATTAACTTGCAGTATTTTGCATATTTTTCTCCGACTATACTTGTAATGGCAAAAGCTGCTAAGCTGAAAATAATTATGTCATCAAGCATAAAAAAGAAGGTGTATAACAATATATACATATAATGCTGAACTGTTGACAAGCTGCTTAGAGCTAAAATCTGGGTGAAAACAGCAGGAATTGCAGATGAGCAGACAAATTCCACTGAATTTACTACAAATGCAAGGCCAATTATTGAAATTATTATTGCAACAGAAATTGGCTGTGAAATAATATTCTTCATTCTTCCCATTAATTTTTCATGTGATTTTTCATCACCAACTTCGCAGGTAAGATCTTTTTTAGTGAAATAATCCTTTAAGCTTGCGATTCCTCCTCCTAATGCAATAAGCCCAATAATTAAAGTTAAAATTTTTATATATCCTACAAGCAGGAAAATATTAAGCCAGGCTGTCATGAAAAGGAAATAAAGTACTGCAGATGAAAGCACAAAGCTTCCAACAATAATCCAGATTTTCCTTTTGTCTCTGACATCTATCAAAAGTCCGAGTAGATAGACCAGAACCCACATTGCGCAAGGGTTAAATCCGTCAATTAAACCCAAAACTATTGCTAAAGCAGGGAGGGAAAATTTTGTCAAGTCTGTTCTTCCTAAAAAAGGAAGTTCAAAATCTGTAAACCCTGTTTTGACTTCCTGCGAAGTGGCATTTGTTTTGTTAGCTTTACATTCTTGCTGGCATTCTTCAATCAATTGCTTTATCTGCTCTTTTGTATGCACGCCAACTAAAGAATGTTTGTTGACAAAGATTGCAGGAACACCAAGTTTTGAAGTGTCTAGACCTGCTTCTGTTGAAAACTGATAAAACAAAGCAGAACCTTCTTGTGAAGAAGCGTCATGATAGTAAAAAGGAATTTCAGGCATTTCAATTTTTAATTCATCTACTATCGGTCTTTGCTCTGCGCAGTGAGGGCATGTTGGAAGGTAAAAATAGTGGACAGCAAAACCACCTTCTTTTGTAGCTGTTGGCTCTTTTATCATAAACAGAGCAATGATTCCAATTAATATAAGGCACAATAATAGATATCTATTGAATTTAGAATCCCAAAACTGCTTTAAACTTGATTGAAAAATATTCATTCTATTTTCAAAGCCTCTTTTATTTTTTTTAGATTATAGCCAGTGATTATTTTTCCATCTATTTCTGTAACAGGCACGCTCATTTGCTTGCTTATCTTTTTCATCTCTTCTCTTGCTTTTGCATCTTTGGATACATCTATTTCTTTAAATTTTATATTGTTCTTTTTTAGAAAATTTTCTATAACCATGCAATAAACACAACTCGGAGTAGTATAAATTTTTACAGTTTTGTTCATAAAAGAAGGGTTATTTATTAATTTATAAGGTTTGTGTTAGATGGAAAATACAGATAGAAAAACTTAAATATCTGTAAACATTATCTTAATTGGGGTGATATCATGAAAAAAGAATATTTATTTTTAGTATTAGTTCTTGCAATGTTTTTAGTTGGCTGTTCCCAGACAGGAACACAAACAACAGAAACGCAAAGTAAGACAAATACAGCAGCATCTTCTAAAGTAGGGCTTGACAAAATCTACAAATATGGGCAGCTTAAATCGTATGAATACAAACTAACTTCTGAAGGAACTGATTCAGTTAATATGAAATACACTATATCCTCTGATTCTGTAGCTAGTGTTGCAGCATGGCTTCAAAAATCTGAAATAACAACAGAAGGAGGAACTATTGTATCAAATTTCTGGATGGACAAAATTACATACAAATGCCTGAAGATAAACTCTGTCATGAATTTTGGCGGCCAAGAAATAATACAAGATGGACAGTGTCCACCAGAAGGTCCTAGTTCTGTTGCAACAAACAAAGTTCCAGAGATTGATTATCTTGGAAAAGAAACTGTAACAGTTCCAGCAGGAACATTTAATTGCGAAAAATATTCTTATGAAGGAGGATATTACTGGTCAAATGCAAATGTTCCAATACCTGTAAAGACATCTATGAGTGATGGAAAGGTAATCATGGAGCTAGTAAGTTATTCTTAAATTATTTATTTTTTTCTTTGTTTTTATCTTTTTGCATTAACTTGTATTTAAACTCTTATTTTTTAATTACAACAAACAAGTAACAAAATAAAATCTATTGTCGAGGATATACTTTAGAGTGGATAAATGTTTATATACTCACTTATTGTAGAGTAGATAAAAAGATGGTGGTATTGTTGTTGTGTTTAGCTAGCACAACTTCAAAATAAAAAATGTGAGGTGGAAATATGAATATGAGAAAAAATATAGCAACACTTGTTCTAGGAGCGAGTTTGCTTGTTACACCAGTTATTGGAAACGCAGCTTCAAATAACAGAGAAGTTGGTTTAGGAAAAGGAGTAGCAAATGTATTCTATCAAGTTGGTAGAGGTGTGTGGGGTATTATTACAGGCCACGATATTAGCACAGGAGAACAGCAATGGCCACTTGGATTAAATTATGTTGGAGCAAGTGCAGCTGCTGATTTGATTGGTAAAACTGCAGAATATGTTGGTCAGGGAGTTATTGCAGGAGCACAAACACCAGCATTAGAAGACCAGGGATTCTTGGACAAAGGTATTGAAGCAATAAAAATAGGACCATTACCTCTTGGAAAGATTGCAAAAGGAACAGCACAAGGACTTGGCCTAGGATACGGCATTGGTGGTATACAAGGCGGAAATGTTGAAGAAGCAGCAGGCCTTGGAGCTAGCATTGTTGGTGGTACACATTTAATAAAGTACTCTTTCATAGAAGGAAAGTAAAACCTTTTATTTTTTATTTTATTTTTTATCTTGTAAAATTTGATTAGTGTTAATCATAATCATCAGGTGGAAATGTTGAACAGAAATTACATTAGGAATTTTCTTTTATTAGTTGGAGGTTTAGCTGGTTACAGCTTGCTGTCTGGCTGCGTTTCACAGATAAAGCCGTTAAGTTCTTATCCTGTTATTACAGAGCCAGCTCTTGTTGAAACATATAACAAAGTTGCAGAAGAAAATCTAAAGAAAAACAAACATGTTGATGCATATAATAATTTTGCTCCTATACGAAAGACAAGCGGAATTGAAAAAATTCTTGGTTCCTGTTATTCTGAAATAAAAGAAGATATATTAAACACTAGGATAATAAATTCCAGAGAAGCAAATGAATTCAGGCAGATGTACAAAGAATTGAAGAATTGCGGAAATAAGTGTAACAGTATAGTTCAAAAAGTAAGAGAGGATGCAAAATTCTGCGAAGAAAGAAGATATCCTGACTCACGCGATTTCATGGATGTTTATTCTGAGAATACTCTCAAGCTTTATATGATGATAGGAGATTCTGTAGGAGTTGAAAAAAGCATGATATCATGGATTAATCAAAATCATAATGCGCATAGGGTAATCGCAGATATAATGAAATATTATTGTAATTTTAAAGGAGAAGGCATGAATCTTAGTGATTTTGAAAAAGCAGCAAGAGAGGTTGCAAGAATTGACTCAATGCTAGGTGTCAATACAATAAATTTCTCTGAAAATGCATGGTTAATTGCCTATGCACTGAAAGACCCTCAGCTTATGCTAATGGCTTGGAAATCTGGAAAAGAAAATGACAGGAAAAGAGCTCAAGAATGGGATGCAAGGGCTGTTGAACTAAATCAATTAATGAAAAAGTCCAGAAAATAAAATTTTCTGGAACCCTTGTTAGCTGATGCTAACTACAGGTAAAAAATAAAAAAAAGAAAGAATTACTTATTCTGTGGGTTCGTAATCTCTGGGTTAACAAAAATAACTTTTCCTGTTGTTCCATCCGGCAGATTTAAAACACCCATGATTCTATTCACATCTGCTTCTTTTCCTGCACCTAGCATTCCCTGTATTCTCTGTCTGTATCCTTGTGCAACAGCATCATAAACCTGCTGCTGGCTTTCAAAAGCTTTTTCTCTATCTTCTATAATCTGCGAATTCCTTCCTGAAGAGACATTTGCATTAGGCGTTGGTGCTGTCATATTTCTGTATTTTAAACTCCCTTCTGGAATGAGTTTGTTTTCTCTTTTCACAAGTTCATTCTCGTTATACTTTTCTACAGCAGTTCTAGTTTTTTCTTGAACATCGAAAACTTTTATACCATATTCTCTTATCTGTAGTTTAAGCAATGCTATCTGTTCTTCTCTTGTCTTGATTTTTACAGTCAGTCCTGAAACTTTCGCTGTCAAGCCTGAAATATCATTTTTATATCCTGCTTCTCTTGCAACATCTTCTTTCTTATAGTTATTAAATTCATTAGCCAATGTTTCATAAAGTCCTTCAATTCTTGATTTTTCTTTTTGCTCTGCTGTTAATTGTTTATCTATGCTTGCTTTTTCTTCTTTGCTTACACTTGCTTTAAGTCTTTCTTCTAAGTCTGAAATTTTCTGTGTTGACGTTAGATATAATCCACTTAAATCATTGAACTTTTGCTGATAAGGTGCTAATTCTTTTACTTTTTTATCTAAAGCTGCATTTAATTTTTTCAATTTTTCTGCATAACTTTTGGTATTGTTTAAGTCTGCTATTATAGCAGAATAATCTCCTGGACTTGTAAAATTTTTTAAAGCTAATTGCTGCTCTGCGATTTTGTTTTCAAGCTCTATAGTATGTTTCTTGTTTTTTATAGCATAAGTTCCTAATACTCCCATTATTGCTAAAGTTGCAATTCCTCCAATAACCCATCCTTTTGTTCCTCCATGAGCAAAATTATGCGTTCGTATGTTATCAGGTTTACAGTCAAATGCTGCCATTCTTTTATTTGATTCCGCAATCTGCTTTTGATATTCTGCAGTTCTATTTTTAGAAGCAATTATACTATCTTCCATTTCTTTAGATGTCATTTCACCAAGTGTTTTCCTCATTTTAACCCCCAGATTTTATTGTTTTATGCCCATACTAGTATCAGGCTGTACTATTTCAGCTAAATCACGAGCTGTTATAAAATATTTTATAAAAGGCAGTTTTCCTTGTGTAATCGGCTGCCCGTTTAAAACTTCATGAACAAAGCTGTCAGAATCAAAAACACCCCTTGGCAATATTTTAGCATGAAAATCTTTTAATTCATTTCCTTTACCGAAGTATTTATCTAAAGGCATTTCTGAAGCAATATTTATCAATCCGCCTCCCTTTTCATAAACTTTGTAAATAGAAAGCTCAAATTCCCTGACTTGTCCATCTTTATCTTTATATTTTAATTTTTCTTTATCTTCTTTGTCAACAGAAGCCAGTATTCCTGAGAAAGTTGCATCAGGCAATTCATTGTAATAAACAGGAAAATAATATTGGTTTGCTAATGTTTCTAAAGTGCTGTTAATCCTTTGATTAGATTGAACTTCAGAATAATACAAAGATCTGTATTTCTCTATTTCTGCTTCTGCTTTTATCTGTCGTATCTCAATTACTTTATCAACAGTATACTTACAGCCTTTGAAACCAAAAGTAAGGATGGGGAAAAATAAAAGTCCTGCAACAATTTTATTCTTGGTAACTCTATCCACACCAAAATAAAATCTCATCTTAGTGTCTTGATTATAATCTCTTATAAACTCCCCATTATTACCTTTTTTGTGATATCCTATATTATTATTGGCCCAATCTCTTAATTTTCTGATAATAATATTTTCACTATCACTGTAATGTTCTTTCATGTCTGAAGAGAATAATTACTTATATTTAAAGATTTATACACTCTAGAGTAGTATAGAAAGAAAGGTTTAAATAAATGCCTCAATTTCAATCTCTAATAACATTTGTGGTAATAATGTCATTGAAAACAAAAAGTATGCTTGGATGTCTTTCGCTTTTACTCTTATCTTCTTCTGTTTGTGGTGCTGCAAACCAGGATGAAAAGAGCAAAATACCAAGGAAAACTCTAATTATTGACTGGCAAAAAACAAATTTAGATGAAGTTCTCAGAGCTAATGCTTTTGAAAAAATTTATGATAACAGTTATCTATCTCAGCATGAGTATTTCTCTGAAATAACAGACCTTGACACTTATATAACACAAAACCTAGTTCCTGTTAAAGATATGTACAAGGAATTAAGAAACTCCAAAGTCGTGCTTTTTGCAGACACAATGCCTTCTGATGACCAGCAGAGGCATATTATTGAGATAATTAAAAATATAAAAAGCAAAAACCTTGATGTCGGGTTTGATTTTTTTAGAAGAGAACAGCAGGACTCTCTTGATGAATTCAGCAAAGGAAATTTAAGTCTTGATAATCTTATGGAAGAATGTAGGGTTGATGCAGAAGAGGGTGGTTATTTGGGATATAGAGCTATACTTAAATTTTTAGGTGAAAATAAAATATCTGCTGTTGGTGTTGACACATTTGGTATCCTTGAAAGATTTTATATGAGAGATTTGGCAGCTTTAGAAGTCATAGAATCTTCTTTGTCTAAAAACAGGCAAATTTTTGCATTAATCAACAAGCAAAATTGTGATTATAATCATCTGCCTTTTCTTGTAGAAGAATCTACAGGAATAAAACCTATTATTATAGTTCCTCTGGTTAAAAAACCCATAAGCGGAGGACTTTATTATCAGAATTATCTTGAGCATGAGCACTTTAAGAGTTTAGGGCTTGATGAAGGGCATGTAATAAGATACAAAAGCAAAAATAATTTTATTATTTACTTCCCTAATATTGATTTGCAGAGACCTGATTTTGGGATTGGTATATAAAACATAAAGAGATGTAACTCTAGAATGGTATATAATCCAAAAAATTTATAAACTTTAACAATAAATAGGTTATTATAATGAGATTAAAATATTTCATGTCAAAAGCAATTGACTTAGGTGGGCATTTGGTTGCTGGAGGACTTGCTATTGAAGGAATCTCAAATATTTACCAAGGGCTTACTGTAAATCCACAGTCCTTTGGAGCATCTTCTTTTTATTATGTTGCTGCTCTTGAGCTTTTACTTTCATCTTATATAGAAGGACGCAAACATTGCTGCAGAAAAAACACAAAAGTACTTGCAACAATGCTTAGAAAACAACAGGAGAATCACCCAGATCCTGAACTAAAATCTTTAGAAGAAGAATTACAGAATAGATATATCACTCCTTTAAACTAAACAAAAAGATTCTAACTTTTTCTTTCTAAAACAGAAAACTTTAAATAGATAGACGCATTACAGGAACATTACGGCATGTTATTGTTGTTAAATACATACTTTATGCATCATGTTTTAGAATGGCTTCAAACAAATTTTAGCTTAAAAATATGGTTAATTTAGTGTTTATAACTCTTAGCATACAGGAACAATAATAATGGCTGAATTTAGCAAAAATTCAGCAAATTTTAGCTTAAAAATATGGTTAATTTAATGCTTATATTTACATTTTATCGGAACAATAATTTCAGCTAAAATTCAATAAAAATTAGGATATTTATTTCATCAATGTAAGCCTGCAGATGGCTGATGTTAGGATTGTGATATGAAGTTTTCAATCTTTATTCCTAATATTCAAACTTCATTATCAAAAGTAGAAACATTTAAATACATAGACACATTACAAGAACATTACAATAGTATTTTATAGCATCAGAACAATAGTAATGGCTAAAAGTTAATTAAAATGAAGTTTTAAAGGTTAAAATGGAGACAATGCAGATAAGATTGACCAAAGAAATGATCAAAGAGATCAAGGTTTTGGTAAAGAAAGGTATCTATCCAAACACATCTGAAGCTGTAAGAGATTCTGTAAGAAGATTGCTTGGCATAAAAGATGAAATCGTAGAAATTTCTTTGAAAAGAGATGCTTCTGAAAGCAAGGAATTTAAAGCAGAAGAAAAGAAACTTGAAGAAATTGACAAAGAGCTTGAAAAAGAGTTGAAAGAAGAAAAAGCTCCTTCAAACGAAGTTGAAAAAGCAAAAGAAAAGCTTGATTCTGAAGTTAAAAAACAATTTCAAGCAGTTCGTGGAACTGAAGATTATTATCCAGAAGAAATGGCTGCAAGAAACAATGTTTTTGGAGCAATGAAAAAAAGCGCAAGAGCTTTTGGGTTTGAAGAAGTTGACACTCCTATTGTTGAAGATCTGGACTTACTGAGAAAAAAACAAGGTGAAGAGATTGTAAACCAAATTTTTGTTCTTGACAAAAAAGGAGATGAAGAATTAGCATTAAGAGCTGAGTTTACGCCATCATTAGCAAGAATGTTTATTGCAAAGCAGAAAGCAATGCCAAAGCCAGTTAAATGGTTTTGCATAAATCGTGTTTTCAGATATGAAAGACCTCAGCAAGGAAGGCAGAGAGAGTTTTTCCAGTTCAATGTTGAGATTTATGGAAGCTCTAATCCAGAGGCAGATTCAGAAATTATTAACCTGGCAATAGACACTCTGAAAGAATTAGGACTGACTGACAAGGATTTCTTTGTAAAGGTTAACAACAGAAAATTAATACAAGGGTTATTATTAGAGATTGTCAGCGAAAAGCAGATTGATGATGTAATGAGAGCAATAGACAAAATAAAAAACCTTACAGAACAGGATTTTGAAGCAGAACTGACAAAAGCAGGATTAAACAAAAAACAGGCAGATGATGTTACAAAATTGTTTGAAACAAAAATAGAAAATATAAAACCAAGAAGCGAGCTTGCAAAAGAAGGCATGAAAGAACTGCTTGATGTTTTGAAATTTACTGATACAAATATTGTTGAAGTTGACTTAAGCACTGTTCGCGGTTTAGCTTATTATACAGGAACTGTTTTTGAAATATTTGACACAGATGAAAAGTTCAGAAGCATTGCAGGAGGAGGGCGCTACGATAATATGATAAAACTTTTTAATGGAGAAGATACTCCTGCAACAGGTTTTGGAATGGGATATTCTACTCTAAGATTATTGCTTGAATACAAAAAAATAATGCCAAAGCCAGATTTAGGTCCTGACTATTATATAGCTATTGTTGGCGATGAGCCAAGGGAAAAAGCATTTGCAATTGCAAACGAATTAAGGAAAAAGCATAAAGTGGACATTGATTTGAGCAGAAGAAATCTTAAGAATCAGCTGAATTATGCCAATAAAATCAGAGCAAAGAAAGTAATTTTTATTGGCTCTGATGAAATAAAAGCAGGAAAGCTAAAGATAAAGGATTTAGAGAGCGGTAATGAAGAAGTTGTTGATATAGAAAGTTTTATTTCTTAGTAGTAGTTACAAATTAGAAAAGTTTAAATACTAATACCTATCACAAATATCGAAGGTTACACTAAAATGAAAAAAGAAAAAATATTCAGTCCTGGTTTGATGCACGGATGTTCTAGAGCATGGCTTATACAAGATGGCGTACTTCATGTTATTGCAGATTATAGAGAAGGATATAATCTTCAGAGCAATGACCCTGCTAAAAAGCATGAAACATTATCTCTTGAGATAAACAGGTCTGGGGAGAATAAAAGATTTGTTTATGGATTTTTAATAGGAGGGCAATATCCACTTGAAAGCGAGACTTTAAGAGATACTGAAACTCAATTAAGAGACTTTGCTAGAAAAACAAAAGGATTAGGAGGATTTTGTAAGGATTCAGAATCTGATTTTAGATTACAAAAATCAAATATTTCGGTAAGAATTTATGTTCCTCCTAAGACAGAAAATTCTATGCTTTATATCAAGCAGATTGAGAAAGTTCCTGATCTTGAAGTTGTCTTGAACAACTTTGTTTCAAATGGAGCTCCTATTTTTAATAAACTAAGCAAGGGAACAAATATATCTTATGAAACAGTGAGAAGAGTTCTAGAAACAGCCAGACAGCAGGATAAATATCCAATAAAAGAATCACGCTTTGATTTTATTTAAACTTTTTCTTATTATAGTTATTTGATTCTAAGGTTTAGTATAACGTTTGTAGAAGACAGTTTAGATTTTATATTCTTCACGAATAAATCCCCATTTCACTAAAACATTTTTTTCTAATCTTTTGAATATTATTTCTTCTATAAAAATACTTATCAAGGATATAGTTATTATACCTACTATTACTTTATCAAAATCAAAAGACCATTGAGCCACCCAAATAAATTTTCCTAAACCCCCCAATGTTACTACCAACATTTCTGCACCTATTAAGGACCTCCATGCAGAACCAAAACCTATTCTTAACCCAGTGATAATACTGGGAAGGGCACACGGCAGAATTACATCCAATACTATTTTGGGTTTATTAAAACCTAAATTTTTTGCAGCCAAAATATATTCGATATTAATGTTCTGTACTCCGCTGATAACATTGTATATAATTCGCACAAAGCTCGATATAAAAATAACAAACCAAATAGCTTCTCTTGTAAATCCTAAAAATAATATTATGAAAGGTAACCAGACTAATGATGGAATCGGGTAAATTGCTGATAAAATTGGATGAAAAATCTGATAAACTGTCCTGTTCCTTCCCATCACAGTTCCTAGAACCACAGCACAAATCATTGCTAAGATAAATGGAGGTATTAGATTAAACAAACTTGTTAATATTAATCCAGAAAGTGTTCCATCAGCAATTAATTGCATGAAAGATGAGGGGATTTCATTAGGAGAAGGAATCAATCGTGTTACACTTTGGTTGAAATAATAAAGGATATACCAAAGAATTAAGATAGCCAAAAAAGGTATGGCTCCCAAAACTAATTTTCTAATCAGTAGAATAGATTTCATTTTGTGCATGTTTTAGCTTTTCTTCAAATTTTGAGTCAAAGATTTGTTCTAAAGTAAGATTTGATTCTATCTGCCCAATTTCTACAGCTATTCTAGCCATATCCACTAAAACCTTAGGGTCAGACCATAAGATGTATGCTAATTTATTAGTTTCCCAAATGTCTTTTATATATTCTGGTGAGTATGCCTCACTTTCTACTTTAATATACGAAGAAACTATCTGAGCAGCTTCATCTGGGTTAGACTTTATGAATCTATGACCTTTAATAATTGAATCAATAAATTTTTCAACTAATAAGGGGTGAGCAAGATTGAAATCTTCATTTACCGCTATAACTTCTTCAAGTCTAGGTTGCAGAGTATATCCTTTCGTTGCCCATTCTTCGTGTGGAACAGCACCAATCTCTGAATATTTTTCCAATTCATCTTCGCCTATTGGAACAGCATCAACTATCTTTTTATCCATCAATGCGCTTGGCCGATATACTTTATCGATATATACAAAATTTACTTTACTGGCATCTATATCCTCTTTTCCAAGGACGTATCTGACATAAGACTCTGAGGGTCCACCCTGACTAACAGCTATACTCTTTCCTACAAGATCTTCAAAGGTTTTTGTTTGGTTATCTCTTACAAAAAGATGTATGGGTCCAACTGCCATCGGTGCGACTATTTTAATTGGAATGCCTTTGGAGATTGGAACAAAAAAAACAGTCACAGCACCTAATGCAATATCTATCTGTCCCATAGAAAGAGCTAGTTTTATATCATTAGCCGAATTTAGTGGGATAGCTTTTATTATTACATCACTTTCATTGAAATAACCTTTTATGTCTGCAACATAGAATGGACCATAATTTATATTTCCTGCCCGATACCCTACTTTTATCACCTTTTCATCATCTTGAGGGGCAGACTGAATATGATAAAATAAGAAAATAACTAAAAAAATTAAACAAGTACACAATATTCCGTAAATTATTTTTCTTTTCATAATATCTCCTCTTTACTGCTTTGGTTTAATATATATGATAGGGATTCTTCCATTGCTGGATTTTTTATTAATTTTTCAAAATCTTCAGATAAATCCATTTCAATTTCTTTCCTTAATTTGATAAAGTCTGGGTTTATTGAATCTCTTGGGCGTGGAAAGTTTACATCATATACTTTTTTTATAGTAGCTGGTCTGGTAGACAAAAGATAAATTTTATCACCTAAATAAATTGCTTCTTCTGTGCTGTGAGTAACAAAGATTATGGTTTTCTTGGTTTTTCTCCATATGGTTTCCAAGTTCTTTCTTAAAAATTTTCGGTATTGTGAATCAAGGGCTGAAAAAGGTTCATCCATTAACAAAACTTTAGGATTTGTTACTAGCGCTCTTGCCAAAGCAACGCGTTGCTGCATTCCCCCAGAAAGTTTATAGGGGTACCAATCTTTAAAAGAGACAAGCCCCATCATATCCAAATATTGTATAACAAGTTTATGTTTCTCGCTTTTGTTCATTGCTGATTTATCAAGAGCAAACAAAATATTTTCATAAACTGTTTTCCATGGAAAAAGAACATAATTTTGGAAAATCATCATTCGGTCACAATCAGGTTCAGAAATTGGCGTGTTATCTATAAATATCTTGCCTTTCGTTGGTTTTAAAAAACCTGCAATTAAATAGAGAAGAATAGTTTTACCACAACCACTGGGACCAAGAATACATACAAATTCCCCATTTTTTGCTGAAATGGTGATATCTCTAAGAACTTCAAAATCATCATTTTCTCCAAAAGATTTATTTACATCTATTAAATTCAACATAATCAACCTAAGTAAGATGATGTTTATATATTTAACTTTTTCATTCTTTTGTTATTGATATTGTAAATGTGAGCCGAAACTTATAAATACAAAGAGTTTGTATAATCTGATATGACAACAAACCAATCCATCGCAAGAATCTTCTATGGAATCGCTGACATTCTTCAGGTTACAGACACAAACAAATGGAAGTCCATAGCTTATAGAAGAGCTGCAAGAGCTATTGAAGGACTTACAGATGATATTGAATATGTTTACAAGAAAGGAAAATTAAAAGACATCCCTGGAGTTGGTGAAGCGCTGGCTGGGAAAATTGAAGAATTCATTAAAACAGGAAAAATAAAAAAATATGATGAATTAATTAAAAAAGCTCCTAAAAACATTTCAATGCTGATGAACATTCCAGGCATCGGGCCTTCAAAAACAAGAGCACTAATACAGAAACTTAAAATAAAAAATATTGAACAGCTAAAAAAAGCTGCTTTAGAACATAAAATTGCAAACCTTGCTGGGTTTGGAACAAAATCAGAGCAGGACATCCTAAAAAATCTTGGAAGTTATGGGCTTGAAAAAGACAGACATCCTTTGAGCGAGGTTTCTGTAATAGCAAATTCTGTTGTAAAAAAACTGAAAAAATATGCAAAAAATATTATTGTAGCTGGTTCTATAAGAAGGAAAAAGCCTTTGGTTAGAGATATAGATATTCTTGCAGTTGCCAAAAACTCAGAAAAACTTATTGATGCATTTGCAAAACTTCCTGTTGTGAAAAATGTTTTGGCAAAAGGAAAAACAAAAGTTTCTGTTGTTCTGAAGTCAGGTATTCAAGCTGACTTAAGAGTTGTTGATGAAAAATCCTTTGGAGCTGCATTGTTATATTTCACAGGAAGCAAGGAATATAATATTGCGTTAAGAAGAATTGCGATGAAGAAAGGATGGAAATTGAATGAATACGGTTTATTCAAAGGCAATAAAATGATTGCAGGCAAAACAGAGGAAGAAGTTATTGCAAAGTTAGGTGTAAAATATTTAAAGCCAGAATTAAGAGAGACAACAAACTTTATCTCCCAATAGAAGGAACATCCAGCGGAAGAATTATGTGCGTGTCTCCTTTTACATCATCATAAAGCTGGCCTTCATTAGGCAAAAAGCTTCTTATTTCAACAAAATCTTTAAACATCTTTTCTTTTGTTCCTTCACTTTCAACATGCCTACTTGTCTCAAAAAGGTCAATTGCTTCATTATAATTCTTCTGTGTATAACCTTTTAATATATATTTTATATCTCCAATATCATAATCATTTACAATAAGATCATAAATTTTCATCATATGGCCTGCTGTTTCAATTTTGTTCTCTATTCTTCTAGAATTGTTAAATAATGATGTAAAGAAAATTCCTGCTGCAAGTCCTAATGCAAGCGAACCAACAATTATGGCTGTTAAACCATCTTTGTTTATTTTCATACAGAAGAAGTTATTTTCGGATTTATAAAAGTTTGTAATTTCAGAAAAAAATGATTTCTGAAGAATGGTAACAAATATGGAAATATTTATAAACTTATATTGTTTCTTTAAAACATTATGAACTTTGGGAAAAAATTACTAATAGGTTTAGGTGTTGTATATCTTATTGCTTGGCCTGGTAGAGAATTGTATGACCATTTCATAAAAAATGCTTTTGAACCACAAAAATCAATTCAAGAAACAACAAGAGCTGAAGATATCTTTATGAAAGTTAATCCAAATTTTCAAGTAAAACAAAAATATACAGTTCATAATGAAATAATTCCAAATGATTTTGTAATTTATGAAAAAGGTTTAAAATTGGCTGAAGTAAATGTTGAAAAGCCTTATATGGGGTTAAATGGAGAATCTTTTAAAGCAAGATTAGAGCTTGCTTATATTTATCCTGATGGAATAAAGAAAAAGCCTGTTCTTTTAAATGTCAAAAGAGATAATTATGGAACCCGTAAGTTAACTATAGACCATGCTTGTTATATGGATAGCTATAATAATTTTTCATCATTTATTTATAGAGAAGATATGACTCCAGAACTAGTAAGAAAATATGGTAACTTACTTTTTCAAACATCAGCAGAAATTTATGTTGTAATGCGGGAATTAGAAAGAGTTCAGGGCGAATTAGAAAAAGTTCCTGCTGTCAAAAATCAAAAGCTAGATCATGTGCTGCGTTTGTAGAAAAATAGAAATTTTTTTAACTTCTGATAACTAAAATGATATTGTTATAGCTAACATCACTCTTTTTTCCTAAGCCAACAAGTCTCTAAACATTTTATTTCAGAATCCTTACCTATTTTTATTGTAGTATATTTACAATAAGTTTCCTTTACTCCCTCACACCTAGATTCGTTATGTTCTACTTTAACACCATAATCAACAAGTGTTGCATTAGGAATCACTTTTTGGGTTGTTTTAAGTCTTTCTACTGCATTAATATAATCTTCATGTTCGCCCATAAATCAGCAAGAACTTATTTGATATTTAAACATTGTTGTCGTTGAAAAGGTATTTTAAATAATAAAATTCTACAGATAAATCTAGTTCTACATTTTTCAAAAAAGTTTATAGCTCTGCCTATTTATGCATTATTCAAAAATTTATTTAAAATTATAGAAATCTAAATATTTCTAAAAAATAAATAAGACCATGGTGTTAAAAATATAATCTTTTGTTGTTTAAAGTTTATGAACAATTAGTAACTGCATGCTGAATACCTCGCCGAAGCTTGGTACTTACACACCAGTTCTATCAAACCCATCTTCTGTGGGCGTTCTAAGATGTCTCTTTTTGAGGCAGGCTTCGCGCTTAGATGCTTTCAGCACTTATCCCTCGGTGCGTAGCAGCCCTGCATGCCTTGTCAGACAACAGGTTGACCAGTGGCACCCAATCTTCGTTCCTCTCGTACTAAAAGATCGTTCCTCTCAGACATCAACATATCCAGTAGATATCAAACTAACTGTCTCGCGACGTTATGAACCCAGCTCACGATCCCTTTTAACAAGTGAACCCCTTTACCCTTGGCCGCTTCTGCACGGCCAGGTTAGGAAGAGCCGACATCGATGTAGCAAGCCCCGCCGTCGATATGAGCTCTCAGGCGGGACGACTCTGTTATCCCCGAGGTAACTTTTCGGTCATCTCTAGCCCCCATTGATAGGGACATAGAGGTTCGCTAGCCCAGTATTTCTACTTTGAAATTATTCTTGGTCAAATTCCAATCAGGCTGACTTATGCGCTTGCACTCTTCTCAGAATTTCTGATTCTGATGAGTCAACCTTTGGGCACCGTTGATACATTTTCAACGGTGTGCCACCCCAGCCGAACTGTCTGCCAGACGTTGTTCTGCTCTCGCAGTTAGCAACGTAAGCTCTGAAGAGTGGTGTTACATTGGCGTCTACACAAAACCTTGCGATTCTGCTTTAACGACTCCCACTTACGCTATACAACAAAGCTCACATCGCAGCATCAAGCTACAGTAAAGTTCTACGGGGTCTTCGCTTCCCACTGGATATCACTGGCTTTTGCACCAGTATAAAGAGTTCGGAGGATTCTAGATAGGGACAGTGGACACCTCGTTACACCATTCATGCAGGTCGTCATTCAAACGACAAGGCATTTCGCTCACATTTGTTACTTCCTTTTTAATATAAAAGGTGGATATACATTTCTGCATATCTCCGTTAATCGCTTAACGGGTCGGACTATATCTTCATCAATCACTTGATGTTTGGCGTATAGTCTCTGAGGATTTTTCTTTTTCAAGAAACCTTTCCTGCTGATTGTCCGCACTTGAAAATTTTTACTGCTAATAAAATATTTTGAGATATTTTATTAATTAGTATTTCAAGATACACCGGAGTTTCCAGCATATAGCCAAATTTTACTAAGGCAATTTTTTGGTTTACCTTAAGAGAGTTATAGTTACTCCCGCCGTTTACCAGATCTTAGCTCCCTTGAAAAGGAGTTTGAATTACTGGCACTGGGCAGGTGTCGCCGCCTATACACACCCTTGCGGGCTCGCAGACAGCTTTGTTTTTGTTAAACAGTCGGGTATCCCTTGTCACTGTGCCCTGCAATCGCAGACATGAGTCAACGAATGCAGGGACCCCTTATACCGAAGGTACGGGGCTAATTTGCCGAGTTCCCTTATCTAGATTATTCCTTGAGGCCGTGGGCTTCTCACCCAGGGGCACCTGTGTCGGTTCTTGGTATAGATGTTTAAGATTTTTTCCTACTTTCTTTTCACGGTCTCCAGGAATCAGCCAAACTCCCCAAAGGGAAGCTCATCAAAATTTAATCAAGTTCTCATCATTACGATACTCCCTTGATTTATCTTTTTTAACACACCAGACGAGATGTGTTGGCCTGTCCAGAAGAATTAAAAATAGGACTTGTGTTGCCATGCATACTTAAACAGTACAGGAATATTAACCTGTTTCCCTTTCCCTTAATCATTTTATAATCAAAGTTAGGACTAACTAACCCTTGCCTAAACTGTATTGGCAAGGAACCCTTGCCCTTACGGCCGTAGAGATTCTCACTCTACTCTGCTCCTACTTCCGCCAGGATTTTTGTTCCTATCAGGTCCATATCTCATCTCTGAAATACTTCTACCCTAACAGGACACCTGCCTACCACAATGCTTGCGCATGTCTATAGTATCGGTTATTATCTTAGCCCCGTCCATTTTAGACGCATTTAGTCTTGACGAGTAAGCTGTTACGCACTTTTTAAAGGAAAGCTGCTTCTGAGCCAACCTCCTCGCTGTCTATGACTAGACACAATCTTCACCCTTTCACACTTAGATAATATTAGGGACCTTAACTATAGTCTGGGTTGTTCCCCTCTTGCTGCAGACGCTTACCGCCTGCAGCCGTCTCCCAGGATCTTAGACATATTTACATTCGGAGTTGGACAGGAAACCGACCCTTTTCAGGGCCTAAATCTCGAATCCGTACCTCTACCATAAACATTGTCTCACCTGAGGCTTGACTGACGCCAATTTCGGCAGGAACCAGCTATCACCGATCTCGATTGGCTTTTCACCCCTAATCCAAAGTTAGAAAAACGCTTGTTCACAGAACTTCTTCAGACCTCCACGGAGTTTTACCCCCGCTTCATCTTACCCTGGATTAGATCGCTCGGTTTCGGGTCATACCTGAGTGACTCCGGGCACGTTAATACCCCGCTCCTCACAAGTTGCGAGCATGTTGCTTTCGCTTAGACTACTTTACATTAATCTCGCCACTCAGATAAACTCCCTGGCACGTTATTCAAAACGGACGATGCAACTCCTAAGAGCAGCATCAAACTATCGCTATTAGATTTCAGGTTCTTTTAACTCCCTGTTACGGGTTCTTTTCAACTTTCCCTCACGGTACTATTTTCGCTATCGGACTTAAATTGTATTTAAGGTTAGAAGTTAATGTCTCCTATATTCCTGCTCAGTATCTAGTGAACAGTACTCAGGATACTACCAAAATCTTTCAGTTTTTCTTACGGGGCTGTCACCCTCTATGGCTAAACATTCCAGAAAAATTCAAATCACTGATTCAGATTCGTAAGGTAGTCCATACCCCACATTTTTAACATATTTCTATGTCAAATTCGGTTTGCCTTGTGCTGGTTTCGCTCGCTGCTACTAACAGCATCTCTATTGATTTCTTTTCCTGCGGGTACTGAGATGTTTCAGTTCCCCGCGTTCCCTATCCTTTCGGATCTATTGTGAAGTCACATTCGGAAATCTCCGGTTCAAAGCCTACATGCAGCTCGCCGGAGCATATCGTAGCTTGTCACGTCCTTCATGGGCATTTAAGCCAAGTCATCCACCTAATAGCATATATTGTTTTAAACAACAATTATATATTTTTAACACCATGGTCTCATTAAAGGAAATATAAATATTACAGCACTCAACTCTTGCTCATATAAGATTTGAGGTTATAGTTCCGTCAACCATCCCTTCCATAACATGCAATTATGGACCGGATATCATATTGTGTAAATCTATGACAATGAAATTTTTTATTTTCTTTTTTTGTAAATATAAAAATGGACCCGCCGGGAAATTCAGCCCAGACATTTAGTCCTGAACATTTGAACCCGGGACCTCAGCCTTGCAAGGGCAGCGCTCTACCGAGCTGAGCTACAGGCCCATCTATAATTGTAAATATTTACTCAAATTTTTTATTTGAATAAATTATTATTACAAAATTATTTTGTAATAATGTGCAAAAAATGTTTGCAACATTTTTGGAACATCAAAAATCCTTTGGGATTTTAAATGTGGAATGAATAAGTTTGTTCAGCTATATATTGTTAGAAATAAAAAAAAGGAGGTGATCCATCTGCAGGTTCCCCTACAGATACCTTGTGACGACTTAACCCATCTCACTGAGAATAGGTTCGTATAAATCAATAAAATTTATACTCACCTAAACCCTGCTCGAGTGGTTTGACGGGCAGTGTGTGCAAGGAGCAGGGACATATTCACCGGGCCATGATAAAACCCGATTACTAGGGATTCCAGTGTCATGAGGGTGAGTTACAACCCTCAATTTAAACTAAGATAGCGTTTAGAGGTTTAGCTTCTCCTTTCGGAGTTGCATCCCATTGTCGCTACCATTGTTGCGCGCGTGTAGCCCAGAAGATTCGGAGCATACAGACCTACCGTAGCCTGCACCTTCCTCCCTGTTTCCAGGGCAGTCTCTACAATGTGCCCAATCCAATAAGCTGCTGGCAATTGTAGATACAGGTCTCGCTCGTTGCCTGACTTAACAGGACACCTCACGGCACGAGCTGACGACGGCCATGCACTACCTCTCGGCTCGTCAAGTAAAACCTTTAATCTGACTTTCATCCTGCCGTCGCTTCTGGTGAGATTCTCCGTGTTGAGTTGAATTGAACCGCACGCCGCACCCCTTGTGGTGCTCCCCCGCCAATTCCTTTAAGTTTCAGTCTTGCGACCATACTCCCCAGGCGGCAAGCTTAACATCTTCATTACGATACTGCACATTCCCGAAGAATATGCAACACCTTGCTTGCAGCGTTTACGGCTAGGACTACACGGGTATCTAATCCGTTTCGCTCCCCTAGCTTTCGTCCCTCACAGTCGAACTTGTCCTGGTCAGACGCCTTCGCCACTGGTAGTCTTTTCAGGATTATAACATTTTACCGCTACCCTGAAAATACTTCTGACCCCTACCAATTCCAAGTCTAGTAGTCTCTCCTGCCTTCTGTCAGGTTAGGCCTGACAATTTCACAGAAGATTTGCTTGACATGCTACGGACGCTTTAGGCCAAATAAAACCGATTGCCACTTGTGGCGCGGGTATTACCGCGGCTGCTGGCACCCGTCTTTCCCACCACTTATTCGCCAAAGATTTTACCTTTGGCAAAAGCCTATGCTAAAAGCATAAGCACTCTGGGTTCCCTTATCGCACTTTCGTGCAGTGTAAAGTTTTCGCGCCTGCTGCACCCCGTGGGGCTAGGACCCGTGTCTCAGTGTCCTTCTCCGGGCGATCTCTCTCAAGACCCGTACAGATCTTCGGCTTGGTGGTCCATTACACCGCCAACTACCTAATCTGCCGCCAACTCATCCTAAGGCATTGCTTTTAAAAGAAAAAACATTCCAGTATAATTCTTCTATCCGGTGTTACCCTCACTTTCGCGAAGTTATCCCAGACCTTAGGGTAGATTATCGACGTGTTACTGAGCAGTTTGCCTCTATTGCTAGAAGACTTACATGGCTTAACCGAACCCAAATAGCAGCAACCTCCCGCAGGATCAACGGGAATTGTTTAATAATTCTATCTCTAGAATAATCCTGTATCGAGTTTATTTGGTCGCACTATATAGATAAACTAAAACCTAATTTTACAGAAAATCTTTTCAGATTTTCTGAATCCATCGTTGGTTGATACCAACTTCAGGATATAGAAATTGCGCTCTCACAATAATATATTGTATACATAGCTGAACAAACTTATTCATACACAAATGCGAAATTTGCGCATACATCTAAGTATTTTACCAAGTTTGATATTGGATTCTTCTACACGAGTTTTACGAAGAAAATTGGTGGCGATGTTTTATCGTGTTCTATTGGATAATAAGGAGTTATTTATAAAGGTTTCGGAAACGTTTTCTCGACGTTTCCGAAGCCCAAAAAACCTGATGGTTTTTCTGGTTTCTATTCGGTAAATGAGACGGGAGAATTTTTGGGATACTTTTATATATTCTGAAGATAAAATAAATTGATAATAGGGTGGTGTGAAAATGAACCTTTTCAAACTAATCAACAAAATATCAAAGCAAACATATTTTGTAATTATGATATTTTCATTTCTTATGGTGCATCAATTCATAAGTGTTGCTGTTCAATCAAAAAGATATTATCCAAGTTACAACAACACACCGGAAATAACTATTGTGATAATATTTTTAATAATTGGTTTGTTTGCAACACAGCAATTTATATGGAAGAAAAAGGTTGAAGAAGAAATTAAGATAAGTAAAACTAAGTCAAAAAGTTTAAAAGAGAGATGGAAAGATTTTTGGTCTGATGTATAGTATTAGTTGGGTGGTATGAAAACGAAAACTTTATTTTTTATTTCTGTAATAATGTTAATGATAATAATAAGCGGATGTGATTCTTTAGAGGATAATACTATAACAACAAATATAAATTATGTTTCTTCTTGTAATCTTTCTGAAAATCAGTTAGCAAAAGCAAAAATACTTACATCAGATGCACAAACAGATGAATTCGGTGGAATTATTAGGTGGGATAAATGTGGAAAAAATGAATCAGAGAACACTTATTTGATAAATATTAGTAAAAAACAAACTAATATCTCACAAAAGATTACTCAGAGTTTAGAACAGGTTAAAGAATATGTTTCATCTATAAATATATCAAAAGAAGACTTTAGAGATGAGGTAGATATAGAAAAAACTATTTTTAATCTTGTAAACGAAGAGAGAGCAAGTAAAGGGATTCATGAATTAATTTGGTCTGATAAATTGTATAGTCTTTCTAAAAGTCATAGTAAATCTATGATTGAAGAAGGTTTTTTTAAGCATAGTGGCGATAATGTTGGTGAAAACATAGTGCAAACACCACTACACTATTCGGTTCAAGGGTGTGGTATTGTTTATATAGACAACCAAATTGCCAATTGTATGTTCAAAACATGGAAAAGTAGTACTATGGGGCACTATGAAAATATGGTTAGTAGAATGTACTCTTATACTAGTGTTGGTGTTGCTTGTAATTTATTTGAGTGCAAGGGCACTCAAAATTTTTGGTGAATAAAATAGAAACATTTATATACTATCATGATATACAATGTTATATAGTGATACAAAATGGTGAAAATACAAATTGATTTATCAGAAGAAGAGGACAAAATTGTAGAGATATACAAACTAGTTAACAACCTTAAAACCAAACAAGACGCAATAAAGCAGATGGTTAAGTATTTTAAAGTAGATATAAAACCAAAGAATATAAGAAAAAATGAAGAATATTATGAAAAATCACTCAAATTTTAGGAGGTAATAAAAATGAATTATATAATAATCGGAATCTTTGCGGTTATAATAATTATAATCTTGTATATATTCAATTATGTATACAGAACTTATAATTATTTGATAAATCTTAGAATGAATGCAGATAGGCAAGCTAGTCATCTTCAAGCACATCTAAAAAAGAAGTTTGATATGATTCCTGCATTAATAGAAATTGTGAAAGGTTATACAAAACATGAAAAAAGTACCTTGGAAGAGGTTATAAGACTTAGATCTCAATGGGGTGCAGCAAAAAATATTACTGTGAAAACAAAAACCGGAAATATGCTTGAATCAGCACTCTCAAAATTAATGGTGGTTCATGAAAGATACCCTGACCTAAAAGCAGATCGAAGTTTTATGAACATACAAAATGGAATATGGCATGTTGAAAAAGAATTACTTAACGAAAGAAAGGTTTACAATAAGAGGGTAAGTTTTTATAATGTAAAACTTCAAGAATTTCCTTCAAATATTATAGCAAAGATGTTTGGATTTGAAGAAAAACCATTTTTCTCAATGGAAGAAGAACCAAGCGAATAAGAAAAAATGCCAGATTTAACAGAGATCATATATTTGATAATAGTACTTATTTGTATATGGCTTTTTATAAGATTTCTAAAAAATCTTTTTAGAATACCAAAAAGGAGGAGGAGATTTTACAGAAGAAGATTTCCTAGAAGGAGAAGATTCTTTCGTCGTAGAATAAAAATAAGTCCTAACACAGCTTTTCATAAGGAACTTCATAAATTAAAACGAAAAAAATCTGGAATACCATTAACAAAGAATGAGATGTATCGAGCTGCTATTACAGCAAGTCACAAAGTAATAAAAAGAAGAGGAAGAAAAGGACATAATATTCGTCAGAAAATAAGAAAAAGATTGCTAGAAGGGCATCATGTAGTTAAGAGATATAAGATGAAGTAGGACAAATATTTATATACCCAGTCCTATTTAGAAGCTTATGCATATCAAAGATTATATTTTTAAACCAAGTACACTCATTTTAATTGCTATTATAATAATATTTATAATTATGGCTTGTGTGGCTATAAAACCTACACCAGATGCAACGTTTATGACTTCAGGGAGTGATTTATTAAAAATATTGGGTGGAGCTGTTGCTGGAGCATACAGTGGTGAAAAATATAATCAGTATGTAAAAAGGAAAAAATGAACAAAAAAGCACAGAACATAGATATTGAAGGAATAATAAAAGCAGGAGTATTATTACTTATAGTTGCTGCTCTTTTCGGAGGCACATTACTTTCAAATAATATGAGTAAAATTTTTTCAGATTTGGGAGTTTTTTTAGTTATAATTGCAATTATAATAGGTTTTATATCTTTGTTCTTTCCATTTATTAGAAGAAATTTTAGGTAATCTATTCTTTAGAAATAAAAAATAAAATCATCTCTCCCAGCTGCTCTTCTTCCCAGAATATCCTCTTGGGATATCGCTGCTGTTATCGCTTCTGCTATGACTGGAACTTTCTCGCCTAGGACGTGAGAAATCTCCTCTTGGTCTTTCTCGCTGTCCTGAAGAGCTTCCTCTTTGGAAACTGCTTCTCTGCCCTGAAGAACTGCCCCTTGAAAATCCTCCTCTGGAATTGCCTCTTGAGAAATTTCCCCTTGATTCTCTTCTGTCTGCAATCCAGCCAATCTGCGCTCTTGCAATCTCAGGCATTTCCTCTTTCTTGATTTTCAAGTCATTGTCTTTCAGCACTCTTGTGAAATTGTCATAATCCCAGCTTGACAACAAGCTTATTGCTTTTCCTTCTTTTCCAGCTCTTGCTGTTCTTCCGATTCTATGCACGTATTCCTTGCTGTCTTTTGGAATATCATAGTTGTAGACATGCGTAACTCCTTTTATGTCAAGCCCTCTTGCTGCAACATCTGTGCAGACAAGAACATGAGCTTTGTTTGAGTGAAACATATCCATTGTCCTGTTTCTCTTGTCCTGAGAAAATCCGCCATGAATTGCAATTGCAACAAGGTCTGCATATTTTAAATTGTTTGCAACAAAGTCAACATTTTTTCTTGTGTTGCAGAAAACCATTACAAGCCCTGAGCGTTCATTTTTTAAAAGATGCACAAGCAATGAAAATTTCTGCTTGTCAGGAACATCATAGTAGCTCTGCGCTAACTTAGTTGGGTCAACCTGATTTTCAGCAGAAACCTTTATTGGATTTTTCATATATTTTTGCACAAGATGGTCAATCTCTTTTGAGATTGTTGCTGAAAATAATAGTGTCTGCCTGTTTACAGGGCATTTTCTTATTATTCTTTCTACATCTTCCTTAAATCCCATGTCAAACATTCTGTCTGCTTCATCAAGCACAAGAATTTTCAAGCGTGAAAAATCAATTGTCTGCCTTTCTATGTGGTCAAGAATTCTTCCAGGAGTTCCCATTACAACATCTGCTCTTCTTAATTGTGAAATCTGCGGGTTTATTGAAACTCCGCCATAAACAGCAATTATATCCAAGGGCTTGTATTTTGAAAATTTCTTCATTGCCCTTCTGTTCTGCTCAGCCAATTCTCTTGTTGGCGTTAAAATCAAAGCTTGTATTCCTTTTCCATGCTCGCAGTCTTTTATAATTCCTGATGCAAACGCTAAAGTTTTTCCAGAACCTGTTGCAGACTCTGCAATAACATCTTTTCCCATTGTGACTAAAGGAATAGTTTTTTCCTGAATCTCGCTTGGCTTTTCAAATTTCTCTTCTTCGATAACTCTTATTATAGGCGCTATCAGTCCTGTTTTTCTAAATTTTTCCATTTTTTATCTTTTCTCCATTTATTTTTCAGAATTCTAATTTGATTATGAATTCTGAATTGTTTTTTTAACAGTTATAATATCAAGAAGACGTAATAAAGTTGAGTTATTTTATTTATCTTCTTTCTATCTATTTAATTAAACTGCTTTTCTCTTTCTCTTTTCTTTCTTAATCCTCTTTCTCTGCCACTTCCATCTCATCTGTCTCTTCTTCTTCCATCTGCGCGAGGATCTCTTCATAACATTAAAGAAATTTATGTGTGTTTAAAAAGCTTTTGTTTTGTTTAGATATTGTCCTTTATCTCTTTTACGCACTTTTCAATTATTTCACTATAATTGTATTGTGGGATTCCAAGCTCTGTAAGTTTTTCCAATGGTAGTTCTATTGCTGGTGTTTTATTCTCTTCATCTTTAGCTTCTGCTTTTATTCCAAACTGCGATAAAATGTCTCTTGCTACATCAAATCTTGATTTCATTTCAGGAACAGAGACAGGAATTATTTCTCCTGTTATATTTTTTTCAAGAACTGCTTCGATTGTCTGTGAGATATGCCCAAGCCATGTTGGCTGAAATTTCCATGAAGAATCATAGACAGCAGGAGTTTTTTCTTTTATATTCTTCAAAATCCTGTTAAAGGGCCTGTCATTTTCTGCGTTTGGGCTATAACCTAGCATCAAAGAAGGCCTTAAAATTACATAGCCTGCTTCTGTCTCTGCAGAAATAAACTCCTCTGAATATTTTTTCGTCCTTCCATATAAATCCTGAGGATTAGCTGCAGCAGAGGATGATAAATATATAATCTTTGCATTAATAAAATTAGCAGCAGTTATCAAATATAATGTTCCTGCTACATTTACTTTTCTTGCCTCTTCCCTGTTTTTATCGCAGAATCTTGGGCTTGGAAGAGCTGCTGTATGTATAATTACTGACGGATTTATGCTTTCAACTGTTTTTAAAGTATGGGTATAATTTGATATATCCATTTTAATCAGCTCTGGAAAAAGCTGATTGTTGTGATAGGTTCCAACAACTTTATGATTTTTTATTAAATCAGAATACAGCCGTGCTCCTGCATAACCATTTGCTCCTGTTATTAAAATTGGTCTCTCTTTCATAACAATTTGATTGAGGCACTGAGTATTTAAGCTTTACTCTTTTGTAGTTACTGTTAGGTAACAAAATAATCGAAAGATTTATAAACCATCATAAAAAAATAGGTATATGAAGAATACACTTGCAGTTATATTAGGGGGTGGAGAAGGAAGCAGACTCTATCTTTTGACTAAACTAAGGGCTAAGCCAGCTGTTCCTTTTGGAGCAAATTACAGGATAGCAGATTTTTCTTTGAGCAACTGCCTTAACAGCGGAATAAAAAGAATTTGCGTTCCTACCCAGTATGAATCTGTTTCATTAAGCAATCATCTTGAAAGATGGGCAAGAGGAAAATTCAGCGTTGACCTTGGAGAATTTTTAAGAGAACTTTCTATAAAAGGAGAAAGAGGAGAGCAGGAGGTTAGGTATAAGGGAACTGCTGATGCTGTTTACAGAAATTTAAGGCATTTCAGAACTAATTATGATGAAATGCTTATTCTATCTGGAGATCATATCTACAATTGTAATTATACAGAATTTCTTGATGAACACAGGAGAAAGAATGCTGACCTAAGCATTCTTGTTACAGAAGTTCCTGATGATGAAAGAAGCGGATTTGGAATTCTTGAAGCAAATGGAGGCAACAAAGTTATTGGGTTTGAGGAAAAACCAGCAGAACCAAAATCAAACCTTGCTTCAATGGGAATTTATCTTTTTAACAGGGAATTTCTTGAAGAGGTTTTAAGAAAAGATGCTGAAGATACAAGTTCAAATCATGATTTTGGAAGAAATATAATTCCTATGCTTATCAGGGAAAATGCAAAGGTTTACTCTCATAAATTTTCAGGTTTCTGGAAAGATGTTGGGACAATTAAAGCTTTTTACGAATCAAATATGGACCTTGTAAGCGTAAAGCCAAAACTTAATCTTTATGATTTAGAGCATAAAGTTTACAATGATGGAAGCTCACTACCTCCTTCAAAAATAAATTTTGATTTGCTTATAGGTGATGGAAGTATAGTAGTAGATGCGAACATACACCAGTCTATTCTTGGACCAGGAACAACAATTGGGCCAGGACATGATATATCAAGAACTATATTCTTTGGTTCAGATACTGATTTAGGAAAATTATGTTCTGTGGATTCTGGATGCATGATAACAAGAGCAATAATTGATAAAAATGTCAGAATAGGAAAGGGATGTGTAATAGGTCATGGCGGAAAGCCGAATTACAGCGAAAAAGGGCTTGTCCAAGGACAGGACTTTGATGTTTATGATGGAATAACAGTTGTTGCAAAAGATGTAAATATTCCTGATGGAACAGTTCTTTAGTAATATTTATATAGTTAAATATTAAATTTCTTTTATGGCAGTTGGACAGACAGCAGAAGAACCAGAGGATAGCCCTGAAAAAAATCCTCAGATGATAATGTTCATGGGTTTAGTTCTTATTGTTATGGGCGTATTGATAACAAAAATAAAATTTCTTCTTCTGGTTGGAATTTTGATAATTATTGCAGGTGTTGTAATCTTTGTTTTTTCTATGAAAGAGGATGCAACAAAGCCTGCTAAACCAAGAAGAATTCAGGAAGATGAGGATAAGCCAGAAGTTATTTAATTTTCCTTTATTTCATTTACATTTCTTCCAATCCATTTCATAATATTTTTTTGGTATTTGAAAGGAGCTTCATATTTTTCTGATAGCAGAAGATATTCTTTTTTTGCCTGCTCTAAATTTGTGTTATGAATCCCTTTTAGTTTGCTGAAAATTAATGGATCTGAAATAGCTGCTCTGCCAATCATAACGCCTTTTACTCCGATTGCTTTTAATTGCTCGACATCTTCTTTTGTTTTTATGTCTCCGTTTGCAATAATGTTTTTTCCTGTCTTTACGCATTCTTCGTAAACTTTTTTATCAGCTGGCTCTGAGTATGATTGCGAGCCATAACGGGCATGAACTATGAAAAAATCTGCTTTGACTGCATTGATTAAATTCAGATAAACCTTTTTTTCTTTTTCATATTTATTTAATCCTAAACGCATTTTAATTGAAGTTTTATAACCTCTATCTTTTATTATCTCTGCAATTTTTCTTACTTTACTTATTCTTTTTACCATTGCACATCCATAACCTAAGCCAACTATATCTGGACTTGGACAGCCGAGGTTAAGGTTAAAGCCCTGAAATCCTTTTTGCGGCTCAAACATTGAAAGAAATCTTTTAAAATATATTTCTCTTGCTCCAAGTAACTGAATAACTGTTGGTGTTTCGTCTTTGAATTCCAACCTCTTCCATGTTGACCTGTTTTTCTTTGCTAATCCTTCAACTCTTGTCATCTCTGTAAATGTTAAGTCTGCTCCGTATTTATGACAGATTGTTCTGAATGCGCTGTCTGTCATATCTTCTATTGGTGCTAACATGTATGTAAACTGGTTCATAACTTTGAGTAAATTTTTGGAGTATATAAAATTTTAGAAAATAATCATTTTATAGCAGAAATCAGTTTTTTAATAAATTTAGTTTTGGTTTCTGGCATTTTTGTTCTTAGAAAACCTCTATAATACATTTTCTTAGCTGAATGTGATAATTCTCTAAACTTTTTAAGAATCTTATATTTTTCTAACAAAACTTTCATTTCTCTAGGCATTTCAGGATTTTTTGGTATGCCTTCATCGTGAGGTTTTTTTCGTAAACCTTCTTTATACATTTTAATTCCAAAAGGACTCATTAAACCTTTTTTTAAAAGTTCTTTTCCATAGGATAAAGTATTCATGCTCCACTTGCTGTTTTTGTTTCTTTTTACAAATTTCTGTGAATACCTGTCTTTATCAATTCGTTGTATAGTTGTATCAATCCAGCCAAAACATATTGCCTGTTTCATAGAATCCATATTGTGAATAATTTGTTTTCCAGTATGTTTCTTATATTTGATTAGAACAACTTTATCTTCTTTAAGATGATTTTTCTCCAGCCATTTTCTCCAGTCTGCTGAATCTTTAGCGCAAAATGTTTTCATAGATTAGAATAATCCTATCGTGTATATTTAATCTTTACCATTATAAAAAAAGAAATGCCCCCAACGGGATTCGAACCCGTGTTTCAGCCTCGAAAAGGCAGAGTGATGGACCGGGCTACACTATAGGGGCATGTAATTTTAGTTTAATGACTGATTTATAAATATTTGGTTTTAAAAATAATTAAAGCATTATAATTCTAAAATCAAAAAATTTATAAACAACATAGTTACAGTAAACCAAATACAGGAATCAGCTTGCTGGTTCTTGTATTGTATAGAAAACCAAACGTGAAAACGTTATCAGGAGGAACAAATATGGCATACGGAGGAGGAGGAAGAGGCGGCTTCAACAGAGGAGGCGGCTTTAATAGAAGCGGTGGAAGCGGCGGTGGCTTTAGAAGAAGCTTTGGCCCAAGAGAAATGCACGCTATAAAGTGCAGCGAATGCGGAAAGGATGCAGAAGTGCCTTTCAGACCAAGAGAAGGAACACCTGTTTATTGCAGGGACTGCTTCATGAAAAAGAAAGGAATAACTCCAAGAGAACAAACAGATGCTCCTAAGAAAGAGGAGTATGAAGACAAGGAAAGTTTTGGCGAAGATTCTGAGGAAAAAACTGAAGAAGTTTCTGAGGAAGCTGATGACCAAGATACGGATGATAATCAAGAAAATTAAATAATAAGTTGTCCGTAAGATTTTGAATTTCTATTTTTTTATTTTATTTATTCTATCGTCCTTATCATATATGTTATAATTGCGAAAAATTTATAAAGAAGCTCTCGAAGGTTAGCGTATATGGCAAAAGAGGAGACAATATACGACGAAGAGGGAATGGAAGAACAGGTTGACAACGACGAAATCAGCTCTGAAGAACAAGGATTTATGCAGGGTTATGGAAAAGACGAAGAAAAAAAAGAAGTCAAAGAAGAACCTGAAACAGAGCCTGAAGAATAATTACATAAATTTTTTCTAGTTGCTTATAGGGGTAAGTGTTCTATTTTTGAAGGAAACAAATATAAACCAACATTATATTCTTAGATTATGAGCAGTTTTAACAAAAAGAAAACAAGTAAAGATTATGATCTTCAAAAACGCAAAGGAGGAGCCTTTGACGAAATGATTGACAAGGTAATTGATGAATCAGATATTGTCATGCTGATTGTTGATGCAAGAAGAGTATTTGAAAGCATAAATGGAGGTATACAAGATAAAGTAAGAAAAGGAGGCAAAAAACTTCTTTATGTAATAAATAAAGTTGATATGATTACAAAAGAACAGCAGGATGCAATAAAACTGAGAGATTCTGTTATGATTAGCGCGAAAAAACGTTTAGGAACAATGAGGCTTTTGAGAAAATTAATGGAGCTTTCAAAAGGAAAAGATGTTGTTATTGGAGTTATAGGACTTCCAAATACTGGAAAGTCAACTATAATCAATGCATTGAAAGGACGTCATAGTGCTCCTACAAGCAAAGTCAGCGGATTTACAAGAGCTCTGCAGAAAATAAGGATAAACAAAAGCATGATGCTGATTGACACTCCTGGAGTTTTTCCATATTCGCCAAGCAATAACATAAATTTTGTTTTAATGGGTGCTTTGGATTCTGAAAAAGTAAAAGACCCTGAAAAAACAGCAGTAAGAGTAATAGAAGCAATGGAAGGAAAGGTTGAGAAATTTTTTGGAGTTGAAAGAAACTATGATGAGTTTGAAACTCTGGAAGCAATTGCAATCAAGAAAAAAATGCTGAAAAAAGGCGGTGTTCCTGACACTTATAGAATGGCACGTATGCTGATAAAGATGTGCCAGGATGAGAGGATTAAATAAGAAAAGATTATTTTGTATTCTACAACATATAAAAGTTTTTAAACTACTCTAGAATAGTCAATTATATGGCGACAGAAGAAAATAAAGATTTACATTCTACTAATATTTCTCTTGCACTTCCAATTCATCCAGTTGAAAAAACAAAGTCTAAACAATTTATTAATGATGTTGTAAATGGAATTTCAACAGGAATAGGAATGATTCATAATGTTCCTAAACTTGCTGAGAAAGAGCATATAATTCCTTACAGCAAGAAAGTCTATAGAACTGCAAAATTTGCAACAGTTGCTATTGAGGCAGTTGCCTATTATTATCTTACAACACATGTTTATCGCTATTCTTTGCTTGTACCTTTTTTTTCAAACTTCCTTGGTAGTATAAGTTCAGAAGAAGTTTAGAATAATACCTAAGTTTTATAAACAAAATCTTTTTCTTTAGATTTATGCATAAAAAAATTGATGAATTCATAAAAAATCCAAGAAAAGCTTTGCTAAAGCTGGCTTTTCCTATTGTTATTGCAATGATGGTGCAGACACTATATAATGTAGTGGATACTGCATACGTAGGACGACTTGGCAATAATGCAATCGCTGCCTTAACATTCTCATTTCCGCTCTACTTTATCCTGATTTCCATTAACGCTGGGCTTGGAATTGGAATGGGGCAGAGAATCTCAAGATTTTTAGGAGCAAAAGAAAAAAAAGCAGCTGAAAACGTTGCAATGCATGGCTTGCTTGTTTCAGTTATTCTTTCAATCATCATAATTGTGTTAGGCATAATTTTTTTGAAGCCAGTCCTTTATTCTTTTGGAGCAGAGCAAGAAGTTTTGAAACTGTCTATTGACTATATGTCAATAATTCTTTATGGAGTTATATTCATGTTTCCTGTTTACATAATCAGCAGTATTTTTTCAGCACAAGGAGACACAAAAATGCAGATGAAAATACAGCTGACAGGACTTATACTGAATTTTATCCTAGAGCCAATCTTCATTTATGGCTTTCATCTCGGTGTAAAGGGCTCTGCAATAGCAACAGTAATCTCAATTTTTGTAACTTTCATAATGTCTCTTTATTATTTGAAAAAATATTCTTATCTTAAAATTGAGCCAAAAGTTTTCAGATTCAGGAGTTATATAGTAAAAGAAATTTTTACAGTTGGAATTCCAGCAACCCTGATGATGCTTCTTGTTTCAATCTATGTTATTTTTCTTAACAAATTCATGGATAAATTTGGGGTTGATTATGTGGCTTCATTTGGAATTGTTTCAAGGCTGGAAAGCGTTGCAACAATGCCTGTTTTTGCATTTTCAATGGCAGCTGTAACATTAGTTGGAATGTTTTACGGAGCAAAAAGATATGATTTAATAAAAGATATAAGCAAGTATGCAATAAAAATAGGATTAATGATAACATCTACTGTAGGAATTATTTTCTTTGCATTCCCTCATCTCTTCTTGAAAATATTCACAACAGATGCAAATTTGATTGCAATTGCAGTTCCTTATCTGAGACTTGATGTTTTTACATTTCCTTTGATGACCACTGGCATTATGATTGGTAGAATAATGCAGGGCATGGGCTCTGGAATGCCTGGGTTGTGGATAAATGTAATAAGAATCTTTGTTGTTGCAGTTCCTCTTGCAGCATTGTTTGTCTATGTTTTTGGCTATGGATATCTTTCAATAGCAATTGCAATGATTTTAGGAGGATTTGTTTCTTCTGTTGTAGGAGTTTTCTGGCTGAGAGCTAAAATTACAAGATTAGGAGCAAGGCAGTAAAAATCAAAAAGATTTTTAAAGCCTGAAAATAAGCATTATTATATGAACTGGAAAATCAATCTTTTTGTTGTCATAAGCATAGTATTTGTCAAGATATTGCAGCTGATTAATATTTCTGTGCTGAATACATTTGCAACAAAAAACATTGTGATAGATATATTCTATCTCTCAGTTGGTTTTATCTTTGCTGTTTTTATTGCTGAAATTCTGCTTGAGCAATATGACAAATTAAAAATAAGAAAATATTTCTGGATGCTTGTAGTTGGATTTATTATTGTTGTTTCAGTTTTTTCATGGATAACTGCTGTCTCTTTTTTGTTTGGCTTGTTCTATTATGCTTCGTTAGGAGCAGAAGCGCAGTTGATAAAAAGAATGGAGGAAAAAATAAAGCTGAAAGTTATTTATTTCTTGCTTATTGCAGGAGTTGTAAGCCTTGCATTTACCAAATATGACCCTGTAACATACAGTCATTCAAGCATTATTGTTCTGGCAAGTTCTATATTCTCAACAATAATTGCGTATACACTTAAAGAAAGCAAGTCAGTGATATTGTTTATATCAAAACCTCCTGTTGGAGTTGGGATTGCATTAATGTCTGTTTCTGTTGTGCTTTATTATTTCTTTTTCAGATATCTTGCTTTCATTGCTCCATTCATGTTTCTCTTTTATTTCGGAGGAGCAACTATTGTCTATCTTTTTATTGATGATTACATAAATGCTATAAAAGTTAAAAAGAAATAATTCTTATTTTCCTAAACTCTTAATAATTTCAGTTCCATACAATAAAACAACCCCGATAGCTATAAGGATTATAGGAACTAATTTATGGATTAAAACATTGTCTCTGCTCATTTTTCCAACTCTTTTGTGCATAAATCTTTCAAAAAACAGCACTGCAAGGGGCTGTGTTGCTGCAACAGAAGAGACAAATGTTGCAGGCAATTCTTTCATCGCAACATAAAGCGTGCCTATGCCAAGAAATGTAAGGCTCTCGCTCAAAAAAGCCCATCTTATATTCTTTATTTCCTTGAAAAATTCTCTCCTTATCCCTCTAAAAACAAGGCTAGGAATGACTGTGATGCCTACAAATATTAAGTTAACAGCCAGCCCATTGAATTCAGGCAGTTTTGTTGTTGCTATTTTTATTGTGAATTCATTCAGCGCAACAGCAACGATAAGAGTGATGATAAGCCAGATGCTTGCTCTTAGTTTTATCTTTTTAAGCCTTATTGAAAGCATCAAAGCACCTGTTAAAATAAAACCTACTCCAATATATCCTACAAAACTAATTACTTCATGCAGGAAAAAGAAAGATAGAACTGTAACAATTACAGGATAGATATAAAGCAAGCCAATCATGCTTGATATGTCCTCTTTTTTTATTATTAAATAATATACAAAGAACTGCGAGCCCATAAAAATTCCTGCAATTGCAGGAGCAATCATCTGTTTGATTGCAATTCCGTTCCAGTCAAGGAATAAAGCAAGAATAATTCCCAAAAAACATGTTACAGCTCCTGCAACAACTGCAAAGCCCAATGGCTTCCTGACTTTGTGGGCTATTACATATTTATCCACAGTATTCATCAATCCGAAAATTACAGGAGAGATTATTGCAGCAAGCATTGCGATAAAAATTGGGTATTGCATTTTTACCTTTTTCAATTAAATGTTAAAATTTCTTTTATTTAAATATTTATGCAATAAAGGAAACCTAAAAATTATATAAAATTTAGTTCAGGTTTCCTGTATCCCTTGATAAATTTTTATCAAGGGATGGCAAAGTTTAAAAACTCCAATTTTATATTGTTTTTATGGCAGAAAAAGAGGTTAAATTAGATCCTACAAGGAAATATATTCAAGAGCTTGCATGGGGCAAGCATGTAAATCTGCATGAAGATAAAAAAGACAACCAAGCTGGACAGAAAAACCTGTTGAAGATTTCTGAAATAAGCCTGATTCTTGATAATTATGATGATATTTTCTCTGACTTTGACCCAAGGCCGTATCCTGAGAGAGCTTTGTCAGACGACTTTCTTATCGAGGCAAAAAAAGCAAGCAGAGATGTGAAATCAATTGGTTTGAGTTTAAAGCTTATGATTCCTAGAAAAGAGGAAAACAATGAAAAAGAGAGAATGATAAAAAAGAGATTGAAGGAGCACTTCAAGCATCATGCTGAAATGACAAGGCAGGAGATTAAAGATACAATAAAAAAAGGTGTATTGATGGCTCTTTTAGGTTCTTTGATGCTTATTGTTGCTAGCTATTTTTCAACTCTTGCAGGAAGATTTGTCACACAGGAATTTTTGCTTAATTTAGTTTATACTTTGCTTGAGCCAGCTGGCTGGTTTATTGCGTGGTATGGGTTGGATGAGATTTTCTACAAGTCAGCGCAGAAAAAACCTGACAAGTATTTTTATGACAAGATGGAAATATGCGATATTGTGTTTGTTGAATACTGATTAATTTCTTAAAGGTATGACTATATCAATCATTAAAATACAAAAAAAACTTTTTGTTTAGAAAGAATTTTTATTTACTCTTTTTTCACATTAACTGCTTTAAGGCCTCTATCTCCTTCTTCTACATCATATTCAACTGCATCATTTTCCTGTAGATTTACGCCTTCTCCTAGTGATGATTTATGGACAAAAACTTCTTGACCATCTTCACCAGCAATAAATCCAAATCCTTTTGTCTCGTTAAAAAATTTTACTTTTCCTTTCATTTTTTCACTCCTCACTATTTTATTTTCAGAAACATTTTAACAAATTGTAACAACGTTCTGATATATGTGGAATAGAGGGTTGGCTTTTAAATGCTTCTATTTCTCTTCCAGTTTAAGAAAAACAAAATTCCTGTAAGAAATGCAGGGCCTGCAATTGTTATAGCCCAAGAGAGCATGTACCATTGAGGAGGAGGGTTTGTTAATATAGTAATTAATAATCTTGCAATATACAATAAACCTGCTAAAGTAAAAGTAATTGCTCCTACTAATTCATGTTTCCAAGCTATGAGCACAACAACTAGTAATATTAATGTAGGTATATTGTGCATGAATAATCCTAAAATTGTTCCCCAGAAACCATAACCATTGCCAAAAACATCTAAAGAGAACATTGCTAAAAATAGTAGATATAAAATTGATAATATCCTTGGAGCTAGATATATAAAATTCTTTTTCATAAGAATTTTTTATCTTCTTCTAAAAATAGAAAACAAATCAATCTTTTTATTTACTTTCTTTGATTTTTTTGACTGCTGGTATCTTTTGATTTTTTTTATTTTAGAATCCTTGCTCTTATTGCTAGGACGTCTGCCTTTTACTCTTGCAACTCTCTTTACTCTGCCATAAACTTTCTTTGCTTTTTTTACAATTTTCTTTGCCATTCTAGCTCTATCAATATGTTTCATGAGTATAAAACTGATGTGCTGGACTCGGTGAAAAAGTGCCTTAAATCTTTTGGCAATCTCAATCTTAACCTATTGCCGATTTTAAAGGTTATCTTCTTCGCGCTGTATAGAAGCTTAACAAGCACAAGTTTCGTATAGTGAGTTATAGTCCAGTCACCATATTCATGGCTGATAGCTTGACAGTGGCTTACACAGACACATCCTTTTCAGGACAACCGAAATGTCCACATCAGTTAGTGATATAATAATAAGTATATAGTTAAATCTTTCTTGTTATTGTTTGGTAGTAAATGTAATGATTATATAGTAATAGATATATTGCGATATATAGATTAAGTAATATAATCATAAAATTATAAAATTTTTAACAGCAACCTTTATTAAATCAGCAAAATTATTTATATTATGCACAACAAACTTCCGTATGAATCAAAAGAAGTAAAAATACTTGTAAAGCGAGAGGAAAAAACTAATCCTAGCTATGGAAGAAATCCAAACGAGATTTCTACAGAAGAACTTTTGCATACAGGTGTTATTAATGTCAACAAGCCAAAAGGTCCTACATCGCATCAGGTAAGCGATTACATGAAGAATATTTTGCATCTTGGTAAAGCAGGGCATTCAGGAACTTTAGACCCAAAAGTAACTGGTGTTTTAACTGTTGCACTCGATAAAGGAACAAAAATGCTGCAGGCATTGCTGAAAGCAGGAAAAGAATATGTCGCTATAATGCATACTCATAAATTAGTTGAAAAAGAAAAATTAATCAAAAAAATAAAAAGTTTTGAAGGAACAATAAGCCAGATTCCTCCTCTGAAAAGCGCTGTTGTGAGAAAAGAGAGAAAGAGAACAGTTTATTATATTGATATTATTGAAATTGATGGACAGGATGTTTTAATGAGAGTTGGATGCGAGGCAGGAACTTACATAAGAAAATTAATTCATGACATAGGATTGCAAATAGGTGGAGCGCATATGGCAGAATTAGTAAGAACAAAAGTTGGTTTTTACAATGATAACAACATGTTTTCAATGCAGGATATTTCAGATGCATTTTATTATTATAAAGAAAAAAATAATGATAAAATGCTTAGAAAAATAATCAATCCAATCGAAACATCTATTGAGCATCTTCCAAAAATATGGGTGGATGATGCTGCTGTTAAATCTTTATGTCATGGTGTTGCACTAAAAATACCAGGAGTTAGCAAGCTGACTGACAATGTTAATAAAAAAGAGCTTGTTGCTTTAATGACACTGAAAAATGAGCTGATTGCACTTGGTGTTGCAGAAATGAATTCTCAGGAAATTATGAAAAATGATAAAGGAATTTGCGCAAGAACAGACAGAGTTATGATGAATCCTGATGTTTATCCTAGATTGAATTAATTACTACTTACTTCAGAATATAAATATTTATATATTTTAAAGATAGCAAGTGTTAAAATGGAAGATTTACACTTAAATAATCTTGTTGAAAAAACTGCTGGAAAGTATGACAGATTTCTATACAGCGACGCTTTATACAGGACAAAAGAGCATATTTCAAGATACAAAGTGCTTTATTTAACTGCTGCTGTTCTAGCTTTAGTTGCTATGACAAGCGGATGTGCTACAGGTCCTGTGGGGAATGTTTTTACAGATACGCGTGATGCAATAAGAAATGTAGGGCATGATATATGGAACTCATTGCCTAAAGATTAATAAAAAAATGGGGTGAAAAAAATGGAACAAAAACCAACAATTGACAGTAAAATTGTAAGTCCTGCTAAAACTGGATTTAACAAAAGAAATATTACTTTGGGAGCAATACTGGCTTTAATCCCAGTATCTATTGGATTGAGTGGATGCGGTGAAATGGATTATACACTTCTCGGAGCTGGTGCAGGTGCTCTTATAGGGCATGATGTAGGAGGAGACAGCGGAGCTATAATTGGTGGTGTTTTAGGAGGAATGCTTGGTAATGAGGTATACCAGGAATCAGAACAACAGAGTGGAACAGTTTACAGAGAAGTAAGAGTTAATCCTAGAACAGGAAGCATATATTACGATACAAACGCGGTATATGATTCTCAAACAGGAGAGCAATTAATAAGAGGATTTGTACCTGTGAGATAAAGTCTCTGCAATAAATTAGCCCATAAGAGAAATCTTCTTTTTTTCTTTTTTTGATTGAATTTTTTTTAGAAGTAGAATTCCAATAATAAATACAATTATTGAAGTATACTGTCCTACAATAAGCCCTAAATATTTTGTATCATTCCTGAAAAAGTCAGTGATAAACCTGAAAAGTCCGTATAGAGCTATAAAGCTGAAGAAAATTGTTCCGCTTTTAATTTTTAGCTTGCTTTTGTTTTTGTAGAGCAAAAATAATATTCCAAATAAAACAAAATGAGAGATTGCTGCATAAATCTGGTATGGATGCCTGCAAAAACTGTCAACTTTTGTGTAAATAACACACCATCTAACATTTGTTATTGTTCCTACAAATTCAGAATTGATGTAGTTAGCTATTCTTCCAAATCCTAGTATAAATGCTAATGGCAAAACAGCAACATCAGTAAATTTCAGCCATTTTATTCTCTGCTTTTTGATGTAAATCCATGGAAATAAAATTCCAAGAGCTAAACCACCAAAAAAAGACATTCCACCGTGCCATATTCTTAAAAATTCCAAAGGGTCTTTTATGAAGTTTGCAAACTCTAAAGAGCCAGAAAACAAAAAATGCGCTAATCTTGCTCCAACAAGCATTCCTAAAGTGATTAAAATGAAAATATTGTCTAATTGCTTTTCATTTATGTTCATCTCTTCTTTGTTTTTGTGCAAAAACCAGTACAAAATTAGCAAACCGAGTGCATAGACAATTCCATAGAAGCGAATTTCAAGTGGACCTATACTAAATAATGTTGGATTTATGCTGTTGACGAACATAGAAATTAAATAGGATAGCTTATTTATAAATTTGTTGTATACTTAATATATTCTCAAGGCAACAAATATTTAAAAATAGATTTATTTTATTACTATAAAATGATTAGAACAGCACAAGTTTCTATTTGCGATATCTGCGGTTTGTATAATTTCAAAAAAGAAAAGATTATTGAGCATCAAAAAAAAAGCTGGAGCACCAAAACCAGCCACACTTGACGGAACTATTGTTGGATTATTTGCAGGTTATGCAGTAATCACAATAACAGGAAAGTTTGATACAGAACACAAGCCTTTGTATGACACTAAAATCTACAGAAAAAATTTAACTTTTAAAGCAGAAACACCAGATCTTAAAGAAATCAGAAAAATGACAGAAGAGATTTTACCATATAGGGGTTTTGATGAATATTGGACTAGAAGAGATTTCTATAGAGGCAATGACCCTGCGGTTAGAATTTATGATATCCTCAACAAAAAGGAATTTGACAATGTTGCAAAACTATTAAAATCAAAATATCCACAACTTTATGGAAATACAGATTTCAAAAGAATCTCCTTGATGAGTGATGGGAAAATATTATAATTCTGTCTATAAACTCGTTATAGGAGTAGTGCTAGTTGTGCTTTCATTCAGCATTTTCATAGGAATATATTTTTGCATTGTTCTTGGGTTTGGCAAAGCTACAACAACATCAATTCCTCCTGGAACTCTTTTGTAGAGATCTGATATTTTCATCTTCTCGACATCATGCCCCCATTCTTGGTAAACAATAATTTCACCTTTTTTATCAATTCCAATCATCATATATGTATGAGTAACATAATTTCCTTTGAACAAGCTTCCAGGATAATGCGAGCCCATAAGAATAACATAGCCCTGATTGAACAAATCCTTGGCAATTTCTTCTGCTTCTCTTGTATTTGTCTCTTTTAATTTTGTAATAATTGAAGAATAGCTGTCTTTTTTATTTTCTTTCTTTAATCTTTTCAATGTTTCAGAACTATACTCACCTTGTGCTTCATTTTTCTCCCAGACAACATAACCATTGTCCCTTAGATTATTAAAAAGATTCCATGTTCCGCCTATTCTTTCTCCGTCTCCAATTATGCCATTTTCAACGCAGAACTTCTTAGTATACAATGATTGAAGAATCTGCTGTATAAAAGCAAGGCAGAAATAAGGATGCTTTGCTTTTATTCTTGCAGGAGAAGCTTTTTTTCCTCCAACATAATATTCTAGACATGCATTTGTGTCAGTATTTACTTTATCATCAATTGAAGGGTTTGTTTTCATTTTATTTTCCTGATTTGCACTTAAATTTGTGCATGCTCCTGCATAAAGCACTGCTACTGCGGCAGTTGTTAACAATGATTTTGTGAATGCATTCATTTAAAACAAAGTTTATTTATTGCTTATAAATCTTTCTTTGTTTACTACTTTAGAATAGGCATAAAATTTAGTCAGCTGTAAACAATTCAGAATCATGCACGTCAAATATTCCTAAACGAGCTCCTGCATCAATCCAGCCATGAGCATAATTTAGCGCTGCAAAGGCATTAACTATCTCGCCTTTTTTCTTGAAATGCAGAGCATCTGAGAAATATCTGTTAATCATGTCTAAAAAATCCTTTCTTTCATTGATTAATTCTGTTCTATTTGCACTTTTTTCAATTACTTCGATTGCTTTTGCAGTTACCTTGAAGTATTTCTCCAATCTTTCATCTGTTATTTCGTTGCTCATAACTTTTTCACCATATCTTTTACATATTCGATAGACTTTTTCATTTCCTCTTTTTCTTCTTTGCTTAATTCAATTTCAACAATTTTTTCAGCGCCTTTTTTTCCAATTATGACAGGAACTCCAAGGAAAATATTATGTGCCCCATATTCGCTTTCGCACAATACAGAGCAAGGTATGATTTTCTTTTTGTCGTGAATAATTGCCTCTACAATTGCTGTAATTGCCTTTGCAGGAGCAAAATAAGCGCTGCCTTCTTTCAAAAATCCTACAATTTCATCTCCAGCATGCCTTGTTTTTTCAACTGTCTGTTCAATTTCCTCTTTTTTCATTATTTTGCTTAAAAGTTTGTCTTTTACTTTTGCATGCTCTTTCAAAATTACCATTAAATCACAGCTATGGCATCCAATAACCATTGCATCAACATCTTTTACAGAGGATTTTGTTTCCTGTGCAATTAATGCTTTAAATCTTGTCGTATCCAAGCTGTTGCCCATTCCAATAACTCTTTCTTTTGGAAAGCCAGTAATCTTCCACGCCTTGTAAACCATTGCATCTAATGGATTTGTAACAACAATCATTATTGTCTTTGGACTATATTTTTTTATTTCCTTGGATATATTTTCAACAATCTCTGAATTTTTTTTTAGCAAATCCTCTCTTGTCATTCCAGGACGTCTTGGCAATCCAGCTGCAATAACCACAATATCAGAATTATTTATCTCTCTGATGTCAGCTGTTCCTTGTATAATAATATCTTTTTCCTCAATAGGCATTGAGTGCATTATATCCAATGCCTTTCCTTTTGCCTTTCCTTCGTCAACATCAACAAGAACAACATCTCCCAATCCCTGCATTGCTATGAATCCAGCAGCAGTGCTGCCTACATTTCCAGCTCCGATGATTGATATTTTCTTATTCATAGCAGGATAAAGTGAGAATAGCGTATATAAAACTTGTGCTGTGTTTATTCCTTGGCAATCTTAATCATTTTCTTCATGAAATCTTTGCCGTCAAAAACACCTAAACTTCCTTTTGCGCACTCTCTTTCGCTGAAATGCATTACACTGTCTGGCTTAATTCCCTTGTAATGAACCAAAACAGGAACAGGGTCTGCTGAATGGTCTTTATGAGAGCAAGGTGTTGAGTGGTCTGCTGTAATTACTATCATTGCGTCAACATTCATCAAAACTTTTATTGCTTTGTCAATTTTTTCTATGAAATCTTTTTTTCCTTTACAGTCTCCATTCTCGCCGTAAACATCAGTCGGCTTTACATGCACAAAAATAAAATTATGATTTTTTAAAACTTCTTTTGCTTTTTCAAACTTTGCCTTGACATTTGTATTAGTCATTCCTGTTGCTCCTTTAACCTTAATCAAATCCATGCCAGCCATTGTTCCTAATCCTTTGTATAATCCAGCTCCTGCAATGCAAGCTGACTTGAAATTATACATTTCTTTGAAAGATTTTAACTGCTTGTAATATCCAGGCCCTCTTGTAAGCAAATAGTTTGCTTTCATCTCTCTTTTTTTGTTTAATGGATTTTTTTCAAGAATCTCGTGAGCTTTTTCAAGGAATTCCTGCAAAACTTCTGCTGTAAATTTTGCTTCTTTGCTGTTGTCCAATGGCTTTATCTTATTTACAGGCAGATTTTCCCAGTGCTCTACAATTTTTTCTTCTGTTACATAATGAACATCTGAATTTGTTATTTTGTCTGACAATCCTTTTCCTCGCATTACTAATCCAACTCTATGTCCTGTGCCTGGTTTTACAATAAATGTAATGCCTTTTATTTTCATTCCATCCAAATCTTTTACAAATCCTGCTGTTGTGTCAACTCTGCCTGCTCTTCTATCGATTACTCTTAGTTTATCATCAACTGTTGCAACATTTGCCCTTATTGCAACATCACCGTGCTTAAGATTTATTCCAATACCTGCTGCTTCTATTGGCCCTCTGCCAGGATAATCTGTTTTTAGATTATAGCCAAACAATGTAAGATGAGCTTCATCGCTGTTTGGTCTTACACCTTTTCCAAGAACATGCATCTGTCCGTTAATGCCCTCTTTTGCTAATTTATCCATGTTCGGAGTATTTGCAGCTTCTAAAGGTGTTTTGTTGCCGAACTCCTTTATTGGCAAATCTCCCATTCCATCGCAGATAATCATTATTATTTTTTTCATCATTTTCTTGATATAAGAATTACTTCTTTAAATAGTTTTTCTAATTCTTTTTTATTTAAAGTTTTAGCTCTCTTTTTTGCTTTGTTTATGATTTCTCGCTCTCTTTTTAAGTCAATAAGTGGAAGTTTTTGCTGTTTTTTGATTTGCCATATCTTTTTTACAATACTTTTCCTTTTTTCCAACAAATCAACTAGATTGTCATCGATTTTGTCAATCTGGTTTCTTAATCTTTCCATCAAAAACAACAAACTTTTGCTTTATTTAAACCTTTTCAAATAGTATTATAGAGAATATAAACATTTATAAATTTCAGAGTGACAACAACATAATTAATACATCTATTAAGAGGAAACAAAAATGGCTGAAACATTTAGTTTTTTTAAAAAGGAAGGAACTGTAGAATCTGAATTAGAAAAGAAAACTAAAGAAGAAGCGCTTGCTCCAACAACAAAAGAAGAGTTATTTGCATATTATGAGAAAAGAGGAATAGATAAACAAAAACTATTAGAAGAAGAAGCAAGATATGGAGAGGAATATAATAAAAGCACCCACTATCCTGTTTGTTTTGCTGTTATCAAAGACCATTTCTTTCGATTATATGTATTGCAAGAGAAACCTAAAACTCCTTCTAAAACTTAGAACATATAAAAAAACAAAAAACTATATATAACACCTATTCCTATATAGCTGTATGAACATAAAGGGCTGGCACATATTTGTAATGCTTGTTTTATTCATAGGGCTTTCTTTTTCTATCACTAGATATGGAGGCATGACAGGATTTGCTGTTGGAGATTTAACCTATGGAGAAGGAAAAAGAACTATAGAGCTTAATTACCTTGATGCGCAGGTGTTTTATGTCAATGGCCAGAGATATGTTGCTGTTGTTGGAGATGCGCAAAATGATTTTGTAAAGATTAATATAAATCCAGGAACAACAAGTGTTATAATTAAAGACGGAGAAACACAGTCAGTTGATGTTAACAAAAATGGATATGATGATTTGAAAATAACCTTGACAAAAATAAACTTTGTCAATGGAAAACCTCTTGGAGGAACTTTTGATTTTGAAATCCTTGATGAAAAATATATACAAGAGCAGGAAGAGCTTGAATTCAACAAACTTGCTCCACTAACTGTTCCAGAAGCTCCTCAAGAAGAGGCAGAGGTTTCTGCTCCTGAAACAAATATTGTTGAAATTCCTGAAATTGTTCCAGAAGAACAACTTTCTCCTGCTGAAAATAAAAACAAAATTATTTTTGTTTCAACAGGTATTGCAATAATAGTTCTTATGGTTCTGTTTGTAATGCTGACAAAAAAGAAGAATCATAGATTATGAGAGCTAAATTTCACTTATTGATTGGCACAATTGCCATTGCTTTTCCTTTGTATATTTTTTATCTTAATTATGTTCCTTCAAAAATAGATGTATTAGTATTTGTTATAGGAGCTTTTCTTTATTTTATCGGGCTTATTTTGCCAGACAGCGACAGCCATAATGCTGGCTCTAGGATATTTCACACTAAATTTTTTATTTTTGGTTATTTTACATGGCTCTTAGAATATCCTGTTTCAAAAATACTTGGAAAACCTCTTGGACACAGGCAGTCATTGCATACTATAATTGGAATAGCTATAACATCTTTGGTTATAGCTGCTTTAGTATTGTTTGTAATCAATTTTTTTGTAGCAGGGTTTAGCTTTATTTCTTTGCTTTTCTTGTCTAGCTGCCTGTTTTTAGGGCAGTTAGTGCATCTTTTGTGCGATTTTCATCTAAAGTGGATATAAAGAAAATAGAAAAAAATAATAAAAAAAATTTTTAAGCAATCCTTATTTTTTTAACTGAATTTGCTTATTCTTTCAATCTTTGTTGTGAATGGAACTGGCTTTACATTTGAAACAAAAGTCATGTACCTGTAAAACTTGTACATTTCAGTGTTCCAGTATTCGCAGAAATTAGCTAGTTCTCTGTTTCTGTGGCCTGAAAAAACTGTAATAATCCAGTTTAATATTGCCAATAGTTTTATCAGCACTTGCCATACACATAGCACAATTCCTGAGATAAGTCCAACCCAAATTCTCATCCACGCTTTTTTACGTTCGCTTCTTTTGATTACCATAATAAGATATTATTATTTGAGTATATAAAGATTTGTAGGGCGAAGAAGATAGAATATCTTACATATTTAAAATTAAGTTTGCTAATTTATCTGCTTTGTCTAAAAAAGCTTCTGAATTATAGACTTTGCTAAGAACATAAGCTGCTGCAATTCCTGCAAAACATAAAATTGATGCAGCTTCTCCTTTATTGTTATTAACCCATATCTGTCTTTTTGAATAACCCAATGTCTTGCCTGCTTCTGCTCTTACTTCTGGAACAGCATTAAATCTGTAGGTTTCATCAATTAATTCAAATAATTCCTTAGATTTTGTTTTTGTGTATAGGGAAGATACTTTTTTTAGTGCTTCCTTCCTTAGCTGGATGTTTGGTTCTGTTCCTTCGTGTGTTTCTGTATCAGAAGATAACTCTGTCCTTAGTGAAATAATCATAGCTCCTAAATCATTGTTCATAGCGTCTATTCCGTTTTCCATAAACTATAGAAATTCATGCAAGGTTTATAAATTTATTGCTATTTTGTAGTAGTTATAAGAAGATAATTTTATATACTCCTCATTACTTATCGATTAAAACATGATAAAAGATTTTTTTGACAATGTTAACAGGGAATATGTTGAGCAATTTAAAACTCAAAGAAATGAAACCCTTGGAGTTGAATTAGGAGCTCCCAGTATATTATACCTAAGTATGGGTGGAGGTTTTGAAAAATATCACAGCGGAGAGAGCAATTTTATTGATTTTTATCAGCATTTAGACAAAGCAAAGGAACTTTTTTTGATAACCTATAACCTAGAAAAGCAAATTCTTCAGAAAGAAAATATTTTAAAAAAAGTTTGGAATTTAAACGAAGAAAGAGGCTGGGAAAGAGATTCTGTAATAATACCAGGGGTTATAACAGGGTTTGGAGAATTTCATCATGACTGTTCTCATCTAAAAAAAACAGAGGAACCGAGTAATTATACAAGGAGAAGAATGGAATGCGCTGAAATTATTGATAAATGGCTGCCTGAAGGATTGAGAGCTTTCATCAATGTTATGTCTTCGAATGTTCCTGAAGGTGATCCAAGAGGTTTTCATTTTTATATAAATTTGCATTCTAAAGTTTATTTCACAGAACAGATGGCATATATCGGCTCTGCTAATCCAAACTGGGGGCTTAAATCTCCAAATGGCGAATCAGGAGTTATTACACAGGACAAAGAGGTTATAGAATTTTTAAAATCCTTTTATATTGCGCTTAAAGAAGAAGCTGTGCCTTTGGACCTTGTAACAATGCCAGAGAGCAAAAAGGATTTGATAAGGAGAATTACTTAGAAAATTTCTTATTTATATCCAAACTTTTTATTATATTCTTTGTGGTCAACTATATCCAGAACAAAGGCTATAATTTCTATCTCTTTTTCACCCTCTACTACTGTGTAAAGCATTCTCCAGTAATTTGGAAGCTCTACTCTAAACAAATTTTTAATTTCATATTTTGCTTTGTATTCTTCAGGTATCAAATCTTTAGCAACAGGATTTCCGTAATGAAAATTTGATTTTATCAGCTCTATCTTCTTTTTTATGGCTTTTAGAATTGTTTTTTCTTTTTTGGATTTATCTTGGTTTAGATAATTATAAACTTCTTCTGCTTCTTTTGAGAATACAACTTTTATCTCTTTCATAGCAGTATTATGATTATCTTATTTAAATAGCTTTTCCGTGCACATGTCCAGTGCTTTATAGAAACATTTATATACTAGTTAGTAAATATTAGTTATTAGTTAATAACTAAAATGGCTAAACAAATACTAACACTAGAGCATTCACCAACACTAAATACAGTGATTATGGTAGAAAATACTCTGAAGAATATGAACGAAAGTACAATAAAAGTTTCAGAGCTGAAAAGAAAATTACCCAAGCAGGTAAATCATAATACCCTAAAAGTTATTCTTGACTATCTTGATAAAAGCAACAAGATAGCTTTTGGGATAAGAGGAATAACTTGGATATATAATCCAAATACAAGGTTAAGAAAAGCAATAAAAGAAGGAATGGTTTTCTAAAAACCTAATGCTTTCTGCGTTTCTCTTGTTAATGATTGCAATGTGAATGCTGTTGTTAATGCTTCAAAGAAATGCATTTCATACTGAATCAGATTGTAAAGGATGAAAGCTGTAATGATTGTTAATAAAAAGCCAGCAATTGCAGATGGAAGGAACTTTTTTTGAAAAGTTATTGTTTTTCCTGGATTTCTTTTCACTCTTACTAGAAAAGGAACAACTGTTCTTAGAAGAACGCCAGTGAGAATACCTGCAAAAGTAATTAATTGCGCATGTAATGCCATGTTAATATTTCTATATAACGCTTGTATTTAAAGATTATGAAAATATTTATATTTTCAGAACCCAAACACAGAAAATAAAATTTTCTGTGCCACTCGTAAACTCGTTGGAATCTGATGATTTTTTAAGGTTGTGGCAAAGTTTAAATATTACAGATATAACTCTGTATAAAATGGAAAATTTATTAGCAAAAGTGGGTGAAGAATACAAAAGGATAGTGACTGCAGAGGCAGATTCACGCAGTGGACTAACAATTTTTAATTCTTCCATGCCACACGCAGCATATGTCACAAAGAAACTTTTAGAGAATACACATGAAGAAGTTAGGATTCTCTCTGGAACTTTTTTAGAACCTTTTTATGCTAATTTGAAAGACACTATAGAAGAAGCACTTGCTCATAGATTAAAACTTTTTAGAGTTATTACACTTTAT